>Ga0209129_1000020_pt1 | contig 457053 bp, 422 predicted proteins | sample AraplaMF_Col_mMS_FD_184257 | JGI IMG/M metagenome (GOLD analysis project Ga0209129, IMG submission 184257) | Arabidopsis root microbial communities from the University of North Carolina, USA - plate scrape MF_Col_mMS (SPAdes) (version 3) | ecosystem: Host-associated > Plants > Roots >... | reverse complement strand
GTCAAACGCCCACACTTATCGACTGTTGATTTTTAAAGATCGCTGCCTTGTTTTGTCGACGAAGCGTTGTGTTCGTCAGCAGCAGAGAAGCGAGATTATGCGGTACAGCGTGCAACTCGTCAACCCCTTCTTTTTCTCGTTTCGCTCTGCTGTTTTGTCAGCACTGCGTTGCGAGGGACAGAACTATAGCAAAGGGATCGCTGTACCGCAAGGGTCAATTTACAGACCTTCGAAATTCGGCGTGCGCTTCTCGAGGAAGGCGTACATGCCTTCGCGTTGGGCTGGCGTGCCGAAGCCTGCGTGGAACAGGCGGCGCTCGTAGTTCACACCTTCAGTCAGCGAGGTTTCGAATGCGCGGTTCACGCAATCCTTGATTTGCATGGCGACCGATACCGGCATCTGGGCGATGCCCTGGGCGATTTTCAGTACCTCTTCGATCAGCTTATCGGCGGGGACGACGCGCGACACCAGGCCAATGCGCTCGGCTTCGGCGGCGTCAATCATGCGGGTGGTCAGCAGCATATCCATGGCTTTCGATTTGCCGATGGTGCGTGGCAGGCGCTGGGTGCCGCCGGCGCCCGGAGTAACGCCGACCTTGATTTCAGGCTGGCCAAACTTGGCGCTGTCTGCCGCGATCAGGAAATCGCACATCATCGCCAACTCGCAGCCGCCGCCCAGGGTGAAGCCTGCCACGGCGCCGATTACTGGCTTGCGCACTTTCAGGATGTGCTCCCAGTTGCGGCCAATATAGTTGTCGCGATGGGTGTCCTGGTAGGTGTAGTCCTTCATGGCCGCGATGTCGGCACCCGCGGCGAATGCCTTTTCGCTGCCGGTCAGCACGATTACGTGAATAGCAGGGTCCTTGTCGAACTTGGCGAACGCTACGCCCAGCTCATTCATCATATTGTCGTTCAGGGCATTCATCGCCTTAGGGCGGTTCAGGCGGATCAGTGCGACTTTGTCGTGCACTTCTACGAGCAGGTCCTGGTATTCCATAAAATCTCCTTTAGTCGGTTAGCTATCGGGCAATTGTAGCTGTTGTGCACGAAGCGTGCGCCTTTGAATGAAGGGCAGACCTACACTGGACTGGTGATTTTGACCGGAGAATCGCCATGTTCAAATCGATTTTGCTGCCCACCGATGGCTCGCAACTTTCGGAACGGGCTACCGGGACTGCCATCGAGTTCGCAAAGATCCACGGTGCGCGCATTACCGCTGTCGCGGTGATCCAGCCGCTGCCCTTCGTTCCCATGGCCGATGCCGCAGTGCTACCAGATCCCGGTGTATTCGACCGTGAAGTGCGGATCAATTTGCAGGCGGGTCTGGATAAGGTGCTGGCTGCCGCCAGCGCCGCGGGTGTCGAGTGCGAGACCGTGCTAGGCGAGGCCTTGAATCCCTATGAGGTGATCGTCAAGACCGCCGACGAACGGCATTGCGAGGTTATCGTGATGGCATCACATGGCCGCAAAGGGCTGAACAAACTGTTCCTTGGCAGCGAAACCCAGAAGGTCCTGGCCCACACGCATTTGCCAGTACTGGTTTTGCGCTGATCCTGGAGTGGTTGCGAATTTGGTAATATTTACCGAGTTTACAACTCGACCCAGGGAAAGCATGCAGCGTATCTGCCTGATGGCAGGATTGGCACTCGTGATATCCAGCGCCGCCGCCGAGAACGTCCGCGTCACCGTCCGCCTTTCTACACCCAACGCACTGGAAGTCAGTTACGAGCTGCCGGCCGATTGCACGCATTTGCCCTTCGTGAAGAACGGACGCGGCGCGGCCGAAATCCGCTCGCGTTGGCAAGCAATCGACGATTGCGGCCAGGCTGACGGCAATGCACTCACTCGTGGCGCGAAGAGCTGCAAGGCGCTGAGCTTCCGCGTACCCGCGACGACCAGGAAGATAAGCGGCTATCCGGGTTCCTACCCGACCGGTGAGGGCATTTACGCACACATGTCGAATTACGCGGTGGGGGAGGCCTGCGGCAAGATCAGTTACCGCTTTGCGGCCCCCGGTTCTATCCTGACCGGCCTGACGCGGCACGAGGACACGGCGCCTGCAAGCGCGGATGTGGCGGCGGTGCTGTTCCCTGCCCGCCTGCCGAAACCCGGGACCAGCCTTGATTACTATGATCCTGCGCTGCCGGCGGCAACGGTGGCGCAAATGCGTGATCGCGCCGAGCGCACTGCGGCCTGGCTGCATCAGCGCATGCCTCGCACGCCGGCCAGGCGGCCTATCATTGCCGCGACGATAGCGACGGAACCCGGCGATCCGAATATCGCCGGCAATGCGGGCGACCTGGTACACATGGCGCTGATCAACTGGCCGGCCGATCCTTCGCCGGAGCTGTCACGCAGGGCAACCAAGTTGGTGGCGCATGAAGTGAGCCACGGCTTCCAGATGCGCGACGCGGTGGATATTTATCGCGATTCCCGCTTGATTCACGAAGGCGGTGGTGAATTATTGCGCTGGATGGTGTCCCTGCACCTTGGCTGGCTGACGCCGCAAGACGCTGCCGCGGAACTGGATAGTGCGCTGGCCGACTGCATGCTCGTGACCGATGACAGGAGCTGGCGTGATCTGTCGCCCGCCGAAATCGGCGGCAACCACCTGGAATATGAATGCGGCTTGCCGGCCTACGTGTACGCGATGGCTGCGCGTCAGGGTAAAGGCGATGCCGTTGCGCGTCTGGACGACTTCTATCACCAGTTGCGCAAAGGCGGGAAGCCGGACTTCGCGCAGGCGATTGAGTGCGGCAGCAAAGCCTGCGAACCAAAGCTCCTCACCGCAATACTGGATGGCAACGGGCCAATGCGCGAGCAATGGGCGAAGGTATTCGATGAGACAGGGCTGGCACGGCCGGTCGCGCCAACCCAGCGACAGACTGACGCAATGATGTACCGTGCGCTGAGCAAATTGATGAAGGAAGACTGCCAGGGCAAGCAAAGTACGACACCAACCCGCCTCAGCGTACTGCTGGATAGCTACCCGGTCTGCGCGACCCTAAAGCAAGACGTGGAAGTGATGCAGGTGGAAGGCTTGCCGATCTTCGGCGGCACGGAGGCCTTGCCCGCGATGTCGCGGGCTTGCGCCGCGCGTCATGAAGTGCTGCTCGGACTGAAGGATGGTACGGCGCTGGCCATGCCTTGCCGCACGCCTTATAACGCCAGCACGCGCATGTATGCCGCCGATATCGGCAAGATCATGCGCGCGCTGGGCGTGCCGGAACCGCGTTAAAGCCTTTTAACGCGCCAGCTTAGGCAGCAGCACCCAGATATTGCCGCGCTGTTTCATGCGGCCGGCCAGGTCGGCCGCTTCGGCGCCAAAGCCGAAGAAGAAGTCAAGACGGATGGCGCCCTTGATGGCCCCGCCCGTATCCTGCGCCATCATCAGCCTTTGCAGCGGCATAGCGTCGTCGCCAGGCAGCGTGGTGTTCAGGTAGACCGGAGCGCCGAGCGGCAGCTGGTTGCGGTCAATCGCCACGGAACGCTGCGGCGTGAGCGGCACGTTCAAAGTACCCTTCGGACCGACTTTCGGGTCCGGCAGCTTTTCTTCCCTGAAGAAGACATAGCTTGGATTGGCGTTGAACAGCTCCTGCTGGCGGGTCGGATGGCCGTCGATCCAGGCTTTGATGCCCTGGGCGGTGGCCTGCTCGGTCGTCAGCTCACCCTTCTGCACCAGCCATTTACCGATCGACTGGTATGGGCGGCCGTTCTGGTCGGCATAGGCTACACGCACGGTTTCGCCGTCGGCCAGCTGCACGCGGCCGGAGCCCTGCACTTCGAGGAAGAAGGCTTCGACCGCATCGTCCACCCACAGCAGCTCATTGCCCGGCAGGCCGGACTTGCTGATTTCATCACGCGCAGGATATGGCACCACGCGCTTGCCTTTCAGGCGGCCGCGCACACGCTTGTTCGCCAGCTCAGGATAGACAGAGCCCAGGTCGATGATGACCATATCGTCCGGCACTTTGTACAAAGGCGTCTGGTAAGGGCCGCCCTTCTTGCGGGCGCCGCGCAGCAGGGGCTCGTAGTAGCCGGTAATCAGGCCACTGTCGCCGCCATCGGAAGAAATCACCTGGTGCGGATCGAAGAAGGACTCAAAGTACAGGCGGATCGCCGATTCGCTGTTCGCGTCCACTGTCTTGGCGATGGCGCAAGGCTCTTTCCAGTCCGCGCTGCCCGCCATTTTGGAGCAGGAAAGCATGAAGGCCGGCCATGCGGCGCGCAAGTCATCGCGTCCCCACCCTGGCAGGTCGGCGAAACGGGCAGGAATAAATTCGGCCTTGGCCGGCGGGGCCGGGGTGGGCGGGACGCTCGGCTGCGCCGGCTGGACTGGCGGCTGGGTGGGTACGGTCGGCGTGGGTTGCGGCGGCTTGACCGGCGGAGGCGGAGGTGGCGGCGTAACGCAGCCGGCCAGCATCACCGCGACGGCGGCGGCGCAAACGGGTAAACTACGGCGTGTCAAAAACATGAGGTGTTATCTATGTGGTATCTGATGCTTGAAGCGTTTGTGGCGCTGTTCCTGCTGGTATTCATCGTCTGGTGGACGCTGCCGTCCAACAAAAAGAAGAAGGACGGTGACAAGTAAATCAATGCAGGGTTCGCGGCAAGGACAGCACGAACTCCGGAATCTTGGTTTCGAACTGGTGGCCATCCTCGGCCACGCAGAAGTATTCGCCATACATCGAGCCCTGCTGCGTGCGCAACTGGGTACCGCTGGTATATTCGAACACTTCGCCCGGCGCCAGCAAAGGCTGGTGGCCGACCACGCCGAGGCCGCGGACTTCTTCCACGTGGTTATTGGCATCGGTGATCACCCAGTGGCGGGAGATCAGCTGCGCCGGCACGGTGCCGGTGTTTTTAATAGTAATTGTGTAAGTAAACACAAAATTGGTTCGGTCCGGGTTGGACTGCTCCGGCAGGTACTGGGTACGTACCTCGACCGCAAACTCATACTTGGCCATGGGCTTTCCTTCGTGACAATTGGGCAATTCTAGTCCATGCAATCGGACAGCGTCCGCACACCAGCGTAAAATAACGCATCTTTTTTACCAGCCGACCAGCCATGACCACTTTCCGTATCGCTCCGAGCATCCTGTCCGCCGACTTCGCCCGCCTGGGTGAAGAGGTCCGCAACGTTGTTGCTTCCGGCGCCGACATCATCCACTTCGACGTCATGGACAACCATTACGTGCCGAACCTGACCGTCGGCCCGCTGGTATGCCAGGCGATCCGCCCGCATGTGCAAGTGCCGATCGACGTGCACCTGATGGTCAAGCCGGTTGACCGCATCATCCCTGATTTCGCCAAGGCTGGCGCCAACATCATCACCTTCCACCCGGAAGCGTCCGACCACATCGACCGTTCGCTGCAACTGATCCGCGACAACGGCTGCAAGGCCGGCCTGGTGCTCAACCCGGCTACCCCACTGAGCTACCTGGACCACGTGATGGACAAGATCGACATGATCCTGATCATGTCCGTGAACCCGGGCTTCGGCGGCCAGTCCTTCATCCCGCAGGCACTGAAGAAGATCGCCGAAGCGCGCCGCCGCATCGACGAATCCGGCCGCGACATCATGCTGGAAGTCGATGGCGGCATCAAGATCGACAACATCAAGGCCGCAGCGGAAGCAGGCGCCGACACCTTCGTGGCCGGTTCCGCGATCTTCGGCCAGCCTGACTACAAAGCCGTGATCGACGCAATGCGCGCCCAACTGGCTTCGGTGTAATCGGTATGGCGGCGGTCCTGCGCGGCGTGAGGGCCGCCATCATTGACCTCGACGGCACCATGCTCGACACGATGCCGGACTTCGAGGTGGCCATCAACCTGATGCGCGAGGAACTGGGCCTTGCGCCCATCGGCGTGGAGCAGATCGAGCTGATGGTCGGTAAGGGTTCCGAGAACCTGGTGCGGCGCGTACTCGCGCTGGACTACGACGAAAACGGCGTTGAGCGCATGTTCGCCCAGGCGATGGAGGCATACCAGCGCCATTACCTGGTGATCAACGGCCGCCACAGCGAGGTCTATGCCGACGTGGTAGCAGGCCTGCAGGCGATGAAGGCTAACGGCCTGCGCCTGGCCTGCGTGACCAACAAGCCGGTGGTCTTCGCCAAACCGCTGCTCGCCCTGAAAGGCCTGGACGGCTATTTCGAGGTGCTGTTCGGCGGCGATTCCTTCGAGAAGAAGAAGCCCCATCCCATGCCTTTGCTGAAGGCCTGCGAATTCTTCGACCTGCCGCCAGCGCAGGTGGTGGCGATTGGCGACTCGTCAAACGATGCGGAAGCGGCCCGCGCGGCCGGCTGTCCAGTGCTTACTGTGCCATATGGATATAACCACGGAGTGGGTATACATGAGACAGATTCCGATGGTATAGTTGACACGCTTCTTCATGCAGCTGAACTGATTTCACGCGCAAACTAGACAAATGTTTCTCAACAAAAGACACAATGTAACCCACCGGGGCTCGATTGAGGCCTGGCTGTGGCGACGCTGGCAATCCTGACTTAGTCCTGATTGCTGTCGGCGCACGCACATGTGTTCCGGCAGGTTTTTTGTAACCATACCGCCACCACTCTAACCACGGCGGAACGGAGAGAACATGACCGAACTCGAATTCAAATCCCTGGCCGCGGAAGGCTACAACCGCATCCCTCTGATCGCGGAAGCTTTCGCCGACCTGGAAACCCCGCTCACCCTGTACCTCAAGCTGGCCCAGACCCAGAACTACGGCAAGAACACCTTCCTGCTGGAGTCCGTCGTGGGCGGCGAGCGTTTCGGCCGCTACTCTTTCATCGGCCTGCCGGCCAATACCATTCTGCGCAGCACCGGCAAGCTGACCGAAATCGTCAAGAACGGCCAGGTAATCGAGACCCACGAGGGCAACCCCCTCGACTTTATCGAGCAATACCAGGCACGCTTCAAAGTTGCCGTGCGTCCGGGAATGCCGCGTTTCTGCGGCGGCCTGGCCGGCTACTTCGGCTACGACACCGTGCGCCATATTGAAAAGACGCTGGCAAAGACCCAGCCGAAGGACGACCTGGGTCTGCCGGAAATCCAGCTGATGGTGACCGAGGAGCTGGCCGTCATCGACAACCTGTCGGGCAAGCTCTACCTGATCGTGTACGCCGACCCGCAACAGCCGGAAGCCTTCTCCAAAGCGCGCCAGCGCCTGAAAGACCTGCGCGCCCTGCTGCGCCGCGGTGTCGATGCGCCGGTGACCACGCCGTCGGTACGCACTGAAATCATCCGCGACTTCGCCAAAGAAGACTACCTGAAGGCGGTCGCCAAAGCACACGAATACATCCTGGCCGGTGACCTGATGCAGGTGCAGATCGGCCAGCGTATCCGCAAGCCATACGTGGATTCGCCGCTGACGCTGTACCGCTCCCTGCGTTCGCTGAACCCGTCGCCGTATATGTATTTCTACAATTTCGGCGATATGCAGATCGTTGGCGCTTCGCCGGAAATCCTGGTGCGCAACGAAACACTGCCGGACGGCGAGAAGAAAGTTACGCTGCGCCCGATCGCTGGCACTCGCACGCGCGGCAATACGCCGGAACGCGATGCGGCCCTGGCCGAAGAACTGCTGAACGATCCGAAGGAAGTCGCCGAGCACGTCATGCTGATCGACCTGGCGCGCAATGACCTGGGCCGCATCTCCGACATCGGCACGGTCAAGCTGACCGACAAGATGGTGATCGAGAAGTACTCGCACGTGCAGCACATCGTCTCCAACGTGGAGGGCAAGCTGAAGAAAGGCATGTCCAACCTGGACGTGCTGCGCGCGACCTTCCCTGCCGGCACCCTGACCGGCGCGCCGAAAGTACGTGCGATGGAAATCATCGACGAGCTGGAAATCTGCAAGCGCGGCATCTACGGCGGCGCCTGCGGCTACCTGTCCTTCGGCGGCGAAATGGACGTGGCGATCGCGATCCGCACCGGCGTGATCAAGGACGGCATGCTGTACGTGCAGGCCGCCGCCGGCATCGTCGCCGATTCGATTCCGGAAATGGAATGGCAGGAAACTGAAAACAAGGCGCGCGCCGTGCTGCGCGCAGCCGAGCAAGTGCAAGATGGCCTGGATGGGGAGTTCTGAAATGCTGCTGATGATCGACAACTACGACTCCTTCACCTATAACATCGTTCAATATTTCGGTGAGTTGGGCGAAGACGTGCGCGTGCACCGCAACGACGAAATCACCATCGCCGAAATCGAAGCATTGAATCCTGACCGCATCTGCATCTCGCCGGGTCCAAAAGATCCGTCGCAGGCGGGCATCTCGCTGGAAGTGCTGAAACACTTCGCGGGCAAAAAACCTATCCTGGGCGTCTGCCTGGGACACCAGGCCATCGGCGAAGCCTTTGGCGGCAAAGTTATCCGAGCCAAGCAAGTCATGCATGGCAAAACTTCTCTTATCGCGCATACGGGTGTGGGCGTGTTCCAGGGCTTACCCAGCCCGTTCACGGTAATCCGCTACCACTCTTTGGCAATCGAGCGATCCTCGCTGCCTTCCTGCCTGGAAGTCACAGCCTGGACCGACGACGGCGAAATCATGGGCGTGCGGCACAAGGAGTACGACATCGAGGGTGTGCAGTTCCACCCTGAGTCCATCCTGTCCGAGCACGGCCACGCCTTGCTGAAGAATTTCCTCGATTGCAAATAAGAGAAGGAAGCACCATGTCTATCACGCATCAAGAAGCACTGGTTCGTTGCATCGAACACCGTGAGATCTTCCACGACGAGATGCTGCACCTGTTCCGCCAGATCATGTCCGGCGAAATGTCGCCCGTGATGGTGGCTGCCCTGACCATGGGCCTGCGCGTCAAGAAGGAAACCATCGGCGAGATCACCGCTGCGGCGCAAGTCATGCGCGAGTTCTCGACCAAGGTGCCGATGGCCGACACCTCCAACCTGGTGGATATCGTCGGCACCGGCGGCGACGGCGCCCATACATTCAATATTTCTTCCGCTTCGATGTTTGTCGCTGCAGCAGCCGGTGCACGCGTGGCCAAGCATGGCGGGCGTTCCGTGTCGTCGTCTTCCGGCAGCGCGGACCTGATCGAATCGCTCGGCGCGCACATCAACCTCAAGCCCGAGCAGATCGCGCAATCGATCGCGCAGACCGGCATTGGTTTCATGTTCGCGCCGAACCATCATGCTGCGATGAAGCATGTGGCGCCGGTGCGCCGCGAGCTGGGCGTGCGTTCGATCTTCAACATTCTTGGTCCGCTGACCAATCCGGCAGGTGCACCGAATATCCTGATGGGCGTGTTCCACCCGGACCTGGTGGGTATCCAGGTGCGCGTGCTGCAACGCCTGGGCGCGCAGCATGCGGTGGTGGTGTATGGCCGCGACAATATGGATGAAGTTTCGCTGGGCGCGGGCACCATGGTTGGTGAACTGGTCAACGGCGAGATCCGCGAATACGAGATTCATCCCGAGGACTTCGGCCTGTCGATGATCGCTTCGCGCAACCTGAAAGTGGCGGATGCGACGGAATCGAAAGCGCGCGTGATGGAAGCGCTGCGCGGCGAACCGGGTCCCGCCTCCGATATCGTGGCGCTGAATGCAGGTACTGCCCTGTACGCGGCAGGCGTTGCCTCGTCGATCGAGGATGGCCTGAAGCGGGCGCGCGAGGCTGTGAAGTCCGGCGCGGCGGTGGCCAAGCTCGAACAATTCGTGCGCGTTACGCAGGAACTCGGCAAGGAGGGCTAAGCGATGTTCGGCATCCATGACCTGACGCTGTTTGTGATCTCCGGTCTGCTGCTGAACATCATGCCGGGGCCTGATTCACTGCTGATCATGGCGCGCAGCGCTACCCAGGGCTGGCGCGCCGGGTGCGCAGCGGCGCTTGGGATTGGCGCGGGGACGATGGTGCATATCAGCGCGGCGGCCCTGGGCCTGTCGGCTGTTCTTGCAACCTCCGCCACTGCTTTCACCGTCGTCAAATGGGTCGGCGCTGCGTACATCGTCTGGTGCGGCATCGGCATGCTGCGGGCGCGGATGAAGCGCAGCGCCGATGCGGCCGAAGCCGCACAAGAGGCGGCTGCCGCGCCAGCACCCCTTCCCTACCGCCGTATCTTCGCGCAGGGCTTCCTGACCAATGTGCTGAACCCGAAAGTCGCCTTGTTTTTCCTCGCCTTCGTTCCGCAGTTTATCGACGCAGGCGCGGCCAACAAGCCTTTGGCCTTCCTGATCCTGGGCTGCATTTTCAATTTCAACGGCATGCTGTGGTGTAACGGCCTTGCCATCTTCACCGCCTTTGCAAGCGCGAGGCTGAAGGTCAAACCGCTGGTGGCCCTGTGGCTGAACCGCGTAACCGGCAGCCTGTTTATCGCCCTCGGCGCGCGCCTGGCGTTGTCCGAACAACACTGAGATTCAATATGTCCGATATCCTGAACAAAATCCTGGCCGTGAAGGCCGACGAAGTGGCGGCCGCCAAAAAGCACCGCAGCCTGCAATCCTTGCGCGATGAAGTGGAAGGCGACAAGGAACTGCGCGCCAACCTGCGCGGCTTCGAAGCCAGCCTGCGCAGGAAGATCGAAGCCGGCCAGGCCGGCGTGATCGCGGAAGTGAAGAAAGCCTCGCCGTCGAAAGGTGTGTTGCGCGCCGACTTCCGCCCGGCGGAAATTGCGCAGAGCTACGCCAACGCCGGTGCAGCCTGCCTCTCGGTGCTGACCGACGTGCAATTCTTCCAGGGCTCGAACGCGTATCTGCAGCAGGCGCGCGCCGCCTGCGGCATCCCGGTCTTGCGCAAGGACTTCATGGTCGACATGTACCAGATCTATGAAGCGCGCGCGATGGGCGCCGACTGCATCCTGCTGATCGTGTCCGCGCTGGACCACGGCCTGATGGCGGAAATGGAGGCCTGCGCCCACGAACTCGGGATGGATGTACTGATTGAATCGCACGACGGCGAAGAACTGACTGCGGCCCTGAACCTGAAAAGCCGCCTGATCGGCATCAACAACCGCAACCTGCGTACTTTCGACGTCACGCTGGACACCACGCTGGACCTGCTCTCCCGCATCCCGCAAGAGCGCATGGTGATCACGGAATCCGGCATCATGACCCCAGCCGACGTTCAGCGCATGCGTGAGAACGAGGTGCACGCCTTCCTGGTAGGTGAGGCCTTCATGCGCGCGCCCGACCCGGGAGCCGAGCTGCGCAAACTGTTTGCTTAATGTCCGTAAGGCGAGCTGACCAACCCAACGATTGCAGCCACGGCCAGCAAGCCAAGCGTAATCTTGATCGATGGCAGCATCGCCTTCTCGTCCAGTCCACCCAGTTCACGCACCTCGCCAGCGGATAGCAGCGCATTCCGTGTGGTGAGGCCAGCCTCTTTCAAGACACCGGCGGCGCGGAAATAAGTCCACGCGACCACCAGCGTGCCAAGCCCCGGGACTAGTGCCACTGGCGCAAAGCGCAGCATACGGAACCAGTTGGACTCCAGCGCCTGCCCCAGCTGGATCACGGCAAACACGCCCAGCACGCCCATTGCCAGCAGCACCGGCATCAGGATTGGCGACTTAATCCGCAGCACCCACACAAGCACGGCCAGTGCGACCTGGCCGGCCACTGCAATCGCTGCCAGGCGCTGCGCTTCTGCGGCCTTGAACAGTGCATCGTCCGCCTCGATGCCGCCACCAATATGGTCGGCGGCGGGCGCTGCGGCAGGAGCCTTGGCGCGAGCCGGGCTGGTGACAGGTTTAGCGCCTTTACGAGGTTCGGGAACGACAGTGGCGCGGCAGCTGGCGCGTTCACGCAAAGCTGTGACATAAATGTCGCCCTGAGCCCGGGTCAGCCCTTTCTTGACCAGAGTGCGGCGCCCCGAATGCAGCAATTGCACCATTTGTGGCAGCGGCTGGTTCATCAGTTCCGCCAGCTTCCTCGCAGCGACATCGACCTCCACGCCGTCCAGCGGGCCTTCCAGCACCACCTGGAATGCCTGCGGCCGATGCACGGAGCCATTCTGCTCGTCTGCCACAGTCACGCCCAGGTCGCTCGCAATGCGAATCAAGTGAGGGATCACTTCGCTGTGGCGGCGCGCAATTGCGACGGTGCCATAACCGCCTTTGAAATTATCGCCCAGCGGCCCATCGGCCCAAGGGCAATCGTCAATGCCGGAATCTGCCGGACCATAGCTGGTCAGGCAAGGAAACATCCTCAATGCAGCATCGCGGAAACTTTTCAGCTGCTGCGATGGGGCCATGCTGACAGTATGGCCAGCCACCTGTTCCAGGAAAGGAAAAACATCCGCATCGTCGGCTGGAACTTCGCGGGCGATGACGTGCAGCGTATAAGACATAGGTTTTAACTTGGCCAATTCTGAATTGGTTGATGTTAATTTACTCTATGGCAAATTAAAAGTCTCTTAGGCAATAAAACGACAGCCTTTTGGGCTGTCGTTGACTGTCGATCAATAGTTGCAGCGCTGCGATTTAGCGCGTTCCTTGAGCTTGAACGCCCATAAGGAGCCCGACTTGTCATCCAGGGCGGTGAACACGTCCGGATCCGTCGATGCCACGCGATTCTTCGTCACCTTGACCGGGACATGCGCCTCATCGCTCCAGTAAATCGCGCCGCGGGCAAAAGTCCAGCGGCCGCTGACTTCCCCGCCACCCTGTCCGGAGAGCGGGTAGGCCATGTATTTGCCATCGTCGCTGATTTCGTAACCATACTTGCCGCTGTCTTTTTCAACTATCCAGGTGCCCACGTATTCGCAGGGTGCTACCGACGATGGCAATTCGCTTGCTTGCCTCAGCGATGCGGGCTCTGCGCTGCTGCCGCCTGCGGTCTCCATTCCCTTGTTTTTTCCCATCATCCCGTTGCTCATGTAGATGACGAAGACCAGGAAAAAGATGCCCCATGCGAGCTTGGTCGACTGAAGGCGCTCGCCCTCGTCCATCGCGCCGAGATAGCGCACATCCGCCTTGGATGCGCCGAACAAGCCGGTCTTGTAGCCCGCTTTCTTCAGGCGCCGGCCACCCATATGGCCAAGTACAAGCATGACCAGGAAGCTCACTACCGTCGCCACGTCCAGGACCCGCATGGACAGGTGCAGGAACGGACCGGCAAGCGCGATGATGATCGGCGACAGCGTGGCCAGCATCAGCACCGTACGTACGGCCCCACTGAAGCGCAAGCCGGATGTCAGGCGCATGATGCCGTACACCTGCAACATCATCAGGAGGAAGTAGCTGAAAGCAGTCGGCACCGGTTGCATCAACTGGAGCATGCCGCGCAGCACCCAGGACAGCACCATCGCACAGCAGACCAGGCGAATACCCTCCGCCACTTCATACAGTTCTTCGTCGGTGCCATTGGCGGTCAGCGCTGCGACTGCGGCCGCTTCAGCTTCCGCTTCCGCTTTGGCGGCACGCGACATCGGCGGCATGACATTCTTCGGCGGCTCTTCAACGCGCGGTGCGAGCATGATGGCCGGCGCAGGCGGCTTCTCACGCGGGGCGGGCCCGGATTCGTGTGCCAGCGTGGTGCGGCAACCGGCGCGCTCACGCAAGGCATGCGAGTACTGCTCCGCCACGAAGCGCGATACGCCTTTCTTGACCACTGTCCGGCGCCCGCCCGACAACAGCGCCAGCATCTCGGTTACCGGCTTGCGCATCAGGGCCGCAAGGCGCGTGGCGGCGTCGCCCAGGTCCACACCCTCGGCTGGCCCTTCCAGCACGACCTGGTAGCTCGGTGGACGGTGCACTTCACCCGACTGGTTATCAATCACGGTCAGCCCAAGCTCACCGGCGATGTACAGCACATGCGGCACCACGACTTTGCGGCGGCGTACCACGGTCATGCGGCCTGCGTCCCCCGCGAAATGGCCATCTGCCCATGGCGTATCGGGAAACAGGGCAGCCAACGTGTCATGAAAACGCTTCAGCAAGGCGGAAGGCGGCTGTTCACCCGCGTCCGCCCGCAATTTGTTCATAAATGGAAAAACATCCATGTCCACTGCTGGGGTGGCCACGGACGCAAGCTGCATCTGGTAGCTCATACAAATCTACTTAAAAAATAATTAACGTATGTTAAATTACTATCAGGCAAAAATAAAGTTTGAAGAGACATGAAAACGACAAGCAAACTCGCTGTCCTGGCCGGTTTGGTTGCCTTTTACTCGTGAAAACGTGACCCTGGGCTGGACGGTGGATAATGCGATTCGGCAGCAAAAACGCGCCGTTGTCGTCGGCGAGTCAACCGGCGGCGGCGGGCATCAAGCCTGCCCTGCCGATGGCTGCCAACGAAGCACTGCTGCGTACGCGGGACCGGCTGGCGGCCCTGCACTGATCAGGCGGCGATTGAGGCCGGCGGGGCGACTTCGGCCCGGTTGCGGCCATTGGCCTTGGCGCGGTAGAGCGCAGCGTCGGCGCGCGACAGCAGGCTGTCCAGCGTTTCCCCCGGCGCCTGCTGATCGGCGATACCGATGCTGACAGTGCAAGGCGGCAGGCCCGGCTGCTGGCTATCATGCAGCAGCGACTGGATGCGCTGCGCCAGCTGCTGCGCATGCGGCAGCGTGGTATCCGGCAGCAGCACCACGAATTCCTCGCCGCCGAAGCGCGCGACATAATCAGCCTGGCGCGCAGTACGCATGATTACCATCGCCACGTGCACCAGCACTTTGTCTCCTTGCGCGTGGCCATGCTGGTCGTTGATCGACTTGAAGAGATCTAGGTCGATCGCCATCAGCGACAGCGGCGAGTCAATGCGCTGCTGTCGCGCACGCACGCGGCTGAAGCACTGCAGGAAGCCGCGCCGATTCAGCACGTTGGTCAACGGATCGTGGGTGGAACGCTGCTCCAGGATTTTTTGCAGTTTGCGCGTGGCCAGCATGAGGAAGGCCACCGTCATCAGCAAGGCCATGAAGTTGGCCAGTGCGAGGTAGATGTTGGCCAGCGCGCTGTTACGCATCAGGCTGGCCGCATCCTGGTCCACCATGAACAGGGCGGCGACACCGCGCGACAAGGTGTTCACCGATTGCATCGCAAGCAAAATGCCGAAAAACCAGCACGTGAAGTGCGGCGTGCGGTGACGCCACACCAGCCTTAATTGGTCGATATAGAAAATGGAGACGAGGAAGCTGAACGCCGCGGCGCGGTGCGGGAAGTTCGGTTCCACCAGCAACCACCACAGGATAGCCGCCAGCTCCAGCATCCAGGCCGCGTGGAAGATCTTCCAGCCGGGCGGCTCGCCGTAAAAGCGGCGCGTGCCCACCATGGACAGGCCGATGCCGCACATCAGGCTGGCATTGGCGGCAGGGAGTGCGATTACATCGGGCAAGGCGCCGCGCAGCATGAACAGGGTACCCGCGCAGACCATCGCCACCAGGCCGTAGGCCCAATGGCCAACGCCCGCCACCTCGCGCCGGAAGCTCAGGTGCACCGAATACATGGCCACCGCCAGCACCGCACAGGTAAGCGTGGTGGTGAACAGGATGGTGAACGGGTCCAGCGCGAACTTCACTGCTTCGTTCAGGCAGTTGGACGGCGCAGGCTGGTCTTCTGCTGCTCCACGGCGATGGTGATGCCCGGCACGCGGTCGCCCTGCAGGGTGACGTCGAACGCCATCAATTCATCGCGGCGGAAAGCGTGCACCTGCACGGTGTCGCCAACCTTGTAGCGCGCCAGCAAATCGTCCACGCTGCCGGTCACGCGCAAGCCGTCGATTGCCACCAGCAGGTCGAGGGCGGACATGCCGGCCTTCTGCGCGGCGCCCCCGTCATGCACTGCGCTGAGCTTGCAGTCCGCGCCTTCACGGCCCAGGTTGACGTCCAGGCTTGGCTTGGACGCCTTGCGTTCGTCCTTATAGCCGACACCGAACTGCGGCAGCAGCTTGGCCAGCGGCACGTCCTCAGTGCCCTTGATGTATTTGTCGAAGAAGGTCTTCAGTTTGAAGCCGGCCACGCTGTCGAACAGCGCCTCCACTTCCTCCGGCGTCACGCCACGCGGCTTGCCGTTGTAGAAGTCGCGGCCGAATTTCTGCCACAGCGCGCGCATGATGTCGTCCAGCGAACGCTTGCCATTTGTCTTGGCGCGGATGGTCAGGTCCAGGCCCAGGCCGACCAGCGAGCCCTTTGCGTAATAACTGACGATGGCGTTCGGCGAATTCTCGTCCTGGCGATAGTATTTGCCCCAGGCGTCAAAGCTGGAATCGGCCACGCTTTGCTTGGTGCGGCCGCTGCCGCGCAACACCGCCCCGACGGTCTTGCCCAGCATCTTGTAATAGCCCTCTTCCGACAGCAGGCCTGCGCGCACCAGCAGCAAGTCGTCGTAGTAGCTAGTGAAGCCTTCGAATAGCCAGAGCAGCGGGGTGTAGTTCTCCACCTGGTAATCGTACGGCGCGAATACCGCAGGCTTGATGCGCTTGACGTTCCAGGTGTGGAAGTACTCGTGGCTGCACAGGCCGAGGAATTTCATATAGCCTTCGCTCGGTTCCCTGCCTTTCTGCGCCGTGGTCGGCAGGTCGGAGCGGGCGCAGAACAGGGCCGTGGAGGCGCGGTGCTCCAGGCCGCCGTAGCCGTCGCCCGTCACCATGGTCATGAAGACGTAACGGTCCATCGGGGCTTTTTTCGTACGCGGCTCGAAGAAGGCGATTTGCGTTTCGCAGATCTGTTTCAGGTCGGCACAGACGCGGGCGAGATCGAGATTGGGGACGCGGCCGGTGAAGACCACGTCGTGCTGCACGCCCAGCGCCTTGAAGCTGGCCATGGCGAAGTCGCCCATTTCGACCGGGCTGTCGATCAGTTCATCGTAGTTTTCGGCGATGTAGGTGCCGAAGCCGTAGCGCTTGGCCTTCAGCTCTTTCATCGCGGTGGCGACGCGCCACTTGGCTGCCGCTTCATGCGCAGGGCGCTGGATGTCGACCACATGCGGTTCAGCTTCCTGTCCGACGGCGCGCAGGAAGACGCTGGTGCCGTTGAAGAAACCGTGGGTCTGGTCGAGGTGGGCGGCGCGCACCGACAGGTCCCACGCATACACTTCATAGTGCACGGTGAGCTTGCCTTTGACCGGGGCGGCTTGCCAGGAGTGCTTGTCCAGCTTGGCCAGTTCCACCGGCTGGCCGCCGGCTTCGGCGCGGATCTGCACGATGTTGCGCGAGAATTCACGGATCATGTAGCTGCCCGGGATCCAGGCCGGCAGCACCAGGACCTGGCCTTCCGGCGCCGGCGCATCGATGGTCATCGTGACCTGGAACATGTGGGCCGCCAGGTCTTTGGCGGTGATGGCGTAGCTGATTTTTTTGTTTTTCATTTTATGTCGGACGGTGTGTCGATGTCCTGCAGGACGCCGGGATCATCCACCGCCAGTTCGTTAACCGGATTGTTCTTCAAAATGCTGCGGGCGCCCTGGTCGCCTTGCAGCGCCAGCAAGGCTGGCAAATGGGCGCGGCCGAAAGCGACGGGGTTGCCGCGCCGGCCTTCGTGCATCGGCGCCGCAATTGACGCTTCGCCGCCCAGCGCAACTTGCTGCGCAAGTGCTGCCATGGTGGCCGGGCGCACAAAAGGCATGTCAGCCAGGGCGATCAGCCAGCCGTCGGCTGCCTGCGCATGGTTTACGCCGCATACCAGCGAAGCGGCCATGCCGTTGCCCGCATCGTCGCAGGCCACGACTTCGCAACCCATTTCGCGCAGCAGGCTTGCCGTGGCAAAGTCTTCCGGCCGCACCACCGCGACGACGCGGCGCACGGCCGACAGCAAGGCGCGTGCACTGGCGGCTGCTACGGGTTCACCATCGGGCAATGCCTGCAACAGCTTATTGCGCGCACCCGCCGGGTCGAAGCGGCTGCCCCGCCCGGCAGCCAGCAGGATGCCGGCGATGCCTGGCCTCACGGAGGCTTCGGGTGCGGACACGCGCTAAGCCCTGCCCTACGCCTTGGACAAGTCGAACGGCAGCTTGCGTATGCGCTTGCCGGTCAGCTTGAACACAGCGTTGGCCAGTGCCGGCGCCAGCGGAGGCAAGCCTGGCTCGCCCATGCCGGTCGGGTTGTCGGTCGATGCGACGGTGAAGACATCCACCACCGGCATATCCGTCATGCGCGCCACCGTGTAATCGCTGAAGTTGGACTGCTCAACCATGCCGTCCTTCAGCGTGATCGCCGCCCCAGGCAAGGTAGCGCCAAGGCCCATCAGCGCAGCGCCCTGCACCTGGGCCTCGATCGTCATCGGGTTCACCGGCAAGTTGCAGTGCACACCGGCCGTCACCTTGTGCACTTTGGGCTGGCCGTTCTTGACCGAGGCCACAACGACATAAGCCACCGAGGTTTCAAACGATTCGTGCAACGCCACGCCCCAGGCCTGGCCTTTAGGCAGCTTGGTCTTGCCGTAGCCCGACTTCTCGACCGCAAGGTTCAGCGCGGCCAGCTGGCGAGGGTGCTTGGCAGGATCGATCATCTTGCGGCGGTATTCCACCGGATCCATCTTGGCCACGTGCGCCGCCTCGTCGATCAGCGTCTCCATCACGAAGGCGGTGTGGGTGGAACCGACGGAGCGCCACCACAGGACCGGCACGTTGGCCTTGATGTTGTGGACGGTCAGGTTCATCGGTACCGAGTACGGATCGCCCATGCCTTCGACCATGGTCGTGTCGACGCCATCCTTCACCATCATCGGCTCGAACGGCGTGCCCGCCAGGATCGACTGGCCCACGATGACGTGGTTCCAGCCGACGATATTGCCCTTGGCATCGAAGCCGATATCGGCCTGGTGCACATGGGATGGACGGTAGTAGCCGCCCTTGATGTCGTCCTCGCGGCTCCAGATCACCTTGACCGGGCCCTTGCCCCAGGCCTTGGCCACGTTGACCGCTTCCACGATGTAGTCCGAAGTCGGCACCGCGCGGCGGCCGAAACCGCCGCCGGCCATCATGGTGTTCAGGGTCACTTTGTCCGGCGTCATGCCGGCCGCCTTGGCAGCGGCCACCGCGTCCAGCGTCTGGAACTGGCTGCCCGCCCAGATGGTGCAGGAGTCGGCGCGCAAGTCCACCACGCAGTTCAGCGGCTCCATCGGCGCATGCGCCAGGTATGGGAATTCATAGGTAGCACTGATTTTCTTCGGCGCCTTGGCAATGGCCGAAACATCGGCTTTTTTCGCCGGGGTGCCGGCTGTTTTAGCCAGCTTCCTGTACTCGGCCATCTGCTGCTTGCTGCTGACTTTTTCCAGTCCGGCGGTATCCCACTCGACCACCAGCGCATCGCGGCCCTGCTTGGCCGGCCAGTAGCCACTGGCCACCACCGCCAGGCCGCTGCCGCCACGGTCGGTGTCGACCTTGATCACATCGAGCACGCCCGGAATGGCCTTGGCCTTGGATGCGTCGAACTTCTTCACCTTGCCGCCAAAGACTGGCGGATGTGCCAGCACAACCACTTTGGCGCCGTCCGGCTTGAAGTCCATGCCGAATTGCTGCGTGCCGGTAGCCTTGGCGCGCGCATCGAGACGCGGTGTCGGCTTGCCGATGATGGTGAAGTCCTTGACGTCCTTCAGCTTGACCTCTTGCGGGACCGGCTGCTTCATCGCCGCATCGGCCAGCGAACCGTAGGTCGCGCTCTGGCCGGACGGACCGTACAGCATGCCTTTTGACGTGCGCACCTGCGCTGCCGGCACCTTCCACTGCTCGGCCGCCGCGGCGACCAGCATGGCGCGTGCGCGTGCGCCGATTTCGCGGTACTGCTGCCAGGAGTGTTTGACTGCGGTCGAACCGCCCGTCATCTGGATACCGAAATTCGGGTCTTTGTAAGGATCGCCAGCCGGCGCCAGAGCCGAATGCACCTGCGACCAATCCGCGTCCAGCTCCTCGGCGATCAGCATCGGCAATGCGGTATGCACACCCTGGCCGAACTCGAGGCGATTGACCTGGATGGTGATGGAATTGTCGGGTGCGATGTGGAGGAAAGCGTTCGGCGCCACCGGCGGCTTGGCCGGTGCATCGGCCGCGAACGCGCGGGCGAAGCGTCCGCCGCCGCTCGCGACGTAGAAGCCCAGCACCAAGCCGCTACCGGCTTTGAGGAAAGTACGGCGCGAAACCCCTGAAGATTCCGCGACGTCCGCTTGAGCTGCCATGAACCATTCTTTGCGCATGGCGGCCTCCCTTAAGCGATGGATTTCGCGGCGTCTTTGATTGCCGCGCGAATCCGTTGATAGGTGCCGCAGCGGCAGATATTGCCCGACATGGCGTTGTCGATATCGGCGTCGGTCGGCGCCTTATTCGTGCGCAGCAGGGCCGTGGCGCTCATCACCTGGCCGCTCTGGCAATAGCCGCATTGCGGTACGTCGTGCTTGACCCAGGCATCCTGCACCGCTTTGCCCACCTTATCGCCGGCCATGGCTTCGATGGTGGTGATCTTCTGCCCAACCGCTGCGGAAATCGGCGTAATGCAGGAACGGATCGCCTGCCCTTCCAGATGCACGGTGCAGGCACCGCACATCGCCATGCCGCAGCCAAACTTGGTGCCGGTCATATTGAGGTTATCTCGTAACGCCCACAGGATAGGCGTGGAGGGATCGGCGTCGACTTGAACGTCGCGCCCGTTGATATTCAATGTGACCATGCCAGCTCCTTATTTGATGGTGGCAAACTTAGCTTCGAGGGTACGCTGATCAACTGCTCCTGCAATGCGGCTGCCATCGGCGAAGAAGATCGCCGGGGTGCCGTTAATATTGATTTTCTGGCCCAGGGCAAGCACCTTGTCGTTCGGTGAGCTGCAGCCGGCCGGTGCTGCTACCGGCGCTTTGCCGTGCAACATCCAGTCATCCCAGGCTTTGTTGCGGTCGGCGGAACACCAGATGTTCTGCGATTTGGTCGAGGAGTCCGGCGACAGGATGTTGTACAGGAAGGTATACACCGTCACGTTGTCGACGTTGGCCAGAGTGGTCTGGCGGAAGCGTTTGCAGTAGCCGCAGTTCGGGTCTTCGAAGATCGCCATCACGCGCTTGCCGTTGCCCTTCACGGTCTTCATCGCGAGTTCTTTAGGCAGGTCATCGAAATTGATCTTGTTCAGGTCATCGATGCGGGCCTGGGTCAGGTCCTGCGAGGATTTCAGGTCGAAGATATGGCCAACCACCATGATGCTGCCGGTCTTGTCGGTGTAGCGGATTTCGCTGCCGACACGGATTTCATACAGGTCCGCGTATTGGGTCTTGGTGATCGAATCGATCTTGACGCCGCCGAGGCGTTCCGACAGGACCTTGCGCAGTTGGGCTTCTTCTTTTGCGTTCTGCGCGTCCGCACAGGACATCAGCATGACCGAGGCCATTGCCAATACCAGTTTACTCATCTTCATAGTTTCTCCGCTTTACAGCTTTCCGAGGGCATGTGAAATCAGCCGGCGCTTTACGCCCGGCAATTTATCCAGCAAGTTTAGCCCGAAATTGCGCACTGCGCGCACTGGTTCGAGATCGGCGCCGAACAGGCGCTCCAGGCCGTCGGTCGTCGCCAACATCAGGCTCACTTCCTCCTTACGCGCACGGGCATAGCGCGCCAGTACCCGTTCGTCGCCAATGGAGCGGTGTTCTTCTCGTTCGGACACGGCCTTGACCAGCTCCTGCACGTCGCCAAAGCCCAGGTTCATGCCGTGGCCTGCCAGCGGATGCACGACGTGGGCCGCATCGCCGATCAGGGCCACGCGCGACGCCACCATGGCGTGAGGACGCATCAAGCGCAGCGGGAAGGCTTTGACCACTTCCGGCTGCAATGGTGTCAATTTGCCCAGCTTTTCGCCGGCAAAGGCGGCCAGGCGCTCCGCCAGCGCGGCTGCGCCTTCGCGGCACAGGGCGTCGGCCAGCATGTCTGGCGCGGACCATACCAGCGACACCTGCTTGCCCGGCAGAGGCAGCAGCGCGACAATGCCCTGCTCGCCGGTGAACCACTGGTGCGCCACGCCATGATGCGGCAGCTCGCAGGCAAAATTGGACACCACGCCGCTCTGGTTATAAGGGCGGTAATCGAGCCCGATATCGCATTGGCCGCGTACCCAGGACTGGGCGCCGTCGGCTCCCACCACCAGGGCAGCGCCGAGATGGGAACCATCTTCCAGCGTAATGACCGCACCTTCTTCGTCATGCTTCAGCGCCACCGCCCTGCCGTGCACGAAATGCACGTTCTGGGCGAAGCGCAGCGCGGCGTCCAGCGCCTGGTTCAGGTTGCGGTCTTCAACGATCCAGCACAGGGTGCCGATGTGGGCGCCATAGGCGTCAAAATTCAGGGCGCCGGCCTTGGCGCCGTCGCCGTTGACCAGCATGGCGTCAACCGGCGCGATGCGGGCCTGGTCCATCGCGCCCCAAACTTTCAGGGAATCGAGCAGGCGGTGGGCGGTGTGGTTGAGGGCGAATACGCGCACATCCCAGCTAGCCGGATCCAAGCGGTCCGTAGCGGCCGGTGGGCCCAGCAAAGTCACACTCAATCCGGACTGGGCAAACGCGAGGGCCGCTGCTTTGGCAATGGCGCCGTTGCCGACGATGCAGACGGCTGTCTGCACATGGTGATGCGAGGGCTTGTTCATCCGGCCATTATAGCTTTCCCGTAATGGAAAAAGGCTATTGCAAACCAAGGATTCCCTGCTATAATGCTGCCTCTTGGCCTGGTAGCTCAGTTGGTAGAGCAGAGGATTGAAAATCCTTGTGTCGGTGGTTCGATTCCGCCCCGGGCCACCAAGAATAAAAAGTGAAAAAGCCGATCCTCGTGATCGGCTTTTTTCGTTTCTGCGCCGAATTGTTTGTCGGAAAGTTTTACACAACGTTGCTCTCCAAACAATTTCATCGGCAAATGATTGTCGTAACTGCTTGTTACTAAAAGAGAAACCGATAATATTGCCTTTATGGCATGATACGTGCTAAGCCTGCTGAGTCATTCTTATTTATAGGACTCAACATGAAAGCTTTCCGCCAACTCCTCGCTACCGCCGCACTGCTTGCCCCGCTGTCTGCATTTGCCTTCCCAATCGCTACCCCTGGCACCGAGGGAAATCCTGTGGTCGTCAGCGGCACCGATGACATCATCGCCCGGTACGAGGGCAATTCCGCTTCTTACAGTAACGACCTTTACCTCGTGACCGACGATGGCATTGCGGGTAACGACATCTTCATTTTCAACAACCACAGCTCCCTCGTCGGCTCCACTGTGAACCTCGGCGCCTTTGCCCTGGGCAGCGAACTCGTGTTCCGTCTGCACGTCAACAACACCAATACCGATTACTTTACGGGACTGGCAGGCCGCAACCCGGACGGCTCCTTCCATGCGCGCGTTCAGGGCAACTGGGCTCCCAACACCACCCTGGTCAGCTTCGAAGACCTGTTCAACGGCCCCTTCGACTTCAACGACCTGAGCTTCTCTTTCACCAACACCAGCACGCCAATTGATCCGAACGCCGTTCCGGAACCTGCCAGCGTACTGCTGTTTGGTCTTGGCCTGGCCGGCCTGGCTGCGGCGCGCCGCAAGCAAGGCAAGTCGCGCGACCTGGGCTGATCACGCAAGCGATTCAAGCTGCCGCCGCCCGGCGGCGGCACGAAAATACAACAATAAATCATTGTATTTTTGATTTGCATAAAAACTAATTGCATTGAAGAAACCGCATCTTTACACTCACGGCTTCCTCAATCCAACAGTTTTTATAAGCATGAAAAAGTTTGTATTCGCCGTAGCGGCCCTGCTGGCAACCATGGGCGCAGCCCAAGCCCAGGCTCAAACCCGTCCACTGCATGGCGTGGCAGGCCTGGGCGTCAGCTTTGGCGGTGACGACCTGGCAACTGCCAAGTACACCAACGGTCATTCCCAGGACATCAAGGCCGGCAGCGGCGTGTATTTCACCATTGGCGCGGACTACCGCCTGAGCCAACAGTTCTCGGTGCAGGGCACCTTCAACTACCACGTAGACACCACCTCTGCCAACAACGGCAATATCAAGTTCGAGCGCTTCCCGCTGGAACTGCTGGGCTACTACCACGTGAACAACGACCTGCGCATCGGCGCCGGCCTGCGTTATGTGATGGATCCAAAGCTGAGCAGCAGTGGTGTGGCGTCGGGCATCGAAGCCAACTTCGACAACACTACCAGCCCGGTGGCCGAAGTCGAATACTTCTTCACCCCGCAAGTAGGCATGAAAGTGCGCTATGTGAAGGAAACCTTCAAAGGCAAGGGCTATTACGACGTGAAAGCCAATCACGTAGGCATTTCGGGCAACTTCTACTTCTGAGTTTTCGCTGCCCAATAAGAACGCCGATCACGTGATCGGCGTTTTTTTTCGTTCCACAAACGGGTTATGGTTTGGTGGCTTGCGCGGAACCGGCAGCACCCGCAGCGGGCTTGGCAAAATCACCGGCCTTTGTCACCAGTGCGGCTTACCTGGCCTGCCCCCCCCTGCTGCACTAGTCGAGGAAGTCGCCGTAATCGCGCTGGGAGTAGCCTTTCAGCTGTTGCCAAGGCAGCGAGGTGGCGAGCTTGGGCTCGGCCTGGACTTCCATGCGGTGGAAGACTGTGGCTGCCTGGTCGCCGCTTTCGATGACCAGCGGGATCTGGCGCTGCTCGTCCCACAGCACGCGGCGGAAGGAGCCGTTGCGTACCAGCTCGCGCCAACGCGCGCCTGGCACGGTGGATGGGCGCTGCAAGAACGGCATGGTTTGCACGATCTTCGGGTCGAACAGGTAATAAGCGTTGGTCCAGGAGCCGTCGAAGTCGACGTTGCCGTATTCGCCTTGCGGCACGGCGATGACTTCCTTGTTTTTCGTGTCGATGTATTCGAGCTGGGTCTTGTCGCCAGCCAGCTGTACGTGGCGCGGCAGCAGGACTGGGTTGAAGTGCTTGTGGACGCTGTGATCGTGGTCCGCGGCATGGGTGGTGGCGGCTTGCGGCGGAAGGACGCGGGTGACCCAGACGTGGCCAGGGCGGCGCAGCATGGTTTCTTCGTAGCGGACTTCGCGGGTGACGCCTTCGGGGGTGATGGCTTTGCTGTAGTACTGGATGCGAAGGTCGAGGGGCGGTGCTGCAGGCGTGGCTGCTTGGCTTTGTAGGGCGATGAGCGCGAGGGCTGGGATGGCTTTGCGGAGGGTCATTTTTTAAAACCTGGAGAACCGGGAAACCGGGGTACGGCCCGGAGGGCCGGACCCCGCTTGCATCAGAAGCCGAAGGCGGACTTCAGGAGGGTGAACACTTTCGTGTTGTCGATAGTGCCTTTGAAGGTCTTGGCGCCGGCGCCCGTAGCGAACAGCTTGACGTCGCCGCCGCCGTGGGTTTCGCTGGACAGGCGTACGCCGGTTTCCTGCAGGTAGTTATCGCCCAGCGCGGTGGTGCTGTCGACGTTGGTGCGCAGGTTCGGGCGGTTCGGGCCATTGCCGAACACCAGGGTGGTGTAGGTATTGCCGTCGGCGTCCTTGCTCGGCTGGCCGGTCTTGTAGTCACGGTTGATGTCCAGGATCGGGTTGCCGCGCTTGCCGTAGCCGTTGAAGGCCAGGGTGTGGTCGTGGTCGGCGGTAACAATGATCAGGGTGTTGGCCAGGGTCGGGTCGGTCAGCTTGGCCTTGTCCAGGGCCGCCTTGATGGCGTCGTCGAAAGCGATGGTGTCGGTCAGCGCGCGCTTGGCGTTGGTGCCGTGCAGTGCGTGGTCGATACGGCCGCCTTCCACCATCAGGAAGTAGCCATTGGCGTTCTGCGACAGCAGGTCCATGGCCTTGACGGTCATTTCGGCCAGGCTTGGCTGGGTGGCCCCTTCGCCTACCGGCGGCGTTGCGGTGCGGTCCAGTTCATATTCCAGGTGGCTCTTGCTGCTGTACAGGCCAATGAACTTTTTGCCGTTCGGCGCTGCGGTCATCTCGGCCTTGGTGCCAGCCACGGTGTAGCCTTTGGCTGCCAGTTCGGCCAGAAGGTCACGGCCGTCGGCGCGGCCAGCCTTGTTGGTGGTCGCGTTGTATGGGGTGAAGTGGTTGCGGCCGCCGCCCATCAGAACGTCGACGCCGTCGCCCAGCGCGGTGTTGTAGCCGGCGCCGCCAGGCACGGCCTGGGCTGCGATCGCGTATTGCGCGTTGCGGTTGCAGATGTGCGAGTAGGTCGCGGCCGGGGTGGCGTGGGTCAGTTCGGTGGTCGTGATCGAACCCACGGCTTTGCCCTTGGCCTTGGCCAGTTCCAGGATGGTGGCTGCCGCAGTGCCGTTGCCCGCTGCGCAGTTATTCACGCCCAGGTTGCCATTGACGTCCTTGGATGGCGACGTGGCCACGGTTTCGGAGGACATGGAGATCACCTCATTGGCCATCTTCACGCCGGTCATGTAAGCGGCCATCGACGGGGCGGAGTCGGTGGTCTGCGCATCGTAGGAGTAAGTCTTGACGCGCGCGGTGCGCTCCAGCTTATCCATATTCAGGCTGCCGTCTTCGCCGTATTTATAGATGCGCGAAGCGGTAATGGTGGACGGGCCCATGCCGTCGCCCAGGAAGAAGATGATGTTCTTGGCTTCGCCCGCAGCGTTTGCAACGTTGGCGAAACCCAGCGCCAGTGCGGCGGCAATCAGAGTGTGCTTCATATTCGGTTCCAGTTCTTTTAATGTGATCACAGGCCGGCGGCGGCTTTTACCAGGGCGTTGACCTTGGTGTTGTCGATGGTGCCGTTGAAGGTGTCGGCGCCCTTGCCGATGGCACCCAGGAAGACGTCGGTGCCGCCGTGGGTTTCGTTGCCGGCGGATACGCGCACCACAGCTTCCTGGTGGTAGGTATTGGCGCTCGTCACGCTGTCGTCCAGGCTGCCCATGGAGGTACGTGCGCTCTGGGTACGGTTCTCGCCGTTGCCGAAGCCGATGATGGAGTAAGGCGCACCGTCGGAATCCTTGGTCACGGCGCCGGTGACGTAATCCTTCACCACGCCCAGCACGCCGGCGTTGGAAGCGGTGGTCTTGCCGGTACGCTTGGCGTAGCCATTGAGCACCAGGGTGTGGTCGTGGTCGGCGGTGACGACGATCAGGGTGTTCTTCAGATCAGGATCGGTGGTGCGGGCCTTGGCCAGGGCGGCCTTGATCGCGTTGTCGAATGCCTGGGTATCCTGCAGCGCTTTCTTGGCGGTGGTTTCGTGCAGCGCGTGGTCGATACGGCCGCCTTCCACCATCAGGAAGTAGCCGGTCTTGTTTTTCGACAGCACATCCATGGCCTTGGTGGTCATGTCGGCCAGGCTTGGCTCCTTGGACGCATCGCGGTCCAGGTCGTAGCTCATATGGCTCGAGGTGAACAGGCCGAGCAGGCGGTCAGTCTTAGTGCCGTCGATAGCGGCGAATTCGGTGGCGTTGCTGGCATATGCGTAGTTCTTGGCCTTCATTTCAGCAATCAGGTCACGGCCGTCGGCGCGCTTGCCGCCATCCTTGACGGTCATGAAGAACTGGCGGCCGCCGCCCATCAGGACGTCCAGGCCATTGGCGCCCAGCGCGGCGTTGTAGCCGACGCCGCCGGGTACCGCTTGTGCTGCGATATCGTTTTCCAGGTCGCGGTGGCAGATATGGGAGTAGGTGGCAGCAGGCGTCGCATGGGTCACGCGGGTGGTAGTCACCACACCGGTCGACCAGCCCTTGGCCTTGGCCTGCTCCAGCAGGGTCGGTACCGATTTACCGTTCGCCGCGCCGCAGTTGTTGCCCAGCTTGTTGCCGTTGGCATCGGCGATCGGGTCGATGGCCTTGGTGTCGGACGACATCGAGATCACTTCATTGTTCATCTTCACGCCGGTCATGTAGGCCGACATCGAAGGCGCGCTGTCGGTGACTTGCGCGTCGTTGGAATAGGTCTTGACGAAGGCCGTTTCCGGCAGGGTGTCCATGGTCAGTTCGCCGTCTTCACCAACAGAGTAAATGCGCGCTGCGGTCATGGTAGTCATGCCCATGCCATCGCCCAGGAAGAAGATGACGTTGGTTGGCGCCGCGGTATTGGTTTGACCGTCGGTAGACGAATTCGTCGTATCGCTGTTACCGCAGCCGGCAATCATTGCGGCGATGGCGACGCTGATCGCCGCCTTCAGGGAGGCTTTGTATTTCATGTGGTGTTCTTCCAGCATGGTTGAAAAGCTGACACGATAGCGGTGCTTTATGACGGCGCCGTGACCGCCGAATCTCTTTCTGAAGGAATACCCGCGTGGTCCTGACCTGAGCGAGGAGCAGACCGCCCGCTTGACCGAGCTGGGCTTGCTTGTCGAGGGCTGGGAGGGGCCGGTGTGGCCGCGCGCGCAAGGACCATCGACAGCGGTGGAGGCCTCGACGGCCGCGACGTGCCCTACATCCTCACCACCGGCAATACCTGGAAGAGCGGCATTGAGGACTTCACGCTCAATGTGGTCAAGCGCAAGCCCGATGAACTGGTTACCCTGTGCTTCCCGGGCCCCCTCAGGAAGGCCGACGCCCTGACCTTCCAGGTCCGCCTGAGGAATTTCAGGCCGGCACAGGACCTTCGCATTCACTTTGCCAATGTCGGCAACGGCCACCACGGCAACACCGGCGTCATGCCCGCATTGCCCCGTTAATTCCACATCGCGAAAACCGGATTCCACATTGTAGAAAATTGCTTGGCAGCGCACCATGCCGTCCAGTTCATTCTACGAAAAGACATTTCATATCATAGGAAATCAAAATTAAGTAGTTGAAATAAAACGAATAAAAATAACTTATATGTCTTATATAAGACATGGTGCGTCGCAAAAGAACGGCCTATCATTATCTCAAGTGCTTCGCCTTTCTTAATCCGCTTTTTTGCTAGGAAAACACCATGTCCCACTACCAAGACGACATCAACACCATCGCAGCCCTGAAGGAACGTAACGGCAGCGCCTGGAACGCAATCAGCCCTGAAGCGGCTGCCCGCATGCGCGCCCAGAACAAGTTCAAGACCGGTCTGGACATCGCCCGCTACACCGCCAAGATCATGCGAGCCGACATGGCCCGCTACGATGCGGACCCATCCCAGTACACCCAGTCCCTGGGCTGCTGGCACGGTTTCATCGGCCAGCAAAAAATGATCTCGATTAAGAAGCACTTCAACAGCACCGACCGCCGCTACCTCTACCTGTCGGGCTGGATGGTCGCCGCGCTGCGCTCCGAGTTCGGCCCGCTGCCTGACCAGTCGATGCACGAAAAGACCGCCGTGTCGGCCCTGATCAAGGAGCTGTACACCTTCCTGCGCCAGGCTGACGCACGCGAACTGGGCGGCCTGTTCCGCCAGCTGGACGCCGCCACCGGCGACGCCAAGAAAGCCATCCAGGACAAGATCGACAACCACGTGACCCACGTCGTGCCGATCATCGCCGACATCGACGCTGGTTTCGGTAACGCCGAAGCGACCTACCTGCTGGCCAAGCAGTTCATCGAAGCCGGCGCATGCTGCATCCAGATCGAGAACCAGGTGTCGGACGAGAAGCAGTGCGGCCACCAGGACGGCAAAGTCACGGTTCCACACGAAGACTTCCTGGCCAAGATCCGTGCAGTACGCTACGCCTTCCTGGAACTGGGCGTGGACGACGGCATCATCGTTGCCCGTACCGACTCGCTGGGCGCCGGCCTGACCAAGCAGATCGCCGTCACCAACAAGCCAGGCGACCTGGGCGACCAGTACAACGCCTTCCTCGATTGCGACGAAGTCTCCGCTGACGCCCTGGGCAACGGCGACGTGATCATCAAGCGCGACGGCAAACTGCTGCGTCCTAAGCGCCTGCCTTCGAACCTGTTCCAGTTCCGCTCCGGCACTGGCGAAGCACGCTGCGTGCTGGATTGCATCACCTCGCTGCAGAACGGCGCCGACCTGCTGTGGATCGAAACCGAGAAACCGCACATCGGCCAGATCGGCGGCATGGTCAAGGAAATCCGCAAGGTCATCCCGAACGCCAAGCTGGTATACAACAACAGCCCATCGTTCAACTGGACCCTGAACTTCCGCCAGCAAGCTTACGACCGCATGAAAAACGCCGGTGAAGACGTGTCGGCCTACGACCGCGCCGCGCTGATGAACGTCGAATACGACAACACCGCGCTGGCACTCGAGGCAGACGAGAAGATCCGCACCTTCCAGGCTGACGCAGCCCGCGAAGCCGGCATCTTCCACCACCTGATCACCCTGCCGACCTACCACACCGCGGCGCTGTCGACCGACAACCTGGCCAAGGAATACTTCGGCGACCAGGGCATGCTGGGCTATGTGGCCGGCGTGCAGCGCAAGGAAATCCGCCAGGGCATCGCCTGCGTCAAGCACCAGAACATGTCGGGTTCGGACATCGGCGACGACCACAAGGAATACTTCAGCGGCGAAGCGGCCCTGAAGGCAGCCGGCAAAGACAACACCATGAACCAGTTCTAAGCCTGCCCTCCAAAGCAAGCAACGCCACCTTCGGGTGGCGTTTTTTATTGGCGGGCCGCGTTGTCAGGCAGTCTGTTGCCCGCGGCCGGCGTGGTACATCTGGTAAGCCTCGGCCACTTGAGCAACCAGCACGTCTTGCTGCACCGGCTTCTCAATGAACTTGTAGACAGCGCCCATATTGATCGCCTGGCGCGTCGATTCGGCATCGTCGCAGGCGCTCAGCATGATACGCAGCACGTCGGGGTACATGCGCCGCACCCGGCTCAGGAACTCCACGCCGCTGATGTCGGGCATGCGCTGGTCGCACAGCAGCACGGCCACTTCGTTGCAGGCCAGGATTTCGAAAGCCTGGTCCGGATCGCTGGTGGCATGGACGCGGTAGCCTTCGTTGCTCAACACCAGGTCGAGCAAATCCAGCATATGGGTATCGTCGTCCAGCACCAGCAGGACTGGTGCGTCGGGCGCATGCCCGGTCAGGTGGCCCGGCAGGCGGTAGTCGGCGCGCAGCAGCTCTTCCAGCGCTTCGGCCGCCAGCGGTTTGCTGAAGTAGAAGCCCTGCACGATATCGCAATTGCGCTGGGCCAGCAGCGCCAGCTGGCCTTCCGTTTCCACGCCTTCCGCCACCACTTCCAGGTGCAGGCTGTGCGACATGGTGATGATGGCGTCCGAGATGGCCAGGCTGCCAGGGTCGGTGGTGATTTCGCGCACAAAGGAGATATCGAGTTTCAGGCGGTCGATCGGGAAGCGTTTCAGGTAGCTCATATTCGAGTAGCCGGTGCCGAAGTCGTCGATCGACAGCTCGACGCCGATGGCTTTCATGCTTTCCATCAGCGGCACGCTGTGTTCCGGATCGGCCATCGAGATGCTCTCGGTCAGCTCCAGCTCCAGGCAATGCGGATCCAGTCCGCTATCGGCCAGCGCCGAACGCACCACCGCTTCCAATCCCGGGTGCGCGCATTGTCGCGCCGAGATATTCACCGCCACGGGCAGCGGCGGCAGGCCGGCGTCCTGCCAGGCCTTGTTCTGCTTGCAGGCGCGGCGCAGCACCCATTCTCCGATCGGGATGATCAGCCCCGATTCCTCGGCAAACGATATGAAGTGGCCAGGCCCCAGCAACCCGCGCTCCGGATGGCGCCAGCGCAGCAGCGCTTCCAGTCCCGCCACGCGGCCGCTGCGCAGGCTCACCTGCGGCTGGTAATGCAGCTCGAATTCGTCGCGTTCCAGCGCCAGGCGCAGGCTGGCGCCCAGCTCCAGCTGCTGTTGCGCGCGCAGCTGCAAGTCCTCGGTGAAGAACTGGAAGCCGTTGCGCCCCAGCTCCTTGGCGCGGTACATCGCGGTATCGGCATGCTTGATCAGGTCCTCGGCATCGACGCCATCCTGCGGGAAAGCGGCCAGGCCGATACTGCACCGGATCTGGATGTCGCGCCCGGCCAGCGTCAGCGGCGCGGCCACGTTTTCCAGCACGGTGCGCACGCGCTCGGTCAGCCGTGCATCGTTCAATGCGTCCGGCTCGCCCTCGCGCAGCAGGAGCACGAACTCGTCGCCGCCAAAACGCGCCGCCGTGTCGCGCGGGCCGATGCTGGCCTCCAGGCGCTGCGCCACTTCACGCAGCAGCTGGTCGCCCGCTTCGTGGCCCAGGTTGTCGTTGACCAGCTTGAAGTCGTCCAGGTCGATGAAGGCCACCACGATGCGCTCGTCATGCCGCCGGGCGGTGCCGATCGCTTGCTTCAGGCGGTCCTGCATCAGGCTGCGGTTGGCCAGGCCGGTCAGGCCGTCGAACTGCGCCTGGCGCGCCAGCTGGTCGGCATCGTTGCGTGCATCGGTAATGTCGCTGATGATGGCGACATAGTGGCTGGGCGGCCCCCCTTCGCTGTGCACCGGCGCAATGCTGACCTCATTCCAGAAAGCTTCACCATCCCGCCGGTATCCGCGCAGCACGGCGTGGGCGCCACGGCCTTCGCGCATGGCCAGGCCGATTTCATGCATGCCTGGCTGGTCGATATCGCCGCGCACCAGGAAGTCGGCGGGCTTGCCCAGCACTTCGGCCGCGCTATAGCCGGTAATGCGTTCAAAGGCGCGGTTGACATATTCGAGCGGGAAGCCAGGTTTGCCCAGGTCGACGATCATGATGCCGTTGAAAGTCGATTCCATCGCTCGTTCGCGCAAATGCAAGGCGGAACTCATGGAATTGAAGACGGTGGCCAATTCGCCGATCTCGTCACGGGCGTCCTGAACCGGCGCTAGGGCACGCTGCCCGCGCCCCAGTTGCAGGGCCGCGTCGGTCAGCTGGCGCAAGGGCCTGGACACCACGCGCGCCAGGTAGAGTGCACAGCCCAGCGCCAGCAAGAGCCCGGCCATCACCAGCACGCCCAGCTGGCGGAAGGCTTGCTGCGCCAGCGCCGACATGTCGTTATACAGCGGCGTGTATTCGAACACCAGGGCCGCAATGATATTTTGCGAACCATCGCGCACCGGCACTACGACCTGGCGCATCTCGGGCTCGCTGTCGGTGGCAGCCTCCCGGATCAGGCGCGGCTGGCCGTCGCGCAGGGTTCGCCCAATGGCGATGCGCCGCTCGCCGGCCTCGATGGCGGTTCCGATATGCTCGGTGGTGACGTCGGCCAGGATGGTGAGGTCGGGGGCGACGATCTCGATATCGCGTTTTTCATGGGTGACGAAGAAGTTGACCAGCTCCTGGTAACGCTGCGGGCGCGTCTCCGGTGCGTGCTTGCTCACCTCATACGCCATCAGGGTGGACATTGCTTGCGCCAGGTTGACCGCCTCGGCGCCGATCGAACGCTGCGTGAGGTCGCGCATCTGGTTGATGGTCAGAAGCCCGGCGACACCGATCACGGTAAAGACCGTCGCAACGACGGCGGTGAGCTTGGTCGAAATGCGCATGGCGTCCTCAATAGCGGGCTGAGCGTATAGCTTAGCCGATTTTTCGCCAGCGAACAGCGCGTTGATAGGCAGTTATAAGGCTAGCATATGCTTAGTTACAAGTCCGCCAGCGCCAAGGCAGCCATGGCGCGTATGCCCGCATACGATTTGGCCGAGGCGATAAAGCGGCCGTTGTGACAGAAGCCGGCATCCGGCACGCCGGTCACCGCCGCCAGTTCAGCGTCGCGCAAGCCCGCCCATGCTTCGGGCAGATCCGCCCGCGCTTCGAAACTTTCAGCGCTGACCGGGACCGTGTGCAGGATGTGGCGCTGCTCGCCGATGCTGTAGCTGATCACGAACAGCACCTTCGGCATTTCCTTGCGCACCACCTGGCTCCACGGCAGCGCCCCGTTTTTCAGGAACAGTACCCTGCCGCCTTCCAGCATTTCTCCCTGGCGCACCTGCTCCAGCGCCAGCAGGGCCCCGACGCGGTAGCGCACGGCGTTGACCATCACATCGGCCAGCAGCGCCATGGCACGCCGGAACTGGGCCAGCCGGTACTGTTCGGCCGCCGGCCCATGGCCCAGCCGGTCCTCGTCCATCCAATTCGTGTTGTAACCGGAAATCACCGCCGACAGGCCGTAGCCGCCAGGCGCGCTCTTGGCCATGCCCACGTCGGACATGTCGAGGTATTGCACCACATCGGCATCGATGCCGTAGGCGATCTCGCGCGCCTTGTCGTCGGCCAGCACCTGACCGGTGTGCGCCAGCGCCAAGGCGCTCACGCAGCGCGCGCCGTACTCGCGCCAGACCAGGCCCGCGCTGGCGTATGGCACGCCGGACTGCCGCGCCACCTCAAAGCCCTTCTGGTGGTGGTCAAAGCGGCCCGCCGCCGGATCATAGACACCGCCGACATCGACCGCGAAGTCGGCCGTATCGATGATGGCCTGGTCGCGTGTACGGACGATTTCCGCATCGGGGTACAAAATATTCAGGACAGCGACGGCCCACGCATCGTCTGCGTGGAACTTGCCGCTGTGGGTCACGATGAGCATGCGAAGTCCAATCATTCAAACTTCAGCCATCATATACGCTTATCCCCCGGTGCGCGACGGCGTGGAGACGATGCTTTCGATCCAGCCGATGTAATGGCTGACCCGGACGTTGCAGCTTGTCTGGCCATACAGCCCCAGGCGGGTTGTCGCCGCATTACCCTGCACAGCTTTCCAGGAGGCCAGGCCGGCCAACGACCATTGGCCCTGCATGCCGATCAGTACAGGGCCGCCGCTATCGCCGTTGCCTGCGATCCCCTCCAGCGGCAGCGCTGACGGAGCCCGGTCGAATCCATAGCAAAACCAGCGGCCGTCGGCGCTGCTTACCTTGTTGGAGGCACGCCGCAGCGCAGTGCGGTGAGAATCGCCAGGGCCATAGCCGGCACGTCCGTTCGCTGTCGCGCCCTTGCCGATGATGGTGACCAGTTGGCCCATCTCGTCGCCTTTTGCATAAAGCACCGCAGGCGTAACATCGGTAACCGGTTGCGCCAGCTTGAGCAGTGCAATATCGTCGGATGCGGCAAGCCAGGCCATCGCCAGGGTCGCGTCCCCGCTGGACAAAGCCTGGTCGACCAGTCCCTGTGGCAGCTTCCTGAAGCCGGGATGGATCACCAGTTGCTCTACTGCGCGCGGAATGCCGTTGAGCACCACGTAACTGACTTCATGCTGCCAGGTGACCGCATGGGCCGCTGTCACCACCCACTGCGGCGCAATGAGCACCCCGTGCCCCTCATGCGGCAGGTCAGCCAGCGCAGGAAATACGGATGGCGCAATCCGGTAGCGCGCATCGTCAACGTCATGCCGGACAACGACGGCGCCGGCAATAGACGTCACAACAAGCAATGCGAGGAGCAAGAACCGGTTCATGCGCCAGGCACCGCAAAGTTGGCCGGGTTGGCAAGGAACACGCTCTTGTGGTCTTCCATGCAGAAATAATAGGTCTGCCGGCGGTAGACGGTCGACGATGCCGTCGCCTTGTCCACATCCATTTCGCACACCGGGCAAACAGGATGCCGGGCGGTCGAGACGCGCCGCTTGGCGTAGATATTGTTGGACGCCGGGTCGAGCCAGCCCTTGCCCTGGTATTCCAGCGTGTACGCCGTGGTGCTCGCGACGTTGCGGCCGAAATAGCGTTCCACCACGCGCAAGGCGAGGTCGATGCCGGAAGAGAGTCCGCCCGCTGTAGCGATATTGCCCTCCTCCACAAAGCGCGCGCCGCGCTTGAGCGTCACGGCCGGGTAGCGCATGGCGAAATCACTGAATGCGCCGTGGAAGGTGGTGGCCGATTTGCCATCCAGCAGCCCAGCGCGCGCCAGGACGAAGGCGCCTGTGCAGACCGACATCGTGAGATCCGCCGTCCGCGAGGCCCGGCGCAGCCATTCCAGCACGGCCGGGTCGCGCACGGTCTGAGCCGGAACCACGATCACCTTCGGCGCCGGCGCATTGGCGACGGTGTAATTCGGCACGATCTTCATGCCGCCGGCAGTCGTGATCGGCGCTTCCGTAGCAGCCACCGTGTACAGCTGGAATACCGGCCCCTCGCCCCGCCCCGGAATGCTGACATTGGAAAATACCTCCCACGGGCCGCCGAAATCGATGACAACGGCGTTGTCGGACAAGAGGAAGGCCACCGGGATGCTGCCTTCCGCAGGTGGCTGCAGCGGCGCGGCAGGGGCAGCCGTACCGGCAGCCGGCGGCTTAGCCAGGCCCAGCGCAGGCAGCGCCGCGCCCAGGCCCATTGCGGTGGAAATGCGGAACAGCTCTCTTCTTTTCATGATATTGGTCTCCAGGGTTCGGTGAGGCGTGTAGTCTCCCATCGCTCCCTGGCCCAGCGCGATGCGGCTCGCTGCAGGCGGCTGTGGTTTCGCTGCAAACCCATGGCCCGCGGCGCGGGATTTCACCTATGATTGCGGCCATGACCGCAATCGCTCCTTACCTCGCCTGGCTGGCACTGGCCCTGTTCGATGCAACACAGACCGTGGTGTCGATGAAAGCCATGGGCATGCAGCACTACTGGTGGACGCTGTTCTTCGTCACCATGTCCGCCTGGGGCATCTGGGCCGGCGCGACACCGTTCGCGCTGTGGCTGCTGCAGCGCTTTCCCCTGCCATCGCGCGCACCACGCAACTGGCTGGTGCACGCCCTGGCATGCATCGCCATCGGCGCCATCTGGACAGCCTGGGCCTCCATGCTTGAGAATTTGACGAATCCCTTCGCCTATCCCAAGGGTCCCGATCCCTTCCTGCCGCTGTGGAAGTCGAAGTTCATCGGCAGCCTGGTGGGCGATGTGATCCTGTACGGCGCCATTGCGACCCTCAGCGTGACCTTCGCCACCCGCAAACGCCTGTCGCAGCAGCGGGAAATGCTGGCGCAGGCGCAGTTGGCCGCGCTACGGCTGCAGCTGGAACCGCATTTCATCTTCAATGCGCTGAACGCCGTCACCGGCCTGATTCGCGAAAAAAAGGACAACGAGGCGATTGCCACCGTTGCTGCGCTGGGCGATTTGCTGCGCCGCGTGACCGACCGCTCTGAGCGCCAGTTCGTGGCGCTGGAAGACGAAGTGGATTTCCTGTGCAAATACTTGGAGATCCAGCAGCTGCGCTTCGCCGACCGCCTGCGCTGCAAGCTCGATATCCCCGCCGGCCTGGCGCGCGCCCAGGTGCCCGACTTCATCCTGCAGCCGCTGGTAGAAAATGCGATCAAGCACGGCATCGCCAAGCGCGCCAGGGGCGGCGAGCTGCATGTGCGCGCAGTGCGCAATGGGGACGAGCTTACGCTCAGCGTCTTCAATGAAGGGCCGGGCCTGGCGCCGGGCGGCCAGCACGGCGTAGGCTTGTCCAACACGCGCCAGCGCCTGCAAGCCCTCTACGGCGCCGCCGCCCACTCGCTGCTGCTGCGCGACGTGGAGCAAGGCGTGCTGGCGACTGTCACCCTGCCCTACCGGGAGCAATAATGCTGCGTGCAATGATCATCGACGATGAACCGCTGGCGCGCAGCAACGTGGCCCACCTCCTGGCGCGCGACCCGGCGATCGAAGTGGTGGCCCAATGCGGTTCGGCACAAGACGCCCTGGCCGCGCTGCCGGCGGCAAAGCCCGACCTGGTCTTCCTTGACGTGGAGATGCCGGAATGCGACGGATTCGAACTGCTGGAACGGCTTGGCACTGCGCCGCCCTTCGCCATCGTTTTCGTCACCGCCCACCATCAGTTTGCGCTGCGCGCTTTCGAAGTGGGGGCGCTCGACTACCTGCTCAAGCCCTTTGACGACCAGCGCTTCGACCGCGTGCTGGAGCGCGTAAAGGAACGCCTGCGCGTGCCGGGCGAAACGCGGCGCTTCATCATCAGGAATGGCGGCACGCTGGAGGTGGTGAAGTTTGCCGACATCGACTGGGTCGAGGCCAGCGATTACTACACCACCCTGCACGCCGGCGGGCGGGCGCACATGCTGCGCCGCAGCCTGTCCGACCTGGAAGGAGAGCTGGCTCCGCACGGTTTCCAGCGCATCCACCGCTCCGCCATCGTCAACCTTGAACGCGTGCGGGCGCTGGAGCTGCGCGAGGACGGCGAATACGAGGTGGTGCTGGAATCGTCTCAGCGCCTGCGCATGAGCCGCAGCTACCGCAAGACAATGCTGGATAAACTGGCCCCGCTATAGTTATACTTGCATTTTTCTCAACCATCCGGGAACTATGCAACGATTCATCTTGGCCCTTGCCGTGCTCTCACTGAGCGCGTGCGCCACCCAGAAAGAACAGGACCGCATCGAGGAAATTTCCAAGACGCCGCTGCGCGACCTCAATATCAGCAAAGTGGAAATTCCTGGCGTGCTGCGCGAGGCGATGGGCAATCCTTACAAATCCCCTGACGACAGGAGCTGCCCGGCCCTGCAGGCGCAGGTCGCGGACCTCGATGAAGAACTCGGCCCAGACTTGGACGTTCCCGAAGAAAAGCTGAGCAATATGGAAAAAGGCCGCGAGGCGCTGAGCAACGCGGCCACCGGCGCGCTGCAAAACACGGTGGAAGGCGCCATCCCTTTCCGCGGCTGGCTGCGCAAGCTGAGTGGGGCTGAACGCCAGTCGCGCCACGCGCAAGCGGCGGTCCTGGCAGGCAAAGTGCGTCGGGGCTACCTTAAAGGCATCATGGCGTCGACTTCCTGCCACATGGTTTAATGGCTTGCATTTGCTGCACCGCATCATGCTAGAATTATTGCAATCTTAGCCATGCGGAGGCCAGTGGATGAAACGCGTTATCTTCAACCAGAAGGGCGGAGTCGGTAAATCGACGATAGCGGTGAACCTGGCGGCCATTGCGGCGCACCATGGCAAGCGCACGCTATTGATCGACATCGACCCGCAGTGCAACAGCAGCCGCTATGTGCTCGGCGCTGCGACGCAGGACATGGCGCCCACCCTGGGCGCCTACTTCGAACAGATGCTCAGCTTCAGCATGTTCGCCAAGCCTGCCGGCGAGTATGTACATGCCACACCTTTCGACAACCTGTCCATCATGCTCGCCCACCCCGAGCTGGGCGACCTGCAATCCAAGCTCGAGTCGCGCCACAAGATCTACAAGCTGCGCGACACGCTGAACGAGCTGCAAAAGGACTACGACGAAATTTACGTCGACACCCCGCCCGCCTACAACTTCTTCACCCAATCGGCCCTGATCGCCGCCGACAGTTGCCTGATCCCCTTCGACTGCGACGACTTTTCGCGCCAGGCCCTGTACACCCTGGTCAACAACGTGAAAGAGATTAAGGCCGACCACAATCCCAACCTGCAGATCGAAGGCATCGTGGTCAACCAGTTCCAGCCCCGCGCCCTGCTGCCGCAGCGCATGGTGGACCAGTTGAAGGACGAAGGTTTGCCGGTCTTCGAAAACAAGCTCTCAAGCTCGATCCGCATCCGCGAGTCGCATGAGCGCAACCTGCCCATGATCCACCTGGACCGCAGCCACAAGCTGAGCCAGGAGTTCCTGGCGCTGTACGGCGAGCTGCAAGCCGGCTAGGTTCCGCCCATTGCGGCGCTGCCGCAGGCGGCCACCATATCGATTTCCAGCGCGGCGCCGGCCGGCAGCTTGGCCGCCTGGATCGTCGAACGCACCGGGCGGTGTTCGCCAAAACGCTTGCCATAAGCTTCGTTCATCCTGGCGAAATCGGCCAGGTCCGTCATATAGACCGTCACCTTGACCACGTCCTTGAGGGTGCAGCCGGCGCCGGCCAGCACCGCCTCCTGCACGTCGAAAACCCGGTTGACCTGGGCCTGGATATCGCCCTGCATGACCTGGCCTGCGGCGTCGCGGGGAATGCTGCCGGAAGTGTAGACCAGGCCATTGACGGCGACAGCCTGCGAATATGGCCCGATGGCCTTGGGCGCAGTATCCACGGAGATCATGCGCACCGGTGTGGAAGGGGCGCCGGCGCAGGCAGCCAGCAGCAGTGGAAGGAACAGCTTGCAAGAACGCAGCTTCATGGCGACATCCTTTCAGGCAAGGTTAGTCTAACCAATTTAGCACCCGTCCCCTGCCCGTCAATCATCGATTGAAAATTTGATCCAGGTCATGGCGAGGCCGTGGCGGCATGGCTACGCTTGCGGATTTTGCCCGTCATGCTGACCGCCCCCGAACTTCTCCTGCCCGCCGGCTCCCTGGCGAAAATGAACGCCGCCTTCAATTTCGGCGCCGACGCCGTCTACGCCGGCCAGCCGCGCTACAGCCTGCGCGTGCGGAATAACGACTTCTCCACCCTGCAAGCACTGCAGGAAGGCATCGACGGCGCCCACGCGCGCGGCAAGCAGTTCTTCGTCGCCAGCAATATCTTCGCCCACAACTCCAAGCTCAAGACCTATTTGCGCGACATGGCGCCGGTCATCGCCATGAAACCGGACGCATTGATCATGGCCGACCCGGGCCTGATAATGATGGTGCGCGAAGAATGGCCCGACATGCCGATCCACCTGTCGGTGCAGGCCAACGCCGTCAACTGGGCCGACGTGAAATTCTGGCAGCGCATGGGACTGACACGCGTGATCCTGTCGCGCGAACTGTCGCTCGACGAGATCGAGGAAATCCGCCAGCGCTGCCCGGACATGGAACTGGAAGTCTTCGTGCACGGCGCGCTGTGCATGGCCTACTCGGGCCGCTGCCTGCTATCGGGCTACTTTAACCACCGCGACGCAAACCAGGGCAGTTGCACCAACGCCTGCCGCTGGGACTATAAGGTCGGCGAGGGCTGCCAGGACGCGACCGGCGATATCTCCGTGCTGCACCAGCAGCCGCGCCACCCGCTGGCCAACCAGACTTATTTGCTGGAAGAAGCAGGCCGTCCCGGCCAGCTGATGCCGATCTTCGAGGACGAACACGGCACCTACATCATGAACTCGAAAGACCTGCGCGCGGTGGAGCACGTCGAACGCCTGGTGAAGATCGGGGTCACCTCGCTCAAGGTGGAAGGCCGCACCAAGTCCGCCTATTACGCCGCGCGCACCGCGCAGGTGTACCGTAAAGCCATCGACGACGCCGTGGCCGGCCGTCCTTTCGACGAAAGCCTGCTCGGCCAGCTTCAAGGCCTGGCCAACCGCGGCTACACGGACGGCTTCTACCAGCGCCACCACACGCAGGAGCACCAGAACTACATGCGAGGCAGGTCGGAGGCTGACCGCAGCCAGTACGTGGGAGATGTGATCGGGATCGAAGACGGCTGGGCGCGCGTCGACGTGAAGAACCATTTCGCGGTGGGCGACCGCATTGAAGTCATGCACCCGAGCGGCAACCGCGATATCACCTTATCCCGCCTGCTGGCGGACGATGGCAGCGATATCGCGGTAGCGCCAGGCAGCGGCCACATCGTGCGCATCCAGCTCGATGCCGGGCTGGATGGCGCACTGCTGTCGCGCTACCTTTGATTACTGCAGGTTGATGCCGGTAAGGTAGCCGTTCGGCTCCAGGATATAAAGTACGCCATTCCTGGAAATCGAGAGTTCTCCGCCACGAAGGTAAGTCCAGACCACCTTATGCGTTGCCAGATCAATTGCCAGCGTCTTGGCGCCGCCGCTGACAATCGCGAGGTTGCGCGTCGCAACCAGGCTCGTATAACCACCCAGGTACAGTCTTTCGGTGGTCCACTGCAGCTTGCCGTCCGCAACAGAACGTGCCTCCAGCGCACCGCTGGTGGCACTGATCGCGTAGACCATGTCATTGCCTACGGCCAGCGCACCCGCGAAATTGTTCTCCACTGACCAAGCGCGAGAACGCTGTGTGACATCAAAGGCAGCTATGCGCGCACCCATGACAATGGCCAAGTTTCCGGACAATGCTACGCTTTTCGCACTTGTCGGCTTGTCATCAACATCGGGGGCGCTCCAGCTCAACAAGCCGCTGTTAATGTCGAGCGCGCTCAGTTGATCTTTCATATAGACGTAGACATTGTTTGCGTCGGCGGCCGGATTGTAAGGGTTGTATACGCGTGTGTCCGGAAACGCTTGCTGCCAGCGGCCAGTCAAATCCGACGACGAGAATTTACCCACTCTGAATCCATCGAAGTAGCGGCCCAACAAGAACATATCGCTACCGGCGACAGTAGGGGCATAATGAGTTTCCGTGTTCGACCCCATCGTTCCCTTGTACGCCAATGTTCCGTCTTGCTGGTTGAAGACCCAGAGCGTATCCTGGCTGTAGGTCGTGGTGGTAACGAAAACGAATCCGTTACCAACGGCAGGCGAATTTACATAGGCCACCGTTCCAAGGCTCGCACTCCAGGCCAATGTTCCGTCGGCTTCGTTAATGCTCCTCAATTCGGCTGGCCCTTGATAGGTAGGGGCACCGATATCACTGTAGACCATATAGACGTTGCCATTGTCGGTGGCCGTAGTGTTTGGGGTTCGCGTCGGCGCGTTCGCAGGAATATTGAAGCGAAGAGAGAATTTGGATACGTCGAGGCTGGCGTCAACATAGCCGGTGTGTGCAGCGCCGCCCTGGTAGGTCGACCAAGCACCCACGCCCGGGAGCCTGATCAACGGCGTCAAATTGATCGCCTTCTTCACAGTCAGCTTGAGCGGCACGATCCACGGCGAGCCGATAACCGGCGAATTGCAGACCTGATAGTCATAACACATGCGTACTTCCAGCTTGCTGTTGTACTCACCTTCCGGCAAATCGGGGGAAGTCGTCACCGCAACCTTGAAGCTTTCCGGCGAGCCTTCGACAAGCGCAGTGCTCAGCTTTCCTTGGTCAACGATCGAAATATAGGCCCGCTTGAAATTCGGGCCGAATTTGAAGGCGCCATCAAACTTGATGACCGCGGACTCTCCTCGATATGCGACTACATCCAATGATTGCGCAGACAAAGTCATGCGCTTAGCTGCGTCGGCGGCCGAATTCACGGTGACTTTCAGCGGTACACGCCATGGCGAGCCAGGCAGCGGCTTGGCGCAGGTGGCAGGACTGTCTTCGCAAAGACGTACTTCAAGATTGATCTGGCGGGTACCAGCCGTCAACGAAGTGGCAGTCTTCAGGTTTGCCACGTAAGTCATCGCATTCGACGCATAAACCTCCAAGTCGGTCGAGATCGTGCCCGACGGATCGACGATACCGACATTAAATGGTTTATCGAATGTGCGGACCGAGGTCGCCGTGAGCGAAAACGAAGTGGACTCGCCCTCATACGTCGTCACTTCAAGCGTGCGGGGTGTGAAGGAGAGCCAGCTGCCCTCGGCGCTCGTAACGGGTCCGGTGGGAGTATTGGTCCCACCACCGCCGCCGCCACCACCGCAAGCGGCCAATGCCAGTGCCATCAAAAACGGCGCGGCGGCGCGAAATACTGGATGCATATAAGTAAACCCTGAAAGAAAAAGGCGTTATGCTAATGCAAACAATATTTCAAAAACTCACCATTTATCACTTTATATCAAAATACAACGTTACTGAACTTTTTACCAACAACCCATTTACCAGAAGATCACGCGCTGATCCGGCGGCAGGTACATCTTGTCGCCTTCTTTCACGCCGAAGGCGTCGTAGAAGCCCGGATGGTTTTTCAGGCTGCCGTTGACGCGGAATTCGGATGGCGAGTGCGGGTCGGACTTCACCTGCTGGATCAGCGCGGCATCGCGCGCCTTGCCGCGGCGGGCTTGCGCCATGCCCATGAAGATGCGCTGCTCGGCGGTGTAGCCGTCGATCACCGGAGCCGGGCGGCCTTTCAGGTAAATCTTGTAGGCGCGGGTGGCCATGATCAGGCCTGCGTTGTCGGCGATGTTCTCGCCCAGGGTCAGCTCGCCGTTCACGTTGTAGCCGGCGACCGGGCTGTAGCCGTTGTACTGCGCCACCAGCATTTTGCCGCGCGCTGCGAACTTCTCGCCGTCTTCCTTGGTCCACCAGTTGCGCAGGTTGCCGTCGCCGTCGTACTGCGAGCCTTTGTCGTCGAAGGCATGGCTGATTTCATGGCCGATGGAGATGCCGACGGCGCCGTAGTTGATCGCCGGTTCCGCCTTTGGGTCAAACAGCGGGTACTGAAGGCGCGCTGCCGGGAATACAACCTCGTTCAGCGAAGGGCTGTAATAGGCGTTGACCGTTTGCGGCGTCATGCCCCACACCGAGCGGTCCACCGGCTTGCCCAGTTTGTCGACGTTGTAGTTGTGGGCGAAGTCGCGCGCGCGCAGCACGTTGCCAACCAGGTCGTTGCGCTCCACCGTCAGCTTGGAGTAATCGCGCCACTTATCCGGGTAACCGACCTTGACGTTGATCTTGGCCAGCTTGGCTTTCGCCTGCAGCTTGGTCTCGGGGCTCATCCACTCCAGCGTGTCGATGCCTTCGCGGAAGGCGATGATGAAGTTCTGCGCCATCTCCGCCACTTGCTGCTTGCGCTCGGCCGGGAAGTATTCCTTTACATAGGCCTTGCCCACCATTTCGCCCAAGGCGCGGTTCACTTCCGCGATGGCACGCTTTTGCAGCGGGCGGTTTTCCTTGGTACCTGCCAGCACGGCGCCGCGGAAGGCGAAATTCTCGTCCACGAAGGAGTGCGACAGGTATGGGGCGAAGGAGCTGACCAGGTGGAATTCAAGATAAGCCTTCCACACCGGCAGCGGGGTCGCGTCGATCAGCTTGTCCAGCGCCGACAGGAAGCTTGGCTGGCTGACGATCACGGAATCGATCTTGCCGGCCACGCCGACACCGCCCAGGTATCCGTCCCAGTCGAAGCCTGGCATCAGCGCTTTCAGTTCGGCCAGCGAGAGTTTGTTGTAAGTCTTGACCGGGTCGCGGTTCTGGACGCCAGACCACTGGGCGCGGGCGATGTCCGTTTCCAGTGCCACGATCTGCGCCGCTTCCTCCGCCGCTTGCGCGTGGCCGGCCAGCGCCAGCATCTTTTCCACATGCTGCTGGTACTTGGCGCGGGTCTCGCTCAGGCGTGCATCCTTATCCGACAGGAAGTAATCACGGCTCGGCAAGCCAAGACCCGATTGGTGGATGGCGACCACATAGCGTGTCGAATCGCGCGCATCCTGGCGCACGCCCATGTCGAGCGGAGCGACGGCGTCGATGCGGTTCAGGTGCGCCACCAGTGCGGCAAGGCCCTTCTTGTCGGACAGCGCGGCAATGCGCGCCTGCTCCGCTTGCAGCGGTTTCAGGCCCAGCGCGTTGCGGCGCGCTTCGTCCATGAAGCTGGCGTAGTAGTCGCCGATCTTCTGCGCATCCGAACCGGCCTTGCGCGATTTGTCGTGATCGGCCTTTTCAATGATGGAACGCAGCTGGCCCTCCACATTTTCCTGCGCCACGTTGAACGCGCCCCAGCTGGACCGATCGGCCGGGATTTCAACGCCGCTCAGCCACTTGCCTTGCGAGTAGCGGAAGAAATCGTCCTGCGCGCGGACTTTCTGGTCGATGCCTGCGGTGTCGATGCCCGATTGCGGGTCCGCAGCAAAAGCGTGGGTGCAGGCCAGGCCGAAAATCAGGCCGCCAAGAATGGTGCGTTTCATTTGTTAAAGCTCCGGTGAAGAAATTGCATGCCGAAGTATGCCGCAGCTGGGCACTGCCCGGGAAGTGGCGGCCCTTCCAGCAACACTGTGTTACACAGCCACTGCCGGCATTTGACCTGCGGCCGCGCAAGGCCGATACTTGCCGGGTTTTAGATCCATTCATCCACTCCAGGAGGTTACCAGTGAAACATACCGCGCTGGCCACCGTGCTACTCGCTGTTACCGCAGCGCATGCGCAAGACGTGCCAAAGATCGATCCCCAGCACCTGTCGCAAGACGTTAAAGTTTTGGCATCCGACGAATTCGAAGGACGCGGCCCGAACACCGCCGGCGAAGTAAAAGCCACCGAATACATCGCCAGGCAATTCGAAGCGGCCGGCCTGAAGCCGGGCGGCGATATGGTCAAGGGCAAGCGCAGCTGGTACCAGGAAGTGCCGCTGGGCCGCTTTGAGATCAAGGGCCCGATGACGCTGAAAGCCCACGCCGGCAAGGACAGCATGCCCTTCGCACAAGGCGAACAGATCGCGGTGCGCGCGGCGATGAATGGCGCCAAGCGCGTGGACTTCGACAAAGCGCCGCTGGTCTTCGTTGGCTACGGCGTGAACGCGCCTGAACGCAAATGGAGCGACTTCAAGGGCGTGAACCTGAAGGGCAAGCTGGCCGTGGTATTGATCAACGACCCTGACTTTGAAACCGGCCAGGGCGATTTCGGCGGCAAGGCCATGACCTACTACGGCCGCTGGACCTACAAGTACGAAGAGATGGCACGCCAGGGCGCGATCGGCACCCTGATCGTGCACGAAACCGCGCCGGCTTCCTACGGCTGGGCGACGGTAAAGAACTCCAACACCAACACCATGTACGACATCGTTCGCAAGGACGCCGCCAAGTCGCACGCACCAATGGAAGCCTGGATTCAGCGCGACGTGGCGGTTGACCTGTTCAAGCGCGCCGGCCTTGATTTCGAAGCGGCCAAGAAGCAGGCGCAAACGCGTGACTTCAAGCCAGTGGAACTCAAGGGCGTGAGCCTGTCGGCCCACTACGCGGTGGACACCCAGGTGATCAAGTCGAAGAACGTGCTGGGTGTGCGTGAAGGCGCCAGCGCTCCGAACGAAACCGTGATCTACAGCGGCCATTGGGATCACCTGGGCGTCGGCGAGCCGGATGCCAAAGGCGACAAGATCTACAACGGCGCCATCGACAACGGCACCGGCATCGCCGCCCTGCTGGAACTGGCGCGCGTGTACGGCAAGGCTCCTGCACCGCGCCGCAGCGTGGTGTTCCTGGCCGTGACGGCGGAAGAAAAAGGCTTGCTCGGTTCCGAGTACTACGCCGCCAACCCGGTCTATCCGCTGGCCACCACCGTCGGCATGATCAATATGGATGCACTGAGTCCGAATGGCCCTGCGCGCAACTTCACCATCTCCGGCAGCGCCAAGCTCGATTTGCTGGATATGCTGATCGCCAAGTTCAAGGCCATCAACGTCAGCTACACACCTGATCCGCACACTGAAGCCGGCTACTTCTTCCGTTCCGACCACTTCTCGATGGCCAAGCGCGGCGTGCCCGCACTGTCGCTCGACTCCGGCGAAGACTGGGTCGAAGGCGGCATCGCTGCTGGAAAGGCAGCGCAGGAAGCGTACACCGAACATAACTACCACCAGCCTTCGGACGAGTGGCACGCCGAATGGCCGTTCACCGGCATGGCGCGCGACCTGGGCGTGCTGTATAGCCTGGGCCGCGACCTGGCTGAATCGAAGGATTGGCCAAACTGGTCCAGTGACTCCGAATTCCGCACAATTCGCGACCAGAGCGCAGCCAAGCGCAGCAAATAATCCCGGTACCATGCCCTCTGCACAGAGGGCATTTTTTTATCGAGCGATGCCAGGCAGGGCAGCAACGTCAGCCGGCGGCAGTGGCGGCAACTGGCTGAAGACAATACGATAGGCGCTCTCCCAATACCAGGTGTTGCCGCTCGACGTACCAAGCGAAATCGACACGACCCGCTTCCCATCCAGCATGGCGTTCTCCCCGTAGAGCTGCAGGAAGTCCTTGCTGTCCTCGACCAGCGGCGACAGGACAAAGCCAGAGCGCGCCATTCCGGATACGAGCCGGTAAGTCTTGCGGCGTCCGTCGTGCAGGGACACTGTCAGCTGCAATTGGTCGGGATGGAATAACAAGCCGGCCAGGCGCCCCAGCATGGAAGGGTTGACTTCCATTTGCACGAAGATCTTTCCCTGCGTCGACGGAAGCGCTACCGTCTCGCCAAACCGGCGTTCACTGGCCTGTAATGGTGTGACCGCGGCCTGCACATCCCTCGGCGCCGCCCACGACTTGCGCAGCAGGACTGCATCACCCAACAGGCGCTCGGGCCGGTATCCCGCCAGCAGCACCGGCCAGCTGGCGCCGTCATCCAGGCTTGGGAAGCGGCCATCGATGGTCTCCACCCGGAAGATGACATTTTCCGGAGCGCGCGGCCCGAGCAAATGTTGGCGGTTCCATTCAGCCAGTATCGGCGTATAGGCCGAATAGCTTTGCATGACAGGCCGCGGGGACCACTCAATGCCCGTCGCGAGAAGGTCAGCTTGATGATAGGAATAGATATCGGTGCCGCCTCGCAGACGCGGCAAACGCGCACTGGTGCGCAGCGCCTGCAAGGAAGCCTCATAAGCGTCACGCGTCCAGTTCGGAGTTGTCAACCGCAGGATTGCGCCTTGCCAGGCCTGGCGGTATGGCGCACTGACATTATCGGCCAAGGCATCGGGGCTGACGGGCATGTATCCCGAGCTGACCAACAGCCAGGCCAGGAGCGACGCGAATGCTCCGGACCTTGCGTCGCGCGAAGGAAGCACTAGCAATAAAGCGATCCCCGCCAGCACAAGCGTGCCCGCAGCGATGACGGCGTGGCCGTCATGCCGCACAAAACCCGCCTTAAAGGCAAGGAAGAGAAACAGCAGGAAAAGAGCGCCGAGGAAAAGCCTCGCTCGCCTCGCCGGCAGCGGATGAAGTGCGATCGCCCTCAGCATCAAAGCGCCAGCGCCAAGGAAGGCCGCGAGCTCCAGCGGCATTCCCAGGTGTGCCATGGCTTCCGAATAACCGCTGATAATTGGTAGCATGCCCGCGAAGTAAGCGGGCAAGGCCTCGACCGGCTGCCTGGCGGCCATCCAGAATGCGGTCATTGCCGCCAGCGGGCCAAGCAGGCATGCCGCGCAAAGCACGCGCCGCCCCAGCGAAGCCAGCAGCGCCGCGCACAGCAAACTCACCGCAACGCACAAGAGCAGCAGGCTGCCTTTGACCAAGGGCAGCAAGCCGAGGGGAGCAAACAGCAAAGCCAAAGAGAGTGGCCCCAGCTTGACGCGCATCAGCCAGCGCTGCTCTAGAAACACCGCGTTCCACAACGCCAGCGCCAGCAGCAGCGGCAAGGAAAACAGCAGCGGATCGCGGAAATACGCGGTGCCTGCCAAAAATACGGCATACACCAGCACCCAGCTACGAGGGCCGTGCCTGAAGGCCAGGAATGCGGCTAGCGCATATGCCACGCCAAGGTATAGGTTGACCGTCAGTACCAGGCCATCGAGACCAGGATGATACAGGCGCGTATAGACCGGCGCGTAGGGGCCAAACGTAAAATTGATTTCGGTCCCGAAATGCATGCCCGTCGCAATTGCATGGTTCATGGCGAACTGCCACGAAGGGTCCAGCCCGCCGCTGGGGAAATCGGGCACGAAGGGGACGAACTTGACAATGCAGGTGCACAGAACAAATGCCCACAGCATCACGCCGGAAAAGCGCAGCCTCGCTTCCGCTTTCTGTCCGCTGATCAAAGGCTTATGCATTTAAGATGGGCATCTCCAGGCGACCTGCTCAAATATAGCGGCGCGCCGAGCAACGCGCGAGCTTTCTTTTCCTTTACGGCATTCCGCCAAGCGGGACATCTTCATTCAGCCGACCCAGTTGACGCCCAACTACAAGCCGTGCCATGCTGGATTCACAAAAAGATTGAAACAGCTGGAGACAAACCATGAATTTCACGCAGTCCATGAGCATTGCGAAGAAACTGGCCGTGCTCAATGCCGGGGCCATTCTCGGCATCATCATCCTCACCGCAATCTTCCTCATTTCCGAACGGACACTCATCCTTGAGGAACGCACAAGCAACGTGCGGCAGGCCGTCGAAACGGCCTATGGCGTGCTCGACTACTACCAAAAGCAGGAAGCCAGCGGCGCCCTGCCCCGTGCCGACGCACAGAAGAAAGCCATGGAAGCGATCAAGGTGTTGCGATATGGCAACAACGAATATTTCTGGCTGAACGATATGCAGCCGAAGATGATCATGCATCCGATCAAGCCGGAGCTCGACAACAAGGATCTCAGCAGCAATAAAGACCCGACCGGCAAATTCCTGTTCGTGGAATTCGTCAATATGGTGAAGAAGGCTGGCGCCGGCCCGGTCGACTACATGTGGCCGAAACCGGGCAGCGACAAGCCGGTGCAAAAAGTCTCTTACGTCAAAGGCTTTGAGCCTTGGGGCTGGATCCTCGGCTCGGGCGTCTACGTCGACACGGTCGATGCCACGGTACGCAACCGCGCCATCACCTTCGCTGCGGGTGCCGTGCTGCTGGCTGCCGTGCTGCTGGGCGTGGGCGTCTTCATCGCACGCGGCATGCTGCGCCAGTTGGGCGGCGAACCCGATTACGCTTCCTCCATTGCCCGCAGCATTGCGGGCGGCGACTTGACCGTCCCGATCGACGTCAAACGCGACGACGACAGCAGCATGGTCAATGCGCTGAAAGGAATGCGCGACGACCTGGCGCGCATCGTCAGCTCGGTGCGCACGGCAACCGACACCATCGCCACCGCGTCGAGCGAAATCGCAGCCGGCAATAGCGACCTGTCGGCACGCACCGAAAGCCAGGCCAGCTCGCTGGAAGAAACCGCAGCCTCGATGGAGGAACTCACCGCCACCGTGCGCCAGAACGCCGATAGCGCGCGCACTGCCAACGAACTGGCTGCCAACGCTTCGGAAGTGGCGCAGAAAGGCGGCGCTGTTGTATCGAAGGTGGTGGAAACCATGGCTTCCATCGACAGCTCCTCGCGCAAGATTGTGGACATCATCAGCGTGATCGACGGCATTGCGTTCCAGACCAATATCCTGGCCCTGAATGCAGCAGTGGAAGCGGCACGCGCCGGTGAGCAGGGGCGCGGCTTCGCCGTTGTGGCCTCTGAAGTGCGCAACCTGGCACAGCGCAGCGCGGCAGCGGCGAAAGAGATCAAGGACCTGATCGGCGCATCGGTGGAAACCGTCGGCGTCGGCAACACCCTGGTGGCGCAGGCCGGCAGCACCATGCAGGAAGTCGTGGAAAGCGTGCACCGCGTGCGCCAGATCATCAACGAGATCAGCACCGCCAGCCACGAACAAAGCGCCGGCATCGCGCAAGTGAACGAAGCGATCTCGCAGATGGACGCGGTGACGCAGCAGAATGCCGCCCTGGTGGAAGAAGCAGCAGCGGCGGCGGCCAGCATGCAACAGCAATCGGCTGCCCTGTTGCAGGCGGTAGGCGTGTTCCGCGTCGATGCCGACAACGCAGAGTCCACCGGGCGCCGCCTCCGCCTCGGCCGCAGCTGAAGTCATGCTATGATCCGCCCAGTCGAAAAAGGCAGGACCGGTTTCAGGTAAGCCCAGTCCCTCTCCTCCCGGAGAGCTCTGCTCCATGCGCGTGCGCATGAGAACCCACGACGATCCCGGCGCACTTGCGTCCCGGGCTCGTCGGGGCGTGGCCGGTCGATATCCAGGCACTCCCGTTGGGCCCACCAACCGATGGAGTGAATATGCAACTGAATCATCTCGACCTGTCCGTGCCCGACGTGGCGGCGGCTTCAATTTTCCTTACCCGCCATTTCGGCTTCACCCTGCTGCAAAACAAGGGCAATCACGGCATGGCCGTTCTTTCCGGCGAAGGCGGCGTCGTACTTGTGCTGACACGCTGCGAGGCGCCGGTCTATCCGAAGACTTTCCATATCGGCTTCCTGGTCGGCGACGCGGCTGAAGTCGCTGCCAAGCATGCCGAACTCGAAGCTGCCGGGGTGGACGGACTGTCGCCGGTGCAGGACATGCGCGGCGGGCCGGGATTCTACTGCCGCACAGGCTGGGGGATTTTGCTGGAAGTAGCGAACCGCACGCCGGTGCGGATGTCCTGACGCCGGCGTGCCGGCCCCTCACGGGGCCTTGATTACTTAACGCGGGTGTAGCTCATTTCCATCCACTTCATTTCTTTCCCACCCGGCCCCGGCCCCCACATCTCCAGCTTGTGATTGTCGTTGTCGGTAATGGCTACGCTCATCGTGTAGGGGATCTCCTTGCCGCTCATCGGGTCGGACATCATGCCCTTGTACTTGATGGTGTGGCCGTTCATCGAGCCGTGCGCGAGAGTCATGCCGGTGCCGCCGGAGTCGATCCAGCTGCCGAAGTATTTCTTCGTCACGTTGTCATAACCCTGAATGCCCATGCCGTCGAAAGGCTGGCCCATGAACTTGCCCTGGTAGCTCTCCTGCAGGTAGCGGTTCCCCATGATCCACTTGCGTTCAGTGGAACCATCGCTTTCCTCAGGCGGTTTGGAAGGGTCCATCCACATTTTTGATTTGACGGTGAACTTGCCGGCAAGAGCGTCGAGCTTCTTGTGCGCTTCGCCAGGCGTGGCCGCCTTAGCCATGATCTCCATCGCCGCCTTTTCATCAGGGGGCGCGGCAGGCTTTTTCTTGTCCGGTGAGCCGCTGACGGCAGCGCCAGCCAGGGTGAATCCAGCAACAACAACCAGGTACTGCGCGATACGACGGAGTTTCATGACTTCCTCCTATCCAGCAGGGTTGTGGAACGGACATTCTCCGCGCGCCCGCGCAGCCCTGTCAACCACGCCGCTGTGTTTCGCGCAATTTGCGCCGCAAGCGCAGGTTATCCGCCACAGACGACACCAAAGCAAGCATCATCAGCGCCACCACCGCCCCAGCATCAAGGTAGTGCCAGAATGCCCAGGCAGCAATTGCGCAAGCGACGGCCGAAAGGAAAAGCCAGATTTGTTCTTTCATCATCGAATCATCCTCGTCCGATAAATACTACGCCCTATCATGTTCGTTTCATAGATCGCAGGATTGCGGCGCAGTGCCGCTGCGAGCCATGGACGGTACAGCCCATTTGATCGAATGTCCCACAGCACGTCCGCCAAAGAAACCCCACCGCTGAGCGTCCTACCTGTCGCCACTGCAATGCTTCCAATAACGGCTCCAACGTAAAACGAAGCGGACAACGTCGCGACCATGCCGAGCTTCTCCGCGCGCAACCCTGCGCCAATCAATTCACCCACCGTTATCCGCTGACCAAACTTGTCGACGTGTGCGATAAATGCCGCAGCGTTTGCCAGCGCCATTTGAAGATTCCCGAACAACGATGCCGGAGCCGGCAAGCCAAGCGATTCCATATTCTGCCGAAAGTACTGGTAAAAATTAGACATGATCACTCCCTATGCTGTTGGCATAGGAAGAGATTAGTGCCGCAAAACAAGTTGCGTTTTGCGTTGAGGCAATTGATGTGCATCTGGCGTCGTCGGGCTGACGACTTCGGGCATGACAGCTGGAGGACTGTCAGCCAAGCTCGAAGCTTGTGATGCCGTATTGCCGTGCGAGCGGGAGGCCGGGGTCGGCGCCGGTGTACATGCGGGCGGTTTCGAAGCAGGCGTGCATGCCATGGCGTTCGGCCAGGGCGACCGCCGCTGCATTCGGCTCGGGCACGTCGAGGAAGATTGGCTCGTCTTCGGGTACGCGGCCGCGCAAGGCTTGCAGCAATTCTTCCGCTACGTCGGGCGACTCGGCGCACAGCGGGCCGATCTTGAAGCCGGAGCGGCAAGGGCGCAGCACGCCATAGCCCAGCAAGGCATCGCCGTCACCACGTATGCCAAACACCACGCTGCCGGTTTGCTGTAGCCAGCACCGCATGAATGCTTCGCGATGGCCGGGGAAAAAAGCGCGATCGTAGGCCACCACCTCATCGATATCCTGGGAGCCAAACGGCAGCACGCGGCTTGGCGTCGGCAGTGCGCTGCCGCGCCCTTCATACCGCACATTGCGGTGCGCCAGCCTGAAGCCGGAACGCGCGTAATTGGCTTGCTGCGCCGGCACCCCATCCAGCGCCACATTACGGCCTTCCAGCAGCGCCATGCCCGCGCGCCAGATTTCCATGCCATGGCCCCGGCCGCGAAACGCCGGCCGCACGATATAGCCGCCAATGAAGCCGAAGCCGCCGCCATAGCGCACAGCGAAAATGCTGGCGACAGGTTCGCCGTCGATCAGGCCAAGCAGGAAGCCGCCGGGATCGGCGAAATGAAAACTGGCTGCATCAGACAGGCCAGGATTCCAGCCTTCCTCCGCCGCCCAATCGAGCACTATTTCAAGCTCGGGCAAGGTCATCGCGCGGATATCCATTCAGGCTCCCGCAGTCGCATCGTAAGCAGAGAAGGCAGCCCGCACCGCGTACTCCCATGCCGCGCTATCCTGTTCGTACAGCACCTGCGCCGACGGCGGAGGCAGCGGGTCGAACACCGCACGGCGGCGATACAGGTACACCGTGGTCCACGCAACGCTGGGCGGCGAAAACTGCTTTACCAGCTCAAAGGCCGGGTGCTGCATGGGGAAAGTGACCGTGGTCACCAGGGCGCCGGGTTGCAGTTCACGGGCAAGCTTGTCGGCCAGCCGGTCCATCAGCGGCGCGAAGCAGGTACTGTAGACATACACAAGAGAGGCGTCGCTGATGTCGGCGTCAAACATGTCCTGCTGCACAAGGCGAATACGGCGCGCGACGTTGGCGGCCACGCTGCGGTTTTCGGAAACCCCCGCAGCGAGCATTTCCGCCAGCCGCACCTGCGCCATTTCGTGGCGATAGGTGAGCAGCTCAATGCCCGTGCAGCGCAAGCCGGGAAAGGCCAGCGCCGCGCTCATGACCACCTTGCCAAGGCCACTGCCGAGGTCGATGAAATGGCCTTTCGGCGGCAGGAAAGGCGCCATCTCATTGAAATAGTTATCGAGCTCCTGCTGCGTGAATTCACCGTAGATCAGGCGCCCGTCATCGATCAGCCATTGCGCCAGGTCGGCATCGGAGATATCGGACAGGCGGCAAGTTGCCGCGCGCACCGGCAGCAAGCCATGCTGCTGGATGCCGGCCGGCACCGCGCCTGCGATCAGGCGCCGGTGCGGCTTCAAGCGGGCGATGAAGGTCTCTCGCAAAGACGGAGTGCGGAAGGCTTCGCGCACCGCAAGGCCGATTTCGACGTAGCGCGCAGACAGTGCGTCGTCATGCACCGGACGCAGATGCTGCGCCCCGCTTGAAATTGCCTGCCTCATCGCACGCATTTTGTGGCCTCAGGAGATATGTTTGTTTGCTGTCATTATGCCAACAAATCCACCCAGAGGGGACACCAGCGTGATAATCTTGGTCACATGAGCTACAAAAGCCTCTGCGTGCTGCTGGCTTTGTTGACCGGCATGGTTGCCCATGCCGCGAAAGGCCCGCCGCTACGCCTCTGCTATGAAGACGTTGACCAGCGGCCCTGGAGCACACCCGGCGGCACCGGCCTCAATTTCGAACTCCTGAAAAGGGTCGAGCTGCTGCTGAACGAGCAATTCACCTATGCGCCCAAACCCTGGAAGCGCTGCCTGAGCGAATTGAAGCTCGGCCAGGTGGATGCCGTGATCGGCGCCGCCGACGCCGTCAACCGGCGCGCCTGGTCGCGCATTCCCCAACTGCCCGACGGCAGCGAAGATCCTTCCCGCGCCATGTTTGAAGACGCAGCCCTGGTCTTCCTGCGCGTAGGCGGCAACGCCAGCTGGGATGGCCATGAATTGCTGGCTCCCGGTAAAGCCGTGGTGGTGCAATCGGGCTACCTGGTGGCCCAGCAATTGCGCGACAAAGGCTATGAACCGCACGAAAACGTGAAGTCTGCCGCCGACGCATTGCGCATGCTGGCGGCGGGCGGCTTTGACGTCGCGATCCTGCAGGGCCTGGAGGCCAGCAAGCTTGCGCAGGAAGACGCCCGCTTCAAAGGGCGGGTGCAGCAAGCGGTGCAGCCCTTCTCCACCGTCAACCTGCACCTGATGGTGGCGCGCGGCGCCTACCAGCGCGACCCGCAGCGCATCGAAGCGATCTGGCAAGCCATCGGTACCGTGCGCCAGTCGCGCGATTACCGACAATTAGAGGAGGCCGCAGGCGTTAAACATTTTCATTGAGGAAATTTTATGGTTAAATAAAAGACATGAATTTTCTCCTCGATGGCCGCCTGTCCCTGACCACTCCCGAAGGTGTGCGCCTGCAATTGACTCCAGCTGGTCCGGTGGTGCGCGCTTATGCCTGGGCCATCGATTTCCTGGCCTGGTCCTTCGCCTCCTTCGTGATTGGTGCCATCCTGGGCGCGACCGTACCCTCCGGCAAGCTATCGAGCGGCATTTATTCGCTGGTCCTCTTCCTCGCTTACTGGGCTTACCCTGTGCTGTGCGAGGTATATGCCAGCGGCCGCACCTTCGGCAAATACGCGGTCGGCCTGCAGGTGCTGCGCGCCGACGGCCTGCCGGTGCGCTGGCGCGAATCGGTGCTGCGCAACCTGCTGCTGGTAGCCGACTTCCTGCCGATGTTGTATGCCTCGGGCCTGGTGTGCATGCTGTGCGACCGCCACTTCCGCCGCCTGGGCGATATTGTGGCCGGCACCCAGGTGGTGTACCGCGACAAGCCGCCCAAACGCGTCGAAGCGCCGGCCGCTGCCCCGTTGCCGCTGCCCTTCCCTTTGACGCCGGAACAACAGCGCGCACTGGCCGACCTGTTTGCACGTGAAAACCGGCTGCCGCACGGCCGCATGCTGGAACTGGCCGACATTGCCGCACCCCTGACCGGCCGCGAAGGCGAAGAATCCCTGGAACGTTTGCGCGGCATGGCCGCAGGATTGGTCCGATGAAGCAGGCGCAGTTCGAAACCACGTACGGGCCGCTGTGGAACGAAATCGACACCCTGCTAGCCAAGGGGGCGGAAGGCCGCGAGACTTTGCCCGAACAATACCGCCGCTTGTGCCAGTGCCTGGCGCTGGCCAGCCAGCGCGGCTACTCGCCGCAGCTGGTGTCCTACCTGCACGGGCTGGTGGCGCGCTGCCACCACGCGCTGTACGGGGTGGCGGTGGAACGTCCCACGGTGATGCTGCAATGGCTGCGCCTTGATTTGCCGCGCCGCGTGCGCGCGGAATGGAGGCTGTTGCTGCTGGTGCTTCTGACCCTTCTCGGCCCGGCCGTCGCCATCGGCCTGCTGGTGGCGCACGACGCCCACAATGCCTACCTGTTCTCCTCGCCGGAGGACCTGGCGCGCATGCACCAGATGTACGCGCCATCGGCCCTCGCCACCGGCCGTGGCGGCGCCGAGGGCGATGTGCAGATGTTCGGCCACTATATCTGGCACAACGTCTCCATTGGCTTCCGCACCTTTGCCAGCGGCATCTTCGGCGGCATCCCGGCCTTGCTGATCGTGCTGTTCAATGGCATGCAGATGGGCGTGGTGGCAGCCTGGCTCAGCCTCGACCCCGCTACCCGTATCAATTTCTGGTCCTTCGTCGTGACCCACTCCAGCTTCGAGCTGACCGGCCTGGTTCTGTTTGGCATGTCCGGCATCCGCCTTGGCCTGGCACTGGTTAAGCCGGGCCGCCTGCGCCGCCGCGAGGCGCTGCAGCAAGCCAGTATCCAGATGTACCCCGTGGTGGCAGGCGCCGCCCTGCTCACCGTGCTTGCCGCTTTCTTCGAAGGCTTCTGGTCGGCCAGCAGCGTTGCACCGGCAGTCAAGTTCAGCGTCGGCGCCGTGTGCTGGTCCCTGGTGTTCCTGTTCTTTGGCTTCGCCGGCCGCGAGAAAGGCAAGCATGCAACTCGATAAGTTGCGCCTCGACCTGCGGCCGCGCAGCAATGCACAAGGCCTGGACCTCGGCTTCGCGCTGCTGCATTGCGGCGATGCCGATGCCTGGCTGGCATGGCTGGCACTCTGGGTGCCGTTGTCGACGCTCGCGGTGCTCGCCAGCTGGTACTGGCAAGTCCCTTTCCTGTTCTTCCTCTTGCCCTGGTGGCTGCGGCCTTTGCTGGAACGGGCTCCCCTGCATGTGCTGTCGCGCCAGGTGTTCGGCGAACAGGCCACATGGACCGACGCCTTGCGCGCCTGGCCGCGCGAACTTGGCGGCGGCTGGTTCCGCATGCTGACCTGGTGGCGCCCCTTCATGGCCGGGCGCGGCCTGCACCAGCCGGTGTGGGTGCTGGAGCAGGCGCGTGGCAAGGCCGCCACGGCGCGCCGCTCCACTATCTCGCGCGGCAACACGGGCAGCGCGGCCTTCCTGTTCGGCGTCAGCTGCTTTGCCCTTGAATTGCTGGTCCTGTCATTGGGATCACTGGTCATGGTCAGCCTGTTCATGCCAAACGAAACACCCGACCCGTTTGCCGTGTTTCGTATGGAAGACCAGGCCTTGCAGTCGGCCCTGCTCACTGCCGCCTTGTGCGTGGGCGGCGCCGTGATGGGGCCGATCTACACGGCGTGCACCTTTACCCTGTACCTGAACCGCCGCGCCACGCTGGAAGCCTGGGACCTGGAAATCGTCCTGCGTCAACTGCGCGCGCCAGCGGCCCGCCCGTCCGCGCGCCAGGCCGCGGCATTCCTGATGGCAGCGCCGCTATTGGCCATTGCCCTGCTTGGCATGCCGCCGCCAGTGCAGGCCGCAGACGCTGCCAAGCAGGATTGCGCCCCTCCGAAAGACCTCGTGATCGAATCCGATGGCCGAGGCGCCGACCTGTCGCCGGAACAAGCGCAAGTGCGCCGCCAGGTGGACCAGCTCTATGCCCACGAAGATTTGCGCGGCTTCCGCTGTGCCGAAGAATGGGAGTTGCGCGAGCCACTGCCGGAAAAAGAAAAACAGAAGGAAAACCTGAGGCCCCTGCTGCCACGCTGGCTGGCAGCCATCCTGGCTGGCGTGTTCAAGGCCCTCGCCATTGGCGGTGCAATCGCCCTGGTAGCCTGGCTGCTGTGGCGCTACGCCGCCCCGCTGCGCTTCAATTTCGAGCCCGCGCCTGCAGCAAAACTGGCGACCGAAGTCGGTGGCCTCGACATCCGTGAAGAGAGCTTGCCTGACGACGTGGCCGGCGCCGTGCGCTCGCTTTGGCAGCAAGGGCAACAGCGCGCCGCGCTGGCCCTGCTCTACCGCGCCACGCTGTCACGCCTGGTCAGCCAGCAGTCGCTCAAGCTGCACCAGGGCGACACGGAAGGCGAATGCCTGGCCCGCGCCCGCAACGCGAACGCTGCCGGCGCCCTCGATCACGCCAGCCTCGCGCTGGCGGACCAGGCCACCACGCTGTGGCTGAACGCGGCCTATGGGGCGCGCTGGCCTGCCGCCGATACCGTCGCCTCGCTGTGCAGCAGCTGGCAGGCGCACTTCGATCGCGAGGCAGCATGAAGCAGCGCCATATTGCCCTGATCGCACTGTTCGCGGTGCTGCTGGCCGGCGCCGGCTACGAGTTGTGGCATATCTATATGCACAAAGTCTGGCGCGGCCAGTTCTACTTCTCCGATGAGCGGATCAAGAACCCGATGCTGGCCGCTACCCGCCTGCTGGAAGCGCGCGGCCACAAGGTACGCCTCGAGCCGATGCTCAATTACCAGCTGCTGAACAAGCTGCCGGACGGCGTGCTGTTGCTGTCGCCTTATGCGCGCCAACCGGACGAGCACCAGGCCGCCCTGCTGCTGGACTGGGTAAAACGCGGCAATACCCTGATCATGACGCCGGGCTGGGTGCAGAACAGCGATGACAAGTCCGACAAGCCGGAAACGATCAGCGACGAGCTGCCCGACCCGCTGGGCAGACACTTCGGCGTCTCCATGTCCGGCCGCACCCGCATCGATGAAGCCTGCCGCCTCGACCCGCTGGAAGCCAAGCGACGGGAAAAGCAGGCCGCCGCGCAAAAGAAGGCCAAGGACGAAGATGATGAGGAAGAGGAGCCGGAAGCGCCCGCCCACCTGGTCTGCCTGAGCGCGCCCGGCGCCGCCAACACTATCGAACTGCGCCGCCAGTCCGACAGCCTGCAGCGTTTCGAAGGCAAAGGCCCGGCGCCGCTGTGGGGTGATACCCATGAACTGTCCGTGCTGGTCTATGCGGAAGGGCGCGGCAAGGTCGCCATGGTGGCCTCCGACGCGATGGACAACTATTTCGACAACGACAGCCTGCGCCAGTTCGACCACGCCGAATTGCTCCTGCTGCTGGCCAGCCAAAGCGGCGCCAACGCCCCCGTCCTGCTGGTGCAGCACAATGAGGCAGTCGGCTGGGCCGCGTGGCTGTGGCAGCATTGCCGCCCAGTGCTGCTTGGCCTGGCCGCCCTGCTGCTGCTCTGGACCTGGAACGCCACACGGCGCTTCGGTCCGCTGTTGCCGGCAACGGCCAGCGCGCGCCGCGCCCTGATCGAACATATCGAAGCAAGCGGCCGCTGGCTGTGGAAACTGCCGCAGGGGCGCATCCTGCTGCTGGAAGCGGTGCGCAAACGCACGCTGCAAGTGCTGCTGCGCCGCCTGCCCGAGCTGCACGCCCTGGACGGCAACGAGCGCGTACGCCGGCTGGCGCGTCTTACCCAACTGCCGGAAACGCAAGTGAGCGAAGCCCTGCTGGGCGCTCCCGCCGCGCGCGCCGCCGATTTCACACGACAGATCTCCATACTTCAACAATTGCGAGCCCACCATGAGCGATAGCATGTCCCTCTCACCGAATAACGCCATTCCGGCCGACCGCCTGACGCAGGCCGTCGACATCGTGCAACGGCTGCGCGAGGAGATCGGCCGCGCCATCGTCGGCCAGGAAGCGGTGGTCGAGCAGGTGCTGGCGTGCTGCCTGGCTGGCGGCCACGTACTGCTGGAAGGTGTACCAGGCCTGGGCAAGACCCTGCTGGTCAAGGCGCTGGCAAAGACTTTCGCGGGCGACTTCTCGCGCATCCAGTTCACGCCCGACCTGATGCCGGCCGACGTCATGGGCCATGCCGTGTTCGACCAGCGCCAGCAAACTTTCAGCATCCGCAAAGGCCCGGTATTCACCCACCTGCTGCTGGCGGACGAAATCAACCGCGCGCCTGCAAAGACCCAGTCGGCACTCCTTGAAGCAATGCAGGAACGCCAGGTCACCATCGAAGGCGAAGGCCACGTGCTGGCCGCGCCCTTCATGGTGCTGGCCACCCAGAACCCGCTGGAGAGCGAAGGCACCTACCCGCTGCCGGAGGCGCAGCTGGACCGCTTCCTGATCAAGGCGCAGATCGCTTACCCAAGCGAAAAGGAAGAGACCGAAATGCTGCTGGCCGTCACCCAGGACCGCGTCGGCGACGGGCTGGAGGTGGCCCAGGTGCGTACCCTGATCAAGCCGGAAACCCTGGTCGCGCTGCAGCAGCTGGTGGCGCGCATCCGCGTCGACGAAACGGTCGCCAACTATGCAGTGCGCATGGTGCGCGCAACACGCCAGTGGCCCGGCGTCTCGGTCGGCGCCGGCCCGCGCGGCAGCATCGCGCTGATCCGCCTGGCGCGCGCCATGGCGCTGATGGGCGGCCGCGATTACGCCACCCCGGACGATATCAAGCAAGCCAGCCTGCCGGTGCTGCGCCACCGTATCGCCCTGTCGCCTGAAAGTGAACTCGACGGCCTGAACGCCGACGACGTGCTGGCAGCCCTGATCGAATCGGTCGCCGCGCCGCGCAGCTGATGAAGCCAACCCGCCGCATGTTCCATGCCCTGCTGGGCATGACCGCGCTCGGCGTGCCGGCCAGCGTATGGCCGCAGCTGCAGGCGCCGTGGCAGTTGCTAAGCGGCGCACTGCTGCTGGCCGCAGCAGCCGACGCCCTGCTGGCGCGCCGCCGCCCCGCCCTGCGCGCAGTGCGGCAGCTGGCCGGCGTGCTGCCGGTCGGCGCCTGGCACGATGTGAAGCTGACGGTGCACAACGAAGGGCCAGCGCCTTTGCAACTCGATGTGTTCGACGATTACCCGCCAGCCTGGGAGCTGGAAGGCATGCCCCATTCCACGCGCCTGGCGCCGGGCGCCTTCTCCACCGTCACCTACCGCGTGCGGCCGCTGGAACGGGGCAATGGAGAGTTCGGCCCGCCGTGGCTGCGCGTGGCCGGCCCGCTCGGATTGTGGCAAGCGACCCACCGCATGGGTCCGCAGCAAACGGCCAAGGTCTTCCCCGACGTGGCGCGCTTGCTGGGACAGGCCCTGCGCGCCACCGACCGCCAGGCGCCGACCGCCGGTTCGCTGGTCAAGCGCCAGCGCGGCGAAGGCACCGACTTCCGCCAGCTGCGCGAATACCGGCGCGGCGACAGCCTGCGTTCGATCGACTGGAAAGCAACGGCGCGCCACCGCAAACCGATCAGCCGCGAATACCAGATGGAGCGCGACCAGCAAGTCGTCTTCCTGCTCGACACCGGCCGCCGCATGCTGGCGCGCGACGGCGACACCAGCCACTTCGACCACGCGCTATACGCCGTGCTGACGCTGGCCTTCGTGGCGGGCAAGCAGGGTGACGCGATAGGCTTGATGAGTTTTGGCGTGGACAACCGCTGGCTGCCGCCCGCCAAGGGCCGCATTGGCCTGGACCGCACGCTGGCCGGCGTGTACGACTTGCAGCCCGGAGAAGCAGCACCCGACTACCTGCGCGCCGCCAACGACCTCTTAAACCGCCTGGGCCGCCGCGCCTTTGTGGTGCTGGTGACGAATGTGCGCGACGAAGACGACGTGGCCTTGCGCCAGGCCGTCGACCTGCTGTCCTCGCGCCACCTGGTGATGTGCGCCAGCCTGCGCGAGCGCGCGCTGGACGCCGCAAGCAGCGCGCCGGTGACCGGCTTCGACGATGCGCTGCGCCTTGCCGCCAGCGAGCATTACCTGCAGCAGCGCCAGGAAGCGATCCGCCGCCTCGGCCTGCGCGCAGGCCACCTGGTCGACGTCGCCCCTGAACACCTGGCCGCCGCCCTGCTCAACCGCTACCTCGATATCAAGGAGAGCGGAGCACTATAAGCCACAGCAAGGCCAGGCCGCCAATGGCCGCCACCGCCATGACACTGCGCTCGGTCGACGGCGGCACGGGGCCGAAGCGGTTTGCGCCCGCCGTGCCGGGCGCCACCAGCAAATAAATCAGGAAAACAAACTGGAAGATCGGGAACAGAAGGAATAAGGCCCACCAGGCGCTGACGTCGAAATCGTGCAAGCGCCGGCGCGTCGCATTCACCAGCGCCAGCGCAGGAGCCAGCAGCACAACGGCCGTGTGCCCCCAACCGGTCAGGTCACCAGGCCGGTACTGCACATCAAGCGCTCGTTCAGCGGCTCCCACCACCACGAAATAGACAATCGCGAACGCCAGGCCGGCAAAGCCATACGCCACAAACCGCGCCCGCCCGATGCGGCTATTCCATGAAAAAAGCCGCGTCGCGTCGGCGGACTCCGGCTGCAGCATGAGGTCCGCCTGCGGCGAGGCGTACGGGTTATGCATCCCTGCTTACTGCCCCATCTGCGCCGCGCGCGCTTTGGCGGCGTACCCGGAATACGCCGGAATGGCGATAGCAGCGACGATGCCGAGGATGAAGACAAACAGCGGGATCCAGGCCGCCAATTTCACGCCGGTCGTATTCGGGCCAGGCGCCGGACCGTATTCATTGGCATCGCTATTGCCTGGTGCAAACAACAGGAACAGCGCAAAGAGACCATTCAGATACGGGATCGCCATCAGCGCCGATAGCCAGAGGGTGTGCCCCAGGTCAGCCAGGCGGCGCCGAGCCAGCATTACCGCAAGAGCGACGGACACCAGGTAGCCGATCGCCATGCCGATGAGACCGCCGCTGCCGGCGGAGTTGCCGAAGGCACCGGTCAACGCCCCCATGCCCGTGGTCATGAACAGGATCGGCAGCGTCAGCAAGCTCCAGCCCATGCTGTATGTCCAGTAACGCAGGCGGCCGATGCGGCCATCGAGCGCGAAGAACTTCGGCGCATAGGTTTCGGTGCTGACCGGTTCGGTCAGCTCTGCTTGCGGCATGGAATACGGATTGGTCACGGTGAATCCTTTTAAGTCACGTTGTTTTAAAAGTTACCTTTGAGAAAATACTACATTATTTTTTTGGTAACACACAAGTAAGATCTGCAAACAACACCTCACCTTGCGGCATGCACTCAACGCTGCGATACTTTCCTTACCATGCATCCATCTCTCAAGTGCCAGGGCAAGTTTTCCCTGAACTGGACTTACCTGAATGCCATCGCCTCCGGCGTGTCGGCAATCGACCTCGGTGGACTGGCGCTGCGCAACAAGCACGATGCGCACGAGTTCGTGCGTGAGTATGGCTTCGACATCGACAACCCCCATGCCCGCGAGGTGATCGCCAAGGCCCATGGCGAGGCCCTGGATTTTGTCTGCACTACCTTCCTGACGCCCGGCCAGGCTTCGCTGATCCCATCCGAAGTGCGCATGCCGGAAGATCCGCTGGACTTGCTGGTATTCGCCTCCCTGCACGGCAATGAACAAGTCGAATTGCGCCGCATGTGGTCCTGCGCCGTGCTCAAAGTGATGCATGGCGTGTTCTACATCGATAACAATCTTAAGCTGCGCTATTTCAACACCATCCGCCAGCAAGTCTTCGCCAGCCTGGATGAGGTGATCCGCGAAGAAGACGGCCAGCATTATTTGAGCGATGGCGAGATTTGCCTGCCCTTGCTGCATTTTGACCGCAAGAACAACAAGAGCCGCGCCAGTATCCTGCTGAAGCTGCTGCAAAAAGCTGCCTACTTGGCAGCGGACATCTTCGACCACCTCGGCGTGCGCATGGTGTTCGGCACCCGCTTCGAATGCTTGCTGGCCCTGCGCACGCTGCAGCGCGCGCACCTGATTTCCGTGACCAATGTCGACTCCCAGCGCACCCGCAACACTCTGCTCGACATGGAGGCGGCCAAGGAAATCTTTACCCAATACCGCTGCCTGCTGGAGGCAGCCGATGGCTACCCGGCTGAGCTGCTGGAAAAAATGGATGCGGAACTGATGCAGATTTCCTCACCGCAGACGCGCGCCGACAACCCGCACAGCGGCACTGGCTTCAACAGCATCCAGGTCACGGTGCGCAAGATGATCCACGTGCCGTCAGACGACCCGGCGGCAAGCGGTCCTGACTACGATGTCGGCTTCTTCTTCGAATACGAGATCCAGCTGATGGACAAGGCCAGCCATGGCCGCACGCTGGAAGGACCAGCCAGCCATGACGCCTATAAAAAGCGGCAGGTCGAAACGGCACGCCTGCGCGTGCTTGGCCGCGACCTGATCCGATACCTCGAAGCCCAGCCCGACGCGCAAGCAGCTTAGTGCGTCCGCACACCTTCCGGCGCGCCGCTGGCAGCGCCCGGCGGCATCGCATGTTCCGGCGGCGTACCGTCATGGATCATGCCACGGATGGCGGCGCGCAATTCAGGCGTATCGGCATGCTTGTGGACCGAGACCGCGTGCTGGACCGCAGTTTCCAGCAACTCGTCTTCGCTGTCTGCCGCAATGGCGACGCTACAGTGGGTGTCGCTTGGGAATTCGCGGCAATCGATGAATTTACGGGTCATGGCAACCTCCCTTCCGAAGAGCTACTTACACTATAGGCCGTTTGACCGGCAATTCCATGCTTTAACCGTCGGAAACATTTACAGCTTATCAAATAAAAGTGACGTTATATCGCGCTAAGATATTGATTAATAGAATTTTTTCCTTTTGGCATGACTCATGCTTACATGCATAGCACTTAACCAGAAGGAGCTCACATGCGTCTCGCAAACCTCGTCAAAATGGCTGCAGCACTCGCCTTGATGGGTGCTGCCATCCAGGCCAGCGCCAGTCCAATCACCCTCACTTTCGAAGGCGTCGGCGACCAGGCCAGCGTCAACAATTTCTACAACGGCGGTACCGATAGCGCCGGCAACAGCGGGACGAACTACGGCATCAATTTTTCGACGTCCAGCCTGGGCCTGATCGACTCCGACGCCGGAGGCAGCGGCAATTTCGCTAACGAACCTTCGGCCAGCACCATCCTGTTCTTCACCAGCGGCGCTGCTGCCACCATGAACGTGGCGGCAGGTTTCGACACCGGCTTCTCCTTCTATTACGCGGCCTTCTCCAGCGGCTTCGTCAACGTCTACGACGGCTTGAATGGCACCGGCAATGTGCTGGCCACCATCAATCTGGCCGCCCTTCCCAACAACTGCTCAGGCGACCCGACCGGCGGCGCCTGCCTTTGGACGCCGATCGGCGTAGCGTTCGCGGGCATTGCCCACTCGGTCGACTTCGGCGGCACGGTCAACCAGATTGGCTTTGACAACATCACCCTCGGAGCAGCAGACCCAGCCGGCATTCCTGAGCCCGGCTCGATGGCGCTGCTGGGCCTTGGCCTGGCGGCCATGGCTGCACGGCGCCGCAAGCAAGCCTGAGTGCTGGCATCTGGCAAATAAAAACGCCACCCTCGGGTGGCGTTTTTGTATGTATAGTTACTGTCGCAAGACCAACTCAACTGTTACGAGGAACCGCTCATGAAAAAACTGATCATTGCCGTGCTGGCCCTGTCTTGTTCCGCCGCTTTTGCCGCGGACCCGGCACCGGCGAAAAATTCCCAGCAATCGAAAATGACGACCTGCAATAAGGAAGCCGAGGGCAAGAAAGGCGATGAGCGCAAAGCATTCATGAAGCAATGCCTGAGTGCGAAGCCTGCCGCGCCAGTGACGCAGCAGGATAAGATGAAGACCTGCAACGCCGACGCGGCAGGCAAGAAGGGCGATGAGCGCAAGGCATTCATGAAGGAATGCCTGAGCGCGAAAAAGGCCGCGTAATTAACGCAGGCCGGAAGGCAGGCGCGGGGAAGACAGCAAGCTATTGAATGCTTCCCAGCGCTGCTTGCGTGCGGCTGCCGGATCGGTGGCCGTCACATGCTTTTCAGTCCAGGCTTTCACCATGTCCTTGCCCAGGTTGTAATTGATCACATAACCGCGGTTGGCATCATAGAAGGACAGGCGCTGCGCCGATTTCTCCGGCGGGTACAGCGACACATTCACCAGCCACTCAATGGTCTGCTCGCGCGTCCATTTCCCTTCCAGGTAGGCTTGCGCCGCATCATTGTCGGAGTAGCTCAGCTTACCCAGCAGCTTCAGTAAAGCGGCATACTGCGGCGCCAATGCCGGGTCCAGTCCAGCCAGCGGATACAGCACCTTCTGTTCGAATGCCAGGCGCTCCTCGTCGGGGAAGGCCATCTCGATGCCGTAGTTCGCGCTGCCTTCTGCGATCAGCGACATCGGCGAGAACAAGGGGTACACGCTGAACTCCACCCACTTGCGTTCTTTGACCAGCGACTGCTCCAGCAAGGCGTTGTAGACGTGATGGCCAGGGTAGCCTTCGTGGCAGCCCAGGTCCACGGCGCGGTCGATATAGATCGGGAATTCGGTATTGATCTGGATCAGGCTGTGCGCATTGCCCTTGTACCAGTTATAGCCGGACCATGGCTTGTTGCTCACGAATTCCATCACAAAGCTTTCGTCCTTCGGCAACTCCATGAAAGCGGCGGTGCGCTCGCGGCAAGCTGCGATGGCAGCATCGAACACCGCCTGCAGCTTGTCTTTCGGGATCACGAACCTGGCGCGGAATGCCTTCAAGCGTTCCGGCAATGGCTCGGTGCCCGGGAGCAGCTTATCCACCTGGGCCACCAGGGCCATGTAATAGGCTCGATCATGATGCGGCGTCACCGCGTCATACAGCAGCGAGGTTTCCTCGTCGAAGCTGAACTTGCGCCCTTCCAGCATCTCGACGCGGGCATGCATCGATTTCAGCTGCTTGGACAGGAATTCAATGCGCAATGCTTCGTCGGCGTTATGGGCTTTTTGCCTTGCGATGTCGCGCTGGGCCACCGCCACGCCGGCCTTGATGGAGGCCAGGCTTTGCTTGTTCTTCGCCGCCTGCTGTTCCAGTTCCGGCGGGCCGTAGTAGGCATCGACATAGCTGGCGTCATGCTGGCCGATCGCCAGCGCCAGCTTGCGGTAACGCTCCGCCACATCCTGCACCGATGCCGCCATGGCGCTGCCGGCCATCAGTACCGCCAGCCCACCCAATACAAGTTTTTTCATTAATTCATCTCCAATGGCCTGAAGCGCATAAGTGTAGCCCATTGGGATTCCTGATTTCACTTTACAGCACCGCCTGTGCCGCTTTCCCGCCCTTTGACGCTACAAGAAGGCGACGCCCACCCTAGCTGCGCAGCTCGCGCGCCAGGTCGGCCAGTCGATATGGCTTGCCGACGACGGAGAATTCCTCGTCGGCTTGCGGGAAGCCGGAGGCCAGGATGATTTTGATGTCCGGGTAGCGCGCACGCACTTCGCGCGCCAGGTCCAGGCCGGACATCCCATTCGGCATCATCACGTCGCTGAACAGCACATCGATTTCGGCATCGCTGCGCAAAGTACGCAAGGCATCGGCAGCATCGCTGGCGTGGACGGTGCCATAGCCCATGGTCTGGAACAGCTCGCGCGCGGACTCCATCACCAGCGGGTCGTCCTCGACGATCAGCACCCGCTCCTCGCGCATGCCGCGCGGCGCCGGCGCTTCCGACAGCGATGCTTCCAGCGCCGGCAAGTAGAGGTTGACGGTGGTGCCCTTGCCCATTTCAGTATCAATGGTCACGGTGCCACCCGATTGGGCCAAGAAACCATATACCTGGCTCAGGCCCAGGCCCGTCCCCTTGCCCACTTCCTTGGTCGTATAGAAAGGTTCAAACGCGCGCTCGCGCACTTCCTCGCTCATGCCGCTGCCGGTATCGGCCACGCTGACGCGCACATAATCGCCGGCCGGCAGCGCACCTGCCTCGTTGGCGGCCAGGGCAACATTGCGCGTAGCGACTTCCAGCGTGCCGCCATCGGGCATGGCGTCGCGCGCATTGACCACCAGGTTCAGTAGCGCGGCCTCAAAGCGGGCCTCGTCGACCGAGGCCAGCCGCAGCTTGGGGTCAAGGTTCATCTCAAAGCGCATCAGCGGACCGGCCGCGCGCCGCAGCACCCCCTCAAACCCGCTCACCAGCCGGTTCAGCTGCTGCACGCTCGGCGCCAATGGCTGCTGGCGGGCGAAAGCCAACAACTGCTGCGTCAACGAGGCGCCGCGGTCGACAGCGCGCCGCATGCTGTCCAGAACGCGCGCTCCTGCCGCTTCGGCCGGCGCTGTGCGCAAGATGTCGATACCGTTCGATACGACGGCCAGCAAGTTGTTGAAGTCGTGCGCGACCCCGCCCGTGAGCTGGCCGATCGATTCCATTTTCTGCGCCTGGAACAGCGCTGCCCGCGCCTGTTCCAGCGATTCCTGCGCTTTGCGCTGCTCGGTGTTGTCGCGCGTGACTTTAGCGAAGCCAATCAGCTCACCGTCATCGTCGTACAGCGCATCGATCACGGCATGCGCCCAGAACCGGGTACCGTTTTTGCGCACGCGCCAGCCCTCGCTTTCATAGCGGCCGTCGCGCGCGGCAATTTCCAGCGCACGTTCCGGCACGCCTTCTGCCCTGTCCTGATCGGTGAAGAAGCGGCGGTAATGTGTGCCAAGCACCTCCTCAGGCGCAAAACCCTTGATGCGTTCCGCGCCCAGGTTCCAGTTGGTGATCAAGCCTTCAGGCGACAGCATATAGATCGCATAGTCAATCACGCCCTGCACCAGCAGGCGGAAACTCTGCTCGCTTTCACGCAGCGCTTCCATGGTGCGCTTGCGATCGGTAATGTCGCGCGTGATGTTCGCAAACCCGACATGCTCGCCTTCAGGCGTATAAATCGGATCGATCACCACACTGGCCCAGAAACGCGAACCGTCCTTGCGTACGCGCCAGACTTCGGCCTCATAGCGGCCTTCGCGCAAGGCCGTGGCAAGGGCCTGCTGCGGCAAGCCATCCTCGCGGTCTTCAGGCGTATGGAAACGCGAAAAGTGCGTACCCAGCGCCTCCCTTTCACTGACACCGTTAAAGCGCTGGGCGCCCGCATTCCAGCTGCTGATGCGGCCCCCGGTGTCCAACATATAGATCGCATAGTCGCTGATGCTGGCCACCAAAAGTTCATAGCGGCTGGACAGACTCTCAAGCACAGGAGGATCGTTGATCATCAGTAGTGGTGCGCACTGGTGGCGCATTCGGATGCATGGATTTCAGGAGAATGCCACAATCTGGAATTATGTGGAAAACGACTTTGTTGCTGGCCGCAGCCTTGTCGGTACCCACGGTGGAAGTCCCCAGCACACGAACGCCGGTGGACAAGTCCTACCGCAAGATGCTGCAAGGTGTGGAACGATTCGGGCGCGAGCACGCGCTGGCGCCGCAGGCCACGCTGCGCTTCCGTCTCCTGCCCCGCCAGCCGGGCACCGATATGCGCGGCATCAAGCTGAAGGTGGTGGGCGATACCACGGCCAGGCCGGTTGCAATAGGCGCCGATAACAGCTTCACCCTCGACTACGACGCGCAGCTGTGGCGCGAAGATGCCGCGGTACTGGCCAACCGCAAGACATTGTCCATGACATGGCGCGCGGAGGTGCGCAGCCACGGTGTACCGGAAGGCATGCGCCGCCTGGGCGATCTGCGGCTGGAATGCCTGGTCGGCATGGAGGCGGGACTGGTGTCCAACAATGCCCACCTGTTCGCCTGGCTCGACGAATACCTGCGCAGCCCCGACAAAGTGTGCAGCAACCCACAGGGCAACTACATGTTCTTCACCGAACGGCCGCTGTTTTCCATTACGCTGCAGGCCGGAGAACGCCGCGCCACCCTGCCCTTCCACGACCTGTACGCCGGCAATCCTCCTGCGGCCGAAATGCCCTACTGCGACTGCCAGGTGCTGCTCGACCGCAGCTACTTCGCACCCATATGGGACCGCAGCTGGCCGGACGATACACTGCTGAGTTTCGAATACATGGACGATCCGCCGCCCGCCAGTCCCGCCGCCCCGCGCGACCGCACGGCAGCGCTGGCCGCCTTCGGCCCGCCCCAGCTCAGCAGGCGCTTCGACAGCGGCCGCGAAGTATGGCTCTATCAATCAACGCCACCAGGCCGCCAGGAAGCAGGCCCCGACGGCCGCCCGCGCATGGGCGAGCACATCCTGCTGTTCGCCGCCGATGGCACAACCCTGAAAGCCCGCCAGCGCGCCCCTTAAAAAAGTCCTGTCAAGGAAAAAAAGGGGACGTAACCAATTAAAAAAGGGGACGTACCCCTTTTTTAATTGGTTACGTCCCCTTTTCTCAATTGCCAGCGCCGGCCTCGACTTTAGTTTAAGAAGTTTTTAAGGTTTGCTGAGGGACTTTTTAAGAATGGGGAGCTGTCGTAATGCCTAACATTCTCTTCGTACCAAACACGAGGATGAATGAAATGAGCAAACCACGAATCAATATGTACGCGGGCATCCATAAGGCGCTGCGTAACTTTATGGGCGATACCCTGGCACGCCTGTCCCGTACCGATGCCGCCGACAACGAAGACCTGCACGGCGCCCTGGCGCAGGTGCGCGAGCTGCTGGCCCTCATGCGCAAACACCTGGAGCATGAGCGCGACTATGTGCACCCCGCAATGCATGCGCGCCGCCCCGGCTCCGCCCAAGTGGCGGAAGGCGACCATGACCACCACGATTGGGCCATCGACAAGCTGCTGGCCCTGTGCGACCACTGCGGCACTGCGATCGGCGGCGCGCGCTTCCAGCATCTGGAACACCTGCACCTGCAAATGTCGGTCTTCGTCGGCGAGAACCTGGTGCATATGAACCTCGAGGAAACTGAGCACAATGCGGTCCTGTGGGCCTGCTACACGGATGAAGAACTGGAGATGATCCATGAGCGCATCCTGGCCGTGATCCCGCCGGAGGAAATGCAGTCCACCATGCGCTGGATGATCCCGGCTCTGAACCCGGCCGAACGCGCCGGTATGTTGCTTGGCATGCGCGCGGGCATGCCGCCGCCAGTGTTTGAGGGGATCCTGGCCCTGGCCCGCAGCCTGGTCAGCGAACGCGATGCGGCCAAGCTGGATGCGGCGCTGGCGGCACCGCCGGCCATGGCGGCATGATCAGGCTTCCGCCAGCTGCAAGGGGCGCTGGACGCAAAGACGGAAATGCCCGCGCCCAGTTTTCTCGATCCTTACCGGCGCCTCGCGTTCGCACAGGCGCCGCGCCAGCAGCACCAGGCGCGCTTCCAGGTTGTCGCTGACGTCAGGCAGGCGCACCCGCTGGTCCAGCCGCAATTCGCGGTTGCTGAAAGCCGTCTTGCCCTGCGCGACAAAGTCCTGCAGCAGAGCCCATAGCACTGCTCCGGCCACGCCCTTGATCATGTAATCATTGCCGAAGAAGATGCAATCGTTGTCGGCGAAGTGGCGCACTGCGAGCGGCGCCCCTTGCACATCGGGCGCCGACTCCGGCTCAGGCTCCGGTTCGGGTGCCGGCACGTTCTGCAGGATGTGCATCGCCATCGCCAGCTGGCCGCAAAGCGTGACCAGCGCGTCCTCGTCATCGTAGCTAAAGCGCAGGTCCTGCGGGCTTTCCACATACAGCACGCCAAGCAGTCGCTCGCAGCCCTGGATCGGCACTGCCAGCTGGCTGCGCGACTCGGCCAGGCCGGGGAATGGAATTTCTGTCTGCAGGGCCTGCACCATGCCGCTGTCCTCCGCCTGCTGGCGGATCGCACGGCTATAACTGTATTCAGATGTCATATGGCTGATGCGGATCGGCGTGCCTTCGCGCGCCGCCACGCCGATCACGCCCTGCCCCAGTGGGATTTCCGAGCCCACCCCCGACTGCTCGTACCCGTGACTGGCCACCGTGTACAGGCAACCGGCCTGCGCGTCGTGCAGCAGCAGCATGGCGTGGCTGATGCCCATCTTCTCGTCCAGGCAAGCCATGGTTTCGTCGAACAACTGTGCCAGGTCGCGGCAAGCCAGCAAGCGCTCGGAACATACGCGCAGCGCGGCCAGCGTATTGCGCGCCGGCGGTGGCGGCGGCGCAACGTCGCGGTCAACGCAGACGATTTCCGTCACGCGGAACACATCCGAACCCAGCAGCCTGAATACATTGGACATGCCCGCATGCGAAGCCAGGCCTGCCAGCTTGGCCTTCATGGTCTCGAACAGCTGGCCGGACGTTTCGGTACGCAGGTATTGCAGTGCCAAGGAATACTGGGCGCCCGTATGCGGATTGATCACGGTCAGCCGTGCGTTTGGATTAGCCAGGATATTGGCGCGAGTCTTGTTGAAGAACTGGTAGGACAGCGCCACATGCTCGCGATCCATGTATTGCACTTGCGACAAGTACGACGCGTTCGGCATGCCATTCAGGTCGGCCGTACCCAGCACCGCCGGCACCATCCCTTCGAAACATTCGCGGATGGTGTCGAGCATGATGATCGAAGGTGCATTCATGACAATATTTTATCTGAGGAGGAATTCAAAATGGCGAACAAACGGCTGACATCAACTTGGCTCTAACTTAAAATACAACGCTTGTTTCTCCAATTAAACAGAAGAGCCTTTCATGCATCAAGGTGAAAAATCCAGGCTGGCAAGTAACATCGCCTGGGGGTATTACGCGATTGCCTTTGCCATTGCCCTGCTTGCGCTGGTGCCCAGGTTTGGATTCGATCGCCTGGATCCGGGGGCGTATTTGTGGGCCGAAGACGGAACCGTGTTCCTGAACGAGGCACGCGAAATGGGTGCGGCCGCGATTTTCAAACCCTACGCCGGCTACCTTCATTTCTATCCGCGAATCTACACTTTGTTCGCCCAGCTATTTTCGTTTGTCGAACAGCCCGTGGTCCTGATGTTCGGCTGGCTGATTTCCTACCTCCTCATGATGTACGCCGTCGCGCGTGTGGCCGCAAAGACCGACCGTAGCAGGCTGGTGCTGGCCATGCTGGTGGGATTGACTTCGCTTCAGCCGCACTACGTCGAAGTCTTCTTCAATATTACAAATTCCCAGTGGATGATCGGGGGCGCGCTCGCCATCTTTGCCCTGGCAGACATCGAAATTCCGAACCTTCAAAAGAAAATCCGGGGTGTCCTGCTCGTGCCAATGGCCCTGACGGGACCATTTTCAATCACATTAAGCCCGGCCTTGGTTTTGCGATTGTTACTAAAAAAAGACTGGGCCGCGCAAAAATTTACTTACATCCCGATTTTTTCCGGCGCAATCATCCAGGCCTGTGTTTTGCTGACGAGCACCAGGGTGGCAGGCCCAACCAATGCTGACCCCGAACTTTGGTTTTTCGCATTCTCCAAGCTGGTTCTGTTCGGCGCGAACGATTTTCTCGTTTTGCTGTTGGCGGTGTCGATCTGGTTCATATTAGGCTTCCTGATCCGCAAGCTGAGCCGCGATCTGTCGTTCGCTGAACTGCTCACGCACCCTGCTGTATTGATGCTATTTACTGCCGCCATCATGTTCTTAGCAGCAATCTATGCCAAGAAGTATGATCCGACCGATGTCGTCGCGCTGGGCGGTGGGAACCGCTATACCTGGGTGCCCTATACCTTGGTATTGCTTGCTGGCTTCTTACTGACCTATGGACGAAAACTGTTGCGCGTGGTGATGACGCTGCTGGCTGTCATTTTGTGCATCGCCGAGTTCCATAAATTTTCTACGCACGATCTTCAGTTCGAAGCCTTCGAGAAGTTGTCCCAGGTCGAGCAGGTCTACATTCCACTGAATCCCTTATGGAACAGCTTCCCTGCCTGGCACATCCTCGCGGGACCGCGCGACGCAAAGGTCCCTCCTGTCAACACAGTCGAACTCAACCTGAAAGAATTTGCCGTTGCGCGAGCCAGCGCAAGCTATAGAGGCAAAAATCTGGAGCTGGCGTACAAAGGCACAGCGGAAATGACTTTCTCCAGAAAGGTAAGCTGTCCCGATAGCAAATTCGCCGGCCTGGACGTGTACATGACGCGCGACAAGCCGGCTTGGACCCGATTGTTCTGGGACGAGAATGGCCAATTCACCAATGAAGTCTCGTTACCGCGCTGGTACCCAGCCGGTAAGGTGAAAGCACAATACGCCTTCGCCATCCCGCCAGACGGCGTCAACTTGCGCATCACCCCATTGCGAATTGAAGTCGATGACGCTCACTTTGAAGGGCATATCACGATCGAAAAGATCGAGTTGCACTGCCTCTGACAACGAATCTATTCGCCGGCCTCGAGCCTCTTGCCGGCATTAGGACCGGGCGTCTGGCTATATGCTTCACTTGGGACGAAGCTTAATGCGACCAATTCCTCGGGAGCGCACCACAGAAGGGTGCGAACCATGGTTTCACGGAAGCCGATCGCACATACTTCCGCCACAAAAGCATCGCGGTACGCCTCGACCAGCTGCACATCGTCAGGCAGCAGCGCAGCCACCCGGGCATCGCGGCTTTTCAGTTGCATGGTGCGGTGGGTGGATGGCTGGGTAAAGGCCACGGCGATGGCGCCCGTGGCAAAGATATCGCGCTGCACAGCCTGAGATTTCGCTTCCGGCACGAATACTGTAACGCGCTTGCCGTCATCGCTGACGCGGCAGCCGATGGCGCGCACTAACTGCGGCATGCCGTTGCGATCGCAACTGGCGACGCTGATCGATACGCCGCTGCGCATAAAGGCGATCTGCCCTGGATCGATGGATGGTGCACTCATGACAACATTCTAGTCCAACTGGCCGGGCTCTTGGCAAACAAGAGAATGGTCTGCTATAAGTGCTCAGAATTCTCGATCAGTGCCGGGCATTCAGAATGCATGCTTTCGAAAAATCCACGTTAGCCGAGGACGTCTCATGGACGTACTATGCCGTTGCCTTCTCCATCGCCCTGCTTGCCTTACTGCCCAGGTTTGGGATTCACCCGATCGAGCCGGGGATTTATCTATGGGCCGAGGATGGCAGTGTCTTCCTGAACGAGGCCCGGGAAATGGGCCTGGCAACGATCTTCCACCCCTATGCCGGCTACCTGCATCTCTACCCCCGCATCTTCACCGCCATCGCGCAGCTCTTTTCGCTCGCTGACCAGCCGGCAGTCCTGTTGGCAGGATGGCTGATTTCCTACCTGATCCTGATCTACGCCGTCGTTCGCGCGGCGGTAAGAACCAACAGGAGCCTGATGTCACTGTGCGTATTGCTGGGCTTGATTTCACTCCAGCCCAACTACGTGGAAGTCTTCTTCAATATCACCAACTCGCAGTGGATGATCGGCGCCGCCCTGTTCATTTTTGCCCTGGTCGAGGCTGAGGGCTCAGACACACGCAAAAAAATCAAAGGACTGCTGCTGGCACCAATGGCGTTGACCGGTCCTTTTTCAATCGTCCTGACACCGGTCCTGCTCCTGCGCATGCTCATCAAGAAAGACTGGGCCACGCAAAAATACATCTATATCCCCATTTTCCTGGGGGCCCTTGTCCAGACCTGCATTTTGCTGTCGAGCGAACGGATGGGTAGGGTCAGCAATAATGATCCTTGGCAATGGCTTCTCACTTTCTCTTCAATGATGCTGTTTGGCGCCAACAGCATTGCCCTGGTGCTGGTCTCCCTGGCGGTCTGGTTTCTGCTTGCGTTTCAGGTTTCCGCCCGCTTGCGCGAAAAGAATGCAGAACCGGCGCACCGCGCGCTGCTGATGCTCATGGCCGCAATCGTCCTGCTCATGGCCGGCATCTATGCCAAGAAACATGCCTCAGCCGAAATCATGGCGATCGAGGGCGGCAACCGCTATACCTGGGTGCCATACGCCTTGATCCTGCTCGCTGGTTTCATCTTGACTGAGGGAAGAAAGCTTGCAGCGCCCGTGTTGACCCTGTTAGCGGGCGTGCTGTGCATAACCGGCTTTCACAAATTTAAAACACATGACCTGCAATTTGAAGCGTTTGAGAAGTTCGCCCGCGTTGAGCAGGTATATATCCCTATCAATCCCATGTGGCCTGAATTCCCCGCATGGCACGTGCTCGGACGACCGCAGAAAGCAGCCATCCCCCCGCAGGCAGTTATCGAACTCGACTTGACACGGCTGAAGTCGGAAGGACTCAGCCGAAGTTTTTCCAGCACCGGCCTGGCGCTAATTTCAACAGGCGATCGCCCCAAGTTATTGTTCTCACAAAAGGCAACTTGCCCGAACAGCAAGTTCGCCGGCCTGGATATCTATCTGACGCGTGGTCAGGAAGGCTGGATGGAATTGTTCTGGGACGAGAACGGTTCATTCTCCGAGCGGGCTTCCATCCCCCGCTGGTACCCTGCAGGCGAACTGAAGGCGCAATTTGCCTTCCCCATGCCGCCTGACGGCGTCTATCTGCGCTTCGACCCGATGCGTGTTGCGGGGCATGCCACCATCAGCAAAGTCGCCTTGCATTGCCTCTGACAAGCAGTATTCCAGGGTGCGCAACTTGGGCCTTGGCAAATCGCAGCGCAGGCTGCTATAATTGCGCGCCTTGGCCTGGTAGCTCAGTTGGTAGAGCAGAGGATTGAAAATCCTTGTGTCGGTGGTTCGATTCCGCCCCGGGCCACCAAGAATAAAAAGTGAAAACGCCGACCTTCGCAGGTCGGCGTTTTTCGTTTCACCGTGGCATCGATCAGGTTTCAGGCAAGCCGGTCCGGCGTCTGGCCTGTCGCTGCGGCCGGCGCTTGCTGACTCCCCTTTGAAACAGACAGCAGGCATAGGGCGCCGATCACCATGGCCACCCAAAGTGTCACCAGTCGGATCGCGATGGCGAGCGACACCGCCACCCCGCTTCCCACCCCGCGCTCGACAAGCTGGATCACCAGCGCGGCCTCCATCGCGCCAAGCCCGCCGGGCAGCATGCTGGCGGCGCCGAACAAGGTCGCCTGCACAAAGATCAAAACGCTGAGTTCAGGCGTAACGCCAGTGCCGGCGAAGTGGCAGAAAGCAGCGAAGAGCAAGGCCTGGGTGCCGTAAGCAACCATGGCGACGGCGGAAAAAGCCGTCACTCGGGGCAATGTCCAGACTGTGGCCCAGCTTTCCAGCATGGCCTGTCCGCCCTGGACCGGCAACCATCGGAGGCTGCGCGCCAGCCAATCCCACCAGGCACCGGTCCGCGGATGCAGCAAGGCATAGGCGAAAGCACGGCTGCCCAGCAGCAAGCTAGCAAATCCCAGCATCCAGGCCCAGGCAAGTTGCTGGCCAACGGCCATGGCGGCGCAAAATCCCAACATGCACATGCCCAGGACATCGGTGGCGCGGTCGACGATAAAGGCAGCCAGGCTGTGCGGCAATTTCACCCCTTGCTGCATCAGCAGGGCCGAGCGGAAAGTCTCGCCCGATTTGCCCGGGGTCGCGGTCAACGCCAGGCCGGACATGTAGATCGCGAGGTGGCGCCAGCGCGGCACCGCGTAGCCGTAGCGGCGCAGCGTGAGCTCCCAGCGCGCGAAGCGCCACAGGTAGGTGGTTGAGGCCACGCAAGCGCCAGCCAGCAGCATGGGCAGGCCTAAGGCTGACAGGGCCGACGCCGTCTCTTGCCAGCCGGACCAGAACATGGCGCCCAGGTAGAGCAGCACGCCGGCGCTGACAAAAAGCACGATCGCCCGGATTAATCGCGGGTCGCCAAGTGCCGTTTGCAGGCGCGACGCGGTAGCGCTCATCGGAAGGTCAGGAACTTGTGGCCGAAATAGCTGGTCACCACTGGAACCAGCACGCCAGTCAAATGCGCCAGCGCTTCCGCGTGCGTGACGATGCCCATCGATGGCAACAGCCAGCGCGCCAGCAGCAGGCTGATCGCCAGCGTCTGCAATACCGCAAGCACATTCACGCCGACGAATTTGCCGACCTGCTGTCCCAGCGCCCCGCCCTGCGCATTGAACACATGGCCGCGCATCAAAGTGAAGGCGACCAGCATGCCCACCAGGTAGGCGAAAAACACCGCCGGGGCGTAATCGAGGAAGGTGCTGAAAATGAAGCGCGAGCCGAAGTTGGCGCCCGCCGCGATGCCGCCCGCGACCAGGAATCTCAGGAATTCTTTATTGAGCATGGGCTGCCATCTGCGCCATATTGCGCCCGAAATCGATACTCTCCGAGATGCCACGGTCCTCCGGGTAATAGTAGGACGTGTCGGCTACCCACAAGCCCTTGACCGGCAAAGCCACCGGAGGCAGCTTGTCCAGATAGCCGGGGTCGCAGATCGGCTGGGCATACCGGTAGCGGCTGGCGCGGATATCAATGAAATCCTCGTCACTCAGGCTCGGATTGATCTTCTTCAGGTAACGGCGCACCTTGTCGAGGAACACCTGGTCCGGCTCGGCGAACTTGGGATGCTCGCCCGGCATATAGAACGGCACATAGGTGATGTGCTGGTCCAGCGGGTACAGGTTGCTGTATTCCACCAGGCCCGGGATATCCATATCGGGATCATTCGTGTTGAGCCAGAAGTTCTCGGTCACAGCCTTGCGCAGCTTGGCAATCACGCATACCACCGCAATGTTTTTGACGCCCTTGAACTTGGCCAGCACGTCCTGCGGCAAGTCGGGCATTACGCGCGGCACATGCGGCAGCGGGATGGTGCTGACCACTTTGTCGAAGGCTTCGAACTGGCCGCCCGCTTCCACGCCGCGCACCTGGCCCTGCTCCATCACCACCTTGCTGACCGGCGTGCTCAGGCGCACTTCGCCGCCATGCTTGACGATATCGTCGCGCATGGCGTTGAGCAGGGTCTCGGAACCGCCCTCGAGATAGCCAAGCTTTTCCTCGAACAGGCTGGCGCGCGAGGTGCCGATGCGGCGGATGCGGCTCCAGATCCAGGCCGCCGACAGGTTGCTGCTGTAGTCGTAGAACTTGTAATCGAACAGGCGGCGCCACAGCACCTCATAGGCTTCGGCGCCGACCCAGCGCTTGATCCAGCCGGTCGCTTCGACGTTGTCGAGCGGACGCCATTCTTCGCGTTTGCGCTTGGTTGACAGGAAGGCGTGCAGGCCGTAGCGGAACTTGGCCGCCAGGCTCAGGCCCTGGAATTTCAGCAGCGCCACCGGGTTGCCCCAGGGCTGCAGGCGGTTCTGGTACCAGTAGCCCATCTTGGTGGCAACCCAGTGCATCTTGGCCGACAAGCCCAGCTCCTCCAGCACTTTCAGGAAACCGGCATCGGAGATGCAATGAAAATGATAATAGCGCTCGATCTTCAGGCCGGAGAAATCGAAGGCGGCAGCCATGCCGCCGACGCGGTCGTCGGCTTCGAATACCACCGGATGATGGCCATCGCGCGCCAATTGGTAGGCAACCGCCAGCCCCATCGGCCCCGCGCCGAGCACCGCAATACGTTGTCCCATATCCTAAAACTCCAGAATCACTTTGCTGTACTGCGGATGGTTGAAGGTCTCGTCAATCGCCTTCGCAAACGGGGTGCACGGTACGCCGAACTTGCCCGGCCAGTCGATCACCTCGAAGGCATCCTTGGCGCTCAGGGCGGCCAGCTGCTGGGTGGTGAACGGCGGATTCTTGTCGAACAGGCTCCAGGTCCAGATCAGGGCATAGAACAGGCTGTATGGAATCTTGGCGATGATGGCGCCGGCGCCGGTGGCGCGCTTGATCTGGCGGATGATGTCGATGTAATCGACTTCCTCGTGGCCGGAAATATTGTAGATGCCATGGTCGATCTTGTTCTCGATGCAGCTGATGATCACGTTGCAGAAGTCGCCCACGTACAGCGGCTGGCGCATATAGCGGCCATGTCCCGGGATCGGGAACACCGGCACTTTCTTCATGAAACGCGACAGCCAGCCCAGGTGCTTGCGGTCGAACCAGCCGAACATCAGGGTCGGGCGCAGGATCGGGCACGGGATGCCGCTCTCGATCACCATCTTCTCCTGGTCCTTCTTGGTATTGGTGTAGAAGTCGTCAGCCACCGAACACACGACCGAGGAACTGATATGCACCAGCTGCGGCACCTGGTTGGCCTTGACGGCATCCAGGATCAGCTGCGTGGACGTCACGTTGTTGTCGACAAATTCCTGGTAGTCGATGCCGCCGATCTGGGCCTGCAGCATCACCACCACGTCGGCGCCTGCGAAGTGGCGCTGCCATTCACCCGGCTTGGCCAGGTCGGCGTATTCCACCGTGATATCGGGCTGCACCCGCTTCAGCACTTCGAGGTTGGTGCGATGCTTGTCGAGCACCACGATATTCGTGTAGCCCTTCGCTTTCAGTCGCGCCACCAGGTTTTGTCCCACCAGGCCGGCTCCGCCGGGGAGCAGAATTTTCCGCGACAATTCTCTATTCATGTGCTGTGCCAGCGGCGCTTGGACGTCGCCGCTCATATGTCCATCCGATTGAAAATGGCGCGCGGCAGGTTCGCGATGACCAGCATGATCAAAGCCCATTTGCCCGGCGTGTACAGTACCGGCTGACCCTTGGCCGTCGCCGCCACGATCTGCGCCGCGACCGACTCGACGCCGGCCATCCCGCGCTGCGGCAAGTGTGCCGTCATCGGCGTGGCGGTCGGTCCCGGTTTAACCAGGACCACTTTAACGCCCGTACCGGCAAGGCGGTGCTGCAAGCCTTCAGCATACCGTGTCACCAGGCCCTTGGCGGCGCCATAAACATAGTTTGACTTGCGGCCACGCTCACCGGCCACGGAGCCGATAATGGTCAGGGTGCCGCGATTCGCGCGCTGCATATGGCCGGCAAACGCTTCTGCAAACAGGGCCGGTGAAATACCGTTCACGTACATCGCTTCGGCGGCCATCGCCAGATCATCCTGGCAGGTCTGCTGGTCGGGCAGCGAGCCGTGTGCGATCAGGACGGCGGTGGGCAAGCCACCGGCCACGATGCCGTCCACCGCGGCGCGGATCTGCCGCGGATCGCCGAAGTTTGCTTCCATCACCCTGATCGTTGACTGCGGGCTGCGCACCCGCAGGTCGGCAGCCACGGCTTCGGTCTTCGCTCGGTTGCGGCCCAGAAGTGTCAGGTCGATCGCCTGGCCGGCGACCCACAGGCGTGCGCAGTGCTCGGCCATGGCGGACGTAGCGCCAACGATCACGATGCTATTCTTGTTTTCGGACACTTAATTCCCCATCAAGCGGCGCGACATCGCGGAACTGATGCCCGGGTCGCGGTAATGCAAAAATTCGGCGAGGCGCGGATAGCCGGCCTCGAACAGGGCGCGCGGCATGCGCGCATCTTTCGCCATGTAGATACGGCCGCCAGCTTCGGCGACGATCGCGTCAAGCCGTTCGAAAAGGCGTAGTGTGCTCTCGCCACGGTTCGGGAAGTCCAGCGCCAGCGTGACGCCGGGCTGGGGGAAACTCAGCATGCCAAGCGCCTCGCGTTCGCCAAAGGTCTTCAGCACCGCGAGGAAGGAGCCTTCGCCGCTGTCGCTGATCGCCTCCAGCATGGCCTGCACCGCAGCCCGCCCGGCCGCACGCGGCACGACGCTCTGGTATTGGTAAAAGCCCTTGGGGCCATACATGCGGTTCCATTCGTGCAGCTTATCGAGAGGATAGAAGTAGCTCTCGTAATGCGCTACGCCCATGCCGGTCCGGCTCTTCTGCAAGTTGAAATAGGCGAAATTGAATGGCGCCAGCGACAACTTGTTAACCAGCGATACCGGCGGGGTGAAGGGCATGGTGCGCGGCCGGACAGCCGGCGCCACAGGACCCTCGATGGCACAGTGGTTGGCCCGCAGAAAAATGCCGCGGCCACGCCCAGACAGGCAATCGATCCACGAAACCGTATGTTCCCAGGCAGCTTCGGAAGCATCGGCCAGCTGGAAGAACTCGTCAAGGCTGGTGTATGGCAGGGTTTCCGTTTCCAGCCAGGGGCCGGCCACAGGGCGCAACTGGATGTCGGCGCTGCCGATCACGCCGGTCAACCCAAGACCACCCACGGTGGCGGCAAACCACCCCGGATTCTCGGCCGGCCCGCACATAAGGTGACTGCCGTCGGTGCGCAGCAGTTCGATGCGGCGCACTTGGTCGCCGAAGGAGCCCAGCGCGTGGTGGTTCTTGCCATGCACGTCATTGGCGATGGCGCCGCCGACAGTCACCAGCTGGGTGCCCGGCGTGACCGGCAGCATCCAGCCGCGCGGGATCGCCAAGCGCTGGATGTCGCGCAGCAGCACGCCCGCCTCGCAGCGCAGCAGGCCACTGTCCTGGTCGAAACTGATGAATCGGTCGAGTCCCGTGGTGCGCCACAGCACGCCGCCCGGATTAAGGCATACGTCGCCGTAGCTGCGCCCCATGCCGTGCGCCAGTCCCGGACCGGCGCCTTGCAATGCGCGCGAAAGTTGCATTCGGTCCGCCAGCGGGCGCAGCTCGTGCTCCCACTGGCCGAGGCGCCCCCAGGATGAGACCATTACCACGGCCACCCTGCGGTTCCTGCCACCAAGATGGCCGCGAAGCACACACCGGCCAGCAGGCTCGCCTTATCCTTGACAGCAAACACCAGCGGGTCGTCATGCATCAGGCCGCGGTGCGCCTGCATCCACATCCAGCTGACCCAGAATAACATGACCACCACCGCGCCCCACACGACTTCAGGCGTACGGTACAGCATCAGTACGGCAGCGCTGTTCAGGTACAGCGCCAGGACAACCAGCGCGGCGTAGCCCGCGCCAATACCAAGCATCTGGATCAACGGCGCGTCCGAAGTGTAGTAGCCTCGGCCATGGGCCTTCTGCTTGTTGTCCCGCGCCTGCACCTGCAACTCCGCGTAGCGCTTTACGAAGGCCAGCGACAGGAACAGGAAGGCTGAAAAAGCCAGCAACCAGGGCGACAGAGGCATGCTCAGCGCGGCCGCGCCGGCAACTATGCGCAGCGTGTACAGCACCGCCAGCGCCAGGCAATCAACCAGCAGCAAACGCTTCAGCCCCCAGGAATAGGCGCAGGTTAACGCAAAATAGACTGCCAGCCAGGCACTGAATCCCCCGCCCACCTGCAAGGCCACAGCCGCGCTGGCTGACAGCAGCAATGGCGCGCATAACACGCCCAGCCAGGCCGGCACCTGGCCGCTGGCGAAGGGGCGGTTGCGCTTACGCGGATGCTGGCGGTCGCTCTCGAGGTCGAACAGGTCGTTGGCGATATAGACCGAAGACGCGCACAGGCTGAAGGCGATGAAAGCCAGCAGCATGGGCATCCAGTGCGCCGGGTTGGCGAACTGGTGGGACGCGAACAGCGGTACCAGCAACAGCAGGTTCTTGAGCCATTGGTGCACTCTGAACATCCGGCGCCATGCTGCAAAGCCCGCTGCAGGCGCCGCAAAGGCGCGCTCGACTTCGCAGCAGTCGGCAGCGCGCCGTGCCACTCCCACCGGGGCATTGACCACCACGGCGCGGCGCGCACTGCGCCACACTGGCAGGTCGGACTGGGAGTTTCCGGCATAATCGTAGCCGGCGTGGCCAAAGCGCGCCACCAGCGCCGCTGCCTTATTCTCGCCTCTCAGGTTGAGCACGCCATCGCTCGCCATGACTTCGTCGAACACCCCCAAGTGCTCGGCAATGGCGTTGGCGATCGACACGTCGGACGCCGTACACAGGATCAATTTGCGGCCGGAACTGCGCTGCTGGCGCAGCCACTCCAGCAAGGCTTGGTTGTATGGGAGAGAGGCGGCGTCAAAAGCACTGCCTTGGGCCAGGCGGCGCTTCAGCACAGCCTTACCGCGCGCGAGGAAATATGGGATGCGCAATGCCTCGACAGGATTATCCCGCAACACCCGCAGCGCCGACTCGTGCAGCATGTCGGTATGGATCAGGGTGCCGTCAAGGTCAATGATCAGCGGCAGTGTGTTCATAGTTAAAAGGAGGTTGCGCCAGCACGATTATGAGGCATGCCAGCCATACCCGGGTGGCGTTTTTGTTTTCTGTGTGCAAGTTTACACCCCCGCGCGCCTGGATTAGAATGGCACGTTTAGCTGATGCATATAAGGCAACCCCATGGGGAAATTCTCGAGAATCGCTGTTGTCATTCCGACATATAAGGCGCGTAATCACATTCTGGGTGTGATTGACGGCATCGGCCCGGAGGTGGCGCGTATTTATGTGATCGACGACTGTTGCCCCGACAATTCCGGCGACTACGTCCAAAGTAATTGCAAGGATGAGCGCGTAAAAGTTATCAAGCACACCCAGAACCAGGGCGTGGGCGGCGCAGTCATGACCGGCTACCAGGCAGCGATCGAAGACGGCATGGGCATCATGGTCAAGATCGACAGCGATGGCCAGATGGACCCGACCTTGATCCCGGAATTCGTTGCGCCGATCCTGAATGGCGAGGCTGACTACACCAAGGGCAACCGCTTCTTCGACCTCGAAGACGTGCGTTCGATGCCGAAAACGCGCTTGTTCGGCAACGCGGTGCTGTCCCTGATGTGCAAGCTGTCCTCCGGCTACTGGAATCTCTTCGATCCGACCAATGGCTATACCGCCATCCACGCCGACGTTGCGCGCCACCTGCCTTTCCACAAAATCAGCAAACGCTATTTCTTCGAGACGGACATTCTCTTCCGCCTGAATACCCTGCGTGCGGTCGCCGTCGACGTTCCGATGGAAGCCAAGTACGGTGACGAAGTCAGCAACCTCAAGATCTCCAAAATCATCGGCGAATTCCTGGCAAAGCATGCGCGCAATCTCTCCAAGCGGATTTTCTACAATTACTACCTGCGCGATATGTCGCTGGCATCGCTTGAGCTGCCGCTAGGCGTCGGGCTGTCGGGCTTCGGCTTCGCTTACGGCGTTTATCACTGGGTCAAATCGGCCCAGACCGGAATCGCTACGCCAGCGGGCACCGTCATGCTGGCGGCAATGCCTGCGCTCATGGGCCTGCAGCTGATCCTGGCGTTTATTTCTTTCGACATCGCATCCGTACCGCGGCGCCGCATCCACCGTGACTGATCCCGCCGCGACAGACCGGATGACAGGCATGAACCAGTTCGTCGTATTTATCCTGGTCGGTGTAAGCTGCGCCGTGATCGACGTCGGCCTGATGAAGCTGTTAAGCGTCTTGGGCCTGTACTACATGTTTGCGGCCACCATTGGTTTCGCCGCAGGCCTGGCCGCCAACTTTGCGCTGCATACCATGCTGACCTTCAAGGCCAGCTATTCGCACACAAAGCTGGCGCGCTTCATGGCCGTTGTGCTGGTTAATTATCTCATTACGATGGTTTGCGTGTCCGCCTTCCACCATTGGTTTGACATGCCCGTAGTGGGGAAGGTGATATCCTTGCCTCTTGTAGCAGTGAACGGCTTTTTATTAAGTAAACACTGGGTATATAAGTAATGGAATTCACTCCTGTCCGATGCGATGAGTCGGCATATGCCGACTACGTTCGCCTCTTTGCCGATTGCTTCCCTGGCGTAGAAAAATTCAACCGCGAATACATCGACTGGTTATACCGCTGCAATCCTGACGGCAAAGTAGTCGGTTTCGATGCGCGCGATGGCGACCGCCTGGCTGCCCACTACGTGTGCATTCCAGCGCGCGCAAGGGTTGGCGACGAAGAGGTGCCGGTGCTGCTTTCGCTGAACACCGCGACCCACCCTGACTACCAGGGCAAGGGGCTGTTCACCAAGCTGGCCGAACTGACGTACAACGCGGGCGCGGAGCAGGGCTACGACTCAGTGTATGGCGTGGCAAACGCCAACAGCACGCCGGGCTTCATTCGCAAACTTGGCTTCCAGCTGGTTGGCCCACTGGAGGCCAGCGTGGGCGTCGGCCCGCTAGGCATTGATTTCTCGCGGGATGCGTCGCTGCAGTTCCGCCGCATCTGGAGCGAACAGGCGCTGGCCTGGCGTTGCGCAAGCCCGGCGAATCCAATTGGCGTGCGCGCCGGCCAGGGCCAGACGACGCTGCTGGCGCCCGTACCAGGCAGCCCGATCATGGCCGCTGCGCTGATCGACACCGCCGCACAGGACGCAAGGAAGGCGAACACGCTATCGCCGCTACGCCTGTTCCTGGGCCAAGTTCCGCCGGCATGGCAGCGCCGCTCGCTTTACATTAGTATTCCCAAGCGCCTGCGCCCTTCACCGCTGAACCTGATCTACCGTTCACTGACGGGACGAGTAAAAGCTATCGACTCCGATGCCGTTTTCCTTGGGTTCATTGACTTCGATGCGTACTGATAGCGGTACGCCACTTGCTCTTTTTCTGTTTCCACACCAGGACGATGAATTTGGTGTGTTCTACCAGATCGAACAGGAACGACGCGCCGGTCGCAGGGTGATTTGCATCTATGTGACCGACGGCTCCATGACGGCCGACCCGCTGCGCCGCAATGCCGAATCGCTGGCCGTGCTGCAAAAGCTGGGCGTCGCGGCGGGTAACGTTCTCTTCATCGGCCAGGAACTTGGCATCGCTGACGGCCGCTTGCACATGCATGTCGAGGCACTGTCCGAACGGCTGAATACGTTCATCGCTGCCCGCCCGGAAATCGTCTCCTGCTACGTACCGGCCTGGGAAGGCGGCCACCCCGACCACGACCTGCTGCACGCAATCACCCTTCTTTTGCCGGCCATGCAAGGCCGCGCGGACATCATCAGGCAATTTGCGCTATACCAGGGCGAGGGTTACAACGGTCCCATGTTCCGCGTACTGAAGCCACTGACCGGCAACGGGCCGGTCGAGCTCCAGCCGGTCCGATTACTGGACCGCCTGCGCTACCTCCGCCTTTGCCTCGCGTACCCATCGCAATGGCGCAGCTGGGTCGGGCTATTCCCCTTTGTCTGCCTTTATTACCTGTTCGATGGCGCCCAGAAGCTGCAACGTGTCGATGGCAAGCGCCTCACGGGGCAACCCCACACTGGCGCCCTCTATTACGAGAGGCGTGCTTTCCTCGATTGGCCGACGCTGCGCGCCGCAGTCGACCGTCTGCAAACTCCCCCTGGATCAAAAGAAGAATGAATTCCTCAGGTTCTAAACTGAAGCCATTGCTTGGCTTATTGGCGTTCGCCGTCCTCGCCGTTATGATGGCCCTGATCAAGCCTTCGGCTACATTCCCGGCCTCTCTGGGTTCGGGTTCCCTTGGTGCCGATCGTCTCATCTGGTTAGTGGGTGTAATGCTTGGCGCCTATGTGCTGAAGTCGTGGACACCGAAGTATGCCCATCTTGGTTCGCTGGGACTTGTACTCGCCTATTTGCTTGGCAGCGCCGGGCTGGTCGAGGTGGCGACCGTTGTCCTCTGGCTGGCCAGCGTCAGCGCGACCGGTGCCCTGGTCCTGCGCTGGTGCTACTCCAGCGGCAAGGATGCGGGCATCAGTGCAACGGAAGCCTTCGTGGTTGGCACCGCAATCTGGATGGCGGCACTTGGCGTCATGATGCACTTCCCTGTCAACTTCCGCGGTTTCCACCTTGGCGTGCTGCTGTTGCCCTTTCTCTGCCTGCATGGCTTGCCTGCGCAGACTGCCATAAGCCTTCGCTCCAAAGCTTTGGGGTTCCACGCCTGGATGCAGTCGATTCCATTCTGGGCTTTTTGTCTTGGCCTCGCCATCATCGGCTGGAGCGTGCGCTGGGCGGCTTTCCCGAGCATGGCGTATGACGACCATGCTGGACATTTGCGCCTCTGGACCGAGCTGCTGACCGAGAGGCGTGCGCTCTTCGACGTAAAAGGCCAGATCTGGGCTGTGGCACCATTTGCTTCCGACTTGATCTATGCCGGCATCTCGCTGGTTGCCGGAGCAGATGCACGCAGCGCCATCAACCTGATGCTGGCAATCGTCTTGCTTGCGCTGATCGCCCGTGTCCTGCATCAAATGCGCGCGCCAGCGTGGGTGCAGTGGCTGCTCGTTGTGCTCATGGCCACCACGCCGATGCTCGGCAACCTGCTGCTGACGATGCAGACTGAACTGGCGCTGGCAGTGATCGGCATGGCGAGCCTGCGCCTGGTGCTGAACGCCAAAGGCGGCTGGCGTGGCCAGTATGTGCTCGGCATTCTCGCCTGCAGCGCCATGTGCGCAGCCATCAAACTCCCGGGCGTCATCTTCGGAGCGACCATGTTGCTGGCCCTGGCAGTCAACCTGTGGATGCAGCGCGGTCCTGCTCGCACGGCATCGGCTTACCTGAAGTGGCCGGCCTTGATCGTGATCATCGTCCTCGCTTTCGTGTCCGCGCATTCCTATGCGAACGCTTGGCTCACAACGGGAAACCCGCTGTTCCCGCTGTACAACGCCATCTTCAAATCGCCATTTGCTCCGGTTTCCAACTTCAGCGACCCGCGCTGGATCCATGGCTTCGGCATTCGCAGCTATGTGCGGGCATTCTTCCATACTTCCGAGTTCTTTGAAGGCGGCAACTATACGGCCGGCTGGCAGTACCTGGTGATGCTGCCGCTTGCTTTGGCCGCCGTGTGGACTGCACCCATCCCTTCTCGCCTGCGCCTGGCCATCGTTCCGCTGCTTGGTTTTGGTTTCGCGATGTTTGCGGCAACCCAGTACTGGCGCTACGTTTTCCCGGTCATGCCGATCGCCTGCGTGACCATGGCGGCGCTGTTCATTGGGAAAAATCGCACCGTCCGCAACGCGTCTTTGGCTCTGGCGATACTGTGCATCCTGGCGAACCTGGCGTTCTACCACCGTGTATCCTGGATGATGGGCGCACCCGCCGGCACCGCCTATACCCAGGCAGAAAAGCAAGTCCTGGTTTCCCAATATGCGCCAGTAGCCGTCTTGACGGGGAAAGTCAACCAGATGGCGCCTGGCTCGCGCGTGCTCTACCCCGAGGACACCCCGTTCGGCGCAAGCCTGCACGGCACCCCCTTGTACGTGAACTGGTATTCACCTGCACGCTCGGCGCAATTCGCCGCTTTGAAAACTCCGGCGGATGTCGCTGCATTCCTGCAGCAGGATCGGATCGACTTCGCCGTGCTGGGCCTGGGCGATGCGGATACCTCAAACCTGCCCAAGAAGCTGCTGCGCGAGCACATTGCCCAGTACGGCACCGCAGTGGCCCAGGAGGGGACCTATATCCTGTACAGCCTTCAGGACGCGCCTACTGTGTACCGCAAGGCATTCGACCTGAAACAGCCTGGCGATATCGCCCTGCTGATGCCTGTGACCCCGCAAGGCGTCCTCGCCACGGCGCAGCCAAGGGTTCTGGCAAACCTGCCAGTCTTCCGCTCGCGGCAAGCGCGCTTTGGCGTCAAGTTCAACTGCCCTGCTAAGACTGGCTACTTCATTGCGCAAATCAACTGGGATAAAGGCGCCCCCTACTATCGGCTGGTAGCCTGCGAAGCTGGTGGCACCTTCTTCGATGAAGCCGTCCCGATCCCTCCCGGCTCCACCCGCGCAGAGCTGTACGCCACCGTTCGGGATTCCGATCCGGTGCAAGTTGAGAAATTGACCGTTGAACTGAATTAGTCTGATTAGCGCTGTCGGCCTCGCTGCGGCCATACGTGCGCATCGTCGCGCAGCCTGAATAAAAAATGCCGTTCAGTTTGGGCTGAACGGCATTTTCTTTTACGCCGAGATTTCCGCAACGGCCGGCTTGCGCCGCGTCAGAACCAGGGCAACCAGCTTTTCCCTCACCCATTCGGACAAACGCTTCTCGAGGATTGCGTGCGAGACGGCGCCGAAGATCAACGCGAACACCGTGGTGATGAAGATCATCGACCAGGTCTGGGTCAGGTCATGCCTGTTGTAGTAATTCAGGGTACGTGTCACGACACCCTGCGCAATATAGTGAGCCAGATATAGAGAGAACGAAATCTCGCCCAGCCAGAGCAGCGGCCGTGGAACGGGAATTTCAATGCTCTTGCTGGCGACTGCGAGAATCAACAGGGCAACGGCAAGCGGCCAGCCCCATTGGTTCATGCCGTGGAACGTAGCCAGGCCCGAATATGCCCACCAGACCGCGGTCGCGATGGCGCCGATCGTCAGGCACCTGGTGCCCAGGCTGTCAGGCAGGCGAATTCGCGACTGATACACGAGGCCGATCAACACGCCGGCCGCAAAGGTCCAGATCATCGGATTGGTTGCCTGGTTCCAGTAGGCGAAACCAAAGTGGTAGTCGTGCAGGACATCCATGCTGAATTCACCGCGCTTGACGAGTGGAACCGCGATCAGCGTGAAAAGCAGCCATCCGAAGAACGCCAGCCAGCGGTATCGCCCCGCCAGCATGGCAACCGCAAAGACCACGTAGAAATACATCTCGAAGTTCAGGGTCCACCCCAGTCCATATGGCAGACCGTAGTACATTGGCTTCGCTGGATCGACTGGCAGGAAAAACAGGCTCTTCACAACCGCGGCGACATTAGACGGGATCGTGTAGTACTCGAACGGGTTGTAAACCTGGATGCCAATGAGCGCCAGGACGACGTACACCGGCCAGATCCTGGCAAAGCGCTTGATCAAAAAATGCAGCGTGTCGTGCAAGGATCCATCCGCGTTCCTGGTCGTCAGCACCATGATGAAGCCGCTGATCATGAAGAACAGGTCAACGCCCATGGCGCCAGGCCGGAACAAGGATTCCGCCAAGGCCTCGTTCGGTGTGCCGAACAGGAAGTAGCGCGCGTGGACGAAGACGACCAGTAGCGCGGCAACGCCGCGCAGGGCCTGCACCCAATTCAGGGTCGGCTTCACGCAGCGGCTCCCTCTACCATGGCGCTTGCAGCGGCCAGCCCTTCCAGTGCCCGCTCGCTGTTAGCGATCATTTGGGAATAGGTGGTGTTTTGAACGCCCCACAAGGTCGAGAAGACCTCTTCTCGATGGCCAACCAGGAAAGGCAGGGCCACGACAACGCGCAGGTTGGTCTGGCGCTCCAGGTACTTGTCGATGGTATTGGTCTGGTCATCGCGGTGCTCCGAGTTCCATGCAGCCAGAATGCCCAACGCCTTGCGGTTGTACACGTTACAGACCATGCTGATCATCTTATCGATCGTGACAAAGCGCATACCCTGAAACTCCTCCACGCTCAGCACATTCACGTCCGGGTGCAGGTTGGCAATCACGCCAGCGAACACGTCCCATTGGTCGCCCTTGGAGTCGAGGTAGGCATGCACGGTTTGCATCTTGTCCTCAAAATCTGCCGGCAGCAAGGCATCGTCTTCCAGCACAGTCAGGCGTTCGATGCCGCTCTTGAGCGCGTGACGCGCCAGGTTGGCGTAGGACAGGCCGCAACCCACCCAGCTCGGGCGCATGCGAACGCCGTCGAACACGGCGCAGTTTTTCGGACGGTGCGCTTCAAAGATGCGGCGGCGTGCGATGGTTTCCGGCATCGACAAGGCGATGCGCGATGCGTCGCCCGGCAGCGGCAAGCCGACGTCCGCAATCCTGGTCGCGGACAGGAAGTTCATCGCAACGAGGAATCGGTCAAACATAAAGCCGAAGCGCTTGGCGCCCAGCGCGGCCGCTTCGGTCACGACGCACGGTGCCACGCCCTGCGAAAGTGCAATGCGCACTGTGTCAATCATTGCCTGTTCATTGCCCTGTTCGAAGAAGAGCACGGCGCCTTTCAGAGACTGATAATCGTCTTGGTCCTGTGCCGATTCCGAGACCAGAGGTACGCCCAGCGACAAGCATTCCTGTACACGCGGCATTTCCAGCAGCGCGTTTTCGTAATAGTGCAGGTTGATCACGACGCGAGCGCGGCGGATTTCCTCAATCATGGCCTGGCCGAACACTTCGCTGCACACGTGCACGTCGAAGTGTTTGCGCAGCGTGTCAAGCATGGCGCGGCGGCGCGGCGAGCTGTTAGGGTCGCCGTAGAACAGCACGTCGTAGACTTTTTCCGGAGCCGGCAGGTGGCTCATGTAGCCGGCGTCGGAGCCCACAGGCATGTAATGCACATGCGGATAGGCGACCCCCTTGTCCGCCAGGAACTCCACGTTCACCAGCGCGTACTCCAGCACCGCCAGCGAACTCTCCAGCATCTGCAGGTAGGAAGGCGTAAACCAGCGCGAGCTCACGGATTGCTCCATCTGATAGGCAATGCGCTTTTCGCCCGGAGGCAGGTTCTTGAACATCTGGGGGCAAATCACCACATACATCTCGTGAGGGAAGCCCGAAGGAGCGCTGGTCATGACGTCTGCTTCCCATCCATGCGCACGCAGGCGCGAAGCGACCAGATGGCCGATGAACAGGGTATGCTCAGTCGCCATCACCCCCCAGCGGCGTGGCGGCTCAGCCGGCGAAAAATTTCGCAGGGCCTGGTCGGTGCGGCGTGCCTGCAAGCGGTTGCGCAAGCCCGCGAAGTCGCCGCGTGCTACGTAGCCCAGCGCGTTCCGCGCACGGCGCGCGGTGGTACCAGCGTTGGCAACACCTGTCATCACCACGCGTAACGGATGCGTGATGCGCCAGGATTTTGAGCCGTACAGGCGCGCCAGCTCGTTCGCAGCCCGAGAGCGCTCTGCCTGTAACTGCGAGGACGAAGCGCGCAAGGCGTCCAGCTCCGCGCGCTGGCTGGCCACAGTCTGGATCAGGCTCGAATTATCGGACCGGGCGTTGTGAAGGGCCTCGAATGCACGCTGCAGTTGCTCATTTAAGTCCGTTTCCTGCTGGCGCACCGGATGCGATGCGGTTTGCATGGAACGATCGGTACGACGCTCGAACACGCCCTTCTTGATGGCCACGCAGTACAGGTCGTGCGTCTCGTGGCCGATGGAGAATTCGATCATTTGGAACAGGTTCGGCACGTCGAGTGCATTGCGAATGTCCTGCTCGTCCAGGTTGCGGTAATAGTCGGCCCATTCGTCATCCACCGATGCCAGCAACGGTGCGTCTTGCGGGGTGGTGCGGCGTGTGCCGTGTTCCGGACGTCCCGTGGTAGCACAGGTCATCAACAGCATGCCGCCTGGGCGCAGCATGCGCACCGCCTCATTCAGCGTCTGCGCCCAGTGGCGGTCGTGCTCCAGGCACTCGGTCGAGACGATGACATCGAAAGTCTCGGACGGCATGCCGAGCATGTGGCCCGGCGAGACGATATCCACATTGCGGCCCTGCGCAACGTCGATGCCGAGGTATTGGCAGTTGGCGTCGAACAGGTACTGGTTGTTGCCGTTTAGATCGAGCGAGCCGATATCGAGCGCCAGCACACCGGTGAAATAGTGCGGGAAGCGCGCCTTGACCGCGCTGCAAAACGCCTTTTGTTGCGGATGGGCCATGTACTTTATTCCTTTTTGGCTCAGAGGTTATTGTGTTTTGAACGCGGTCAGGCCGATGTCCAGCATCGGGATGCCGACCAGGCCGGTGGAGGCGCTGGTGGATTCCGACTTGAACAGCACCGCGTCGTGCATCCAGTGGTGCTGGACGTGTTGTTCCTGGGTGCCGCTGGCGATGGCGGCGTTGATGCTGTAGTCGCCAACCGGCAGGATCGGCATCGCAAAGCGGAAGTCGGCCTGGACTTCCTCGCCGCTGGCGCAGGACAGCGGCTCGGATGCGTAGCTCAGGTAAGTATTGTCGCCGAACAGCGCCTGTCCCAATCGGTCTTTGACGACGAAGCCGATGATCGGCGCTTCCAGTTGCTCATGTGCCGTCGCAACGACGCGCAGCGTCACCTCTTCGCCACCGACCACCCAGGCCAGCGGCGCGCCGTCCGCATCGAGAAACTCCACATTGGTGATCTGTGCCCCGCCCTTGCCGAACGACGATGATGCCGGATCAAACTGGAACACCTGCAAATCATTGCGCAGATTGCTGCCGTTGATGAATTGCTGGCGTTGATCCTTGCGCACCGATGCCAGGCGCTGTGGCCGAGGCTGCGCAGCAGCTTTGACGGCCGCGCCATCACCCTGCTGGGCTTCGTAGAAAGCCTGCAGGTACAGCTCGCAAACGTCCTTCGGCGCGCCCTCCTGCACCGCCCTGCCCTTTTCCAGCCAGACGGCGAAACTGCAGAAATTCTTAACGGCGGCGGTATCGTGGCTGACAAACAGCACGGTGCCGTTCTTCATGAACTCGCGCAGGAAACGCATGCATTTCTGGGTGAAGAAAGCGTCGCCGACGGCCAGCGCTTCGTCCACCACCAGGATGTCGGCATCGACGTGGGCGATCACGGCAAAGGCCAGGCGCACCATCATGCCGCTGGAGTAGGTCTTGACCGGCTGCTCGATGAAATCGCCGATGTCGGCGAAGGCAATAATATCGTTGAAGCGCGCCTCGGTCTCCTCGCGGGTCAGCCCCAGCACCGCAGCGTTCATGAAGACGTTCTCGCGGCCGGTGAATTCGGGATTGAAGCCGGAGCCCAGTTCCAGCAGGGCCGCAATGCGGCCATGGGTCGTGACGCTGCCGTGGGTCGGGTTCAGGGTGCCGCAAATCATTTGCAGCAGGGTCGACTTGCCGCTGCCGTTGCGGCCGATGATGCCGACGGTTTCGCCTTTCCTGATCTCGAACGACACGTCCTTGAGCGCCCAGAATTCCTGGTAATAGCGCTTGGCGGGCTGGCCCAGCAGGCGCCGCAGGCGCGGATAGACCGACTGCTTGAGCCGATCATGGGGTTGCGCATACACCTGGAAGCATTTGCTGAGGTTCTCGACCTTGATAGCAATTTCAGAGGACATCAGCAAAGCCCTTTCGCGTTTTTTGAAACCATGCAAAGCCAAGCCATGCGACCAGGGCGGCTCCCGCCAGGTAAAGCAGATAGCTCGTCACGTCGGGCACGCGGCCCCAGAAGAGCACGTCGCGCGCCTGCTCGATCGCCGGCGTCAGCGGATTGAGCTGCAGGAATTTGCGGTACTCCTCGGGCAGCGATTCGCCCGAATAGAAGATCGGCGAGAGAAACATCAAGACCGTGGTCATGACGCCGATCACCTGCGAGACGTCGCGCAAAAAGACGCCCAATGCGGCCAGGGCCCAGGTCAATCCCATGATAAACATCAGCAATGGCAGCATGATCAAGGGCCACAGCAGCACGGTGGCGTGCGGGACGCCGAACAGGATCGCATACGCAAGCAGCCAGACAAACAGGCTGATCAAGGTATGGAACAGGGCCGATCCCAGCGTGACCCAAGGCAGGATCTCGAGCGGGAACACCACTTTCTTCACGTAGTTGACGTTGGACAGGACCAGGCTCGGTGCACGGTTAAAGCACTCCGCGAACAGGTTGAACATGATCAGGCCGGCGAACAGCACCAGCGCGAATTCCGTCTTGGAATCGCTGCCGGAATGCCAGCGCGCCTTGAACACCACGCTGAAGACGAAGGTGTAAATGACCAGCATCAGCACCGGATTGAAGAACGACCACAGGATTCCCATCAGGGAACCGCGGTAGCGCCCCACCACTTCGCGTTGAATCAAGGCCTTCGCCAGGGTACGGTTGCGCCACAGGCTGGCGCCCATTTCTGCGGGAGAAGAGGAGAAATTCTGCATCAGGCAACCATCTCCCGCCGCTGCTTCTTACACGTCATACATATCCTTCAGGATTTTGTTTTTGCCAGTTCCAGTGATCGCGGCACATGGCGGCCAGGTCAAGCTGCGCCTTCCAGCCCAGGAAACGCTCGGCATGGGAGGGATCGGCGTAGCAGGCGGCGACATCGCCCGGACGGCGCGGCGAAATGCGGTAGGGAACCGCTTGGCCGCTGGCTTCTTCAAAGGCTTTGACGACGTCCAGCACGCTGTAGCCGTTGCCGGTGCCGAGGTTGACCTCGGCACATTGCGGCGCGTCGAGGCGCTGCAGGGCTTTCAGGTGGCCATTGGCCAGGTCCACCACGTGGATGTAGTCGCGCACGCCGGTGCCGTCGGCGGTGGCATAGTCGCCGCCCCACACCTGCAACACTTCGCGGCGGCCCACGGCCACCTGCGCCACGAAAGGCATCAGGTTGTTCGGGGTGCCGAGCGGATTTTCCCCGATGCGGCCGCTGGCGTGCGCGCCAACCGGATTGAAATAGCGCAGGATGGCGATGCGCCACTGCGGCTGCGCGCGATACAGGTCGCGCAACATGTCTTCGATAAAGAGCTTGCTGCGCCCGTAAGGATTGGTGGCCGACAGCGGGTGGTCTTCGGTCAGCGGCAGGCGCTGCGGGTCGCCATACACGGTAGCGGAAGAACTGAAAACGATGGTGTGCACGCCGCAGTTCTGCATCGCCGTCAGCAGACGCTGGGTACCCACCACATTGTTGTCATAATAGCGCAGCGGCTGCTCAACCGATTCGCCGACCGCCTTCAGGCCGGCGAAATGGACCACGGCCGTGCAGCCATGCTGGCGCAACGCGGCCTCGACGGCGTCCTGGTCGCGGATATCGCCTTGCACCAGGACCGGCGCCCGGCCCGTCAGCTGTTCGACCCTGTTCAGCGCTTCCGGATGGCTGTTGCTGAAGTTGTCGAACACAACCACCTGATGTCCCGCCTGCAGCAGTTCGACACAGGTATGGGAACCGATATAGCCGGCGCCGCCGGTGACCAGGATGCTCACGCAAACACCTCTGCGCTGCGCAGGGGCGTTCCCTGGGCATCCTTGGCCGACAGCGCCGGCGTGCCGTCGAACTGCCAGTCGATTGCCAGGTCCGGGTCGTTCCAGGCGATACTGCGCTCGTATTGCGGGGCGTAGTAATCGGTGGTCTTGTACAGGAATTCGGCACTGTCGCTGAGTACGACGAAACCGTGGCCGAAGCCTTCCGGCACCCACAACTGGCGCTTGTTCTCGGCGCTAAGGATTTCACCGACCCACTTGCCGAAAGTCGGCGAACTCCTGCGCAGGTCGACGGCGACGTCGAACACGGTGCCGGCGGTGACGCGCACCAGCTTGCCCTGCGTCTGCTGGATCTGGTAATGCAGGCCGCGCAGCACGCCCTTCGACGAGCGCGAGTGGTTATCCTGCACGAAGCTGACGCTGCGGCCGACCGCCTCTTCAAAGCGGGCCTGGTTAAAGCTCTCGAAGAAGAAACCGCGGTCGTCGCCAAATACCTTGGGTTCGAACAGGACGACGTCGGCAATGCTCAGGCGGGTTGCATTCATCAGTACACCTTCTCTTCCAGGACGCGCAGCAGGTATTTGCCGTAGCCATTCTTGGCCAGCGGGCGGGCCAGCTTTTCCAGCTGATCGGCGCCGATCCATTTCTGGCGGAAGGCGATTTCTTCCGGACAGGCCACTTTCAGGCCTTGCCGGTTTTCCAGGGTGGCGATGAACTGGCCCGCTTCCAGCAGCGACTCGTGGGTGCCGGTATCGAGCCAGGCATAGCCTCGGCCCATGATTTCGACATTGAGCTTGCCCTGCTCGAGGTAGAGGCGGTTCAGGTCCGTAATTTCCAGTTCGCCGCGCGCCGATGGCTTCAGGCTCTTGGCCAGTTCGACCACCTGCCTGTCGTAGAAATACAGGCCGGTCACGGCGTAATTCGACTTTGGCTTGGCCGGTTTCTCTTCCAGCGACAGCACACGGCGCTGCCCGTCGAACTCGGCCACGCCGTAGCGCTCCGGGTCCTGCACGTGGTAGGCGAACACGCTGGCGCCCTCGCCGCGCGCCATGGCGTTATTCAGCAAGTCCTGGAAATCGTGGCCGTAGAAGATGTTATCGCCCAGCACCAGGGCGGACGGTGCATCGCCGAGGAACTGCTCGCCGATGATGAAGGCCTGGGCCAGGCCATCGGGCGATTCCTGCACCGCGTACTGCAGGTTCAGGCCCCATTGTTCGCCATCGCCCAGCAATTGCTGGAAGCGCGGCGTGTCCTGCGGGGTCGAAATGATCAGGATGTCGCGGATACCGGCCAACATCAGGGTGCTGAGCGGGTAATAGATCATCGGCTTGTCAAACACCGGCAGCAATTGCTTGCTGATCGCCAGCGTGGCTGGGTGGAGGCGGGTGCCGGAGCCGCCGGCGAGGATAATTCCTTTGCGTTTCATGCGGTTTTCCGTTCAGGAGAGTTGATCGATGAGGCGGTCGACATGGACCTTCCAGTCCGGCATGCGCAGCTCAAGGGCGCTGCACAGTTTGCTGGTATCGAGCCGCGAATTCTTGGGCCGCTTGGCCGGCAGCGGATAGGCTTCAGTCGGAATCGGCTTGATCTGCGCTGGATCGACTTTGAAACTGGCGCCCCGCTCGCGGGCGCGGGCGATGGCATGGCTGGCCAGGCCGTGCCAGCTGGTCGCGCCGGACGCGGTCAGGTGATAGATGCCATCAGCCAGGGCGCCACGGCGGTAAGCCGCCACGGCCAGCGCGGTGACGTCGGCGATCAGCTCGGCCGACGTGGGGGCGCCGATCTGGTCGGCCACCACGTTCAGGCTATCGCGCTCGCCCGCCAGGCGCAGCATGGTCTTGATGAAGTTGCCGCCATGGGCCGAAAACACCCAGCTGGTGCGGAACACCAGCGCCTTGCAGCCGCTGGCCAGGATGGCCTCTTCGCCTGCGCGCTTGCTGCGGCCATAGGCGCTTTGCGGGGCCGTCGCGTCGTCTTCGCGGTAGGGCGCATCCTTGGCGCCGTCGAAGACATAATCGGTGGAATAGTGCACCAGCAGGGCGCCGTGTTCGCGCGCAAAGCCGGCCATCGCGCGCACGGCGCTGGCGTTGACGGCAGTTGCGCCGGCTTCGTCGGTCTCGGCGCGGTCGACCGCGGTGTAGGCGGAAGCGTTGACGATGACGTCGGGCGCCTCGCTTGCCAGCACGCGATTGACCGCGTCCAGGTCGCCCAGGTCGAGGCCGTCACGGCCCAGCGCGACCAGTTCGCCCAGCGGCAGCAGGGTGCGCTGCAGTTCTTGCCCGACCTGGCCATTCTTACCGATCAGCAGGATCTTCATGCGTATTGCTTCTCCACCCAGTTGCGGTAGTTGCCGCTGGTGACGTTTTGCACCCAGCCCTGGTTGGCCAGGTACCACTGCACCGTCTTGCGGATGCCGGTGTCGAAGGTTTCGGCCGGCTTCCAGCCCAGCTCGCGCTCCAGCTTGCTGGCGTCGATCGCATAGCGCTTGTCGTGGCCGGGGCGGTCTTTGACGAAGGTAATCTGGGCCTGGTAAGACTGCGCATCGGCACGCGGTTGCAGTTCGTCGAGAATGACGCACAAGGTCTTCACCACGTCGAGGTTGGCCTTCTCGTTCCAGCCGCCCACGTTATAGGTTTCGCCCAGCTTGCCCGCTTCCAGGACACGGCGGATCGCGCTGCAGTGGTCTGTCACGTACAGCCAGTCGCGGATCTGCTGGCCGTCGCCATAGATCGGCAGGGCCTTGCCGGCCAGCGCGTTGTGGATCACCAGCGGGATCAGCTTTTCCGGGAAATGGTAAGGACCGTAGTTGTTGGAGCAGTTGGTGGTCAGCACCGGCAGGCCGTAGGTGTGGTGGTAGGCGCGCACCAGGTGGTCGCTGGCGGCCTTGCTGGCCGAGTACGGGCTGTTCGGCTCGTAGCGGTGCCGCTCGGTGAAGGCCGGCGCCTGCGGCTCCAGCGAACCGTATACCTCGTCGGTGGACACGTGCAGGAAGCGGAAGGCCGCCTTGGCCTCGCCTTCCAGGCCGCCCCAGTAGGCGCGCACCGATTCCAGCAGGTTGAACGTGCCGACGATATTAGTCTGGATGAATTCGCCGGGACCATGGATCGAACGATCCACATGGCTCTCGGCGGCGAAGTTCAGGACGGCGCGCGGCTTGTGCTCGGCCAGCAGGGCGTCGACCACGGCGCGGTCGCCGATGTCGGCGTGCACGAAGACGTGGCGCGCATCGCCATCGAGGCTGCGCAAACTGTCCAGGTTGCCGGCATAAGTCAGCTTGTCGAGATTAATGATCTTTTCGTCCGATTGCGCCAGCCAGTCGAGAACGAAATTACCGCCAATGAATCCGGCGCCGCCGGTTACCAAAATAGTCATGTTCTCAGATCTTTTTAAAAATTGCCGCTGCCAACAGGCCCAGGTTGCCCATCAGGGTTTGGCGGTGAATACCGGATTTCTTTAAATCTATCAGCCGCGGCAACAGCGAACGTTGGCGCGCGCGCGCCAGCAATGCCAGCGTGCGGCGGCTCTCGGGCGTCAGGTGCGGTTCAATGCGCTGCAGTGCCGCCAGATGACGCTCGTTCCATGTCCGCAAATGGCCTTGCCACAGCATGCGCACCCGCACCCGGCGCGCGGCCCATGTCGAATTCATGCCCACGATATTGCTGCCATGCTGGCGGTAGCGCAGGGACGGGTGGGCATCGTACTTGACCTTGCCGCCGCAGCCCGTCACCACCATGTAGGCCCAACTGTCGTGCGAAACGACTTCAATATTCTCCCCCGCTTCGCACAACAGGCGCCGCGCCGCCTGGTTGAACACCATGGTGTTGGCGCCACCGATATTCTGGATCAGGGCATTGGCAAAGCTTGGCGGCCTGGTATGCAGCGGCGACAGGCCGAGATCGCGGTTTTCCGCGTCGACCAGGCGGGTGCGCGTGCAATACAACGCCGGCACATCCTTGGGTATACTACGCAGCCAATCCATTGCCCTCTGCAATTTATCGCTTTCCCAAATATCGTCCTGGTCCGAATAGGCATAGCAATCGGCCTCGATCGAAGCCTTGCAGGTCAGCGACAGGAAATTGGAAACAAATCCCTCCGCAGGACCATGGTGGATGGACATGCGCTGCCCTCCCCATTTTGCCTGGTAACGCGCCAGGATCGCATGGGTATCATCCTCCGAACCGTCATCCGAAGCCCAGACTTCCCAATTCCGGTACGCCTGGTTTTCAATCGAATCCAGCTGCTCGGCCAGAAAATGCTGACCGTGATAGGTACAAAGAAGAATCGCAACCTTGGGCTGGGCATCTTTATCTTGCATCATCAATACGCCTCACCTAATACACTTGCCACACGTTGCCTGGTTAACGCAAAAACGGGCCTCGCGGGCCCATGAAACCGGCGCCGGGATTATGTCCCCCAGCGCTAAAATTGGCCAACATTTTAACATCCTGTCACAGGAACTGCCACTTGGCCTGCTATTTTCTTCAAAATCGGCGCAAAAGAAAGTAGTTAATACCTAATTAATACAATTTACCAAAAATAATGACACGGAAATATATTTAAAAGACTTTTGAGGACATATTGCGTCTCAAAAATCTTAATTAAGCAATATGAAAACCGCTGCGGCAGCGCCACTAAAGGCGTTAATGATAACCCAGCCTCAAGTCCCGAGGGCGCGCAGCAGGCGCTGGGTCAGGTCGTCGGGCAGGCCGAGGGCGCCGCTTTTCAGCGTCTGCATGGCGTATGGCTGCTCGTCGGCGGGCACTTCACGGAAGGTCTTGAGCAGTTCGGTCACCACTTCCTGGCGCTGCGGCTCCGTCATTTCGGCATAAGCCTTTTGCATTTCGGCGCGCTCCGCCTTCATCTGCCGGTATTGGGTCAGCTGCATGCGCAGCATGCCGGTGAATTGCGGCGGCATGCTGCCCATGGCGGCGCGCATGCCGCTGAAATCGGGCTTTTCCGTGCCAGGCGGCGCGGCCTTGTACATGGTGTCGATGTATTCCTGGTACTCGGCCCAGTCGGCGTCGGTGAAGGGCTTGGCGCTGGTGTCGTTGAAGCCGGCGTCCTGAAGCAAGGCGGTATTTTCCGCCGACAGGCTGGGGCGCGGAGCGGGCATGCCAGGCAACAGTCCAAGCATGCCTGCGCCCGGCACGTCAGCCAGTGAATCGCCCAGCATGGCCGTAGCCTTTTCCTTGGCGTAGGAAACGAGCTTGTCTTTCAAGACTTGTTTGGCATAGGTGATCACCATCGCGACCAGGGGCGCCACGGCAAAAGCGGGCGTGGCGAGGGAAATCGCCAGCACGGCGATGGCAAGCTTGCGTTTCACGGATTGATCCCCTGGAAAAAGATGCCATTTTAACCACATTTCAAGGGGGAGGGAATCAGGCGGCGGTGGCCTTGCGTATGGCTTTGGCGGCGTACATGGCCTGGTCGGCGTGGCGCATCAGCTGGTCGATGACTTCACCGTGTTCGGGATAGAGGGCAACGCCAATGCTGGCGTGCGGCTGCAGAGTGCGGCCGGACAGCACCAGCGCGGTGGAGATGACTTGCCGGATCTTGCCGGCCACCGCCTCGGCTTGCGTCTGGTCGGCCACGTTTTCCAGCAGGGCCACGAACTCGTCGCCGCCGATGCGGGCCACGGTGTCGGCCTCACGCACACAGGAAGTGATGCGGCGTGCAATGGCTTGCAGCAGCTGGTCTCCCACCAAGTGTCCGTGCTCATCGTTGACTTGCTTGAAGTCGTCCAGGTCGATGAACAGCAGGGCGCCGCGCGACTGGCCGCGCCGGCAGCGGGCAATGGCCGACAGGATACGATCCTGGAACAGGCGGCGGTTGGGCAAGCCGGTCAGCTCGTCGTAGCGCGCCGCGTGCGCCAGGTCGGCGTGCAGCGCCAGCCTTTCGATCACGGCGCCGGCCTGGCCGGCGGTAAACTCCAGCAGGTCGATTTCCTGTGCCGACAAGGCGCCGGGGCGCTGCAGGTCGAGACGCAGCTCGCCGAAAGCGATGGCGGAAGCCGACAGCGTTACGTGGTGCCAGCTTGCCGCATCGGGCGGCACCGCGCCGTCGGGAGCACTGGCATAGGCCACGCGTTCGCCGGGCTGCAGTACCGCCACCATGCCGCGCAACGGCAGCAGGCCGCGCAGGATGTCGTCGAAAGCACGGAACAGTTCGGGCAGCGTTTCCGCCGCATGGGCCGCTGTCGCAAGGGCCAGCATGCCGGCCTGGCGCTGCTCGGCCAGTTTGCGCTCACTGACGTCGCGCGCCACGCCGATGCGTAGCCGATCCTGCGCCGACCAGCGCGCGGTCCACATGATGTGGGCCACGCTGCCGTCCTTGCGCAGGTAGCGGTTTTCAAAACCCAGTCCGGGACGGCCGTTCAGCACATGGCCCATTTCCGCGATGGTGCGGTCCTTGTCGTCCGGGTGGATGAAGTCGAGGATGACCCGGCCAATCATTTCTTCCGGCGCGTAGCCAAAGATTGCCTGGCAGGCAGGATTAACGAAAGCGATACGCCCGCCCTCTTCCACCATGAAGACGGCATCCAACAGCAAATCGGGCAGGCGCTCTAATGCATCGGTCATTCAGCCAGCATACAGCACTCGGCGATTTTTTGGCATGCCGCCTGGAAGTTGCCAGGCTCGATTGTGACAGACGGCAGCAGCCGGACCTGGCGGTTGTGGAAGCCGATGCAGACCCCGGCCGCCAGCACCGCCCTGGCGCAGGCCGCGGCCCGCTCGGCTGTCGGGAAGGTCAGCACCCACATGGCGCCGGCGCCGCTGAGGCTGACAGGGCCGCCCGCCAGTGCCGGCAACAGGTGCTGGCGCACCGTGGCTTCGATCGCCTGCACCCGCTCCTCCGGGCCCAGCGCCTGCAGGCCGGACAAGGTCGCGTGGACCGCCGCCGCTGCCAGCGCATTATTGGAAAATGTGCTGCCCAGCAGCATGCGCGGCGTGATGGCAATCCCCTCCCGCACCGCCACCCCGCCTACCGGAAAACCATTGCCGCAAGCCTTGCCGAATACGACAATGTCCGGACGCACGCCGTGCCGCAGGAAACAGAACTTGGGGCCGGTGCGGTAGAAGCCAGTTAACACTTCGTCGTACACCAGCAACGCCCCATGCTGCGTGGCCAGTGCGCGCAGCGCCTGGTAATAGGCAGGTGCGCCATGCCAGCCGAATGAGGTGGCATGGACCGGCTCCACGAAAACGGCGGCGACCCGGTCGCCGCGCAGCTCACGCTCGGTAGCGGCCAGGGTCCGGGCCTGGTCGATGCCGGGACCGCAAGGAACACGGTGGATTTGCGGAATGGCAAGGCCGTCCCCGTTGTCCCAGGCCAGGGCGGCAGTCAGGAAGGACTTGCCATGCATGGCGCCGGAAAAGCCGAGAACGTCGTTGCGCCCGGTCGTCGCGCGCGCGATGCGCACCGCCTGCTCGTTGGCTTCCATGCCCGTCGAGGCAAGGCTGGCCAGGGTGTAGCCCTCCGGCAGGAAAGCATTCATGGCAGCGCGCATTTCCTGTACCATGGGCGTCGCGTAGCCGCCCGTGATCCAGACCTTGCCAAGCTGCCGCTCGAGTGCCTCGCGCACCTGGGGGTGGCGATGTCCCAGCCACACCGTGCCATGCGCGGTAAACAGATCGATCAGGGTGCGGCCGTCGGCGGTGTGCAGCAAGTCGCCCTGCGCGTCGACGATGCAGAAGGAGTCCAAATTGCTTGATGCAGCTGCCGCAGTTCCATTCATACCAAGTCCCAACTTCGCAATAGATTTTCCGGTCGGCCTGGAATTATGGCATCGCGCCGGCGGCCGTCTCAGTTTTGCCATCGGCGATGTCTGTTTCACGCAATTCGTGGCCGCCGATGCCGACGCCCTGTTTGCCCTCCGCAACCACCCTTCCGTGCTTCCCTTCATGCCCGGCGCCCGGGCCATTCCCCACGCGCGCCACCTCGAATGGGTGCGCACGACGCTGCTGCAACACGGCGCCGGCACGCCGTTGATCGTGCTTGGACGCGCAGTCGGCCAGCCGGTGGCATTCGGCATCCTCAAGCCGACGGCCGAAGCGGGGACGCTCGAAATCGGCGTCATCGTCGCCGGCGACTGGCAAAGCAGCATGCTGCCGCCGCGGCTTGGCGGCGCCCTGATTGCGCTGGCGGCCCAGTTGTTCGGCGCCGATACCCTGGTCAGCTATGTGAGCGAGCAGCACGGCCACGCACTGCGTCTGAACAGCGGCGTCGGCCTGCTCCGGGCCGAAACTTCCGATAAGCCGGGCGAACACCGCTTCCGCACGCCCATCCGGGAGCTGGTTTCAACGGCGATCTACCGCCGCTGCACGCGCGGCCTGCGCATCAGCCTTACGCAATGAAGTCCAGCAACAGGACCACGCGGCGCGCGCCAGCCAGGTTCCAGGCTTCATGTTCCAGGCGATCGTCGAGCACCAGGGCACGGCCCGCTTGCCAGCCCCTGGTCGTACCGGCCACCCGGATGGCGCAATCGCCCTCCGGGACCTCCAGCGCCAGGTGGCAGCGCAGGTAGGGTCCCGGCTTGCCCTGGTGCGGCCTGATCCTGGTACCGGGCTGCAGCACGGAAAACGCCACTGCGCCATGCGCGGGCAGCAGGCGCTCAACCAGTGCGGCGGTGCGCGGGCAGCGCAGCACGCCCTCCTTCAGCGGTTCGCGATGGGGCAAGTTCCGCAGGCCGAATACCTGCCAGCCCTGGTCGTACAGCTGCGGTTCGACGTAGTCAATCAGTGCGTCCTGCACAGCGAGGAACTCGGCGTAGATAAGCTGCCAGTTGCGCTCCAGCTCCGCGATGAACGGAAAGCGCGCCGGGTCATGGAAAGGCTCCTGGCTCACGCGCTCTCCTGCCAGGCGCGCAGGATTGCCGCGGCCAGCGTGGCCTGGCCCTGCGCATCGCGCCGCTCCAGCGCGGCCAGGCCGGTGCTGGCAGCGGCCTTGATGCGCGCGCGTTCCGAATCGCTGTTCAGCAGGCGGCTGGCCAGTGCAAGATAAGCCGCCTCGTCGGGCGCGCTCAACTCGCCCAGTCCGGAGCGCTCGAGCAGCAGGGGATCGACTTTCGAGGCCAGGTCTCCGCCGTCCAGGCAAATCAGGGGAATGCCCAGCGCAAGCGCATCCATGGCGGTATTGGTGCCGCCGAACGGGAAGCTTTGCAGGATCACCGTAGCCTGCGCCAGCTTTGCCATGTAGTCGGCGTAGCTGGCGGGCGGGTGGACACAGGCGGCAGGGAAGCGTGCATTAAGGTCGCGCCGCAGGGCAAGCAATTCCGCCCCGCTGGCATTGGGGAAGAAATGCAGCTGCGTGTCCGGCGGCGCCGACGCCAGGATGCGCTCCACCATGGCAAGGAAACCCGGCGTCAGTTTCATGCGCGCGGCATTGACGGCGATGGCAGGCGTTGCGCCGGCGGGCGCCGCGCCGGCCTGCCAGCCTCCCGGCGGCGGCGCCGGCAGGGCCTGCGCATCAAAGCGCAGCAGGGGACCGTATTCCGGCATCGGCTGCGCCGCCAGCTCATGGAAAACCAGGGTTCCGTCAAGCTGCGCGCTGCACGAGGGGGCTGGGTGGCCGACCGACATCAGTTGCAGCGGCGCCAGGCGCAGCAGCGACAACACGAAGGTCCAGTAGCACATGCCGACGCTGGGGTAGAAGACAATGTCCGGCGCAGTGGAGGCGACCATCTGCGCCAGGCGCGCCACGTCGCGTTCCTGCGGCGGGAAATACAGTTGCGCGTCGCTGAAGGCAGCGTGCTCGGCACAGCGTGTCGGCGCATCCGCAACAAGGGTGACGTGGAAGTGCTCTTTCAGTTCCGCCATCTGGCCGGCATAGCAGCGGAACATCGCGTGGCCGGGGAACAGGAATTCACCGACGATCGTCAGGCGGGGCTTGCCTGCCGCCGCAGGGCGCGCAGCGGGCTGCGGCAGGCCCGGCAACATGGCGGACGCCTGGCGCACGATCGCCTGCTTGAAGCGATGACGGTCGTCGTCGGCGAGGTAGCTGACGTGGAAGGCCGAGACATGCAACTGCTCGAGATAGCGCGCAGGCATCGCCAGCGGCGCCAGCGCCAGCAGCCAGCGGCCAATGTCGCCGGTCGCCTGCGCCACGGCTGGGTCGAGGGGACAGGCATCCAGGCTGGCAAGGGCCGCCAGGCGCGCATGCAGCGGATCGTGCCCGCTCCATTCCGCCAGGGCCGCCACCGACAGCAGGGAGCCATCGCCCAACGCCGCCAGCTTCAGCTGTTTCCAGCCCGGCATCTGCTGCGGATGCAGCAGATCCTGCTCGTTCATCGCGAGCACATCCATCAGGAAAGGCCGGATGCCCATGCCGGCGGCACGCACCAGGTCGCGCACCACGCCGCGCGCCACCAGCAGGCGCAGTACGCCAAGCTCGTCTTTGACGGCAGCTTCGCGGATCCAGCGCGCAAGCAGCTCCAGCAGGACGCCCGCGTCGCCGGATGGCAGCTCGATGACCTGGCGCCGCCATGGCCCGCCCATCATCGACTCGAATAAGTACCTGTGGAACTCCTCCCGGCCCGACATGCGGCGCGCCGGTTGGATAAAGCCGATGCCGGGTCCGGTCATGCTTTATTGGCTGTGTCGGCCGCGACGCTTGAAGCTGAGGCCAAGCAGGCCCAACGCCAGCAGCAGCAGGCTCGAAGGTTCCGGCACGTCGGCAGCCGGTACGATCTCCTCTACGTCCAGATTCAGCCGCGCGTTGCTCAAGTTCAGGTCACCGCCCACCAGCAAGTCCCAGTCCAGCTTATTGCTTGCCAGCAGCTGCTGCAGGATAGCGAGGTTGGTGATGTCGCCGGCAACCGAGAAGTTGCCTTTCCAGTCGCTGGTGAAGGTGGTGACTTGACGGACGTTGTCGGCAAAATAGTTCGAGGAATTGCCGTACACCCAATAGCTGCCGCCGCAGCGGTTGCCGCAGCTGTAGCCCTGCCAGTAGCCCGGCGAGTACGAGCCACCTTCCGCCGTGCGGCCGTCGTAAATGGTGTTCTGCGAAGTACCCTGCCACAAGTCGGTCGCGCCGCTGCCGACGTCGACGCCGCCCAGGGAAACGAGGGCGCTCTCGGCTTGCCCGGTCGCCGCCACCGACTGGCTGGTGGTCTTGGTGCGCAGGTAGGTGTAGTAATAATTCTGCGAATCCCACGAATAGTTGAGCAGGTTGTAGGCGGTGGCCGAGGTGCCGGTCACCAGCGGCTGGCCGCTGCTCATCGTGTCCTGGTCGTCCGCGAAATTGAAGACGAAGGAAGCGCTGTTGATCTTGTAGTGTTGCGGCAGCACGGCGCTGCCGTCGAATGCACCGGCATGGTGGCCGGCGCCCAGCCAGCTGCCGTCGGCGATGGAGCCGGTCAGCGTGATCGGGGCAGCCTGGGAGGCGGACGACATCGACAGCAGGGCGGTGGCCAGCGCGGCGGAAAGAAGTTTATTCATTGCTAATTAAGATTGTTTGAAAGAATATAGGCAATCTGTAAAGCAATTAATGTTCCATGTCACACAAGTGTATGATTTAAAAAGAAACTGTAAAATCCCGCCTCGGAAGGTGTAAAGAATTCCGACAGTTTACCGGCACGCCGGCGACCGGCCCGCCTGTTTCAAGTAGGCAATGAGCGCCTTCCGCTCCGCCTTGTCAGGAATGCCGGCGTAGCCCATGCTGGTGCCGGGCACCGTCTTCAGGGGATTGGCCATGAACATGTTGAGCGTCTTTTCGTCCCACACGATGCGCGAACGCTTCATCGCGTCGGAGTAGGCGAAGCCCGGCACGCTGCCGGCGCGGCGGCCGAACAGCCCGCAGTGGCGCGGGCCTGTACGGTCGTATTCCAGCGCATGGCAGGCCAGGCAGCGCTCGTATACCGCCTGTCCGGCCTTCGGATCGCCCACGCTTGCCGGCGGCGCGGCCAGCGCCGCGCCGCCGGCAAGCGCGAACGCCAATGCGGCTGCCAGGTTTTTCATGACATGAAGGCCGCCGGCACGGGCGCTTCGCCGAGCGCATTGCGCAGCACGGCCCAGTGCATCGCCTCGTCGCCCAGGATGCTGGCGGCAGCCTTGGCCAGGTCGCGGTTGCCGAACAGCGGCACGGCGCCCAGGTAGGCGCTGACGGCCCCCTTCTCCAGGCCAGCGGCAAAGCGCAGCACGTCTTCCTGCGACTTCAGCTTCTCGGTCGGGAAGGTGTATTTTTCTTTTGCGGTGACAGCCTTGCCGCCCAGCTTGGCGATGGTCTTGGCCAGGATGTCGGCATGTTCCTTGTGGTGGCCCTGGAAAGTCACGGCCAGGTCGAGCACCGGCTTTTTCAGCAAGCCGCTTTCGGCGCCCACCTGGTAGGCGGCGATCGCCTCAAGCTCGGCGCCCAGCGCCGTGTTGAGGATGCGGATATCTTCTTCGCCCTCTTTGGCGCCTTTGGCGGCCAAGGCATCCTCGCCCGCCAGCAGCGCCACGGCGGCGCCGGACAGCAGCAGGCCCGATTTGGAGAGGAAGGAACGACGGTTGCCCTGTGCAACGTCGTCGAGGGAAATCAGGAAGGACATGGTGTTCTCCTTGTTGGTGGGTGGTCAGTCTTGCAGCCGTTTCAGCACGTTGGCGACAATCCGGTCGCAACGCGCGCCATCAAAGGCAAACGCATCTTCCAGCGCAATATCGAGCTCGCGCGACAAGGCCTCGCGCAGCAGGCCCCGCGCGCGGAAATAACGCGTACGCACGGTCGCTTCGGGGATATCGAGGCAGGCAGCGGTCTCCTCCACCGACATCTCTTCCAGCGCGCGCAGGACGAACACCGTGCGGAAGGAATCGGGCAGGCAGTCAATCTTCTGCTCGATCAGGCGCCGCGCCTCGCTGCGCAACAGCGCCTGTTCCGGTTGTTCACTGTGTTCGTCCATTGCTGCCTCCCCGTCAAGCTGGATGATTTCCGCCCTGCTGCGGCGGCGCGAACGGGCGATTGCTTCGTTGATCACTATCCGGGTCAACCAGGTCGACATGCTCGACTCGCCGCGGAACTTTTCCATGCCGCGAAAGGCCAGGATATAAGCCTCCTGCAGCACGTCTTCCGCTTCGGCATCGTCCTTAACGATGCTGCGCGCAGTGCGGTACAAAGCGCGGTTATGGCGACGCATCAGCTGTTCGAATGCGGCTAGGTCGTTCATTGGATTCCCCGTTTTTGGCTGTTTTCATGACATTGGATGCACTGGGATTGTTCCACGTTCCCGAAAAAGCAAAAAAATGTCCACTTTGGGGTCAGGAACGAATGTGGACATTTCTTGAGCAAATGTCTACTTTTGTCCACTTTTGTTCCTGACCCCAAAGTGGACAGGGTGTCTGCGCGAAAAATGGGATTGCCGCATAATCGCTGTTCATTGTCCAACCGAGAGAGTTTGCGCATGACTGGTATGACCGATTTCCCTATCAACGCCAAATGGCCTGCCCAACATCCTGAACGCCTGCAGCTGTATTCCTTGCCGACTCCGAACGGCGTCAAGGTCTCGATCATGCTGGAAGAAACCGGCCTTGCTTACGAGCCGCACCTGGTCGATTTCGAGACCGGCGACCAGATGTCGCCTGAATTCCTGTCCCTGAACCCTAACAATAAGATCCCCGCCATCATCGATCCGGACGGCCCGGGCGGGAAGCCGCTGCCATTGTTCGAATCCGGCGCGATCCTGCTCTACCTTGCGGAGAAAACCGGCAAGCTGCTGCCGCAGGATGCGGCGGCGCGCTACGAAACCATCCAGTGGCTGATGTTCCAGATGGGCGGCATCGGCCCGATGTTCGGCCAGGTGGGCTTCTTCCATAAATTCGCCGGCCGCGACTATGAAGACAAGCGCCCGCGCGACCGCTACATCGCCGAATCGGCCCGCCTGCTGGCGGTGCTGGATCAGCGCCTGCAGGGCCGCAAATGGATCATGGGCGACCAGTTCACCATCGCCGATATCGCGATCTTCCCGTGGGTGCGCAACCTGATCGAATACTACGGCGCCGGCGATTTAGTTGGCTATGAGAAATTCGCCAACGTGCGCCGTGTGCTGGGCGCTTTCCTGGACCGACCGGCTGTGGCGCGCGGCCTGAAAATTCCTGCGCGCGCTTAATTCTAAATAGTTGTTGGGCGTACAATGGCTGAGCGCTTTCCCCAGCCATTGAGGAGCATTGCCATGCAACGCCTGACACGTTTCTTCGCCGCCTTCCTGCTGCTGGCCGCTGCGCTGGCATCGCCCGCCTACGCCGGCAAGCCTTACCAATATTATGTTGTGGGCGACGGCAGCAACGTCGTCCTGCCGCAGCCGAAAAAACCGACGATGGTGATGATGGGCGGCGGGCCGGATGTGGATGCCGCTTTCGCCTGGATGATCCAGAAAGGCGGCGGCGGCAACTTTGTGGTGATCCGCAGCCGCGGCACCGATGCCTACAATCCCTATATCTACGCCATGGGCGGCGTGCAGTCGGTGGAAACGCTGGTGATCCCGAGCCGGGAAGCGGCCAATGATCCCTTTGTGATCGAGCATATCCGCAATGCCGAAGCGCTCTTCATCGCCGGCGGCGACCAGTCCGACTACATCAACCTCTGGCAAGGCACGCCGGTGCAGACCGCGATCCAGGACCTGGCCAACCGCAATATACCGATCGGCGGCACCAGCGCCGGTCTGGCGGTGATGGGCCGCTTCGGCTTCTCGGCTTTGAATGGCAGCATCACCTCGGCCGACGCGCTGGCCAACCCCTATGACAAGCGCATGACCTTCGAGCGCGACTTCCTTAACCTGCCGGACCTGGGGAATGTCATCACCGATGCCCACGTTGACGCGCGCGACCGGATCGGACGCATGGTCGCCTTCCTGGCCCGCCTGGTGAACGATGGCTGGACGCCGATGGCGCGCGCCATCGGCGTGGATGTGGAAACGGCGCTGCTGGTGGAAGCAGGAAAGGGCACGCGCATTGGCGCCGGCTCGGTGACCTTCCTCCAGTCAGTCGGTATCCCGCAGGTGTGCCAGCCCAAGCAGCCGCTGACTTACATGAACCTGCAGGCGCAGCGCATGTCGGGCGGCGGCACTTTCGACCTGACCAACTGGGCCGGCTATAACGGTGCGACGGTGAACTACACCGTATCCGCCGTCCAGGGCGTGCTAGTTACCAAGTAAAGTCGTCGGGGATCTTGTAGTCGGCGTAAGGATCATCTTCCGCCGGCTGCTCGGTCGCCGCCTTCTTGATCGCGACTACCACCTCCGGCGCACGCTCGGAGATCTTGTCGGCCACGATTTTGGGCACCAGCTCAACCACGCCGTCCAACACTACGATCACCAGGCGGCCATTGACCAGCAGCTGCTGTACCTTGTCCGACACGTAGATGCGGTCGATCTTGCTGCCCAGGGTGAAGTTGTAAGCCACATCGCCATTGCCCTTGGGCTGGCGGTGCTGCTGCACCATCTGCAGCACCTGGGCCATGATGGCCTTCTGGCCGGCAGCGGCGTCGCGCTGGGCATTCAGTTCCCGCGCGCGCTCGGCGTTCTTGCGCTGCTGCTCCTGCGCCGCCTCACGCGACTGGTCCACGGCCTTGGTGCCGGTGCGCAGTTCTTCCTTGTGCTGCTTGGACTTGTCCTGCAGCGCCTTGTTGACCTTCTTCTTGTCGACCAGGCCGGCCTTCATCAATTGTTCTTGCAACGAAACCATGTTCACTCCTTTGTTGCGCGCAGTTTACCAGAGCGCGTATAGTGCCCTCATGAAGCGCCTTATCATTCTCGCAATCGCCCTGGCGGGGCACAGCCTGCCCGCTCGCGCCGGCGACGCGGAACAGCTGGTGGCCCTGGTCAATGCCTGGCGCGCCACCCCGGCCAAATGCAAGGAACAGCAGCGTCCTGCCGTACCGGTGCTGACGCCGCACCGGCTGCTGTCGCAGATCGCGCTGCGCCCTGGCACCATCCTGCTGGCGGTGCTCGACCAGGCGGGCTACGATCCCGAAGTGGCCGACGCGGTGAACGTGGAAGGCCCATCCGATGCACGCGCCGCCTTCGACGCCCTGCGCGAAACCTATTGCGCCACGCTGGGCAGCACGCGCTACCGCGACATCGGCGCTCATAAGGCCGGCAATGAATGGACCCTCGTCCTGGCCACACCGGCGCCCAACCCCGTCGAGCTGCTGCCCAATCCCGTTTCTGCCGCGCAGGAAGTGCTGGACGCCACCAATGCCGCCCGTGCCATAGGACGGCAATGCGGCGACACGTGGATGGAGGCGGCGCCACCCATCGTGTGGAACGAGCAGTTGGCCGCTGCGGCACTGGCGCACAGCAAGGACATGGCCCAGCAATCCTACTTCTCCCACCTCAACAAACGCGGCCAGGAAGTACCGCAGCGCGCGGAGGCGCAAGGCTACAGCTGGCGCAATATCGCGGAAAACATTTCACGCGGCCAGAACAGCGCGCAGGAAGCCGTGAACGGCTGGATAAACAGCCCGGGCCATTGCCGCAACCTCATGAATCCCCGCTTCACCGAGATGGGCGCAGGGCTCGGCATCCACCAGGCCAGGCACGCAACAGCCTACTGGACCCAGGTCTTCGGCACCCCGCGCTGAGCTTGACATCTGCCCCCTGCGTACTAGGCTTATCTGATCGGCAGCCTGCGGCATGCCGCTGCAGGTGCCGGTGTTTGGGGGATGCCATGGACACCAAGAAGTTCATCAGTGAAGGCTACAAGCTATTTGCAGCAGGCGACCTGAAAAACCTGCTCGAACGCTTCAACGACGATGCGGAGATGATCAATCCCGAGTCCGATTACCTGCCGATAGGTGGCAGCTATCGCGGCAAGCAGGAGATTGCCGAATACTTCATGAAGCTGGCCGAGATCAGCCAGTGCACCTATCTCGAAACCAAAACCATGGTGCAGGAAGGAGACACCCTGGTGGTGACCGGCGACTCAAGCTGGATTGCCCGCAGTACCGGCGTCCCTTATGACAACCCCTTCGTCCACGTCTTCAAGATGAGCGGCGATAAAGTCGGATCGCTGCGTGCCTATTTCGACACCAGCAAGCTGGAACACGCCCTGCACCCGGCTGCCAACGCCGGCCAGTCCGCCGGCAAGCCAATGCACCACTGAATAAGGAGCACCGCCATGCCGACCGTCCGCGCCCTGCCCATAGCACTGTGCCTGGCGGTTGGTACGCTCGCCTCTGGCACGCCGGCGCCGAATGCGCCGGGCTTCGACCCGCTGCTCGACGGCGCCATGTGCGCCAGCCCCGCCGCCAGCCCACAGCTGCTGGCGACGCTGGCGCAAGCGGAAACCGCGCCATTCAAGGCTGCGCAGCAAGAGCGCAAGCCGGAGGTTGCGGGCGCGCCGCCCCTGTACAAGGACCTGGGAAAGCTGCACCTGTCGATCACCACGCGCAGCCCGCGCGCGCAAGCCTATTTCGACCAGGGCCTGCGCCTGCTGTTCGCCTTCAACCACGCGGAGGCTGCGCGCGCCTTCCGCGCCGCGCAGCAGGCCGACCCGCAATGCGCCATGTGCTATTGGGGCGAAGCCTTGGTGCTTGGACCGAATATCAACGCGCCCATGTTCCCGGAGGCGGTGGCGCCGGCCTTCGCCGCCGCCGAACACGCTGCGGCAGCCGCCGGCACGGCGAGCCCGGTGGAGCAGGCGCTGGTGCGCGCAGTCTACAAGCGCTACGCAGCGCAAGCGCCCGCCGACCGCGCGCCGCTCGACCAGGCCTATGCAACCGCCATGAGCGAAGCCGCGCGCAGCTTCCCCAACGACGATACCGTGCAGGTGCTGTTCGCCGAGTCGCTGATGGATCTCTCGCCATGGGATTACTGGGAAGCCGGCGGCGCCAGTCCGAAAGGACGCACGCAGGAATTGCTCGATGCCCTGGAGCGTGTGCTGGAGCGCAATCCCATCCATCCCGGCGCAATCCATTACTACATCCATGCGGTGGAAGCTTCGACGCATCCGGAGAAAGCCCTGCCCTACGCAAGGCGGCTGGCGAAACTGATTCCCGGCGCCGGCCATATCGTGCACATGCCTTCGCATATCTACTACCGCGTCGGCCAGTACAAGGATGCGCTGCAGTCGAATATCGACGCCATCGCCGTCGACGAAAAATATTTCCGCGGCGCCGCCAGCGACGCCGTGTACAAGGGCGCCTACTACCCACACAACATCCACTTCGCGATGGTGTCGGCGCTGATGGGCGGCGACGGCAAAGCCGCGCTGCATGCCACGCAGCGGCTGAAATGGGCTATCCAGCCAGACTTGTTGCGCGCCCTGCCTCCGCTGCAGCCGGTGCGCGCCGCGCCCTACTTCGCCCACGTGCAATTCAGCAGCCCCGACACCTTGCTGGCCCTGCCCGACCCGGGTGCAGACTTCGTGCTGCTGCGCGCCATGTGGCACTACGCACGCGCAGTTGGATATGCGCGCAAGGGACAGTGGGACGAGGGACAGCGCGAAGTCGACGGCATTGCCGCCATCGAACAGAAGTCCGACTTCAAACCCTTCACCGAATGGGGCGTGCCGGCAGCCGACATCGTGCGCACTGCGCGCCTGGTGGCCGCGGGCAAGCTGGCCGAGGCGAGGGGCGAACTTTCCAGCGCCATCGCGCTGTTCACCCAGGCGGTTGCGGCGCAGGACGCCCTGCCCTACACCGAACCGCCGCACTGGTACTACCCGGTGCGCCAGTCGCTCGGCGCGGCGCTGCTGAAGGCGGGCAAGCTGGATGAGGCGGAAGCGGCCTTCCGCGCCTCTTTCGCCAAGACCCCGAGCAATGGCTGGGCACTGCGCGGCCTGATGGCGGTCTATGAAAAACGCGGCGACCAGGCCGCCGCCGAGGCAGCGCGCAAGCGCTTTGCCGCCACCTGGCTGGGTCCGAAGAACGGGCCGGACCTGTCGCGTTTATAGTTTGAGCGGAAATCACTTACACTGACGGAATGTTCCCCCGTTCGCTGATTGCTGCCCTCCTGTTTGCAGCAGGTGTGGCCGCGCAAGCAGCGCCGTCACGACTGCTCGCCGATTACACCCATACCGCCTGGACGCGCCTGCAGGGCGCGCCCAGCGACGTCGTCAAGTTCGCGCAAACGGCCGACGGCTGGCTGTGGATCTCGTCGCCGGGCGGCCTGCAGCGCTTTGACGGCGTCCGCTTCGAACGGGTGGAAACCCTGGCCGGCCATCGCCTGCAATCGCCCAGCACCATGGGGCTCCTGGCCACGCGCGGCGGCGGCTTGTGGATCGGCCACCGCTTCGGCGGCATCACGGCCCTGCAAGGCGGCCAGGTGCGCGAATATGGAACGGAACAAGGCTTGCCGCCGTCGGCCGTCTGGAGCATGACGGAAGGCCCGGACGGCGCCATCTGGGCAGCGGTGGCGGGCGGCCTGGCCTATCTGGCGCCGGGTGCGGCGCGCTTCACGCAGCTGATGCCCGACAGCGGACTGCCGGCAGGCGGCGCGCGGCAAGTGTTCTTCAGCCGCAGCGGGCGGCAGTGGGTATCGGTGCAGGGCGGCATTTACTGGCGCGATCCCGGCGCAGGCGAGCGTTTCAAGCGCGCCTGGCCCTATCTTGACCTGATGTCGATCGCCGAGGGACCCGACGGCAGCATGTGGGCCACCGACGGCGACCGCCGCGGCTACCGCCTGCTGCCTGAAGCGCCGCCCGGCAATCCCGCGCCGCGCCCTGCCGTGGAAGCGAACGGCATCCACTTCGACCGCAACGGCACCATGTGGCTGCTCAAAGGCGATGCGCTGGAGCGGCGGGCAGTGGCGGCGGCAGAGGGCGACGCCGGCCAGAAGCTGACGCGCGAGAACGGCATCAGCGGCGCCTTGCCGCAAACCTGGTTCGAAGACCGCGAAGGCAATATCTGGATCGGCACTTCGGCCGGCCTGGACCGCCTGCGCCGCAATCGCCTGCAAGTGCTGGCCACCGGCGCACCGCTGGACCATCCCGGCATGCTGGCCGACAGCGACGGCCGCATCGTGATCAGCAGCCTGGCCGGCAGCACCTACAGCTACAGCGCCGATGGCGCGCAGCTGGCGCGCGAAACGGGCCGCATGTCGGCCGGCTACCGCGCAGCCGATGGCGTGCTCTGGTTCGGCAACGGCAATGAGCGCTGGCGCAAGGCGCCAACGGGCATGCTGTCCTGGTACCCGCACCCGGCCGAATACGCCAACCATGACGTGCAGGCCATGACGCTTGACCGCGAAGGCCGCATGTGGCTGTCGATTTCGCGCAAGGGCCTGTTCAGCGCCGTGGACAACCGTTGGAAGAAGGATGGCGGCGTGACGGGCTTGCCGGACGAGATGGCGCCGACCTTGGCCACCGATGCCCAGGGCCGCATCTGGGTTGGCTACCTGCGCAGCCGGGTCGCCGTCATCGAACAGGGCAAGGCCCGCGTGTTCGGCGAAGCGGACGGCATCAAGCTTGGCAACGTACTGTCGCTGCTGGCCGACGGCCCGCGCGTATGGGCCGGAGGCGAATATGGCATCGGCTGGTTCGACGGCGGCGGCTTCCATATGGCCAACGCGCAGCTGCGCGGGATTTCAGGCATGGCGCGCACGGCGCAGGGCGAGCTATGGCTGCATGGTTCGGACGGCATCACCCGCATCGCCGCGCCGGAGGTCGAGCGCATGCTGGGCGACACGCGCGCCGACAGCCCCGCGCTGCGCTTTGAACGCTTCGACGCGCAGGACGGCCTGCTGGGCAGCGCCGAGCAGTTCCGGCCCCTGCCCTCGCTGGTACAGGGCAGCGACGGCAAACTGTGGTTTTCCACCGCCAGCGACGTCGCCAGCATCGATCCGGCGCGCATCGTCCGCAACACGCTGGCGCCGCCGGTGCAGATCCGCGCGCTGCGCTCGGGCGGCGTCTCCTATATGCCGCTGCCGGAAGTGCGCCTGCCCAAAGGCAGCAAGGATGTGGAGATCGCCTTTACCGCATTGAGCCTGTCGATGCCTGAACGTATGCGCTTCAGCTATATGCTGGAAGGCGTGGACGCCGGCTGGCAGGACGTGCAGGGCCGGCGCGAAGCGTTCTACACCAACCTGCAACCGGGCAGCTACCGCTTCCGCGTCGTGGCTTCCAACGAGGACGGGGTGTGGAACGGCGAAGGCGCCACCCTGCTGCTGGAAATTCCGCCGACCTTTATCCAGACCGCCTGGTTCAGCGTCCTGCTGGCACTGGCCTGCGCCCTGACCCTGGCCGCTCTGTATGCGCTGCGGGTGCGGCACCTGACCGAGCGCATGCAGGACCTGCTGCAAGAGCGCCTGGCCGAACGTTCCCGCATTGCGCGCGGACTGCACGACACACTGCTGCAAAGCGTGCAGGGCTTGATCATGTTCTTCGACAACCAGTCGGCCCGGCTGGCGCCAGGCAGCGAAGAAAAGGCCAGGATCGACCAGACCCTGGAGCTGGCAGACCAGTTGATGGCCGAAGGCCGCAACTACATCATGGACCTGCGCGCCAGCGGCGAGCCGGAGGAATTGGCACAGGCGCTGTCCCAGTACGGCAAGGTGCTGCTGAACGAACGCTTCCAGCTCGAGCTGGTGCACAGCCCGCGCGCCATGCCGTCGCATGTGCACGCCGAGGTGCTGTCGATCGGGCGCGAGGCGCTGTTCAACGCCGCGCGCCACGCGGGCGCGGCGCAGGTATGGCTGCGGCTCGATTACGACAGCGCGACCTTCTGCCTGGAGGTGCGCGACAATGGCTGCGGGCTGCCGGCGTCGCCGCAGCGCACCGGCCACTACGGCCTGGTGGGCATGCGCGAACGGGCGGCGGCCATCGGCGCCACCTGCACCTTCAGCCGGCCGGCCGAAGGCGGCACCGTCGTGCGCCTGCAGATGCCGGCGCAGCTGGCCTACGTGGAGCGGCGCCAGGGCAGCCTGTGGCAGCGCTGGTGGCGGCGATTGCGGCCGCGCCTCCCCCAAAAGAGGTAGACGGCGCGCCCCCGGATGGGCGATTTGCTGCGGCGCGGCAGTGGCTATCCTTCCTTGTGCTATCAACTACACAAGAAAGGTCCACGCCATGCCATCCCCTGTCAGCAACCGCCGCCGCAACGTCCTGCTGGGCGCTGCCACCGCCGCCGTCGCCGCCGGCGCATCGTTCTCCGCCAGCGCCGCGCCGGCCACCGCCAAAGGCGCCGCCGGCCACACTTCCGGCACCTTCACCACCCGCGACGGCGTGGAAATCTATTACAAGGACTGGGGCCCGCGCAATGGCCCGGTGGTCGTGTTCAGCCACGGCTGGCCGCTCAATTCCGACAGCTGGGAATCGCAGATGCTGTTCCTGGCCGGCCATGGCTACCGCACCATTGCCCACGACCGCCGCGGCCATGGCCGCTCCAGCCAGCCGTGGGATGGCAACGACATGGACCACTACGCCGACGACCTGGCGCAACTGCTGGACAAGCTGGACGTGAAGAACGCCGCCCTGTTCGGCTTTTCCACCGGCGGCGGCGAAGTGGCGCGCTACCTGGGCCGCCACGGCAGCAAGCGCGTGGCTAAGGCCGGCCTGATCTCCGCCGTGCCGCCGCAGATGCTGAAAACCGCCGCCAACCCGAACGGCCTGCCGATCGAGGTATTCGACGGCATCCGCGCCGCATCGCTGAAGGACCGCTCCCAGTTCTACCTGGACCTGGCCTCCGGCCCGTTCTACAACTTCAACCGCCCGGGCGCCAAGCTGTCGCAAGGCCTGGTCAACGCCTGGTGGATGCAAGGGATGATGGCCGGCCACAAGAATACTTATGATTGCATCAAGGCCTTCTCGGAAACCGACTTCACCGCCGACCTGAAGAAAATCGACATTCCGGTGCTGGTGCTGCACGGCGACGACGACCAGATCGTGCCGATCGGCGCATCCGCCCAGGCGGCTGCAAAACTGCTGAAAAATGCTAAATTGATCGTGTACCCGGGCGCACCCCATGGCCTGACCGACACCCACAAGGACAAGCTCAACGCCGACCTGCTGGCATTCCTCAAGGCCTAAGCCATGGAACGCAAACTGACCACCGCGGCCGGCGCGCCGGTCGCGGACAACCAGAACGTGGAAACGGCGGGGCCGCGCGGCCCCATGCTGCTGCAGGACATGTGGCACCTGGAGAAGCTGGCCCACTTCCACCGCGAAGTGATCCCGGAGCGGCGCATGCACGCCAAAGGCTCCGGCGCCTTCGGCAGCTTCACCGTCACGCATGACATCACCCACTACACCAAGGCCGCCCTGTTTGGCGCCGTGGGCAAGAAGACCGAGGTGTTCGCGCGCTTCTCCACTGTCGCCGGCGAGCGCGGTGCGGCCGACGCGGAACGCGATATCCGCGGCTTCGCCGTCAAGTTCTACACCGAACAGGGCAACTGGGACGTGGTAGGCAACAACACACCGGTGTTCTTCATGCGCGACCCGCTGAAGTTCCCGGACCTGAACCACGCCGTCAAGCGCGACCCGCGCAGCAACCTGCGCAGCGCCGAAAACAATTGGGACTTCTGGACCCTGCTGCCGGAAGCGCTGCACCAGGTGACCATTGTGATGAGCGAGCGCGGCATCCCCGCCTCCTACCGCCACATGCATGGTTTCGGCAGCCACACCTTCAGCTTCATCAACGCTGCGGGCGAGCGGCACTGGGTCAAGTTCCACTTCGTGAGCCAGCAGGGCATCGTCAACCTGACCGACGCCGAAGCGGCGGAGCTGATCGCCAAGGACCGCGAATCATCGCAGCGCGACCTGTTCGAAGCGATCGAGCGCGGCGAATACCCGCGCTGGACGCTGAAAGTGCAGCTGATGACGGAGCAGCAATCCTCGCAGGCCTCCTTCAACCCATTCGACCTGACCAAGGTCTGGCCCCACAAGGACTACCCGCTGCATGAAGTGGGCGTGCTGGAGTTGAACCGCAATCCGGACAACTACCATGCCGACGTCGAGCAGGCGGCCTTTACGCCGGCCAACGTGGTGCCAGGCATCGGCTTCTCGCCTGACCGCATGCTGCAATCGCGCCTGTTCGCGTATGGCGACGCACAGCGCTACCGCCTTGGCGTCAACCACCACGCGATCCCGGTCAACGCGCCGCGCTGCCCCTTCCACAGCTATCACCGCGACGGCGCCATGCGCGTGGACGGCAACCAGGGCGGCAGCATCGGCTACGAGCCGAATTCGAAAGGCGAATGGCAGGAACAAGCCGCATACGCCGAGCCTCCTTTGCCCCTTGACGGCGCCGCCGCGCGCTGGAACCACCGCGCGGACGACGACTACTACAGCCAGCCGCGCGCCCTGTTCCGCCTGATGGACGGGCAGCAGCGCCAGGCACTGTTCGACAACACCGCGCGTTCGCTGGCCGGCGTCCCCCTGCACATCCAGCAGCGCCACATTGAAAACTGCAACAAGGCCGATGAAGCCTACGGCGCCGGCGTCTCCGCCGCGCTCGACAAGTTGCGCCCACTTTGGTAACCCTGAAAGGAAAACTCACATGACCACTACCGCTAAAGCCACCCCGGGTTCCTTGCTGCTCACGCCGCAGGACCACACCCTGATCATGATCGACCACCAGTCGCAGATGGCCTTCGCCACCCATTCGATCGACGCGGTTCAGCTGCGCAACAACGCAGCCCTGGTGGCGCATGCCGCCGCCGGCTTCAAGGTATCGACCATCGTCACCACCGTGGCAGAGAAAAGCTTCTCCGGCCCGGTCTTCGACGAGATCAAGGATGCCTTCCCCGGCGCGGAAATCACCGACCGCACTTCCATGAATACCTGGGAAGACGAGAACGTGATCCGCCGCGTCAACGCCATCGGCAAGAAGCGCATCGTGCTGGCCGGCCTGTGGACCGGCGTTTGCATCGTCGGTCCGGCCCTGTCGGCGCTGGACCAGGGCTTCGAGGTGTACGTGATTGCGGACGCCTGCGGCGACGTCTCCACTGAAGCCCACGAACGCGCCATGGAGCGCATGGTGCAGGCCGGCGCACGTCCAATGACCTCGCTGCAATACCTGCTCGAGCTGCAGCGCGACTGGGCGCGCACCGATACCTATGAGCTGACCACCGGCATCGCCAAGAAATTCGGCGGTGCCTACGGCCTGGGCATCATTTACGCGCAGACCATGTTCCACGCCAAGGAAGGCCAGTGAAGATTTATCTTCTCTCGCTGGGAGCCGGCCTGCTGGCCGGCATCCTGTACGGCGTGCTGAACGTGCGCTCGCCGGCGCCGCCCGTGGTGGCGCTGGTGGGCCTGCTCGGCATCCTGTTGGGAGAACAGGTGCCGCCGCTGGTACGCCAGTGGCTGGCGCCGAAGGAACAGCAGGTATCATGGCTGCAAGACCAGGTGAAGCCGCACTGCCTCGGCGAACTGCCTTGCGCTGCAAAGAAAGAGGAGATGCAATGAACGCTCCGGAGCTGATACTCCACAATGGCCGCTTCACGACACTGGACAAGAGCCAGCCCGAAGCCGATGCGGTCGCCGTCACCGGCGGCCGCTTTTCCCGCGTCGGCGATGCGCGCGACATCCTGCCGCTGGCCGGGCCGCAGACACGCGTGATCGACCTGCAGGGCCGGCGCGTGCTGCCCGGCCTGATCGACAACCACCTGCACCTGATCCGCGGTGGCCTGAACTTCAATATGGAACTGCGCTGGGACGGCGTGCGCTCGCTGGCCGACGCCATGGCCATGCTGCGCGCCCAGGTGGCGATCACCCCCGCGCCGCAATGGGTGCGCGTGGTGGGCGGCTTCACGGAGCACCAGTTCCTCGAGAAGCGCCTGCCCACCATCGAGGAGCTGAACGCCGTGGCGCCGGACACGCCGGTCTTCATCCTGCACCTGTACGACCGCGCCCTGCTGAACGGCGCCGCGCTGCGCGCGGTAGGCTACGACCGCGAAACGCCGGAGCCGCCGGGAGGCCAGATCCTGCGCGGCAGCGCGGGCAATCCGACCGGGCTGCTGCTGGCCAAGCCCAATGCGTCCATCCTGTACGCCACGCTGGCCAGGGGGCCCAAGCTGCCGCCGGAATACCAGCTCAATTCCACGCGCCACTTCATGCGCGAGCTGAACCGCCTGGGCGTTACCGGTGCACTCGATGCCGGCGGCGGCAACCAGAATTACCCCGAGGATTACCAGGTGATCCAGCAGCTGGCCGATGCCGGCGAACTGACGGTGCGCCTGGCCTACAACCTGTTCACGCAAAAACCCAGGCAGGAAAAGGAGGACTTCCTGAACTGGGCCGCCAACAGCAAGTACCAGCAAGGCGACGACTACTTCCGCCACAACGGCGCTGGCGAAATGCTGACCTTCTCGGCCGCCGACTTCGAGGACTTCCGCCAGCCGCGCCCCGACATGCCGGCCAATATGGAAGACGACCTGGAGGGCGTGATCCGCATCCTGGCGCAGAACCGCTGGCCATGGCGCATGCACGCCACCTACGACGAAACGATTTCGCGCGCGCTGGACGTGTTCGAAAAAGTCAACCGCGACATTCCGCTCGAAGGCCTGCACTGGTTCTTCGACCATGCGGAAACCATCTCGCCGCAGTCGATCGACCGCATTGCGGCGCTGGGCGGCGGGGTGGCGGTGCAGCACCGCATGGCCTACCAGGGCGAGTACTTCGTCGAGCGCTACGGCGCGGCGGCGGCCGAAGCGACGCCGCCGGTGAAATATTTGCTCGAATCGGGCGTCAAGGTATCGGCCGGCACGGACGCCACGCGCGTCGCCTCCTACAATCCCTGGGTCTCGCTGTCGTGGCTCACCACCGGGCGCACGGTGGGCGGCATGCGGCTCTACCCGCAGCGCAACCTGCTGGACCGCGAAGCGGCCTTGCGCATGTGGACCGAGAACGTCACCTGGTTCTCCAACGAGGAAGGCAAGAAAGGCCGCATCGCCGTCGGCCAGCTGGCTGACGTGATGGTGCCGGACCGCGATTTCCTGCGCTGCCCGGAAGACGAGATCGCCGGCACCGCCTCGCTGCTGACCATCGTCGGCGGCAAAGTGGTGTACGGCGCCGGCCCCTTCGCAGCCTACGACCCGCCGATGCCGCCTGCAATGCCGGACTGGTCGCCGGTGCGGCGCTACGGAGGATACGGCGCCTGGGGCGCCATGCCAGGCGCCGTCGCCAGCGCCGCCCACGGCTCCGGGCACGCCCGGACGGCGGACATGGCTACGGCGGCCGCCTGCGGCTGCGCCAGGCAGTGCGGCATGCACGGCCACCAGCACGCAACGGCCTGGACACGCTCCCTGCCGATTGCCGACCTGAAGTCGTTCTGGGGCGCGCTGGGCTGCTCCTGCTGGGCGGTGTGACATGGCGCCCGGCATCCGTGCGCTGCGCTGGCTTGCCCTGCTGCTGCTATGCGCGGCCTACATCCAGGGCGGCCTGGCCAAGCTGTTCGACTTCGGCGGAGCGGTCGGCGAGATGCAGCACTTCGGCCTGCGGCCGGCGGCGCCCCTGGCGCTGCTGGTGATCGCCGGCGAGCTGGGAGCGGTGGCCATGGTGCTGTCCGGCCGCCTGCGCTGGCTGGGTGCGGCCTGGCTGGCGCTGTTCACGGTGGCGGCCAGCTTCGTCGCCAACCGCTACTGGGAGATGGCGGGCGTGGAACGCTTCATGGCCGCCAACAGTTTCTACGAGCACCTGGGCCTGGCCGGCGGTTTCCTGCTGGTGGCCTGGCACGACCTGGCGCAAAAGGAGGGGCTATGGCACGCGGCACAAGCCTGAGTTTCCTGGCCGGCTACGTCGACACCCTCGGCTTCGTCGCCCTGCACGGCCTCTTCACGGCCCACGTGACGGGCAACTTCGTGCTGCTCGGGCGCGAGGTGGTTGCGCCGGGCAACGACGTGCTGCTCAAGCTCCTCGCCTTCCCCGCCTTCGTGGCTGGCGTGATCGCGGTGCGCGCCCTGGTGCGGCGCCGCCAGCGCGCGGGCGACGACGCACTGCGTTCGTCCCACCTGCTGCAGGCGGCGCTGATGCTGGCCGCTGCCGCCGGCGCGCGCTGGGACATGGCGGCAGGCCTGCTATGCGCGGCCGCCATGGGCGCGCAAAACGGCTACGGCAAACTGCTGCTGGCGAAACTGCCGGCCAGCACCGTCATGACCGGCAATGTCACGCAGCTGGTGATCGATTGCCTGGATCGCGCTGGCGGTGCGGAGCGGCCGGCGCTTGCGGCATTGAGCGGCGGCATCCTGGCCTTTGCCGCGGGCTGCGTGATGGGGGCGTTGGCCTCGCGCTGGGGCATGGCGATCGGCCTGCTGCCGGCGGTGGCGCTGCTGCTGGCGATGGCCGCCCTGTCAAAGGGTGATGATGCCGCGCTTTAGGGCAATGGTGACGGCGTGCGTGCGGTCGTTGGCATCGAGCTTGGCCAGGATGCTGCGCATATGCGCCTTCACGGTCTCTTCGGAAATGCCCAGCAGGCCGGCAATGCGCTTGTTGGCGTTGCCCGCCGCGGCGCTCTGCAGCACCTCGATTTCGCGCTCGCTCAGCTGGGAGGCGCCGAGGTGGCTGGCCAGCTGCTGCGCAATCTCGGGCGAGATATAGCGCTGGCCGGCGTGCACGGTGCGGATCATCTGCACCAGCTCCTTGCGCAGGCTGCTCTTGAGCAGGAAGCCGCAAGCGCCAGCATCCATCGCGCGCCGCACCACGGCGTCGCCGCCGAAGGTAGTCAGCATGACCACCCGTGCGGCAGGGTGCCGGGCGCGGATGGCTTGCAGCGCTTCCAGGCCGCACATGCCGGGCATGGCCAGGTCCATGATGGTCAGGTCCGGGCGAAAGCTCGCCCAGGCGGCCAGGGCTTCCGGGCCGCTTCCCGCTTCGGCGACAACCCGCATGTCCTCCTGGCCGGCAATGGCTTCCGCCAGGCCGGCCCGCAACAGGGGGTGGTCGTCCACCAGCAACACCTTGATCGGGGCGGCCGGCGGCGGTAAATCAAAGCTAATCAAACACTTACTCCAATAAAGCTACATTTTTCAGACAAATTTTACCAAGAGTGACATGGGTTTGGTTTGCGCGTACCATCGTTCGTACCTGCGAGATGGAGAACGACCAGCATGGCGGCCCCCGACCAGATCACCCATTGGCGCGAAATGATCTTTGCCCGTCTGGTGCAGATCGTACTGGTGCTGGGCCTGGCCACGGCCATCCCCAGCGTGGTGCAAGCGATGCGCGAAGGCCTGTGGGGCGTGGTGGTGGTCGATACGCTGGCGATATCCTGGCTTGCCACCCTGTGGCGCCTGCAGGCCAATGTATCGTTCACGGCGCGCGCCATGCAATTCCTGCTGATCACCTTTGCGGTAGGCGTGGCGCTGATGCTGCAGGTGGGACCCGTGGCGCAAATCTACCTGATGGCGGTGCCCTGCCTGGCAGCCCTGCTGGTGGGCCTGAAGCCTGCCATCTGGCTGCTGCTTGCCGGCGCGCTGGCCATCGTGCTCAGCGCCTTTGCACCGGTGCCCGACACCGCCGTCATGGGGCTGTCGCGCGATGCAGCGCCGCGTGCCGCCATCGTGGCGCTGAACTACCTGTTCATCGCCGGCATCCTGACTTTCAGCTGCGGCGTACTGCTGCGCCACCTGGCGCGTTCGCTGACCGAAGGCGAGCAGCTGGCTTTCTACGACCCGCTCACCGGGCTGCCCAACCGGCGCCTGCTGCTGGACCGCCTGGCGAACCTGCTGGCCAGCTCCGAGCGCCAGCAAGTGTATAGCGCCGTGATGTTCGTCGACCTGGACCGATTCAAGACCATCAACGATGCGCGCGGCCACGCGATCGGCGACCATTTGCTGCGGCTGGCGGCGCAGCGCCTGTCGGAGCTGGTACGCAAGAGCGATACGGTGGCGCGCATCGGCGGCGATGAATTCGTGGTGCTGCTGTCCCACCTCGGGCCGGAGCTGGCGGCGGCCGGCAACGCGGCGCGGGCGGTGGCCGAAAAGATCCGCGGCTCGCTGGCGCAGGAATTCGAGATCGGCGGCCAGGGATACGGCTGCTCGGCCAGCATCGGTGTAACGCTGCTGCCCACGTTCGGCCAGAACGCGGACGACCTGCTGCGCGAAGCCGATACCGCGATGTACCGCGCCAAGGCGGCGGGCCGCAATGGCATCGCCTTCTTCGAAGCGGCCATGCAAGCCGAAGTCGAACGGCGCCTGACCCTGGAACACGAGCTGGCACAGGCCATCGAACAGGAAAGGCTGCTGATGGTGTACCAGCCGCAGTTCGACTGCCACGGCTGGCTGCACGGGGCGGAACTGCTGATGCGCTGGGAACGCGACGACGGCACCATGGTGGCGCCCGCCATCTTCATTCCGCTGGCCGAAGACGCGGGCATGATCCTGGCGCTCGGCATGTGGGCTTTGCGCCAGTCCTGCCTGGCGCAGCAGCGCATGGCGGCGCTGGGCCTGTCCTTGCCGCTATCGGTCAACGTCAGTCCGCAGCAATTCCGCCAGGCTGATTTCGTGCAGCAGGTGCGCGACGTGCTTCAGGAGCACGGCGTGGAGCCGGCGCTGCTGATCCTGGAAGTGACCGAAGGCTTGCTGGTCGAGCAGATGGAGGAAACGGTGGCGCGCATGAACGAACTGGCCGCGCTGGGCGTGCGCTTTTCGATCGACGATTTCGGCACCGGCTATTCCAGCCTCGCCTACCTGAAACGCATGCCGCTGTATGAGCTGAAGATCGACCGCAGCTTCATCATGGACATGCCGGACGATGCGAACGACGTGGTGATCGTGCAAACCATCCTGGCCATGGCCGGCCAAATGGGTTTGCGTGTGGTGGCGGAGGGAGTGGAAACGCAGGCCCAGGCCGACTTCCTGGCGGCCCACGGTTGCCATGCCTTGCAAGGCTACCTGCTGGGCCGCCCGGCGCCGCTGGCGGCGCTGCTGGACCTGCTGGTGGCGCAGGCGGCATTGAAGCCGCACAGCGCCACCCGTACTTCCTGACTGCTTAGCTGAACGGAACGGTCAGCGCCTTGCGGATGGCGACACAGCGTTCATCTTCCTGATGCGCTACCAGCAGCGCGCGGCGGGTACCTGCGCTCAGGTTTGGATTGGCGGCGGCGGCATCGGCCAGGCGCTGCACGCTCGCTGCGGTGCAGGTGGCAGGGATCATGGCGCCAGCGTAATCACGCATGAAGACCGGACCTGCCGACTTGTCCAGCACTGGCAGCTGCGCCAGGCGTTCTGCGGCGCTTTGCTCGTTCAGCGCCACCTGGGTCGAAGGGTACATGCTGTGCATCGCGGTACGGATACGCGAGAACGGCAGTTTGGTCTGCTGGTCGCCGATCTTGGCCAGCCATTCCTGCTTCACCTTCGCGTCCGGACGGGCGACTTGCGCCGCCACGGCAGCCAGTTCGCCGCTGTCGGACTTGTCCTTCGCCTGTTCGGCAGCGATACGCGCTTCCGCGCCCGGCGCCGCATAACGGTTCAGGATGGAGATGATGTCCCAACGCAGTTCCTGGCTCAGGGTCAGGCCCTTGACCTGGGTGCGGCCATCCAGGATGGCGGTCAGGCGGTCCAGCGACTCCTTGCTGCCGGCGGCGGCCATATAGGTATTGAACCAGCGGCGCTGGAAGTCGCCCGTGGTGGCGTTAACGCGCGCCCAGGACATCTTGCCGATACGGTCGGCCGTGTCGCGGGTGTACTTGGCGTCGGCCGACATGGTGCGCAGATAACGCAGTGCGCCCTGGGTCTTGCCCAGCACATCGCCCAGCAGGACATAGTCGTTTTCAGCGGCGGCGTTGGCCAGCACGGTGTCGAGGAACTCGTTCAGCGGCAGGTCGCCATCACGCACGTTGTCCCACATGCTGTGCCACAGCATGGTGCGCAGCAGCTTGTCTTCCACCTTGCTGATGTCCTTCCGGGCGGTAGCGGCGGAACGTGCATCGAGTTTGGCTTTCACGAAGCCCCAGTCCTGGTAGTTCGGATAGACCAGGTCCGGGCAGGCGGCGCCCTTCAGTTCAGCCACTTCGGTGGTCGCGCCCTTGTAGGTCACAGGCAGCACCTTGCCAACATTCAGCTGCTTGCCCTTCTTCTGCATCATGGCCAACTGCACGCGCTGCTCGCGCAGGGTCGGGAACTGCGCCACTGCGGTCTGCTGCAACTGGAAGGACTCGATCTTGCCGCCCTTGCAGCTGTAGTTGGCGGTGATGGTATTCACGCCCGGCTGGTACAGCCAGTCCTGGGTCCACTGGCCCAGGTCGCGGCCAGCCGCTTCGGCCAGGCTACCGATGAAGTCATCCAGCTTGGCGTTTTTGAACTGGTACTTCACCAGATAGTTGTGAACGCCCTTGCGGAAGGTCTCTTCGCCCAGCAGGTGGCGCAGCTGCTTCAGGGTGGAGGCGCCCTTCGAGTATGTGATGGCGTCGATATTGTCGAAGGCGTTGGCAGTCGACGGCACAGGGGTTTCGATCGGGTGGGTGGTGACGCGCTGGTCTTGCACGTAGGCGCCCGATTTGCCCTGCGAGTAGAAATACTGCCAGGCCGAGTCCTTGAATTCAGTCGCTTCGGCGGTAGCGAGCGTGCCCATGAAGGATGCGAAGCTCTCATTCAGCCACAGGCCGTTCCACCATTGCATGGTGACCAGGTCGCCGAACCACTGGTGCGCCATTTCGTGCATGATCACACTGGCCAGTTCGTGCTTTTCGGCGCCGCTCATCTTTTCCTTGTGCAGGAAGGAGTGCTCGGCGAAGGTGACCGCGCCGGCGTTTTCCATTGCGCCATACAGGAAGTCCGGCACCAGCAGCTGGTCGTATTTGCCGTACTGGTAAGGCACGCCGAAGTATTCGTCGAACCAGGCCAGACCCTGTGCGGTGTATTTGAACCATTCAGCGGCATCGATCTGGTCGGCCACCGACTGGCGTGCGAAGACGCGCATCGGGTATTTGCTGGTCTTGGTGTCTTCCCATACTTTGTACGGACCGGCGTGCATCGAGAAGTTATACGGGCTCAGGATCTTGGAGGCCGGGAAGGTCCAGCGCTTGGCGTCGCCGGCAGCTTCCACTTTCGTTTCGCGGGTGGTCGATACCACGGTCCAGTCGGCAGGCGCCGTCACATTGACCTGGTAGGTTGCCTTCAGGTCGGGCTGGTCGAACAGCGCGAACATCTGGTGCGCGGCGGCAGGCTCGAAGTGGGAATAGGTGTAGACGCGGCCATCGACCGGGTCGACCATGCGGTGCAGGCCCTCGCCATTCGTGCTGTGCTTGCGCTCGAATTCAACGGTCACCGTGTTGCGGCCAGCCTGCAGGTCGGCGGCGGCCAGGGTGATGAACCAGTTGTTATATTGCGGTGCAGCGACCGCCTTGCCGTTCACCACCAGGCGCTTGACGGTGGCCTTGTCCAGGTCCAGGGTCAGGGGCTGCGCGTTGTCTTTCAGGTCGAAGCTGACGGTGGTGGTGTTGCTGAAGGTTTCCTTGCCGGTCAGCGTGAAATCCAGCACGTATGCGACGTTCGACACGCGCGCCGAACGGGCGGCGGCATCGGCCTGGCTCAGGTATGGGTTTTCCGCGCGCGGGGTAAAGGCGCTGTTATCTGCTGCGATGCCGCTGGTGGCGACGAGTGCACTGACTGCCAGTGTAATGGCATGAGGAACTAGCGATTTCATGGTTATCCTTATTTCTGTCTCACCCCTGACCGGCCCCGGTCAGGTGGCGCTGGGATGATACCATTGGACGATGGACATCAAACTCGAATCTCCCGACCAGCCCGAAGTCGTGGCCCTGATCGACCAGCTGGACGCCTACCAGCTGTCGCTTTATCCCCCGGAATGCGTGTATGCGCTCGACATGAATTCGCTGCTGCAGCCGAACGTGCTGTTTGCCGTGGCACGCAGCCTGGATGGTGAGGCGGTGGGCTGCGGCGCCATCGTGGTGACGCCGGAGTTTGGGGAAATAAAACGGATGTTCGTGCATCCTTCCGCGCGCGGCCAGGGCGTGGCGCAGCGCTTGCTCGGCATGCTGGAAGCGGAAGCGCTGGCGCGCGGCTGCCGCCACTTCATGCTGGAAACCGGGCCGTCGCAGCCGGAAGCCATTGGCCTGTATGAACGCCTTGGCTACCGCGTACGCGGGCCCTATGGCGATTACCCGGACGATCCAATGAGCGTGTTCATGGAGAAGGCGGCATGAGCGAGGCGTTGACCGACCTGCAGGACCTGCGCGAACGCACGCGCGCCTTCGCCGCTGCCCGCGACTGGGAGCAGTACCACACGCCGAAAAACCTGGCGATGGCGCTGTCGGTGGAAGTGGCCGAACTGGCCGAGCATTTCCAGTGGCTGCCCACCGGCCGCGCGGGCGAGCTGGCGGACGGCCAGCACGATGCGATCCGCCACGAGCTGGCCGATGTGCTGCTCTACCTGGTGCAGATCGCCGACAAGCTTGACGTCGACCTGCATGCGGCGGCGCTGGAGAAGATCCAGCTCAATGCCATCAAGTACCCTCCGCCCGAGGCGTGACTCATTCTTTCCAGTAGCGGTCCCAGATGCGGTCGTGGTACGCGGCCAGCGTTGGCTGTCTCATTACGTAGTCGTGGATCGGGCTGGTGAAGGGATGGCGAATTTCAGCGTTCAGAAAACCGAACGCTGTCGCGTCGACCAGGTTGGGCTCCTCCCCCAGCAGGAAGGGTTTGTCACCCAGAAGCTCCTTGACCGACCTCCACCCTTCAATGCCCATTGCGTAAATATCTTCCAGCTTGTGGCGGCCGGTGCCCTGCTGCCATGCCATGCGGCGGTACTTCATTTGCACGAAGGGGAAAATCAGCGGCGCGCAGGCCGACAGGAACGGCTTTTGCCAACCCGGCACGCTGCGCCGCGCATAGTCGAGCAACAACGGCTTGTAGGCGTTGAAGTTGGCCTGCACCGCGTAGCGGTTATACAGCAGAACGAAGTACAGGTGCTGCTCGAACAAAGCCCTCAGGGCGCAGGATTGCGCGCGGTCCGTCTCGGAGAGGTTCTGGTCTGAGATCGACTGCGGGTGGAGGTACTGCAGGTGCTGGATGATGAGGGTGGAGTCGGGAACCAGTCTGCCCGCAATCATGGCCACGGGAAGCTTCTGGTGCGGCATTGCCTGGTTGGCGCCGGTGCGGGTTTCGTACGGGATGCCGGACATGCGCAGCCATGTCTCCAGCTTGATCACGAAGGGGCTGATGTCCGGGGAGACCTGCGGGTCTGGATAGCCGAATTTATATATGATCATGATGAATTAATTATATCCACCATCCCCCCGATAACCAGCCTTTTGTTCAGCGTCCTAGCGCCTTGCGTATCTGGGCGCTGATGATGACCCAGGACTTGGAATCGGCGGAGACTTCGTCATAGTGGCTGCCACCCGGGAGGACCAGCACTTCGGCACTGTCGCCGGCAGCCTTGGCACGGCGGGCGTAATTTTCGCCGGTCACGGTGGGTGAGATGTCGTCATGCTCGCCGTGGATAAGAACTGTATGCACGCCTGCCGGCAGCATTTCCGCGGGGGAGGTATCGGCGAAAACGTCGGGGCGCTGAACGCTGGGGGTGCCGGCGATTTGCGCGGTTTCGCGGTCGCAGGTACGGCGGATCAGCGCCGCTTCGTTGCGCAGGTCGGCCAGGCCGCCAAGGCTGATCACGGACTTGATCGGCAAAGGCTGCGGCGCCCAGGCAGGGCTCCATTCGGGCAGCTTGTGGCGCGAGACGGCCCACTGCGCGAGGTGCCCACCGGCCGAGTGGCCAACCGCCACGATGCGGTTCAGGTCCAGTGCGCTGGTTTTAGCTTCATGCTTCAGCAGATCCACTGCGGTGGCGACGTCCTGGTACATGCCGGGGTAGCCGCCGCCTTCTTCGTCGTAGCGGCGATATTCGACGTTCCACACTGCGATGCCTTGCCTGGTCAGCGCGCCCGCCATATTGCGCATTTGCTCGATGCCGCCGAAGTGCACTGTCCAGCAGCCGCCGTGGATCAGGACCACGACCGGGTGCGGGCCGGGGCCGGCGGGCTTGAACAGTTCCACGAACTGGCTCGGCGCGGCGCCATAGGCGATGCGCTTGTCGGGCGCCGGGCCTTTCAGCGCGAGATATTCATCCAGGGTCAGGGGCTTGGTCACGACGGCGTCGGGCGAGACGGTGGCGGCGGAAGCGCCAACTGCGGCGGCGCCGGCAGCGGCGCACAAGGAATGGCGAATCAGTTTGAGCATGGTTTTCTCGGCGAAGTCCGGAACAGCCAGCAGCATAGCGTGGTGCTGGCTGTTCGGGCAATCTTTCTTCGCCGAGAAGGCGGGGCTTACTTGCCCTTCTTGCCCGGTACCGGCTTCTTCGGCGGCGTGTGTTTGCCGGACATCGGCGGCATGGCGTCGGCCAGGGACATTTTCAGCTGTTTGCCGCCGACCCAGACTTTACGCAGGTGCTTGAAGATGTCGTCCGGCATACCGTCCGGCATTTCAACGAAGGCATGGTCGTCCAGGATCTCGATGCGGCCAATGAAGCGCGATTCCAGGCCGCTCTCGTTGGCGATGGCGCCAACCAGGTTGCCGGCATTGACGCCGTCACCCGAACCGACTTCCACGCGATAGGCGCGCATCGGCATCGGTGCCGCGCCACTCTCGCCTGCCTTGTCTTTCTTCTTGCGCTTTGGCGCTTCCTCGAACATCGGCTCGTCATCGTCGTCGCGCGCGGACAGCGGTGGCGCTTCGCGTTCGGCGCGTTCCGGCTTGGCCGCGCGTTCCGCACGTTCAGGCTTGGCAGCGCGCGGGGCCTTGGCACCTGGCGCAGGTGGCGGTGTTTCGCCATCGCGGTGCAGGCGCAGCGGCTGGCCGGCTACGCGCAGGGCTTGCAGTGCGTCGATGTCGCCCGGCTGCAGGTCGGCCGGCATATCCAGCAGCGAATAGTCGTCGTAAATCTCGATACGGCCGATGAACTTGGAATCGATGCCGCCTTCGTTGGCGATGGCGCCCACGATATTGCCCGGCTTGACGCCGTGCTGGTAGCCCACTTCCACGCGGTAGGTCGCCATGCCCTGCTCGGGCTCGCGCTCGATGCGTTCCTTCTTCGGACGCGGCTCGCGTGGCTCACGTGGTTCGCGTGGCTCGCGTCCTTCGCGGCCCTGGCCTTCCTGGCGCGGCGCGCCGTCTTCGTGCCAGCCTTTCTCACGCGACTTGTCCAGCAGCAGCGGCTTGCCGCCGCAGGCCATCATCGCCAGCGCCGCGGCTACCTCGACGGCCGGGATATTGTGTTCGGATTCGTACTCGCGCACCAGGTTCTCGAAGAAGGACAGGCCTTCCTGCGCCAGGGTGTCGGTGATCTGGTCCTTGAACTTGCCGATGCGGACGTCGTTGACGGCCTGCAGCGTCGGCAGGGTCATTGGCGTCACAGGCTGGCGTGTGGTGCGCTCAATCAGTTTCAGCAGGTTGCGCTCGCGCGGCGTAATGAACAGGATCGCCTCGCCGCTGCGGCCAGCACGGCCGGTGCGCCCGATACGGTGGGTATAGCTCTCAGGATCGTACGGCACGTCGTAGTTGACAACGTGGCTGATGCGCTCCACGTCCAGGCCGCGCGCGGCAACGTCGGTAGCGACCAGGATGTCGATCTTGCCGTCCTTCAGCTGGCCGATGATGCGTTCACGCGCCGCCTGCTGCATGTCGCCGTTGATGGCGCCGGCCGAGAAGCCGCGCGCCTGCAGGCGCTCCGCCAGTTCTTCGGTGCCGATCTTGGTGCGCGAGAAGATGATCATGCCGTCGAACGGCTCCGCCTCCAGGATGCGGGTCAGTGCATCCAGCTTGTGCATGCCGGACACCAGCCAGTAGCGCTGGCGGATATTGGTATTGGTGGTGGTCTTGGCAGCCACCATCACTTCGGCAGGGTCGTTCAGGTAGGTGGTGGCGATGCGCTTGACCTGCGCCGGCATGGTGGCCGAGAACAGCGCGGTCTGGCGCGATTCAGGGGTTTCCTGCAGGATGCGCTCGACGTCTTCGATGAAGCCCATGCGCAGCATTTCGTCCGCTTCGTCCAGCACCAGGGTTTTCAGCTGCGACAGGTCAAGCGAGCCTTTTTCCAGGTGGTCGATGACGCGGCCCGGGGTGCCGACGACCACGTGGACGCCACGGCGCAGTGCTTGCAGCTGCGGGCCGTAGGATTGGCCGCCGTAGATCGGCAGGACATGGAATTTCGGGATGTGGGTGGCATAGCGCTGGAAAGCCTCCGCTACCTGGATCGCCAGTTCACGCGTCGGCGCCAGCACCAGCGCCTGCGGCGCGGCCTGCTTGATGTCGATGCGGGACAGGATAGGCAGCGCAAAAGCCGCGGTCTTGCCGGTGCCGGTTTGCGCGGTGCCCAGCACGTCGCGGTTTTCCAGCAGGTGGGGGATGGTGGAAGCCTGGATCGGAGACGGGGTCTCGTAGCCTACTTCTTTCAGCGCCTTCAAAATGGGGGCGCTGAGGTTCAAATCGGTAAACAGGGTGTCAGACATGGCGGCACTCGTGGGTTATTGTTGTATCGCCTTGATGCGACGGAAGGTGCTATTTTACCCTTTTACACCGGTAACCCCGGGTACGACCCAAGGGTCGGACCCCGACTTACCGGTTCAGGTGTGCGGCTTGACATCATCCTTCAGCGCATTCAATGCCATTTTCTCAATGACCCCGGGCGCCAGCAGCTTGAGCCACCGCCCCAGCTTACCCTTGGCCGTCATCACCACTTCCCGCCTGCGTCCCTGCATGCCCTCGATAATGAGCCGCGCACATTCGGCCACCGGCATTGCCGCGTCCTCCCGCAAAGAGCTCTTACCCAGCTCCCCGCCCGCCGCGTTATAGCCCCGATAACGGATCTGGGTATCCACCACGCCCGGATAAGCGGTGGTCACGCTCACCCCATGCGGCTTCATTTCCGCCCGCAGCGCTTCGAAAAATCCCGCCATCGCGAACTTGGTCGCGCCATAGGCCGTACGCCCCGGCACGCCCACCAGCCCCGCCAGCGAGGACACCGCCACGATGCGCCCCTGCGAGGCTTTCAGGTAAGGCAGCGCCGCGTGCGTGCACCAGATCGCGCCCCACAGGTTCACTTTCATCAAGTCCTCATACCAGCCCAGGTCCGTCACCTCCTCGAACAGCGCGTGGGCAGAGCGGCCGGCGTTGTTGACCAGGGCGTCGATGCGGCCGAAGCGCTGCACGGCGGCCGCCACCAGTTGCCGGCATTGCTCCTGATGCGCCACGTCGGTAGGCACGACCAGCGTTTCGGCACCGGCGGCCGCGCAGCTTGTTGCCACGGCTTGCAGCGCCGCCTCGTTGCGTGCGGCCAGGACCAGGGCGACATCCTTGCGCGCCAGCTGGCGCGCCATTTCTGCGCCGATGCCGTCGGACGCGCCGGTGATAATGATCACTTGCATGGGGTCTCCTTTTGTTTCAGCCATTATGGAGTAAGATCGGCGCCATGAATATCAAGTACTTTATGCCCGCAGGCCTGCTGCTGGCCGCCGCTTCCGCCGTGGCGCAGCAGGCACCCGCCGTCAAGGAAGCGCCGCTGCGCGCCCACCTTTCCTTCCTCGCCGACGACCTGCTCGAAGGCCGCGGCACCGGCCAGCGCGGGGGCGACCTGGCCGTGCGCTATCTCGAAACCCAGGCCGCAGCCATCGGCCTCAGGCCCTTGGCCAATGGCATGTACCGCCAATCGGTGAAATTCCAGGGCACCCGCCTGCAAACCGGCAGCTCGATCACATTCAGCGCGGGCGCAGGCACGCTTGCACCGCGACTGGGCGAGGATGTCCTGATCGGCACCGGCAGCGGCCAGGCCGACGTGGTGTTCGATGCGCCGCTGGTCTTCGTCGGCTACGGCGCCATCGCACCGGAGGAAAACTGGAACGACTACAAAGACGCCGATGTAAAGGGCAAGATCCTGGTGATGATGGTCAATGACCCGCAGCCGACCGCCGAGGAACCGGACCGCTTTGCCGGCAAGGCCTACACCTATTACGGCCGCTGGATGTACAAATATGAAGAGGCGGTGCGGCGCGGCGCCGCTGGCGCCCTCCTGATCCACACCACGCCTTCCGCCGCCTACGGCTGGAACGTGCCCGCCACCAGCTTCTCGCTGGAACGCTTCCACGCGCCGGGCGCCGGCAACCTGATTGAAGGCTGGTTGAGCGAAGACTTCAGCCGCAGCCTGTTCAAAGCCGCTGGCTTTGAGCTTGACGCCTTGCGCGCTGCCGCTGAACACCGCGACTTCCGCCCGGTCGCCCTGAACATCAGCGCCCACAGCGAGATCCGCTCCAGAGTGCGCCAGGTCGAACAGTTCAACGTCGTCGGCATCGTGCCTGGCAGCGATCCAAAACTGAAAGACGAAGCGGTAGTCTATTCCGCGCACTGGGATCACCTGGGCAAGACCGAAGAGCGCATCTACAACGGCGCCATCGACAACGGTTCCGGCGCCGCCGCCCTGCTGGCGATGGCCGCAGCCGCTGTGCAGAAACCTGCCAAACGCTCCCAGGTCTTCCTGTGGCCGGCCGCCGAAGAAGTGGGTATGCATGGCGCCTCGGCCTACGTCGCCAATCCTGCTTTTCCGCTGAATCGCACACTGGCCGACCTGAATCTCGATTCCATGAATTTCGCCGGCCGCAGCAAAGACATCGGCGTGGCGGGCGCCGAACGCAGCACGCTCGCCGATGCAGCCGCGCGCGTCGCCAGGCAAATGGGCCTGAAGCTGGCGCCATCCATCCCCGACCTGTCAGGCGCCTACTTCCGCGCCGACCACTTCCAGTTCGCCAAAGCCGGCGTGCCTGCGTTTAACGTCGGTTCCGCCGTGTTCTCCGGCGACGGCCACTTCGAGTTCGAGCAAGCGCAGAAAGCGTCAGCCGCCAAGATCGTAGCCTTCAAGCAGGACTACCATACGGTGCGCGACCGGTACCGCCCCGAGTGGGATTTGTCGGGCATGGTGCAGCAAGCCCAGTTCACGCTGAACCTGGGCTACGAGCTGGCCAATGGCAAAACGATGCCGGCCTGGAAGAAAGGCGATCCGTTCAGCTTTGTGAAGCGCTAGCCGGTCATTGCGGACGAACTGCTTTCCGCTTCATTTCGCAACAGCCCGCGCGGCTTCGTGCTGCTCCAGCAGGGCGAGGAAATCGGCCGCCGGCACAGGGCGGCCAAAGAAATAGCCCTGCATGTGGTGGCAGCCGTGGCGACGCAGGAAGTCCAGCTGCTCCTGCGTCTCCACGCCTTCCGAAATCACTTCCAGGCCCAGGTTGTCGGCCAGCGCGATGATGGTGGTGACGATGGCTGCATCATCGGGATCGACCGTCAGGTCGCGCACGAAGGTCTGGTCGATCTTCAACACGTCTATCTCGAAGCGCTTGAGGTGCGCAAGCGAGGAATAGCCGGTGCCGAAATCGTCGATCGCCAACTGCACGCCCAGCTTTTTCAGCTGGTGCATGACTTCCGTTGCATGCGCCACGTCGTCCATCACCGCGCTTTCGGTCAGTTCCAACTCCAGGCAGCACGGCGCCAGGCCGGTGTCGGCCAGCACCTCGGCCACGCTTTGCACGAAGTCCGGCTCGGCCAACTGGCGCGCCGACACGTTGACGGCAACGCGCAGCTCCTGGCGGCCGGCATGCTGCCAGTCGCGCAGCTGGCGGCAGGCGGTACGCAGCACCCAGGCGCCAAGCGCCAGGATCTGGCCGGTCTCCTCGGCCAGCGGAATGAAACGGTACGGCGCCACCATGCCCATTTCCGGATGGCGCCAGCGGATCAGCGCCTCCATGCCCATGACGCGGCCGCTGGTGCAATCGACCTGTGGCTGGTAGTGCAGTTCGAACTCGCGCCGCTCCAGCGCTGTGCGCAGCGCGGTCTCGATGCGCAAGCGCTCGCCCAGCTGCTCATTCATGGCCGCCGTATAGAACTGGTACTGGTTGCCGCCCATCTCCTTGGCGCGGAACATGGCGATATCCGCGCGCTCGGCCAGCACGCCCGGCTCCTTGCTGTCACCAGGAAAGGCCGCAATGCCGGCGCTGGCGGTCAGGAAAAGCTCGGCCCCATCCAGCACCAGCGGCGCGGACAGGCTGTCCAGCACGCGCTGCAACTGCTCGGCGCGCGGCGCATGGCCGCCGCGTTCCGGCAACAGCATCAGCGCGAATTCATCGCCGCCAAGGCGCGCCACCGTGTCGACCGGCCGCACCGCCGCCTGCAGGCGTGCCGCCACGATTTGCAGAAGACGGTCGCCGCCCTTGTGGCCAAGACGGCTGTTGGTGAACTTGAAGCGATCAAGGTCGATCGACACCAGCCACAACTCGTGTCCTTTGCGGCCCGAGTGCTGGATGGTTTGCGCCAGGCGGTCCTGCAAAAGCAGGCGGTTCGGCAAGCCGGTCAGCGCGTCGTGCGTCGACTGATGCTCCAGCTCCGATTCGTAGGCCTTGATGGCGGTGATGTCATGCTGGATCGAGATGAAGTTGGCGACCCTGCCCTGCTCATCGCGCACCGGCGACATATAAACATCGTTCCAATACAAGGTGCCGTCCTTGCGGTAGCAGCGCACAACGGCGTGCCCATCGCGCTGCTCGCGGATGGCAGCGCGCAGTTCATCGACGCCGGGCTGCTCCAGGTCCGTGCCTAGCAGCATGCGCGGACTGCGCCCCAGCGCCTCGTCGGCACGGTAGCCGGTAATGCGCTCGAAGGCAGGATTCACGTACACCATCGGGCTCTTTGACCCGGCTTCAGTGATCACCACGGCATTGGTGCTCGATTCAATGGCGCGCTGGCGCAAAGCCAGCGCCTGGTTGGCCTCTTTCAATTCCGCCGTACGCTGCGCCACGCGCTGCTGCACCAGCTCCTTGCGGCGCTTGAGCGAATCGACGAAAGCGGCGGCGATCAGGGTGGTCAGCACGCCCAGCGCCAGCGCGGCCAGGGATGCCAGGTGCTCGCTGGCCAAAGCGTGAGGCCCCGGCGACGCCACCAGCAGCCAGCGCGTGCCGGCCACGTCCAGCGGCTGCATGACGGGCGCAACGCGGACCGGATACAGCCAGGCCGGCAAGGTCAGGCTGCTGCCCTCCGGTACCGGCGGAGCAACATACACCAGGGCGCCCGAATGGGGTTCCGGGCTGGCGTATACCTGCATATCCAATGCGGCCGCCTCCGGTCCGGCATTGGCGAAGATCTTCTCGATCATCTCGCCAGGCTGCAAAGTCAGCGCCGTTTCTCCCAGCACGCGCCCTGCGCCATACAGCGGCATTGACACCACCACGCCCAGGCGTCCGCGCCCGCCATCGCGCTGCGCCAACTTGACCAGCGGCCCGGCCGCCGGCTGCCCGCTGGCATATGCGCGCTGGCGCGCCGAATCGTCGTGGTTGGGGTAAAGGGTGTCGAGTCCGAGCGCGGGCTCATTGCCGGCCAGCGGTTCGATGTAGTCGATCACGCGGTAACGCGCCCGCACGGCAGCCGGCCGCGCCACGCCATCGTGCATTTCACGCACGGTGGCGCCGGGGTGCACGGCCTGCAGCGAAGCTTCAAAGGCGGGCCGCTCGGCGTTCTCAATAAAGCGCAGGTAGCTGGTGCCTAGCACATAGGGATGGCGCGCCAGCAGGGGCGCGACGAAGCGCTGGAATTCTTCGCGGCTGGTCGCGGGACGGCTGACGAACAACTGGTTGACAGCCTGCAGGCTGGCCATGGCGCCGCCGATGCCTTCGCGCAGCACATAGGCGCGCGCTTGCACGCGCTGTTCGAATGCCAGCTGGGCGCGCTGCGCCTCCAGTCTGCTGACGCCGGCAAAAAGGGCGCCGGTCAGGGCGAAACCGCACAGCAGCGCCAACGCCGCGGTGCGCGTGCGGAATGAGTGCTGTGGTGCTGCGCTGTCTGCTTGGTCCATAGGTCCCTGCCTTCGCTCTGCGAGCTTACCATTTTCGCACGGCCATGCATTTAATACCATAGGGCAATATTTGCCGCGCGGCTCACGCGCGCCGGGCACCGCGGCCGCGGCCTATACTGAACCGCCTAAACCACACTGGAGGCGAGCATGGAGAAAACCTGGATCGTTGTGGCCGACAGCAGCCACGCCCGCATCTTCCAGCTGCGCGACGGCCAGCTGCCTGCCGAAGAAATCCAAGACCTGGCCAATCCGCTGGGACGGGCCGACAACAAACAGGTCGCTTCCGACAGCCACGGCCAGTTTGCCGGCCCGGACGGTCATGGCCATACCGCGCCACGCGTGGAAGAGCCGGTGCAGCATGAAGTGCACCAGTTCGCACGTCAACTGGCCCGCCAGCTTGACACAGCGGCCGCCCAGCAACGCTTCCAGCACCTGGCCCTGGTGGCCGCGCCGCGCTTTTTAGGCCTGCTGCGCGACAGCCTGGACAAGCAGACGCGCAAGCTGGTGACAGCGGAAATGGCGAAGAACGTGGCCGCCCTGCCGCGCAGCGACCTCGATGCTTGCCTGCAGGCGCTGGCCCGGCAGCACCCCACCCATTGAGGCGGCGTCATGGACCTCAGCACGCAATGGACGACCGTGCCTGGCCCGGATGGCGAGTTCGACGCCTTTCTTGCGCTGCCGCGCAGCGGCCACGGCCCTGCCTTGCTCCTCTTGCAGGAAATCTTTGGCGTCAACGCCCATATCCGCGCCGTGGCCGAACAGTACGCCGCCGATGGCTACGTCGTGCTGGCGCCGGACCTGTTCTGGCGCCAGGGCAAGCGACTGGAATTCGGCTACGGCGAAGCGGACTGGGGCCGCGCGGCCCAGTGCAAGCTACGCGCCGACACGGCGCAAACCCAGGCTGACATCGGCGCCGCCGCAGCCACCCTGCGCGCCACGCCCGGCGCAGAAGGCAGGTTGGCGACAGTGGGCTATTGCTGGGGCGGCCAGATGGCCTTCCTGGCGCTGGCCAATGGCCATGCCGACCATGCCGTGGCGTATTACGGCGGCGGCATCCAGAACTGCCTTGACCGCGCCGCCGATATCCACGCCCCGCTGCTGATGCATTTCGGCGGGCGCGATGCCCACATTCCGCGCGAAGCCGTGCGCTCGATCGCCGAACGCTTCGAACACGACGAGCAAGTTGAAATCCATATTTATCCGGAGGCGGAGCACGGCTTCAATTGCAGCCACCGCAGCACCTACCACCAGCGCAGCGCAGCCGAAGCGCATGGCCATACCTTGCTATTCCTGAGCGAGAACCAGTAAGTGCGTCTGCGCACAGAGCGCCCAACCGTACAGTCCTAATCTCGAGTGCTGGACACCAACGGAGGAAATGATGGCTGATGACCTGAATTCCCGGCCCGCGCCTGCGGCCGCCGCAATCTCCCCGGCCGCAACCCTGGCCGCCACCTTGATGGCTGCTGTCCTTGCTGCTTGCGGCGGCGGGGGAGGCGGCGGCTCCGGCCCGGTGGTGCAGCCGGAACCGCCCAAGCCCGATCCGACACCGCCGACGCCCGCGCCGTTCACGCTGGCCGTGCGCGAAGTGGCCAGCGGCCTGCAGAGTCCGGTGTTCCTGACTGCGCCCGCCGCCGACACCCGCCGCTTCATTGTCGAGCGTGGCGGCCGCATCCGCATCCTGGCCAGCGATGGCAGCCTGCGCAGCACGGCCTTCCTCGACTTGTCCGGCCTGATCAGCACCGATGGCGAAGGCGGTTTGCTGTCGATGGCCTTCCATCCCGGCTATGCGCAGAACGGCAAGTTCTACATTTACTACACGGACAAATTCAACAATATCGCCATCGATGAAGCCAAAGTGTCCACCGGCAACGCTGACCTGGCTGATGCCAGTTCCCTGAAGCGCCTGATTACCATCCCGCACCCGAACTACAACAATCACTTCGGCGGCTTGCTGGCCTTCGGTCCGGACGGCTACCTGTATGCCGGCACCGGCGATGGCGGCAGCAGCGGCGACCCCAGCGGCAATGCGCAGAATCTGGACTCCCTGCTGGGCAAGCTGCTGCGCCTGAACGTTGACACACCCGTGGCTCCACTCTACCTGGTACCGCCGGATAACCCCTTCGCCGGACAACAGGACAAGCGCGGCGAGATCTGGGCTTATGGCTTGCGCAATCCCTGGCGCTTTGCCTTCGATTCCGTGACAGGCTCGCTCTACATCGCCGACGTTGGCCAGGACCTCAAGGAAGAAGTCAACGTCGTCGCGGCCACGCAGAAGCCGGTCAACTATGGCTGGAACATCATGGAGGGCACCAGCTGCTACAACGCCGCCACCTGCTCGCAGCAAGGACTGGTGAAACCCGTGTTCGAATACGACCACGGCGCCAGCAATGCAAACGGCTGCGCCATCACCGGCGGTTTCGTCTACCGTGGCAAGGCCTTGCCCGAGCTGGCCGGACGCTACCTGTATTCGGACTACTGCAAGGGCTTCCTGCGCAGCTTCCAGTTCGCCAACGGCACTGTCAGCGATGCAAAGGACTGGGCGGTGGGCGATATCGGCAGGATCCCAAGCTTTGGCCAGGATGCGGCGGGCGAACTGTACATGCTGAGCGACGGGGGCAAGGTGTACCAGATTGTGAAGGGACCATAGCCGTCTCGGGCTGGCGCGAAGGCGCGCTACAATGTGCGCTTTCCCACTAGCCCATTCAAGACATGGCCAGACTGACGCTGTCGTTCCCGGACGATCAATTCTGCTTTTCGACCCAGCTCACCGTGCGCGTGACCGATATCAACGGCGCCAACCACCTGGGCAACGATTCGATGATTTCAATGATCTCGGAAGCGCGGGCGCGCTTCCTGTTCGAGTTCGGCGTGCAGGAAACCGAGGCCGACGGCACCGGCATCATCGTCACCGACCTGGCCACCACCTATCGTGCCGAAGCGCATGCCCGCGACCAGCTGCTGTTCGAGGTGGGAGTCATGGATTTCAACAAATACGGCGGCGATGTGATTTTCCGCGTCACCCGCCCGGCCGACGGCAAGCTCGTTGCCATGGCCAAGCAGGGCTTTGTGTTCTACAACTATGCGCACGCCCAGGTCGTACCGATGCCGGACGACTTCCGCGCCAAGTTCACCCGCGTGAACTGGATCGATTAAGCGCCGGCCTTACTTCCTGCTCAGCTGCGTTGGGCTGCCGAAGGTCGACTTGAACCAATCGTCGATCATCGGCTTTTCGTAGCGCAGCGTGTCGCCGGACGCATAGTGGTTCAAACGGTCCAGGTACATCATGTTTTTCAAATGCTCCTGGCCGCTCGCGATGAGCTGCCCGTCTTGCTCCAGCGAATAGCTCAGCGCCATCGTCGGCCAGTCTGCGCCGCCGCGCAAAACACGAACGTCATCAATGAAGTGGCGGCGGTGCGGTTCCACCCGGCCTGCCAGGTCAATATCGGTGACCGTGATGTTCAAGTGCTGGTTGGCAGGCAGTCGCTGGGCCAGGTGCTGGAAGTGCTCGGTAAATTGCTTGAGCATTTCCGCGCGGTCCTGCTCCCAGGCCGGCACGTCCATATATTTATCCGCGTCCTGGTATTTGACCGTCACCGTGCCAGCTGAAGCGGCGCCGGCTGCGGCCAACAACAGCGCAGCGGCAATCCAGAATCGAGTTGCGTGTTTCATGATTGGTTTCCTTTCCTAGATAACCTTCAATATACTCCTCGCCCACACCCCTGCTGTCATTGAAACAATTTCTGACAAATAAAACCGGGCGGAAAAGTGAACCTTCGTGTGCGTGGGCGCACCGCGCGGCGGACGGCGCGCCATCACACTTGGGCGCAGGAGGTAGCCCATGCCCGAAGGCCCATCGATCGTCATCCTGACCGAACTCGTTCGCAGTTTCGAAGGCCGCACCATCGCGGCCGCCAGCGGCAACAGCAAAGCCGTTCCCTTCGAAGAACTGCCCGGCCAACCCATCCTGTCGCTGCGAAGCTGGGGCAAGCATTTCCTGATCGAGCTGCCGCTCTTCACCCTGCGCATACACTTCATGATGTTCGGCAGCTACCGCATCGACGAACGCAAGGAAGGTGCGACACCGCGCCTGTCGCTGCAGTTCGAGGAAGGCGGCGAACTCAACTTCTACACCTGCTCGGTCAAGCTGGTGCCGGGCGAACTGGAACTGGCTTACGATTGGCGCAGCGATGTCATGTCGGAGCATTGGAGTCCGCGCCTGGCTTTGAAAAAATTGCGCGAAAATCCCGAGCGATTTGTCTGCGATGCTTTACTCGACCAGCATATTTTTAGTGGGGTTGGCAATATTATCAAAAACGAAGTATTGTTTCGATTGCACATACACCCTCTCTCAACAGTAAGTAAATTGCCGCAAGGAAAGTTAAGGGAGCTGGTGAAGCAGGCACGCCAATACAGTTTTGAATTCAAAGCGTGGAAACAGGCCTACGAATTAAAGAAGCATTGGCAGGTGCATAACCGCCGTGATTGTCCCCGTTGCAATATCAAGCTGCACCGGGCCCATCTGGGGCTCACCCAGCGCCGCACGTTCTGGTGCGAGAACTGTCAAAAGCGTTACGGCGACGCAGTGATGTTGTAAAGATTTAGCTAATCCAGTATTGCCTGTTGTTAATAACAATGGGTCGGACTACAATCAATTGGATGCGCCTAAAAATTGCGCATCGCCCAGGGACTGTGTGTCACATTTGGAATTTGCCAATATGTCTTTCTTGTCTTCTGCTACGCCCAAACTCGCGCCGTGGAGAATCCTGCTGGTCGATGACGAACCCGATATTCACGACATCACCAAGCTGACCCTGAGCCGCTTCCGGCTGGAAGGCCGCGGGCTGACTTTCCTTCACGCTTACAGCGGCGCCGAAGCGAAAGAAGTGCTGGCAAAAGAAAAAGACATCGCCCTCGTTTTCCTCGACGTGGTGATGGAAAAGGAAGACTCCGGACTCGAAGTGGCGCGCTGGATGCGCGAAGACCTGGACAACCAGTTCACCCGCATCGTGCTGCGCACCGGCCAGCCAGGCCAGGCGCCGGAAGAACGCGTGATCGTCAACTACGACATCAACGATTACAAGGAAAAAACCGAGCTCGACCGCACCAAGCTGTTCACCACCACTTTCGCCGCACTGCGCGCCTACCGCGACATCATGAAGGTGGAAGAAGCGCGCCAGCAGCAGCTGCATTACCGCGAAGGCCTGGAGCGCGTGATCGCCGCCTCGGCCCATATTTTCCAGCAGCGTAACCTGAAGGATTTCGCCAACGGCCTGCTGCAGCAAGTGGTAGCGCTGCTGCGGCTTGAGCAAAGCATGCTGGTGCGCCTGCGCGGCGCCACGGCCGTCACCGGCGAAACCGCTTACGAAGTGCTGGCCCAGATCGGTCAGGACGAAGACAGCCTGCTGACGCCGGAACTGCTGGCCCAGCTGAAAGACGCGGAACGCAACCGGATTTCGCGCATGACCGGCGACACCTTCGTCGGCTACTTCCCCAACAGCAGCGGCAAGGCGTCACTGCTGGTGCTGAAGGGCGTGGAAGAGATTTCGGAGATCGACCAGAAGCTGCTGCAAATCTTCTGCAGCGGCGTGGCGATAGCCTTCGACAATATCCTGCTGACGCAGGAAATTACCGACACCCAGGCCGAGCTGATCATGCGTCTCGGCGACGTCGTTGAATCGCGCTCCAACGAAGCGGGCAACCACGTGCGCCGCATGGCCGAATTCTGCCACCTGCTGGCCACCGCCGCCGGCATGCCGGCAGAAGAAACCTCGGTACTCAAGCACGCCGCGCCGATGCACGACATCGGCAAGATCGCCACGCCCGATTCCGTGCTGCTCAAGCCCGGCAAGCTCGACGCCGCCGAATGGGAAATTATGAAGCAGCACCCGACGGTCGGCCTGTCGATCCTGGACGGCTCGCAGCGCCCCATCCTGAAAGCCGCCGCCGTGATCGCCCACCAGCACCACGAGAAATTCGACGGCAGCGGCTACCCGCAAGGCCTGAAGGGCGAGAACATCCACGAATACGCCCGCATCGTCGCCGTCGCCGACGTGTTCGACGCCCTGATGCACAAGCGCTGCTACAAAGACGCCTGGCCGGTCGAACAAGTGGTCACCCACATGCGCGAAGTCGCCGGCCAGCACCTCGACCCAAAGTATGTCGAGCTGATGGTGCAGAACATCGACAAAGCCCTCGCCATCAACGATCGCTTCCCGGACTAAAGCCGGGCTCAGCTGAATAAAAAAGGGGACGTAACATAAAAAAGGGGACGTAACACATTTAGCGCTGCGCGCTAAATGTGTTACGTCCCCTTTTTTATTCAGCTGAGCCCGGCCGATCAGGCTGATTGCTTGCGCTGGTCGCGGGGGAAGCGGAGGTGGTAGTGCAGGCCCATGCCGGGTGAGCTGACGACTTTTACCGTTCCGCCCAGAGGGCCGGTCACGAGGTTGTAGAGGATGTGTGCGCCCAAGCCGCTGCCGCCGGAGCCGCGCTTGGTGGTGAAGAATGGGTCGAACAATTGCTGCAGCGTGGTCGAATCCATGCCAACGCCATCATCGCTGTAGTCGAACAGTATATGCTCGCCATCGAGCTTGCCGGTGATGCGGATGCTGCCCTTCTGTCCTTCTTCAAAGCCGTGCACCAGCGAGTTAACCACCATATTGGTGACGATCTGCGAGACGGCGCCGGGGAAGCTTTCGCAGTGGATGTCCGGCGGGCAGTCGACTTGCACTTCAATCGGCTTGCCTTTCAGTTTTGGCTGCAGCGACAGCAGCACTTCGTCCAGGTATTTGCGCAGGTTGAAGTGGCGGATATTGTCGGAGGACTGGTCCACCGCCACTTGCTTGAAACTGCGCACCAGCGCTGCGGCGCGCTGGGTGTTGGTGGTCATTATTTTCAGCGACTGGTCGACCGTGTCGAAGAACTGGCTCAGGCCATCTTCGTCCAGGGCGCCGTCGGCCAGGTCCAGGCGGCACAGGCGCAGTTCTTCCACCAGGTGGCTGGTGGCGGTGACGCAGATACCGAGCGGGGTGTTTATTTCGTGCGCGACACCGGCCACCAGGCGGCCCAGTGAGGCCAGTTTCTCTTGACGCACCAGCTCCGATTGTGCGGTCTGCAGTTGCGTCAGCGCGGAGGCCAGCGCGGAGTTCTGCTCTTCCAGCTCGGCCTTGGCGCGGCGGATCGCCAGGTCGGCGCGCGTGCGCGCGATCGCGGCGGCGGTGTGGTTGGCGACGTAGGCGAGGATGTCCAGCTCGGCCTGCGTGTAGGTCACCGATTCGTTATAGCTTTGCACGATGATCACGCCCAGTGCCTCGTCGCCCACCGTCATCGGGGCGCCCATCCAGCTGGCGATGCCCTGGTTGCCCAGCGGTTCGTTGATTTCGCCGCTGGCCATCAGATCGGCGAAGGCTGGACCGTCCAGCAGCATCGGCTTGCGCTTCTTCAGCACGAAGGAGCTCATGCCAACGCCGTACTCGAAACGTTTGACGGGCGCTTCCAGGTCCTTCTCATCGACAAAGTAAGGAATCGAGATTTCGTCGCGCTTGGGGTGGTACAAAGCGACCAGGAAATTGCGAGCGGTGATCAGGCCGCCGACGATTTCGTGCAGGCGGGCGTACAACTCGCGTGCATCCGATTCGGCCGAGGCGGAGGCTGACAAGCTGGCGATTTCGTACAGCGCGCGCTGCAGGCGCTCGGCCTTGCTGCGCTCCGCCACTTCGCGCTCCAGCTCCAGCGTGCGCTCGCGTACCGCGCGTTCCAGCCGGTCCATGCTCTGCAAGCCTTGCAGGGCGCTGGAAACGTGGTTGGCGATCTGTGCGAACAGGGCCTGGTCTTCTTCGCTATAAGTGTGCTGCTTGTCGTAGCTCTGGATCACCATGGCGCCGAAAACTTCATGCCCCTGGTCGAGCAGCGGGCAGCCGATCCAATGCTCGGCCACGGTGCCGACGCCAAACTCTTCGTTCTCGTCGCGCGCACGCTGCTCGTCGCCGGTCATCACCAGGCGCTGCTTGTTCAGGATCACCCAGGCGGTCGGCGACTGGTCGGGCGTGGCCAGCTGCACCAACTGGTCCTTGTAGGGATGGTCGTCGACTTCATCGACGAAATAGACGAAGCGTACGGCATTGCCGGGGGCGTCGCGGTCGCTCAGGGCCACATAGAAGTTGGCGGCATACATGATGCGGCCCAGTGCCGCGTGTACGGATTGCAGGAAGACCGTGATGTCGGTGCAGCTGTTGGACAGCTGACCAATTTCGAGCAGGATTTCCTGGACTGCCTCCAGGCGGCGCAGACGGCTTTCCATCTTATTCCCAAGGTTACATGCGTCTGGGCAATATAGCAGGAGGCAGGCAGGCGGGCCAGAGGAAAACAAAGCCCGCGTTGTATGCGGGCCGTCTGTATTTAACGAGGTTTGTGCTATGTCAATGCAACGACATGGCGGGCCGTCGCGGCGGCATGACCGGCGGGCCAAGCGGCGTAATGCGCGGATCGATGGCCGGGTCCGGCGTCTGGTATTTGAAGGGATTGATGATGATTGGTGGAATCGTCGGTGGTGCGGATGGCGGGCCTTTGGGGCCGCCGCCGAACCATGAAGTTGCGCTGCGCTGGCGCGGTTCGCTGTCGATTCCCAGGAGCAACGATTGGCTCCCGTCTCTTACTAGCCAAGCCATATTCCCCTCCATCTCAGAGATCGGATATTCAGTATAGGCAAACAGTTAATGAATTCAAGCTGCAATCGTCGACTTTTTCCATTCATCATCGCAATTCAACCGTTCATCGCAATCCGATGGCTGCGACGGGGAGTGAGGCCTACAGTGACACCATGTTCAACGCCAAGAGGCCCATCATGAAAAAGGTAATTGCCCTGACCCTGCTGCTGCTGTTCTTCTGCACCATTGCAGCCTGGATTTCAATCGACGCCAACGACCTGGTAGTCACCGTGGGCGATTCGGACTTTGACGGCCCACTGGGCGCCCTGCTGGGCACCGTCATCGCCGGCGGCGTGTTCGCCATCATGGCGGTGGTGATGACCTTCGTGGCGGTGCTGGTGGGCTTCATGATGGCGGGCGTCGGCGTGCTGGTGATCCTGGCCCTGGCCCTGGCTGCCGTAGTCACCATGGCTGCCGTGTCGCCACTGTTGCTGCCGCTGATGATCCCCTTCGGCATCTACTGGCTGATGAAGCGCCGCAGCCGCAAGCAACAAGCCGTTCCAGCCCTGGAACACGCCCCTGCATGATTGCCTGGGTCGGGTGCTAGAATGCAATTTTGGCAACTCACAAAATTGCATCCATGCGCCCGACTTTTCTGTTGCTCCCCATCGCCTTCGCAGTCTCCGCTCCCGCCTTCGCCGACAAGCTCGATGACGCCATCCTGGCGGAAATGAAGCGCAGCCATACGCCCGGTATCTCCATCGCTGTCGTCAAAAACGGCAAGATCATCCGCGAACAGGGCTACGGATTCGCCGACCTGGAAAACCAGGTCAAAGTGACGCCCGCCACCGTGTTCCAATCCGGCTCAGTTGGAAAGACCTTTACCGCTGCGCTGGTGATGCTGCTGGCGCAAGACGGCAAGCTATCGCTGGACGATCCCATTTCCAAACACCTGGCCAACACACCCAAGGCATGGGAAGGCATCACCATTCGCCACCTGCTGTCGCACACCTCCGGCCTGGGCGACCCGTATGCCAAACTGGACCTGACCAAGGATTACAGCGAAGAAGAACTGATCGCGCTGGAAGCGGAGATCCCGGTCCTGTTCGCGCCCGGCGAAAAATGGTCTTACTCGAATATGGGCTACCACCTGCTCGGATTCATCTGCAACAAAGCAGGCGGCAAGTTCTACGGCGACCAGCTGCATGACCGCATCTTTGCGCCGCTGGACATGGGCACGCGCATCATCAGCGAAGCGGACATCATCCCGCACCGTGCGCGCGGCTACGAACGCAAGGGCGGCCAGACGGTGAATCAATCCTGGGTCGCGCCACGCCTGAACACCACGGCCGACGGCAGCTTGTACCTGACGGCGCGCGACCTGGCCAAGTGGGACCTGGCGCTCTATGGCGACAAGGTGCTGCCGGCCAGCGTGCGCCAGGCCAGCTGGACTCCGGCAAAGCTGAACGATGGCAGCGCCACCCAATACGGCTACGGCTGGCAGCTGTTCGACCGCAACGGTCACAAGACCATTGCGCACAGCGGTTCCTGGCAAGGCTTCCGCGCGCAGCTGTACCGCTTTGTGGACGACAAGCTGTCGGTGGTGGTGCTGGCCAATTCCGCGTCGGCGCGTCCCAACAAGCTGGGCGACATCGTCGCGGCCCATTATCTGCCGGCGCTGGCCGTCATTCCCAAGCCGGCCATTGCGGAAACCGAACCGGCGGTGGCCGAACGCGTGCGCGCCATGTTCGCCCGCATTGCCGAAGGCAAGCAGCCGGAAGGCTTGAGCAGCAAGGTATCCGAAGCGCTCTCGCCCGACTTCATTGCGATGGTGTCGGCAGATTTGCGCGAATGGGGCCCGCTGCGCAAGGTGGAGCCGTTGGCGCGCAGCGTCGATGGCGAAGTGCGCAAATACAGCTACCGCCTGAACTACAGCAGCGGCACCTTGCTAGTCGACATGAGCCTGGGCAAAGCCGACATGGTGGATCAGTTGCGCCTGCGCCCGGACTGATCAGCCCTCCACGCGATTGCGGCCGCCGCGCTTGGCGCGGTACAGGGCCTGGTCGGCACGCACCAAGGCCGCGTCGCCGCTGCTTTCGGCCGGGGCCAGGCTGGCGATACCGATACTGACCGTGATGGCGATGGTGCTGCCATTGCGCCCCATGGGCGTATCGGCGATGCGCTGGCGCAGGCGCTCGGCGAAAGCGCGCGCCGCATCCAGGTCGGCGCCCGGCAGCAGGATGGCAAATTCCTCGCCGCCCACGCGGCCCAGCATGTCGATCTTGCGCTGCGAGTCGCGCATCAGGCCAGCAAGGTGGCGCAGCACGGCGTCGCCCCAGTCGTGGCCATGGGCGTCGTTAATGTCCTTGAAGTGGTCGATGTCCAGCATCAGCACGGCGGCGCGGCCGCCGACGTCGCGCTGTAAGCGGGCCTGTTCGTCTTCCAGGCGCGCCATGAATTCGCGCCGGTTCGGCAAACCGGTGAGGAAATCCGTGGTGGCCAGCTGCACTAGTTCTTCGTTCAAGCGCTTGCGTTCCGTGATGTCGAGGGTGGACACGATCACGAAGTCCAAGGTGTTTTCATGGCCCGGCATCACCAGCAGCGTCAATTCATTCTGGCGCTCCACACCATCCAGCCGCAGGAAGCTGCTCTCGCACTGGAACAGGTGGGCGCCCTCCTCCATCGCCAGCAGCGCACGGCCAAATTCCTGCATGGCCGATGGCGCGAAGTTTTGCGCCAGGGACAGGCGGCCCGGTTCCTTGTTGGCCGGTTCAGCGCCAACCTGTGAGAGCGCCGCCGCATTGACGTCGGTAATGCGCACCAGGCTCGCCAGCCGGTGCAGGTGGCTCGGATTGAATTGCAACCATTGCGCGACGTCTTCCACGCCCGATTCGGCCAGCTCCAGCAAGGCTGCACGCGCGGCCGACCAGTCCTGCTGCCACAGGGCCACCGGCGCGTGGTCGTACAAGCTGCGAAAGCGTGCTTCGCCCACGCGCAAGGCTTCCGCACCGCGCGCCTGTTCCACCGCGATGCCGACCAGGCTTGCGGCCTGGTCGAGCAGGACCAGATGGGCGACGCTGGGGCGCTGCGGTTCGCGGTGGTAAATGGCGAAGGAGCCCAGGACCTTGCCGTTGGCCCCATGCACCGGTTCCGACCAGCAGGCGCCCAGGCCGGCGCGCAGGGCCAATTCGCGGTAAGGCGCCCAAAGCGGGTCGCTGCGGATGTCTTCCGCAATCACGCGGCTGTTGCTGGTGACGGCCTTGCCGCAGGATCCATTGCCAAAGCCAACGGGCAGGCCATTGATCGCATCGTTGAAGAAGCCTGGCAGGCTTGGACCGGCTGCCACGAACAGGTGCTTTGCCTCTTCGTCCAACAGCATCACGCTGCAAATCATGCCGGGGTTGACGGCTTCGATGCCGCGCAGGAGGTTGTCCAGCACCTCATGCTGCGGAGCGCCGGCGGCCAGCAACTCCAGCACCTGGTGGCGCGCCTCTTCGCGCCTCTCGTTCAGGGTACGTTCGGTGATGTCGCGGAAGGACCAGAGCCGCGCCGCTTCGCTGCCAAGCTGCACGGGTCGCGTGGTCACTTCCAGCACGCGGCCATCACGCATCTGCAGCAGGCTATGGTTTTCCTCATCGGCCGGCTCGTCGCGGGCGCAGGCGTGCAGGAAGGAATCGGGCTGCTCCAACTGGCCGGCCATGTGCGCCAGCAGGATGGCGCCATCGGCTTGCCAATCCAGCTGCTCCGGCACATTCCACAACTGGCGGAAGCGGCGGTTCGAGTTCAGGATCGCGCCGCGGTAGTTATCGACCAGGATACCGTCCACCGTCGAATCGAGGATGCAGCGCAGCACCGCCTGGCTGCCTTGCGCATGTTCGGCCATGGCCAACAATGTTTCCTGCCCTTCGCGCAATTCGTCGCCCATGCGGCTGCTGTGCTCCAGGGCCACGCGCAGGCGTTGCCGGCTTTCCGCCAGCACGTAAGACAGCAGGGACAACAGGGCGCTCAGCAGCAGGCCGCCGATAGCGATGGCGCGCGGCTTATCCGACAACACCCCGCCCGGCTTGGGCAGCGCGCTGATTTGCAGCGTCCAGCGACGCCCGGCCAGGCTCACGTGCTTGACGGCGTGATGCCGCTCCTGGTTCGCGTCGTACGCTGGTGCGCTGTCGAACAAGCGGCTCATTTCATTGGATACCTCGCCGTCGTAAATTTCAACGTCCAGGCCGCGCTGCGCATCGTGGCCCAGGGCTGTCATCACATCGTCCATGCGGAACGGGGCGTAGACCCAGCCCTTGGCTGCGCTGCGGCGCTGGATGACGGTGTAGCGGCCAACGCCGTTCTGGTAGACCGGCAGCGCGATGATGAACCCCGACTGCACCGGGGCGGCCGTCTCCTGCTTCAGCAGCAGCTTGCCGGTCATGGTCGGCAGGCCGGTATCGCGCGCCTGCTCGAAGGCGGCGCGGCGTACCGGCTCTGACAGGCCGTCATAGCCGAAGGCGCGCTGGTTGGCGCTGTCGAAGGGTTCGAGGTAGACCACCGGCGCGTACTGGCTACGCTGGCCAGGCGGCGTCACCGCGTAATCGGGGAAGCCTTCCGCCTGCACCGTTGCAATGTGGGAGGCTAGCTGGGGGCCGGGCACCAGGCGCATGAACCCGATGCCCTGCATGCCGGGGAAATTCTGGCTTAGCTCAAGGCGTTCGACGTAGGTGTGGAATTCCTGGCGGTCGACGAAGTCGGAACTGGCGAACAAGCCCTGCACGCCGTACAGGGCCTGGACGTAGGCCTGCATGCGCGCTGCGATGTTGTTGACCAATTCGCGGGCACGGTATTCGAAGTCGGCGCGGGCATCGCGTTCGGCGTCGCCGCGCGCTCCCCACCACAGACTTGCCGTCGCCGTCAGGCATAGCCCCGCCACCAGCCCCGCCAGAAGGCGAGGTTGGAGGAGGCTTTGTAGGGGGCTGGCTGGTGGCCTCTGCATACCACCATCTTAGTTTGTTTTCAGGGCAATGTAGTTGCCCTATAGAAAATGTCAATCGGCGCTGGTATCGCGATTGCCAGCCAGCGTGGACTGGTACAGGCGATAGCCGCGCGCGCGCAGTTCGCAAGCAGGGCAACCGCCGCAGCCATAACCCCAATCATGCAATTCACCACGCTCGCCCTTGTAGCAGGTGTGGGTATCGGAGCGGATCAGGTCAACCAGCGGCTGGCCGCCCATTTGCTCGGCCAGTTGCCAGGTTTGTGCCTTGTCCAGCCACATCAGCGGGGTTTCCAGCTTGTTGCGGGTGTCCATGCCGAGGTTGAGGGCGACCTGCAGGGCTTTCATCGTGTCGTCGCGGCAGTCCGGATAGCCGGAGAAGTCGGTTTCGCACATGCCGCCCACCAGCACGGTCAGGCCGCGGCGATAGGCCAGGGTGGCCGCCACGGTCATGAACAGCAGGTTGCGGCCCGGAACGAAGGTGTTCGGCAGGCCGTTTTCCTGCATCACGATCTCGATATCTTCAGTCATGGCCGTCTTCGACAATTCCGAGATCAGGCCCAGGTTGACCATATGGTCTTCGCCCAGGCGCTCGGCCCACTCGGGCTTGAGGCTGCGCATTTTTTCCAGCACGCGCGGGCGCACCGTCAGTTCGATCGCATGGCGCTGGCCATAATCGAAGCCGATGGTTTCAACGCGCGGGTAACGCTCCAGGGCCCAGGCCAGGCAAGTAGTCGAGTCCTGTCCACCGCTGAACAGGACCAGTGCGGCGTCGTTTGTCAGCATCGCTTCACTTTCATGTGGTTTCTTCTGGTTTTTTTGAAAATCTTAGGGGTACGCCAATTTGGCGGCTGATCCGGTAACATTCGGTTTCGACTTCCAGATCACAGACCACGAATTTTGGCACAAACCGGCATAAAAGTATTGAAGGGCCTTGTACTGGGCGGCGCCGCCCTGCTGCTGCCCTTGCTGGCGGCTGCCCAGGACTGGCATTACCAGGTGCGCATCAACGCACCGCGCGCCCTGGAGTCCCTCCTCGAGGACAACCTGGACCTGGTGCGCTACCGGACGAATTCGCGGATGGACCGCGACCAGCTGCAGCGCATGCTGCGTTCCGCGCCCGAGCAAATCAAGACACTGGTGGCGACTGCCGGTTACTACTCGCCGGAAGTCAATATCCGGCTGGACGAAAGCGATACCCCGACCGTCCATGTGGAGGTGGTGCCGGGCGAGCCGGTGCTGGTGGGCGAAGTGGACATTACGCTGGAGGGCTTTGCGTCGACTTCGGCCACGCCTTTCGACCAGGCTGCGCTGAAAGCCGGCTGGAGCCTGCCTGCCGGCGCCGTGTTCCGCCAGGACGATTGGGAGAAGGCCAAGCGCGATATCTTGCGCGCCCTGGTGCAGACGCGTTATCCGCGTGCGCAGATGACGGCCAGCGAGGCGGTGGTCGACCCGGACACGCGGCGCGCACTGCTGCATGTGACGCTCGACAGCGGGCCGGAAATGCGTTTCGGAGAACTGAAGATCGAGGGCTTGCGGCGCTATCCGGAATCGGTGGTGAGCAACCTGAATCCGATCAAGCCGGGCGATTACTACAGCGAGGCGGCGCTGCAGGCTTACCAGGGCAAGCTGCAGGATACCGGCTACTTCGCCAATGTCGAAGTGAGCGCCGACCTGTCGTCGGTAGTGGGCGAGCAGATTGAAGCCGCGCAGGACAAAGCTGAAGGCGTGCCGCAGCCGGCGACCATGGCGCCGTTGCCTTTGCTGGTGCGTGTGGTGGAAAACAAGCGCAAGAACGCCAGCGTGGGTATCGGCTTCAGTACCAATACCGGCGCGCGCACCTCGGCCACCTACGATGACCTGAATGTGTTCGGGCTGAAGATGAAAAGCGCGCTGACGCTGGAAACCAAGCGCCAGGCCGCGCGCAGCGACTTCTACTTCCCCACGACGGCGGATGGCTACAACGACAGCTTCGGCGCGCAGCTTGAACGCAAGGATATCGAAGGCGAGATCACGCGCACCGCTTCCGTCGCAGCCAAACGCGCCTGGGGTACGCCGCTGCTGGAGCGCAGTATCTCCATCGAGTACCTGAACGAGAGCAAAACCGTGAACCGGGTGGTGTCGTCGCATAGCCAGTCTTTGCCGCTCACCTATGCCGCCACCTGGCGCAAGGTGGACAACCTGGTGTTCCCGACCAAGGGCTATGTGATCAACGCCACCTTCGGCGGCGCGCTGCTGCCGGTGCTGACGGACGAGAAATTCATCCGCGCCACGGCGCGCGGCATCACCTATCGTCCGCTGAATGCCAAGTCCACCGTGATCGTACGTGCTGAACTCGGGGCGCTGGCATCGGCGCACCAGGATGGCGTGCCAACCACCTACCTGTTCCGCGCCGGTGGCGACAATTCGGTGCGCGGCTATGCCTACCAGGAACTGGGCGTACAGCAGGGCGATGCAACCGTGGGCGGCCGTTACCTGGCCACGGCCAGCGCGGAGTACCAGTACTGGTTCAAGCCGGCCTGGGGGGGCGCCGTGTTCTACGACGTCGGCAATGCGGCCAATTCGCTGGGCGGCCTGCATCCCAAGTCCGGCTACGGCGTTGGTGCGCGCTACAAGAGTCCCGTCGGGCCGATCAACGTCGACGTTGCGTACGGCCATGCCACGCGCAAGGTACGGCTGCACTTCTCGCTGGGGTTCACGTTCTGATGGATACGCCTGACAAGCAGCCGGCGCCGCCAGGCGCGCAGGCACCGGCAGCCGGCCGCAAATGGTTGCGCCGCACGCTGATCGGCGGCGGCGTGACGCTGGCCGTGCTGGGCGGCGCGGTATGGATGCTGGGGCGCGAAACGACGCTGCAGCAGGTCGTGGCGCAGATCGCCCGTTCCAGCGGCGGTTCGATCGTGGTCACCGGTGTCAGCGGCTCTTTGTATGGCCGCATGCACATCGGCCACGTCACCTACCGTGACGAATCGAGCGTGCTCACGCTCGACAACATCGATATCAACTGGTCGCCGCTGCAGTATTTCAGCGATGGCGTGGCGATCAGCGAGCTGCACGTGGCGCAGGCCGAATCGCGCGCTACCGGCCCCTCCAAACCCGCCGTGATGCCGGCCTCGATCACGCCGCCGTTCCGCCTGAGTATCAGCGATGGCCGCATCAGCGCGTTGTCGATCGTTGGCCAGGATGGCAGCCGCACCGAACTGCGCGCCATCAAGCTTCAATTGACGGGCGACGGCGAGCGCTGGCGACTGAAGGACGCCAGCGCAGAAACTCCGGTCGGCGCCCTCGCGGCCAGCGCCGAAATCTCCACGCTGCGCCCCTACAAACTAAGCGCCACCGCTGCCCTCGCGCCGATGCCGCCGGCACCAGCCACCAAGGCGCCCGATCCCAGCCTGGTGCAGCGCAGCGCCACGCGCCTCGAGATCTTCGCCAGCGGCGACCTGGCGCAACTGAAGCTCGACGTCAAAGGCAAATCGAACTACGCCAACGGCGACGGCACCTTAATGCTGGCGCCCTTCGACGCCCTGCCCCTGCGCAGCATCCGCCTGCAGGCTCGCGACGTCGACCCAGCGCGCTTCGACCCCGCCTGGCCGAAAGCCGCAATCGATCTGGCGCTGGAGGCCGCCATCAACGGCGACAAGCTGTCCGGCAAACTGGCAGCAAGGAACAGCAGTGCCCCCGGCCCGCTCGACCAGCAAAAACTGCCCCTGCACAGCGCCGCCGCACAACTGGGCGGCACGCTGGACAACGCCGCCCTCAGCGGCTTGCTGATCGATCTCGGCGAAGCGGGCAAATTCACCGGCAGCGGCGCCCTGCACCGCCAGCCGAAAGACGGCGGCATCGACACCGCCAGCCTGCGCTTGCACACCGACCGCCTCGATCTGCGCGGCCTGCACGGCGCAGCCATCCGCACCACCATCGCCGGCGACATCAGCGCCGAAACGAAGGGCAAACAGCACACGCTGCGCGCATCCCTCGGCGAAGGCAAGCTGCGCCTGGATGCCCACGCCACTTTGCAGGACCTCTTGCTGACCGTGCACCAGGCGCGCCTGAGCGCCGGCCAGGGCAGCATCGCCGCCACTGCCCAGGCTAGCCTGAAGGACGACAAAGCCTTCAAGGCCAACGCCGCGGTCAAGCGTTTCGACCCCGCCGCGCTGGGCGACTTCCCGGCGGCCGACCTGAATGCCGAATTGCAGGCCAGCGGCAGACTGGCGCCGGACTGGCGCGCCATCGCCGAAGCCACCATTCAGCCCAGCAAGTTGATGGGACAGCCGCTGTCCGGCAGCGTCAAACTGGCCGCCGACAGCCAGCACATTTCCGGCATCGACGCACGCCTCGCCTTCGCCCGTAACAACGCCACAGCGAAAGGCGCCTTCGGCGCCGCCGATGACAAAGTGGAATGGCAGCTTGACGCCGCCCAGCTCTCCGCACTCAACCCGCAGCTGCAAGGCAGCGCCACTGCCAGCGGCATCCTGTCCGGCGGCTACCAAGCCCCGCGCACCAGCTTTACAGCGGAGGCACGCGGTCTCGCCTACCAAGCTCCGGCCAGCAGCCAGCGCAACGCTGCCCCTCAGCCCAATACTCCCCTTGCGCAGACGAGCGCACGCAACGGGACGTCTGCCGCAGTTCCGGCCCGCGCCGACAGCCTGATCCGCGCCAGCGGCGAAGCGGCCCTCTTCGGTGCCATGGACGTCAAGCTGTCCGGCAGTGCCGTGCGCGTCAACCCCGCCAGCTTCGGTGCACCGCTTACTGGCAGCGTCAACGCCGACTTCAGCGCCACGCTGCGCGCCAGCGCCGACTGGATGGCCAACGCCGACATCCGTCTGCAGCCGGCATCCACCCTCGGCAACGCCGCCCTGAGCGGCTACGCAAAATTCGCCGCCGCCCCCGGCCGCGTGCAGGACGGCGACATCGACCTGCACCTCGGCCCCAACCTGCTGCAAGCCAAAGGCTCCTTCGGCAAACCGCAAGACCGCATCGACTGGAAGCTCGACGCGCCGCAACTGGCCGTATTGGGCCGCGAATGGTCCGGCAACCTGCGCGGCAGCGGATACGCCAGTGGTGGCCGCAGCGGCAAGGACGCTACACTACCCACCCTCAACGCGACACTGGAAGGCGCCCACCTGCGCCTGCCCGGCCAGCGCGAAGTTTCCAGCATCAAAGGCAGCGCCACCATCGGCGCCGCCTTTGCCACGAACGACCCGCTGCAAGCCGACCTGGCAATCACCGGCCTGAGCATTCCCGGCATACAGCTCGACCGCCTGCGCCTGCAATCGAGCGGCACCGCCGGCAACCACACGGTGCAACTGGCTGCCGCCAACCCGGACTTCGACGCCGGCGCCAAACTGCACGGCAGCTTCGCAGCCGACAGCTGGACCGGCAGCATCGACGCCCTGCAAAACAAAGGCCGCTTCGCACTCGCCCTGCAAGCACCTGCATCGCTGCGCATCACCGGCCGCAAAGGCGAAGGGGTGGCAGGCCTGGCGCATCCGGAACAACTCGCGCTGGGCAGCGCCACCATCAATATGCCCGAAGGCAGCCTGCGTATCGACATGCTGGAAAAGGATGGCCTGCGCTGGCGCAGCAAAGGCAGCGCCGCCGGCGTCAATGCCGGCTACCTCGCCCAGCTATCGGACACCTGGCGCCGCAATGTCGCCAGCACCATGACGCTGGGCGGCGACTGGGCGCTCGACCTCGCAGCGCCCGCAGCCAAGGGCGCCGCACCAGCGCTGGACGGCTACCTGCACGTATTCCGCGAAAAAGGCGACCTCACGATTACCGGCGGCGAACGTCCCGTCCCGCTCGGCCTCAAATTGCTGGACACGCGGCTGACGGTGGCGGGCGACCAATTGCGCCTCGAAGGGGAGCTGGCGGGCGACCGCGCCGGCAACGCGCGCCTGGAAGCCAGCGCCCAGTTGCGCGACGGCCGCATACCATCGGACAGCCCGCTCACCTTCGGCGCCAGCGCCAGCCTGCCCTCCATTGCCTGGCTGTCGCCGCTGCTCGGCGTGCAAGGCATGGAACTGGGCGGCGCATTACGCGCCAGCGCCTCCGGCCATGGCACGATTGCCAATCCATTGCTGGACGGCGAAGTGGTGGGCGAACAACTGGTCATCAATTGGGCCGAGCAAGGCATCCGCCTTCGCAACGGCGAACTGCAAGCCAAAGTGGCCGGCGACCAGCTGCAGCTGGATCGTCTGCGCTTCGACGGCACCGACGGCAACGCGCAGGCGGAGGGCTGGCTGCGCCTTGCGAATGGCGACATGACGATGGACCTCAAACTGGCGGCAGACAAGCTGCAGGTATTCAACCGCCCCGACCGAACCCTCGTCCTGAGCGGCAACAGCACCCTGGTCCGCGACGCCAAACGCTTTGAACTCAACGGAAAATTCAAAGCCAACCGCGCCACCATCGAACTGCCATCGCTCGACACCCCGACGATCAGCGACGACGTGGTCATCCTCGGCCGCGAAAAGCCGAAAGCTCCTGCATCCAGCGGCCAGACTTTAAGCGTCGATGTGGAGGCAGACCTGGGCGACGACTTCACCCTGCGCGGCAAGGGCCTCGACGCGCAACTGGCCGGCTCGGTACGGGTGCGCATGGCGGACCGCCGTCCACCACGCGTGAATGGCAGCATCCGCGTGGTCAGCGGCACCTACGCCGCCTATGGCCAGCGGCTGGCGATTGAACGCGGCGTACTCAATTTCACCGGCGCCTACGACAACCCAAGCCTGAACATCCGGGCAATGCGCAAGCGCCCGGAAGGCGAAGAGCTGAGCGAAACCAATGTGGAAGCCGGGGTGGAAGTACGCGGCACGGCACTGGCGCCGGCCGCCAAGCTGGTCTCCACCCCGTCGGTGCCGGACAGCGAAAAGCTGGCCTGGATGGTGCTCGGCCACGGCACTGCCGACATGGCCGGCAACGAAATGAGCCTGCTCGGCACCGCAGCCGGCGCCCTGCTGGGCGGCAGCGGCGGACCTAGCCTGGCCAACCGGGTCGGCCTGGATGAACTGGGCGTCAGCCAGGCGAAGGGACTGGAAAGCACCGTGGTCACGGTCGGCAAGAAGCTCTCCTCGCGCGCCTATATCAGCTTCGAACAGGGCGCCGGCAGCGCCACCAGCCTGGTCAAGCTACGCTACAAGGTCAACACGCGCGTGACGCTGCAGGTGCAGACCGGCACCAACAACGCACTGGACGTGCTTTACAACTGGGCTTTCGACTGACCGGGCGGCGCCAGCTCGGGATTATGGTTGGGCACCGGCTCGTCTTGGGGAACGGGATTGTGCGGGCTATGCGGATGCACCGGCTCGGGGCGCGGCTGGGACTCATCGACAGGCACCGGCAGGTCCGGCGCCCGGTGGGCGTGGATAGGGTGTTTTTCCATGGCAGGCACTCCCGAAAGCGAGATCACGGAAGACTATTCTACGCCTCCGGTTAAAATCCTTCTTTTTCCACGAATTGCGCGCCCAATGCAACTGACCGTCACTACCGTCGTCCTGCTCATCCTCGTCCCGATGCTGATCTGGCGCATCTACTCGCGCCTGAAACTGGTCTTCCGCCGCCAGGAATCGGTCGCATGGCGGCACTGGGTCGCCGCAGCCGGCCTGCCTGTCCTGCTGCTGGCCGCCGCGCAATCGATGCTGGCCAATATGCCCGCCCTGTCGATGATGGCCGCCGCCGTGATTGCCGGCGCCTGGCTGGCCTTCTTCGCGCTCAAGAGGACCCGTTTTGAAAACACCGGCCTCAAGCTGTATTTCACGCCGCCGAGCCGCACAGCGATTCTGGTGTGCATGCTGTTTGCCGCCCGCGTGCTGCAGATCGGCGTCGAGTTCTACGTCAACCGCCAATCCGAGCACCCGAAAATCATCAACCAGCTCGAAGTGATGCAGCACCCGCTGACCGTAATCCCCTTCGGCCTGCTGATCGGCTACCTCACCGCCTACTCCATCGGCCTCCTGCGCTGGCGCATGGCCCAGAAACCACAAGAATAAAAGTCGGGGTCAGGTCGAGCAAACGGACACGGGCTCATGCGCGTCGCGCATGAGCCCGTGTCCGTTTGCTCGACCTGACCCCGACTTTTAAACCAGATCTGACAGCGCTTTGGCGATCGTCGGGAAGCGGAAGGTGAAGCCGCTGGCGAGCAGGCGCGTGGGGGCGATGGCGGCGCCTTCCAATAACAGGGCCGATTGCTCGCCAAGCAGCAGGCGTACCGGCCAGGCCGGCGTCGGCATCAGGCAGGGGCGGTGCAAGGCGGTGGCGGCGGCTTGGGCGAATTCCAGTTGCGTGGGGTGCTCGGGTGCGGTGAAGTTCCAGGCCCCGTCGGCTTGCGCGCCTGATCCCCATACGTGAGCCATCGCGGACAGCAGGTCGTGAATGTGGATCCATGAATTGCGCTGGCGCCCTGTTCCCATCCGGCCACCGAGGCCGAACCTGAACGGCAGCAGCATCCCCGGCAACGCGCCGCCGTGGCCGAAGACGACGCCGAAGCGCGTCAGTGCGACCGGTACGCCGTATTCGCGGGCGCGGCTGGCGGCGGCCTCCCATTCCTGGCAAAGCTGCGACATGAAGATGGCCTGCGGCGGGCTGGCTTCATTCAGCACCTGTGTGCTGTCTTGCGGCTGGATGCCGTAGTAGCCGATCGCGGAGGCATTGATCATCATGCGCGGCTTGCGTGCTGCGGCCGCAATCCAGTCCACCACATCCTTTGTAAGCCCGGCGCGGCTGCCGCGCAGCACTGCCTTGCGGTGCTCGCTCCAGCGCCAGCCCAGGATGCGGGCGCCGGCCAGGTTGATGATGACATCGATGTTTTCCGTTGGCGGCAGGTCGGACATGCGGGCTACGGCGCGCACCGCGCCACCGAATTCCCATGATGCCTTGCGCGGCTCGCGCGAAAGCACAATCACACGGTGGCCGCTTGCCAGCAATGCCGGCACCAGCGAGCCTCCGATAAAGCCGGTAGCGCCGGTGACCAGCACGGTCTGCGGTGCGCCGTCAAAGCGCACGGGGTCCACCGTGGCAGCGGCGACAGGCAATGCACGCGCCGCAAACGCATCACGCATGCCGGACACGAACACTCCCGCGCCGCACAGGGCGAGGAATACGCTTAGCCAGCCTTGCGGCGCGTATTGGAAGCCTGTCGGTGCGGCCAGCGCTTCCGGTGCGCCCAGCACCAGCAGGCAAATGAACGCGCCGCCGTTTATTGCCAGCACCGTGTGCGTCACCCGTTCGGTTGCGGGCAGCAGGCGGGTCTGGTCTTCCACGACGAAGTCCCACAGCGTGAGGATGATTTCGATGCCGAACAGCGCCAGCAGCGCCCACGCCCATGCGCCCTGCCATACCCAGGCAGACAGCCCGGCAAACAGCACGCCGTATATCGATGCGCGCACGGCGTGGATGGCGAGCTCTCGCCGTGCGTTGGCCCGCTGCGGCAGCGCTTCGGTCAGTTCATGGTGATAGATGGTGTCGAATGCGCCGAGGCAGCCTTGCGCGGCCATCAGCTGCATCGCCAGCAAGTGGGTATTCATGCGGCCTCCCGATGCGCTGGCTGCCGCTCCTGGAACACGCCGGCTTGCACAAACGTGGTGCCGAATATGGCGTGGCGGATTTCGATGCGGATGTTGAATCGATTTGGCGCCTCATTGCAATGGCGCAGGTAGGTCTTGCCCGGCGTGAGCAGGCCGGGCAGCGGAATGCGCCATCCCAGAACGTCCCAGAAATAGCCGTCACTGGTGAAGTGAAGATCGCCCTCGGCGACGTGCAACTTGAGCTTCATGCCAAGGCCCAGACCCACGTACTCCAGCACTTCGCCACGCTCGCCTTCCGCCATATAGGAAGTGAACTGGATCGGTTTGCGGCCATTCAGCATGTATAGGCGTTGCTTGTAGATGTGCGAAGAGCCTTCCTTCCCATAGACCTGGATATCGACCGGGAAATCGCTGTCGTCGTATGGAATCAGGGCGCCGTGGATGAAAGGTTTGCTGATCAAGCCAATCAGCTTGCCGACCGGCGATGCGCGCAACTCTGACAAGGTTCCGTGATACAGCAGCGGTTTGCCGGGCATGGGGTTCCTGGCAAAACGGTGCTGGATATCGGGGTGCAGCTTGTTCCATTCGGTGCCGAGGACTTTGCGGAACAGCTCACCCTCGCCGGCCACCGGCGCTGCACCGGCACGGCTGGCGGAATCGATCCGGTACAGGCGCCATGCGGCGGGCAGCAGGAGCGCCAGGGTGGCGAGGTCGAGCCAGACGTTGGGCCAGACGTTCGCTCGCAGCGAAACCATCATGTCCTGCGGCCCCCACAGCAGCAGGCCGGCGGCGATCCAGAGCCATGCGGCGGCTTCGCGGCGCTGGTCGCCAAACCATACGAGGGCCAGCATCCACAGGCCGACACATTGGATGGTCGGGCCGAACAGCGCCAGCCACCAGGCTTGCAGGGGGCGCGTCGCTGGAGAGCCGAGCCAGGCGTGGTACCAGTCGATGGCGGTGATATTGGCGATCCAAGGCAGCGCCAGGCCGATCGCCAGGTGCGCGGCGGCGCTGGCGTACATCCAGCGCACGAGCCATTTACGTTTCATGATGGTCTCCGAAGTAGATCTTGCAGGTGTCGCCGTCACAGGCCTGATGCGTTTTGCCAAGGCCGATCCAGCGCGATACGCGGTAGCGGTTGCGGGCCAGGCTGCGGTAGGCCGACGCCAGCATCGGGCGCAGCAGGCGGATGCGCAGCGGCCAGACCATCCATGCACGCCCGGCCAGGGTGAAGGCCTCGAGGATGGCGTCGGTGCCAATCAGCATGGCCCCGTCGGCGCGCAGGCCGTGCAGTTCGGCATTCATGGCGTCCAGCGTGGCGCCCAAAGGCGCTGGATCGAATCCGGGTTTCGACATGTCGACGAAGGCCAGGCGGCCCTTGCGGTCCCAACGTTCGAGCCGGCGCATCTCACGTCGGCACAACGGGCAGGCGCTATCAAAATACAAAGTCAGCGCGGTCATCTTGCTACTCCTTGTTTGATAAATACAACACTTCGTGAACTGGCGCGACGACACGATTAACACCCTTGCGCTGGCTCAAATCAACGCTTTCAGAATGAATATTTGTTGATTTGTGTTATTTTTCATTTATTTCTGTCGTTACAGAAATTAAAGACCAAATTTTGAATGATGTCAATTACCTAAAGGTCGTGTATTCTAAAATCACACAAAATGATTGCCATGAGGAAATATTCTTATGACGACTTACAATAAGACCGACAAGGGACGTGAAGAGATCACGGCGCGTACTTACGGACTGCAATCTCGTATGCGCACCTTGCTGGTGATGATTGATGGCCGCCACCCAATGGAAGAGTTGTTGCCGAAAGTGACCGGGCTCGGGCTGGATGCCAGCGCCGTGCAGGAACTGCTGGCACAAGGTTTTATCGAAGAAGGCGAGGCGCCGCCTCCGCCAACGATCATGCCGATCCCGCCAACCGAGCAGGAGCTTGCTGCGCAGTATCAACAAGCGCGCGACTTCTATGCGCGTACGATCGAGCCGACGCTAGGCCTGCGCGGTCAAGTCCTGCAAGCCAAGCTGGAAGCGGCACAAACGCTGGAAGATTTGAAAGCGATGCGGATCACCTTCTTTGAGATGGTGAACCGCATTCGTGGACGGCCAGTGGCACTGGCCTTGAAGAAGGAGCTCGACGCCATCCTCGGCGCCTGCTCCAAAGAAGCTGCTTAACACCGTGGGGTCAGGCACGCCACGAGACATGGCTGCGCCATGATTCGCGACATGCCAGCCCCCTAAGCTGCCGCTGCCTGGCGCCGCTGCAGCACGAAGATCGGCTGCGCCCAGGTGGTGTCCTTCTTCTTCTTGCTCGTGATGAGCGTGAGGTCGGAAGGGTCGTAGACGTCCGTGTTGTGTGTCAGCGGCGTCGTCATCAGGTACTGCGCATCGGTGTTCTTCAGGAACTCGCCGACCAGCTGGATGTTGCGGATATCCAGGTGGGCGAACGGTTCGTCGATGAACACGAAGCCGCCGGAGCCGTCTTCCGACTTCAGCAAACCAATCAGCAGCACCAGCGATTTCATCACCTGCTGGCCGCCCGACGCTTCGCCGTCGTTGAGGCCGATCGGGCCCTTGCCGTCGAACTTGAAGCGTACCTGCAGGCCCGCTTGCGACAGCAGCAGGTCGTCGTTCTCCAGCTTGACCGGCTCGACGTGCACGTCGATGTTGGCCAGCGCCCCCAGTTCCTTGATGTTCGACGAGTAGGTCTTGATCGTGTAGCGCAGGCGCTCGATATAAGCGCCGCGCGCGTTGGCGGTCGCTTCGATCGCGCGGTTGTTCTGGTAGCGGCGTTCTTCGGTTTCCGATTTGCGGTTCGACAGCTGCTCGTTCAGGCGTGCATACTGGTCGATCACAGTGGCATCCAGTTCCCAGTCGTCGCGCGCCAGCGAGGATTGCAGGCTGGCGATACGCAGGTCGACCTGGTGCGCGTTCTGGTGCTGCTGGACGAGCGCCAAACGGCGCGCAGGACGGCGCCATGCGCCCGGCAGGTGGCGCCACTGGCGGCGCAGCGCGAGCATCGCACGTGCGTGGTCGGAGCGTTGTTCCATCTGGCGCTTGAAGTTCAGGCGCATGCCGGCTTCCGCTTCGGACAGCGACATGCGTGCGCCCTGCCACGCGGTGTCGGCCTTGGTGCGGGCCACGGTGGCGTTCTTCATCAGCCCTTGCAGCTCGCCCAGGCGGGAACCCACTTCCAGGCGCTCGGCGCGCAGCGGAACGGCAGTGCGCGCGGCTTCGTCGAATTCCTCGGTGCGAGCGGACAGTTCCTTCACCGCGTCCACGCCGGCCAGGCGCGATTTGAGCGCTGAGGTCTCGGAGGCCAGCTTGGAAATCTGCAGCGTGTACTTGTCTTCCTCGGCTTCCAGGTTCGGCAGGTTCTTCTGGATCGCGTCCATACGCGAAGTCTTACCGGCGGAGCCAAAGCGGTAGCGCGATGCTTCCACGAACAGCGAGCGGCCGCCGCGGCGTTCCTTGTGGTAGGCCTCCGGCGTGATCCACTCTTCGATATTGCCCAGCTTTGCGCCGTCTTCCACCGACTCCACGCGGGTGATGCGCGACAGCTGGTCGATCAGCCATTCCGGTGCCAGGCCGCTGAACTTCACCACCGACAGCAGGCTTTGATTCTTGGGCTCATGCGCTTTCACGCAATCGGGCACGATGAAGTGGCGATAGCGTTCTTTTTCCGCCAGGCGGTAGGCGGAGGCAGCGTCGGAAGAGCGCTCCAGCAGCACCACGGAGGCGTAGCCGCCCAGCACACCTTCCACGGCGCCTTGCCACTTCGGATCGGTCACTTCGACGATATCCGACAGCATGGCGTGCGGAATGCCCGCATCGTTCAAGGCGCGGCGCATGGCGCGCACATTGTCCGGCTCCGGCATGGCGGTCTTGCCCGACAGCGCGTTGATGGTGGCCTTGTCCTGCGCGATGCGGTTGGACACGGCGTCGCGCTGCGAGCGCAGTTTCAGCAGCTCGGCTTCCTTGGCTTCCAGCTGCACGGCGGCATCGGCCACGTCGGCGCCCGATTCGGCCGCCAGCTTTTGCAGGCGGGACTTCTGCTCCGCCAGCGATTCCAGCGGCTTCAGCTTGCCGTTGATGTGGTTCAGGCGCGAAGTCAGCGCGGTCTGTTCCTGCTCCAGCAGGGTTTCCTGCTGCTGCGCGTCCTGCAGCGCCTTGGCCTGCTTGGCGACCTCGCCGCGCTTGTCGGCCAGCAGCTGGTCCGCTTGCGCCAGCGGCTTGCGCGCTTCGCGCAGCTGGCGGCTGACGTTGGCGGACTTCTCGCGCGCCTCGTGGTATTCCAGCGATGGCAGCACTTCTTCCTGCAGGTTGCGGCGTTCCTTGTGCAGCGTTTCCCACTGGTGGTAGTTGGCCACGCGCAGGCGCAGGCCTTCCAGGTTGGTCTTGGAACCTTCCAGTTCGGCTTCGAAGCGCTTCAATTCTTCTTCGGTGTCGCGCTGGTGGCGCTTGGCTTCGTCGTAGGCATCCAGCACTTCCTTGTCGCCGAACACCTGGAACACCAGGTCCAGCAACTGGCGCGGCGCATATTCGCACAGCTTGTCGGTTTCGCCCTGCTCCAGCGCCAGCACTTTGGACATGGCTTGCGACAGGCCGGCATTGGCCAGGCGCTTACGGTAGTTCTCGACGCCCAGCCAGTCGTTGGCTTCGGTGACTTCTTCGATGTCCACGTTACCAGGACGCATCAGGTACTGGCGCTTCCAGTCACCGCCGTTTTTCTGGATCTGGCAGAACAGGGTGACTTCGTCTTCGGCGAAGAAACCGCTGCTGCGGAACGGACGGTTGGACAGCTGCTTGCCCTGCGGACGGTTGTCCACCACGGCGCGCAGCCAGGCGGTCTGCTGGCCGCTGTGGCGGGCGTAATGCTTGTAGGTGCGGCCCATCGAACAATCGAGGCCGAACAGCGTGCGCAGCGCGTCCAGCAAAGTGGTCTTGCCGGAGCCGTTCTGGCCCGCGATGGTGATGATCTTCGCATCCAGCGGAATGTTCTTGATGCGCTGCCAGTAGTCCCAGTGGACCAGCTCAAGGGATTTAATTTGGAACATCGATTATTCTTCCGTTGGAGTTTCTTCGTTGGCCGCCTGGGCCGGTTCAGCGTCATTGGCTGCGGCCAGCACTTCGCGCGGGATGTGCACGATCTGCGCCGGGGCGCGCTTGAACACGTCGGCCAGGGCACCGTTGATGATGCGCTCTTTCAGCAGGTCGGTATCCATCAGCAGGTCCAGCAGCGGACCTTCTACGATGATCTCGCCGCGGCGCTCGATGAAACCGAGCTTGCCAAGGATGCCGAGGTTCATGTCCATGCGGGTCTTCTTGCCCAGCTTGTCGCCGAAGTCGGCCAGCAGTGCCTTGTACGGGATGCCGATGGAAGTGTCTTCCGCGCGCGGCACGGGTTTCTCGGTGCCGAACATATCGTTCTGGTCATCGTCCGCCGCCTGGTGGGTTTCCTGGCGCTCGCGCTTGGGCAGGATGATCAGCGCCCACAGCACGACCAGCAGGGCCACGCCATCGCGCGCCAGGCCGAAATTATTGTTCTGCCAGGTGTCGCGCGCACCGAATACCTTCGGCTCGATATTGCGCTGCAGGGCCAGGGTCACGTGATCGGCGTAGACGTTATCGAGCAGCTTCATGCCGCAGGCCGCCAGCCGCGCATCGACTTCGGCGCGGAACAATTCGTCCGACAGCGCGCGCTTGATCATCTTGTCGTCGCGGCGCAGGGTCTGGTGCGCCATCAGGCGCGCGATCAGGATTTGGGAATCGTCACTCATCGGACTTGCCGCTTTCTTTCTTGTCTAATTCGAGGGTGAGCGCGGCCAGGGACATGGCGGCGATCTCCAGGTCCGGCAGCTGCACCATTTCATCCTGCGGCGCGAAGCGCACCGGCAGGCGGGCCAGGTCGGCGGTGGTGCCCTGCATCGACGCTTCGGCCTCGTCGCCCAGCAGCGGCAGCATGGAAGCGCGGTAGGACGCCAGGGCGAAGGACGCCGGCAGCAGCGCCTCGTGCACCTTCACTTCGCGCGGCGATTCTTCGGCCACCGACGGGAAGTTATTCAGCTGCGCAAAGTCGGACAGGCGGGCCAGCCAGTCGTCCAGTTCCTTCTGCATTGCAGGGCTGTCGTTGATCGTGGTCGGCGCATCCTGGCCGGCAGGCAGGCTGTTCAGCCCATTGTTATTGGCACGTTCTGTCATTAATTCTGTCTCGGCGACGTCGATCATCTCGGCAGGCGTGATGAACAGCGGTTTCACCGGTTGGTCGATCGCATCCAGCGCCAGCGAGGACAGGTCCTCATGCGCCAGAAGCCAACGTTTGATATCGGTAGTGGAAAGGCCGGACTGCCCCAGGTGCACGCGCTGGCGCTCGATCTGGTTCAGCGCGCGCGAGAACATGCCCTGCATGTTCAGCAGCTGCGACTGGGCGCGGCCGATTGCTTGCGCGGCGCGGTGGGTGGCGCTGTCCGCATTTTCATCGGTGGTGATGGCACGCAGGATCTCGGAGCCCTTCTCGACCCAATCGCAGGCCTGGTGCCATTTGGCCTGCGATTCGCGCAGGCGGAATTCGGACCCGGACGCGATGGCGTCGCGGAATTCTTCGGTCAAGTCGACCAGGCGGCCCAGCAAATGCTGCAGCTGCTCGGTGGTGACTCCGCCCACGGCCTGGGCGCCGGCCACCTGCGACAGCAGGAAGCCCATTTCGGCATCGTCATCCGGAGCGGCCAGGGCCAGCAGGCTGTCGATGGAAGCCAGCACATTGCGCGCCATCGGCGTGACGCGGTACACGGCCTGTTGCGCATCCCAGGCCAGCAGGCCGTTGGAACGCAGGCGGTTCAGCACCGTTTCCAGGCTTTCCGGCAGCAGGTAGGCCAGGCGCGTGTTGATATCGGCACGCGAAAAAGCCGACGAAGTTGTGTCATTGGCAAGTTCGCGCAGGACGAGCAGGCGCACCAGCACCCCCTCGAAGCCGCCGTGGAACAAGGCCGTGAACACCTGCAGCAGCGGCTGGGCGCGCTTCAGGTGATAAACCTGCTCGATCTCGTCAGCGGAAATGTGGGGCTGGAAGTGGGCCTGCAGGGCGTCCTGCTGCTCTTGCTCAGTCGGGTTGGTGTCGGCCAGGGCCGCACTTGCCATTAAGTCAATCATTACACTCCATCAACAATAGCTCGGGGTCAGCTACCACCTTGAAAGTTGGGGTCAGCTCCGGCAATCGGACATTTGCGCAGCAAAAATGTCCGATCGCCGGAGCTGACCCCAACTTTCAAGGTGGCAGCCAACCCCGAATCAAGTCCGCCAGTATAACAGGCCGGGTGTGGCTATTTTCGGTTGACTTTCTCTAAGACTTGCTCGAAGGAATCGCCATTTTCTTCCTTGAACAGGATGCGGGCCGGGTACCAGTCCAGGCCGGGCGCCAGCCAGATGTCCACGTCCTGGTCGTTGCCAGCAACGGGCTTGCGGGCGAAGTGCAGGACTTTGATGTCGCCAAGGCCGCCGCTTTCCATGGTTTCGTTGCCGATCACGCGGAAAGTCCAGGGCGCGCCGTCTTTGCGGCCGGCGACGTAGAAGGTCCATTCGCTGCCCGCGGTGAATTTGTCCGGGGCGGCGCGCGCCAGAACCGCCAGCTGCCAGGCCACGCTGCTGCGGTCTTGTTCGCCGCCGCGGATGGCGTGGGTGTTCTTGCCATCCTCATACTCGATGCGGTGCTCGCCACGGTCGAAACGGGTGGTGGTCGGGTCCCTGCGGATGCGCTTTTCATAGTAAGTAACCGGGGCCAGGCCGTATTCGTCCACGCTGCCTTCGCTGCGCTGGTCGATCACTTTGCCGAACAGGCCGGAGCGCGCTTCGGTGCGCAAGGCGTACTGGCCGTCGCCATGGCTCCAGCTGATGACGCCGGTGCCCATCAGGGGGATGCCGTGGCTGCTGCCCCTGACCACATAGGACAGGTCGGCTGCCGGCGGCAGGCTGGTGGCGCGTTTGGCGACCGGGTAGTCGGCGGGCTTTGCGCTGGCCGTCGCGCCGGCGAAGGCGCTTGCGGCGGCCAGGGCGAGGATCATCAGGGTTCGACGCATTGGAATTTCCTTACTTAATAATGCTGGTCACTGTTTGGGTGGTCACGGCGCCATTGCCTTCCGTATTGCGGATCTGGACCGGATACCATTCCTGGCTCGGCGCCAGCCAGATATCGAGCCGGGCGTTATAGCTGCCGGGTTTCGGTGGGCGGGCCAGGTGCCAGGTCACCAGCTTGCCCATCTTCGTTTCAATTTCCTCTTCGCCGACCAGCTGGAAGCGGTACACCACGGCGTCCCGGTCTTCGCCAACGAGGATGTCCATGTCCTTGCCATACTGATTGACGTCTGCGCGGCCGATGCCGGCCAGCTGGAACAGCACAGTGGCGCGGTCTTGCGCGCCTGCCATCAAAGCGATCGCGCGCTCGTTGGCGGAGAACGTGATCTTTTTGTCCTGCTGGTTGAAGTGCGTGGCGGTGGCGGAACGGTTGCGGCGTTTTTCGTTGAACGTCGTCGGCGCAATGCCGGACTCGTTGATGGTGCCTTCGCTGCTCACCTGCAGCAGGTTGATTCGCGCGAACACGATGCTCACGCCGACATCCTGGGTGGCTTTATACCTGGCGCCATCCTGCTGCCAGGCGATATTGGCCGAACCGCTCCAGTTGGTGCCATCGGCGTCCTTGCGCTTGACGTCAAATTCAAACTTGGCGGACGGCGGCAGCGCGACCTTCCAGCGCGCTTGCGCCTCGGCCTGGGCCGGCGCTTCGGGGGCGGGCTGAGTTGATTCTACTGCGGCTGGCGCAGGCGCGGCGTCCGGCTGGCTGGCCGCTGCCGTGGCATCCGGCTCGGACGGTGCCGCCGCCTGCGCCTCGACAGCGGCAGGATCGGTCACCGCGGCCACGGTTTCGGGCGGCGGCGCGGCCGGCTTCGGCGGCTTTGGCGCCTTGCGCGGTTTGGGCTTGGGCGGCGGCGCCTCGGCCTTCACTTCGGGTGCAGGCGGGGGCGGGGGCGCCAGGCGCAAGTCCGCCTTGATGACGTCAGTTTCCGCGCCGGCTTCATGCTCGACAGCGCCAATACGGCCGCTGACCCAGTTGATCGTCACGAAATGCAGTACCACCGTGGCGGCGCAAATGGCAACAACGCGTCGGCGGTGGCGGGGAAAAGTAACGATCGTCATAGGCGATAGTTTAACGTGCGACCCTCCGATTCCGCTGACAAGAGCCCAGGTGGCATAATTTGCTGGATATTTTGATAAGGAGTCCCGATGTCCCTTTTGCGCCAGCGCGGCCACGCCGATTCCGGCAAGGTCGGCATGGTCGAGCTGTTCTTCGATCTTGTGTTCGTGTTCGCCGTTACCCAGCTGTCCCACACCCTGCTGAAAAATCTCGATGCGCAGGGAGCGCTGCAGGTAGGCCTGCTGTTCATGGCCACCTGGTGGGTGTGGATCTATACGGTGTGGGCCACCAACTGGTTCGATCCGGAGAAGAAAATCGTCCGCGCCGCCCTGTTTGCCCTGCTGGTGGCGGGCTTGCTCATGTCGGTCTCGATCCCGCGCGCCTTCACGGACCTGGGCTGGCTGTTCGGCGCTTCGATCATGCTGCAGCAATTGGGCCGCACCCTGGCCATGCTGGCGGCTTGCCGCGGCGAACCTGACGAATCCTTGCGCCGCAACTTCCTGCGCATCAGCATCTGGATCGGCGGCAGCGGCTTGCTGTGGGTGGCGGGCGGCCTGGCCGCACCGGAAGCGCGCATGGCCTGGTGGCTGGCCGCATTGGCGGTGGACCTGGCGGCGCCGATGCTGTTCTATTTTGTGCCGGGCCTAGGCCGCTCCACGCTGTCCGACTGGAATGTGGACGGCAGCCATATGGCCGAACGCTGCGCGCTCTTCGTCATCATCGCACTGGGCGAATCGCTGCTGGTGACCGGCGCCACATTCGCCGAACTGGCCTTCGATCCCGCTACAGTATTTGCCTTCCTGCTGGCCGTCGTGGGTTCGATCCTGATGTGGTGGCTGTACTTCGACCATGGCCTGGAACAAGGCCACCACCGCATCGTGCATTCGCAGACGCCGGGCCGTCACGCCCGCAATAATTACACCTACCTGCATATCCCTATCGTGGCAGGCATCATTGTCGGCGCCGTGGGGGATGAGCTGGTGCTGAGCCATCCCTGGCATGGCGACACGGCGGCGATGCTCGCCATCGTTGGCGGTCCACTGGTCTTCCTGAGCGGCCTGTCCCTGTTCAAATGGCTGGCGCATACGCGCGCATGGCCGCCGCTATCGCACCTGATCGGCATTGCGCTGCTGCTGGTGCTGGGCGCACTGGCCCTGGCATTTCATCTTTCGCCCCTGCTGGCGACGATAGGCTGCGTCCTGGTGCTGCTGTTCGTTGCTGTGTGGGAGAGCTGTGTGCTACGCTAAACATTCAACCCTCGGAGACCCGCTATGAGCAATCCACAAATGCCTCACATTCCCGGCGCTGCAGTGATGACGGATACGCTGGACTTCGTCAAATCCCTGTGGGGCAGCATGGGCGTGCCAGGCATCGGCATTCCCGGCATCGCCGCCCCGACGCTGTCGATGGATGACCTGGACAAGAAAATCAGTGAGCTCAAGGCCGTCGAGTCCTGGCTCAACCTGAATGCCACCATGCTGCGTTCCAGCATCCAGGCGCTGGAAGTGCAGCGCGGCACCATCGCGGCGCTGAAGTCGATGGGCCAGTCGCTGGCGGCAAGCATGCAGCAGCCGGCGCACCACGATCCCTTCGCCAATGTGGGCAAACCGAAGGAGGCCAAGCCGGCTGATTCGGCCAAGCCCGAAGCGAAACCGGAAGCCAAGGCTGAGGCCAAGCCCGAGGCAAAGCCGGCCAGCGATACAGCCAGCGCCGCCGCCAACCAGATGGCCAATCCCGCCGCCTGGTGGAACCTGCTGCAGGAGCAGTTCACGCAAGCCGTGAACACGGCCATGGCAACCGACCCGATCGCCAAGCCCGCCGCAGCTAAGAACGGCGCCGCACACGACGCCAGCAAGCCTGCCGCCAAACCAGCAGCACGCAAGCCAGCAGCCAAGCGCGCCCCGAAGGCGCCTCCTAAGCCTTAATTGAGTTTTTGAATGCGGATGGCCTCGATCAGGCCATCCTCATCGCGCTGTACCTTCATGATGTTGATCAAGCCTTCATCTTCCAGCGCCTTGGCTGCATCGTGCGCGGCCTGGAAGGATTGCAAGGTGTCGCCCTTGGCGCTGACCGGGCGAATCCAGGCAGCTCCCCCTACCTTCATTTTGTTATAGACCTCTTTGGCGATATCGCGCATGGATCACTCCTTGTCGTGGTCATCTTTCATGGCGGCCGTCAGTTCGGCTTCAATTTCTTCCGCCGACATACGGCCGGGAATCAACTTCTGTAACTGTTCGATCAGCTGGGCAAAACGCTGCTGGCCCGGCGCGATCCGGTCAACGTGCATCAACACTTCGTTTGCTTCATTCATCAGGGCTTCGTCATAGCCCCTGGCCTGCATATGGGAGACCAGGATCTGCGCGGAGTTGAACAGTATCCGCATATTGTCCGGCATACCGCGCCGTGCTTCGCGCATCCAGGCAACGGCATCATCCAGCTTGTTGGACTTCCATAGCAGCACGCCCTTGTTCATCATTTCGGACGCTTCGCGGCGCGCGGCACTGATCAAGGCCGCGCCTTCATCGCCCATGCGGGCTTTTTCAAAGATGCGCTGCACTTCGTCGTGGATGACGGAGTTCTCGTCATTGTTGCGCACCACGTAGCACAGCAGCTCCACCGGCGCGTCCTTCACGCCAACCGCAAACAGCAAGGTGGCCATTTCCAGGCAAGTCGCCGTATCGGGACGTTCGTCGTCCTCTTTCAGCATTTCTTCCAGCTCGTCGCCGGACTTGCGCGCGCGGCGGTAGTCGCCGCTCTCGTGATAGACCAGGCCTTCGGTGATTTTCGTGCGCAGCTCCACCAGCCGGCCGGAAAAATCGCGCTGGACGGCGGCCAGCAGCAGCAAGGCTTCCTTCGCGTCGTTCTTCTGGCCCAGCACACGCGCCAGGCCGAAATAGGCGTCCACCGTTTTCATGATCGAGTATTCGCCGACTTGCAGGCATTTGCGGAAGGCGCGTTCGGCCAGCGGGATATTTCCCAGTTTGAGCGCCGCCGTGCCGAGCGCGCGCTGGCGCGGCACCGAATTAGGCGACATCTTGGCCGCGCGCTCCAGCACTTCGCAGGATTCTTCGACGCGGCCCATGTTCTGCAGCGATTTCGCCAGCTGGTCGTACGCGTCCAGGTAGAAGCGATTCTCGGCGATCACGCCTGCGAACATCTGGCGCGCCGCCTCGTTGTCGCCGTTCGCCATGCGGATCTTGCCCACGCCGGTGCGAGCCCAGTTGTAGTCGCGCTCTTGCAGCACTTTTTCGTAGACATGGCGCGCCTGCTCCGCCTCGCCCGCCTTCAGCAGCAGCGTCGCGCGCATGCGCTGCAAGTCAAGTTCATGCAGCTTGTTGTTCGCGGCGGCCTCGTTGCACAGTCTTGCCGCGCGCAGGTAGTCTTTTTCAAGGTAGGCCTGGTCAATATCCTGGAACACCTGCTTCCGCTGCCAGGCGCGATTCAGCCGCGTAAGCAGCACGCCTTCGGTGATGGGCTTGAGCAGGTAAGCGTCGGGTTGGTGTTCGGCGGCGCCCATCACGGCTTCCACGCTTTTTTCCGCGGAGACCATCAGCCACACGCAGCTTGGCATCAACAGGTTGCGTATGCGCGCTTCTTCCAGCACGTGCTGGCCGCTCTTGCCGTCGCCAAGGTTAAAGTCGCACAGGATCACGTCGTACTGTGTGCGCGCCAGCAGGCCCATTGCTTCGCCGCCGCTGGATGCCTGGTCGATGTGGCGTGCGCCCAGGCTGCGCAAAGCTTCGCGCAGCAATTGGCGTATGCCGACAAAATCGTCGACGATCAGGTAGCGCTTCTCGGCCCAGTTGACCTCCTGCGGCTTGTCCGGGGCCGGCGCGTTCATGGCAGACGCAGGATAAAGCAGCCGCCGCCCAGCGTGCCGCCGTTTTCCAGCGCGATGCTGCCCTGGCGCTGGCGGTGTTTGTGGGACTTGGCGACCTCGCTGGCGAAGTACAAGCCAAGGCCGCTGCTATTGGTGAGGAAGTTGATGCCCTGCCCTATCAGCCGGCCCGCTTCCAGCATATTGGGCGGGAAGCCGGCGCCGTTGTCTTCTACCCGCACTTCCATCAGGCCGTCGTGCTCGCTGACGATCAGTGCGATGCGGTCTCGCGTATAGCGCACGGCGTTGTTGATCGCGTGGGCGAGCAGGCCTAAGACCAGGTCCTCGTCGAGGGTCCAAATCAGCTCGCGTGGGAATTCGATATCGAGATGGATGCTTTTCGATTGCAGCAGCACGCGCTGCTGGGCGGCCAGTTGCTCAACCAATTCGCTTACACGCACCGGCGTCGGGTCGAAGGGGTAACCGGGGCGGCCGACTTCCTTGTAGAGCGCAAGTAGCTGGATCAGGTGATCGTTCAGGCGCTTGGTCTGGTACAGCATTTGCGCCATCTGCGGGTAGGCTGGATTGTCTTGCGCGGAATCCTCGGCCTGCACAAGCAGGTTCTCCAGCGTGCCGGACAGCACGCTGATGGAATTCTTCATGTCGTGCACCGTGGAGGCGAGGAACATGAACAGCTCTGGCGAGCCGGCGCGGTCTTCCATGGATTCTCCAGCCGTTGGATAGGAATCCATTATAGCTTGCGGCGATGCTTGAGCAGGAAGCGTCCGGGGTCCAGTGCGGCGGCTAGTGTTGCTTCGATGGGAAGGGGTTCGTCTTCCAGTTGACAGGCCAGGATTTCCGCTGCGAGCGGGGCCCAGATCAGGCCCCGGCTGGCGTAGCCGAGCAAGGTGTAAAGGCCCTGGTGGCGCGGCAGGTCGCGCAGGCGTTCGGCGCGGCCTTCGCTTGAGCTGTCGGGCAGTTGGCCGACCAGCGGCAAGCGGTCGGGGGCCATGGTGCGGAAGCCTACGCGGCCTTGCAGCGGTGCGCCCGCCGCATGTGGGCTACCGAGAATTTCTTCCGCGCGTTGCAGGTTTTCATCCTGGCTGGATTGCCAGAGTTGGCGGTCGCTGGATTTGTCATAGGTGGCGCCTACGCTGATGATGCCCTCTACCGATGGCGTCATGTAGGCCTCCCGGCAAATCACCATTGGCAAATTCGGGAAGCTGCCTTCCTGAAGGTGGGTAACCTGGCCGCGCATGGTGTACAGGGGCAGCTCGCGCGCTTGCTCGATGGCAGTGGCGCCGGCGCCGTTGGCGATGATGACGACAGGGGCGCTGGCCAGCAAGCTTCCGTCGGCGGCCAGAACGCGCCAGCCGCTTGCTTCCATGCGCTCGATGCGCAGGGCTTCGGCGTGGAAGATGCGATGCAATTTATCGCCGCAGGCTTGCAGCATGGCGCGGCAGGCGGTGGCGGGTGTGGCCCAGCCGCCTTGCGGGAAGTGCCAGGCGCCGTATGGTGTCGGTGCGCCGAGCATGGCGCTCGCCTCGCCGGCGTCGAGCCAGCGCACGTATTGCTCGGGGTAGCGCCAGGTATCGACGACTTCTTTCTGCAGCAGCGCGTGCTCCGCGTCGCGCGCGAGTTGCAGCACGCCGCATTGGTCGCCGCGGATCGTCGGTCCGTCCACAGCCGCGGCGGCGCCGGGGCCAGGTGCGTGCGGAGCGATGCCGCCGAGGTTTTGCCAGGCGCGCTGGGCGTAAAGATAGGCTGCGCGCGTCAGGCGCGTCGGGATGTTGTCGTCCTTCGAGAGCAGTGGCATGAAGATGCCCGCGCGGTTGCCGGAGGCCTCTTGCGCGGGGTTGTCATGGCGCTCGATCAAGGTGACTTGCCAGCCGCGTGCCGCCAGGCGTTCACAGGCCGCGCTACCGGCCACGCCGGCGCCGATGACGATGGCGCGGCGTTCCGGCATCGGTGCTCGGGGCGGCTGCGGCTTGCGGCTGGTGTAGAGCGCACGCTGCCACCCATCCGCTTCGATTTCGCCTTCCAAGCTGAAGCCTGCGGCGCGCAGGGAGCGCAATGCATGCTCGTCCGGCAGGCGAATACGCAAGGTGGCTGCGGGCGTCGCCAGGCGTTGCAAGGCGCGGATTTGCTTCAGTGGCTCCGGAATGATGAATTCGTCGACACGGGCGGCGATTTCGGACAGCCATGCATCGACGGGGCCGACCAGCAGGTCGAGCGTCAAGCGCTCGGATGGAAGATGCAGGCGATTCAGGCCTGGCACGTCGACCGGCCATTGCGCGGCCAGGCCTGGCACCCAGGCGGACAGCGCGGCCACTGACGGTAAGGACGGCGCGATCGCGAGGTAATGCAGGTGGCGTCCCTCGGCTGCGGCGCGGTGGCGGGCGAGGGAGGTGAGGAAACCGGCGCCGCTGCCGAACGCGGTATCGAGGACGGCGTGGCGGGAATCAGCCACCTTTCTTACACTCCTTGTGGCGGAAGCATGCGAGGTCATGGTCGTTCACCATGCCGATGCCCTGCATGTAAGCGTAAATGATCGTCGACCCGACGAACTTGAAGCCGCGCTTGGCCAGGTCCTTGGAGATGCGGTCCGAGAGTTCGGTACGCGCCGGACGGTCGCCCTGCGCGACAATGCGGTTCACAATCGGCTTGCCGCCCACATATCCCCACAGCAGCGAGGACAGGCTGCCGCCCTCCTCGAGCAAACGCAGGTAGGCACGCGCATTGGTGACGACGGCATTCACTTTAAGCCGATTGCGCACGATGCCCGGATCGGCAAGCAGCGCAGCGATCTTGTCTTCGCCGTACGCAGCAATCTTGCGGGCATTCCAGCCATCGAAAGCCACGCGATAGTTCTCGCGCTTATTGAGGATAGTCTCCCAGCTCAGGCCCGCCTGCGCGCCTTCCAGATTCAGCATCTCGAACAGGCGCAGCTCGTCGCGGCAAGGAACGCCCCACTCCTGGTCGTGGTAGGCGATGTAGCGCGGATTGTTTGGATTGGCCCAGGAACAGCGATGTATGCTCATGGGCAGATTATAGTGCGCTCCCCCAGGCTGGTCACGATCCGCACCTCGCCGCGTTCGACGCAAGCGCCCAACTGGTGCACCAGCCGCGCGAACAATTCCGCGGGCTGCGCGGCCCCGGTGGCCTGCAGCGCCGTCCAGGCATCGCGCCCGGAATGCTTGGAGATGTACAGGCCCACGTCCGCCAGCTCCACCACCTGCGACCACGACATCAAGCGTGGCTGCGATGGCAGGAAGGGGTATGCCGCAAAGCCGATCGAGCAAGTACGCGCCAGCTGCGTGCCGTCCGGCAGCAGGAAGCCGCGCGACGACACGGCCTGGCGGATGCGTTCGGCCACCACATGCGCTCCGCTGCGGTCCGTCGCGCGCGCCAGCACCAGGAATTCCTCGCCGCCCCAGCGCACCAGGTAGTCCGATTCGCGGAACACTTCGCGCAAGCGATCCTTCATCTGCACCAGCACCGAATCGCCCGCCGCGTGGCCATAGCGGTCGTTGACTTCCTTGAAGTGGTCCAGGTCGACCATGTAGAACACCAGGTCGCGGCCGGAAGCCTCTTCGCCGGCAGCAAGGCCATCGTAGCCGCGCAGGCTGAGCGCAACGTCCGATTCCACGTGCTGCAAGAAGAAGCGCCTGTTGCGCAGGCCGGTCAGCTGGTCGGTCAAGCTCACGTCTTCCAGTGCCTTGTACGCGCGTTCGAGCTCCAAGTTCTTTTCCAGCAGCTGCGCCTGGGCGGCTGCATTGTCCAAAGCAATCGCGCCGTAAGCGCACAAGGTTCGGAAAATCAGGCGTTCGCGTTCGCCGTATGCGCGCGGCAGCAGCGACTGCACCGTCATCACGCCCAGCACGCGCTCGCCGATGGTCAGCGGCGCGAACAAAAGCGTCAGCGTCGGCAACGTGCCTGGAATCAGGTTCGGCGTATCGGACTTATCCTCGATCTCGATCAGGATCTCGCGGCGCTCGCGTACACAGCGCGCCGTATTGAAGTTCTCGTCCGTCAGCGCAATCTGCACTGGAGGCAGCGGCAGTCCCATTTCCACGCCAAAGGCGCAGTGCAGGTATTCGCCATCAGGCTGCAGCAGGAAGATCGAGAAGTGCGTCGAATCGAGCAATCCATGCACATGGCGGTCCAGCGCGCGGAAGACGGCCGAGGCGTCGAGCTGCGCCGTGATCTCCTGGCCGATGGCGGACAAGTGGCTTAAGGTCGCGCTGGTCTGGGCCAGCACCTCTGCACGCTCCGCTTCGGCGGCGGCCAGCTGGCGATGGTGTTCGCCCTCGGTCTGTGCGCGTTCGGTCTGGTGCTGCACCTGCATGGCGATGGCGCGGTTGGTCGCCTCCTGGCTATGGGTGCGGTCGCGGGCAGCGTTGGCCTGCACCGAGAATTCGTACGCTCGCGCAAAGTCTCCCACTGCGGCATATTCGCGCGCCACCGCGTCGAGCAGCTCGCCCGGCAAGATATAGCCATCGATGGTGGCGGCAATCGCCAGCGCTTCGCGCAGATACTGCAGCACGGACATGGCATGGCCCACATGGATGTCGGCCAGCACGCGCAAGGCGGAGATCTGGCTGAACGGGTCGCCCAGTTCACGCGCCAGCGCCAGCGCCGACATGGCCGCCTCGCGTGCCTCCTCCATCCGCCCAAGCCCCGCCAGCGCGTGCGCCTGGCCGCGCCGCGCGCCACTCTGGAAATCGTTTTGCGCCAACGCATGGCCGCGTTGTTCGAGTTCGCGGAAGCTGGCCAGCGCCGCCTCATGATCGCCCAGGTCGAGCGCCAGGTCGCCCTGGTATTCCAGCGCCATGACGAAGGCGCGCGATCCGGACAAAGGCGCCAGCATTTGCAGCGACTCGCGCAGCAAGCCTTTGGCCGCCTGGCGCTGTCCAAGCTGGCGCAGCGTTTCCGCAGCTTGCATCTGGGTCAGGCCGATGCACATTGGCCAGCCGGTCGGCCGCGACAATGCCAGCCCGCGCTGCATCCATTCCAGCGCCGCGTCGTGCGCGTTGAGGCGGGTGAAGGCATTGCCGATATTGGTGGCGAGGACGATGGCGCGCCGTACCTGGCCCGACATGCGGGCCGCTTCATAGGCGGCGATCAGGTGGCTGATGGCGCGGCCGAATTCTGCCGACTGGAAAGCGGCCGTCCCAAGGTAATCGGAAATCCATCCTGCCACGACCGGATGGCGGCCTGCCAGTTCGTGCGGGAAGCGCTTGCTCCAGCGTTCATTCGCTGCCGGCGCATTGCGGAATACGCTGAACAGCGCGGCCAGGCTTTCGAAGATATCGAGGCGCATGGCATCCCCCGCCGCACGCGCATCGGCGATCGCCAGCGCAAGTTCGTTTTCGCAGGCGGCGGAATCGCCACGGTCGACCGCGATCCAGGCCAGGAGGCCGTGGGTGTCGGCCGCGCCCAGCCGGTCATGCTGGCGCGCGAATTCCAGCATGGCCCGTTCGGCGATGTCCGCCGCCGCATCCAGGTCGGCGCACAGCCAGCAGGATTCGGCGCGCACCAGTTCCCAGCGCGCCGCCAGCACACGCCTTTCCGCCGCGGGCAAAAGAAAAGCCAGTGCTTTTGCCTCGTCGGCGTACTGTGCCGCTTTTGCAACATCACGCTGGCGCAGATGCCACGCCAGGCGGAACAACAGCTTCACGCGCGATTCGCCCTCCGCAAGGGGCAATTCCGCTTCCCACTGGGCCAGCTCCTGGTCGAGCGCGAACAATTCCACTACTTGATATCCTTGAAATAGGTGTTACTCCCAAGAATCATACAGCACGATCGGACTTTTCGCTGTTCAAGTAGCTTAAATATCGCTTAGCGGCGCTCCGGCTTCTCGTTACGAACACTCGCATCCGGCTTGTTACCGCCAGTAGTTCCCGGAGTGCGGTTGCCGGCCTCATCCTGATGTGTATCGCTGTGCCCGGTTGTCGCCTGCGTGCCACTGCTGCCTGCCGCGGCGCCGCCGTGAATTGCCGCGTTCAGCTGCTCGGCATTATTCAAATGCTGGTGGATGGTTGGTTTGAGGCGCGTTGCCAGCGACTTGAGCTCGCTGTCCTGGGCGGACGACTCAGTCTTGGAGACCAGCTGCTGCGCTTCCTTGTGGGCTTGCACACCGGCCTGTTCCATATAGCTGCGGTCGAACTTGTCACCGGACAGTTTTTCCAGCTTGGCGGCCATGGCTTTGTGTTTGGAATCCAGTTCCGTTGGCAGGGTCAGGCTGCGCGCGGCCGCGACCTTGCGCACCTCGTCCAGCCCTTTGGTGTGTTCGTCGACCATTTGCTGGGCGAAGCTCTTGACCCGGTCGCTCTGGGTCTTTTGCAGCGCCAGCTTGGCAGTCTCGATCTCGGCCATGTTAGCCATGGCAAGGTCGGTCAGCAGTTTCTGGTCGGATTTGGCGAGGCCTTCCGCCCAGGCGCTTCCCACGCCAAGCAGGGCCGACAACACAGCTACACGCATGAAATTGTTCATCGTATTCTCCGTGACAAAATAGGCAGAAAATAATTTTATTGGGTATGGAATAAGCCGCCCACACGCTACGTATACGCAATACTTCCCAACTGTTAAGGAGACTTGCAATGAAACTGATCGCCCTGACCCTGGCCGCACTGGTGAGCACCGCCGCTACCGCCGCCGAGCCGCTGAAAAAGGCTGACGGTGTGTACGTGGACGCCGCCGGCATGACCGTCTACACCTTCGACAAGGACGTTGCCGGCAGCGGCAAAAGCGCCTGCGTCGATGGCTGCCTGAAAAACTGGCCCGCCGTTGCAGCCAGCGGCGACCTCGCCGCGCCATGGTCGTCCATCACCCGCGATGACGGCAGCAAGCAGCTGGCCTACAAGGGCAAACCGCTCTACCTGTTCGCAGGCGACAAGAAAGCCGGCGACCGCGCCGGCGACAATATGAAAGACATCTGGCACGTCGTGAAGGATTGAGTGGATGCAGGAGCTGCATGAGCGCCTGCTGGCCTGCCTGCCGCGCCTGCGCCGTTACGCGCGGGCGCTGACCGGCGATAGCGCCAGCGCGGACGACCTGGTCCAGGACACCGTGGAACGCGGCTGGTCGCGCATCGGCCAGTGGCGGCCCGATGGCGACATGCGCGCCTGGCTGTTCGGCATCATGCACAACCTGCATATCGACCAGCTGCGGCGCGCTCCGCCGCCCTGCGTGGAACTGGAAGACGGCGATCTGCCGGCTGCGGCTTCCACTGGATCGCTCGATATGCGCGACCTGGAGCGCGCCTTGCAGCAGCTGCCGTCCGCCCAGCGCGAGGTGCTGCTGCTGGTGGCGCTCGAAGAGATGCGCTACGAAGACGTGGCGGCCATGCTCGATATCCCGATTGGCACGGTGATGTCGCGACTGAGCCGCGCACGCGAGAATTTGCGGCGGTTGATGACCGGCCAGGCGCCCGCCGCCACATTAAAGGTAGTGAAATGAACGAAGCCGAATTGCAAGCCTGGGTCGATGGCCGGCTGCCGCCGGATCGGCAGGCGGCGGTCGAACGCTACCTGGCCGACCACCCCGCCGAAGCCGCGCGCCTGCAAGCCTACTGCGAGCAGAACGCCACACTGCATGCGCTGTTCGATGACCTCCTCGACGCCGAGGTGCCTAGGAAGCTCGTCCCGCCGCGGCCCGACGCCAGCAAGCCAGCCTGGCCCCGCATGGCCGCCATGCTGGTGGTGGCCGTCGGCGCCGGCCTGATTGGAGGCACGGCCGGCTGGACGCTGCGCGGCGCCGGCACGGAAAGCGGCGGCGGTCTCGCGGCCAGCGGTGCATCGCAGGCCCTGGCCGCGCTACCGCGCCAGGCCGCCATCGCCCACGCGGTCTACACGCCGGAAGTAAAGCATCCGGTGGAAGTCGGCGCAGACCAGCAACAGCACCTGGTGGCCTGGCTGTCGAAACGCCTGGGCAAACAACTGCGCCCGCCGCAACTGGCAAGGCAGGGATTTGAGCTGGTGGGCGGCCGGCTGCTTCCGGGCGACAACGGCCCCGTCGCCCAGTTCATGTACGCCGATACAGGCGGCCAGCGCCTGACGCTCTACGTCAGTTCCGGGCAAAAGCAGAACCGCGACACGGGATTCCGTTTCGCGCAAGAAGGCAATGTGGGAGTGTTCTACTGGATCGACGGCAGCTTCGGCTATGCGCTGTCAGCTGCCGTCGGTAAGAAAGAGCTGTCGCAGATCGCGAACGCGGTCTACGAGCAGCTCCAGCCGTAACTTAGTTAGGCATGCGGCGGCCGGCTTCGGTGATACGGTTACGCATCACTTCCGGTGCAGCAGGCCCTGGCGCGAACATATAGTCCTCATCATTGATGGCCAGGCCGCTATTCGCATCGACGAGAACCTGGTCGGCCGGCTTGCCGGTTTCACGGCTCACCACCAGCAAGCTGGCGCCTTCCGGCGACAGATGCTCATTCCCCCAGGCAATGAAAGCCAGCAGCACAGGTTTGAAGTCGCGGCCAGCCTTGGTCAGGATGTACTCATACCGTGGCGGACGGGTGCTGTATTGGCGGCGCTCCATCAGGCCGCCCTCGACCAGACCGGCCAGGCGGCGGGTCAGCATGTTCGGCGCGATCTTCAGGCTCTTCTCGAATTCGTCGAAGCGGGTCAGGCCATAGAACGCATCACGCAGAATCAGGATGCTCCACCACTCGCCCACCTTGCCGAGGCTACGCGCGATCGGGCAAGGCATTTGGCCAAAGTCGGTATGTTTCATGTTGCCTCCTAGTTGATTGGATCGTCTGGTTTAACCAGTTGAATGCTTCAGGCTCAATTGAACATCGAAAACACCCTCAAAAGACTCACCAAAAATCACTCTTGCAAGGGACGTAGCTATCTTCTTTCCATTCTGCGTTGTTGCGGCGCACACAATCTTTGCCGGACGCGATATTTCCTTTGCTGGATGTGAAATGCGCAACTTTATTAGAAACATGGGCATAATAAGTCCATGTACCTGACCAGCGACGCCCAAGTGCGCAATATCCTCATCGTGGACGACTCCGCGTTCGAGCAGCGCATGCTTGTGGACTTATTGAGCGAAATGCCTTACCGAGTATCGGTGGCCTTCAATGGCGAACAAGGCTACCAGTTGGCGCTGACCGGCCTGCCGGACCTGATCCTGCTCGACGTGCGTATGCCGAATATGGATGGCTATACCTGCTGCAGGTTGCTCAAAGCCAACCCGGCCACACGTGACATTCCCATTATTTTCCTGAGCGGCACAGAGGCGGTGGAAGACCGCATCATGGGCCTTCAGCTGGGGGGAGTGGACTTTGTCAGCAAGCCCTTCACCCCGGGCGAACTGGCGGCACGCATCCACGTGCACCTGAATTTGATGAAACGGCCGGCCCAGGAAGCGGCTGCGGCCGAGGTGATCGATACCGATTCGGTGATCGTGAATGCGGCCAAGCGCCTGATCTACGACAACCTGGCCGCCCTGCCCGGCCTGGCGGAAATTGCCGCCAGCGTGGGTACCTACCGCGAAAAACTGAACCAGCTGTTCCGCACCCACACCGGCATGACGGTGTTTGCCTATATCCGCGAAGCGCGCATCCAGCGCGGCATTCACCTGCTGCGCGATACCGACATGGATGTGCAGGATATCGCGTTGCTGCTGGGCTTTGCCAATGCCGGCAATTTCGCCACCGCCTTCCGCGAGCGGATGGGCACTACCCCCAGCAGCTACCGCGCCTCAATTCTTAAAACTTGTGATTGAGTTTGACTGAGGCAAAGCGGCCGCGCGGGTCGGCTTGCGTAAAGTCGAAGAAGGCAAACGAGCTATCCCACGAAGGCTTGCGGTCGAAGGCATTGGCCACGATCAGGTTCACACTGGTCGCCGCGCTGATCTTGTAGCCCACATTCAGGTCGACGGTGGCGAATGGCTTCACGCGCTCGCCGGGGCGGGTGGTCTGCTCGTAGCCGTCAACATAATTCCATGCCGCGTTGGTGGTCCACTGGCCCAGCTCCCAAGTAGCGCTGGTGGTGCCGCGCCATTTCGGGATCGAGCCGAAGTAGTTGGTGCCGGCGCCGTTGGTCAGCGGCTCGCCGTTCGACAGCGGCTGCTCATACTTGAACACGCGGCTCAGTTGCGCATTCAGGGTCACGGTGCCGTAGGCGGTTTTCGGCAGCTTGTGGCGCAGGTCGAGGTCGATGCCGCTCACCACGCGCTCGCCCTGGTTGGCGTACTGGCGGTACAGGGTCAGGATGCGCCCCTGCGCATCGCGCAGCACTTTCTCAGGGTGGGCCGCTTCGTTGGCCAGGATGGTGTCCGTGCTTTCGGTATCGATCACGCCCTTGGTGCGGATATGGTAGAAGTCCACGCCCACGCTGCTGTTGGCCGTCGGCGATACCACGAAGCCCAGGTTGAAGTTCTTCGAGCGTTCAGGCGACAGTTCGGTGTTGGCGACCGTGATATTGGTCACGCCGCGCGGCTGGGTCGGCGTGATCGGGTCTTTTGCATCGATCACGGAGCCGTAGCTGACCGAGGTCGAATTGGTGATCTCCGGCAGCGATGGCGCACGGAAGCCGCGCGACACGGTACCGCGCACCAGCAGCCACGGGGCTGCCTGGTAACGCACGCTGGCCTTGGGCGAGAAGGCGGAACCGAAGTCGCTGTATTTGTCGGCGCGGCCGGCCAGGTTGACGGTCAGGTCCTTCAGCACCGGCACGTTGAATTCAGCGAAGGCCGCCGTCACTTCGCGCTTGCCCTTGATGATGTTGATCGCAGGACGCAGCTCGGTGCCGGACAGCACGGCGGTGGAAGTGTTCGAATCCATCTCTTCCTGGCGCCACTGGCCGCCGAAGGCGAAGCCCAGCGCACCGGCAGGCAGTTGCGCCAGTTCTTTCGAGGCGTTGAAGTCGGCTACGGTCAGGGTCGATTCCGCCGGGCGCAAAGTCGACAGGCGCAGGCGATTGCGCACTTCTTCGCTGTTCTTCGACTGGTCGGCGAAGTTGTAGCTGCCGTCTGCCAGCACTTTCTCGAACTCGTAGCGGTTGACGAAGTTCTGCACGGTTTCCTTCAGCTTGCTGCCGGAGCGGGCGATCGAGGCGTCATAGTCCCAGCCATTCCAGTTGCCCTTGATGCCGGTCAGCGCACGGTAGAAGTCCACCTTGTCCTGCTTCTGGCGCGCGCCCAGGTCGAACAGGGTTGCGGTGAAAGGCAGCGGGGTGGAACCCGGATTGTTCGGGTGGCCAACAGGCAGCACCACATTGATGTTATCCAGCTTCTGCAAGGCGTTGTTCCAGGCGCGCAGGCCGCTGCCCACGGTCAGCGGAGCGCCGAAAGTCTGCTCGGCCCAGGAGTAGCCATACAGGCCTTCCGCATAGACTTCGGTGTCTTCGTTCAGTTTCAAGGTGCCGCGCAGCGAGGTGTGCACGCGCTCCACGCCCGGGATCAGGGTGCGGTATTCGGCCGGGTTAAAGGCCAGCACCTGGCCGCTCTTGCCAGGGGTGATGTCGCCATAGTTCTGCACTTGCAGCGGGCCTTGCACGCCGCCCAGTTGTTTGGTCGGGTCGGAAGTGCCGTAGTAATTGCTTGGCGTCCAGGCCAGCGTGCCATTGGCATTGCCGCGGAAATCACTGCCGCGCAGGTAGGACACATCGCTTTGCTGCAGCTTGTCGCGCTTCAGCGCATCGAGCGAAAACACCACGCTCCAACCCTGTTCATCCAGGCTGCCAAAGCCGGTCTGCAGCGAGGCGCTGCGTTCCAGCTGGCCGGTGCCCTGGGTGGAGGAGCCGATTTGCGCGCTGACCTCGGTGCCCTTGAATTCCTTGTACAGGATGATGTTGACCACGCCTGCCACCGCATCCGAACCGTAGACGGAAGACGCGCCGTCCTTCAGCACTTCGATGCGCTGCACCGCCGCCAGCGGCAGCGAGTTCAGGTCGACGAAGACTTCCTGCAGGTCCTGCGCGGTAGCGTAGGAGGACACGCGCTTGCCGTTCACCAGGATCAGGGTGTTTTTCTGGCCCAGGCCGCGCAGCGACAGGCCCGCCGTACCGGCCGAAAAGCTGCCGGTGTACTGCTCGTTGAAGCTGTTGCCGCTGTTGGCGGAAATGGTGCGCAGCACGTCGGCCACCGTGGTCTTGCCGGTTGCAGCCAGTTCCTTGGCGCTCAGCACCTGCACGGCGCTGGCGCCCTCCTTTTGCGCGGTGCGGATATTCGAGCCGGTAACGACCACGCGGGCCAGTTCTTCTTCGGCGTAAGACAGTTGCGGGAATGCGGCGGCAATGGCCAGCGTAATGCTCAGTGGCTTGATCATGTTCTTCCTTTTTGGGGTGTGCGGCGCCCTCAGCGCCGGGTCGGCGTCTGGAGCAAGGGTGATGCGGGAATCAGGTGCTTAGCAGCGGCACATGCACTGCGCCATGCAGAGCATGTAGATGGTGTGGCGGTGATGGGTGACTTGCGTTTTCATGCGGCAACTATAACGCCGGCATTTCACTTCTGAAACGAATTAAAACTCAGACCTATATGCCTTTTGAATATATAGACAGCATTGTCTACTTTTCGCCACAGGGAAAACACTGAAGTATACAACTCTGTCTAGACACGCTATTCTACTCAAAACGTTAAAAGGAAATAAACATGGCTAGCATTCCAAAACCCACTCCGGCCGAGCTGGAACTGCTGCAAGCGGTCTGGCCGCTGGGCTCCGCCACCGCCAAACAGGTACACGAAGCCATGCTGGCCGAGAAGCCCGACCTGGCATACGGCGCCGTGCTGCGCCTGATGCAGATCATGCACGGCAAGGGTCTGCTGATCCGCGACGAGAGCCAGCGCTCCCACGTCTACGCCCCCGCCGTGGCGCGCGAGGCGATGCAGGGCAATATGCTGCAGGACCTGCTGCAGCGCGCCTTCGCCGGTTCCGCCAAGGCGCTGGTGCTGGCGGCCCTGAAAAGCGGCATCTCGAAAAAAGAACGCGCCGAAATTGAAGAACTGCTGAAGCAGGAGGACAAGCCGAATGAATAATTTGATCAACGCCGCCGGCTGGACCCTGATCCACTTCCTTTGGCAAGGCGCGCTGGTGGGCCTCGGCGCGGCCGTGCTGCTGCGCATGATGCGCGGCGCGAGCCCTGGCTCGCGTTACGTGGCGTCCTGCCTGGCGCTGCTGGCCTGCCTGCTGTGGCCGGCCTACGAGTTCGTCAGCGCGCTGCACATCGCGCCGCGCTCGCTGCAAGCCCTGCTCCTGGCGGGCGGCGACGGCGCCTTTGCGCACCGCGACCTGCTAACCAGCATTGACAGCCACCTGCCCCTGGTGGTCGCCGCCTGGCTGGCATGTGTCGTCGCTCTGGCACTGCGCAGCGCTTTCGGCCTGGCATGGATCGCCAACGCGCGCCGCACCGGCGGCCGCAACGAACACTGGCAGCAGCGCCTGTCGCGTTTTGCCGCGCGCCTTGGCATCCGCCGCGAAGTCACGCTGCGCATCGTTGAAACGCTGGCCAGCCCGGTCACCGCGGGCTGGTGGCGTCCCGTTGTCCTCATGCCCGCCGCACTGATGGCGCGCATGCCGCCCGAATTGCTGGAGGCCTTGCTGGCGCATGAGCTGGCCCATGTGCGGCGCCACGATTTCCTGGTTAATTTGCTGCAGAACGTGGTCGAGATCCTGCTGTTCTACCATCCCGCCGTGTGGTGGCTGTCGCGCCGCATCCGCCACGAACGCGAACTGGTCGCCGACAGCATCGCCGCCAACCTGACCGGCGAACCGCGCCGGCTAGCCCTGGCCCTGTCGGAACTGGAAAAAATGCAGTTCGCCACCCAGCGCCTGGCATTGGCGGCCGACGGCGGCGACCTCACGCAGCGCATCCGCCACCTGGTGCTGCCGCAGCAGCAGCGCGGCAACTGGAAAGCCCTGATGGCCATTCTCGGCCTGGCCGCCGCCTGCCTGGCCGGCTTCGCCAATGCGCGCGTCGATGCGGCCAATGTCCCTGATGCGCGCACGCCAGCCATCGTCGATTTCAAGACCTGCTCCAAACCCTTGTGGCCCGAGGATGATCTGCATGCCGAGCATACCGGCAAGGTCACCTTGTCCTTCAATATCGATGAAGGCGGCAACGTGGCTGGTTCCAAAATCGTCCAGTCCAGCGGCCATCCGGGCCTGGACCTGGCTGCGCAAACCGGTATCGCCAAATGCCATTTCAAACCCGCCAAGGTGCGCGGCAAACCCGTCGCCACATGGCAGCAGATGCAATACATCTGGACCCTGGAGTAATCGAATGAAATTGAGCACCATCATTGCAGCACTTTCGCTGTGGGCGGTCTCCGCCGCCTGCTGCGCCCAGGCATCGGGCACGGCCCTGCCCTCACACCCCTTCGTCAGCACCAGTGGCAAGGCGCAGCTGTGGATGCGCCCCGACATCGGCGAGGTCAAGTTTGAAGCCGGCGCCCAGGATGCCAGTCCCGAAAACGCCGCCGGCCAGTTACAGCTGTTAAGCGCGAGCGTCATGCAACTTCTGGCGGATCACGGCGTACAGGAAGCCGACATCGAAGCCTACGAGCTGGAAAAGAAAATTGTCACGGTCGACGAAGGAAAACCGCCCGCCTATTCGATCGGCCGCCTGTTCCATGTCCGCGTACGCGACCTGGCTCAATGGCCGGACCTGGTCGCAAAGCTGGTCGAAATGGCCAACATCACCAGCATCAGCTCCACCTTCGACCGTATCGACGGCGACGACATCAACACCCAGTTGATGTCCGCTGCAGCCGACGACGCGCGCAACAAGGGCAGCATGCTGGCCAAAGCCTTCGGCCGCAAACTCGGTCCCGTGGTCGCCGTCGCCCGCGGCCCGCTGGCCCAGGTCGGCGCACCATTCATGGAATCGCAAACCGGCCGCGAAGCGCGCGGCACCCCGCAAGAAGTCGGCAGGTACAAGGTGCCCGACTCGATCGCCTATTCACAGACTGTGAATGCCATCTTCGTCCTGAAGTAAGACAAACCCATGAAACTCCGATTGATCGCCTGCGCGGCGATGGCTTTCGCACGCGCCTACGCCCAGGAAACACCGCCTGTAGTGCAGGTGAAAGCCAGCGCCGACCTGCAGCGCCAGCGCGACACGGCGTCGCGTACTACCATCACGCGTGAAGAGATCCTCAAGTTCGGCGACGCCAGTGCGCTCGATGTTCTGAAGCGGCTGCCCGGCGTTTCAGTCAGCGACGGCGCGCCGCGCATGCGCGGGCTTGGCGCGGGCTATACGCAAATACTTGTCAACGGCGACCGCCCGCCGCCCGGCTTTTCATTGGAAAACCTGACGCCCGACATGATCGACAAGATCGAAGTCATGCGCGCAGCTACGGCGGAACACAGCACCCAGGCCGTAGCCGGCACGATCAACATCGTGCTGCGCAAGTCGGCGGGCAAGCCATCGCGGGAATGGCGCGCCTCCGCCACCGTGCCCGCACACCTGCCGAGCCGCAGCGCAAGCCTGGGCCTGGCGGACAAATACGACGCCGGCAGCTATACCTTCAACGCCAGCCTCACGCAAGGCAATAACCACGCGCCGGAACATACCGATGTCCTGGAAACCAGCCCGGCCGGCACGATCGCCAGCCGGCGTGCCGAGGATGAACGCAGCCGAAACCGGTTCCTGTTCTTCAACGTGAACAGCCGCGTCAACTGGACCCTGTCTCCCGATGAAACCGTGGGCTGGCAAACCTTTGCCAGCGTGTTGCGCCTCCATGCCGACCGCAGCCGCGACGTCCGGCTTACCGGGGGCACGGTTTTGCCATTTTCGCACTCCGACTACGGCCGCAAGGACAAATCCGAAAGCCTGCGCACCGAAGGCAGCTGGAAGCGCAAATGGGGAAATGGCGGCCGGTTCGAATCGACGCTCAGCATCAGCGGCGACCAGGCGCAGCGCAACCGGCAATCAAGCTACGATGTGCAGCCAGGCGAGCGTACCCTCGACCGCCGCTACGATGTGGACGGCGGCAGCCGGCGCGGCGGCTGGACCGGCAAATTGACGCTGCCACCTGCGCGGGGCCATACGCTAAGCCTGGGCTGGGACGTTTCGTCCCGCCGGCAACGCGAACACGAACTGCAGGATGAAACCGCAGCAACTGGTGCCAGCGCCACCGACTTCGACCGCACGTCGATCGCCAGGCTGCGCAACCTGGCCGCTTACGCGCAGGACGAATGGGATCTCGGCGAGGGCTGGTCCTTGTACGGCGGACTTCGGCGCGAAACGAGCGAAACGCGCAGCAGCGGTTCGGACTTTGCACCCGTGACTTCAAGCGCCGGCGTAAGCAGCCCTATCCTGCAGGCGCTGTGGAAGCTGCCGGGCGGGCAGCGCCGCCAGCTGCGCTTTGCCCTGGCCCGCACCTATAAGGCGCCGACCACGAACCAGCTGATGCCGCGCCGCTTCCTCAGCCTGGTCAACACGGAACTTGCGCCCGACAGCAGCGGCAACGCAAACCTCCGGCCCGAACTGGCGCGCGGTCTCGACATCGCTTTCGAAGCCTACGGCAAGGATGGCGCCCTGTTTTCGCTGGCGGCCGGCACACGGCGCATCACCGACGTGATCTTCAACACCGTCTCCGAGCAGGACGGGCGCTGGGTTTCCTCGCCATCCAATTTCGGCAAGGCCAGCACCAACTCCCTGGAACTGGAGTGGAAAAGTCCCGTCCCCGCCACGCCGCTGCGCTTTTCGCTCAATGCGGGCCGTTACTGGTCGCATGTGGAGGCGGTGCCGGGTCCCGACAACCGCCTTGCGCGGCAGCCGCGCTGGACGGCGAATGCCGGCGGCGAATACCGCTCGGGGCCCTGGAGCGCAGGCGCCAACCTGACTTACAGCGCTACCGGGTGGGTCCGGGTGACGCAGTGGCAGTCGATTTACAACGGCATTGAGCGCAAGCTAGAGGGCTACACCAACTACCGTCCGTCACCGGCCAGCCAATGGCGCCTCACCGCCGGCAGCCTGCTGCGCCAGCCGTCACTGTCCAGGAACGTCTACGTGGACGCAAGCGGCCGCAAGGAGAATGCGACATCCATCGGCAATGGCGCCTGGATACGCGCCAGCTACGAACGCCAGTTCTAGGCGCCTGCAGCGCGCTGGCGGCGCCAATGCCGCCATGCGACGAGGGCGTTGATCCAGTAGGCCGCGTACAGCGCGGCTGTCAGGGTCAGCCCGCGGCTGGCGTATAGCGGCACCGACACTGTGTTCACCAGCAGCCACACCGGCCAGTTCTCGATGCGGCGCCCCATCAGCAATACCTGGGCGATCACGGAAAACATCAGCACCGCCGAATCGATGAAAGGCGCGTAGGCATTGGTGTAATGCTTGAGCATCAGGCCATAGGCCGCCGTGGCGGCAGCGCCGGCCAGCGCCATCTTCAGCAGCGTGGCGGGGCGCGTGGTGCGGATGTGCAGCGAATGGCCATGGTCGCCCCGCAGCCACTGGCGCCAGCCAATGATGCAGGTGGCGATGAAAAACAGCTGCAGCGCCACATCGGCATACAGCTGCGAGCCGTAGAACAGCACGGCGAACAGCGCGCAGCCGACAATGCCGGTCCACCAGGAGTGGATATTGTTGCGTCCCGCCAGGACGATGGAGACGGCCATCACCGCATTGGCGGCAATTTCAAGGACGCTACTCTGCATGGGTGCCCAGTACGACCAGCAAGCCGCGCATGTCTTCGCCGCTTTCCTGGCGCAGCGTGCTCGGGTTGATTTCAAGGATGGTGAAACCATGGCCGCGCGCCAGCGCCTCGATGCCGCCGCGCGAATGGGCGTAACGGCCCGAAGCCCGCAGCGCAAAGGCTTCTGCGCCCTCGTGCTCCTCGACCGAAAACGCAAACACGCCGCCACTACGTAGCGCCAGCTTCGCCACGGAAAACACCGGTTTCAAATCGCCCACGTACACAAAAACGTCGGCCGCCACGATCACGTCGGCGCTGGCCGGACGCACGCGCAAGTAGCCCACCATTTCGCCGCAATACAGCCCGTCGTAAAGACCCGTATCGCGCGCCTTGTCCAGCATGTGCGGCGACAGGTCGACGCCTTCCAGCATGCAGGCCAGTGGCCGCAGCAGCGGCCCGCACAAGCCGGTACCGCAACCGGCGTCCAGCACATCAAGTTCGCCCAGCGGAAGGTGGCGGCGCAGCGCCTCCACCAGCAAGGTCGGCGTGCGGTAGCGCAGCACGTCCACCAGGTGATGGTTGAAATTGCCGGCGTACTGGTCGAATAGCGCCTTCACATAGGCTGCCGGCGAGGCGCCCGGCGCCTGCTGCGCCCCCATGATGGCCAGCATATAGCCGACAGTGCCGGGGTCGGCGCCAAAGTCCAGCGCTGCCTGATAGGCTTGCACCGCTTCGTCACTGCGGCCCATGGCGCGCAGGGTGTTGGCCATGCCCAGCTGGGCGCGTGCGTAGCGAGGACGTACCGTCAGCGCGTCGCTGAAGCTTGCCAGCGCCTCGTCAAGTTCCTGCAGCCGCAGCAGCAAGGCGCCGCGGGCGCACCAGGCTTCGGCATATTCCGGCTGCAATTCCAGTGCGCGTTCCAATCCTTCCAGGGCATCGACCGGCTTACCCAGCGCGAGCAGCGATACCGAGGCGCCATGCAGGGCCTCCGGGTAGGCACGCTTTGCCGCCAGGGCCGCGCCAAAGCTGTCCAGGGCCGCTTCGTGGCGGGCGATCGACTGCAGGGCCAGGGCGCGGTTGCACAGCGCTTCGGCATAATCCGGCGCAAGGCGCAGGGCGGCATCGTAGCTGTCCAGCGCCTTGTCGATATGACCCAGGTGGCAAAGGGCATTGCCTCGGTTGCTCAGGGCCATGGCGTAATCCGGTTGCAGGGCCAGCGCGCGCTCGAAGCTGGCCAGCGCTTCCTCATAGCGCCCCATATCCTGCAGCACCACGCCGCGGTTGCAGTGGGCTTTGGGTCGGGAGGCGTCCAGCGCAAGTGCGCCGTCGATCATGGCCAGGGCGCGATCGGGCTCGCCCTGCTGGCGCGCCAGCACGCCGCTCAAGTGCAGTGCATCGAAATTAAGCGGCTCGGCGCGCAGCACATCGTCGTAGAGAGCTTGCGCACGGCCCAACTCGCCCTGCTGGTGGAAAGCAAGGGCTTGTTTCAGAAGTGCATGGATTTCAGTCATGGCCCGTATTACACCAAGCCGTCACACGGGCGTCAAACCGCCGTCATATTCAAGCGCCAAAATGCGTGCATCTGGCGCTCCGGCGTCACTACCGGGGCCGGCGGTCGGGAAACATACCGGCACCACATTGCGCAGCTTTGCGCTTTACAGCGAGGCTTTCATCTGAAACACTGTCCAAGTGGATACTTTCGGATGCCCTCAGCCATGAGGCTGTTGCTTATTGCCCTGCTGATTCAGCTTGCCAGTCCTGTTGGCGCCTGCACCTTGCGCCTGGCGCCGGAAGAATGGCCGCCATACTTTTACCATAATGACAAGGAAGTGCTGGGTGGCGTCGATTTCGAATTGCTGAAGGCCATACTCAGCCATGCCGGCTGCACCCTGCAGCTGGAAAAAGAGATGCCCGTTGCCCGGCGCAATGTTCTATTTCAACAAGGCAAGCTCGATTTGCTGATGGCCGCCTCCCTCACCGAAGAACGGCGCGGCTTTGCCCGTTTCAGCCTGCCGTACCGGCAGGAGACGGTCGGCCTGTTCACTGTGCCCGAAAAGCTGGACAAGCTGCGCCATGTCGACAGTTTCCAGAGCATGGCTGCCCTGCACGCCAGCCTGCTCACGCCCCGCCTGGGCTTTTATGGCGACGATTACGAACGCGCCTTGCCGATGCTGAATACTGCGGGCCGGCGCAGCACCTTCAGCACTTTCGACCAGGGCATCAAGATGCTGGAAGCCGGACGCGCGGACGTGATCATGGGCGACGCCAATGCCCTGCGCCATGTTGCGCGCCTGCTCAATGTGAAGATCGTGCAGCTGCCCTACGTTCCCTATCGCGCGCCAGTACACCTGATGCTGAACGCGGCCAGCACTACGCAGGCGCAACTCACGCGCATCAACCAGGCCATCACCCAGCTTGAACAAAACGGCGCCTTGCCTGCCATCCGCGCCCGCTACGGCATCAATTAGTCGAGGAATTCACGTACGGTTTCGTAAAGCTGCGTACGCGCCGCTTCGAGGTGCATGACGTGGGTGCCGCGCGGGACGATCGCGTAGCGTGCGCCTTTGATGGCGGCCTGCAGCTGGCGGTAATCCGCATCGTTCGGCCACGCATCCCATTCACCTCGCACCAGCAATACCGGCATTTCCAGCCGGCCCGGGTCGTAGTAGGTACGCCCGCGCAGCAAATCCGCCACGTCGGCACTGGGGCCGGAGGGGAAACGCACCGCGCCTGCGCTGCGGCCGTCGGACGCCAGCCAGTGCGCGCCCCAGCGCTGGAAGACATCGGCATGCAGCTGGGGCGGCTCCTGCTGCGGACGCAGGCTGTCCATGCCGGCGATGCGCTGCGCCGGTGTCAGCTCCTCGAAAGCGGCCACCGGTGCTTCCGGCAATGCGCCGGCAGATGCAGGACGTGGTGTGATCGCCGCAAACAGCACCAGCTTTGCCACCTTGTCCGCATGATCCTGCGCGTAGCGCGCAGCCACCGAGCCGCCCCAGGAATGCCCGACCAGCAGCACTTGCTGCCCGCCGCTGCGGCGCAGGACCGCGTCGACCGCGCTGCCCACGTCCTGCGCCACATCGCGCGCGCGGCCCGGCGTCGACGCTGAATCGGCGGCATACCGGTCCGACAACCCGTAGCCGGGAAAATCCAGCGCGTACACGTCATAGCCTCGCGATGCCAGCCAGTCCATCCAGGATTGGCCATCCATGCGGAAATCAAAGGAGAGCCCGGAAGGGAAAGAGGAGCCGTGCACAAACAGCACAGGCAGGGCGCCATTCGCGCGGTCAGGCCTGGTGTGGCGGACGCGGGCAACCAGTGCGGGCCGGTGGCTGGGGATCTCGACGACTTCATAGGCTGGCATGGTTCGCTCCTGCAAAAACCATCATGCTAGCCAGCGTCCTCCCACAACGATTCGCCCGCCAACGAATCGTGGATGCCTAGCAGCCCCTGGACGCGTGCAGCCATTGGCACGCCCACGTGCTGACCCGCTGCAGCATGCCGACCGGATCGCCCCATATGAAGAGGGCCGCCACGGCCAACAACAGGACGGTGACAAAGAGCTTCATTTGAGTACGTAGCTCGCGAGGACGGCCTGCACTTCATAGATACTCAGGCGCTTGTTGAATTTTTGGGTGAACGGTTCGGACGTGCTGGAAATCCAGATTTTCAGTTCGGCGTCCAGGTCCAGCGTCCCGCCCGTCTCGATGCTGAAATGCGTCACGCTCTTGTACGGGATCGAGTGATACTCCTTCTTGCTGCCGGTGACGCCCTGGATATTCACCACGACCAGGCGTTTGTCGGTGAAGACGAAATAGTCGCGAAGCAGCTGGTAGGCATGTTCCACCCGCTCATTGGGCGCCAGGATTTTCGCGAAATCTTCCCGCAAGTCCGCTACGTCGATCTTGGACGCGTTGCCCAGCATGCCGTCGAGGATTCCCACTTCCGCTCCCATTCACATTGATGTAACTGGAATCTACCACGAAGCGGTGATTCCGGGTCAAGCGGCGGCAGCTTCCCTTTCTTCCATCAGGTAATTGGTCGCCGCGTACGCTGCAAGGGGACGTGCGAAATAATAGCCTTGCAGCAGGTCGCATCCCAGGTCGCGCAATTGCGCAGCCTGCCCAGCATCTTCCACGCCTTCGGCAACGAGTTCCAGACCGAGGTTGCGCGCCAGGCCGACTGCAGTCGCGCAGATTTCGAGGTCTTTTTCGGATTCGCCGATGTCGCGCACAAAGCTGCGATCGAGCTTGAAGGAATGCACTGGCAGCATCTTCAGGTAGCCAAGCGAGGAATAACCGGTGCCGAAATCGTCGATCGACAGGCGCACGCCGAGGCTGCGCAAGGATTCCAGCTTGTCGATGGAGTGCTGGGGATCCTGCATCAGCACCGACTCGGTGATTTCCAGTTCGAGGTCCGCGCCCATCAAACCGGTGCGTTGCAGGGCTGCCTGCACATTGTCGCGCAAGTCGCTGAGCAGCAGCTGCTGCGCCGACAGGTTGACCGCCATGCGAACCTCGCTGAAGCCCAGGGCGCGCCAGTCCTGCAACTGCTTGCAAGCTGTTTCGAGCACCCAGGCACCGATCGCCGCAATGGAGCCGGTGGCTTCGGCCAGCGGGATGAATTTGTCCGGCATGACCAGGCCCAGTTCCGGATGCTGCCAGCGGATCAGGGCTTCCATGCCCAGCACGCGCTCCGTCTTGGCGCAAACTTGCGGCTGGTAGTGCAGGAAGAATTCGCCATTCGTCAGCGCTTCCTTCAGCTCATTCTCAAGGCCGATACGCTCGCTCAGCGACTGCTGCAAGGATGGACGGAAGACGCGCAGGTTGCCCGGCCCCAGGTCGCGCGCCTCATGCAGCGCCAGGCCCGCCGATGCGAGCAAGTCTTCCGCCGTGTTGGCGTGGTCCGGGTAAATCGCCACGCCGGCGCTGAAGGTCATATTCAATACCGTGCCGGCAGCGGTGAACGGCGCCTTGACCGCTTCCAGCACGCCCTCCACTTCGCGTTCGATTCCCGCCAGGGTCTTGTGGCCAGCAATGCCGACCGCAAAACGCGCGCTGCCAAGGCGCGCCACCAGCCGGCGCTTGCCGCAATGGTCACGCAGGCGCTGTGCTACTTCGATCAGCACCTGGTTGCCGGCCTCATAGCCGCGCGTGCCGTTGATGATCGCGAGCCGGTCCAGGTCCAGCAGCAGCACCGCCGTGCGGGTCAGGCTCGATTCGCTCCAGACGAACATGGCGCGCAGCTTCTCCAGCGCGCCTTCGCGGTTCGGCAATCGAGTCAACGCATCATTGGTCAGCGCGCGCTCGAAACGCTGGCTGGACAGCTTGTGGCTCTCCACTTCGCGCTCCAGGGCGGCGCTGATGCGGATTTTTTCGGACAGGCGCTGCGTCGCCTCGCGGCGGATCAGCAGAAGGAAGGAAGCTGCCAGGAACAGGAAGCCGAAACCGGTCAGGTAAGGTAGCTTGAGCATGCCTTTGTCGGCGGCGCCGCCCAGCGCCCCCGCCACCGCGACCAGCGCCACCGAGGTCCAGACCAGGCGGCTCCTGAAACGCGCGCGCTGGCGCCAGTCACGGATGCAAATCATGACGGCAAAGACGGCCGCTCCCAGCAGAAGCAGATGGTTGACCCGGTACGCAATCGTCGTTTCCCCCGACAGCAGGAATGCGCGCTCGCCCCACGCCAGGTCGACGGGGGCATCGACCGCCAGCTCGGAAAAGCGGTAGCCGAATGGTGCAACCAGGTTGTCGAGCACCAGCACCAGCGAAACCACGGCGACGCCGTAACTTATACGTAACGAGACTTGGCGCTTGTCGAGCAAGGCAAGCAGGTACCAGACCTGCGGGACCAGCGACAAGGAAAAGAAATTGACCCATTTATGCGCCCTGACGGCCTGCTCCGCGTCCAGCGCTACCTGCTGCTGCACATTGGCGTACTGGAAGCAGGAAAACGTCAGGCAGATAGCGGCGAAAGTCCAGCATGCCCGTACATAGGAGCTGTTACGCGCCAGCATCGCGGCCTGGAATGCGGACATTGCTAACGCTCCCACGGAGATCAGGTAGAGCGAAGCAAGAGGGGTATTCATACGGTCACCAGGTTACTTTTGGGCAAACCCGGCTATTTTATTACATCACCCCCGCTGCGCGATCACCGTTGTACCTGGAAAGGGACACCACCGGAAAAAAATTCTTCGCCGCTTGCCACGACCCGGATGGCCGGCTAACCGGGCTCCGTGAGCACCGAGAGCTTGGTCACGCCGGAGCGCTGGATATGCGCAATCACCTTTGCCACCGCGCGGTAGGGTACGCCCTCGTCAGCCTGCAAGCTGAGTGCAAGATCCGGGTTGCTGCCAACCAGGACGTGCAACTCCCTTTCCAGGGATTCAAGCGGCACTTCGCGCTTGTCGATAAAGATGCGGTTTTCCCCATCGAGACTCACCGTCACGCTCTTGTTGGGCGTGGCCGGCGTCGTGGCGGAAGTCTTCGGGAGATTGATCCGCACCGCGTTGTTCAACAGCGGGGCCGTGAGGATGAATACCACCATCAGCACCAGCATCACATCCACCAGGGGAGTGATGTTGATTTCGCTGACCACGTCGCTGCTATCCCTGCCGGTAGTGAAAGCCATTATGCCGCCGCCCCCGCCGGCAAGCCGGCTGTCGAAGCGCCCTGGACCGTTCCAATGCGCTGCTGCGCCTTAGCCGCAGGCGGATTGGCCACGCGGAAGTTGTTACGCTGCGCCAGGTTGACGAAATCCGTCGCGTAGTTATCCAGCTCGGCAGCCGTGACTTTCAGACGGCGCACGTAGAAGTTAAACGCCAGCACGGCAGGCACCGCGACCGCGATGCCGACGCCCGTGGCAATCAGCGCCTCGCCGATCGGACCGGCCACCACGTCGATGCTGGCAGAGCCGCTGGCGCCGATCGCACCCAACGCATGGATGATGCCGAACACAGTGCCGAACAAGCCGACAAACGGTGCGGTCGAACCGATGGACGCCAGGATCGCCAAGCCGCTTTCCAGCGACTGGTATTCCTTGTGGATTTGTTGGCGCAGGTAGCGCTCAAGCAGCTCACGGCGGCCCCAATCGTGTTCCAGGTCGGCTCCGGCGTCGGCATCGCTCACATACAAGGCTTCGAAGCCCACTTCGGCCAGGCGGGACTTCGGGCTGGAGCCGTTCGGCAACGCGGCGGCGGCATCTAGCGAGGAGGCGCTCCAGAAGGCTTTGCCGAAAGATTTATCGCGCTTGCTCACGCGGTAGTGCTGCACACCCTTGGCGGCGATAAGCACCCAGGTCACCACGGAGAACAGCACGAGGGCGTACAGGGAGCCCTGTACGATCAGTTCGAGGTAATGGGATTGCATGGATGGTTCCTTTCAGCAGATTCACGAGAGTTTGAAATTCAGTGGGACTTTCACCCAGCCGTCAATCGGCGTCTGTCCGCGGCGGGCTGGCTCGAAGGCCCAGCCCTGGACGGCCTTGATGGCGGCATCGTCCAGGACCTTGTGACCGCTGGACTTTTCGACGTTGATGGCGGCGGGCTTGCCGGTGGCAAGCACCTGGACCTTCAGGATCACCTGCCCTTGCAAGCCGCGGTCCTGGGCCAGGGCAGGATAGTCCGGTGCCGGATTGTTGCGGTAGCCGGCAAAGCCGCGTGGTTCGGTGACCGGTTCCGGTGCAGGCAGCGCAGGCGGCGCCGCTACCGGAACAGGTGCCGGCGGTTGCGGCGCCGTTGCCACGGCCACCGTTTCCGCGTTTGACGGACCGGTATCGATCACCTCACGTACGACAGGTAGCGGTTGGCGCACCGGAATCGGTACCTGCTTAGCCACCTGCGGCTGCGGCTTCGGCGGTTCCGGCGGCGGCGGCGGCGGCGCGAATTCCAGCGCCAATGGTTCGGCTTTGGCCGCGGGCAGCTTCGCATCCGAAGGCAGGTTCTGTACCCCGATGATGATCGCTGCATGCAGAAGCACGGCGGCCCCGGCCAGCAGGCTTAAACCCGCCTTGTTGTGCAATCCCCGCTTCAGCAGGTCCGGCCGCACGGCAGCGGCAGTCGGCTGCTGCGCCTTGACTGCAGGGCGCGGCGTGCTGCGCGCCCTGCTGCGGCGCGGTGCATAGGACGCCGATTTGATACTGTCGAATGTCAGGGTTGTCATGGGATTCCTTTCTCAAATTTTTGCCAGGCCCGCGCCGCTGGCAAGGCTCATTGCCAGCACAGCGACACCCACGGCGCCCGCGAGCGCGGTCCAGTGCCAGGCGGCCACGTCATGCCCAGCGGGCGTGGTGGCGTTCTTCCAGCCAGTGATCATCGGTTTGACCAGGTTGGTCTTGCGCAGCAGCAGATAGGCAGTGATAGCCGCCACATGCAGGGCGATCAATCCAATCAGCACATAGGCCAGCTTCTGGTGCAGACCGGTCAGCTGCAGCGAGCGCCCTTCGTCAACCAGGTTGGCCAGCGGTCCCTGGAAGGAGATTTCATCGTTTCCAAACAATCCAGTTCCCGCTTGCGCACCCAACAAAGCCAGCAGGGCGAATACGGACAGCGCGCCCAGTGGATTGTGGCCGTGCCCCTGCCATTCGCCGGCCAGATAAGCGCGCAGGCGGCCGGGCGTCGGGGCGAAACTCGCAAAACGCGCCGCGGCGGCGCCGGCGAGGCCCCAGACGAGGCGGAACGCCAGCAGCCCGACGATGGCGATGCCCGCATAACCGTGAAGAGCCATCCAGCCGCCGCCCGCCAGTCCGGTCGCAATCGCCACCGATACCGTCAGCACCAACGCCCAGTGGAATAGGCGCGTGGGCAGGTCCCAAACATAGATGCGGGAGCTCATGGGAGGCTTCCTTATTGCGGCGCAGCCTGGGCTACCGGACGTGCAGGCGGCGGCGCGACGCGGGTGATCTTGCCGCCCTGCGCCTCGTAGTCTTCGGAGCCGGTAGCGCCGGCCACCTTGTAGCCTTTGCTGGCCAGCAGGTCGCCCACGGCGCCCGCGCGGTGGGCGTGGTTCGACACGGTCAGGATCACGCGGTCTTTCGGAATGTAGGCCAGGTTCTGCTCAACTTCCTTGGCCTGCACGTTCAGGTATACGGGGAAGCTGCCTTTAGCGGTCAATTCGTCGGGCCGGCGCACATCGACCACCAGCAGCTTTTCCGGCTTCGCCAGCAGCTTGTCGACTTCGGCGCGCTCCAGTTGCCGTGTCTTGTATTTCCACGGCTCCGGCGCCTGCTGCGCGAAGGACGATGCGGCCGCCAGGACCAGGCTGAAGGTGATCAGGGATTTCAGGGATTTCATGGCATTCCTTAAAAAGCGCAGTGCGCGAATCGCACCGCTTTCGCCAGGGGTGATCGCAACTAACGTGCCAATGCCTGCCGCAGCGCGGCAAAACCGGCCGCAAGGCGCGCCGTTGCAGGCTTCCCGGCGTTCCTGGCTTCACGGGCTTGCGCGTTCGGCGCGCCTGCGGCTGGTGCCTGTCCACCAAGCGCCATGCTGCGCTGCTGCAAACGCAGCAGCGTGAGGATTTGTTGCTGAAACAGCAATGGCGCTGGACGGGTGCTGCCGCGACATCAGGCCAAACGGCAGACACCCAGCAACGGCGGCCTTCCCTTGAATGGCATGGTCCTTGCGATGCATAAGGCATTTAACCAGGACGTGGACGCCATCAATGCATAAGCAAACTCATCACCGTCATATCATTCGCTTGCTGCCTATCGTGGCGCTGCTCGCGAGCGCCGGTATCGATGCCCACGCCGCTGGGCAGGCTAGCGAACCCGCCGTTGCCGAATTACGCGCCGAGCTGGCGCGCATCCAGGCCGAAAACGCGCGCCTGCGGGAAGCGCTTGCCGCGCAACCCACGGCGCCCGTGCAACCGCCTGCCGCCGTGCCGGAGGCCGCGCCCGCAACGGCAGAAGAGGCGCCTGCCCTGGGCGCCGTGACGGTACGCGGGCGCAAGAAGATAGAGACACTGAAGGAAGTGCCGGTTTCCATTTCGGTGGTCAGCGGCCAGGAACTGGACCGCGAACTTGCACAGGACCTTTCGGCCATTACAAAACGCGGTGCCAACGTGCAGTTCAACCAGAACAACACGCGCGGCGCGTCGCTGTCCGTGCGCGGGCTGGGCAAACGCTCCTTCACCGAAACGCAGGACCCCAGCGTCGGCGTCGTAGTCGACGGCGTGAGCTACGGCTTGTCGCAGCTGGCCAACTTCGATTTCTACGATGTGGAGTCGGTCGACGTGACGCGCGGACCGCAAGGCACGCAAGGCGGCAAGGGCGCCAGCTCCGGCGTCGTCAGCATCAATACCCGCAAGCCTTCGTTCTACCCCACGTCCGACTACTCGCTCACCTACGGGCGCAATGAGACCGTCATTGCCAAGGCCAATTTTGGCGGGCCGGTCATCGAGGAGCTGCTCGCCTGGCGCGGCTCCTTCATCGTGCACCGTGCACGCGGCTACTACGACAATCAATTCGACCACAACTACAGCTTGTACAACAAGAACCGCGTAAGCGGCCGTACGCAATTCCTTTTCACGCCGGGCAGCACCTTCAACGCGCGCATCAGCCTCGATGTGGAACCGCATGCGCCGCAGGTGCAGAACGGCCTGACCGTCTACCGCAGCATTCCTGATACCTTCGCCGACGGCAGCCCGACCGATCCAAGCGGCACGACCGCGCGCGCCAAGCTGGCCGGATTCCGCAATGCCGCCGGCGCCTTCACCGGGCCGCGCGACTGGTTCGTGGGACGCTCCTTCAACAGCACGCCCTACACCTACGATGGCAACTACATCGGCGAAGACCGGATCAACTTCAACGAGAACCAGGGACAGACTGTGCACAGCAAGGGCGCTTCGGCGGAATTGGTGTGGGACCTGCAGCACCATACCTTCAGCTCGCAATCGGCCGTGCGCACCTACTCTTTCGATGCGCATAATGACGAAGGCACGCCGTTCGACATTAGCCGCAACGGCGGCGGCGGGGTCGACTACAAGCAGTTCACGCAGGAGTTCAAGCTCAAGTCAAAGCCGGGTGGCGCCTTCGACTACGTGACGGGCTTGTTCCATATCCGCACCGACGACGACATCGCCTCCAAGTCCGGCTGGGGCTCCGACGCCGGCGCATGGTTCGCCACCAACGGGCAGTACAACACCCTGGACCGCAATGCCGGTACCAATCGTGGCGCCGGCCGGACACTGCTCAAGGATTCGCTCGATGATCTGATCGTCAAGGGCGACACCGTAGTCCACACCAACAGCACCGCCATTTTCGGCAACACGACATGGCATGCGACCGATACGTTCAGCCTGACCGGCGGCTTGCGCGTCACGCACGAGGACCGAAGCACCACCGACACCCGGATATTGACCGCCAACGGCGCCGGCGCCGCGCTCAACCCGGTAACGGTACGCGGCGTTGCACTGGGAGGCTTCAACAGCACCGGCAGCGGCGCCCTGGCGGCCGGCAACAGCCCCGAACAGCTGGCATTGGCCGATTCCATCGCCTACAAATACTTCGGCGTTGCGTCCTATAGCAACCTGACCGCGGCCCAGCTGGGGCAGGTCGCCGCCGCCAAGGCTCTGCGCGCGGGACAGATCGGCCAGTTGATCCCGGGCGTTGAAAGCCGCTACAAGGACACGCTGTACACTGCAGCCCTGGCGCCGTCCTACCGCTTCAGCGACCAATATACCGCCTACACCTCCTGGCAGTACGGGGAGAAGTCCGGCTCCGCCCTAAACGTCAATGGCCTCAACGCCAATGTGCGCCCGGAAAAGACTCATGCCTTCGAAGTCGGCTTGAAAACCAGCTTGCCGCAATACGGTCTGGTGCTGAACGCAGATCTGTTCCTGATGAAGATCAAGGACTACCAGTCCGCCGTTCGGGTAGTCGATGAATTCACCACCGCCACCAATATCGCCAATAACCAGGCCAATCCGATCGCCTATGTCACCGCGCAGGGCAATGTGCCGCGCGCCCGGGCCAAGGGTCTTGAATTCGATGGCGTGTACAGCGGCATCCAGGACCTGTCGATCCGCTTTTCCGGCGCCTGGAACGACGCCCGCTATACCAGCTTCCCGCTGGCGGCCAAGCCGGACGAGCATGCCTACCTGCCGGGCGCCTACATCGACCAGAGCGGCCTGACGCTGCCAGGCGCCGCCAGGTGGACCGGCAATATCGGCGCCGAATACCGCAGGCCGGTGGCAGGCAACGAGTACCACGCCAGCGTAAATACCGCATTCACCAGCCGCTATAACAACACCGACACCCTGTCTTCCTATGGCTGGGTAGCCGGCGGCGCGACGACCGACCTGTCGCTCGGCATTGGCTTCAAAGGCGGTTTTGACATCAGCCTGATCGTGAAGAACGCCTTCGACAACCGCAAGCACGAACCGGCCTGGCTCAGCTATTCGCCGAACCCCTATCCACGCTGGTATGGCGTGAGCTTCAGCGGCAAACTCTAAGGCGCGGCGCCATATGCATATACAGCTTTCGCCATGAACGGTTCCGTGCACTGAAGACCGGCTGCTGTTGCGCCGCCAACAGCAGCCGGTTGCACATGCCTTTACCTAAAGGCTCTCTGCGCTGGCACGCCGTTTGCAAAACAGAGGCTATTCCCTTGTTTAACGAAAGCCTCGCAATGAAGAAACATAAAAGATACCGAACCGCGCTTCCCCTCGTCGCCCTGCTGACATCCGCCCCGCTGTATGCGGCCGAACCGACCGTAGCCGAACTGCAGGCTGAAATAGCGCGTCTCAAGCAAATCATCGCGGCGCAAATCCCCGGCAGCCCTGCGGAGTCCGAGCCGGCGGCCGCTGCCGCTACCGCGAGCCCGGCGCCGGCGCCGGCGCAGGAAGAATCGCAAACCCTGGGCGAGGTCACGGTGCGCAGCCGCAACCGCCTGGAGCGCTTGCAGGACGTGCCGCTGTCGGTCTCCGTCGTCACCGGCAAGGAACTGGACCGCCTGCAGGCCACCGACATCAAGTCGCTCACCCAGCGCGCAGCCAACGTCTCCTGGAACCAGGGCAACCAGCGCACCGCCAGCCTGGCGATCCGCGGCGTCGGCAAGCAGGGCCAGACCGAAGCCCAGGACCCAAGCGTCGGCCTGATCGTCGACGGCGTCAACTACGCCTACAATGCGCTGTCCTCCAGTTTCGATTTCACCGACGTCGACGCCGTCGAAGTCACGCGCGGCCCGCAAGGCACGCTGCTGGGCAAGAACACCAGCGTCGGCGTGGTCAACGTCACCACCCGCCGCCCTTCGTTCACGCCTGACGCATCGTGGTCGCTGACCCTGGGCCAGCAGGATACGGTGCAGGGACGCTTCGCCGCCGGCGGCCCCATCGTCGACGGCCTGCTGGCCTACCGCGCCAACCTGTCCGTCAGCAAAGGCGCGGGCGACATCAAGAACGCCTACAACCGTGACATCACTTACACCAACAAGGACCGCGTTTCCGGCCGCCTGCAATTCCTTCTGACCCCGGATCCTTCCTTCAGCGCCCGCATCGCGCTCGACGCGCAGCCGCGCGCCGGCGAGACCACCAACGGCCGCACCATCAACCTGCCGACGCCGAAGGTGTATTCCAACGGCGCTGCCAATACATTGGCCACCGATACCTCCACCCGCCTGGCGCGCCGCTGGTTCACGCAGCAGACCGGCTACAGCTACCAGGACAACTTCCTGAACGAGCAAACCGGCCAGGTCAACAACGACAACCAGCGCCCGCTCGTCACCGGCAGCAACGGCGCCGCCGCGGAGCTGAACTGGACGCTGGACAAGTTCAACATCACCTCCATCACCGCCTACAAGGACTATCACTTCAACGCCACCAACGACGAGGGCACGCCGTTCGATGTGCACCGCAACTCCGGCGGTTTCTGGAACGACTACCGCCAGGTCACCCAGGAACTGCGGCTGAGCTCCCAGCCGGGCGGTTTCGTCGATTACCAGGCCGGCATCTTCCTGATGAAGGTGAACAACAAGGCCGACTACCGCCGCGAGTGGGGCAACGACGCCGGCGCATGGTACGCCAACGCCTCCCAATACAACCGCCTGGACGCCAACGCGGCCGGTCGCTACCTGCTTCAAAGCTCGCTGGACCGCCTGCAGATGTCCTTCAACTCCCCGGCCGGCACCCAGGACATCCGCAACAAGAGCGCGGCAATCTTCGCCCAGGCCAACTGGCACCTGTCCGATCCATTAACTGTGACCACCGGTTTGCGCTTGACGCGTGAGGATCGGAAAAACACGGGCAGCACCCTGGTCAACAATTACGGTAATGCCCCCGAACTCAATCCGGTGTCGGTCAATGGCGTGGCCTTCGGCGGCTTTGCGACCGCCGCCAACGGCGCCCTCCTGGCGGCCAACAGCCCGGCCCAGATTGCGCTGGCCAACAGCGCGGCCGCCAAGTACTTCAACGCAGCCTCGTACAGCGCGCTGACGGCGGCGCAACAGCAGCAGGTGGCCGATGCGAAGGCCATTCGCGCTTCCCAGATCGGCGTGATCTTCCCTTCGACCGAAGCCGCGCCGTTCAAGGACACCCTGCCGGCCTTCGTATTGAGCCCCTCCTACAAATTCAGCAAGGACCTGACGGCCTACGCATCGTGGCAGTACGGCGAGAAGGCCGGCATCTCGCAGCTGACGAACGGGATTTCCAACCTGGTGCGCAAGGAAAAGACCAGCGCCTTCGAAACCGGCATCAAGTCCGCCCTGTTTGACCGCAAGCTCCTGGTCAACGCCAACCTGTTCCTGATGAATATTAAGGATTACCAGCAGGCCGTGCGTGTGCTGGACGTGTACACCACGAACCTGAACAACGACGGCCAACTGTATTACACCACCGCCACCGGCAACGCGCCGAAGGTGCAGGCCAAGGGACTGGAATTCGACGGCGCCTACTCGGGCATCCCCTACACCACCCTGCGCTTCTCCGGCGCCTACACCGACGCCTACTACAAGGACTTCAGGCAGTCGGCGCAGCCGCCGGAAAACGGCTACCCGGGCGCCGCGCCTTACCGCGACGTTACTGGACAGGCCCTGCCGGGCGCCTCGAAGTTCACGTTCAACCTTGGCGCCGACTTCCGCAAGCCGGTGTGGTCGAACAAGGAGCTGCACGCCAGCTTCAACACGGCCTTCAACTCTCGCTACAACTCGGATAACACGCTTTCGAGCTATGGCTGGATCGGTGCTTCCTCCATCACCGATCTGGCGGTGGGCCTGGGCACGCGCGGCGGCTCTTTCGACGTGAGCCTGGTGGTGAAGAACGCCTTCAGCAGCGATGCGCCGCTCACCCGCACCTGGAACAGCTACACGCCGGCCGTGCCGCGCTGGGCGGGCCTGGTGGTGAGCGGCTCGCTGTAATGCGCGGCTGATGATGCAACAGCAGTGGTGCTGCCGCGCTGCATGCGGCGCACCACCCCGGCGCTGCAGCGCGGCGCCGGCGTCCATAAGAATCAAGCACTTGCGTTGAACGAGCGACCCGGCACGGGGGTTGCTAAATAGAGCTTCAGGCATAAAACCAATCCACAGGAGCAGTGCAGATGAAACTCAGAACCACCACCCTGGCCATACTGTTGGCCACTTCCGCCGCGGTCTCCATTGCGGCGGACGAGAAAGCACCGGCCAAGGCATGGCAATACTCCACCGTCCAGGCGCCGCAAATACCGGCCGTCACGCAGAAGGCTTGGGTCCGCACCCCGATCGACGCCTTCGTGCTGGCCAAGCTGGAACAGAAAAAGCTCAAGCCGTCTGCGGACGCCGACCGCGCTACTTATATCCGCCGCGCCACGCTCGATACCTGGGGCCTGCTGCCGACGCCGGAGGAAGTGGAAGCCTTCGTCAAGGACAAGTCGCCGGACGCTTACGAAAAGCTGGCCGACCGCCTGCTGTCGTCGCCGCACTTCGGCGAACGCCAGGCGCGCCGCTGGCTGGACCTGGCGCGCTACGCCGACAGCGCCGGCTTCCAGAACGACAACACCCGCCCTAACAACTACCGCTACCGCGACTACGTGATCAAGGCCTTCAACAGCGGCAAGCCGTTCGACCGCTTCATCAAGGAGCAGGTGGCGGGCGACGAGCTGTTCCCGGACAGCCAGGAAGCGAAGGTCGCCACCGGCTTCCTGGCCGGCTACCCGGACAATTCGAACTCGCGCGACCTGGTGCAGCGCAAATACCAGATCGCCACCGACATGACCGACACGGTGGGCGAAACCTTCCTGGCCGCGACCATCGGTTGCGCGCGCTGCCACAACCACAAGGCGGACCGCGTCAGCCAGAAGGAATACTTCCAGCTGCAAGCCTTCTTCGCCAACACCAGCTTCGACGAAAAAGTGGCAGCCGAAAAAGGCCCGGAGGAATTGGAATACGAAAAGAAGCAGGCCGCCTACCGCGCCGCCACCAAGGACATCCGCGACAAGCAGAAGGCCATCCTGGACACCGTGCGCGAAGCCGGCGTGAAGTACCACAAAGAGCGCTACCTGACCGACAGCCGCGAATCGATCTTCAAACCGGAAGCGCAATGGACCGCGCTGGACCGCTGGGTCAACTTCCGCCTGAAGAGCGTCAGCACGGAAAACGATGTGGTGCAATACCTGAAACTGACGGCGGAAGACAAGGACAGCGCCGACTACAACGCGGACAACGTCGAGAAGTGGAAACAGTACCAGAAGCTGACCGCTGACCTGAAGAAGTTCGACAAGCTGCGCCCTGAACGCGGCTCGCTGTACCTGACCGCGGCCACCGAGTTGGGCCATTCCGATGCACCGCCGACCAACGTCCGCTTCGGCGGCGTGCACGAGGCGCCGCTCGATCCGGTGGAACCGGGCATCCCTGCACTGTGGGCCAATGGCGCAAAGATCGATATCAAGCCTACCGCCACCTCCTCCGGCCGCCGCACCGCGCTGGCCAACTGGCTGGCGAGCCCGGAGAACCCGCTGACGGCCCGCGTATTCGCCAACCGTGTCTGGAGCCAGTACTTCGCCAACGGCATCGTGGCCACGGTGGCGGACTTTGGGCGCGCAGGCCAGAAACCGACCCACCCGGAACTGCTGGACTACCTGGCGTCCGATTTCGTCAAGAACGGCTGGAACGTCAAGCAGCTGCACCGCCAGATCCTGCTGTCGTCGGTGTACCGCCAGTCCTCCGCCGAACGGGCCGATATCGCGGCGGCCGATCCGGACAACAAGCTGCTGGGCGTCTATCCACGCAAGCGGCTGGAGGCGGAACAGGTGCGCGACTCCCTGCTGGCTGCTTCCGGCCGCCTGGAGGACAAGCTTGGCGGACCGGCAGTGTTCCCGAAAGTGCCGTCAAACTTCAGCGCCGGCAACCTGTGGACCGTTTCCGAAGATCCGCATGACCAGTACCGCCGCAGTATCTATACCTTCGTGCGCCGCAGCGTCCCCTATCCGTTGACGCAGAACTTTGACCCGGCCGACCCGTCGCAGGCGCACCACAAGCGCAACGTGACCACCACGCCGTTGCAGGCCCTGGCCCTGTTCAACAGCGACGTGGTGCTTGGGTGGTCGCAGGCGCTGGCCGGCCGCGTGATCCGCGAAGCAGGCAGCGACGAAAACGCCCAATTGAACCGTCTGTACGAAATCCTGTTCGCCCGAACGCCGAACAAGGAAGAACGGGCGACGCTGAAAGGCTTCCTGGACAGGCAGGAAAAGATCATCCAGGCACGCGGCACTACCGGCAAGGACAAGGACGACGGCAAGTTCGAGGTCAGCATCCCGACTGGCCTGGACGGCAAGCAGAAAGTCAATCCGATCCGTGCCGCGGCGCTGGTGGACCTGGTGCACACCGTCGCCAACTCGAACGATTTCATCTACCGCTTCTGAACCCGAATACAACCAAAAGGACAACAATCATGTGCTTCAATTCGCGTCGCGACTTCCTGCTCAAATCCGGATTTGGACTGGGCGCCGCCGCTGTCACCGGCCTGCTGCCGGGCGGCGGCCTGCTGCAGGGCGCCATGGCGGCCGACCTGGTCGACCCGCTGGCTCCGAAGGCTCCGCACTTCCCGGCCAAGGTCAAATCCGTCATCTGGCTGCATATGAACGGAGCCCCCAGCACGCTGGACCTGTTCGACTACAAGCCGGACCTGATCAAGCTGGCCGGCCAGGACGTACCAGCCTCCTTCCTGAAAGGGATCAAGACCAGCACCCAGGGCGGTGTCGGCAAGCTGTACGCCTCCAAGCGTGAATGGAAACAGCATGGCGAGAGCGGCCACTGGTTCTCCGACCTGGTGCCGAACCTGGCCACCCAGTCGGACAAGATCGCCTTCATCAAATCCAGCGTGACCGTGGGCGCGACCCACGACATCTCGATCCTGAAGCTGAACACCGGCGACCTGAGTCCGGGCCGCCCGTCGCTGGGCGCCTGGATCAGCTATGCCCTGGGTTCCGCCAATCCCGACCTGCCGCCCTACGTGGTGCTGTACAACGGGAAGAATGAACCGAGCGCCGGCTCGGTCAACTGGAACTCCGGCTTCCTGCCTGCTGTGTACCAGGGCACCGCCTTCCGTCCCGGCCCTTCGCCGATCTTCTACCTGGAGCGTCCGGAACTGCGCACTGAGGGCCAGCAGCATGCCTCGCTCGATCTGCTGCGAAAACTGAACCAGAAGAACGCCGAACGCTACCCGTCCGACACCGAACTGAAAGCCCGCCTGCGTTCCTACGACCTGGCGGACCGCATGCAGGTGTCGGCGCCGGCCGCCGTCGACCTGTCCAAGGAAAGCGACGCCACCAAGGAACTGTACGGCATCAACGACGAAACCTCGTCCAGCTACGGCACCACACTGCTGCGCGCGCGCCGCCTGGTGGAGCGCGGCGTACGCTTCGTCCAGGTGGTGTCCGGCGCACCGGACGGCCAGACCGAAATCACCAGCTGGGACGCCCACAACGACCTGGAAAAAAACCACAGCGTCAACGCCCGCATGATCGACAAGCCGATCGCCGGCCTGCTGGCCGATCTGCAATCGCGCGGCCTGCTCGACTCCACCCTGGTGGTGTGGACTTCCGAATTCGGCCGCACCTCGTATGGCCAGAGCGGCAATGGCCGCGACCACAACCCATGGGGCTACACGCAGTGGGTGGCGGGCGGCGGCATCAAAGCCGGCTATACCCACGGCGCGACCGACGAAATCGGCCTGCAGGTGGCCAACAAGGACCAGGCAGTCGACACCTACGACCTGCACGCCACCGTGCTGCAGCTGCTGGGCCTCGACCACCTGAAGACCACATTCCTGAACAACGGACGTTCCGAGCGCCCGACCGTCGTGTACGGCAAGGTGATCAAGGAACTGCTGGCCTGACCCCGGAGACGCATGCGAAAAGTACCAATTCTGATCACCCTGCTGTCCGCCGCCATCGCCTTGAATGCCGTATGCGCTGAAGTGGAAATGGGCATGGACCTGATGCAAAACATCGAGGACGCCAACAAAAGCCTGTCATCCAATATTGCCCTTGGCAACAAGCAGGCGGCCGGCGACGACGCAAAGGAGCTGGCCCGCATGTTCCAGGAGGTGCAAACCTTCTTCGAACATAAGGGCGATGCCGCCAATGCGGTCGACCTGGCGCGGCAAAGCCGTGAACTGTCGACCGAGATCGTGCAGCTGGTCGCCAGCGGCAAGTTCGACATCGCCACCGACAAGGCCACCACCTTGTCGCGCACGTGCCGCACCTGCCACACCTTCTACAAGAAGGAATAGGCCGATGGCTGCAACCCGCGCCGTGCTGCTGGCGGGCCTGTTGTCGGCCGCCTTGCCTCAGGGTGATCCCGATGCCGGCCGGCTCAAGGCCGACTCGGAGCGCTGCCTGGAATGCCATGGACAGCCCAGCGAAGGGCAAGGCTACAGCGCCGGCGAAGAGGGCAAGTTCGCCCGCCTCGACGGCCAGCAGCACGCCTACATCGTCAAACAGGTAGCGGACTTCCGCGCCGGCCGGCGCAAAGGCGACTTCATGGCCATGATGGCGGCCAGCGTCAGCGAGCAGGACGTCGCCGACATCGCCGCCTATTTTGCCGCGCAGCCGGCGATGGCGGCGGCCAAGCCGCGGGCTGACAGTGTGCAGCACGGCGCGATCGCCCGATTGTTCCGGCAAGGCGATGCCTCGCGCCAGGTCCTCCCCTGCGCGGCCTGCCATGGCGCGGCCGGCGAGGGCCTGGCCGGCGCAGGGCCGGTGATCGGCGGCCAGGGACGGCGCTACCTTGCGCAGCAATTGCACAACTGGCGCAGCGGGGAACGCAGCAACCACCCCGCCATGCGCGCAACCGCAGCCCAATTGACGGACGCGGAAATCGATGCGCTCGCGCTCTACGTATCGGAAATGTAAGACCACAACAGGAGAGAAGATGTTAAAGAGACTGAAAAACGCCGCCGCGCTGGCGGCGCTGGGCGCCACAGCAGCGCTGGCCACCCTGCCCGCCCAGGCGGCCCTGAACCCAGGCGATGCCGCGCCAGCGTTCATCACCCAGGCGTCGCAATCGGGCAAGGCCTTCGAGTATTCGCTGAAGGATGCACTGAAGAAGGGACCGGTCGTGGTCTACTTCTATCCGTCCGCCTACACCGGCGGCTGCAACGTGCAGGCGCACACCTTCGCCGTCAACCATGACAAGTTCACCGCCGCCGGCGCCACCGTGGTCGGCGTCTCGCTGGACAGCATCAGGCGCCTGAACGACTTCTCCGCTGATCCGCAGTATTGCGCCGGCAAATTCCCCGTCGCCTCCGATGCGGAGGGCAGCATCGCCCGTTCGTATGAACTGGCAATCCGCGCCGCGGCCGCCGGCAAGAAAGACACGCGCGGCACTGAGATCGAGCACGCCACCACAGAACGCACCACCTTCGTCGTGACACCGGACGGCCGCATCGCCGCAACCGTCGGCGGCCTGTCGCCGGCCGCCAATGTCGAGAAGGCGCTGGAAGTAGTGCAGCAACTTCCGCGCAAGCGCAGCTAACCAAAGGACCAAGCAATGAAAAAGAACTTTACCGTCGTCCCTGTACTGGCAGTGCTGCTCGCTGCCTTCGCCGCCACCGTACATGCCCAGCAAACCACTGCCGCCATCACCGGCGTGATCGCTGCCGGAACGCAGATTGAATTGATCAAGGAAGGTTTCAACGGCACCGAAGGGCCGGTCGCCCTGCCGGACGGGAATCTGGCTTTCACCGAGACCCAGGCCAACCGCATCACGCGGATCGCGCCGGACGGCAGCATCTCCACCTTCCTGGAAAACAGCAATGGTTCCAACGGCCTGGCCATTAGTCCCGACGGCGACGTGTACGCCGTGCAAGTGAAGGAGCCGCAGGTTGGCATCGTCTACCCGGCGAGCAGCGCGCGCGTGCTGGCGGTGCGCTATGAAGGCGCGCCGTTCGGCCGTCCGAACGACATCGTGCTGGACCGCAAAGGCGGCGTCTACTTCACCGACTCCGGCGTGAACCCGCCCGCTCCCGGTGCGGCGCCGGCGCCGCAGCCCGCTGAAAAACCGGCGAAACCGGCCGTCTACTACATCTCCAGCGAAGGCGCGCTGACCCGCCTGGCAGCCGACATTGAACGCCCCAATGGAATCCAGCTGAGCCCCGATGAAAAGACGCTGTATGTCGCCAACACCTTCGGCGAATACGTGCTGGCCTACGACGTCCTGGGCGAAGGCAAAGTGGGCCAACGCCGCAACTTCGCCAGGCTGGAAGGCTACCGCAAGACCGAGACCGGCGGCACCAGCGGCGCCGACGGCCTCGCAGTAGACGCCGAAGGCCGCGTGTATGTGGCCTCCGCTGCCGGTATCCAGGTCTTCAGCAACAAGGGCGAGGCGCTGGGCATCATCGCCCTGCCGAAGGCGCCGCAGAACATTGCCTTTGCCGGCCCGGGCAAGAAAACCCTGTATGCAGTGGGCCGCGGCGCCGCGTACAGGATCGCCACGCTGACCCAGGGCTTCACCGGCCGCGCCAAATAGACACTTTTCACGACCAACCCGAGGATCCCCATGAAGAAAGCAGCAACCCTCATCGGCACCGCCGCGCTGGCGGCAGCCACCCTTACCGCGTCCGCACCGGCCCTTGCCCAGCAGGGCCCCAAGCCGGAAAACCTGATCAAGTGGCGCCAGTCCGCTTTCCAGGTCGTCGCCTGGAACACGGGCCGCATCAAGACTTCGCTGGATGGCAGCTACAACAAGGAAGAAGTGCAGCGCGCTGCCACCAGCATTGCAGCCATCGCCAACGGCGGCCTGGCAGCGCTGTTTGCCCCCGGCACGGAGCAAGGCAAGGGCTGGCACGACACCAGCGCCAAGCAGGAACTGTTCAAGGATCCCAAGAAGTTCGCGGATCTCAATGCCGCTTTCGCCAAGGAGGCCAGCGAGCTGGCTTCCCTGTCCGCCGGCGGCGACGTGAATGCGGTCAAGGCTCAATTCGGCAAGCTGCAGCGCACCTGCAAGAGCTGCCACGACGATTTCAAGGCGAAGGAGTAATCCATGACGAGCAGGTTCCAAACCACGGTGCTGGCCGGCGCTGCGCTGGTAACGGCCGCCCTGGCCGGCCACGTGCTGGCCCAGCAGCAGGCCCCCGATCCATCCAAGCCGCTGGGCTTCTTCGTCACCAGCGAAGGCCTGGGAAAAGGCGCCGACCTGGGCGGCCTTGCCGGCGCCGACGCCCACTGCCAGAGGCTGGCTACTGCGGCCGGCGCCGGCAGCCGCACCTGGCACGCTTACCTGAGCACCCAGGCAGCGGAGGGCAAGCCCGCCGTCAACGCGCGCGACCGCATCGGCAAAGGTCCATGGTTCAACGCGCGCGGCGTGCAGGTTGCGCGCGATGTCGCGCACCTGCACGGCGACTCGCTGGAAGCGGCGCAGCTGGGCAATAACCTGAGCCGCAACACGGTACTGACGGAAAAGAACGAAACCGTCAAAGGCGCGGGCGACAAGCCGAACGAACACGATATCCTGACCGGCTCCACGCCGGACGGCCGCGCGTTCGCCGATGCGGCCGACCATACCTGTAAAAACTATACGAGCAGCGCAGCAGACGGCTCCGCCCAGCTGGGCCACTTCGACCGCACTGGGGGCGGTAACACTTCATGGAACTCGGCACACCCGAGCCGTGGCTGTGGCCAGCAAAACCTGGTCGCCACCGGCGGCGCCGGCCTGCTGTACTGCTTTGCTGCGAACTGAGTAAGGGGATAAAGCCAGCAGCCTTCGGGGGCATGCATTGCGCATGCCCCTTCTTTTTCTTCTACTGCTGCGCTGCTTGCGCTTCCACGCGCTCGATGCTGGAATGGATCGAGCGCGCCATGCCGCTGCCGGCGGGTGCCAGCGCGAGGACTTTTTTCCAGAAGCCCAGTGCGGCGGCGTGGTCGTTGCGCTCCAGCGCTGCGCTGCCAAGCAAGGCCAGTGCCTGCACATGCTGCGGATTCAGTGCCAGCGCCCGCTGCAGCAACCGTTCGGGGTCGCCGGACAAGCGTTCGCCCTGCGCCATACCAAGCACCACCGCGTAATCGGCCAGCAGGTCCGCGCTCTCCCCTTCCAGCGCCAGCAGCTGCCGATACGCTTCCGCGGCCTTGTCGAAGCGGCGCAGCGTTTCATACGAGCGCGCCAGCATGCGCCAGCCATCAGCATCGCCCGGCTGCGCTTTCAGGCGCGCTGCCAGGCGCGACACCATGGCCTCCACTTGCGGCGCCGTGGCCGTCTCGAGCGACTGCTGCGCCGGCAGCAATGCCGCCGGCGTTCCCAGTGCGGCATACAGTCCCGCCGCCACGAGGGGCGCAGCCAGCGCGACCGGCATGGCGCTGTGCCAGCGTTGCCGCCCGCCCAGCGGCACCAGGACCGCACCGAAAGCTAAAGCTGCCATGCCGCCGGCCGCTGCAAAGAACCACGTCATGCTCATTCTCCCTTCTGACTTTTCAAAGCCCGCCATAGTCCCGCCAAGCCGGCGCCCAGCAGGACAAAGGGGCCGAACCACAACGGCCAGGTACTGGGCCGGACAGGCGGCTTGTACAGCACGTAATCACCGTAGCGCTGGCTGAGAAAGGCGATGACTTGCTCTTCGCTGCGGCCCGCCGCCAGCTGCTCGTGCACAACGGCCTTCATGTCTTTCGCCAGCTTCGCTTCCGAGTCGGCGATGGCCTGGTTGTCGCATACCTGACAGCGCAGTTCCGCGGCCAACCTGTCGACCCGCGCTTCCAGCTCGGCGCCGGCGAGCGGCGCAGAGGCGAAGGCGCGGGCCGCCGTTGCAGCCAGCACCAAGCCGGCAAGCAGCTTACGCACCGTTCAACTCCTTCACCAGCGGCAACAGCTTATCGCGCAAAACCTGCTGCGTCACCGGCCCGACATGGCGCAAGCGAATGCGCCCCTGCTTGTCGATAACAAAGGTTTCCGGCACGCCGACTACGCCCCAATCCATGCCCACCCGGCCATCGCCGTCGAATACGGCGGCCAGGTAGGGGTTGCCGTGTTCCGCCAGCCATTTGCCGCTGTTCTCGAATTGATCGGTGTAATTCAGGCCGACGATGGGCGCTATGCCCTGCCGCGCCAGATCCACCAGCACCGGATGCTCGGCGCGGCACGGACCACACCACGAAGCCCACACGTTCAACAGCCACACCTTGCCCGCCATTTGCTGTGACTGGAACGGCTGGCCGTCGGCGCCGATGCGCGGCAAGCTGAATTCAGGCGCCGGCTTGCCGGCCAGCGCCGTCGGGCGATCGTCGTGCCTGAGACCAAGACCGAGCCCCAGCAAGGCCAATAATGCGGCGAAGGCCGCCACAGGAATAAAACGTTTCATGCCGAAGCTCCTTCAAGCGAAACAAGTTGGGGAATGTGTTCCAGCGCGGCGCGGCGTACGCGGTAGTGGCGGTCGAAGGCGGCCAGGAAGCCGCCCAGCGCAATGGCCAGCACGCCGCTCCAGATCCAGGCCACGAAGGGCTTGTGCTGGATCCGCACCTGCCAGCCCCCGTTCGCAGCCGGCTCGCCCAGCGACAGGTACAGGTCGCGCGTCCAGCCGCGGTCGATCGCCGCTTCCGTCATCGGCGATTGCTGCACCGGGTAGTAGCGCTTTTCCGGCTGCAGCACGGCGATGCGCCGGACGCCCCGCCACACCTCGAAGGTCCCGCGCACCGCCACGTAATTCGGTCCATCATGGCGGTCCAGTGCCACGAAGCGGTACTCCAGCTCGCCCGCGCGCGCCGAAGCGCCGACGCGCAAGCTGGCGTCGACATGGCTCTCGCCCGATTTGACCAGGACGACGCCGGCCACGAATACCGCCAGCCCGGCATGCGCCGCCAGCATGCCCCAATAGCTGGCCGGCTGCCGCAGCAGGCGAAGGCGCCAGCTGCCGCCTTCGCCAAGGCGGCGCCACAGGTGCAGGCCGCTTGCCAGCGCAATCCACAAGCCAAGCGCCAGGCCGGTCGCGGCCAGCAGCCCGAGGCCGTTGCCGAAGTAAGCCGCCAGCGCGGCCAGCAGCGCGGCTTGCGCCGCATAGCGCAGCGATGCCGGCAAATCCCTCACGGCAGCGCGCTTCCAGGCCACGAATGGCCCGACCGCCAACAGGGCCAGCACCGGCAGCATCAGCGGCGCGAAGACCGCATCGAAATACGGAGGGCCGACCGAAATCTTGCCCATGCCCAGGGCATCGAGCAGCAGAGGGTACAGCGTTCCAAGCAGCACGGCAGCCGTTGCCGCCAGCAGCAGGACATTGTTCAGCAACAGCAGCGTTTCACGCGACCACATGGAGAATCCGCCGCCACCCTCCAGCACCGGGGCGCGCCATGTGTAAAGCACCAGCGCGCCGCCGATCACCACCGCCAGGAAGCCCAGGATGAACAGGCCCCGCTGCGGATCGCTGGCAAAAGCGTGCACCGACGACAGCACGCCCGAACGCACCAGGAAGGTTCCCAGCAGTGACAGGGAAAATGCAAGGATGGCCAGCAGCACGGTCCAGCCGCGGAAGGCGCCGCGCTTCTCCGTCACTGCCAGCGAATGCAGCAGCGCGGTGCCCACCAGCCATGGCATGAAGGAGGCGTTTTCGACCGCATCCCAGAACCACCAGCCGCCCCAGCCCAGCTCATAGTAGGCCCAAAAGCTGCCCATGAAAATGCCCAGCGTAAGAAAGCCCCAGGCCGCCAGTGTCCAGGGCCGCGACCAGCGCGCCCATGCCGCATCGAGCCGGCCGCCCAGCAGGGCCGCAACCGCGAATGAGAACGCCACCGAAAAGCCGACATAGCCCATGTAAAGCAGCGGCGGATGGATGATCATGCCAAAGTCCTGCAGCAGCGGATTCAGGTCGCCGCCGTCGCGTGCCGCAGGCAGCAGGCGTTCGAAGGGATTGGACGTGAACAGGATGAATGCCAGGAATCCGAGCGCAATCAATCCCATCACCGCCAGCACGCGCGAGGCCATCTCTTCCGGCAGGCGCCGGCTGCCGTAGGCCACCGCGGCCAGCCACAGCGCCAGCACCTGGATCCAGAGCAGGAGCGAACCTTCATGGCCGCCCCAGGCGCCGGCGAGGCGGTAGTACAGCGGCAGCATCGAGTTCGAATGCGCGGCCACATAACGGATCGAAAAATCGTTCTGCGCAAAAGCGGACAGCAAAAGGCCGAACGACAGCGTGACGAAGAAGGACAGCGTCCACGCGGCAGGCCGCGCCAGCACGATCCATTCCTGCCTGCCGCGCCAGGCGCCCGCCAGCGGCAAGGTTCCCAGCAGCAGCGCCAGTCCCAGCGCCAGCATCAAGGCAAAGCTACCCAATTCACCGATCATCGGGCGCCTCCCCTGGCGTCTGCCAGCGCCCTGGCGGCTTCCGGTGGCATATAGTTTTCGTCGTGCTTGGCCAGCACTTCTTCGGCGATGAACCGGCCGTTCTCCAGCCTGCCCTGCGCCACGACGCCCTTCCCTTCGCGGAACAGGTCGGGAAGTATGCCCTTGTAGCGTACCGGGATGGTGCTTGCAAGGTCCGTGACGATGAATTGCACGGACAGGCCATCGGCATCGCGCTGCACGCTCCCCTTTTGCACCATGCCGCCGATGCGGAAGCTGCGGTGCTGCGGCGCGTCCCCCGCCGCCACCTGGGCGGGAGAATAAAAGAACACCATGTTCTTTTGGAAGGCTGACAGCACCAGCGCGCAGGCGCCGCCCAACGCCAGCAATGAAACCGCCAGCAGCAGCAAGCGTTTCTGGGGGCGCGTCATGCCTGCCTCCGCCGCGAAGCCTGCGCTGCCGCCAGCAATGCTGACCGTTTGCGCCGCGACAGCAGCACAAGCTCGAGCGCCAGCGCGCCGCCGGTGACCAGCACCGAGCCCCACACGTACGTGCCGTAGCCGCCCATGGCGATGAATTCTTCGAAGCTGAGCCAGATCATGCGGCACCTCCCCGCGCCACGCGCGCCACCCAGGCCGATTGCCCTTCACGCTCAAGGATGATGCAGCGCAGGCGGACCAGCGCCGCCGCTGCGGCATAGGCCCACATTGCCAACGCCATCACCAGCATGCCGAGCAACATCGGCGTTGCAATGGTGGGCGCCGATGCGACGGAAACCGAAGCGCCCTGGTGCAGCGTATTCCACCACTTCACGGAGAAATAGATGATGGGTAGGTTGACCGTTCCCACCAGGGCCAGCACGGCGCCCGCGCGGTCGGCGCGGCGCGGTTCGTCAATCGCCGCCTGCAGCGCGATGAAGCCCAGATAGAGGAACAGCAGCAGCAGTTCCGAAGTCAGGCGCGCATCCCACACCCACCAGGCGCCCCAGGTCGGCTTGCCCCACAGCGCCCCGGTCCACAGCGCCAGGAAGGTGAACAGCGCACCGGTCGGCGCCAATGCTCCAGCCATCATGGCCGACAGCCGCGTATTGGCAACCAGGCCGACTGCCGACCAGAACGCCATCGCGGCATAGATCACCATCGACAGCCATGCGGCGGGTACATGGACAAAGATGATGCGATAGGCTTCGCCCTGCTGCGCGTCGGTGGGCGCGATGAGGAATCCTACATACAAGCCGGCTGCCGCAAGCACCGCCGACAGCGGCAGCAGCAACGAGGCCAGCACCCCGGCAGGCCCGTAGAAAGCCTGTGGCGAAGCGTACTGCAGCCACCACCTGCCGCGCGCCGGCGCATGGGTAGCGGTGATGGCGCCGGGAACCGCAGCCGGTCCGTGTGAAAGTTGCCCTGACATAGTGACTCCTTTGAATTACGTGTTCATTCCAGCGCGATGCGCAGCGCGGCCGCAGCGGCCCATGGCGCCAACGCAAGCGCAAATCCCAGGCCGGCGCCAAGCAGCAGCAGGTGCGCCGCCACCCCGCCGCCCACTCCCATCGCATCGACCGAGCCGGCGCCAAACACCAGAACCGGCACATAGAGCGGCAATGCCAGCAAAGCCACCAGGATGCCGCTGCCGCGCGCGCCCAGCGACAGCGCCGCGACCACCGCGCCCACCAGGCTGAGAATGGGCGTGCCCAGCAACAGGCTGGCCACCAGCACGGCCAGCGCTTGCGCGTCCAGTCCGAATTGCAGCGCCAGCAGCGGCGACAGCAGCACCAGCGGCAAGCCGGACACGAGCCAGTGCGCCACCGCCTTGCCGGCCACGATCAGCACCAGCGGTTCGGACGCCAGCAGCATCTGTTCCAGCGTGCCGTCCGCGTGGTCGGCGCTGAACAGGCGCGGCAGCGAAAGCGTGGCCGACAGTAGCGCGGCTACCCACAGTACGCCTGGCGCCATGCCTCGCAAGGCTGCCGGTTCCGGGCCTACGCCAAGAGGAAACAGCGAGCAGGCGATGGCAAAGAAGGCCAGCGAACCCAATGCATCGGCACTGCGGCGGCACGCCAGCAGCAGGTCGCGCCTGATGGTCCATCCCAACGGCGCGATCATGCGGCTTCTCCTGCCAGCGCATCGAGGTCCAGCAGCTGCTGATTTTGCGGCCGCAGGCCGTGGGCCTGGTGCGTGGTGTAGACCGCGATACCGCCGTTATCGAGATGGACGGCTATGCGCCCAGCCAATTCCAGGACGCCACGCGCGTCGAGCGCCGTGAACGGCTCGTCCAGCAGCAGCAAGGTTGGCAGCGGCTCCAGATACAGCCTCGCCAACGATACACGGCGCCGCTGCCCCTGCGACAGCGCGTGCGACGGCAATGCCGCCAAGCCAGCAAGGCCTGCCAGCTCCAGCGCGCCTTCGGCTTGTGTGCGTGAGATGCGATGGCCTGACAGCGCCGCGCTGCAGCACAGGTTTTCCCAGGCAGCCAGGTCGTCCTTGATGCCCGCTGCATGTCCGCAGTAGAGCAACTGCCGATGGAAGTCTTCTCGCAGTTCCCGCACCGGGCGGCCGCGCCAGAGCACCTCGCCCGCAGCCGGCAGGCCAAGGCCCGCCAGGAGACGCAGCAGACTGGTCTTGCCGCTGCCATTGCCTCCGGCCAGCCATAACGCCTCCCCTTCGGATAAGGCAAAGTCCACGCCCTCGAACAGCCGCCGCCGCCCCCGCTCGCAAGCCAGCCCCCGAACCTGCAAAGCAGGCGGCGTCATTGCCGCAACTCGGCGCTCCGCAAAACCGGTGCGCCAGCCTCAATGCCGATCAAGCCAAAGCGTTTCAACTGCGTGCGCAGGATGTTGCGGCTGATGCCCAGCACGCGCGCCGTCTGCACCTGGTTGCGGTAGCAATGGTCGAAGGCGGTTCGTATCACCGTTTCTTCGAGCGTCTCGTACAAGTCCGCGTGGTCGGCTTCGATCATGCCGCTGACCAGTGAGGACAGGCGCTGGCGGAAGCCTTCGCCCGGCGCCGCTTCCGGCACGGGAATGCCCGCCTGCATCGGGGGAGCCAGCGCTTCATTGCGTGTCTCCGGCCGGCGGCGCGACACACCGGACAGCTTCAGGTCGTCCGGCTCGATCACGCCGTTGCGGCAGACGATCAGGGCGAAATGGATCACGTTTTCCAGTTCGCGGATATTGCCCGGCCAGTCATATTCCAGCAACGACTGGCGAGCGGCGGGTGACAGCGACGCTTCCTGCAACCTCATCTTTTCGCTGTAAACGCTGATGAAGTGGCGCGCCAGGGGAATAATGTCGCCGGGACGTTCATGCAATGGCGCCAGGTGCACCGTCGCCACGCTGAGGCGGTAATACAGGTCGGAGCGGAAGCGGTCGGCTTCCACGGCCTTGTGCAAGTCCACATTGGTGGCCGCCACCAGCCGCACATTGAGCGGGATCGGCGTGCGTGCACCAAGGCGCACCACCTGCCGCTCCTGCAGGATGCGCAGCAGCTTCACTTGCAGCGCCATCGACAGGTCGCCGATTTCGTCGAGGAACAGCGTTCCGCCATTGGCCGCCTCAAACCAGCCGGAACGCGCCTGCGTGGCGCCGGTGAAAGCGCCCGCTTCGTGGCCGAACAATTCCGCGTCGATCAGCGTCTCGCTGAAGGCGCCGCAATTGACTGCGACGAAGGGCCCGCGGCGGGCGCTCATTTTGTGGATATGCCGTGCGATCAGCTCCTTGCCGGTGCCGGTTTCGCCAATGATCAGCGTCGTGGCTTCGGTAGGTGCGATACGTTCAACCTGCTCCAGCAGTTCCGCAGAGCGCGGATCGTGGAACATCAAAGCCTTGGCGCGAATCGAAAGCGCCATGCCGTACGTATCTGGAAAAGTCAGTAGTTTTTCCAATGTATTACCCCCGGTTCGGCGTCATTGTGCTGCGACGCTCTGTTATGGTGATAGCGTCAGACTACCGGTGCCGGGGGAATTGGCACACGAATGATTTCAAGCTTACAAATTCGTGAAGTGGATATAGCGGCGATGTGCGCGCTACCAGGAAACGACTTCGTCACCGTCCTGCGGCTCACAGCCCGGACCCAGGGCATCCCATCCGCGATGGATGACAATATGGCTGGTGTTGTAGCAAAGTTCGACGCGCTGCGCCTTGGGCGACTGGCGGCGCACGAAATGCTCAATGGAAGAAGGCATGCTGACGCGCATGGTCGCAGCATGAAGGTCGTCGTCCGGGTGATCGAGAACGTGCACCATCGGCACGAAATGCGCAGCAAAAATCAATGGGCGGCCAACGTTCACCGGCTCCGCTTCGTAGCCGCGCTCATTCAGCCAGCGCTGCGCCTCTTCCCGTTTCGCCGTTGCCGCCCCCCAGGCGCTGGCGATCATCTCCACCAGCCATTGGTTGCAGTTCTGGTAGCGGGTGCTGTATGCGTAAGCATTGGCGCTGTATTCGCCGGCCAGCAAGCCGAGCGGAGTTTTGTCATCCAGCGCAGCCGCTTGCAGTGCGGCGCCCTGCTCTTCCGGCAGCAGCACGATCGACAGGTGTCCCTCCGTCGGCTGTTCCGCACCGAGCACGAAACCGGCCATCCCCTGGTCGAAGATGCGCGGGCGCGCTTCGTCGCAAGCGTAGTACAGCTGGCGTACCGACCATGGACTATTTGGATTGGATTTGAGTGCGAGGCCCGCGTGCGAATAACGCAGGCCGAAACGCGCCAGGTCCAGCCCGGCGCGCGACACCACGGCGGCAGTCGCACCGGAGCGTTCGAGTTCTTCCTTCACGACCGCGCTAAAGCGCAGCACGTGATCCTGCGCCGTCGCCGTCACTTTGGCGGGACGGTCGCAGAACATCATTCCACCAGCCTGCGCCGCGGCATTGACGCCCAGCGCCAGGCAGGCGGCGATCAGATGGCGTGCGAGCGCAGGTCGCTTTGCCATGCGTCGTCCAGGGCCAGGAAGAATGCCTGGCGGGTGTCGGCGTAAGCGAATTCATAGCCGTATGGACGTTCGCTCACTTGCACCAGCGCGCCTGCCGGCAGCGCGCGCTGCGCCAGTGCGGCTTTCGGCAGGTCCAGGAAGAATTCATTGCCTTCGCCTTGCAGCTTCAGGCGGGTGGAGCCTGGCTTGCCTGGCGCTTCGGCCACGTCGATGACGCGGTACTGGCCGGCGGCCACTTTCTTGTCGTCGCCGGCGGAGCTTTTGCTCGAGCCGCTGATGGAATCGGACACGCTGCCCGAGATGTCGGACCCGGCGCTCGATGCCGACGAGGCGGAGCTGCCGGCGTGGGCAGGGATGGCGATGGCGGCAGCCAGCGCGGTCAGCGCAGCGGCGCGGCGCAGGAATTGCATAGTCATTAATGGATCTCCGGTTAAAAACGTCGCGAGGATTATACGTGATCAACCGGGCGATCCATGCCCGCCATGCTCTTATCGCAAGTTAAACGCCGTAATCGACGTCTTTCCTTTGATGTACAGGATGCCGTTCATCGAAATGGACAGTGTGCCGCTGGCTGGGTAGCTCCATGCCCGCTGATGGCTGCTGCGGTCGATCGCATATGTTGCGCCATCGGTGCTGACGAACACCAGGTTTTGCGTTGCGATCACGTCGCCCACGAATTTCTCGCCAGCTGGAGCGGTCCACGACCAGGCCACGCTGCCATCGCCTTCGTTAAGCGCTTCCAGGCGGCCCTGCCTGTTGTTGGCCACGAACAGGAACGGAGCGGCATAGGCGGGATTGCCCGGATATGCGCCTTGCACGCTCCAGTGAACCTGCTTGCCCACCACGTCAAAGGCGATCAATGCGCTATCCAACATCCCGTTGTAGCTTCCCGCGAAGACCAGTCCCCCGTTACCGACAACGGGCGCACCTCGGGAGTGATCAAACCAGCCGGTTAACTTGTCGGGAATGTAGGCGCGCAAATTGCCCGTATCCGGATCCAGCACGTACAACATGCCGGCCAAATAAGCATACATGCTGTTGCTGGCCGAATCGAAGGCCGGCGTCCAGCCATCGTATGACGGCAGGCTCGAGAAGTAATTTTGCACGCCATTGCCGGCATTGAAGGAATACAAGCCCCCATAGGTGCCGCCATTTGTGTAGACATTATTTCCGGAGATCGTCGGGGCGAGATAGGTTTCCCGCTGTGAACCCATAGCCGATTTGTACAACTGGGCGCCAGTCGCTGCATCGTAAACATACATGGCCGTGGTCTCCTGGGCGCTGGCCACGCCATACACCTTGCCGCTGACGACAGCGGGAGGATTGGTCCGGGCGTTGATTCCGTCCGCAAAATTCCTGCTCCACACTTCGCTGCCGTCGGATTCGTTGTAAGCCACGAACGCATAGCTGCTTGCGGAGCCCCCGACGCCGTAGGCGGTGTACAGGCGCCCGTCGGCCGTAGTGATATCGGACGGCGAGCGCTGTACGCCGTTGACTGCGGACGTGTCAATTTTCCAGCGCCGGTTAATTGCGGCGGGATCCAAAGTCACCGGGGTATAGCCCGTGTGCCGGTTATTGCCCTGGAACATGCTCCAGTTACCGGCGCCTCCCATCAGCGTCAAAGGCGACAGGTTATAGGCCGTGGTTTTGCCCGCAGCCGGAATGACTTCAATGTCGTACGGCAGCTTGAACGGTGAACCCTGCAAATGCGTGACGCAATTGGGATCCTTGCAAGCGTTGAACGTGATATTGCCGGTGTAGTGGCCTGGCTTGATTGTGGCCAGCGGCGTTGCGGTAACCTGGATGGAGCTGCCAATGTCGGCCCAAATAGGAACGACCGGATCGACGACATTGGTATCCTGCACGGACTTGATATAGACGGTACCCGTAAAGGCGACTGTTTGCCTTGCCGTCAAGTCGACAGTAACTGGGTAGCCTTCGACAAAGCTGGCAGTCAGCGTGCCTGGGGTGAAAGTATAAGGCGGTGGTGCCGCAACGACCGGGGGCTGTCCCGTGTTTGGTGATGTATTGGAAGTGGAACCGGAACCACCGCCGCCGCAGCCAGCCAGGGCGACTGCGAGCAGGGCGGCGAAAGACAACAAAGGGAATTTCATTCGCGCAACGACAATAAAAATTTAGCAACGAATTATAGCAAGGAGAGGTCTGGCCGCTCTAGCCTGCGCGCGGATATGTGAACGCTATGAAATGGACCAGGTTCAGGAGAAAGTGCGCGGCGATCGGGATTTCGATGCGCCGCGTCCTGGAATACAGATGCGCGTAACCGAGGCCGGCCAAACTGGCGAGCGCGCCAAATTGCCAGCCGCCGCCCAAGTGCGCGGCCCCGAACAGCAATCCTGACACCACGACAGCCAGGGTGTCGCCGTAGGCCGAGAGACGTTCCTGGATGACGCCGCGGAAGAACGCCTCTTCTGCTACGCAAACGAACAAGAGGTTGACGAAGGCGAACACCGGCAAGTTCGGCGACAGCTTGAAATCCGGAAGAACAAATCCAAATGCCCAGCCAAGGCCCAGCACAGCGCATAACAGTGCCGCCAGCACAAATGCCTGCGATTTCCATGCAATGGCCAAATCCCGCCAGGAACCGGCCCGGCGGCAAAGCAAGGCGATCAGCACAAGACCGACCACGCCCTTGTCGAAGTTCGCATACATGGTGAAGGGCGCCGAATCGGCTGACAGTCGGATGTCCTTCAACAGCAATGGATTGTCGTAGCCCGGAACCGCGTGCAGTGCGAGCGCAAACGACAGGAGTAGCGTCAATAGCGTGAACACTGCCCGCACTGCGGACTTGCCATGACGGCTCGCCAGCCACGCGAACGCCAGTAAGGCGCCGATGCTTGCCCCGGCGGTCGCATGGAGCACTCCCGCGGCCAGGCCGGCGCCAACGGCAAGTCCCAGCAAGAGCAGCCAGAGATGGCCCAGGAATGCCGGGCGCTTCTCCCGCGCGGCCGCCAGTCCGGTGCTTGCAATTGAAAGGCCCAGCAAACCGAAAGGCAGCCAGGTAGGAGCGGAAATCAATTGCATATCAATGGTGCAGGTTCCCAGCTGCTGCTGTAGTCCTGTTCGAGCAGTCCGCATGCCAGCGTCCCCAGGGAGACTCCGAGTGCAGCCTGCGCGGCGGCGGCTCCGCCGTCGCTGCGTTGGGATGCTTTGGCAAAGGTGCTGAAGCTATCCCACTGCTTGGCCAAATACGCTACGAGGATGCGCGCCAGTTCGTAAGAAAGCTCGTTGCCGTCGTCTGGGCGGAAGAAGGATGCGCCTGTCCAGAATTCCTGGATTTCGCTTTCGCCCCAGAACGCGAGATGGCGCTCGCGCAGTTCCTTTTGCGGCCTCGCATTGATGCCGGAACCTGTGAGGCGAATTTCGGTGTTCACAGCGAGCCCCTCGTCGAGCCAGCGGGGAAGGCAAAGGTGCGCCAGGGCGCTATGCGTCAGTTCGTGGGCAATGACCGGTTCGATCTGGTGCAAGCCGGCAGCGGGTACGACAAAATGCGGACAGCCGGCGTGGATGAACATTCCGCTGCTTCCCGCCACGTGTCCGCCATCTTGCTGATAGCCGGATGTATAGCTGTAATAAGCGTCTTCGTCGGGCATGACCAGCAGGACGCTTTTATCCGCAGCAGGGAAGCTGGCCAGGTCTCCCAGCACCTTTTCAATCCGCCTGCGCGTGGTGGTGATGAATTCCGCCGTCGCCAGCACGACATTGTTTTCCAGCGGAGACAGGATGAATGCGTCGCCTGATTCGTACAAGCGATAGCTCGGTCCGAGCGCATCGCGCAGGTGCATCAGCCAGGCCTTCTTGCCAAGCTGGTAGCCAAGGCCTTGGGGACCTTTGTCGGCCCATGCCTGAACGGCGTTCCAGTCCAGCACAGGGAAATCCCCGCTGATATATGTGTGGTCCTGCACGTTTAACTGGCCTGCACCGGCCAACATCAACTTCAGTGGCGCCTCGTCGACGATAGTGCCCGGCAGGATTGGCTGCTCCGCCAGATTCACCTCTTTCCTCTTTGCGGTCGCGCCAAGCGAGAAAAGCACGCCGATAAACGGCGCCACCCACAACATGGCAATGCGCATGTTTTGCAGCAAGCGTGTCTCGTCGTTTCGGCGAATCAGGCTGGCGACCATCAAATTAATGATGACCCACACCAGCACGACCGCAATGAGCGCCGCCATCAGTCGAACTTGGAGAAGTCCGGCTTGCGCTTTTCGAAGAAGGCGGTGAAGGCTTCCTTGGCTTCGCCCCCGGTCAGCATGGAGCCGAACTGCGCGCTCTCTACGTCGATGTGGGCTTTCAGCGCTTCGCGGCCGGCCTTCATCAGGCGCTTGGTGTGGCGGATGGAGGCGGCCGGCAGGGCCACCAGCTTGGCGGCTTGCGCCTGGGCGTGGGCCAGCACTTCAGCGGCCGGCAGCAGCTTGGAGATCAGGCCCATGTCGTAGGCCTCCTGCGCGCCGAACGGTTCGCCCAGCATCAGCTTTTCAGCGGCGCGGGCGTGGCCGGCGTTCAGCGGCAGCAGCATGCTGGAACCGAATTCAGGGCACAGGCCCAGTTGCGCGAACGGTACCGAGAACTTGGCGTTGTCGGCGGCGTAGACCAGGTCGCAGTGCATCAGCAGCGTGGTGCCGATGCCGATGGCGGCGCCGTTGACGGCAGCCACGACCGGCTTGCTGAAGTTGAACAGCGCCTTCATGAACTGGATCACCGGGCGGTCGGTGAAAGCGACGCCGTCGTTGGCGGCGGTGGTGGTCGCGAAGTCAACCAGGTCGTTGCCGGCGGTGAAAATCTCCGGCTTGCCGGTGATCAGGAGCACGCGCACTTCGGCGTCGGTTTCCGCGGCGTTGATGGTGTCGGTCATGCTCTGGTACATGGCGGAGGTGATCGCGTTCTTACGGTCCAGGCGGTCGAATTCGATGGTCAGGATGCCGTTGGATTTGCTGGTCTGGATTGCCATTATTCCTTGTCTCCAAATGTGAAAAAGGCGGGCCATCTGACCCGCCTTGCTAAAGCATTATTGCGTCGTCGCGCGGATTATACGCGCTCGATGATGCCTGCCGCACCCATGCCGGCGCCGACGCACATGGTGACCATGCCGTACTTCAGCTGGTTGCGGCGCAGTGCGTGCACTACGGTCGCAGCGCGGATCGCGCCGGTTGCGCCCAGCGGGTGGCCCAGGGCGATTGCGCCGCCCATCGGGTTCACTTTGCTGGTGTCCAGGTTCAGGTCGCGGATCACGGCCAGGGCCTGTGCGGCGAATGCTTCGTTCAGTTCGATCCAGTCCAGTTGGTCCTGGGTGATGCCCGCAGCGGCGCAAGCAGCTGGGATGGCGACCTTAGGACCGATGCCCATGATTTCCGGCGGCACGCCGCGTACGGCGAACGAGGAGAACTTGGCCAGCGGGGTCAGGTTGTGTTCCTTCAGGATCTTCTCGGAGACCACGATCAGCGCGCCGGCGCCGTCGGACATCTGCGAGGAGGTCGCGGCGGTTACGGTGCCCTTGGCAGCGAACACTGGCTTCAGCTTGGCCATGCCTTCCATGGAAGCGTCGGCGCGTGCGCCTTCGTCGGTGTCCACGGTACGCTTGCCAACCTTGATCTCGCCGGTGCGCAGGTCAGGGGTGCGGGTGATGATTTCGACCGGCGTGGTCTCGTCCTTGAAGAAGCCGGCTTGCTGGGCGGCGATCGCTTTGCGGTGCGATTCCAGGCCGAAGGCGTCCTGGTCTTCGCGGGAGATCTTCCACTGCTGCGCCACTTTCTCGGCGGTCAGGCCCATGCCGTAGGCCAGGCCCACGTTCTCGTCCTTGAAGGTGTCCATGTTGATCGATGGGTGGTGGCCCATCATCGGCACCATCGACATCGATTCCACGCCGCCGGCGATCATCACGTCGGCTTCGCCAACGCGGATGCGGTCAGCAGCCATGGCGAGGGCGGTGATGCCCGATGCGCAGTAACGGTTGATGGTCACGCCGCCCACGGTGTTCGGCAGGCCTGCCAGAACCACGGAGTTACGGGCGATGTTGAAGCCCTGCTCTGCTTCCGGGAAGGAGCAGCCGACGATGGCGTCGACGATCAGTGCAGGATCCAGGTTAGGCACGGCGGCCATGGCGCCGCGGATGGCGGCGACCAGCAGGTCGTCCGGGCGGGTCTTGCTGAACATACCGCGCGGTGCTTTACCGATCGGGGTGCGGGTAGCGGCGACGATGTATGCGTCTTGGAGTTGTTTGCTCATTTTTAAGCTTTCCAGTATCTGTGTTCGTTAGCGTTTGGCGGAGAGGTACCAGTCCACCTGTACTTGTGCTGCCAGCGTGCCGTGTTCGTCGAAGATGTCGACGTTGACCGGAAACGCTACTTTTCCTTCATCCTTGAGCTGGGCGCGGATCGCGGCCAGGTCGCCCGGTACCTTGCCGGAGGCGCGCGTCGCGCCCTTGGCGACTTTCTGGTACTGGATGCGCGACTCCTTGGCGACCGGGCGCATGTCCATGATCAGGTCGGCGAAGCCGCCTGCCATGGCCGCGCCGGACGCCGTTTCGGCCAGCGTAAACAACGCGCCCGCATGCGGCGTGCCGAGGTGGTTGTGCAGCTTGCTGTCGTCCGGCATCGACACTTCGGCCGTTCCCGGGCCGATGCTGTCGATGCGGATGCCGAGCAGGCGCACAAACGGCAGCGACTCCGTCATGTGCTTCTTGATTTGCTCATAGACCATGCTTGGTTTCACTCGCAACAGGATTTTGAAGGCCAGCGACAGGATGGACATTTGCTCTTAGTTGCGTACCGGCTTACCGGTCTGCAGCATGCCCATGATGCGCTCTTGCGACTTAGGATGGTTCAGCAATTCCAGGAAGGCCTTGCGTTCCATATCCAGCAGCCACTGTTCGCTCACCACGCTGCCCTGGTCGATGTCGCCACCGGACACGATTTCAGCAATCATGTCGCCCAGCTTGTAGTCGTGTGCGGAGATGAAGCCGCCGTCGCGCATATTGACCAGCTGGCCGCGGATGGTGCCCCAGCCGTAACGGCCGGTCACCGGCACTGGGCGCTGGATCGGAGCGCGGTAGCCTGCGTCAGCCATCGCACGTGCAGTGGTCTTGGCCACGTGCAGCAGTTCGTAGGCGTTGAACACGATGATGTCGTCTTCCTTCAGGTAGCCCATGGCCTTCGCTTCCAGCGCGGACTTCGAAACGTTCGCGGTTGCAGCGTTGGTGAAGCCGGTCTTCAGGAATTGCAGGATGTCGTTGCCTTTGGCTTCGCGGGCAGCACGGACTGCCGCTTCTTTCAGGCCGCCACCGCCAGGAATCAGGCCAACGCCCACTTCCACCAGGCCGATGTACGATTCCAGTGCAGCCACGCGCTTGGAAGCGTGCAGCGCCATTTCGCAGCCGCCGCCCAGGGCGATACCGGCAATCGCCGCCACCACTGGCACGTTGGAATACTTCATCGACATGAAGGTGTCTTGCAGTTCCTTGATGATCGGATCGACTGCTTTGGCGCCGCCGGCCATGAAGGCTGGCAGGGCTTCCTGCAGGTCGGCGCCGGCCGAGAAGGCGCCGCCTTCGGCTGCGTCGGTATTCCAGATCACCAGGCCCTTGAAGTTCTTCTCGGCTTCGGCCAGGCCGCGCTGGATGCCGCCGATCACGCCTTTGCCGATCACGTGCATCTTGGTCTTCAGCGACAGGATCAGGACGTCGTCGCCGGTGTGCCACAGGCGCACGGATTCGTCTTCGTGCACGGTCACGCCGGCAGTCTTAGGATCCGCACCGCCGCCGCCTACTACTGGTGCGCGGAATTCCTGGCGCTTGTACACAGCCAGGTCGGAACGTGGAGTGTAGGACTTGGTCGCTGGCGAGAACGAGCCTTCAGCGGTATGCACGCCCTGCTCGCCCACTTTGCCTTCGAAGACCCATGCCGGCAGCGGTGCATTGCACAGCGCCTTGCCCGCTTCGATGTCTTCCTTGACCCACTGTGCAACCTGGCCCCAGCCAGCGGCTTGCCAGGTTTCGAACGGACCGACGTTCCAGCCGAAGCCCCAGCGCATGGCGAAGTCGATGTCGCGTGCGTTGTCGGCGATCGATTCCAAGTGGATCGCGATGTAGTGGAAAGCGTCGCGGAAGATCGCCCACAGGAACTGGCCTTGCGGGTTGGTCGAATCGCGCAGCGCCTTCATCTTCTTGACCGGATCCTTTTCTTTCAGGATGCGGGCGATGATGTCGTCTGCCTTCTTGCCGCCGGCAACGTATTCACCGGTGGCAGCGTCCAGGCGCATGATGTCCTTGCCGACCTTCTTGTAGAAGCCGGCGCCGGACTTCTGGCCCAGGGCGCCCTTGGCGACCAGGCCGGACAGCACGGCAGGAGTCTTGTACAGCGCTGCGAACGGATCGTTCGGCAGGTTGTCTTCCATGGTCTTGATCACGTGGCCCATGGTGTCCAGGCCAACCACGTCGGCGGTACGGAAGGTACCGGACTTGGCGCGGCCCAGCTTGGCGCCGGTCAGGTCGTCGACCACGTCGACGGACAGGCCGAACTTCTCGGCTTCGTGAATGATGGCCAGGATGCCGAACACGCCAACGCGGTTAGCGATGAAGTTCGGGGTGTCCTTGGCACGTACCACGCCCTTGCCCAGGGTCGAGGTCATGAAGGTTTCCAGCTGGTCCAGGATCTCCGGCTTGGTGGAGGTGGTCGGGATCAGTTCCACCAGGTGCATGTAGCGCGGTGGGTTGAAGAAGTGCACGCCGCAGAAGCGCGCCTTCAGCTCGTCGTCGAAGCCTTCGGCCAGCTTGTTGATCGACAGGCCGGAAGTGTTCGACGCGAAGATCGCGTTCTGGGCGATGTGCGGAGCGACCTTCTTGTACAGGTCATGCTTCCAGTCCATGCGCTCGGCGATGGCTTCGATGATCAGGTCGCAACCGGCCAGCAGGTCCAGGTTGTCTTCGTAGTTGGCGACCTGAATCAGTTCCGCATCAGCCTTGTCGCCGAACGGCGCAGGCGACAGCTTCTTCAGGTTCTCGATGGCTTTCAGGACGATGCCGTTCTTAGGCGTGCCTTCTTTGCCCGGCAGGTCGAACAGAACGACTGGTACTTTGGCGTTGACGCAGTGGGCAGCGATCTGCGCGCCCATCACGCCGGCGCCCAGCACCGCTACTTTTTTCACGTTGAAGTTGCTCATGTTTTTCCTTTAATTAGAACAGGTCAGCATCCAGGGCCATCAGGTTGGCGGCGCCGGAACGAGCCTGGCGGATCAGGGTTGCGGTTTCTGGGTACAGGCGGCCGAAGTAGAAGCGGATGGTTGCCAGCTTCGAGGTGTAGAACTTGTCGCCCGACGCTTCTTTTTCCAGGGCGATCTTCGCCATCTGTGCGAAGAAGTAGGAGTACACCAGGTGACCAGCGACGCGCAGGTAAGGCACGGCAGCGGCGCCCACTTCGTCCTGGTTCTGGAAGGCCTTCATGCCGATTTCCATGGTCAGCTTGGTCAGCTTCTCGCCCAGGTCGCCCAGCGGGGTGACGAACTCGGACATCGCTTCGTCGGTGCCGTTTTCTTCCACGAAGGCGCGCACTTTCTCGCCGAACTTGCGCAGCTTGGCGCCGTTGTCCATCAGGATCTTACGACCCAGCAGGTCCAGCGACTGCACGGTGTTGGTGCCTTCGTAAATCAGGTTGATACGCGCGTCGCGCACGTACTGCTCCATGCCCCACTCGGAGATGTAACCGTGGCCGCCGTACACCTGCATTGCGTCGGAGGTAGCGATCCATGCGTTGTCGGTGATGAAGGCCTTGATGATCGGGGTCAGCAGGGCTACTTCGTCGCCGGCTTCCTTGCGCACTTCTTCGTCAGGGTGGTGCAGTTCGCGGTCGATCTGCAGCGCCACGTAGGATGCGAAAGCACGCGCGCCTTCAGCGTAGGCTTTACCGGTCAGCAGCATGCGGCGCACGTCCGGGTGCACGATGATCGGGTCGGCAGGACCTTCAGGGTTCTTCACGCCGGACAGCGAGCGCATTTGCAGGCGGTCTTTTGCGTACACCAGCGCGTTCTGGTAAGCCACTTCGGTCAGGCCCAGGGACTGCACGCCCACGCCCAGGCGGGCGGCGTTCATGAACACGAACATCGCGTTCAGGCCCTTGTTCGGCTGGCCGATGATCCAGCCCTTGGCGCCGTCCAGGTTCATCTGGCAGGTCGAGTTGCCGTGAATGCCCATCTTTTCTTCGATCGCGCCGCAGAAGATCGGGTTGCGCTCACCGATCGAGCCGTCGGCGTTAGGAATGAACTTAGGCACCAGGAACAGGGAGATGCCTTTCGAGCCTTCAGGAGCGTCCGGAACGCGCGCCAGCACCAGGTGCAGGATGTTTTCGGACATATCGTGTTCGCCGGCCGAGATGAAGATCTTGGCGCCGGTGATGTTCCAGGAGCCGTCTTCGTTCGGGATGGCTTTCGAGCGCAGCATGCCCAGGTCGGTGCCGCAGTGCGGTTCGGTCAGGCACATGGTGCCGGTCCATTCGCCGGAGACCAGCTTAGGCAGGTAGGTGGACTTTTGTTCTGGAGTGCCGTGCGCCAGCAGGCACTCGTAGGCGCCGTGCGACAGGCCTGGGTACATGGTCCATGCCTGGTTGGCCGAGTTCAGCATCTCGTAGAACGAGTTGTTCAGAACGATAGGCAGGCCCTGGCCGCCGAACTCTGGATCGCAGGCCAAAGCAGCCCAGCCGCCTTCAACGTACTGCGCATAGGCTTCCTTGAAGCCCTTCGGAGTGGTCACGGTCTTGGCCGCTGCATCGTGGTGGCAGCCTTCGCGGTCGCCGGAGTGGTTCAGCGGGAACAGCACTTCGGAGGTGAACTTGGCGCCTTCTTCCAGCACCTGGTTGATGATGTCCGCGTCGGTTTCGGCGTGGGCAGGCAGCTCTTTCAGCTTCTCTTCCACTTTCAGCAGCTCATGCAGCACGAACTGCATATCACGGATTGGCGCGACGTATTGACCCATTTTTTTCTCCAGAAGGCTAAAAGGTTATGTTTGTTCAGCTGCTGCGAAGCGCGCAGCCTTAAGTCGGTTGGTAATCTTCGATCAGTCGGTTGAAGCCGTTGCCGGCCCGGTCCACGCTGCCCGGGGCGCGCATGAAACGCGCCTCATGGTGCAGGGCCAGGATCAGGCCATACATCTCGTACACCAGCTGGGAAGCATCGGTATCGGCCCGCAGGTCGCCGTTGTCGACGGCCTGGCGCACGCAACGCAGCAAAGCCGCCTGCCACGCGCCGACCATTGCCAGCAGCTCTTCGCGGATCGGACCAGGGCGGTCGTCATATTCGACGGCACCGCTGATATAGATGCAGCCCGAGGCGATTTCCACGCTCACACGTTTGATCCAGTTGGCAAACATGGCGCGCAGGCGAGGCAGGCCACGGGCCTCCTTCATCGCCGGATAGAACACTTCCTGCTCGAAACGATGGTGGTACAGCTTCAAAACTTCAATCTGCAAATCTTCTCGCGATCCGAAGTGAGCGAATACGCCCGACTTACTCATGTTCATCTTATCGGCGAGCAAACCGATCGTGAGGCCTTCGAGGCCGTCACGGCTTGCCAGGTCGAGGGCCACATCCAGGATGGCCGCACGGGTCATTTCGCCTTTGCGCATGAATTTAGTTGGTGTATTTACAATAACGCCGCTCACTTTTGAACCCATCCACGTAGAAGGAAAAACCTTATTCTCTCTCTAACGGATGGCTCGCTGGTGAAAATATTTGCGAACGTTCGTACTATTATCCAGCGTGTGGCGAAAGTCAAACGGCACCACTAGAAGTGCACCTCTATTGTTGCATTGCAACAAATGTCCACCTTGGGGTCAGGAACCGAAGTGGACATTTTTCGCGGAGAAATGTCCACTTTTGTTCCTGACCCCAAAGTGGACATTGTTTATAATCGGAAAACTACATTATTGTTTTAGTAATTTCCAAACTAACCATGACGAAAATCTCTGTATTCGCTGCCCTGCTCCTGTCCCTTTGCTCCGCACAGGCGCAGCAATCGTATGAACCGAAAGAAGTGCCGGGCCTGGATAACATGCCTGTAGAGAAAACTGAACCTGCGGCGGCGCAGGTTTCGGCGCCGTTATCCGCTACCAAAGCGAAGAAGGCGCAGCTCAATGAGTTTTGCCTGTTCAAAGGCTTGCCGCCTTCGAACATCAAATTCGAGCAGCTGGGACATGTGAAGCATGCCAAGGGTACCTACGGCGCTGCCAGGGAAATCGTTCCCGTCCTGATTTCCAAGGCGGAATCCCAGGGCGCGAACGCCATCGCCAATTACAGCGGCGCACAGCATTTCGGACTGTTCCCATGGCGCCTGGCGCGCCCCATCGTCCAAGGTACGGCTATCAGGCTGCTGAGCGACTCCCCGCTCGACTGCAAGGAGATCGGCGGTACGACAGTGAGCGAAGTCCTGGCCAGCGGCCAGGGCCCATCCAAATAAGCAGGTCGGCTCAGCTATCCGTGGCGCGTTCCCACTGGCGCCTGTCGCGCTTGGTGGGGCGGCCTTTGTTATCGGCAAACGGCTCGGGGAACATCTTCTTGCGTTCGATCAGGGCCGCGCGGCGCGCCAGCGATTCTTCGCTTTCTTCGTAAAGCAGGCGCGCAATCGGCGCCCCTTCCCGCTTGCCGGAAATCCCCACCACCAGCACGTCCCATTCATCCGCACCGTTATCGATGTGCAGGCGCTCGCCCAGCTTCGCATTGCGCGATGGCTTGATGCGCTCGCCGCTCGACAGCTTGACCTTGCCTTTGTCGATGGCATCTATGGCCAGCTGGCGCGTTTTGAAAAAGCGCGCCGCCCACAGCCATTTATCGATCCTTACGTCACTCATGTGTACTTCCCAATTGCAAAAATGCGCATCAGCGTGCGGTAGAAGAAGAACGCCACTTCATACCCGATCCGCCTGAAGCGCCCGATGTGTTCGAAATCCTGCCGATGGATAGGCTTGCCATCGGCAATGGCGGCTTCGATCTGCGCACGCAGGGCCAGCGCAAACTCGGCATCCTTGATCACGACGTTGGCCTCCTGGTTCAGGAACAGGCTCAGCCCGTCCACATTCGACGAGCCAACGGTCGCCCACTCATTATCGATCACCGCCACCTTGGCATGCAGCTGCGTCTTATGATATTCCACCACTTTGACGCCCGCTTCCAGCAGCTTGGAATAAAAGGAATGTGCCACCGCATCCTGCAGCCAGAATTCACCGACGCCTATCAGCAGCACCACCTCCACCCCGCGCTGGGCGGTGGCGGCCAGGGCGCGACGGAACTTGCGCCCCGGGGCGAAGTATGGATTGGCCAGCAGCACGCTCTTCTTCGCTCGTCCCAGCGCCTGCAGATAGGCGCGCTGGATGGTGCGCCGGTTGCGCAAGTTGTCGCGCACCACGAAGCCTGCCTGCATCGTGCTTTGGCGCGCAATCTTGTTCAGCTTGCGCATCTCATTGAACAGGGTCAGGCGTTTGACGATGTTCATGTGGCCAAGCCGGGTCCATTGCGCTTCCGCTTCGGAATGAATGGACTCGACCAGCGGGCCGCGCACGGCAACGGCGAAATCCCAACGCGGCGTTGCCAGGGCAATGCTGCGGTCGCGATCCGAAAACAGGTCGTCATTGATATTGATGCCCCCGACGAATGCCACCTCCGCGTCAACTACGCAAATTTTGCGGTGGGTGCGCGTCACGCCGCGCCGGAACCAGGGATTGAAGATACGATGCTCGATGCCGGCAGCAGTTGCCTCGGCATGCAGGCGGTAGGCTGGTTTGTGCCCTGTGCCAAACCAGTCGGTAATCATGCGCACCGTCACGCCGCGCTGCGCCGCGGCTGCCAGCGCAGCCAGGACGCGCTTGCCGGTTTCATCCTCAGCAAAGATATAGGTCTCGAAATAAATCTCGGCTTGCGCAGCCTCAATCGCCTCGACCAGTGCCGGGAAATAATCGGTGCCGCAGTGGAGGAGTTTGACTTCGTTATCGGCTAAGTAATCAACGTGACGCATGGGTCAGGAAACCAGTTTCAGGTTCGCCACGATCGGCGCGTGATCCGACAGCTTGGCCCACAGCGGGCCATGCAGGACTTCCGCGGATTCTACCTTGAAGCCCCGCACATAGATGCGGTCCAACCTGAAAAATGGCAAGGCTGCAGGGAAGGTGCGCGCCGGGCGCTGGGCGTTCTTGCGCCGCGCCAAGGTACGCACCAGGTCGCCTACCGGACTGCCATGATCGACCTCGTCAAATACCTCACGCACGCCGAGCGCGCTTTGCAGCCGGTCCGTCAGCGTGTTGCGCCAGTCGTTGAAGTCGCCGGCGATGATCACGGGCTCGCCGTTCGGCGCCGATTCGCGCACGGCCTCGATCAGCAGATCAGCCTGGCGTACCCGGCTGCGTTCAAACAGCCCCAGGTGGACCACAAAACAGTGGACCAGCTTGCCCTCCGTCTCCACCACTGAATGCAGGATGCCGCGCGATTCGTAGGCATGGTCGGAAATATCGGTATTCGTCCAATGCGCAATCGGATATTTGCTGAGCAGCGCATTGCCGTGGTGGCCGTGGTCGTACTGGGCATTCAGGCCATAGACGGACTGGTGCGATTCGCCGGCAAAGAACTCATGCTGGGCTTTCTTGGGCCAATGACGGTGGCCCTGGCTTTCCTCGCCATAACGCGCCTCTATACGGTCGTGCTGGCCCTGCACTTCCTGCAGGAACACCAGGTCGGCGTGGAAGGCCTCGATCGCATGGCGCAAGGCATGCACGCGAGGGTGGCTGCGGTAGGACACCCCCTTGTGGATGTTGTATGTGGCGACACGAATCATCATGGATTTGATTCTAACCCCAACTGCCCGGCTTGCTGGGTGTCAAAAGTGTCCGGAATTGCATTATAGTCATGGCCCATGAACGAAAGACACGCGACCTTCCCGTCCGCCCTCGAAGCCTTCTTCCTGGTGCTATGCCTTTGGGCCCTTGAGTACCTGGTGGCATGCGGTATGTATGACGCCCGCCATTGGCTGGGCATGGAGGATTTTTATGGCCTCGGCACCATTGCCCAGTTACTGGCAAACGGCATCCTCTTCACCGCGCTGTTGCAATGGAAAAACCTTAGCTACCGTGAACTGTTCACTGCTTCGCGTTCAGCCTCTGCTGCGACCATTTTCCTGGTGGTACCGCTGGTCCTGCTGGCCACGCCTTTATACCTGCTGGTGGCGGGCTGGCTGGAAAATCTGCTCGAAGCCGCCTTCCCCATGAACGCCAGTCTGCAGGAACAGTTCCGCGAAATGAGCGAACTCAGGCTGCCGCAAATCGTGGCAGCGTGCGTGATGGCGCCCATCGTGGAGGAGATGCTGTTCCGAGGAATCGTCCTACGCAGCTTCCTACAGCAATATGATCGCGGCTACGCGATTCTCGGCTCTGCGGTGGTATTTGGCTTTGCCCATGGGAATATGTACCAGCTAGTTGGTGCAAGCTGCTTCGGCATTGTCGCGGGATGGCTGTACGAACGCACACGCTCACTGCTCCCAGGAATTGCCATGCACGCAGCAGTGAATACCAGCCTCACGTTCTGGCCGGATGCCGAAGGAGCCGGCGCAGTGATCCTGGTGACTTTGCTGGCCCTACCGGCCTGCTATGGGCTGCGCCGTTTCCTGTCGGCGCCTGCGCGGTGAAATCCGCTAGCCTCGCCATCGCCGCCGCCCTTGCGTTCTGCAGCGCCTCGGCGCAAGCAGCGAGCACATGCCACGGCACCGTCAGCAAAGGCAGCGTCGAAGGCAGCGTGCAGCTGCCAACCGAGGGGCCCAACTTCTCTGCTTACAGCGCCTTGGGCGCCGCCATGGGCCGTAATTACGTGCACAGCGAAGTATCAGCCATTGTGCTGGATGCGTACGCCAAACTTGAACGCACTGCGCCCGGCTCGCTCTACGTGTATGGGGAAACCGGCTTCGCGCACGGCGGCCGCATCCGCCCTCACCGCACGCATAATAACGGCCTCTCGGTGGATTTCTTTGTCCCTGTGCGCGACAAGACGGGCAAGCCGGCGCGTTTGCCGACGCCGGTCACCCAGCGCTTCGGCTATGACATCGAATTCGACAAGGACGGGCATTACGGCGAATACAGCATCGACTTCGCTGCGATCGCGGAGCACTTGGTCCAGCTCGACCAGGCCGCCCGTGCGCGCGGCCACGGCATCGCTCTCGTTATCTTCGAGACAGCCTACTTGCCGCGCCTGTTCGACACCCCGCGCGGTCCTGCGCTACGGCAGCTCAACTTCATGAAGGGCAAGCCGTGGGTGCGGCACGACGAGCATTACCACGTCGACTTCGCCGTACCCTGCGTTAATTGACCGGCGCGAGCGCAAAGCCGGCGTAGAAGACGATCCACATCAGGACTTTGAAACCATACATGGTCAGGAAGCTCACCATGCCCCAGCGGAACAGAAGCGGCACCCAGCCGCCACGATAGACCCTGTGCATGGCCAACAGAAGGTAGAACGGAATGGTGAGGAGCGCGCCATACCAGATGAAGTTCGACACCGGGCCGAACGCAATGCCGAGCGCGAGGGCGAACAGCGCAAACGACAGATAATGGACCGCAAACACCAGGTGTTCGCCATAGCGCCAGCCTGCGCCCAACTGCATCAGCTTCAACCAGACTGCGAGCATGGGGATCAGCAATAGCGCGACGGTCGGTCCCTTCGTCAGCCACAAGTTCCAGAAATTGTCGCTCTGCTGTTTGTTCGACAGTTTTTGGTATTTCTCAAAGTTGGTCGTGAAAGAAGTGCTAGTGCGCTTGAATGCGCTGACCATCAGGCTTTGCAACGGCTCCATGCGTCCCTTTGGCTCGGCAACCTTGGCCTCTTTGGTCGCAGGAGCCGGCTCCTTGGAAGCGATCGACTGCGAGATGGGCAGCATTTTCAGGCAAAGGAACACTGTCAGCGAAATCGTCAGCAGCAAGCGTAAGGGATCGATATAGCGACCACGGCGTCCGCCGATAAATTCCAGCGTCAGCTGGCCGGGGCGCAACAGCAGCATGCGCAGCGTCGCCCATAGCTTGCCCTCCAGCGCGACATAGTGTCCGATGAAGTGATGGATGAATTCATGGGCGCTGGCAACATGCACGTGTCCAGGCTGACCGCACTGGCCGCAAAATTTCTCCGAAACCGGAGCGTGGCAATTGTGGCAGGAGCCGGTGTGCTGCGGACGGACGGTGCTGGCGCGTGGGCCGAGGTGGAAGAAGCGTTTCATGCGCCGCATCTTAACGAGCAGCGATGTACTTAGTCAATTTACAACATCATTTTCCGCTATGGCGGGAGACATCTGTCGCGGCAGGATCACACGGAAGGTGGTGCCTTTGCCGATTTCGCTGTCCACCTCGATGCGGCCGCCGTGTTTTTGCACAATGCTGTAGGACAGCGACAAACCCAGTCCTGTGCCCTTCCCTACCGGCTTGGTGGTGAAGAAGGGTTCAAAAATGCGCCCCAGGTTTTCGGCCGCGATGCCGCTGCCGGTATCGCTCACCAACACCGTCACCATCTCGTTTTCGTAGCTGGTGCGTACGGTGATGCGGCCACGCGATTCGATGGCGTGGGCAGCGTTGACCAGCAGGTTCATGAACACCTGGTTCAGTTGAGAGGGAATGCACTCGATGTCCGGCACGCCGCCGTACTCCTTGATGACTTCCGCCTTGTATTTCAGCTCGTTCCACACGACGTTGAGCGTGCTGTCCAGGCCCGTCTCCACATTCGCAACCAGCACGTCGCCGCCGCCCACGTGCGAGAAGTCCTTCATGTCCTGCACGATGCGCTTGATGCGGTCCAGGCCATCCATCGATTCGGTCAGAAGGCTGCCCAGGTCCTCACGCAGGTAGTCGGCGTCGATCTCCTTGCGCAGGGCATTGAGTTCGCCGCGATCCTGGTCCGGCAGATGCATTTCACGTGCCTCGTAGGCATCGAGAAGGCGCATCAGCGACTGCATATAGCGCTGCAGGCTGCTCAGGTTGGAGTTGACGAAGCCGACCGGGTTATTGATCTCGTGCGCCACACCGGCCGCCAGCACGCCGATGGAAGCCATCTTCTCCGATTGCAGCAGCTGGTTCTGCGCCTCGCCCAGCCTGCGGATCAATTCCGACTGGCGCGCCTTTTCGCTTTCCAGCGTAATGTTCGCCATCTGCAGTGCCAGCGTGCGTTCGTGGACGCGGTTCTCCAGCTGGTCGCGCGATTCACGCAGTGCATGCTCGGTGTGTTCGCGCTCGGTGATGTCGAGGAAACCGAACACGCGGCCGATGATGCGTTCGCCCAGGAACTGCGGGCGCGAGCGGCATTCGAAGACGCGGCCATCGCGCAGGTGCAGCAGGTCCAGCGCCTCGTGCGGGTCGCTCACTTGCTGCAGTCGTTCGCGGCACACTTCCAGTTCGACCACATTCTCTGTCAGGAATTCAAGGATGGCAGCATCGTTGCCGTTCCTCAAGAAGGCATCCGGGATATGCCACATCTCGCTGAACTGGCGGTTCATGCTGGCGATCTTGTTGTGCCAGTCGATCACCAGGATGCCGTTGCCGGTCGCCTCCAGCGTGGTGCGCAGTTGGGACAGTGTTTGCTCCAGCACGTCCTCCACCTTGCGCTCCTGGCGCGCATCGCGGGCCAGGATCAGGATCAGCCAGCGGTCTTCGTGGCGCAGCACGCGCAGCGATTTCATCACCATGATTTGCGTGCCGTCGGCGCGCTGGTATTCGCCCTCCTGCGCATCGATATCCTGGAAGTGGCCGCCGCGCACATCCTCCCAATAGAAGACGTCCTGCAGCGAGCTTTCGATATCGGTGACCAGCATCTCCGTCAGTTGCGCCGCCGTGTAGCCCAGCACCTGCTCCGCCACCTTGTTGGCGACAATGATGCGCAGGTCGGATGGATCGACCAGCAGCATCATATGCGGGCTGTGGTCAAGCATCAGCTGGCGCAGTTGGATTCGCTGTTCGGTGCTCACCCCGCAGCTCCCTGGCCCGGTTTGGTAGCGTCGAAATAATAGCTGACTCGATTGCGCGGGCTCAGGTAGGCGTAGATTTCCTTCGGCACTTGCGAAGGCTTGATGGCGCGCATGATGTTCAGGTCCGCTTCCCGTTCCATGTCGACCATGATCGCGTCCTCACGCGGCACACCGGGCTCGAACACCACCAGCTCCGGCTTGTTCGGCTTTTCGGTATTGACGGTGGAGACCATGCCGGTGGCGCCGTTCGACAGCTGCACAATGGTGCCCGGCGGGTAGACGCCGAGGCAGCGTATAAAGACTTGCAGCAGCTTGGGATCGAACTTGCCGCGGTTCTTGGCGAACATCAGGGACAGCGCCTCGTGCGGGGTCAGTCCGGGCGTGCCGTTGACCGGGTTGCACAGGCGATCGTAATAATTGGCGATGGCGACGATGCGCGCCAGCACGCCGATCTCCTCGCCCTTCAGGTGGCGCGGATAGCCGCTGCCGTCGTACATCTCGTGGTGGTCGCGCACGATGGCCACGGCCGCCGCAGGGAACTTGAGCTGCTGGCCCATTTCCGTGCCGACCGCGCAATGCGTTTCGTACATGTTCTGCTCGGAGTGGGTCCAGGGCTCGGTCTTGCTCAAGACCTTGTCCGGGATATTGCGCACACCAAGGTCATGGAACATGGCGCCGACGCCCATGGGGCCTGCCACCTCGCGCGGAAGCTTGATGTCGCGCGCAATCATCATCGACAGCATGGTGACGTTGAGCGAATGCAGGTAGATCTCTTCACCGCCGGTGCGATCGCCCATCACGTGGATCGCCAGTTCCGGCGCGCTCAGGATGGAGTCGGCGATCTTGCCGATCATTTCGCTGGCCTTTTGCAGGTTCTCTGCCGGGCGCGCGAAGATATTCTTTTCCATGTCCTTCATGGCGCGCGCGGTATCGACGAAAGCGTGCTCGATACGAGCCGCATTCTCGCGCTGCTGGCGCATGCGCTCCATCATGGCGCGCTTGGCGGCGAGTTCAGGGGATTCAGGCGCCGGCGTTTGCGGCGCCGCGGCTTCGGCCGCTGCGGCTGCCGGTGCGCTGACTGCCAGCGCGACTGGCTGCACATCGCTCAGGGAAGGGTCGAAGCGGATCTTGTGCAAACCCAGGCTGCGCAGCTGGTGGATCTGCTCCTGCGACTTGATCTTGAAATGGCTGAATGCAAAAGGATGCTCGAACCACTTCAGGTCGAGGTGGACGTATAGGCCGACTTGCAACTGCTCCAGCGAGATATCCTGAGTCTCCGACATGGCGTTTGCCCCCAGCGGTCAGTCGATGTCCGATTATAGCCAAACGCCAAGAGTGTGATTAACGAGCAAAATGCTAGTTACATGTGCTGGGGCAGCTGGAGAATCGCTTCGGCGTTCGAAGGGGAAAAGCAGCGGTCGGCGGCTTCGAGGTAAGGCAGCCAGACATGGGCGGTGTGTTCGCGCGGGCTGAGCATCACCGGGATGTTGCGCGGCACTTGTACGCTGAAGATGTGTTCAAGGTTGTGCGTGACGCCGGGTTCGTACCGGTGGCGCCAGATGGGATAAATTTCGTAGATGTTCTGCAGGCCCCAGTCGCGCAGCACGATGTCCTTGCCGTCGGCGACGATGCCGGTTTCTTCGAACAGTTCGCGGGTGGCGGTGGTGAGCAGGGGCTCGTCAAGGGCGTCCTTGGAGCCGGTGACGGATTGCCAGTAGCCGGGATTGCCGGCGCGCTCGATCAGGAGCACTTCCATGTCGGCGGTGTGGATCACCACCAGGACGGATTCGGGAATTTTATAAGCCATAAAACAAAAGGGCGGGCTTCGCAGCCCGCCCTTCGGCAGCTAATTAACCAGCCACTTTCGGCTCGGCCGAACGCAGGCGGATATGCAGTTCACGCAGTTGCTTCTCGTCGACCGGCGATGGAGCCTGGGTCAACAGGCACTGTGCGCGCTGGGTTTTCGGGAAGGCGATCACGTCGCGGATCGAATCGGACTTGGTCATCAGGGTGACGATACGATCCAGGCCGAATGCCAGGCCGCCGTGCGGAGGCGCGCCGTACTGCAGCGCGTCCAGCAGGAAGCCGAACTTCTCGCGGGCTTCTTCAGCACCGATCTTCAGCGCGCGGAACACCTTCGACTGCACTTCTTCGCGGTGGATACGGATCGAGCCGCCGCCCAGTTCCCAGCCGTTCAGCACCATGTCGTAGGCCTTGGCGATACATGCGCCTGGATTGGTTTCCAGCATGTCTTCGTGGCCGTCTTTTGGCGAAGTGAATGGGTGGTGGGTTGCGGTCCAGCGGTCTTCTTCTTCGTCGTATTCGAACATCGGGAAGTCGATGACCCACAGCGGCGCCCACACGTCGTTGAACAGGCCGTTGGCCTTGCCGAACTCGGAGTGGCCGATCTTCACGCGCAGCGCGCCGATCGCATCGTTCACAACCTTCGCCTTGTCGGCGCCGAAGAAGATCAGGTCGCCGTCTTGCGCGCCGGTGCGCTCCAGGATGGTGTTCAGCACGTCGTCGCTGATGTTCTTCACGATCGGCGACTGCAGGCCGTCACGGCCCTTCGACTTGTCGTTGACCTTGATGTAAGCCAGGCCCTTGGCGCCGTAGATGGCGACGAACTGGGTGTACGCGTCGATTTCCGAACGCGGCATGTCGGCGCCCTTAGGCACGCGCATACCGACCACGCGGCCGTTGTTCATGTTGGCGGCGCCGGAGAAGACCTTGAATTCCACGTTCTTCATCACGTCGGTCAGTTCGGTGAATTCCAGCTTGACGCGCATGTCAGGCTTGTCCGAACCGTACTTGCCCATGGCTTCCGCGAAGTCCATCACAGGGAATGGGTTTGGCAGGTCCACGTCCATGGTGTTCTTGAACACTTTGCGGATCATGGTTTCGAACAGGTCGCGGATTTCCTGCTCGGTCAGGAACGAGGTTTCGCAGTCGATCTGGGTGAATTCAGGCTGGCGGTCAGCACGCAGGTCTTCGTCGCGGAAGCACTTGGTGATCTGGTAGTAACGGTCGAAGTTAGCGACCATCAGCAGCTGCTTGAACAGCTGTGGCGATTGCGGCAGCGCGAAGAATTCGTGCGCGTTCACGCGCGATGGCACCAGGTAGTCGCGCGCGCCTTCCGGGGTGGACTTGGTCAGCACCGGGGTTTCGATATCGATGAAGCCCAGGTCGTCCAGGTACTTGCGCACTTCCATCGAGACCTTGTAGCGCAGGCGCAGGTTGTTCTGCATCTGTGGACGGCGCAGGTCCAGCACGCGGTGGGTCAGGCGAGTGGTTTCGGACAGGTTGTCGTCGTCCAGCTGGAATGGAACAGGCACGGAGGCGTTCAGCACTTCCACCTTGGCGGCAACGACTTCGATCTTGCCCGACTTCAGGTTGTTGTTGACGGTGCCGGCCAGGCGGTCTTTCACGGTGCCGGTGATGCGCAGGCAGTACTCGTTACGCACGGATTCGGCGACGGAGAACACTTCCGCCTGGTCCGGGTTGCAGACCACCTGCACCAGGCCTTCGCGGTCGCGCAGGTCGATGAAGATCACACCGCCGTGGTCGCGGCGACGATGCACCCAGCCGCACAGGCTGACGGTTTGACCAACGAGGGCTTCGGTAACGAGGCCGCAGTATTCGGTACGCATGGACATATTGATTCTCGGTTTCAGGTTAAATTTTTATTCAGGGACGACAACGCCCATCGAAACGATGTACTTCAGTGCGGCATCGACGCTCATATCGAGTTCGACTACGTCATTTTTCGGCATCATCAGGAAGAAGCCGGAAGTCGGGTTCGGCGTGGTTGGCACGTAGACGGAGATGTACTCGCCGTCCAGGTGCTTCTGTACTTCGGTGGCCGGCGCGCCGGTCAAAAAGCCGATGGTGCGCGAACCCGCGTGCGGGTAAGGCACCAGCACGGCCTTGCGGAAAGCATTGCCGGAATCGGAGAACAGCGTATCCGAAACCTGCTTCACGCTGCCGTACAGGGAGCTGACCACCGGAATGCGGTGCAGCAGCTTTTCCCACTGCCTGACGACGAAATTGCCGACCAGGTTATTGGTCAGCAGGCCGGTGATAAACACGATCAGCACGGTCAGGATAGTGCCCAGGCCTGGGATATCGAAACCGATCAGGGTACGCGGCTGCCAGCGCTCCGGGACGATCAGGAGCGACTGGTCCATGGTGCTGATGATGATGTTGAGCACCCAGGCGGTAATCGCCAGGGGGACCAGGATCAGCAAGCCGGTAATGAAATATTTGCGCATCGTGTTCCTTGTGCGGGGTAATTACGCCTCGCTGGTGGACTTCGCTGGTGCCGGTGCAGGCGCCGGAGCGGCTGCAGCGGGAGCTTCGGATTTAGGCGCACTGGCGACGCCGGTTGCCGGGGCGGTGCCGCCACGGAAATCGGTGACATACCAGCCGGTGCCCTTCAATTGGAAGCCGGCCGCGGTCAGTTGCTTCTTAAAGGTGGACTTGCCGCAGGAAGGGCAATCCGTGAGCTGCGGATCGGAGATCTTTTGCAGCACATCCTTGGCAAAGCCACATTCCTCGCAGCGGTAAGCGTAGATTGGCATCTATTACTCCGCAAAAAACATCAAAACCCTGAATTATAAAGCTTTTTTCCGGCGCCAGGCCATCCAGCGCTCCTTGCCCTGGAATACCGGGATGGAGTCGCTGGCAGGCTCGTCCCACTCGAGCACGAAGTGAGCGCTCATTAACTGCTCCAGCTGCTGCCTGTCGGCGCCGAAGGGTGGGCCTTTCGGGTTGTTGTCGAAGTAGAAGTAGCCCAGCAGGAGGCCGTCTTCCGGCAGCAAGTCAGCCCAGCGCTGGACCACGCGCGGCCACATGTCGCGGGGCATGGCGCAGAGGAAGGCGCGTTCGTAGATCAGGTCCAGCGGTTGTTTCGGTGCATATTCGAAGAAATCGGCCTGGACGACGTGCTCGCGCCACTTGCCAACCGCTTGTTGCGCCGCAACAACGGCGGATGGGGAGAAGTCGATGGCGGTGGCGTTCCAGCCGGCTTCGCAGAAGGCTTGCAGCTCGTGGCCGATGCCGCAGCCGGGGATCAGAACCGTAGAAAACCGGGAAACCGGGGTACGGCCCAGGGGCCGGACCCCAGCCCGCGCCGGCACCATGTCAGGGTCCGGCCCTTGGGCCGTACCCTGGTTTTCCGGTTCCAAGGTTTGGAGCCAAGCGGCCAGTTGCACCGGCACCCCACCCCGATCCCAGGGCGTGAACTCCGCCTCAAACCGCTGGTCCCAGAACTCCGCCGTGCGCGGATCCCGATTAGTGAAGTCTGGCATAAGCCACGAACGCGACCGCGCCCACAACAAAGGAGCCGACAAAGAACGCGAAGAACGACAGCAAGCGGTTGGTATGCCGCTGCTCCGCCACCAGGCGTGCCAGCAGCTGCCTGGTCTCTACATCGCGCTCCGCAGCCACAGTCAGCGCCTGGTGCGCCAGACGTGGCAGCTGAGGGAAGATATGCGAATAGCGCGGCGCTTCCGCCTTGAACTTCTCGACGAAGCCGCGCCAGCCCACCTGCTCCGCCATCCAGCGTTCCAGGTAAGGCTTTGCCGTCTTCCACAAATCCAGGTCCGGATCGAGCTGGCGCCCCAGGCCTTCAATGTTCAGCAGCGTCTTTTGCAGCAGCACCAGCTGCGGCTGCACTTCCACATTGAAGCGGCGCGACGTCTGGAACAGGCGCAGCAGCACCTGGCCGAAGGAAATATCTTTCAGCGGACGATCGAAGATCGGCTCGCAGCAAGCACGCACCGCAGCTTCCAGTTCATCGACGCGGGTCTCCTTGGGCGCCCAGCCCGACTCGATATGCGCCTCCGCCACGCGCTTGTAATCGCGGCGGAAGAAGGCCAGGAAGTTCTGCGACAGGTAATCCTTGTCGTAATCATTCAGCGTGCCGACGATGCCGAAGTCCAGCGCGATATAGCGGCCAAAACTCTCCGGCTCGATCGAGACCAGGATATTCCCCGGGTGCATATCGGCGTGGAAGAAACCATCGCGGAACACCTGCGTGAAGAAGATCTCCACGCCATCTGACGACAGCTTTTTCAAATCCACACCTGCTTCGATCAGGCGGTCGATCTGGGACACCGGAATGCCGTGCATGCGCTCCATGACGATCACATTGCTGGAGCAGTAATCCCAATACATCTCCGGCACCAGCAACAGCTTGGACTCGGCGAAATTGCGGCGCAGCTGGCTGGCGTTGGCCGCCTCGCGCATCAGGTCCAGTTCATCGTGCAGGTATTTGTCGAACTCCTGCACCACTTCCTGGATCTTCAGGCGCTTGGAATCGGCCCACACGCGGTTGATGAAGTTGGCAGCGATGTGCATCAGCGCCACGTCTTCATCGATCAGTTTCTTCATGCCAGGGCGCAGCACTTTCACCGCCACCTGGGTGCCGTCCTTCAGCGCCGCGAAGTGCACCTGGGCGATAGAAGCCGAAGCCACTGGCACGCGTTCAAAGCGCGCAAACAATTCATCCGGGTGCGCCCCCAGCGACTCTTCGATCATCCTGATCGCCAGGTCGGAATCGAACGGCGGCACACGGTCCTGCAGCTTGGACAGCTCGGCCACGATATCCAGCGGGAACAGGTCGCTGCGTGTTGACAGCACCTGGCCGAACTTCACGAAGATCGGGCCCAGTTCCTCCAGCGCCCGGCGCAGGCGCACGGCGCGCGGGGTGGACAGGTCGCGCCAGAAAAACACGACATCAAGGAATTTGCTGATGCGCGGCTTGTCGAAGCCCGAAATGGCGATTTCATCCAACCCGTAGCGGACGGAGACGCGGACAATCTTGAACAGCCGGAGGAATTTGCGGATCATTTAGCCAGTTTTTGTTCGAGTTTTTCCAGGCGCTTGCTGGCGCGTTCCACGTCGTCGCGGAAGCGGGTGACATCGGCCGCAAAGCCCTCCGCCGTCAAAGGGCGGATCAGCAGCGGGTTCTCGTCGAGGAAGTATTCCGCGACATTCTCGGCCACTTTGCGCTGGCCGTTGCGCGCGCCCTGCACCAGCGCCTTGGCGCCCTGCACCAGGCGCACGGCGGCGATCGGGCCAAGCAGTTTTTCCAAGTCGTACTCGGCTTCCCAGCGCAGCGATTGCGACAGGCGTGAGATGGCGTTGGCGAACTCGGCATCACCTTCGATCTGCACGTAGGAGAAAGCGCGTTCGCGGTTCTGCGCGATCAGCGGCAGGTCGCTCAGTTTCAGGCGGATCGTTACTGCTGCCGCAGCGTCGCTGCCTGCCGCCTCCACCATGCCGTCGGGCGCTACGCGCAGGCGCAACACGGCCGGGCTGGCGTCGATCACAGCGACTTTGCCGGCGTGCAGCTTGAGCTCCGTGCGCGCCCATGGCTCCTGTGCCAGCAGGTGGTTGATGGTGGCGGCTGCCGGCATACTCAGGCCAGGTAACTTGGGAGGGAATGGCAACATATTTTTAGACTTACCGGGTTTGATAAAACAAAACCGCCCCGGAAAGCCAGGGCGGTCTCGATCTTACCAGTTACAGCGCCAACTCACGCAAGTTGCTGGATACCTGCAAGCATCCAGCCCGTGTTGCCGTTGAGCGGCTTGCTGAAGTTCCATACTTCCTGGAACGATTCCGGCAGCGCATCAGCGGCAGGCTTCATCTTGCCCCAGAACTTCACACTGACCAGTTGATCGCGGCCATCATTTTCCATGCCCAGCATCTCAGCATCGATTGCCACCACATCGGTGTACTCGGCTTGCGCGCCGCGTTCCTGGATCTGCATGCGCAGCTCGGCGAAGACTTCCGGCGTAGTGAAGGTGCGGATATCTTCCGCGTCGCCTTTGTCCCAGGCCGCTTGCAGGCGGATGTAATTTGACTTGGCCGCACGCAGGAAGCCCGGCGTATCGAAATCAGCCGGCACGCCCCACGGAGCGTGTGCTGCCGCAGGAGCAGCCAGCGGCTGCACCACCGGCTCGAAAGCCGCAGGCTGCGCCTGCTGCTGATTGAGGCCCGAACCGATGTCCGGAGTCGACGAGCCGCTGAAAGCGTTATTGCCGCTGAATGCCGGCTGCAGCGCAGGCTGCGACTTACGGCGCAGCATGCTGATGATGAAGAAGATCACACCGCCGATCAGGGCGATCATGAGGATCGAGCTGATGGCCGACGCCATGGCGCCGCCCAGGCCGAAGTGCGACAGCAATGCGCCCAGGCCGAGACCCAGCAGCGCGCCACCGAGAATACCCTTCCACATGCTTGGCTTCTTGGCCACAGGAGCTGGCGCCGCAGGAGCGGCAGGCGCAGTCGCAGGACGGGCCGCGGTTGGCGCGGCGGCCGGTGCGGCAGTCGGTGCAGTCGGCGCCGCAGCCGGCGCGGTCTGGCGCGGCATGCTGCTGACGTTCGAGGACTGGCGGCCAAACGATTTGCCGCCGCCCATTGGACGTGCCGACAATTCGCTCATCGTGCTCAGTGCGGTCAGCACGATCATCGCGCCGGCCAGGAACTTCTTCATCTTCATTGTTATAAAACTCACATTTTGATGCCGGTGTGGAGAGCGGCCACGCCAGCCGTCAGGTTGTAATACTGCACACGCTCCAGACCCGCCGCCTGCATCATGGTCTTCAGCGTTTCCTGGTCCGGGTGCATGCGGATGGATTCGGCCAGATAGCGATAGCTTTCCGAATCGTTGGCCACCTTCTGGCCCATCCACGGCAGCACCGTGAAGGAATAAAAATCGTATGGCTTTTGCAAGAGCTGATCCACTTTCGAGAATTCCAGCACCAGCAGCTTGCCGCCCGGCTTCAGCACGCGACGCATTTCGGAAAGAGCAACATCCTTGTGCGTCATATTGCGCAGGCCGAAAGCCACGCTGACACGGTCAAAGTAGTTATCCGGGAATGGCAACTTTTCCGCATCGCAAATCAAAGTGGGGGTCACCAAGCCCTTATTCAAGAGACGGTCGCGGCCGACGCGCAGCATCGACTCGTTGATATCGGTCAGCCAGACTTCGCCACTTGGGCCAGCAGCCTTGGCGAAAGCCTTGGCCAGGTCGCCGGTGCCGCCCGCAATGTCCAGCACCTTCATGCCCGGACGCACAGCAGCGTTAGCAATAGTGAACGCCTTCCAGATGCGGTGCAGGCCGCCGGAAAGCAGGTCGTTCATGATGTCGTACTTGGCGGCGACGGAATGGAAGACCTTGGCGACTTCCTTGACTTTCTCGTCTTCGTTGACGGTTTTATAACCGAAATGGGTGGTGTTGGTCATTTTTAAGGTGCCTTGAGATTGCAGCATTATACATTTGTGGGGTGACGCACAGATTTTGATGATGCTTGTCAACCAGAATGCTCATCGAGTCGTTTTATGGCTCAGACGATTTGTCGTAATTAGGAGATTTCAGATGGAGCTTCAGCAAAAATTGCCCGCGGACATTTTTTTCCCGGATATCGACGAAGCCACCAAGCAGTTCATCGATGCCACCCGCGCCCAGTCGCGCGCCCTGGCGTCCGCTGAGCCGCATCCGATGACCTTCAACGTCGAGGCAATCCGCCGCCTGACTCCAGAAGCACGCGCCGCTTTCCGCTACATCTGGGAACGCGAGCAGCAGCGCTACGAAGAGTTCCAGCGCCGCAAAATGATGGTCAACTGAAAATCTTATTTGGGCGACAACATGCCGCCCAATCCTTGATGTATCCGAAAGCAGGCATCCGGGCCCAGCGTAAGCTGGCCCAATGCCCTGCAACATTTACCTCGACACCTCCATCCTCTGCGCCCTGGCCGACCCGCCAGCCCGCAGCGCCTACGCGCGCACCTGCCAGGCGCTGACCCGGCGCTGGTTCCGCGCCCTGCCCCACACCCGCAACCTCTGCACATCCGAGATCGCCCTTCAGGAAGTTCTTGCCGGCCCACCTGAATTGGCATCAGCGCGTCTCGGAAAAGCCGAAGCCTTTCTCATCCTTCCCGACAATAAAAAATTTCGCGACAAAGCGGAACTTTTCGTGGCAGGGGGAGGCCTAAGCTCCAACGTCACCTCAATTGGTTCTCAAATCGCATGTGCATCTCACTTCGGCGCCAGCTTGTACGTTACTTGGCAATGGCTGCGCCTGGAAGCCCAACGTTTGCCTTACCTGCACGTGATGCTTGATGGGGTCGGTTTTACACAAATCGATTTCATCACTCCCCTACAACTCTTGGAGCTCAACTATGAAACGATACAAGCTTCCCGATGACGTAGACTTTCCAGATCTGGACCCAGTAGCAAAGCAGGAAATGGATCAAATGCATGCAGAAATGCTCAGGTTCTGCCCTGGCTCACCAGACGACATACCTGAAGTGACGTCATTCTCACCAAAATTTTTGCGCTCATTGCCCGCAAAGAATCGAGCGATGTACAAGTACGTATGGTTACGTCACGTACGCGAGTACGAGGAATTCATGCGCCAGCACCCGGAGCTGGACAAGGACTGAATCAGTGGTGGTGGCCGCAGCCGTGCGCTTTCGCGGCGGTGCCGGGAAGGACGGTGCCGGGCTCGCGGCCGGAGTCGCCAGGGAAACCGGCTGCTTCCAGGCGTTTCAGGTAGTCGGCCCAATGGTGCTCCATGCGGGCGCCCAGGTCGTACAGGTAGTCCCAGGTGTAGAGGCCGGAATTATGGCCATCGTCGAAGGTCGGCTTGACGGCGTAGTTGCCGACCGGCTCGAGGTTGGTCATGGCGACCTCCCGCTTGCCGACTTGCAGAACTTCCTGGCCCGGTCCGTGGCCCTTCACTTCCGCCGACGGCGAATACACCCGCAGCAGTTCGAAAGGAATATTGAAGCTCGCGCCATCGTCGAAAGAGATTTCGAGGTAGCGCGATTTGCTGTGGACGGTCAGACCGGTTGGATTGCTCATTTCAGGTTCAGGATAATGGCCGCGCGCAAGGCCGGCAACAAGGCCGCACGCACTGCCACGGCGGCCGGATCGGCTTCACGCTGCTTCGCGCCCCAGGTCGGATTCGGGAAGTGCGCGTCGTCAGTGTAACGCGGGATGACGTGCCAGTGCACGTGAGGCGTCATATTGCCGAAGCTGGCAACGTTGACCTTGTGCGGCGCCATGGTGGTGCGCTGCGCCTGCTCTACTGCCCATACGGTCTTCATGACGTGATCGCGGTCTTCCGGCGACAGGTCGGTCATCTCGCGCACGTGGTCGTGCCACACCACACGGGTATAGCCGGGATAGCCCGGCTCGTCGACCAGCACGACCGCCAGGCGCTCATCGCGCCAAACCAGCGGGCTCGCCGCGCCGGCAGGGGCCGCGTCGAAACCGGCCAGCAGCTTGCACAGGTCGCAGGTTGCAGTCGTCGTCATACCAGCACCCTTTCGATGCCGCCGTCATTGGCGCGCGCCACGTAATCCACCAGCCAGTTGGCGCCCAGCTTGTGCTTGGCGATTTCGATCACGATGTAATCGGCGGTGGTGCCCGAATCGTCGTTGTAGCGGCTCAGGCCCTGCATGCAGGATGGGCAGGAAGTCAGGATCTTGACGTCGCCCTGGAAGCCATCGGCACGCAGCTTGTCGGCGCCCGACACCATCTCCTGCTCCTTGCGGAAGCGGACCTGGGTCGAAATATCCGGACGGGCATTGGCCAGCGAGCCGGACTCGCCGCAGCAGCGGTCGTTCTTTTCGATCTTCACGTTGTCGATGGTCGAGACCAGCGCGTTCACCGTCTTGATCGGATCCTGCTGCTTCATCGGCGTGTGGCAAGGATCGTGGTACATGTAGCGCGTTCCTTCCACGCCTTCCAGCTTGACGCCCTTCTCCAGCAGGAACTCGTGGATGTCCATGATGCGGCAGCCCGGGAAGATCTTCTCGAACTCATAGGTCGCCAGCTGGTCGTAGCAGGTACCGCAAGACACCACCACGGTTTTGATATCCAGGTAGTTCAGCGTATTCGCCATGCGGTGGAAAAGGACGCGGTTATCCGTCATCATCTTCTCGGCCTTGTCGAAATCGCCCGCGCCGCGCTGCGGATAGCCGCAGCACAGGTAGCCCGGAGGCAGCACGGTCTGCACGCCCACTTCCCACAGCATGGCTTGCGTTGCCAGGCCCACCTGCGAGAACAAACGCTCCGAACCGCAGCCAGGGAAGTAGAACACCGCTTCCGTATTGGCGTTGGTCTTCTTCGGATCGCGGATGATCGGGATCATCTTGTTGTCTTCGATGTCCAGCAGCGCGCGCGCCGTCTTCTTCGGCAGGTTGCCCGGCATCTTCTTGTTCACGAAGTGGATCACCTGCTCGCGCACGGCCGGCTTGCCGACGGTCGGAGGCGGCGCCTTGGTCTGCTTGCGCGCCACGGCCTTGAACACTTCGTGGCCAAGGCGCTGCGCCTTGTAGCCCCAGCCGATCATGGTCTGGCGGGTCGCGTTGATGGTCGCAGGATCGGTCGCGTTCAGGAAGAACATGGTCGCCTTCTTGCCCGGATTGAACGATCGCTTGTTCATCTTGCGCAGCAGGTTACGCATATTCATCGACACGTCGCCGAAGTCGATGTTGACCGGGCACGGCGTGGCGCACTTGTGGCACACGGTGCAGTGGTCGCTGACGTCTTCGAATTCTTCCCAGTGGCGGATCGAAATGCCGCGGCGGGTCTGCTCTTCGTACAGGAAGGCTTCGATCAGCGACGAGGTGGCGAGGATCTTGTCGCGCGGCGAATACAGCAGGTTGGCGCGCGGCACGTGAGTCGAGCACACCGGTTTGCACTTGCCGCAGCGCAGGCAGTCCTTCACGCTATTGGCGATATCGCCGATATCGCTCTGCTGCATGATCAGCGATTCGTGGCCCATCAGGCCGAAGGACGGCGTATAGGCGTTTTCCAACGTGGCTTCCATGCCCGGCAGATTCAGCAGCTTGCCCTTGTTGAACCGGCCTTCCGGGTCGACGCGTTTCTTGTATTCGCGGAATTCGCCGATTTCTTCTTCGGTCAGGAATTCCAGCTTGGTGATGCCGATGCCGTGCTCGCCCGAGATCACGCCGTTCAGCGAACGGGCCAGCTTCATGATGCGCGCCACGGCTTTGTGCGCATCCTGCAGCATCTCGTAGTGATCCGAGTTGACCGGCAAGTTGGTGTGCACGTTGCCGTCGCCGGCGTGCATGTGCAGCGCCACGAAGACGCGGCCATGCAGCACGCGCTTGTGGATCGCTTGTGCTTCTTCGAGGATCTGCTTGTAAGCGCCGCCGTTGAAGATCTGGCGCAGCTGGGCGCGGATTTCCTGCTTCCAGCTGATACGGACAGTGCGGTCCTGCGCCACGTCGAACAGGGTCGCTTGCGGCTGGTGCTGCAGACGGTCGTCCAGCGCGCCGGCCAGGTGCTCAAGGCCCAGCGTCAGCAGGTCGCCGCGCACTTCGGCCAGAGGCTTGTCCAGGTTGGCGAGGATGAAGGTCCAGCGTGCATGCACCTGGTCCACCAGTGCCAGCGCCTGGGTCTGGCGGTCGCCCAGCATTTCGTCGTAGCCGACCTTGTCGTCGGAGGCGTCGTCGCTCTTGCCGATCGGGAGCTTGTCGGCAGCGAGGAATTCACGCAGTTCTTCCGCCAGCTGCAGCTTGTTCTTGATCGACAGCTCGATGTTGATACGTTCGATGCCGTCGGTGTATTCGCCCATGCGGTTCAGCGGGATCACCACGTCTTCATTGATCTTGAAGGCGTTGGTGTGCTTCGCGATCGCCGCGGTACGGGCGCGGTCCAGCCAGAATTTCTTGCGCGCTTCCGGGCTCACGGCCACGAAGCCTTCGCCGACGCGGGTATTTGCCAGGCGCACCACTTCGGATGCGGCCAGCGCCACAGCATCTTCATCATCGCCGACGATGTCACCGAACAGCGCCATTTTCGGCAGCACGCCGCGCTTGGATTTGGTGGCGTAGCCGACGGCGCGCAGGTAGCGCTCGTCCAAGTGCTCAAGACCTGCCAGGCGGATGGTCTTGAATTGTTCGCCCTGTGCCGGCAGGCCGTCCAGGTAATCCTTGATTTCCACGATCGACGGGATCGCATCGCGCGCCTGGCCGAAGAACTCCAGGCAGACGGTGCGCGTGAACTTCGGCATCTTGTGCAGGATCCAGCGCGCGGACGTGATCAGGCCATCGGTGCCCTCTTTCTGCACGCCAGGCAGGCCGGCCAGGAATTTGTCGGTGACGTCCTTGCCCAGGCCTTCCTTGCGGAACTTGCGGCCTTCGATCTCCAGGATCTCGGTCTTGAACGGCTCGCCCTTGGCTTCACCACGGCCGTTCGGGTGCGTCCATTCCAGCTTGAAGCGCGCCAGCGGCGTGTCGTGGATCTTGGACAGGTTGTGGTCCAGGCGCGTGACTTCCAGCCAGTCGCCGTTCGGATCGACCATGCGCCACGAAGCCAGGTTGTCCAGCGCAGTACCCCACAGCACGGCCTTCTTGCCGCCCGCGTTCATGGCGATATTGCCGCCGATGCAGGAGGCGTGGGCCGAAGTCGGGTCGACCGCGAACACAAAGCCCGCCTTCTCGGCAGCTTCGCTGACCTTGTTGGTGATGACGCCCGCTTCCGAGTGCACGGTCGCGTATTCGCGGTCCAGGCCCGGCAGCACTTTCATTTCGACGGCGCCCAGCTTGAGCAGCTTCTCGGTGTTGATCACGGCCGACAGTGGCGTCAGCGGAATAGCGCCGCCGGTATAGCCGGTGCCGCCGCCGCGCGGAATGATGGTCAGGCCAAGTTCGATACAGCCTTTCACCAGGCCGGCCATTTCTTCTTCGCTGTCCGGCGTCAGCACCACGAACGGGTACTCGACGCGCCAGTCAGTGGCGTCGGTCACGTGGGTGATGCGCTTCATGCCATCGAAGCAGATATTGTGCTTCTCGGTGTACTTGCCCAGTACCTTCTGCGTGCGCTTGCGCAGATCGTACATCTGGCGGAATTCTTCGCCGAAGTCGGCGACTGCCTTGCTCGCTGCGCGCAGCAGTTTTTCCACGTTGCCGCTGCGCTTCTGCGATTCGGCATCGGCTGCGTCGACCGTGTTGCGGCGCTTGTCCACTTCCGTCAGGCGGTGATGCAGCGCATCGATCAGGGCCTGGCGGCGCTTGGGGTTATCCAGCAGGTCGTCCTGCAGGTAAGGATTGCGCCGAACGACCCAGATATCGCCCAGCACTTCGTACAGCATGCGTGCGGAACGGCCGGTCTGGCGAGACGCCCTCAATTCATCCAGCAACGCCCAGGACTCTTCGCCAAGCAGGCGGATCACGATTTCGCGATCGGAGAACGAGGTGTAGTTGTATGGAATTTCCCGCAGGCGGGTAGGGGCGTGGCCATCTGGCGATTCGGCGAGCAGTGCCTGGATTTGTGCTGGTGCGTTCATTATGCGTGGACGGGGGGCTGACGCTGGGACAGGACATTCTATCTTATTGCGGCGCACAAGATGAAAACAGCCTTAGTAGCTAGCAGGGTTCCGTTAACGTCAATTGACTGAATAAAGATTGGTAAATGCTTGATTTAACCATTATTCATTTAGAGAGGAGCGCCCTACCCTTCCCGTAATTCTGCGTCTTTGCTGCTATGCGGAATGTTTACCCATGCATTGGGGAATGCGGCGGCCAAGCTTACACGGCCTTCCTGGCTGATTGCCGTACCGTGCAATCCCAGATATTGGAATGTTTGGCAGGCTAGCAGTGCCGGGATGGCGGCATCCGTGATACCGCTACTGTCGTTCAGGCTGAGCGCCTCGAGACCTGGCCAGCCTGCCAGCACTGCCAACGCATCACTCGTGACGCTGGTGCGCAGCAGGCCCAGCCGCTTTAACTCGCGCGCCCCGGACAGCAGCCTAACAGTCTCATCGGTGACTTCGGGGCCAGCCAGCGATATATCCCGTATTGAACCACCCTCCACCAACGCCGCCATGCAGCCGGGGCTCGCCTGGGCGCCATCGATCCATAATGTTTCAACCGCCCGGCGCTGCAAAAGCGCCGTGACGGTCGCTGCCGATAGCCTGCTGCCATCCAGCCGAACGTCATTGAGCCTGTCGAACCCCAGCAATACCTCGGCGGCATCGTCGGATACCCCGGTATCCATCAGCCCCAGCCGGCGCAAGGCAATGAAGGGCTTCAACTGTATTAATGCCGCGCTGTCGATACCCGTACCGTTCAGACCAATGGATTCAAGCCCCGACAAGTGGGCCATTTCTGCCAGCACCCCGCAGTCGACGGGCGTGCCGTAAAAATCAATGCTCCGCAGGTGCTTGAAATGACGCAGGGCCAGCAAATCATTGCGCGTTGGATTCCCCCCATACGAGAAGTGCACGGAGACCACATTACCATCTTCGCGGCTCATCCTGGCGCGCATGCGGCGCAGGCGGGTAAAGGCATCCTTTTCGATCTCGTCCATGCGCATTATCCGCCCAGCGTGTGCGCCAGCGAGCGCCAGAAGCCGTCCGGCACGTACAGCAACAGTGAAGTCATGGTCAGGTAACGCGCCGCCTTGCCGATTGCCATATACGTAATAGACGGCCAGAACGGCAGCTTCAGCCAGCCGCCCAGCGTACAGAGAGGGTCACCGATACCCGGCACCCAGGACAGCAGCATGGTCTTGGCCCCATAGTGCGCCAGCCAGCCAAACCAGCGGCTGGAACGCTCCTTGGTGAAAGCTTTCTTGGCGTAATAACCGATCCAGTAATCGACCACCCCTCCCAGCGTATTGCCAAGCGTGGCGACGGCCATCGCGGGCCAGAACAATGAAGGGTTGGCTTTACAGACGGCAAAGACAGCAGGCTCCGACCCCAAAGGCACCAGCGTAGCCGAGACGAAACTGATGATAAATACCGAGGTAAGCCCCACTTCGGGCGCTGCCAAAAGGTTCAGCAGCCAGTGGATCGCGTTTTCAATCATGGGTTCAATTATAATCATCCGTACCAAGCCTTAAGCACGTTAGACAGCCTGCCACCCGCATACCCGCATGGCAGGAGTGCACCTCCTCCGGTTACCCGCCGTTGACAGTCTTTGCACCACACCTTTTACTTTGCAAATCATGACTATCGACTACCTGAAGAAAATCCTGACCTCCCGCGTCTACGACGTGGCCCATGAAACCTCGCTTGAACTGGCCCCGATTCTCTCGCAACGAATCGGCAACCAGATTTACTTCAAGCGCGAGGACATGCAGGACGTCTTTAGCTTCAAGGTACGCGGCGCTTACAACAAGATGGCGAATCTGAGCGACGCGCAATTGAAGCGCGGCGTCATTTGCGCCTCGGCCGGCAACCATGCGCAGGGCGTCGCCCTGTCCGCAGCCAAACTCGGTTGCCGTGCACTTATCGTCATGCCTGCCACCACGCCGCAGCTGAAAGTTGAATCCGTGCGCCGCCGCGGCGGCGCCAGCGTGGAGGTGGTGCTGCATGGCGAGTCTTATACGGACGCCTACAACCACGCCCTCCAGCTTGAGAAAGAACAGAAACTGACCTTCGTGCACCCGTTCGACGATCCGGAAGTGATCGCCGGCCAGGGCACGATTGCGATGGAAATCCTGCGCCAACATTCCGGCCCTATCCACGCCATCTTCGTGCCGATCGGCGGCGGCGGCCTGATCGCAGGCGTTGCGGCCTATGTGAAGCAGCTGCGCCCGGACATCAAGGTGATCGGCGTGCAGACCATGGATTCGGATGCGATGTGCCGCTCGATCAAGGCGGGCGAGCGCGTGACGCTGTCCGACGTGGGCCTGTTCGCTGACGGCACCGCCGTGCGCCTGGTTGGCGAAGAAACCTTCCGCATTGCGCAGCAATTTGTCGACGAAGTGATCGTGGTCGATACCGATGCAATCTGCGCGGCGATCAAGGACGTGTTCACCGATACCCGCTCGATCCTGGAGCCTTCCGGCGCGCTGGCAGTTGCCGGCGCCAAGGCTTACGTTGAACGGGCTGAGATGAGCAAGTTCCCGATCAAGGGCGAGACGCTGGTGACCGTGTGCAGCGGCGCCAATATGAACTTCGACCGCCTGCGCTTCGTGGCTGAACGTGCGGAGCTGGGCGAGGCGCGCGAGGCGGTGTTCGCGGTGACCATTCCGGAACAGCGCGGCAGCTTCAAGCGCTTCTGCGGGCTCGTGGGTCCGCGCAATGTGACCGAGTTCAATTACCGTATCAGCGACAAGGATCAGGCGCATGTGTTCGTGGGCGTGCAGATTGCGGACCGCAGCGAATCGTCGGCCATTGCGCGGCGCTTTGAAGAGAATGATTTCAAAACGCTGGATTTGACGCACGATGAATTGGCCAAGTCGCACTTGCGCCACCTGGTGGGCGGCAAGAGCGAGCTGGCGAAGGATGAATTGCTGTATCGCTTCGAGTTCCCGGAGCGCCCGGGGGCGTTGATGCGATTCCTGGATTCGATGGAGCCGGAGTGGAATATCTCGCTCTGTCATTACCGCTCGCAAGGCGGGGATGTGGGACGGATTCTGATTGGCTTGCAGGTGCCTTCGCAAGATTCCGACAAGTTTGCGCAGTTCCTGGCGACGCTGGGGTATCGCTATTGGGATGAGTCGCAGAATCCGGTTTATAAGCTGTTCCTCTGAAATAAACCTTGGAAAACCGGGAAACCGGGGTACGGCCCGAGGGCCGGACCCCGGTTTCCCGGTTTTGCAGGTTTTTGCTAAACTGGCAGACCGTTTCAAGAAAGCCAGCCAATGTCCAACCTCCCCGAACACTCGCCCCTCGGCAAAAACTCCGCCTACCGTACCGACTACGCGCCGGAACTCCTGTTCCCGATCCCGCGCCAGGGCAAGCGTGACGAGTTGGGACTGAAAGGCACCCTGCCCTTCTTCGGCGTGGACATCTGGAATGGCTACGAGCTCTCCTGGCTGAACATGCGCGGCAAACCGCAAGTGGCAGTGGCGCGCTTCACCATCCCTGCCGACTCGCCAAACTTGATCGAATCTAAATCTTTCAAGCTTTACCTCAATTCCTTCAACCAGACCAAGCTGGCCGGTCCGGATGCGCTGAAGATGCTGTTGCAGCAGGACTTGTCCGCCGCCGCCGGTGCGAACGTGCACGTCACCCTGACCATGCAGGAAGACTTCGCCAAACTGGAAATGGGTGAGCTGGAAGGCCAGTTACTGGACCGCCTCGACATCGACGTCGACAACTATTCCCCGCAACCGGAAACCCTGAAAGCCAACTTCGACGAACTGCCAGTAGAGGAAACCCTCGTTTCCCACCTGCTGAAGTCAAATTGCCTGGTGACCGGACAGCCCGACTGGGGCAGCGTGCAGATCAGCTACTACGGCCCGCAAATCGACCAGGAAAGCTTGCTCAAGTATCTGATCGGTTTCAGGGAGCACAACGAATTCCACGAGCAATGCGTCGAGCGCATCTTTACGGACATCCTTCGTCAATGCAAGCCTCAACATTTGACGGTGTATGCACGTTATACCCGTAGGGGCGGCCTTGATATCAACCCATGGCGCACCAACTTTAGTAGTGCACAGCGGCCGTCCAATTTGCGCAACGCCCGCCAGTAAAAGGTTTTTCCCGAAGGAAACATTGCGTGAAATTCGAGTTACACGGCTGAGAAACAAGCCTATAATGCGCTCGCAACAGCACCTAATGTCGTGTCATGAATAACCTGAGCAAAATCCTTTCGCTAGAGAACGTCCAGCTCGACCTGGAAGTCTCCAGTAAAAAGCGCGCTTTCGAGCAAGCCGGTCTCATCTTTGAGAACAACTGCGGCATCGCCCGATCCACCGTATCCGATAACCTGTTCGCGCGTGAACGCCTGGGCTCCACCGGCCTCGGCCACGGCGTGGCGGTTCCGCACGGGCGCATCAAGGGTTCCAAGAGCCTGAAGGCGCCGTTGGCTGCCTTCGTGCGCCTGGCCGAACCGATTCCATTCGAATCGCCGGACGGCAAACCAGTGAACCTGCTGTTCTTCCTGCTCATTCCTGACCACGTGACGCAGCAGCACCTCGAAATCCTGTCCGAGATCGCGGAAATGTTCTCGGACGACGCCTTCCGCACCGCGCTGACGGAAGATCCTGATCCGAAATCGGTCTACAGCCGCATCGTCAACTGGCAGCCTAGCCTGCAGGCGGCGAGTTAAGCCATGCTGCAAACGCCGCTGACGATCCAGAGACTGTACGACGACAATCGCGAAACCCTGCAACTGGGCTGGTTCGCCGGCTTTCCCGGCGGCGAGCGTCTGATCTCCGGCGACGTGGCTTCGGCCGCCGACCAGGTCGGCCACTTGAATACGATTCACCCTGGACGCATCCAGGTGTTCGGCCACCAGGAAATCAATTACTACCAGCGCCTCAAATCGCTGACGCGCGCCCACGTGATCGGTGAGCTGATCGCGGGCGGGCCGCCGGCACTGATCATCGCGCAGGGCCTCGAGACGCCGCCGGACATCCTGGCGATCTGCGACGAAAAAAATATCCCGCTGTTCTCCACCCCGCTGCCAGCGGCGCAGGTGATCGACTTCCTGCGTGTGTACCTGTCGAAGAAGCTGGCGCAGCGCATCATCATGCACGGCGTCTTCATGGACGTGCTGGGCGTGGGCGTGCTGATTACCGGCGACTCCGGCCTCGGTAAATCCGAGCTGGGCCTTGAATTGATTTCACGTTCGCACGGCCTGGTGGCCGACGATGCGGTGGAATTCGCGCGCATCGCGCCGAACATGATCGAAGGCCGCTGCCCGCCACTGCTGCAAAACCTGCTGGAAGTGCGCGGCCTGGGCCTGCTCGATATCAAGGCCATCTTCGGCGAGACTGCCGTGCGCCGCAAGATGCGCCTGAAACTGATCGTGCACCTGGTACGCCGCTCGGCGCTGGAAGAAGAAGTGGAACGCCTGCCGTTCCAGTTCCCGACCGAAGACGTGCTGGGACTTCCGATCCGCAAGGTCGTGATTCCAGTTGCTGCGGGCCGCAACATCGCGGTTCTGCTGGAAGCGGCGGTGCGCAACACCATCCTGCAGTTGCGCGGCATCGACACCTTGCAAGAATTTATGGAGCGCCAACGACAGGCGATGAGCGGCGACTGATGGCGACTGATGGTACTATCAGTCACATGCGAATCGTCCTACTCACTGGTATCTCCGGCGCCGGAAAATCCGTTGCGCTGAATGTGCTTGAAGACACAGGGTACTACTGCGTCGACAACCTCCCTCCCGCACTGCTGCCCGACCTGGTCAACCGCCTCGCCCTCGACGGCACGCAGGCGCTTGCCGTTGCCGTCGATGCGCGCAGCGCCTCCAGCCTTGCCAGCCTGCCCGGCGAATACCGCAAGCTGAAAGAAGACGGCCACGAGGTCAAGGTGATCTTCCTCACCGCGAACACGCATTCGCTGGTCGCACGCTTTTCCGAGACGCGCCGCAGCCACCCGCTTTCGCATGAAGTCCATCCCGACCAGAATCCTGCGGCACGCCGCACCCTGATTGAAAGTATTGCCGAAGAACGCGAGCGCCTGTCTGCCATCCAGCAGCTTGGCCATGTGATCGACACTTCGGAGATGAGCGCCAACAAATTGCGCGCCTGGATCAAGGACCTGGTGCACAGCGAGAACGCGCCACTGACGCTGCTGTTCGAATCGTTCGCCTTCAAGGTCGGCGTGCCGCTCGACGCCGACTTCGTGTTCGACGTGCGCGCCATCCCGAACCCTTATTACGATCTCGCATTGCGACCACTGAACGGCCGCGACGCACCGGTGATCGCCTTCCTCGACGCGCAGGAAAGCGCGGAAGAAATGTTCCAGGACATCAAAGGCTTCGTCACCAAATGGCTGCCGCATTTCAAGCGCGACAACCGCTCTTACCTGACCGTAGCAGTCGGCTGCACCGGCGGCCAGCACCGTTCAGTCTATATGGCCGAACGCCTCGCCCGCCATTTCGCACCGGTCGAAACCGTGGTGCTGCGCCACCGCGAGCAGTCCTGATTACTCCAGCCGCAGCTGCCAGTAGCTGACGTCGATCCAGCGGCCGAACTTGCGGCCGACTTCCTTGAACGCCCCGACAGGCTGAAAGCCCATCTTCTCATGCAGGCCCACGCTGGCTTCATTCGGCAGCGCCACGCCGCCGATCACCAGGTGCACGCCGGTTTGGCGCAGCAGGTTGAACAGATGCTGGTACAGCCGGCGCGCAAAACCCTTGCCGCGTATTTCCTGGTGCAGGTAGATCGAACTCTCGACAGAAAAACGATAGGCGGAACGCTCCTTCCATTTGCTGGCGTAGGCGTAGCCGAGGACTTTGCCGTCCTGCTCCAGTACCAGCCAAGGTAGCTTGGACGAAATGACTTTCGTGATGCGGTTGGCCATATCGTCGATACCGACTTCGGCTTCTTCGAAAGTGATGGTGGTGGTTACGACGTAGTGGTTGTAGATTGCCGCGATGGCGGCAGCATCGGCCGGGTGGGCTGAGCGGATGGTGGTCATGAGCGCTTCGGTAAAGTGAATGACCCAAGCGTTATTGCAAGATGCGGGCCAGCCGACGGCCGGCCCAGTGCACCAAATTAGTCCAGCCAGTGCACCACTTCGATCGTGTGCTGGTCCGGATCGGTGATCATCGTTCCAAAATAGCGCTCGTTGACATCGGGCCGCAGGCCCGGCGTGCGCAGCGAAGTCGCACCCTGCGCGATCGCGTTAGCGTGAAAAGCATGCGTCGCCAATTGCGATTTGGACTTGATCGCGATGTGCCCACGCTGCCCCACCAGCGGTGCGTCGCCCTGCGCGGGATAGATTGCGAAGGCCCAGTGGCCGTCGGCGCCGAAAATAGCCTGCCCTGCGTCCTGGTGCTGCACGCTGTAGCCAAGCGGCTCCAGGCAGGCTTTGTAAAATTCCACCGCGCGCGGCAGATCGCGGGTGGCGATGGATACGTGGTCAATCATGATGCTCTCCTTTCAAACGACGAGCGATCATCTTAGGCAGTCCGCGCGGAACGATTTCCCGATTGCGACCATTGCTGTGGGAAATTTTTTCACTTGCCTTTATGCTAAGCTCACCCGCCAATGTATCGCTGGAGAAAAACATGAAAATACTCGTCTTGCTGGCAGCCGCCGCGGCATCCGCAAGCGCCGCCGGAGCCGATATTGATCCCGACCCGGCGTGGCGCTGCACAGCGAAGCACTACGGCGCCTTCCTTTCCCCGTCCGGCAGCTCGGCCAAATGGCCCGTGCTGAAAGCCTTGCCTGAACATTTACGGGGCAAGCGGTCCATGCTGCTGACTACCTCCGGCCTTTTCGCCGGTGGCAAAGCACATGTCATGTACGTGGACGCGAAGTCGGCGAACGTCTATATCGAGCAATCCGCCGGGACGCCAGACACCGTCGTGATCTTCGGCCCACTGCCAAGGATTGCCTGCGCAGATCCTGCAGCAACCGACATCCTCGATCTTGCGCACTACTTCATGGACACTTACGCGGATGACGTCGCCGCTGGCGACCGCAAGGCGCTTGCCGACCGTTACTCGCGGCGCGGCACCATTTTCATTGGTGGAGAATGGAAGGAGGAGGTTCCGTTCGCCAAGCTGGCCAGCGAGTATGCGACAAGCTGGAAACCGCCCGTCACGTTCCGCTGGCAAGGCCTGGCGTTCGAAAAGCTTGGCGACCAGGCTGTCATGATCACGGGCGGAGTCGCGCGCAGCGACAAGGTGGGCGAATCAAGCTTCTCGCATTCATATGCAGTCCTGCTGGTCAAGGAGGACGGCGTGATGCGCATTCGCATGGAAAGCGGAGCGCCGCCGGTCAGGCCGCAGCTCAGTAAACGGTAACAATTTAATTAATGCGTCACCAGATTATTGATCTATCATCTGCATATGGCGATCTCATTACTGCTTGCAGCAGCGCTGGGCGCTGCACCACCCGCTGAGCCGGATCCGATCTGGCGCTGTACAGCCGCGCACTACGGCCACTTCGTGTCGCCCTCCGGCACGCAGGAAAAATGGCCCACCGTGCCGAAGCTGCCGGAGAACCTCCGGAACACGCGTCAAATCAACCTCAACTCCCCCGGCATGCTGCCCGGCGGCCGAGCACATATGATGTACATCGACACCGCCGCTAAAGTCGTCTACATCCTGCAGACGTCCGGCCCACCAGAGTCCGAAGTCGTCTTCGGTCCGTTGCCACCAGTCGATTGCCCTAAAGAGTGACGCCGCTTAAAGCTTTCGGACTGGCGGTCCTGTTTGCGTGCGCCTGGTTCGCCGGCGTCATGCTGCTCCTTGGCGGTGGCACCCCATCGCCGATGATGCACATTGTCATCCTGCTGGTACCGCTATTTGCTTGCGGCTTGATCCAGCACCGGCTGACCCGCAACGTGCCAACGACGCCTATGCGCAAGGCGATCCAAATCAGCGTCGCAGCCATCGTTGCGCCAGTGCTTGCAACTGCGCTAATCTGGTTCGTCTGGGCCTTATAGCACCCCGACCCCGAACAAATTCAATGCCCACCATCATTTCTCATGCAGCGATCCCGCTCGCTTTAGGCGTGGCGCTTGGCTCAAAGAAGATTTCACGCAGGCTGCTGGTGGCGGGGATGATTGCGTCGATGATGCCAGACCTGGATGTGATCGGCCTTAAACTAGGCATCGAATACGCCAACCAATTCGGCCATCGCGGCGCCTCACACTCAATCGCTTTTGCGTTAGCCATAGGGGCGCTCGCCGCATTTCTGGCGCCTTGGCTGCGCGCAGGTCGTTGGATCGCCGGCGCCTTTGTGACCCTCGCCTGCGTCTCGCATCCATTGCTCGATATGTGCACGACTGGCGGCCTCGGAGCGGCCCTCTGGTGGCCTCTGTCGGAACAACGCTTGTTCTTTCCTTTGCAGTTCATCAAGGTTTCACCACTAACGGCGGAACGCTTCTTCGGGCCCGGCGGGATCGCGGTCATCAAATCCGAAATTCTCTGGATCTGGCTGCCATGTTGCGCGGTAATGCTGGCGGCCTACGACATGCGGACGCGGCTTCCCAATTTTCACGTTACTCAGAACGGCGTGTTCAAACCTATCGCTATGGCCCGCGAACTGGGCTTTTATGGGATTGTGATTGCCTTGACGCTGGTCTGTCATTTCGTCGGCAATGGCCATTTGATGGGAGCGGTCGCAATGTTCGCAACGATGGCAATCCTGCGCTACCTTAAAATGCGTAAGCTTGGGCCGGATGGCGATCCGATCGTGGCAATCCAGGATGGCAAACTGCTGTTCAGGAATCCTCGTCTCATGCAAACCGTAGAAACTATTCCGCTTGAGGACATTGAGCAGGTCAAGATCTACGGCCAGCAAGGAAATCGGCATTATCGGTTCCTGCTCAAAAATCAGGACGCAAAGGACCTTTCGCTATTGCAGGAAAGCTCCCCAGAGCATGCGGTCATCGCCTTCCTGCAGGAACGCCTGCAAGAGAAAGTACTTGTCGCCAAAGCGCCTGAAACCTTTTTTGAGAAGGTAAGGGGCGAGCGAGCTTGATGTGTGACGATTTATTTGATTGATGGTCATTTACGTCGATGTCGGCCAGCATCGGCCGCTTGGAATTTCTTGTCGCTGCTTGAATGAAGAAGGCAGTGAGCAGGCCGCGGCATGTGTTTTTATCTCCCCGTCTAAATTGGTCTAAAACGAGCGAGATTGGTCTAAGAGAGTCTAGAATTTCGTTTACGCTGCAACTCTTAGACCAGATTAGACTCCGCAAAGAAATGCGTAGACCACCTTAGACCGTTTGTTGACAAGTTTTAGACCGCTATAGACGTTTGTGCCGTGGTTTTAGACTGGCGTAGTCGCAGTTCATCAGCAGGGCTCGACAATTTGCGTTTGCTTCGCTCTTCGTATCCCATGATTCAATCCCCCTCTAAAATGGTCTAAAGATTGGATCGCAGAACGGAAAGATAATTCCGTTTAGACTTTGCCCTAATTTTTCTAGACCGTTTTAGACATTCAGGCGGAAATTCTGGACCGGTTTAGACACCTGTGCGCGGCTTTCAGACGCGTTTAGACCGAATCCGCTCGGATTAGACCCGTTTAGACAGGGGTAGGAATTTTTCCACCTAAGGGGGGTATATTCGCAAGGGTACGCGGCCGGACAGCCGGCAGTTAAACGCCTAAAGCGTCAGTTTGGTTTCGAACTTCGAGCAGTTCATTGCGAACAGGCTTTTGACGTTGATAACATTGTGATGGGAGGTGAAGACGCGGCGGGTGAAGGCGCTGTATTCCTCCATCGACTCCACGGTGACGATCAGGTGGAAGTCGAACTCGCCTGCTACCTCGTAGCAGGACATCACCTCGGGCTCGGACCGCATGCGGTGTTCAAATTGCTTGAGGATGTCGGTGTTCTGCTTCTCGAGTTCCACTGATACGAAGACCGTCAGCGGTCGGCCCGCCAGCGCGCGGTCGACCAGCGCGACGGCTTTCACCAGCACGCCGTCAGTGCGCAGCCTTTCGATGCGGCGCTGGCATGTGGCGACCGATGAATGCACGCGCTCTGCGATCTCGCGCAATGGCGTGCTGGCATCCTCTTGCAGGATGTTGAGGATGCTGCGGTCGATCCGGTCCAGTTCCCTCATGCGAGGTGGCGCAGTGGATGCGCCCAGGCCGGCCAGCATGGCGCGAAGAAGCGCGCCACCATTTCCGGCGTGACTTCGGCCAGCGTCGCGGGATTCCATTTCGGCTGGTTGTCCTTGTCGATCACCAGCGCGCGCACGCCTTCGAAAATTTCGCCGTGCTCGAAGTTGCGGCGCACCAGGTTGCGTTCCATGCGCAGGCAGTCAGACACGCCCAGTGCGGCGCCGCGCTTGAGCAGCTCGTGCGTCACGCACATCATCAGCGGCGAGCGCAGTTCCATCGCCTTCAGCGACTTCTGTGCGAACGGATGGCTGTCGCCGCGCAGCGATTCCATGATCGCGGGCACTGATCCGGCGGCGAAATGTTTGTCGATCAGGGCACGCTGCGCTTCCAGCTCGCTGTCGCCGGCGAAGGCGTTGTGAGGGCCGGCGAAGACGGCGATCGCGTCGCGCAGCGACTTGCCGGGCGTGGATTCAACCATCGCAGTCAGCGCGGCCAGTTCCGTCTCCGGCACGAAGTAATCGGCCAGGTCCAGGTAGAGTGCATCGGCGGCGCCGACGGTCAGGCCGGTCAGGCCGAGCCACATGCCCAGTTGGCCCGGCGCATGCGACAGGAAATGGCTGCCGCCCACATCTGGGAACAGGCCGATATTCACTTCCGGCATGGCCATCTTGGTGCGGCCGGTGACGATGCGCACGCCGCAATCCGGACCGCCCTGGGCGATGCCCATGCCGCCGCCCATCACCACCCCATCCATCAGCGCCACATAAGGCTTGGGATAGAAATGGATCAAGTGGTTCAGCGCATATTCTTCGGTGAAGAAGTCTTCCAGCAGCGCGCTGTCGCCCTGCGTGTTGGCGCGTCCCACATCGTAGAAGAAGCGGATATCGCCGCCCGCGCACAAGGCGCGTTCGCTGGTGCTGCGCACTACCACGGCCGCCACGGCCGCGTCGTCGCGCCAATCCAGCAGCGCCTGGGTCATTACGCGCACCATGTCGAGGGACAGGGAGTTGAGGGCTTTGGGGCGGTCCAGCGTAATGAAGCCGGTACCGTTGGAGATGTGGGTTTGGACGTGTTCGCTCATGCAAATATTTTAACCGCAAAAAAGGGCGCCAATTGCGCCCTTTGGTGTGCTACACGGCCAGTCCTTTACATGGCGGTGGGTGGTGCTTCGTACGTATCCGGGAAATGCTTGATGGCCGCATGATTGTGGTTCTGCACACGGTCTTTGTACTTCATGACCTGGCGATCCAGTTTATCAATCAGGGTGTCGATGGCGGCGTAGAGATCTTGCGACAGGCTTTCGACGTAAACGGTTTTGCCAGACATGCGCAGGTTGATTTCCGCTTTCTGGCGTTTCTCTTTCTCGGTGAGGTTATCTACAGTCAGGATGACAGCAATATCGATTACTTGATCGAAATGGCGCTTGACTCGTTCCAGCTTGTTCTGCACGTACTCGCGAATAGCCGGGGTCACTTCGACATGATGTCCACTGATGGTGAGATTCATACACACTCCTAAAGATGATGTCGCTCTCGAGTTCGTGCACGCCGAAACGCACAGAGGAACCCATTCACTACAAAGATTTGCGGAGGCTTACCGGAGGGATTTTCAACGCTTCTCGATATTTGGCAACAGTCCGTCGCGCAATCACCATGCCTTGTTCTCCCAGCATGTCCGCAATCTTACTGTCGGATAAAGGATTTTTCGGGTCTTCTGCTCCTGTCAATTGCACGATCAGTGCCCGTATCGCAGTCGATGAAGCTTCACCCCCAGCTTCGGTCGCGACGTGGCTACCAAAGAAATATTTCAACTCAAACATGCCGTGCGGGGTGAGCATATATTTTTGAGTTGTTACGCGAGAAATAGTGCTCTCGTGTAGTCCCAGTGTATCAGCTATTTCACGCAACACAAGGGGCCTCATGGCGACCGCGCCATGGCTGAAAAAATTCTTTTGTCTTTCTACTATCGCTTCCGCAACGCGCAGGATGGTGTCGAAGCGCTGGCGCATATTCTTGATCAGCCACTTGGCTTCCTGCAGCTGGCCGTTCATCTGCGACTCGCTCTTGCCTTGCTTAAGCAGGTTGGCATACAGCGCGTTGACGCGCAGGCGCGGCACCACGTCGTTATTGAGCATGACCGCCCAGCCGCCGCGGCTCTTCTTTACGATTACGTCGGGCACGACGTAATCGGATTCGCCGCTCGCGAACTCGGCGCCCGGGTGCGGGTTGCACTGGCGGATGACGCACTGCGCTTCGCGCAAGTCTTCGTCGTCGCAGTCGAGGGCTTTCTTCAGCTTGTTGAACTCGCGCTGGGCGAACCAGGCCAGGTGCTTCTCGACGATGGTCAGCGCCATGCGGCGCGTCACCAGCGGCACGCCGGGCATGCGCTTGATCTGCAGCGCCAGGCATTCGGAGGCATTGCGTGCGGCGACTCCGGCAGGGTCGAAGCTTTGCAGCAGCACCAGGCTGCAGCGCAGGTCGTCCAGTTCAATCTCCAGCTCGGGCGGCAGGCGCTCGTGGATTTCTTCCAGCGGTTCTTCCAGGTAACCGTTGTCGTCGAGCGCGTCGATGATCATTTCCATCAGGGCGCGGTCGCGCGGCTCCTGCACGGTCACGCGCATCTGCTCCAGCAGGTGTTCGCGCAGGGTGCAGCCGGAAGCTTCCAGCTGCGGGCGGCTGTCTTCGTCGTCGGCGGATTTGCTGCCGGAACTGGTGTTCCAGTCGGTGTCGTCGTTGCCGTTGCCGCCTTCGCCTTCACCGCCTTCATAGGCGTCGCTATCGGCGGCCGCGGCCGGGGCTTCACCGCCCTCGCCTGGCGCACTTTCCTGCGCAGGGGCAGCGGGACCTTCCGTACCGTTGCCGCTGCTCTGGCTGATGGCGCCATCGGCCAGCAGCCGCACCGAGTGGTCGAGCGGATCATCGAGGCGCTCCAGCATTGGATTATCGCCAAGCAGCTGTTCCAACTCCTGGTGCAGCTCCAGCGTGGACAGCTGCAGCAGGCGGATGGATTGTTGCAGCTGCGGCGTCAGCGCCAGGTGTTGCGAGGTTCGCAGTTGCAGTGTTTGTTTCATGGCCTTCGCTTACATGCGGAAGTGTTCGCCGAGATAAACGCGGCGTACGGATTCATTGGCAATGATGTCGTCCGGTCGGCCCGAAGCCAGCACCGCGCCCTGGTTGATAATGTAGGCGCGGTCGCAAATGCCGAGGGTCTCTCGCACATTATGGTCGGTGATCAGGACGCCGATATTGCGCTCCTTCAGGAAACGCACGATTCGTTGGATTTCGATCACGGCGATCGGGTCGACGCCGGCAAACGGTTCGTCCAGCAGAACAAAACGCGGGTTGGTGGCGAGGGCGCGGGCGATCTCCACGCGGCGGCGCTCGCCGCCGGACAGGGACAGGGCCTGGTTTTCGCGCAGTTTCTCAATCTGCAAGTCCGCCAGCAGGGCTTCCAGGCGCTGGTCGATTTCGGCCTTGGTGAGCGCCTTGCCGTCGACCTTCTGGATTTCCAGCACGGCGCGGATATTTTCTTCCACGGTCAGCTTGCGGAATACCGAGGCCTCCTGCGGCAGGTAGGACAGTCCCAGTGTGGCGCGCTTGTGGATCGGCAGGCTGGAAACGTCGGTGCCGCCGATATCGATGGTGCCGGCGTCGGAAGCGACCAGGCCCACGATCATGTAGAAGGACGTGGTCTTGCCGGCGCCGTTAGGGCCCAGCAGGCCGACCACCTCGCCGCAATCGACTTGCAGCGACACGTCGTGCACGACCTGGCGCTTGCCGTAGGTTTTCTGGAGGCCGCGCACGACCAGCGTGCTGGCGCAGGAATTTGCTTGCATGCTTACTTCTTCTCCGGCGTGGTGGCTGGCGGGGTTGGCGCCGAAGCGGCGGCGGATGCAGCAGCCGATGCGGCAGGCGGCTCGGTGCGCGAAGGCTGGATCACCATGGTGCCGCGGCCGCCGCCCGGTTTGCTCTCGCCGGTTGCGGTATTGCGCACGCTGAAGAATTCCTTACGGCTGTCGTAGGAAATGAACTCGCCCTGCACTTCATCATTCTGCTTGCCGCCTTCCAGACGGCGAATGGTGGCCTTGTTGAACATTTTCACCAGTTCAACCTGTTCGTCGTATTCGATGCGGTCGGCGTCGCCCTCCACCCACTGGTCGCCTGCGCCGTCGCGCTTCTGGCGGAAGGTGGCTTTCTTGCCGTCGCCGAACAGGGTCACTTGCTGGAAGCCTTCCGGCGATTGCTTGACGAAGGCGCGTTCAGCCGTCATGGTCAGCGTGCCGCGGGTCAGCTTGACGCCACCTTTCAGGATCGTGATCTGCTTCACGTCGTCGATATCCAGCGAGCCGTAATCGATGTGGGTGGGCTTGTAGGAGTCGGCTTTTTCCGCCAACACCGGCTGCGCTGCGCAAAGCAGCAGTGCGGCCGACAACAGTAATCGTTTCATTTTCATTCCTTTTTATTGTGCCTTCGGCGGCAGCACTAGCGTGCCGGCGCCTTGCATATGCACTTCGCGGGTTGCATTATTGGCCCGCATGCTGTTACCCGTTGCAGTCATATCGCCGATTTTCATCTTCACAGGCACATCGGTTTCCATGCGGTCTTCATCGGGAAAGACCACCAGCTTTTCCGTTGCCATATGCAGCCCGCGCGCGTTCGGCGCCTGGGCACGGTCGATCGTGACCTTGCCGTTCAGCGTGACGCGGCTATTGCCCTGGTCCACGCGCGCCGTCTCCGACAGGATCTCCATCGGCGGACGCTCGCTGGCCAGGCTGTGCACGCGCGGCTTGTCGATTACGGACGAATCGTCGATCGGACGGTGAGTCAGTTTGTCGCCGGCGATGATGTAGCTTGGCTTGCCTTCCTTCGACATGTGCACGAAGGAGAAATTCTCGATGATGTAATCAGGCTCGTTGGCGCGCTTGTCGGCCTGCATCTGCTCACCCGCGCGGTTCAGCAGTTCTAGCAGGTAGAAGCTGCCGAGCGCCGCCATCAGCACGAGAACCATGCCGACGGAAAGGCGGAAGCGGTGGGCTATCCTCTGGTTGCGCATCGCTCGATCCTCTTACACCAGGAACTGCGCCATCACGCGCTCATAGTTGCCGGTCGCATGCAGCACGAATTCGCAGGCCTCACGCACCGCCCCGCGGCCACCCGCAGCTTCGGTGATGTAGTGGGCGTGCTGGTGCGCTTCCTTGCGGCCGTTCGGCACGCTGACCGCAAAGCCAACGCGGCGCAGCAGCGGCAGGTCCACCACGTCGTCGCCGATGAAGGCGACCTGCTCTTCGTCCAGGCCCAATTCGTTCAGCAAGGCCTTGAACGGAGTCAGCTTGTCGTGGCCGCCCTGGTGCACGTATTCGATGCCCAGGTCCTTGGCGCGCGCCAGCACGATGGGCGTGCGGCGGGCGCTGATGATGGCGGTCTTGATGCCCGCTTCCTGCAGCAGCTTGATGCCCAGGCCGTCGTGCACATTGAAGGTTTTCACCGTCTCGCCGTCGGCGCCGTATGTCAGGCTACCGTCGGTCAGAACGCCATCCACGTCGAAGATGAACAGGCGCACCTTGGCGGCACGGGCGACCAGGTCTTCACGATTGAGGGTCATCAGATCACCTTGGCGCGGGTCAGGTCGTGGATGTGCAGCGCGCCAACCAGCGTGCCGTCCGGGTCCACCACCAGCATCTGGTTGATGCGGAATTCTTCCATCACCGCCACGGCGTCCACTGCCAGCTGGTCGGGGCCGATGGTACGCGGATTCAGGTGCATGACGTCCTTGATGACGACCTTGGTGAAGTCTTGCACTTTCTCGATCATGCGGCGCAGGTCGCCGTCGGTGAACACGCCGACCGGCTTGTTCGCGGCATCGACGACGGCTGTCATGCCCATGCCCTTCTGGGTGATCTCCAGCAGGGCGTCCGGCAGGCGCGTTTCCAGGCCCACGGCCGGAATGGCGCCGTCCTTGCGCATCACGTCGCGCACATGGGTCAGCAGGCGGCGGCCCAGGGCGCCACCAGGGTGGGAACGGGCGAAATCTTCTTCCTTGAAGCCGCGCAGGTCCAGCAGGGCCACGGCAATCGCGTCGCCCAGCGCCAGCGTGACGGTGGTCGATGCGGTCGGCGCCAGGTTCATCGGGCAGGCTTCCTTTGCCACGGACACGTCCAGGTGCACGTCGGCGATCCTGGCCAGGCTGGAAGTCGGTTTGCCGGTCATGGCGATCACGTGGCCGCCCATGCGCTTGACCACCGGCAGGATGGCCATCAGTTCGGCCGCTTCGCCGGAATAGGAAATGGCGATCACCACGTCTTCCGGGGTCACCATGCCCAGGTCGCCGTGCGCCGCTTCGGCCGGATGCACGAACAGGGCCGGGGTGCCGGTGGACGCCAGGGTGGCGGCGATTTTCTTGCCGATATGGCCAGACTTGCCAATGCCGGAGACCACGACGCGCCCCTTGCATTGCAGCAATAGGGACACAGCCTGGCCCACGGTCTCGTCGTTGGCCAGGCGCGCGTTCAGCGCGGCCAGGGCGTCCGTCTCGATCTGCAGGGCCTCGCGCGCCAGTTCCAGGGCACGGGTTGCGGTCTTGGCATCAAAAGATTTCAGCATTGTTTTTTCATGGGTTACACTCATGCCCGAAGTATAGCCGAATTAGATAAGCAAAAAACTTGCCAGACAAAACAACAACGGATGTTCACGCCTCTTGAACTGACTCTCCTCCTCCTGGGCAGCGCCGTTTTGGGCGTGGTCGCCTTCCGTATGATGCATTTGCCGCCGATGCTGGGCTACCTGGCCGTCGGCATCCTGCTGGGCCCCCACGCCATGGGGCTGGCCGAGCAAAGCCACGCCACCGAGCTGCTCGGTGAATTCGGGGTGGTGTTCCTGATGTTCTCGATCGGGCTGGAATTCTCCCTGCCCAAGCTGATGGCCATGCGCTCCATCGTATTCGGCCTGGGCATGGCCCAGGTGGGGCTGACCATCGCCGCCACCATGCTGTTTGGCTGGATCATCCATTTCCTGCTGCCCCCTTCGATCCACCTGGGCTGGCAGGCGTCGTTCGCGCTGGGCGGCGCGCTGGCCATGTCGTCCACCGCGATCGTTGTCAAATTGCTCACGGAGCGGCTCGAGCTGGAAAGTGAGCATGGCCGCAAGATCATCGGCATCCTGCTGTTCCAGGACCTGGCGGTGGTGCCCCTGCTGATCCTGATCCCGGCGCTGGCCCAGAATCCTGCCGACCTGCCAAAGACGCTCGGCCTGGCGGGCCTGAAGGCTGCCGTGGTGCTGATCCTGCTGCTGTTCCTGGGCCAGAAGGTGATGCGCAAGTGGTTCACCATCGTCGTGCTGCGCCGCTCGCAGGAGCTGTTCATGCTCAACCTGCTGCTGGTGACGCTGGGCGCAGCCTGGATCACCGAGCAAGCCGGTCTATCAATGGCGCTGGGCGCCTTCCTGGCGGGCATGCTGATCTCCGAGACTGAATACAAGCACCAGGTGGAAGAGGACATCAAGCCTTTCCGCGACGTGCTGCTTGGCCTGTTCTTCATCACCGTCGGCATGCTGCTGAATGCGCGCGTGGTGCTGGAAAACTGGTGGCTGGTACTGGTGCTGCTGGCCGGCCCGGTACTGCTCAAATTCACCCTGATTGCGGGCCTGGCGCGCCTGTTCGGCGCTTCCACCTCGACTTCCATGCGCACCGGCCTGGCGCTGGCGCAGGCGGGCGAATTCGGCTTCGTGCTGCTGAACGTCGTGGGCGGCATGAAGCTGGTCGATCCTTTCGTGGTGCAGGTGGTGCTGGCCTCGATGGTGCTGTCCATGCTGCTGGCGCCTTTCCTGATCGAGCAGTCGGACAAGATCGTGATGAAGTTCTCCGCCAACGAGTGGATGATGCAGTCGCTGAACCTGACCAATATCGCGGCGCGCACGATGTCGGCGCAAAAACATGTGATCGTGGCGGGCTTTGGACGCTCGGGCCAGTCGCTGGCCACCCTGCTTTCCGAGGAAAAGATTCCCTACCAGGCGCTGGACCTGGATCCTATCCGTGTGCAGGAAGCCCAGGCTGCGGGCGCCAACGTGTCCTACGGTGACGCGGCGCGGCGCGAGTCGCTGGTGGCGGCGGGCATCAAGCGCGCGTCGGCGGTGGTGATTACCTATGCTTCGACGCCTTCCGCACTGAAGGTGCTGCACCTGGTGCATGAACTGGCGCCGGAATTGCCGGTGATCGTGCGCTCGCACGACGATTCGGACCTGGACCGGTTGAAGGAAGCCGGGGCGGCAGAGGTGGTGCCGGAACTGATGGAAGGTTCGCTGATGCTGGCTTCCCATGCGCTGGTGATGCTGGGCGTGCCGCTGCGGCGCGTGGTGCATCGCGTGCAGCGGGCGCGTGAAGAGAGGTATGCATCCTTGCGCGGCTATTTCCACGGGGCCAGCGACAGCGGCGAGGAGTCGGAGATGGTGCGCCTGCATTCGGTGCCGCTGGGCGAACAGGCTTCGTGCATTGGCAAGCGTGTGCAGGACCTCGGGCTGGATGAGACGGGGGCGGAGATTTCGGCGATCCGGCGCGGGAAGACGCGCCTGGACGCGGAGCCGGGAGTAACGCTGGAGGCGGGGGATGTGGTGGTGTTGCGCGGGACGGCTGAAGAGGTGTCGCGCGCGGAAAGCGATTTGCTGGCCTAACCCAGGTTTACCGGGTTTCAGGCAGCGAACCGGATCACGCGGTTGCGCCCACCTTCTTTCGCCTGGTACAACGCCTCGTCCGCCTGCTCGATCAACTGCGCCGCCTGCTCCTCCGGCTTGGCATCGTCCGCCACCTGCGCCAGGCTGGACACCCCCACGGAGGCGGTAATCGATACCTTCACTCCATGCGACAGCTCGATCATGCTGGCGGCAATCCCGGCGCGGATCCTCTCACCGACATAGGTCGCGCTTTCCAGGTCCGCATCGATCAGCAGGACCACGAATTCCTCGCCGCCAAAGCGCGCCAGCGCATCGGACAAGCGCAATTCAGCCTTGATGCGGTTGGCCACCTCGCGCAGCACCTCATCCCCGCCGCCATGGCCCACGGTATCGTTGACCCGTTTGAAGTGGTCGATATCGATGTACATGAACGACACTGGATACGACTGACGGCGCGCGCGTGAAATCTCTTCCAGCAGGCGGCGATCCACATAGCGGCGGTTGAACACGCCGGTCAGCGCGTCGGTCAGCCCCATGTACTTCAGCATCTCGTTGGAGATCACGTTCTCCAGGCAGATGGCGATGATGGACGCCATATGCTCGACGAAATCCGTTCCCAGGCTGGGCGAAAAGCGCGTCGGATCTGCGCTGCCCAGGTTCAGCGAACCAATCAGCCGCTTGTTGCGCAGCAGGGGCACCACGCCCACGCTTTGCAGGCGCACGCCCGGCTTCAGGAACTGGCGCCCGTGCTTCTGCGCGTCGAACATGCCAAGCTGTGGCTTGGGCGCGTGGCCCGGCTCGAAATCGAAAGCCAGATCCGCCACGTCGGGCACAAACACCAAGTCGGGGAACTCGGAGAAATTGACGCCCAGCTTTTCCATCACGGTGCGGATATCGTCATCCACGTCCACCAGCGTCAGGGTCACCGCATCCAGGTCGGAAATCACCGGGAGTGTACGGAAAATGGTGCCGATCAGTTCAGGAAAGCTGGCCGCGCCGACGATTTCCAGGTCGAACGCCTGATGGCGCGTCATGATCGAGTGATTGCGTTCCGCCTGGTCGATCAGGTAGGCAAGACGGGCGCGCAGGGACTGGTTTTCCGCCGCCAGTTCCGCCTGGGTGGGTTGCTTGCCCGTGATTTTCTGCGTGATCTCCATCGCCCGCCGCCATTCACTACTAAAACGACAGTGTAACCTCGATTTGGTCGCCAACCGATAGTTTTACGCCATCACCCGTTGTAACGATTGCATTCATGCCGAAACAGATGCCGCCATCGACTTCCGGCTTGGCGCGGTAGCTTTGCAGGATATCCAGCGGGTCGGGGCCGAATTCGCCGGTGGACTGGTCGACCGAAGGCATCGGGCAGCGCGCGCAGGGTTTCACCGGCTTCAGGACAGCTTCGCCGATACGGAATTCTTCGGTGTAGTCCTCTTCGAACGCATCCAGGTCGCCGACGATCAGGTTGGCGCGGAAACGGTTCATCGGCAACGGTTCGCGCCCCTGCTGCTGCAGTTTTTCATTGAGGTCCTGCAAGGAACCGGTGCCGATCACCAGGATCGGGTAGCCGTCGGAGAACAGGGTTGGATGCTGGTCGCCATTGGTCCACTTGCCGCTGGTCAGGCGCTTGGCGTTGGCGTGGAAGCGCACCAGGCGGCATTCAATACCGAGGAATTTGCTGAACCAGGTAGCAGTGAGGTCGTCGCAATCGTAGGCCAGCACAGTATCGTCCCAGACCTGGACTTGCAGGCTCGGCACGCTCTCCGGATCCGGCAGGCCGAGAGGGATTTCCAGCTGCAGCATACCGGGAGCGCGCAGCTCCATGGTTTCCGATTTCAGGCGCGGCACGATCAAGGCCATGCGCGGATGTTCGCGCTGGGTCAGGGCAACGCCGTTGGCGTCGACCAGCATCCATTCACGGTCGTAGATTTGTTCGGTCATCAGGCCGGCGCGGGTAAGCGTCGCGTGCTTCAGCGACAGGCCGGCGCAGGACTTGATCGGGTAGAGAGTGAGTTCGGAGATGAAGGGCATAGTGCCCGCGAGTATGGCAGAAAAAACATCGCCGTGCGTTGCACGGCGATTGTTCTTGATTACGCTTCAGCTTTCGGCTTCTTCGGCAGCTTGCTGCGGGCGGACGGCTTGTGCGTGCCCGGCTTCTTGGCGCGCTTCGGCGCCGCAGCTTTGGCTTCGGCCGGAGCCTCCACTGCCGCCGCCTCGGCCACCACCGCAGCTTCGGCCGCGGCAGCCAGCACGGCTTCCGCCTGCTGGACCGCTTCCGCCGCTTCGGCAGCGGCTTGCGCTACCTTGCTACCGCGCGAGCTGGCCTTCTTGGCAGCCGGCTTTTTGGCCGCAGCGCGCGTACGTTTGGCCGGGGCTTCAACCGGCGCTTCAACAACAGCCTCCACCACCGGAGCGACCTCCTCCACCACCGCCACGGCGGCAACTTCGGCATCGGCCGGAACTTCCACTGCGGCAGCAGCCGGCGCTGCATCACCCTCGCCACGGCGTCCGCGGCCGCCGCGGTTGCCGCGATTGCGGCGGCCATCGCGGCCTTCACGCTCGCGACGCGCTTCGCCAGCCTCGCCCGGTGCAGCGGCAACCGTTTCCTCGGCACCTTCCACCACCTCGGCAGCGACACTATCCGTTGCCGGCTCCTGTTCGCCCGCAGCCTCCGCCACAGGCAGCACCACCGGCTGGCTGCTACGGTACACGTAGGCGCCCGACTTCTCATCGCGGCCGAATTCGAGCAAACCGCGCGCCTTCATTTCTTCCAGCAGATTGCCGAAGGTACGGAAACCGTAATACGACTCGCTGAAGTCCGGCTTGCGGCGCTTGATCGCTTCCTTCAGCACGGACGCCCAGATCTTGCCTTCGCCGCGCTCCGCCGCCAATGCGTCAAAGGTGGTGTAGGCAATTTCGATGCACTGGTTGCGGCGCTTGTCCATCTCCTCGCGGCGGCGCTTCTCCTCTTCCGGCGTACGCTTAGGCTGCTGTTCGCGCGCATCGCGCGTCGCATGGCGCTGGCGGCGCGATTCGCGCACCAGGTCGTCGTAGAAAATGAATTCGTCGCAGTTAGCCACCAGCAGGTCGGAAGTCGAATCCTTGACGCCTACACCGATCACGCGCTTGGCGTTCTCGCGCAGCTTGGACACCAGCGGCGAAAAATCGGAGTCGCCGGAAATAATGACGAAGGTGTTGACGTGGGCCTTGGTGTAGCACAGGTCCAGCGCATCGACCACCATGCGGATGTCGGCCGAGTTCTTGCCCGACAGGCGCACGTGCGGAATCTCGATCAATTCGAAGTTTGCCTCATGCATCGGGGCCTTGAAGCCCTTGTAGCGGTCCCAGTCGCAGTACGCCTTCTTGACCACGATGCTGCCCTTCAGCAGCAGGCGCTCCAGCACCGGCTTGATATCGAATTTCTCGTAATTGGCGTCGCGGACGCCCAGTGCGACGTTTTCGAAGTCGCAGAACAGTGCCATGCTGGCGTTTTCGTTAGGTGATGCCATGGTGTTATCTATAGTGCACAATCCAACGATTATACTATTTCGCCAACATAGACCGAGGAGACACAAATGAAGCACCTGCTGATCGCCGCAGCTACCGCCCTCATGATGCACAGCGCCCTGGCAGCCGATCCCGACACCGAATTCCGCCAGCAGGTCAACGCCTTCGTCGACAGCTGGCATGACGACGCCGCCAACACGCGCCCCGACTACTGGGACAAGTTCACGCCTGACGCCGTTTTCATCGGCACCGACAAGAGCGAAGTGTGGAGCTACAAGGAATTCAAAGCCTGGGCCAAGCGCTTCTGGGACCGCAAGAAAGCATGGAGCTTCACCGCGCAAAAGCGCAACGTCTACTTTTCGCCGGATAAGAAATACGTGTGGTTCGATGAACAGCTGAACACACAGATGGGAACTTGCCAGGCCAGCGGTGTACTGCTCAACACCGGCAAGGGATTCAAGATCGAGCACTACCAGCTGTCGCTGGCAGTGCCCAATCCTTTGATTGATAGCTTCAGCAAAACGATCCGGGAGTTCGAGGCCAAACAGCCTTGATTCAGGGCCCGACGGCCATGATCGACATCGCCGGCGTCTGGGTCAGGCCGATCAACATCATGCCGTCCGCGCTCACCGCCATCTGACGGTACTGCAAGGCCGCACCGTTGCTCGATAATTTGAATTGTTTAAGCTGGGCACCCTTGCTGTCGTGCAGCCAGATATCGACTGCCGTGTTAAGGCCAGCTGCCCCGCAATACACGCGGCCAAAGCTGTCGACCTTCACGCTGTTCGGATACAAGGAGCCGCCGGGAAGGTAGTTGAGGCTCTTCAACGTCACGCCATCGTTGACGCCGCAGAAGTTCCTGTTGGCGTTGGCGGTGTAAACCCGATTGCCATCCAGGCTGACTGCGACGTCCGCTCCATTCGCACCGGCACTGAAGCTTCCCGCAGTAGCCACGTGGAAGGTGCCGCCCGCGATCTCGGTGAAGTCAAGGTTGTACGCCAGCGTCGTTGATGGGCTCAGGAGCGTGTCCTGCACGTACAAGCGTTTGCCGTCGCGGGTGGCATCCATGGCGCCGTTCAGCTGCAGGGGCACGCGCTTGCCAGTGGAAACGCGGAACGCATCGCCCGACGTCGTCAGCAGGAATTCTTCGCCATTCGGGCGCACCGAGATCAGGCGCGAAGTGGGGGTGGCGGAACGGCTCAGGGTCCAGGTGTCGAGCCTGGCCAGGGTTTGCGCATTCAATACCACGACGCTGTGGTTGCTCGTGTCGTACACATACAGGCGCTCCCCGTTCTGGCTCATCGCCATGTCACCCAGTGCTCCGAGCAAATCGCCGCTGCTGGCGACCTTCTGGCCGGTGTACACATTGAAGACGTCCAGGATATTGCCACCGCTGTGAACGTAGACCAGGGGACGGATCGCATCAGCCAACACTTTCCAGTAGCTTCCCGCGATCTCGGTTCGTGCCAGCGGTGCCTGGCTACCCTTCCACAACGCCACGCGCACGGACTCCGGCGTGGTAATGCCAGATGAGCCGTGGGTCAGGGTCACCGTGGCATAACTGATCGCGTCGCTCGGCAGCAGGGATGGATCGCCGGTCAGGGTCAGCGTGTCGCCACTGCGGACGGCATGCAGCCAGGGCTGGTCGGAACTTGGCCACCAGTCGGTGTCGGCGGCGCCGTAGTTGTCGCTCACGGTCAAGGTGCGCACCAGGCGCGACCATCCCGGCACCGACACCATGGCCACCCCGGTTTCGGACGGCAGGAATTTCTCCTGGTCGCGGTTGACGGTCAGCGCAATCGACCTGGTCAGGGTATCGCCATTGACCTTCGCCGTCGCAGTCACCAATGCGCTCTTGCTGCCGGCCGGGATAGCGTTCAGGTTGGCCGTGAACTGGACGGTGGTGCCATCCATATTGGCCACGCCCGCGTTCGCCGACGCGTTGGCCCATGCGGGCAAGGTACTGAACGTCCACGGCCAGCTGTTCTTCAAGGTGCTGAGGTACATCGTCAGCGGCTTGGCCGAGAAATCGCGCCCGTACGGGCCACCCAGGACCACGCTTTCGGACGAAGCGGAAAGCATCGGCTTGACCAGGTTCAGCGAGACGTTGAGGCTGCGGTCGGCGGCGCCCGGTGATTGCAAGGTCAGCTTGCCGGTGTAATTGCCGCTGGCCAACGCGCCCTTGGCGGGATCCACCGTCAAGCCCAACTGGCCGGGCAAGGTGCCGCTGGCGGGGTTTGCCGACAACCAGCTGGCATCGCTGCCCGCCGTCCAGGTGCCGCCGCCATCCAGATTGAAGCTTACTTGCTGGGATGCGATCGGCGCGCCATTGATGGCCGTGAAGCTGAAGCCGCCCTGGGTCACCGTGAATGCTTTGCCGAGCGTCGTCAAGACGGCATTGAGCTCGACGCGCTTGCCATCGCTGGCCGTGACCGTGATCGCGCCCGACTGGCTGCCGGCGACGGACTGGCTATTGTCGAACAAGACTGTAAAGGCGCCATTGCCTGTCCCGCTGGCATTTTTCAGGACCAGCCAGGGAACGTTGCTGCTCGCAGTCCAGCTAAGTTGCGTTCCGCTGACGGTCACCATTACCGGCGCCGGTGCCGGCGCTCCCATATTGACGGTCTGGCTGAGCGGAGCGCTTGCCATGGCCGTCAGGTTGGACTGGGCGGCAGCAACCGTGAACTCATATGGCAACTGGATCGGCGAGCCTGGGAAATGCTGGCTGCAAGCCTGATCTTTGCACAGGTTCACGGTGAAATTGCCTTTGTAGGAACCGGCTGCCAGTGTCGTACTGGTGTGCAAAATTGCGGTGTACTGGGTCTCGGTCTGCGCTTCGATGCGGGCGTTTGGCAGCAGCACGCCGGCGTTATCGACAATCGTCGCATAAACATTGCCGCCGAAATCGGCGGGCCGGACGACGTTGGCGCTCACCATGAGCGTGCTGGTCGAGCCCGATACGAGCGAAGCAGTGGCGACACTTGGCCAGAACGACAGGGCCGGCGTGGCCGCTGGAGGTGTCGTGTTGCCGCTTCCGGTGTTGGCGCCGGTGTTGGCGCCGGGGTTGGCGCCGGGGTTGGTATTGGAAGTGGTGTTGTTAGCACCGCCGCCGCAAGCGCTCAGCAAGGCAGCACACGCCAACAAGCAGGCAGCGGCACGACTCTGAAGGATGGGGTTCAGCACGAAGAGCCTTTGTAAAATTACAAAAGCTGCAAGCTTACTTTAATGCAACTAATTAAAGTCTCACCATCTGTCACTTCGGCAAAAAAAAAGGCCGCGCAGTGCGCGGCCTTTTTCGGACAACCGTAGAAATCAGACGTTGAACAGGAAGTTCAGCACGTCGCCATCCTTGACCACGTATTCCTTGCCTTCTGCGCGCATCTTACCCGCTTCCTTGGCGCCGGATTCACCTTTGAAGTTGATGAAGTCGTCAAAAGCGATGGTCTGGGCGCGGATGAAGCCGCGCTCGAAGTCGGTGTGGATCACGCCTGCAGCTTGCGGCGCGGTGTCGCCCACGTGGATGGTCCAGGCGCGCACTTCCTTCACGCCCGCGGTGAAGTAGGTTTGCAGGCCGAGCAGCTTGAAGCCAGCACGGATCAGCCGGTCCAGGCCAGGTTCGGCCATGCCCATGTCGGACAGGAAGGCTTCCTTGTCGGCGTCGTCCAGTTCAGCGATTTCCGCTTCGATAGCGGCGCAGATGGCCACGATAGGCGCGTTCTGTTCTTCGGCGTACTTGGTCAGCTGGTCCAGCAGCGGGTTGTTGGTGAAGCCGCTGTCGGAGACGTTGGCGACGTACATGGCCGGCTTGGCGGTGATCAGGCACAGCGGCTTGATCAGCTCCATTTTTTCAGCGTCAAGACGCAGGGCGCGCACTGGCTTGGCTTCGTTCAGGTGCGGCACCAGGACTTCCAGCAGGGCCACCAGCTTGGCGGCATCCTTGTCGCCGGAGCGGGCTTTCTTCTGCTCGCGGTGGATGGCTTTTTCGACGGTGCCGAGGTCGGCCAGCGCCAGCTCGGTCTGGATCACTTCGATGTCGTCCAGCGGGGATACGCGGCCGGACACGTGCACCACATTGTCGTCTTCGAAGCAGCGCACCACGTTGACGATGGCGTCGGTTTCGCGGATGTGGGACAGGAACTGGTTGCCCAGGCCTTCGCCTTTGGAGGCGCCAGCCACCAGGCCGGCGATGTCGACGAATTCCACGATCGCCGGAACGATGCGCTCTGGCTTGACGACTTCAGCCAACTGCTTCAGGCGCGGATCAGGCACTTCCACTACGCCGACGTTGGGCTCGATGGTGCAGAACGGGTAGTTCTCGGCCGCGATGCCGGCCTTGGTCAGTGCATTGAAAAGGGTGGACTTGCCGACGTTAGGCAGGCCGACGATGCCGCATTTGAGACTCATGGAAAACCTTTAAATATAATGTTCTGCTACGGAATTTTCCGCAAATAGACCGAGATTGTACCCCAGATCATGCCCGGAACCGCCCATATTGCCCTGCTGGCCCGCTACAACGAGTGGATGAACAACAAGCTGTACGAGGCGGCGGCCAAGCTGCCGCCCGGTGAGCTGGAGGCGGACCGCAAGGCCTTTTTCGGCTCCCTGCTGGCGACCCTGAACCATATCGCCGTCGCCGATACCATCTGGCTCAAGCGTTTCGCCAGCCACCCGCGCTTTGCCGCGGCGCTGGCGCCGATTGCCGCCCTGCCCGCGCCGGCGACGCTGGACCAGATGCTGTTCGACTCCCTGGAAGGCCTGCGCGAGCGGCGCGCCTTCCTGGACAGCCAAGTGCTGGCATGGACGCCCTCGCTGCACGAGGAGGACCTGGATGCGGTCATCTCTTACCACCGCTATAACGGCGACGCCCATCACAAATCCCTGGGGCAGTTGCTGCTGCATTTCTTTAATCACCAGACCCATCATCGCGGCCAGGCCAGCACCTTGCTGTCCCAGGCGGGCATCGACGTCGGCGTGACCGATTTGCTGATGCCGGTGCCTGAAGCCGCGCTTTAACCGGGGATCGAATCCTGATACGCCTCTGGGCGGCTGGCGATACGGGTATCGCCAGGGCTTGCACTATTGTTACCGCTGGCAAATAATGCCAAGAGAACAACAGAGGGGGCAATCATGGATTTGCTTTGGTTTATCGTTCTGGCGCTCGTCGCTCGCTGGGCCTGGCTGGCCCGGCGCGATGCGCGCCAGGCCCGCGAGCACGCGCTCCAACTGCAGCGCGATCTTGCTGCGGTGGAGATCGCGCTGTTCGAGCTCCAGCACCTGCCAGCGGCCGCACCGCCGCCCGCCGCTGCCGCTGCGACCGCCGCCGCATCGGCAGAAAGCTTGGCGCCCGCAATCACCGTGCCGCCGGCCACACAGCAGCCCGCCGTCCCGACGCCGGCGCAAGCCGCCGAACGCGAACCGCTGGTTGCCCGCGCCGTCGTCACGCCGCCGCTTGCTTCCACCGCGGCCCCGCCCCAGTCGGCGCAGGCAGAAAACTCGCACATCGCCCCTGTCGACGAAGAAGACTTGCGTCAGCGCGCGGCAAGAGTCGCGAGCACGCCAGACGAAGCCTGGGCAGCCGCCAAGGAAGCCGCGCGCAACGACGCGCCGCCGGCACGCCCGCCCGCTCCACCACAACCGCCACGGCAGCCGCCAAGCGAGCCGCCGGCCTGGTTCAAGGCGGCCCGCAACTGGCTGTTTGAAGGCAACCTGGTTGCCAAGATCGGCCTGCTGATTCTCTTCATCGGCGTCAGCTTCCTGCTCAAATATGCCGCCGCCCGCATCACGGTTCCGATCGAACTGCGCCTGGCCGGCATCGTGCTGGTCGACCTGGCTGCATTGGCCTGGGCCTGGCGCATCCGCAACAGCAACCAGGGCGTCAGCCTGCCGCTGCAAGGCACATGCATGGCCGTGCTGATGCTGGTGGTCTTTGGCGCCTTCCGCATTTACCACCTGATCCCCGGCGGCATGGCCTTCGCCATGCTGTTCCTGCTCACCATCGGCACCTGTTTGCTGGCCGTGCTGCAGAACGCCCAATGGCTGGCCATCTTCGGCATCGTCGGCGGCTTTGCGGCGCCAATCCTGGCGTCCACCGGCCAGGGCAGCCACATTGCCCTGTTCAGCTACTACGCCCTGCTCAATGCCGGCATCCTGGCCATTGCGCTGATCCGCTCCTGGCGCGCGCTGAACCTGCTCGGCTTCGTGTTCACCTTCGCCATCGGCACGGCCTGGGGAGTGCTGCGCTATGAGCCGCAGTTCTACGCGTCCGCGCAAAGCTTCCTCGCACTGTTCTTCCTGTACTACGTCGGCATCGCCGTCGCGTATGCCCACCTCGAAGCGCCCAAGCTGAAAAGCTATGTCGACGGCACCCTGGTGTTCGGCACGCCGATGCTGGCGGCCAGCCTGCAATTCGGGCTGGTGAAAGGCTTCGAGTTCGGCATGGCCTACTCCGCCCTCGTTCTCGGCCTGTTCTACGGTGTCCTGTCGATGGTCCTGCAGCGCCGCCGCGCCACCTACGGCTTGCTGGTGGACGCCTTCACTGCGCTGGCCGTGGTGTTCGGCACGCTGGCGATTCCGATGGCGCTCGATGGCCGCTGGACTTCCGCCACCTGGGCACTGGAAGGCGCCGGCATTGTCTGGATCGGGCTGCGCCAGCGCCAGCCGCTGGCCTGGGGCTTCGGCCTGCTGGTGCAACTGGGCGCGTGGCTCAGCTTCGTCGGCGCCATCACCGGCCTGGACAAGGAAGCCGCGCTGCATTCGAACCTTTGGCTTGGCTTCCTGCTGCTGGCGATCAGCGCCTGCATCATGGCCATGCGCTTCCGCAGCCATTCCGAGCAAAACGGCAGCGGCAGCCTGGCTTTGCTGGGCGGCTTGTTCCTGGCCGGTTCAGCAGCGTGGCTGATCGGCGGCGCCTGGACCGAAGTCGTGCTGCGCACTAGCGGAACCCTGCAAGCCAACCTGCTGGTAGCCAGCGCCCTTGGCGCAGCCGTCGTGATGGCCTTGATCGGGCGCAGGCTGGCCTGGCCATTGGCGCGCGCATTGGGCATGGCGGCGCAGTTGCTGGCCGGCCTGGTGCTCGCCTTCCTGGTCACGCGCGACGGGCAGATCGCCCCTGTGTCCCCGGACTTGTTCGCCACCCCTATCGTCGGCAGCGTGATGCTGCTCGTGGGTGCGCTGTTTACTGCCTTGATGCTGAAACGCCATGGCGAACAGACACAGATGTCAAACGCGGTGCTCGCCTACGCCGGCATGTGGTGGCTGTTCGTGGTCGCACCAACGTTCTCCAACTGGCTGCTGGCCCACTACGAAATCTTCACCACCGGCACTTTCGACCCGTATAGCATGCTGCGCGCAAGCGCTTATAGCCTGCTGATCGCAGCCACGACGCCATTGGTCCTCAACGTGGCGACGCGCCTGCAATGGCCGGCGCTGAATTCCGCAGCGATTCCTGCCTGGCTGCTGTTCGGCGTTTCGACCGTGTCCATGCTCGGCGTGCTGTATGGCCGTGGCGGCATGCCGGCCGGCGAAGAGTGGGCCGCCTATATTGCATTGTGGCTGCTGTCTGAATGGTTGATGCGCAGCGCCTCCTTGCCGCAGGCCGCCTTGGTACTGCTGCATACCGTGCGCACAACCGGGCCATGGCTGATGATCTGGCCGGTCGGCGCCTACTGGATTTCGCGCGGGCTGGAAGGCAGCGGCGCCGATCCGGCCTGGGCCAACTTCCTGCCGGCCTGGCTCATGATGGGCGGCCTTGCCTGGGTGATGCGCCGCGTGCGCGCCGATGGCTGGCCGGTCAAGCCTGTCGCCGCATGGTACCGCGACGTGCTGCTGCCGCTGGGCTGCGCGTGGTCGCTGCTGCTGGTGGCCGTGTGGAACCTGACCCAGGATGGCGCCATGGCGCCGCTGCCCTATGTTCCCTTGGCCAACCCGCTCGACCTGACCAGCGTGTTCGCACTCCTGCTGTCGATCGCCGCCTATCGCTTGCAGCGCGAGGTGCTGGAGCCTTACCGCCCGCAGTTGCTGGCTGCCGCCTCGCTGGTGGCCTATGCCTGGTTCAACCTGGCGCTGCTGCGCACGGTATCGAATTACATGAACGTGCCTTACAAGTTCGACGAGCTGTTCGCATCGCAGTTCGTGCAGGCGATGCTGTCGCTGGTGTGGAGCGTGACGGCACTGGTGCTCATGCGCATGGCAGCGCGCAGGCAGGAGCGCAAGCTGTGGATCGCCGGCGCCGTGCTGCTCGGCGTGGTCGTGGCCAAGCTGTTCCTGGTTGACCTGTCGAATGTAGGCGGCGTGGAACGCATCGTCTCCTTCCTCGGCGTTGGTGCGCTGATGGTCGGCATCGGCTATCTCGCCCCCTACCCGTCGGAGCGCGACGGCGCGACGCGCAAGGAGGCAGCATGAACGCCCTGCTCTTCGCCGCCGCGGTCGCCGCGGCGGCGCCAAGCGACGTGCCGCAGGATTACACGCACGTGATCCCGTTGGCGATCAACGGAAAGCCAAGCGTGGTGCAGCTCCAACTGCCGCGCGACGCCTACCTGAACGCACGCTCGCCGTCGCTCAACGACCTGCGGGTGTTCGATGCCAACGGCGTGCCGCAGCCATTCGCGCTGCGCCATCAGGAGGCAGCTCCCACGGTCACGCAACGCGCGCTTCCGGTGCGCATCTTCCCCGTGATGGCCGAACGCACGGATGCGCCGCTGGCAGGGCTGGAGGTGAACATTGGCACCGATGGCCGCATGGTGTCGGTGCACCTGCCTGCCGCGCGCGATACCGCGACGCCGCGGGCGCCGCAACGACTGGCCGGGCTGGTGCTCGATTTGCGGCAGGACGGCAGCGCGGAACCTCCCCTGATCGATGCGCTGCATTTCACGCTGCCGCCCGGCCGCACCACCTACACGGGCCAGGTGTGGCTGGAGGCCAGCGACGACTTGAAGCGCTGGGATGCAGTAGGCGTCGCTGAATTGAGTTGGCTCGCCAATGACAGCGCCGAAACCCTGGCCAACGACAAACTCGAATTCCCGGCGCGCCCAATGCGCTATGCACGACTGAGCTGGCGTGGTGGCGAACCCCTGCAATTCGCCGGCATCAGCGCACAGTCACCGGTGCAGGGCACGGTAGCGGCGCCCACGGAATCGCTGCTGCTGCCGGCGCAGCAAGGCCGCGAAGCGCGCGACCTTCAGTACGCCATACCTGCCGGCGTCACGCCGCAACGCGTTGGCCTGCAAATCGACAGCGGCAATGTGGTGTTGCCCGCCATGCTCGGCAACTACGTCGAAATGCGCCGCTCCGGCCAGTTCCGTTTTGAACCCGCAGTGCGCACCACCTTCTATCGACTTGAGCAGGATGGCAAGGTGCGCACCTCGGGAGATATCGCGGTACCGTCCTGGCTGGGCCCGCGCTGGGTGCTGCGTTTCGACCAGCCGCTTGCAAGCAAGCCGGCCCTGCGCGTGAGCTGGGAACCGTCGACGCTGGTATTCGTCGCAGGCGGCACACCACCCTATTCGCTTGCCGTCGGACGCGACAAAGCAGCACCGGCGGCGCGCGACATCGGAGAAGTGGCGCCTGGCTTTACACCGGCGGAATTGCGCAAACTCGATCGCGCCAGCGCCGGCCCGGCACAGGCGCAGACGGAAGCGCTGGCCACTGCCGCCAAACGCGCAGTGGCCGACAACAGCTCCGCCCAGCGCCGCCTCATGGTCTTGTGGGGCGTGCTGTTGCTGGGCGTAGCGGTTGTGGCGGGAATGGTGTGGCGCCTTCTGCGCCAGGCGGGAAGCACCACTTAAGGTGTGTGCAGCTCCATCGTCGCCTTGGTGAAATCACCGGCGACGGCGGTGGGGATGATGCGCAGGGCTTTTTCGATCGCTTCTTCGATCAGCAATTGCTCTTCGCGGCGCGGGCGGTGCAGCACGAAATCCGCCACCGGCTGGTTCAGGTTCAGCGTGCGCGGGTGGCCGATGCCGATGCGCAGGCGCCAGTAATCCTGGGTGCCCAGGGCGGAGGTGATGTCCTTCAAGCCGTTATGGCCGCCGGATGATCCGCCCTTTTTCAACTTGGCTGCGCCTGGCGGCAAGTCAAGCTCGTCATGCACCACCAGCACTTCATCCGGCTGGATCTTGTAGAAGCGCGCGATCGCGCCAACCGACTGGCCGGAACGGTTCATATAGGTCTGCGGTTCCAGCAGCCAAAGCTGGTTGCCGCCGATGATGGTCTTGGCCACCATGGCGTTAAAGCCCGACTCGCGCTGCAGGCGCGCATTCGGCAGCGAGTTGGCGAGATTGTCCACCAGCCAGAAGCCGGCGTTGTGGCGGGTTTGTTCGTATTCGGCGCCGGGATTTCCGAGGCCAACGATCAGGCGGATGGGCATGGTCGTGCGGTTGCGAGTGCAAAACCGCAGATTATACCCGCGCCTTCATCCGAGCAGCCCGCGCGCCAGCAATGCCAGTTCGCCGATCACGCAGCGCGCCTTGAGCAGGTGCACAGGATGCTGCTGAACTATTTCGGCGGCGGGTTGTCCGCGTTCCAGGTGTCGCGCCAATAGATCCACTTGCCGTTGACTTTCTTGTTCACGGACAGGAACTTGCCGGTTTCGATCACCTTGCCGTCCTTGTCCTTCACCATATAGCTGCCGGACGACCAGCCCAGGTTGCCGTTCGCGCCGCTGTCGGAGACCTCGCCGAAGCTGAACACCATGCCCGCCTTGCCTGCGCCCTGCGCCTCCTTCACCAGGAAATCGCGGATTGCGGCACGGCCCTTCACCGCCGGCGCGCCGGGGGGCATCAGAACCGCATTCTCGTCATACAGCCTGGCAATCGCATCGCCATCGGCGCCGGCAAACGCCTTCAGCCAATTCTGGTCGAGGGCCTTGATCCCCGCCATCTCCGCCTTGGCATCCGCTGCAAACACCGGCGCCGCGCACACGGCAGCCAGCACCATCACCCCTGCAAGTTGCACTTTCATTGGGCAGCCCTCCTTGTGGTGAATTGTCCTCTCAGCATAGACTACCTGGCGTTACTGTCCACCCATTACCCCAAGATGCTTGCCAGCCTGATGTTTGCCGCCGCTTTGGCGACTGCGGCCGAACCGAAACAGATTTACCAGATGTCGCCGCAGGAGGCCGGCGCCTTCATTGCCGAAGAACGGCGCACCCAGCCCGACCTGCGCAAGCGCATCGCCGCCATCGGCCGCCGCAACATCGGCCAGCCGTACAAGCTGAACTTGCTGGGTGAATTTCCTTACGAGGCACACGACACGCTGCCCATGTACAGCCTGGAAGCCAGCGACTGCCTGGTGTTCGCCGAGCACACGTACGCGATGGCGCTCAGCGCCTCATGGGAAGAATTCTTCTGGACGCTGCAGCGCATCCGCTACAAGGATGGCGTGATCGGCGTCGCCAGCCGCAACCACTATATGGAAGTGGACTGGAACATCAACAACCGCTGGCTGCTGACCGACACCAGCGATGGCGCCAGCTACGCCATGCGCGTCGACCGCGCCCAGTTCCTGAAAAGCCAGCACCACGTGCAGCGCGACATCCCGGTGCAGGATACGGTGGAGGCATACCTGCCTGTCGAGCGCGCAATGCAGGAATTCGGCGCGCTGGGCGAAGGCGATTTGGTGGAGGTGGTGTCGCAACGCAAGGGCCAGGCCATGGTGACGCACGTCGGCCTGGTCGTGCTGGATGCCCAGGGCCAGCGCCGCTTCCTGCACTCCTCGGCGCCGGCTGTGCGCGAAGAGCCCTTCGAAGCCTTCATCGCCCGCACGCAGGCGCGGGCCAATAACGGACTACTGGGCTTTAAATTCCTGCGCCTGAACGAGCACATCAAGGTGCCGCCCGCAGCACCGCAACCCCGCCCCGGCGAATAAAAAAGGGGACGTACCCCTTTAAAAGACGGAAAAAAAGGGACGTACCCTTCTTTAAAAAGGGTACGTCCCCATTTTTTATTGCAGCGAAAGAGGATTACTCTTTGGCGGCAGCGGCTTCAGCAGCAACAGCGCCGGCTGGCACGGATGCGGTGGCGATGGTGGCATCGGAACCGTGGGTCACGATGGTCACGCCTTTTGGCAGCTTCAGCTGGGAAGCGTGGATCGACTGGCCAACGTCCATAGCGGACAGGTCAACGGTCAGGAACTCTGGCAGGTCAGCTGGCAGGCAGGAGATTTCGATCTCGTTGGCCACGTGGCTGATGGTTGCGGAGTGCAGTTTCACAGCTGGGGAAACTTCAGCGTTTTCGAAGTGCAGGGCAACTTTCACGTGCAGTGGCTTGTTGGCGTCAACGCGCTGGAAGTCAGCGTGCAGAACCAGTTGCTTGAACGCGTGCATCTGGAAGTCACGCAGCAGCACTTTCTGTACCGAACCGTCGATTTCCATGTCCAGGATGGACGAGTGGAAAGCTTCTTTTTTCAGCGCGTGGAACAGTGCGTTGTGGTCCAGGGCGATGGTCACAGGGGCTTCGGTGCCACCATAGATGATGCCAGGGGTCTGGCCGGAATTACGCAGGCGGCGGCTCGCACCCGTACCTTGCAGATCACGTTTGAATGCTACAACTTTCATGGAGTACTCCAAAAAATAAAACAAGGCTCGCGCCTTGTTGATAAACGAAGTGCCCCGCGACCAGGGCACTTCAACAAATCGGCCGCAGCTTGCGCCACGGCCGGAAAAACTGTTAGTCGACGAACAGGGAGATCACGGAATCGCCCTTGATGATGCGCTTGAAGGTCTCTGCCAGCAGCGGTGCGCAGGTCAGTTGACGGATCTTGCCGCATGCCTTGGCCGCTTCGGACAGCGGGATGGTGTCGGTCACCACCAGCTCGTCCAGCGAAGAGCCGGATATGCGTTCAATTGCCGGACCGGACAGCACAGCGTGGGTGCAGTAAGCGACCACTTTCTTGGCGCCGCGCTCTTTCAGCACTTCTGCAGCCTTGACCAGGGTGCCTGCGGTGTCGACCATGTCATCCATGATCACGCAGTTACGGCCTTCAACGTCACCAATGATGTTCATCACTTCGGACACGTTGGCTTTTGGACGGCGCTTGTCGATGATTGCCAGGTCGCAGTTCAGGCGCTTGGCCAGTGCACGGGCACGTACCACGCCGCCGACGTCCGGGGACACCACCAGCAGGTTTTCCTCAGCCTTCTTCTGCAGGTCGCCCAGCAGGATTGGCGAAGCGTAAATATTGTCAACCGGGATATCGAAGAAGCCCTGGATCTGGTCCGCGTGCAGATCCATGATCAGGACGCGCTCGACGCCGGCGCTTTCCAGCATATTGGCCACGACTTTTGCCGAAATGGCCACGCGGGCGGAACGCGGACGGCGATCCTGGCGGGCATAGCCAAAGTAAGGAATTGCAGCGGTGATACGGCCGGCGGACGCACGTTTCAAGGCATCGACCATCAGGATCAGTTCCATCAGGCTGTCATTGGTTGGCGCGCAGGTCGATTGCAGCACGAACACGTCTTTACCGCGGACGTTTTCGTTGATTTCGACCATGACTTCGCCATCCGAGAATTTGGAGACGACTGCTTTGCCGAGCGGGATGCCGAGATTTTTTGCGACCCCTTCTGCTAAGGCTGGATTAGCGTTGCCGGTAAAAACCATCAGGTTTTCGTAAGCCATTGGGAGTCCCGAGAGGTAGTGTTGAATTCTTTGAGGCACTCCTGCGATGCAGGAGTATTTGTCTTAACCCTGGCTGGAGACTGCTGCCTCGACAGGCCCAGGGAAAACGGTGGCAGGGGAACAAGGATTCGAACCTTGGTATGCCGGAATCAAAATCCGGTGCCTTAACCAGCTTGGCGATTCCCCTACTCTTAACTGACTGTCTTCCGTCAGTAGGCCGACATTATATAGCCTATTTCACGAAAAACCAAATCTTTTTACGCTTCACAACTTTGCGATGATCGGATGCTGTTTCAGCGCCTTCGCCTTCCATCCGGTCCAGGCGGCTGGCACTTTCGCAAGCACCGCATCGGCCTGTTCTTCGCTATGGAGGGCGACGAACACACAAGCTCCGGAGCCAGTCATCCTGGCATCACCGAAAACGCCCAGCCATTCTACCGCTTCTGCTACTTGCGGGAATAAGCGGCACGCCACTTGTTGCAAATCGTTCTTCCCGAACTGCCGCAGATCTTGTCGATTTGCATGGTAGCTGGAAAAGTCCGACATCTTAACGGGCGGCGTATTCCTTGTCAAATGCTCGGAGGTAAAAATCTGCGCCGTCGGGCAGGCCACGCCGGGCTCGATAACAACATACCAACAGTCCGGAGCTTCCACCGGCTGCAAGTCTTCGCCCACGCCTTCCGCAAAACCGGTTTCGCCGAAGATAAAGAAAGGCACGTCGGCGCCCAGCGGCAGGGCCAGGGCCATCAGTTCTGCGCGCGTCAGTCCAGCGCCCCACAGCTTGTTCAGGGCCATGAAGGTGGTGGCCGCGTCGGACGAGCCGCCGCCCAGGCCTCCGCCCATCGGCAGGATCTTGTCGACGGTGATATTGGCGCCTGGCGGCATCATGCCGGTCCGGCGCAGCACTTCAGCCTGCAGCATGCGGGCGGCGCGGATCACCAGGTCTTGCTCGGCCGGCACGCCTTCGATATCGTTGGTGCGGTGCAGTTCCTTGTCATCGCGCAGCGAGAAGTGCAGCGTGTCGCTGCGGTCGATGATCTGGAATACCGATTGCAGAAGGTGGTAGCCGTCGGCGCGGCGGCCGTTCACGTGCAGGAACAGGTTCAGCTTGGCCGGGGCCGGGCAATTCAACAGGCTTTTCATTATTCTTCGTTAATTACAATCCGCAGCGACATTTGCTGCACGTCGCCACCGCCGGGGTGTTCGGCATCGATGCGTTTCGGGCGCGGCGGCGAACTGCCCTCTTGCCAATCGACGTATTGCAGGTGCCAGCCTTCGCGCGTGATGACTTCGTTATTGCCTGGGCTCGCCGCCCACGATTTGCCATCGGCGGCCGTGGCATGGCCTTGCAGCCAGCCGCGCAGGCCAGATACCGGCAGCGACCAGCCAAGGGCGCGCGCGCTCAGGGCGTCGATGCTGGGGGCGGTCAGCGGTGGCTTGTTGCCGCCCTCGCGCAGGACAGCGCCCTGCGGGGTGACTTCAATCATGGCGACAATGTTGCCGAAGTGCGTAGAGAGCGCCACATCGGTACGCTGCGCATCCTGCTTCCAGACGTAATTGACGGTGGCCGATTCCTGCTTGCCATCCTTGAGATAGCGGACGTTCAGGCGGCCGGTCAGCGACAGGGTGTCCTGGTAGGGGGCAACAGCAGCGGTGGATGGCGGCGTAGCGGGCATAGTGGCGCAGCCGCACAGGATGGCGGCCGCGCCGACGATGGCGGCGAGTGGTTTAAAGCTCATTAAATTCCAGCGTTGAGGCGCGCCAGCGTGCTGCGCAGCGCGTCGTTTTTAGGATCCTTGGCGCGCGCTTCGCGCCACAATTTTGCGGCGCCGGCCTTGTCGCCCTGGGTCCACAAGACTTCGCCCAGGTGCACGGCGATTTCAGCATCGCCGCGCAGCGCGTATGCCTGGCGCAGCGATTGCTCGGCTTCTTTCAGCTTACCCATGCGGAACAGGACCCAGCCCATGCTGTCCATGATGTAAGGGTCGCCTGGCGCCATCTTCAAGGCCTTGTCGATCAGCTCGAACGCTTCATCCAGGCGGACGTTGCGGTCGGCCAGCGAGTAGCCCAGCGCATTATAGGCATGGTGGTTGTCGGGCACCGATTCGATCACCTTGCGCAGCGCCGTCTCCATATCGTCGACCTTGCCCAGCTTTTCGGCGGCGAGCGCGTAGTCATACATCAGGTCCGGGCTGTTCGGGAAGCGCAATACGCCGTCCTGCAGGGTCTTGAAGGCTTCAATTGCGCGGCCGGCATCGCGCAGCAACTGGCCTTCTGTCTGCAGGATTTGCACTTGCTCGGCCTGGTCGGCCGGGGTGATGTCTTTCAGCTGGGCGCGGGCGCCTTCGATATCGCCTTTGGCCGCAGTGACATGGGCACGCTTCAGGCGCGCGGCCAACTGGGTGCGCGCATCATCGCCTTCGATCTTGTCCAGCCAGGCCAGGGCGCCGTCGTAATCGCCTTTTTCTTCTGCGATCTGGGCCAGCAGCATCAGGGCCTTGCTGGGGTCGCGCTCAGGATCGGGCTGGCTTTCCAGCACCTGGATGTAATGCTTGAAATAGTCTTCCGCCGCCTTGGTATCCTGGCCTTGCAGGGACATGATGCCCATCGCGTACAGCGTGCCCGGATTGCCAGGCTGGTCTTTGAGCAGGATCAGGAATTGCTCGCGCGCCTGGTCAAACTGCTTTTGCTCCACCAGCAGGCGCGCGTAGGCCGAACGTACTTCGCGCGCTGCCGGGTGTTTCTGCAGGAAGCCGGAGAACAGCTTTTGCGTCGCATCCAGGTCGCCCTGCATCTGGCCAAGGGTCAGGGTCGCCAGTTCGGAGTCCGGCTTGATCGCCACGGCTTTGCTCGCCTCGGCGCGAGCGCGTTCGGCGTCGCCGGCGGCATTGGCGCCCTGCGCCAGCACCAGGTGCGATTCCTGGGTAGCCAGGTAAGGCTGCAGCACGCGATCCATCAGCGCGAACGCGGCCGCCTTGTCCTTGGCACGCTGCAGGAACTGCTGCATCTGGAACATCAGCAGCGGACGGCCATTGACCGGCGCCGCTTTCAGGCGCTGCGCGAACAGCGCTTCCGCTTCGCTCAGGTCGTCGCCCAGCACCGCAAAGCCGAGGAAGTATTGCGCCGCTTCGTCGGACTCCGGCGCCAGCTCGCGCCACAGGCGGATCGCCGCCAGCGCTTCATTCACCTGCTTGGCCGACAGCGCCATTTCCGAAGCGCGGCGCGCCAGGCGCGGATCGCGCGTCTGCTGCGCCAGCACCATCATCGTCACGTAAGCGCTTTGCCACTGGCCGCGCTTGAAATCGAGTTCGGCCTTGGTGAGCTTGTAGAACAAATCGCTGGTCAGTTCGACGCTGGGCAGCTTTTCATCAAGCGGCGCGGCCTTGGCGATCGCTTCAGCGGCCGGCGTCGGCGCGGGAACGGCGGGAGCCGCTGGAGCAGGCTCCTTGGGCACGACTGCACAGCCGGATACGATGGCCGACAGGGTTACAATGGCGAATGCGTTTTTCAAAGGAAGATCCTGCAAATCGGGCTCAAGACTTGATTCTACGCCAACCAGTAGAAAACTACCCTTATGCCTGACTTATGCCTGAATTACCAGAAGTAGAGGTCACCCGCCGCGGTGTCGCGCCCCATATTGAAGGCCGTATTGTGCGCGACGTCGTGCTGCGGCGCGAAGGCTTGCGCTGGCCTTTCCCGGAGGACTTGCCGGCCCTGCTGGCGGGCCGCCGCGTCAATGCGACCGACCGCCGCGGCAAATACCTGCTGCTGCAATTCGACCATGGCACGTTGATCATCCACCTGGGCATGAGCGGCCACTTGCGCGTGCTGCCGACCGGCATCCCACCGGAAAAACATGATCATTTCGACATGATGGTGGAAGGCGCCGACGGTAAGCACGTGCTGCGCCTGACCGACCCGCGCCGCTTCGGTGCGGTGCTCTGGCATTCCGCGCAGGATGGCGAACTGGAAGAACATATGCTGCTGCGCGGCCTGGGCGTGGAACCGCTGGGGCCGGCCTTTACCGGTCAATTATTGTTCGAACAGACACGCACGCGCAGCGCGGCGATCAAGCAAGTGCTGATGGCTGGCGATATTGTGGTCGGCGTGGGCAATATCTACTGTTCTGAAAGCCTGTTTCGCGCCGGGATCAACCCCAAAACAGCCGCCAACCGCATCAGCGCTGCCCGCTACGACCGGCTGGCCCAGGCCATCCGCGACGTGCTGGCCGAGGCAATTGTGCAAGGAGGCAGCACTTTGCGCGATTTTATCGGGGTAAATGGGCAATCAGGGTATTTCCAACAGACATATTTCGTCTATGATCGTGCTGGTGTCCCCTGCCGTTGTTGCGGCGCGCCTGTGCGCCAGATCAAGCAGGGACAGCGATCCACTTTTTATTGTGTAAATTGCCAGAAATAACGAGAGCAGAATGGTAAGGGACCTCGAACAATACAGCCAATGGCGCCAAGGCGTCATGAGCGCCGTCGCAAACTACCGTGACTGGGTCGTGCAGGCCGACCTGGCCGACGCGGCGACCGAACAGCGCCTGGCGCGCACACTGTCCAAACTGGGCGACGACAAATTGTCGGTGGCCTTCGTGGCGGAATTCTCGCGCGGTAAATCCGAGCTGATCAACTCCATCTTCTTCGCGGACTTTGGACAGCGCATCCTGCCGTCAGCCGCCGGCCGCACCACCATGTGCCCGACGGAGCTGATGTACGATCCCGCCTATCCGGCCTGCATCCGCCTGCTGCCGATCGAGACGCGCGCCGAAAACCTGTCGACCAGCGATTACCGCGACGACCCGCATGCCTGGCACGTGCTGCAGCTGAACCTCGATTCGCCGGAGCAGATGCAGGAAACCTTCAAGCAGGTCAGCCTGACCCGCCATGTGCCGGTGGAAGAAGCCAAGCGCTACGGCCTGTACGACGAGAACGATCCGGACATGAGCGCCACGCTGGATAACGACGGCCTGGTCGAAATTTCGCAATGGCGCCACGCCATCATCAACTTCCCGCACCCGCTGCTGAAGCAAGGCCTGGTGATCCTCGATACCCCTGGCCTGAACGCCATCGGTACCGAGCCGGAACTGACGCTGAACCTGATCCCGCACGCGCACGCGGTGCTGTTCATCCTGGCCGCCGATACCGGCGTGACTAAGAGCGACATTGAAGTGTGGCGCACCCATATAGGCAACGGTGCCGGCCGCATGGTGGTGCTGAACAAGATCGACTCGATGTGGGACCCGCTGAAAACCGAAGAGGAAATCGAAGCGGAGATCTCGCGCCAGCGCGAACACGCGGCGCATATGCTGGGCCTCGATTCGCGCCAGGTATTCCCGGTCTCGGCGCAAAAGGCGCTGGTGGGCAAGATCACCGGCGACCATGAGCTGGTGCACAAGAGCCGCATGAAGCAGCTCGAAAGCGCCCTGTTCAACGAAATGATCCCGGCCCGCAAGGACATCATCCGCCGCCGCCTGGGCGACGAGCTGCAAACCCTGAGCGGCGCACAGTACGCTGCGCTGTCGGCCAAGACGCGCGGCATCGTCGAACAATTGCTGGAGCTGAAAGGCTTGCGCGGCAAGAACCAGACCGTGATCGCGCATATGGCGCGCCGCGTCGAAGCCGAGAAGAAGGAATTCGACGAGAGCCTGTTCAAACTGCAGGCGACGCGCGCAGTATTCACGCGACTGTCCACCGAGCTGTATTCCAGCCTGGGCATGGACGTGCTGCGCGATAGCCTGGTCAAGGCGCGCGCCGGCATGCAGTCGAGCCGTTTCACCACCGGCCTGCGCGATTCGATCAAGGAGTACTTCGACAGCATCCACGCCAACCTGGATGAATCGCAGAGCAAAGTCGAAGAGATCCGCAGCATGATGGAAACCATGTACAAGAAGTTCTCGGCGGAGCACGGCCTGTCGCTCGCCTTGCCGATGGCGTTCTCGCTGGCCAAGTACCGCGACGAGATCAACGAAGCACACGGCATCTACGAAAAGCAGTTCGGCACCGCAGTCATGCTGACCACCTCGCGCGTAGTGCTGATGGAGCGCTTCTTTGACTCCGTGGCATCTTCCGTGAAGCGCTGCTTCAAGGCTGCCAATGCCGATGCCGATGCGTGGCTGAAGGTGATCATGGCGCCGCTTGAGGCCCAGATCCGCCAGCACAAGGAGCAGCTGAAGCATCGCCAGGCTTCCATCGCACGCATCCACGATGCGACCGATACGCTGGAGCAGAAGATCGAAGCTTTCGAAGCTACCCAGGCGGAACTGGAAGCGCAGAAGGCCAAGCTGGCAGCACTGGCGGCAGCCATCAACGACGCCATCGCGGCCGAACCTGTGGTGCTGGAGGCAGCGGCGTAATTGCAGTACGAAGATCCAAGCTTTGCCGCCACGCTGGTCGCGTGGCAAAAGGAACATGGCCGCCACGACCTGCCGTGGCAGAACACCCGCGATGCCTACCTGGTGTGGCTGTCCGAAATCATGCTGCAGCAGACGCAGGTTTCGGCAGTCCTGGGTTATTACGCGCGCTTCCTTGAACGCTTCCCCACCCTGGCCTCGCTCGCCGCCGCTCCCGTCGAAGACGTGATGGCGCAGTGGGCCGGCCTGGGCTACTACACCCGTGCGCGCAACCTGCATAAGTGTGCGCAGCGCGTGGTGGCGGAATACGGTGGCGCCTTCCCTTCCGATCCGGTCTTGCTGGCCGATCTGCCGGGCATCGGCCGTTCCACGGCGGCCGCCATTGCCGCCTTCTCCGCCGGCCGCCGCGCGGCCATCATGGACGGCAATGTGAAGCGCGTGTTTGCGCGGGTTTTTGGCATCGATACTTTCCCCGGCGAGCGCAAGACCGAGGAAGCCATGTGGGCGCGCGCAGAAGCGCTGGCGCCGGCTTCCGGCATCGAGGCCTACACGCAAGGCCTGATGGACATGGGCGCCACGCTGTGCACGCGCAGCAGCCCTTCCTGCGAACGCTGCCCGATGGCGCCGCGCTGCGTCGCCTTCGCCACCGGCCGCACCGCCGAACTCCCCGTGCGCAAGCCAAAGAAAGCCACACCGGAAAAAGTGGCGCACATGCTTTTGATCGTGGACCGCGGACAGGTCCTGCTGGAACAGCGGCCTGCGACAGGCATCTGGGGCGGCCTGTTGTCCCTGCCCGAGCTGGCCGGCCACGCCGCCCAGGCCGACGTGCCTGAGGATTCAGCCGTGTCTGCCGCCGTGCAGTGCTTCGGCACGATGGAATCGCTGGAACGACTGCTGCCGGTCGTGCACGTCTTCACCCACTATAAGCTGCACATCCACCCGTTGCTGGTCACACTCTCAGCCCGCGCCGCGCTGGCCGGCGAAAGCCGCTTTACCTGGCTCGACGCCGCCGCCATCCCCGACGCCGCCCTGCCCGCCCCGATCAAGAAACTCCTGCTAGAGCTGCTCGGCGAGCGCAGCCAGGGGCGCATGTTCTAAGCGGACTCAAGTGATAAACAGTTTCGCGATACTCAATGCAGTGCCGATCACGCTGACAATGCTGGCCGCCATCGCGCCAATCACCCATTTGATCAGGCGCGTCTCCATACGCGCCATCTGAGTTTCCAGACGAGCAATGTCTTCCTTGGTGGCGTAGTTGGAAAGGATGAGGGCGACATTTTGCTCTAACGTAGCAAGGCGCCGTTCAAACTCCTGTCGCGTGATTTCCTGATCGTCCACCATAGCGCCTCCCAGGTCTCATCATGGGCCATGCACGCCAGGCTTTCAAGCAAGCCCAAGCGCGGCCGCGCTTGAGGCGGCGCAAACTTAGTGCATGCGGCGGGTAAAGAGGCTGCTCAGTGGGCGGCCGAGGAACAGCAACATGAAGGCGAAGTTGGCGGCCCCGGGGATCAAGCCGGCCAGCACGACCGTCAAGCCCGCGATGGCGATCAGGATACCCTGGCGGATACACACGCCGGCGTATATGGCCTTCTCCATCGGATGCGAGCAAAGTTCCGGGTGGCGATAGATACGCGTGGCGACCAGGACCGAGCCGACGGCCATCAAGGTCATCACCACGGCGTACACGGCTTGCGCCAGCTGCGAAAGGAAGCGGCCGTTCACGGCGGAGGCGAACGGCAGCAGGCTGGCGCCCGCCAGCATCAGGATCGTGTAGCACAGCAAAGGACCATCGACGTGGCGCACGTAGCTATACAGGCGGTGGTTGCCGACCCAGAAAATGGCCAGCACCAGGAAGCTGATCAGCCATGAGCAGAAAGTCGGCGTCAGTTCGCCCAGTACGTGCAGCAGTTCGGCGCTGCTCGTCGCCTGCACATGTTCCGGCAGCTTGAGTTCAATCACCAGCAAGGTCATGGCGACGGCAAAGATGCCGTCGACCAGGGCTTCGATACGGTGCTTGCTGAGCTGCGGGCCGAGGGCGGAGGCAGGGGCGTTGGCGGTAGTGTCGGTCATGATTCTTCTGGCAAGTTTGCGCTTGCCAGAAGATTAACCTGCCCTGCGGCGCGATGCAAGGCTAGAGATTTTCCAGCGAATAGATGCGGCGGTGCTCGGCGATCGCATAGCGGTCGGTCATGCCGGCGATGTAGTCGGCCACGCGGCGCGCCTGCCCGGTCTCGTCGCCGCGTTCGGTGCGGTAGTCGGGCGGCAGCAGCGATGGGTCGGCGGCGAAGGCTTCGTACAGCTCGCGCACCATGCGGCTGGCCTTCAGGCGCATGCGGTTTACCTTGTAGTGGCGGTAAAGGTTCTCGTGCAGGAAGCGCTTGAGCTCCGTGGCGTCCTTGCGCATCTGGTCGGAGAAGCGGATCAGCGGCGGCGCGGCGCGTACGTCGTCCATGCCTTGCGGATCGTGTGCGGCGATGCGCTCTTGCGAGGTGACGATCAGATTGTCGGCCAGGGCGGTGATCAGGCGGCGCAGGGTTTCATAGATGGCACGGCGCCCGGCCAGGCCAGGATGCGCAGCCTGCACTTCACGCCACAGGCGGCCGAAGAATTCCACTTCCTCCAGCTGCGCGATGGTGATCAGCCCCGAACGCAAGCCATCGTCGATATCGTGGCTGTTGTAGGCGATTTCGTCGGCCAGGTTGGTCAGCTGCGCTTCCAGCGAGGGCTGGGTTTTGTCGAGGAAGCGCTGCGCCACGTCGCCAAGCAGGCGCGCATTGTTGACGGAGCAGTGCTTCAGGATGCCTTCGCGCGTTTCGAACATCAGGTTCAGGCCATCGAAGGCGCCGTACTGTTCTTCCAGCACGTCCACCACCCGCAGGCTTTGCAGGTTATGTTCAAAGCCGCCGTGGTCCTTCATGCATTCGTGCAGCACGTCCTGCCCCACATGGCCGAAAGGCGTGTGACCCAGGTCGTGCGCCAGGGCGATCGCTTCCACCAGGTCTTCGTTCAGGCGCAGGTTGCGTGCCAGAGAACGGCCGATCTGGGCCACTTCCAGGCTGTGCGTGAGGCGGGTACGGAACAGGTCCCCCTCGTGATTGAGGAAAACCTGGGTCTTGTATTCGAGTCGGCGGAAAGCCGTGGAATGGATGATGCGGTCGCGGTCGCGCTGGAACTGCGAGCGCGATGCATGGGGCGTTTCAGGGAAGCGGCGTCCGCGCCCCTTGTCAGATTGTGCTGCGTAGGGGGCGAGCGTCTCTTCCATATTACTCCGTGCAGGCGGCCAGGGTTTGCAACAGCAGGTCTTGCGGGGCCGTGGTGATGCGGGCTTTGCCCAGCGGTTCGAGCAGGATGAATTTGATCGCGCCGCCTTCGTTTTTCTTGTCCACCTCCATCAATTCCAGCCAGCGATCGGCGCCAAGGTCCGGCGCCACAACCGGCAGGCCGGCTGCAGCCACCAGGCCGCGAATGCGTTCCACCGTGCCTTGATCGATGAAGCCCAGGCGCTGGGACAAATCAGCCGCCATTACCATGCCGCAGCCGACTGCTTCACCGTGCAGCCAGGCGCCATAGCCCATGCCCGCCTCGATGGCATGGCCAAAGGTGTGGCCGAAGTTCAGGATCGCGCGCAGGCCGCCCTCGCGTTCATCCTGTCGCACCACGTCGGCCTTGATCTCGCAGGATCGGGCGATGGCATAGGCCAGGGCGCCCTTGTCGCGCGCCATCAGCAGGCCAATGTTTTCTTCAATCCATTCGAAGAAAGGTACGTCGATGATGCAGCCGTACTTGATCACTTCCGCCAGGCCGGCCGACAGCTCGCGCTCGGGCAGCGTTTCCAGCGTGGTGGTATCGGCGATCACCGCCTTTGGCTGGTAGAAGGCGCCGATCATGTTCTTGCCCAGCGGGTGGTTGATGCCGGTCTTGCCGCCCACCGAGGAATCGACCTGGGACAGCAAGGTGGTCGGCACCTGAACGAAATCCACGCCGCGCATATAGGAAGCGGCCGCGTAGCCGGTCATATCGCCGATCACGCCGCCGCCCAGGGCCACCAGGGTGGTCTTGCGGTCGGCCCTGTTGGCCAGCAGGGCGTCGAACACCTTCATCAGGGATTCCCAGTGCTTGAATTCCTCGCCGTCAGGCAGCACTACTTCGATCACTTCCTTGCCGGCGGCCGCCAGCGGGGCGCGCACGCGCTCCATGTACAGCGGCGCCACGGTCTCGTTGGAGACGATGGCGACTTTCTTGCCGCCCACGTATTTGGCCAGCAGGCTGGCGTCGTCCAGCAGCGAAGGGCCGATGGCGATAGGGTAGCTGCGCTCGTCCAGGTCGACGTTGAGCAGGATATTCGTTTGTTCGTTCATGGCGGGTTGTGCCTGTGTCAGGCAATTGGGAGCGGCCTGGCAGGCCAGCGCATCCAGCTGGTTGATGATGTTCTGGACCATCGATTGTACGTTGGGACGGCCGGTGTCGACGACCAGGTGGGCCATCTCCATGTACAGCGGTTCGCGCTGCTCCAGCAGTTCTTCCAGTTTCTTGCGGGGGTCGGCCGTCTGCAACAGGGGCCGGTTCTTGTCGTGCGCCGTACGGGCCAGGATCGAATTGATCGAAGCACGCAGGTAGATGACGGTGCCGCGCTCTTTGAGAAGGGCGCGGCTGTCTGCATTGAGGATGGCGCCGCCGCCGGTGGCCAGCACGATGCCTTGCTGGCCGGTCAGGTCGCGGATGACCTCCGCTTCCCGGCGGCGGAACGCTGGTTCGCCTTCGATTTCAAAAATCCACGGGATCGAGGCGCCCGTGCGGCTTTCGATTTCATGGTCCGAATCGATAAACCGCAAGCCCAGCTTGCGGGCGAGCTGGCGACCAATGGTCGTCTTGCCCGCCCCCATCAACCCTACTAAGTAAACATTATGCATCCACGCATAATAGCTTAATTCGGGTTCTTGCAGTCCAGCAGCGAATAGTTGCCAGTCACGGTGCCATTTCCCACCTGGTTACCCAGGCCGAAAACGCTGGTGAGGCCCGGCGGACTAATCTTGGCATCATTGTAGTCGGTCGAGGCGCCAGGCAGGCTCGGGATGTAGGCCACATAGACAGCCTCCGAACCGGAGACGGCGCCGCGGATGGTCAAGTCGACGCCCAGCCACAGCGCGCGGTCGCGCGGATAGGTCATGGTCACGACGGCCGCACCGGTAGCATCGGTGGTCACGTTGGACGTCACGCTGATAGGAATCAGCGGATCGAGCCTGCCGTTGCCGTTGAAGTCCTCGCCGGTGTCCAGCTGGCCATTGTTATTGGTGTCTTCGTTCGGGCATGGATACGGCAGGGACTGGGTGCTCGTCTGTCTTGGCAGCTGCCAAGGACCGTCGGTGCCAGGGAAGACCAGCTGGCCCTTGCGGTAGTGGCGTGGCAACACGCTGGCCGTAATGTTCACGCCAGATACGGCATTGCCGCTGGCGTCGGTCACCAGCACGACATAATCCTTGGTGTAGGACGTGTTGGTCGGGGTGCCCACATCGCGGCCGGTACCGGCCGAAATGAACAGCGACTTCTTCGAGACCGTCAGCATGGTGGTGTTCGAGGTGATCACGGCGCTCGTCACAGAGTCCAGCACCTCGGCCTTGATGGTGACACCGTTCAGGGCGGTGGACGAGGTGCCGGCAATGTAGTTCACGCTCGCGGCGCCATCGCTGCCCGTCAGGATCACGGACGGCTGGGTCAGCGAACCGCCGCTGGCGTCGCTAACGATGCTGAAACTCACCTTGGCGCTCTTGACCAGGTTGTTGGACGCAGTCCCATCGCGCACGACGGCGCGAACGGTGGCCTGCTGGGTGGTGCTGCCGTTGATGTTGGCGCCCACCACGGCTGGATCAGCCTGCAAGGTCACCACAGCGCTCGGCAGCAGGCGCGCCACGAACTCCATCGAGCCCTGGCTGGTACCACCGCTGGCGCTGGCAGTCAGCGTGGCAACGCCTGGGCTGACCGCCGTCACGTAGAAGGTCGCATCGCCCAATCCGTCAAAGGTCTGCACACCCGTCAGGCTGCACGCATTGTCGGTGTAGACACTGCCGAGAGAACTGTTGAGCGTAACGTTGCCGGTGCTCGGAGCGCCACCAACGTCGCTGTGTACTTTTACCGAAACACAGGTGTTGATAAAGGCAGACGGTTGGCTGCTCACAACGGTGAAGTTGGAAGCACTGACATGCACACTGGTCGAACCGGTCTCGCCCATGGCGCGCACCACGATCACGTCATCGCCGGTGCTGTTGGCAGGCACGGAAGCGGCCTTGTAGACCAGGGTCAACTGGCCAGCCGCATCGGTGACGGCGGCGCCGCCGTTTTTGACGGTCAGGCTGTTGGCGACGTTGGAAGCAAAGGTTACCGGCTTTCCGGCCAGCGATTTGCCTGCCGAATCGGTCACCTTGACGCTGACATCGCTTGCGATATTGACGTTGACCGTCGCGTTTGCGCTCACCTTGACGGTGCTGCCGACCACGTTCACGGTGGTGGTGACCGGAGTCACGCCATCAATGCTGCCGGTGATCTTGATCGGACGCGAGGTCGCATCGCCGCCGGTGGACAGCTTGGCGGTTACCTTGCCCTTGTCGTCGGTGACGCTGGAGTTGCTGGCCAGGGTGCCGCTGTCGGTCGACAGGGTCACCTTGACGCCAGGCTGGATCGCGTTATTGGAATCGCGCACCAGTGCCGTGACGTTCACTTCCGAACCCGCGGCGCCGGACGAGGCCAGGGTGCTGGAATCGGTGGTCAGCGTCAGCGTCTGGGTGGCCTGCACCACTTTCACCGTAACGGCGGCCGAGGTCACGCCACTGGCGCTGGCCGTCACATTGATGTCGCGCAGGCTCGAGTCGCCGCCGGTGCTGAGTTTGGCGGTCACGATGCCGCTGGCATCGGATACGCCGCTGATGGTGCCCACGGAGCCGGAGCTGGCGGCGAAGGTCACGGTGGCGCCGGCCATGGCGGTGTTGCTGGCATCCTTGACCAGGGCAGTCAGCGTCACTTCGGTACCGGATTGCCCGGAGGAAGCGAGCACGCCGGCGCTGGAAGTGAGCACTACGCTGCTGACTTTCGGCGCGTTCGGGTTAGGATTGTTGGGGGTCGCGCCTGGCGAGCCGCCGCCGCCGCCGCAGGCGGCCAGCAGGCTGGCACAGGCAAAAGCGCCCACCCAGCCTGACAGTTTTCGGAAAACTACGTTTGTCATTTCTCTTACCCTTTTTCTGGTGACTCTGGAACTTCGTCTCAACGCGCGGTCAGGCGGTCGGTAACGATCTTTGGCGTAATGAAGACCAGCAGTTCGGTCTTGTCATTGGTACGCGAATTGGTTTTGAACAGGTAGCCCAACACAGGCACATCACCCAGCAGCGGCACCTTGGAGGTGGTGTTGCGCTCGGTCTGTTGGTAGATACCGCCCAGCACCACGGTGCCGCCGTTTTCCACCATCACCTGGGTCTTCACGTGCTTGTTGTCGATCGCAAAACCGGCACGCGTTTCCTGACCCACGGAATCCTTGGTCACATCTACATCGAGAACGACATTACCGTCCGGGGTAATTTGCGGCATCACTTCCAGCTTCAGGTTGGCCTTACGGAACACGATCGAGGTCGCGCCGGAAGAAGTGGCCACCTGGTATGGCAGTTCCACGCCCTGCTCGATCAGCGCAGGCGCCTTGTCGGCGGTGACCACGCGCGGGCTGGAAATGATCTTGCCGGTGCCGTCGGCTTCCAGGGCGGACAGCTCGAGGTTCAGGAAGCGGTTGGCGGCCGAGTTGAACAGGCTGATCGCCAGGCTGCCCGCCTGGGCGCCATTGATCGAAGCGGCCGGCAGGTTGATGAACTGGGTGTTGTTAAAGGAATCGGGGCCGTTGTCGACACGCAGTACCCCGGTGGCCTGGCCGATACCGCTCTGGTTGCCGCTCACGCCCAGGCGGGTGTTGCCGCCGCCCAGGCCCCAGCCGGCGTCGCCGCCGCGGATGCCGCGCATATCTGCAAAGCCCAGCTTGGCGCCCAGGTTCTTGGTAAAGGTGTCGGAAGCTTCGACGATGCGGGCCTCGATCAGCACCTGCTTGGAGGAGATGTCGGTTTTCTGGATCAGCTTGCGAATTTCCTCGATCTTGGAGGCGATATCGGTCACGAACAGCTGGTTCGAACGCGGCTCGATGATGGCCACGCCGCGCTTGGACAGGACGCGGGTGCTCTTGCCGTCACCGCCGGTGCTGTCGGCAGCGAAGATGTTACGGAACGATTCAGCCTTCAGGTAATTGAGCTGGAAGATTTCGGTCTTGAGCGGCTCCAGGTCGGCGATCTGGGCTTTCTGCTCCATCACCAGTTTTTCCTTGGTCAGCAGCTCTTCCTGCGGTGCGATCCACAGCACGTTGCCGTTCTTGCGCATGTCCAGGCTCTTCGCCTGCAGCACCACGTCCAGCGCCTGGTCCCATGGGACTTCCTTCAGGCGCAGGGTCAGGTTGCCCTGCACGCTGTCGCTGGTGATGATGTTCAGGCCCGAGATGTCGGCAATGGCTTGCAGCGCGGCGCGCACTTCCACGTTCTGGAAGTTGAACGACAGCTTCTCGCCGCGGTAGCCCTGGGTGCCTTGCACCAGCTTGTTCGGGTCTTCTTTGATCGGCTTGACGTCCACCACCAGCTGGGTGTCGCTCTGGTACACGCTTTGTTCCCACAGGCCGTGCGCTTCCACAGTCATGCGCACGTTGTCGCCGTGCGGCACGGTGGTGACGCGGGTCACGGGGGTGCCGAAGTCGGTCACGTCCAGGCGGCGGCGCAGGGTTTCCGGCAGGCTGGTTTTCAGGAAGTCCACCACCACGCCGGTGGCAGTCTGGCGCATGTCCACTGCAACCTGGTTGTTCGGCAGGTCGATCACCACACGGCCTTCACCGTTGGTGCCGCGACGGAAGTCGATGTCACGCAGCATCTGCTTGCCGACCGGCTTGGCCGGCGCCGCGCTTGCCACCGGCAAACCGCGCGCATCGACCGGCTGCGCTACGCCGCCGGAGCCGTCGATGGTCAGGATGATCGCCTTGCCGTCGATGGCGGTGGCGTAATTCAATGCACGCTTGAGGTTAAACACCAGGCGCGAACGGTCGCCGGCCTGCACCACATTCACGCTGGCCAGCTCGCCCAGGTTGATATCCTGGCTGGTCTTGCCGGTGCCGTTGATGGTCTGGCCGAAGTCGAGCGCGATGCGCGACGGGTTGGTGATGGCAAAGCCGATCGGCAGCTTTTGCGGCGCCTCCTTCATCTGGATCTTCACGATCACATTGTTGCCTTGCTGATTGGCCGTGATCGATTCGATCGCGTTGCCTTGCTGTGCCTGCGCAACCGCTGCGCTGCCGGCCAGGGCCAGCACGACGCTGGCCTGGCGGCACAGGCGCTTCAGGGTTCTGATGGCGATCATTTGGAGCTCTCCTTACTTTCCTGCAGTTCCATCTTCGACATGCGCTCGACCCAGTCGCCGGCCGCATCCTGAACAATTTCACGCACCGTGATCGCGTCATCGCTAACCCCGGTGATCAAACCATAATTCTGTCCCACGTACTGTCCCTTCTTGACTTGGTAGACGGTGCGGTCGATCTGCAACAAGCCAAGCACCACATTATTCTTTTCCATGGTGCCGACCATCTTCATGGCATCCAGCGGGAAGCTCTCGAGGAATTCCTTGCGACGGTTCTGGTCCGGCGCCTGCGTGCCGCCGGGGCGATTCTTGGCCAGCTCGGTCAGCAGCTTGCTGGCGTTGAACGGATCCAGCACGTCGCCGGCCGCGTAGGCGAACGGCACGAACGTCTTAGGTTCAGGCAGCGGCTTGACGGTCGGCTTGGTCTGCGCCTCGACGTCCTTCATCCAGCTGCGCACCTGCTGCACGTCGCTCTCGCCGCAGGCGGTCAACAGCAATGCGCAAACGAGGGGGGCTAACTTCTTCATTAATGAGACCCTCCCTTTTCTTTTTTCTTCTTCTCGTTGGCGGCCTTGCGCTGTTCGGCCACTTCTTCCGGATCGAGGTAGCGGAAGGTCTTGGCAGTGGCGTTCAGCTGCAGCGTGCCTGCCGGCAGCTCCTTGCCGTCGCGGCTGCGGGTTTCCAGCGAGATATTGTTCAGCGTGACGATACGCGCCATGCCGGCCAGGTCGCCGGCAAAAGAGCCCAGGTCGTGGTAGCTGCCGTTCACGCGCAGTTCAATCGGCTGCTCAGCGTAATATTCCTTGACGTCGACGCGGCTCGGCTTGAACAGTTCGAAGGACAGGCCGCGGCCGGTGCCGGCATTGTTGATGTCCGACAGCAGGGCTGCCATTTCGGCCTTGCCTGGCAGTTGCTTCTCCATCTGCACCACGTACTTGTCGACCTGTTCTTTCTGGCGTTTGAGTTCGTCCAGGTTGACCGCCTGCCCCACCTTCAGGGTGAACTCATCGCGCAGCTTCTGTTCCGCCGCCGCGCCCTTTTCCAGGTCTTCGTACTGGCCTTGCCAGTAGAGGAAATAGCCGGCCAGCACCGCCAGCGCCGCTACACCCACCGCCACCAGCACGCGCGGCACCACAGGCCACAAGCCTGGGTGCACGCCGTTCAGGTTCCTGAACTGGGCGCTGAGCGTTTCGCCTATATTTTTCAAATCAGTTGCCATGGTTTCGCTCTCAGGACTTGACAGAAGCAGCGCCCTTGGCGCCTGGTTTGGCGCCCGGCTTGCCATCCGGGTTTTCGTCCTTGTCGCGTGGACGTTTGATCATGACCGACAGCTGGAATTCGACGATATGGCGGGCGCTTGCCTTGCTGCCTGCACCGCCACCCATGGTGCCGGCTTTGACTTCCACCAGGTCGGGACGTTCCAGCCACGGCGAATTGCCGGACAGGTTGCGCAACAGTTCGGAGACACGCTCCTGCGACTGCGCCGCGCCGGTCAACGTCACTTTCAGCGCTTCCTGCTTGACGGTCTTCAGGAACACGCCAGGCGGCGTCTGCTTGACCAGTTCATCCATCAGGTACACCGGCTGGTTGCGGTCCGCCTGCAAGTCTTCGACCGCTTGCTGGCGCGCTTTCAGCGCATCGATTTCCTGGCGCAGCGAGGAAATTTCCGCGATCTTCTTGTCCAGGTCCGCGATGGCGCCTTTCAGCACTTCCTGGCGCTTTTCCTGGATGGCCAGTTCGCGCGCGTTGTAGCCGCCTACCATCGCGACGATGGTCACGCCGACCGCCAGGCCGAGGCCCAGCAAGGCGTAAAAGGCGTTCTTGCGCAGCTTGCGCTTTTCCGCCCGGTGCGGAAGAAGGTTAATACGTATCATCAGTCGAACCTCCGCATGGCCAGGCCGCAAGCCACCAGGTATGCCGGCGCGTCGGTGCGCAATGCACTTTCACGCAAGCCGGAAGCCAGCTGCATGCCCTTGAACGGCGAAATCACAGCACTCGAAATACGGGTGCGGCTGGCGATCATTTCCAGCAGGCCAGGCAGCAAGGCGCAGCCGCCGGCCAGGAAGATCTGGTCGATCTTGGTAAACGGCGTCGAGGTGAAGAAGAACTGGATGGCGCGCGTCACTTCCAGCGCCGCGCCTTCCAGCCACGGGGCCAGCACGTCGGACTGGTAGTTCTCCGGCAGGTCGCCGGCTTTCTTGCGCGCTTCGGCTTCTTCAAAAGCCAGGCCGTAGGAACGCACGATATCCTGGGTCAGCGAGTTGCCGCCAAAGGGCTGCTCGCGTTCGTAGATGGTGGCGCCGTCGAGCATCACGGAAATCTGGGTCGACACCGCGCCGATCTGGAACAGTGCGATCACCTGGCCCGCACCGCCGTCCGGCAGCTGCGAGGTGACGCGGTCCAGCGCGGAACGCGCGGCATAGGATTCGATGTCCATCACCGAAGCCTTCAGGCCGGCCGATTCGGCAATCGCCACGCGGTCTTCGACTTTTTCGCGGCGGGCCGCAGCCAGCATCACTTCAATGTCTTCCGTGGAATTGGCGACCGGGCCGATCACGTCGAAGTCCAGGCTCACCTCGTCGAGTGCAAACGGGATGTACTGGGCAGCTTCGGATTCGACCTGCACTTCCAGCTGCCCCTCGGACATACCGGCGGGCAGCACGATTTTTTTCGTAATGACGGAAGCAGGCGGCATGCCCAGCGCGACGTGTTTCGCGCGGGTGCCGCTTTTCTTGACCAGGCGGCGCACCGCCTCGACCACTTGCTCCATATTTTCAATATTGCCGTCGGCGACGGCGCCGCGCGGCAGAGGCTCTGAGGCATAGCGCTCGAGGCGCATGCCGTCCTTGCCCGCGTCGGACAATTCCACCATGCGCACACTCGAGGTGCTGATATCTAGGCCAACCAGCGGGCCCTGGGCACCGCCAAACAGGGCTTTCAGGTCCAATGACATGGATGCACTCCTGACAACTCCATAGACATTTACATATCCAAATTCGTTTAAAAACCCGTGTTTAGACCGCAAACATGAGACAGTACATTAGATGCTAGCAACATTGTCAGCGCAATGTAAAGGTATTTCTCCTGTGCACCATTGCTGTTTTGTGAGAGTTTTGCCACACCTAATGTTGCATTTAATGGCTATCAATTAACTAAGTTGTTTTGTTGCCTACGGTAAATATTTCCGATTATCACGTGCGCTCAGGGCTAAGAGGCCTCATTTATAATGCCTTGCATAAAACCTTCTGAAGCTGGATATGACTGCAAACAACCACGAGACCACGGCGAAGAAGCCGAAGGGTTTCCTGCTGATGGCCCTGATTTCCCTGCTGGGCCTGATCCTCGCCGGCGTGCTGCTGGTGGTGTTCGGCCTGGCCTTGGCCTACCCCAACCTGCCATCGCTCGAAACGATTACCGACTACCGGCCTAAAATGCCGCTGCGCATTTACTCGGCCGACAATGTGCTGATCGGCGAGTTCGGCGAAGAGCGCCGCAACCTGGTGCACAGCAAGGACATCCCCGACGTCATGAAGAAGGCCGTGCTGGCGATTGAAGACAGCAACTTCTATGAGCACGGCGGCGTCGACTACTGGGGCATCCTGCGCGCCGCAGTCCACAACGCGACCGGCGGCGCCCGCCAAGGGGCGTCCACCATTACGCAGCAGGTAGCGCGCAACTTCTTCTTATCGAGCGAGCAGACGTTCAAGCGCAAGGCTTATGAAGCGCTGCTTGCCTGGAAGATCGAGCAGAACCTGACCAAGGACCAGATCCTTGAGGTCTACATGAACCAGATCTACCTGGGGCAGCGGGCCTACGGCTTTTCATCGGCCGCCCAAATCTACTTCGGCAAGAACCTGAAAGACATTAGCGTGGCGGAAGCTGCCATGCTGGCTGGCCTGCCTAAAGCGCCTTCGGCCTACAACCCGGTGGTCAACCCGAAGCGCGCCAAGGTGCGCCAGCAGTACATCCTGCAACGCATGGCCCAGCTTGGGTATATTACGCCCGCCCAGTACGAAGCGGCTAAGAATGAACAGCTAAAAGTGAAAACGGACAGCAGCGCGTTCGGCGTCCATGCCGAATATGTTGCGGAAATGGCGCGCCAGCTGGTCTACGAACAGTTCAAGGAAGAGACTTACACGCGCGGCCTGAATGTCTTTACCACCATCACCAAGGCCGACCAGGACGCCGCCTACCTGGCCCTGCGCGCCGGCGTGATGGAATACGAGAAGCGCCACCCATACCGCGGCCCTGAATCCTACGTCGACCTGCCGTCCAGCAAGTCCGAAGCCGACGACATCATGGAAACCGAGCTGGCCGAACATCCGGACAGCGACAATATCGTCGCTGCCATGGTGCTCAGCGCAGCCGCCGACAAGGTGGTGGCCTCCACCGCCTCCGGCGAGGAAATCACCATCACCGGCGCCGGCCTGGCCATGGGCAAGAGCTGGCTGTCGGATAAGAACCCGCCGAACAAGCGCATCCGCCGTGGCGCCGTGATCCGCGTCATGCAGGAAGGGAAGGACTGGCAGATCACCCAGATGCCGGAAGTGGAATCGGCTTTCATTTCGTCCAGCACCGAAGATGGCGCGATCAAGGCCATGGTGGGCGGCTTCGACTACAACCGCAACAAGTTCAACCACGTGACCCAGGCCTGGCGCCAGCCTGGCTCCTCGTTCAAGCCTTTCATCTATTCGGCTTCGCTCGAGCGCGGCCTGTCGCCAGCGACCATGATCAACGACGCGCCGATCTCCTTCGATGCGGGCCAGACTGGCGGCCAGGCATGGGAACCGAAGAACTATGACGGCAAATATGAGGGCCCGATGACCATGCGCCGCGGCCTGACCAAGTCGAAGAACATGATCTCGATCCGCATCCTGCACCGCATCGGCGCCAAATACGGCCAGGAATACGCCACGCGCTTCGGCTTCGACCCGGAACGCAACCCGCCTTACCTGACGCTGGCCCTGGGCGCCGGTGGCGTGACGCCGATGCAGATGGCGGGCGCTTATTCGGTCTTCGCCAACGGCGGCTACAAGGTCTCGCCTTACCTGATCGCCAAGGTCACCGACGCCAACGGCAAGGTGCTGTCGCAGGCCAATCCGGACAAGGCTGGCGACGAGAAAAACCGCGTGATCGACGAGCGCAATGCCTTCCTGATGGATTCGATGATGAAGGACGTGGTGCGCTTTGGCACCGCAACGCGTGCGCTGTCGCTGAAACGCCCCGATATCGCGGGCAAGACCGGCACCACCAATGATTCGATCGACGCCTGGTTCGCGGGCTACCAGGCCAAGCTGGTGGGCATTGCGTGGATTGGCTTCGACCAGCCAAAAAACCTTGGCAACAAGGAGACCGGCGGCGGCCTGGCCTTGCCGATCTGGATCGGCTACATGGCCAAGGCGCTGAAGAATATTCCGGTTGAGGAACGCCCAATACCGGAAGGCATCATCTCCCAGGATGGGGAGTATTACTATGCGGAGAATCCGCCGGGCGTCGGCATCGACAGCCTGGAAGGCGCGACGCGTGGTACGCCGGCGGAAGAGAAGCAGAAGGACGCGGTCAAGAACGAGCTGTTCTAAACCCGGTAAATCCGGGTTTAAGGCGCCACCACCACCGGCGCCCCGCCCTGCTCCGTCACAATCTCCGACAGCGCCGCGTACAGCTCCGTACCGCGGCGCGTATCAACCCACTTGCCCTCCACCTGGCGATAGTGGAACCCGCCCGAGCGCGCAGCCACCCACAGCTCCTGCATCGGCGCCTGCGAGTTGATAATCACCTTAGACCCATTCTCCACAAACTCGATCTCGAGCACATTGCCGCTGCGGCTGCACTCCACATCCACCATATCCTGCTCGCACAGGCGATCCAGCGATGCTTCGATCGCATCCAGGGTTGCTTCAGCCAGGTCCAAAAATTCCGATTCGGTCATGCTACACTCCAAGATTCCTATCAAGCCTCTATTTTAATCGTGAAGTCCCGAATCGCACTTGCCGTCCTAGCAATGACGGCCCTGCTGGCCGGATGTGGCCAAACCGGCCCCCTGTACCTGCCAAAGCCACCCGCCAAGCCTGTTACAGCGGGCAAACCGGGCGTGGCACCGCCTGAGGCTCCGGTTCCGTCCACACCACCAGCATCCCAACAGTAATTTTATGTCCCACTTCGACTATCAGAATGGCGTACTGCACGCCGAAGGCGTTGCGCTCAACACCATCGCTGAAAACTACGGCACCCCTGCCTACGTTTATTCCAAATCCCAGCTGACCGGCAATTTCGACGCCTACGCCAACGCTTGTGCGGGCCGCGATGCCCTGGTCTGCTATGCGATGAAGGCCAACTCCAACCTCGCCATCCTGGACCTGCTGGCCCGCCGCGGCGCCGGCTTCGACATCGTGTCCGGCGGTGAACTGCTGCGCGTGATCGCCGCCGGCGGCGATCCGAAGAAAGTGATTTTCTCCGGCGTCGGCAAGAGCGTGGAAGAAATGCGCCTGGCCCTGTCGCACGACATCCTGTGCTTCAACGTGGAATCGATTCCCGAACTGCACCGCCTGAACGAAGTGGCAGGCTCCATGGGCAAGAAAGCGCGCGTCTCGCTGCGCGTGAACCCGAATGTCGATCCCAAGACCCACCCCTACATCGCCACCGGCCTGAAGGCCAGCAAATTCGGCGTAGCCTTCGACGATGCACTGGCGACCTACCGCACCGCCGCCGAGCTGCCACACCTGGACGTATCGGGCATCGACTGCCACATCGGCTCCCAGCTTCTGGACGACGCGCCACTGCTGGAGGCGCTCGACAAGCTGATTGAGCTGATCGACGCCCTGGGCGCCGAAGGCATCCACTTGCACCACCTGGACATCGGCGGCGGCCTGGGCATCGACTACGGCGATGGCGCACCGGTACCGGTGGGCGACTACCTCGGCCGCCTGTTCAAGCGCATCGACGCCTGGCGCGCCGAAAAGCACGGCGGCAAGCCAATCAAGGTGATCTTCGAACCGGGCCGCTCCATCGTTGGCAATGCCGGCGTGCTGCTGACGCGCGTGGAATTCATCAAGCACGGCGAAGAGAAGAACTTCTGTATCGTCGACGCCGCCATGAACGACATGGCGCGCCCTGCGATGTACCAGGCGTGGATGGACATGCAGCCGGTGGTGAAAACCCCTTCTGAAGCCCTGATGTTCGACGTGGTAGGCCCGATCTGCGAATCCGGCGACTGGCTGGCGCGCGACCGCGAACTGAACGTCGCGCCGGGCGACCTGCTGGTGATGAAGACCGCCGGCGCCTACGGCATGACCATGGCGTCCAACTACAACACCCGCGGCCGCGCCGTGGAGCTGATCGTCGACGGCGACAAAGTCCACGTCGTCCGCCAGCGCGAAAATCCAGCCGACCTGTTCGCGCTGGAATCAGTCATCAAGTAAGCACCTTCCTGCGCGCCCACCAGGCGCGCATCCCCAGCAGGGCAAGTACGATCACGCCGAACAAAATCGGCTTGTTGAAATCGTGCTTACCTGCACGCATCCACCAGAAGTGCAGGATGCCCAGCGGCGCGATTACGTACACCAGCTTATGCAAAGCTTGCCAGCGCTTGCCGCCCAGGCGGCGCACCATGGCGTTGGTGCTGGTCGCGGCCAAGGGCACCAGCAGCACAAAGGCGGTAAAGCCCACTGTGATGAAGGGCCGCTTGGCGACGTCCTTCAGCATCTCCTGCACATCGAAGAAATGGTCAAACCACAGGAAAGTGGTGAAGTGCAGCAGCGCGTAAAAGAAGGCATAAAGGCCCATCATGCGGCGCAGCTTGAGCAGCCAGTTCCAGCCCGATAGACGCCGCAGCGGCGTCACGGCAAGCGTGATGCACAGAAAATATAATGTCCACGAGCCGGTATTGCGCGTGATGTACTGCAGCGGCTCGACCAGCTTGTCGGCCGCCACCAGATAGGCCAGGGCAAAGAACGGCACCAGCGCCAGTATGAAGGCGATGGATTTGATCGCCGTCAGCTGGCGCGGTGTCGGGGTGAATGCCATCAGTAGTACTTCTTCAGGTCCATGCCGGTGTAGAGCGACGCCACTTCCGGATAGCCGTTAAACATCAGCGTCTTGCGCTTCTTGGTGAAGAAGCCGTCTTCGCCGATGCGGCGCTCGCTGGCCTGCGACCAGCGCGGGTGGTCGACGTCCGGGTTCACGTTCGAGAAGAAGCCGTACTCATTGGGCGCCGACTTGTTCCAGGAAGTGCGCGGCATATCGCGTACGAAGCGGATCTTCACAATCGACTTGGCGGATTTGAAGCCGTACTTCCACGGCAGCACCATACGCACCGGTGCACCATTCTGGTTCGGCAGCACTTCGCCATACATGCCCACGGTGAGCAGCGCCAGCGGGTGATTGGCTTCGTCGATGCGCAAGCCTTCCACATAAGGCCAGTCCAGCACGCGGCTGCGTACACCCGGCATTTGCTGGTGATCCGCCAGCGTGACAAATTCAACGTACTTGGCATTACCCGTCGGCTCGACCTTCTTGATCAACTCGGAGAAGGAATAACCGATCCAAGGCACTACCATCGACCAGCCTTCCACGCAGCGATGACGGTAGATGCGCTCTTCGAGCGGAGCCAGCTTAAGCAGGCTGTCGATATCGAGCGTCATCGGCTTCTTCACTTCGCCCTCGATCTGCACCGTCCACGGACGCGTGCGCAGCGTATGCGCGTTCTCCGCCGGATCCGACTTGTCCGTGCCGAATTCGTAGAAATTGTTGTAGGTAGTGGCGTCCTTGTACGCCGTCTGCTTTTCCATGACAGCAAAGGCGGGATTGCGTTTGGCCGCCAGCTTGGCGAGGCCGCCGCCCTGGGACTGTGCCAGCGCCAGCTCGGGGCCGAGAATGGCGCCCGCGGCGGCCAGCTTGATGAACTTGCGGCGCGACTCGAAAATTTCTCGCGGCGTGATTTCGGAAGGAAGGATCAGCATGGTCAGCTCCAGGACTGGTGCAAGGTAATAGCTAAACCTTACACCAGTTTGCTGAAGCCGATATTAAAGCTTGCCGTAGGAATGCAAGCCGGAAAGGAACATGTTTACGCCCAGGAAGGCGAAGGTAGTGACCACCAGGCCGACCACGGCCCACCAGGCGGAGGCCTTGCCGCGGAGGCCGGACATCAGGCGCATATGCAGCCAGGCTGCGTAGTTCAGCCAGACGATCAGGGCCCAGGTTTCCTTCGGGTCCCAGGACCAGTAGCCGCCCCAGGCTTCGGCAGCCCACAGCGCGCCGAGAATGGTGGCAATGGTGAAGAAGGCGAAGCCGATCGAGATCGCCTTGTACATCACGTCTTCCAGCACTTCGCCGCTTGGCAGGCGGTCGGCGAAGGAGCCGCGCACCAGGTTGGTCACGGCGAACAGCGCAACGAGCACGCCGACCTTCATGCTGATCTGGCCAATCGCTGCAGTGGTGGAGGCTTCCGCACCGGAGACGAAGGCGATCAGGAAGGCTGCCGCCACGATGGCAATCGGCGCAACCACCAGCGCCAGCCACAACGTGCGGGAATTTTCATACTTGAGCAGGTAGGCCCACGCCACCATCGATGCCAGGGCAAACGTGCCGTAGCCGATGAAGTTGGCCGGTACGTGAATTTTCATCCACCAGCTCTTCAGCGCCGGCACCAGCGGCTGGATTTCGGAAGCGCCGCGCGCCACGGTGTACCACAGCAGGAAGCCGACAGCAGCCGAGATCACCAGCAGCACGAAGGGACCCAGCGCGCGCGTCGCGTAATGCTCTTCGTAGTAGAGGTAGAACATGGCGGTGATCAGCGAGAACAGCACGAACACTTCATACAGGTTCGAAATCGGGATGTGGCCGATGTCGGTGCCGATCAGGTAGGACTCGTACCAGCGCACCAGCATGCCGGTCACGCCCAGCACCACCGCCGCCCAGCACAGGATCGAGCCTGCCGCGCCGCCCAGGGACGAGCGCGTGAACATGCCGCCCCAGTAGAACAGGGTGGACAGGAAGAACAAGGTGCTCATCCACAAGATAGCCGACTGGCTGGACAGCATGTACTTGAGCCAGAAGCGGGAATCGGCTGAGGACAGCTCGCCGCCGTACATGGCCACGCCCGCCAGCGCCAGCGCGAACGTCAGGGGCATCAGCCAGCGCAGCGGTTTCCAGTAAAAGCCCAGCGCGGCAAATGCCGGCGCGGAGGCGAGCAGGATGCCCTTCTCGTAGACGTCCATATAGGCGCCGAAGCGGTTGAACGCGTACAGCGCTCCCGCAAACAGGACCAGGGCGAACAGCCAGTCAAACGCGCCCAGGCGCTTGAAATAGCCCGGCTGCTGGGCGTAGATTTGTGTCGCTTCCATTCGCTTTCTCCAAAACCTGGCAACAGCTTACGCCGATTGCGGCAGTTTTTCCTTGAGTTCCTTGAATTCTTTCTCGAAGTCCAGCGTCTTGCGCTGGGTGCTCATGGCCATCAGGGCCTCGGCACCGCCTTCACCATCCTTGATCCACACCCAGACGCGGCGCTCGCGGATGTAGAACATCGCAAACACGCCCAGCACCAGGAGCAGGCATCCAATATACACAACGGTCTTGCCCGGCGAACGGGTGACCTGGAATACCGATGCCTTCACTTCGATATATTCGTCCAGCTGCAGGTAGACCGGGGCGCCGTAGAAGAAGCTGTCCGACAGCGCGTTCGTGGCGAGCTGCAGGAAACGGCCGTGGGTCTCGTCCATCGCGGCGGCCGGCAAGCCGTCCTTCTCGCGCGCTGCTTGCCACAGTTCCCACATCGTGCCGTTCAGGATCTTCAGGAAGATCTCGGCGGCCTTGGTCTGCTCCGCCTGCGGCACCTTCTCCAGGAAGCGGCTGATGGCGAAGAAGCCTGCGCCGTTGACGTCGCCGGCAAAGATCTCCATGCCCTTCAGTGCGGACGCTTCCAGTTGCGTGCGCAGGGCGTCGCCAGCCTTCGATTGCGGCATGGCCTGCGCCGCATAGCGCGTCGCAGCCTTCTGGCGCAGTGCCGGGTCTTGCACGGCGGCGCGCAGGCGCATCCACTCGCGCACGCTGTGCTCGTCGTCTGCCGGGATACGCAGGAAGCTGAACGGATCGGATGGATTGGCGCGCACACCGGCCAGGAAGACGGTGTCGCCTTCGATCGTCACCGGCTGCATATAGTTCTGGAATTCGCGTGCCTGGCCGTTCTTGTCGCGCAGCTTGTACTGCACCGACGGGCCGACGTTCTTCAGATCCTTGTTATGGGCGGTCTTGGCGGCCGAGCCCAGTTGCTTGTCCAGGCTGCGGGCGAAGGACTCATTCAGATTCTCGCCCTTGGTCACGGCGCGTGCATCCTGGTTGCCGATGTTCTCCACGTTGAAGGGGCGGAAGTCGGTCCACTCCACGGTATAGTCTTCGCCCAGTTTGGTCGTGCTATTGACTTCGCCATTCAGGGCGAAGGTCGTCGTGCCGGTACCCTTCATCGGGTAACCAAGCAGTTTCAATTTGGTGCCGCCGTCTTCAAAGGAAGACTGGTAAATCGCCACGCCTTCAAAGATCAGCGGCTTGTTCACTTCGACCACGGCATCCATGGTCTTGCCGGTTTCATTCGAACGCACGGTCACGTGGCTGGCGAACAGTTTCGGCATACCGGTGCTGTAAAAGTCGATATCGAATTTCTTCAGCTGGATCGAGAATGGCAGGTCCTGCACCAGCACCCCGTCAGGGCGCTGCAGGATGGCGGTATTACCACTGGTTCCCTCCGGCAGCGCGATATTGCCGCGGTAGGTCGGGTTATGCACGCCCAGGCGGTGCTTGGCCGGGATGTCGGAAATCAGGCCGGTGCCTGCGAAGGCCGTCTTGCCCAGCACCCATTGCTGGAAGCGGATCGGCAGGTCGGAATCGAGCATGCCGCCGATCAGGATGATCACGATCGCGCTGTGCGCAAAGATGTAGCCGAACTTGTTGCCCGCACCGCGCTTGGCCGTCACCAGCACCGCGCCATCCTTCTCCACGATCTTGGCGGCATAGCCGGCGTGGCCCAGGCGCTGCGCGGTCTGCACGGCCAGCTGCTCGCGTGTCGCGGGCGACTGCCAGTGGGTCTTGTGATGGAAATTATTGAGCGAAGCCTCGCGCACTTTCTCGCGCCAGCTACGCATATCCTTCAGCATCTTCGGCGTGTTATGCACCACGCACAGCGAGGTCGACACGACGAGCAAGGCGCACATGGAGACGAACCACCAGGAAGAGTAAATCGCGTACAGCTGCAGCTTGTTGAAGACCTCGAACCAGAACGGCCCGAACTGGTTGATATAGTTCGGCATCGGCTGGCTTTGCTGCACGATGGTGCCGATGATCGCGGCGAGGATAATCACCACGAACAACGCGATTGCGAAACGCATCGACGACAGCAGCTCGACGGTTTCTGCCACTGGGCCGCGCCGGTTGCGCAGCTGGATTCCGGAAGTGGTTGGTGCGTCGCTCATTGCTAAGGGAAAAAGTCAGGAGGATAACAACAAAAAGGGCAGCCTGCTTGCGCGGCCGCCCTTTTCATGTCCAGTACCGCCCTTGCTGCGGGCGGCGCGTCACAATTACTTCAAGCCAGCCATGTAATCGGCGACCGCTTCGATTTCCTTGTCGGACATACGGTAAGCGATGGCTTGCATCTCGGCGCTGGACTTGCGGGTACCGGCCTTGAATGCCTTCAGGGTGGCAGCGGTGTAGTCCTGGTGCTGGCCGCCCACGCGTGGGTACATGGCAGGCATGCCGGCGCCGGCTGGGCCGTGGCAGGATGCGCAGGCTGGCACGCGGTTTTCAGCGATGCCGCCGCGGTAGATCTTCTTGCCCAGTTCAATGGTGTCTTTGTTCTTCGCAGCACCGGCCTTGGAAGCTTCGGTGTTCAGGTAGGCGGCGACGTTTTTCTTTTCTTCTTCGGTCAGCGCCTTGGCGAACGCGGTCATCACGGTGCCTGGACGCGCATCGGTGGTGAAGGCCACCAGCTGTTTGTAGATGTAGGCTTCGCCCTGGCCACCCAGTTTAGGGTTGACGGTGATGGTGGATGCACCCTTGGCGCCGTGGCAGGACACGCAAGCCGGGATGCCGCGCGCGTTATCGCCTTCTGCGTACAGGGTGGCGCCTTTGGCTGGATCAGCCTTGGCAGCGGCAGGAGCGTGTGCTTCGTTGGCGGAAGCTACACCGGAAACAGCCAGCATTGCGACGAACAAGGATTTTACAAATGGCGAAAACGCACGATTCATTCAGACACCCTGGGACAGATTAAGTTATTAGTGATAGAGGAATCGTTGCAATATAGCATGGCAACAATTCGTAACCCCTTATTGTACAATAGCTTTCCTGCTTTATTGCCCCCTTTTTGTTGCATTTCCCATGTCTAAACTCTGGCAAGCCCGCTTTTTCACCACCGTCAACCACCTGCGCGACCTGCCGCGCACGTCGGTGCCAGAGATCGCCTTTGCGGGCCGTTCGAACGCTGGCAAGTCCACCGCAATTAACATCCTGTGCAACCAGAAAGGCTTGGCGTTCGCCTCCAAGACCCCCGGCCGCACACAGCATATCAACTTCTTCTCGATCGGCGGCGCCCACGTGGCCATGCACCGTCATGACCCGATCAATATGGACGAACTGGAGTGCCTGATCGCCGACTTGCCGGGTTACGGCTATGCCGAAGTGTCAGGCGACGCCAAGAACCACTGGCAGCGCCTGCTCGGCGACTACGTGCAGCGCCGCGACCAGCTGGCCGCCCTGGTGCTGATGATGGACGCGCGCCGCCCGTTCACCGAACTCGACGTGCAGATGATCGAATGGTTCGCCCCGACCGGCAAGCCGATCCACTGCATCCTGACCAAGGCGGACAAGTTGAACCGCAATGAATCGATCAACGCGCTGCGCCAGGCCAAGGCCAAGCTTGACAGCTACGTCGACGAAGACGGCGAAGGCTTCCCCTTCACCGTACAACTGTTTTCCGCGCTGAAGCGCATCGGCATTGAGGAAGCGACGGCCAAGATCGAAGAGCTGGCCGGCCTCGCCGACGGCGGCGAAGCGCCAACTCCTGACGAAAGCGAAGAATGATCACTCCTGATTTCCCAGCCATCCGCATGCGCCGCATGCGCCGCGACCCGTTCTCGCGCGCCCTGATGCGCGAAAACACCGTCACCGTCGATGACCTGATCTACCCGGTCTTCGTGGTGGAAGGTGCAAACCGCCGCGAGGCGGTAACCACCATGCCGGGCGTGGACCGCATCTCGATCGACAACCTGTTGAAGGTTGCCGAGGAATGCGTGAAGCTGGGCATCCCGGTGCTGTCGCTGTTCCCGAACATCGATCCTTCGCTGAAAACCAACGACGGTGTTGAAGCGACCAATCCGGAAGGCCTGATCCCGCGTGCCGTGCGCGCATTGAAGAAGGAATTCCCCGAGCTGGGCATCATGACCGACGTGGCGCTGGACCCGTACACCAGCCACGGCCAGGACGGCACCGTCGACGAAAAGGGCTCCATCCTGAACGACGAAACCACCGAGATGCTGGTACGCCAGGCGCTGTGCCAGGCAGAAGCCGGCGTGGACATCGTCGGTCCGTCCGACATGATGGACGGCCGCATTGGCGTGATGCGCAAGGCGCTGGAAGACAAAGGCCTGATCCACACCCGCATCATGGCTTACTCGGCCAAATACGCCTCCGCCTTCTACGGCCCCTTCCGCGATGCGGTCGGTTCGGCAGCGGCGCTGGGCAAGGCGGACAAGTTCACCTACCAGATGGACCCGGCCAACACCGATGAAGCCCTGCGCGAAGTGGCGCTGGATATCGCCGAAGGCGCCGACATGGTGATGGTCAAGCCAGGCATGCCTTACCTGGACATCGTGCGCCGCGTGAAGGATGAATTCAAGGTGCCGACTTACGCCTACCAGGTGTCGGGCGAATACGCCATGCTGAAGGCCGCCGCGCTGAACGGGTGGCTCGATCACGACAAGGTGATGATGGAATCGATGATGGCCTTCAAGCGCGCCGGCGCCGACGGCGTCCTCACCTACTTCGCGCTGGACATTGCACGCAAGCTCAAAAGCCTTGCCTAAGAAAAACTAAAAAAGGGGACGTAACCAATTAAAAAAGGGGACGTAACCAATTACCGCCAGTCGGTAATTGGTTACGTCCCCTTTTTATTGTTTATGCGTTCAAGCCTTTGACGTGATGCACGCCGTCATGGCGATTGCGCAGCACCTGAGGCATCAGCGAGCCAACGATCATGCCGATGAAGCCGGCCAGCAAGCCTGCCAGCTGGCCCGGGAACGTTGCGCCAAGCGAAGAGATCTGCGGGAAGAACACAATCCAGGTAAGAATGCCGGCGCCCAGCGAGAAGATCGCGCCCTGGGTGGTGGCGCGCTTCCAGTACAGGCCCATGACCAGCGGCACAAACGCGCCCACCAGGGTGATCTGGTAAGCCGAAGAAACCAGTTCATAGATCGAGGTGCCGTTCATCTTGATCGCGTACAGCAGCACCGATGCCGCAAACACCACGATGGTGGCGCGCATCGCGAACAGCTGCTGCTTGTCGCCCATGCCAGGACGCAGGTTCTTCAGGATGTTCTCGACAAAGCTGGTGGACGGCGCCAGCAGCGTCGCCGACGACGTCGACTTGATCGCCGACAGCAGCGCGCCGAAGAACAGGATCTGCATCACCAGCGGCATCTTGGTCAGCACGAAGGTCGGCAGCAGGCGCTGGTAATCGTTCTTGGCCATTTCCAGGCCATGGTCGCCCAGCACGATGATGGCGCAGGACACGATAAACATCGGCACCGCCGCGAACAGGATGTAGCTGGCGCCGCCGATCATGGCGCCGCGGCGCGCAGTCTTGGCGTCCTTGGCCGACATCACGCGCTGGAACACGTCCTGCTGTGGGATGGAGCCCAGCATCATGGTCACAGCGGAGCCGATGAACATGGCCATTTCAGTGAAAGTCGGCTGCGGCATGAACTTCCACAGGTCTTTCTGCGATGCCATTTCGATCACCTTGCCAGTGCCGCCAGCCAGGTCGGCCGAGAACATGGCGATGATGGACAGGCCCACCACCAGCACGATCATCTGGATAAAGTCAGTCCACGCCACCGCCAGGAAGCCGCCGATCACGACATAGATCAGCACCGCCAGGGTGCCGACGATCATGCCGACGGTTTCCGACATAGCGCCATTGGTCAGCACGGAGAACACCAGGCCCAGGGCGGTGATCTGCGCCGCCACCCAGCCCAGGTAGGAAATGATGATGGCCACCGAGCAGAACACCTCGATGCCCTTGCCGAAGCGCTGGCGGTAGAAGTCGCCGATGGTCAGCAGGTTGAGTTTGTACAGGCGGGCGGCGAAGAACATGCCGACCAGGATCAGGCAGGTGCCGGCGCCGAATGGGTCTTCCACAATGGCATTCAGGCCGCCTTGCACGAACTTGGCGGGAATGCCCATCACGGTTTCCGCGCCAAACCAGGTCGCGAAAGTTGTCGTAATCACCATGATCAATGGCAGGCTGCGGCCAGCCACTGCGAAGTCGGTCGTATTCTTGATGCGGGTGCCGGCCCAGACACCAAGGCCAAGGGTGCCCAGCAGGTACAGCACAACAAAGGAAATCAGGGTGATGTTCATCGCGGCGAAAACTCCGGCTCCAATCGGCAAATTTTGCGATTATAGCGGCAGGATGCGGGCAGGATTCATGAATTTTTGCGGGGGTTGCGGTAAACCCAACAAAACCTGCGAAACCGGGAAACCGGGGTACGACCCAAGGGTCGGACCCCTGCTGTCAGGCTCTATCGGTTCAATTTGCCGTAATTCGGGAAAAACTCCAGCATCAGGAACGCCTGCAGCTCCTTCTCATCCTCCTTGCGCGCGCTCATTGGCACATTGCGCGCCAGGCGGTGGGATTCCCAGATAAAGTCGCCCGGCTTCTCCTTGCGGATCATCTCGATCATGCGCTTGATGATTGCCGTTTCAATATCCTTCTCCGCGCCCTGGTCCACGTGCACCTGCTGCTGCCACGTGCGCTTGAAATTGGAGCTGAATCCCTTGAACTTGATATCCGCGCCATTAAAGGTCTGATTCACGATCTGGAACATGCCGCCCGTGTCATTACGCTCGCCATTCGCGTTGCGGCCTTGCGCGCCCATGATATTGGCCATGGCGCGCGCCTTGCCGGTGGCTCCGGCATCCTCTTCCTGCGACGGCTGCGGCGTATCGGTGGCCCCGCGTGCACGGCGGCGCATTTCTATCAGCGTCGCCATGTCCGGCGCGTTTTCCGGCGGCGGCGTCAGTTTGGCCTGCTCCGGCGGAACAAGCTGCTCCTGGGGCTTGATAATCTCGGTGATCGCGTTCTTGTTCGGCGGCAGGTAAGCACGCGAGGAACGCGGCGTTTCCTTGGCCACCTTGGCTTTCGGCTGTGCCTTAGGCTTCGGCTGCTGAGCCGGCTTGCCCGGAGTGATGTAGACCATCTCCCCTTCCTTTGCCGGCGCGTTCAGCACGATCTTGTCGTGCGGCTTGATGAAATAGATCAGCACCGCCAGCAAGTGCAGGCCAACGGTGAAGGCCATGCCCCAGCGGTTCGGCTTATTGGAACCGTAGTCCAGCACTTTCTCTTCCGGCCACGGCTGGCCGCAAGTCGGGCAAAGCCCGTCGTGGGCCGCAAGCTCGGCGTGGGAATGAGTGTACTGGTGCAAGATAGTGGCTTTTTACTGAAGATACTGGGGTGGCAGCTTACCGAGTTTCCGTCTTTATAAATGTTACAGGTTGTAAGCGCCGCCCAGCATGGTATCAATGTTTGGCCGCTTTGACCGCCCTGAGTTCGACCGGCTGCGCAACTTCTGTTGCAGATCCGTCATCCAGGTCCTCATCCTTCATCGGGCCGGTGCCTGAATATTTATCAAGGAACAAGTAAATCACCGGGGTGATGTACAGGGTGATCACTTGCGAGAACAGCAGGCCGCCGATCACCGCCAGGCCCAGCGGCTGACGCAGTTCGGCGCCGGCGCCCAGGCCGAGGGCGATCGGCAAGGCGCCCATCAGGGCCGCCATGGTCGTCATCATGATGGGGCGGAAACGCAGGATACAGGCTTCACGGATCGCCTCCATCGGCGACTTGCCCTCCTCCCGCTGCGCCACCAGGGCGAAGTCGATCATCATGATTGCGTTCTTCTTCACAATACCGATCAGCATCAGGATGCCGATGATCGCGATCATGGTCAGGTCCAGCTTGAAGATCCACAAGGTCAGCAGCGCACCCACCGCAGCGGACGGCAAGCCCGCCAGGATGGTCAGCGGGTGGATATAGCTCTCATACAGCACGCCCAGCAGCACGTAAATCACGCCCAGGGCCGCCACGATCAGGATCAGCTGGCTGCTCTGGGAATCTTTGAACACGGCTGCATCGCCGCCGTAGCTGGTGATGATGGAAGCCGGCAGGCCCATCTTCACGCCCATCTGCTCGATCTTGGCGGTGGCATTGCCCAGCGGGACGTCCGGCGCCAGGTTGAAGGAAATCGTGATCGCTTGCAGCTGGCCCTGGTGGTTGACGGCAGTCGGTCCCACGGTGCGCTCGACCGTGGCAAAGCTGGACAGCTGCACCAGCTGGCCTGCGCTGTTACGCACCGATATTTTGGTGAGCGAATCGTCGAACTGGCGGTCTTCCGTCGCTGCCTCCAGGATCACGAAGTAGCTGGCGGCGGAAGAATAAATGGTCGACACCTGACGCTCACCGAACGCGAGGTAGAGCGCGGTGCGCACATCGGCCATCTTCACGCCCAGCATATTGGCCTTGTCGCGATCGATCTTCAGCTGTGCCTGCAAGCCCTTGTTTTGCGAATCGCTGGTCACGTCGCGGAAGTCGCTGTCGCCACGCATTGCATCCTGGAACTTGGTGGCCCAGTCGCTCAGCGCATCCGGGCTGACCGACTGCAGCGTGTACTGGTAGCGGCTCTTGGAGGGACGTCCACCCAGCTGCAAGTTCTGCACCGGGCTCAGGTAGACCTGGATGCCGGCGATCTTCTTGGTTTCCTTCCTCAGGCTGTCCAGCACCTCCGCCATTTTCTTGCGCTCCGAGCGCGGCTTCAGCACCAGGAACATGCGGCCGGAATTGCCGCCGCCGGTAAACGACGTCACGTCCTTGATATTCGGGTTGGCCTGGATCACGGCCGCCACCTTCTCCTGCAATTCCAGCATGGCGGAGGTGGAGATGTCTTCAGAAGCTTCTGTATTGACGCGGATCTGGCCCAGGTCCTCCTCTGGGAAGAAGCCTTTCGGGATCGCGATATACAGCCAGGCCGTCAGTGCGAAAGTGCCGAGAGCGACGCCCAGCACGACGAAACGGTGATGCAGCGCCAGGTCCAGCGTGCGCGCATAGCCATCGCGCACGGCATGGAAGGCGCGCTCGAAGTGGCGGCCGATGAAGGTATCGTCGCCCGAGGTCTCATGCGAGTCGGCCGGCATGAAGCGCGAAGCCAGCATGGGCACCAGGGTCAGCGACACAATAGCCGATACCAGCACCGACAAGCCCACCACCACGGCGAACTCGTGGAACATCAGGCCCATCACACCCGGCATGAAGAAGATCGGGATGAACACCGCCACCAGCGAAATCGAAATGGAGATGATGGTGAAGCCCATTTCCCTCGACCCGACCAGGGCCGCCTGCAGCGGCTTCTTGCCCAGTTCGATGTGGCGCACGATATTTTCCAGCACCACGATCGCGTCGTCGACCACCAGGCCCACCGCCAGCGTGATGCCAAGCAGGGACACGTTATCCAGGCTATAGCCCATGCCGAACAGCAGCGCCAGCGCACCGAGCAGCGAGATCGGCATCGTGACCGCAGGGATGAAGGTCGCGGCAGCGCGGTGCAGGAAGAGGAAGATCACCAGCACCACCAGCACCACGGTCAGCGCCAGCGTCAGGTTCACATCGTGGATCGCTTCGCGGATCGAGACCGAACGGTCGTTGACCAGGTTGATCGACACGGACTCTGGCAACTGGGCGCGGAAGCGCGGCAGCAGCTTGCGCACGGCATCGACCACCTGCACGGTATTGGCATCCGGTTGACGCTGCACCAGCAGCACGATGGCGCGCTCGCTGTTGTAGCTGCCGGCGGACTTGATCGACTGGTAGCTGTCCTCCACTGTCGCCACTTCTTTCAGGCGCACCGGCTGGCCATTGCGGGTGGCGATGATCAGGTCGGCGAAATCGGCAGCACGCATCAGCTGGGCATTGCCCTGGATGGTCAGCGTCTGGCTCGGGCCATCGATGGTGCCGAGCGGGGTGTTGGCATTGGCTGCCTTGATCGCGGCCTGCAGCTCGTCGAGCGTGAGGTTACGCGCATTCATCAAGTCCGGCTTGGCGCGCACGCGCACCGCGAAACGCTTCTGGCCGTTGACCGACACCTGGGCCACGCCAGGCAGGGTGGACAAGCTCGGCGCGACCAGGTTTTCCGCGTAGTCGTTCAACTCGGACAAGCTCAGCGACGGCGACGTCATGGTCGCGAACAGCACCGGCGCATCAGCCGGGTTGACCTTGCGATAGGACGGCAGGTCGGTCATTTCCTGCGGCAGGGAACGCTGGGCGCGCAGCAGCGCCGCCTGTACGTCGACCGCCGCTTCATTGACGTTGATGGCCGGGTCGAATTCCAGCGTCAGCGAGGTATTCCCAAGCGTGCTGGTGGACGTGATCATCGACAGGCCGCCGATGGTCGAGAATTGTTTTTCCAGCGGCAGCGCGACGGACGACGCCATGGTCTCCGGCGAGGCGCCGGGCAAGTCGGCGCTGACGTTGATCACCGGGGTGTTATAGCTCGGCAGCGCCGCGACGGGAATGTGCGAATAGGCCAGCACGCCGGCCAGGATCAGGCTCAGCGAGAGCAGCACCACCATGACGGGGCGCCGGATACTCAGCTCGGAAAGGTTCATTCTGCTTTACCCTTCTTGTGGCCCTTGCCATTGTCCGCCACCGCCGGTTCGGCGATGCGCACCTTGGCGCCGGGACGCAGGTTCTGCTTGCCTTCCACGATAACTTGTTCATCGCCGTTCAGGCCGCTCACTGCGGCCAGGGCGCCGAATCCATGGACGCGTTTGATGTTCACCACCTTGGCGGTATGGTCCGGCGCCACGGCGTACACGAACGTGCCCTTGGTGTTGGTAATGATAGCGTTCTGCGGCACCACCAGCGCATCTTTCAGGGTCGCAACCGTCAGCTTGGTGTTGACGTACTGGCCCGGCCAGAGGCGGGTGTCGGCATTGTCGAACTGGGCTTTGACGCGTATCACGCCGGCCACCGGGTCAACGGTGTTGTCGACAAAGCTCAGCTGGCCATTGATCGGCTTGTCCGAATTATTCTGGAAGGCTTGCACCGCCACCTTGCCGGCGCGCTGCGCGTCGAGCAGGGCCGCCAGGCTGGACTCCGGCACGGTGAAGGCGACATTGATCGGATTCAGCTGGGTCACCGTCGTCAGCGAAGTACTCAGCTGCACCAGGCTGCCCGGGTAGACGTTGATGGCGCCGACGCGGCCGGTCAGCGGCGAACGGATTTGCGTGAAGCTCTGGTCAACCTTGCTGGCACGGGCGGCAGCGGTATCGGCTTCCAGCAGGGCGCGGGCGGAATCGACCTGGCTCTTCAGCGTATCAACGGCGCTCTGCGCCAGGAAGTTCTGGCCGCGCAATTCCTGGGCGCGCTTGTACTGGCGTTCCAGGTCGGCCAGGGTGGCGCGGTCCTTCGCCACTTGCGCATCGGCCTTTTCCACGTTCGCCGCTTCGGTGCGAGCGTCAAGCGAGAACATCAGCTCGCCCTGCTTCACGAACTGGCCTTCCTTCACATGCACTTTGACGATGGTGCTGGTGGTTTGCGGGTGGAGGTCAACGGTCGAGATCGGACTCACCGTGCCGTTGGCGGCCAACGCCACCGGCACGTCCTGGCGCAAAGGCGCCACCACATTGACGGTGGTCGGTCCCTGGTCGCCCTTGCCCTTGCCGCCTTGCGCCTGCGCGGCGCCCTGCTCGCCCGAGCCTTTGTTTGCGTACCAGGCGCCGCCGCCGATTGCGACGGCCAAACCCACCACTACTGCCAGAGTTTTCTTCTTCATGAGATCCAACTATTTTCCTGCATAAAATTCGGGGAACACGAGGGTGGCTTCCAGGCCGCCGCTCGGGTGATTGGCCAGGCTCAGGCTGGCGCCATGCTGCTCAGCGATATTGCGCGCAATCGTCAGGCCGAGGCCGGTGCCGCCGGAGGAGCGGTTGCGCGAAGTCTCCAGGCGGTAAAACGGTTCGAACACTTGCGCCAGCTGGTCGGCCGGGATGCCAGGGCCTTCATCGCGGATGGTGACGCGCGAGGAGCCGGCCAAACGCTCTACCGTTACATGGGCGCGCTGTCCGTATTTGACGGCGTTGTCGATCAGGTTGACCAGGCAGCGGCGGATGTCGAGCGGGCGGCCCATCATATCCATGGCGGCGCGGCCTTTCAGGTCCACTTCCTGGCCCGCATCGGCGGCATCTGCACACACGCTGTCGAGCAAGGCGTCCAGGTCGACGCGCTGCATGACTTCAGTGGTGTCCATGCTGCGCGCCAGGTCCAGGCCTTCCTTCACCATTTGCTGCATGGCTGACAGGTCTTCCAGCAGCTTGCCCTGCAACTCTTGGTCCTGCACTTTTTCCAGGCGCAGGCGCATGCGGGTCAGCGGGGTTTGCAGATCGTGGGTGATGGCGGCCAGCATTTCTGTGCGCTGGGCGATGTGCTGGCGGATGCGCGCCTGCATTGCGTTGAAAGCGGCCGAGGCGGTGCGGATCTCCGTCGCCCCGCCCAGCTCGATCGGTGCGTGGTTGATGTCGTTGCCCAGGTTCTTGGCAGCGTCGGCCAGCTTGTTCATCGGGCCCATGGTCATGCGTGCGACCAGGTAGGCCAGCACGGCAATACTGAGCAGGAAGGGGACGAAGGCCGCGTATTCATTCTTGCCGGTCGGCGCCGGCTGGCGCGGCGGCAGGATGGAAAGTTTCAAGTGCTGGCCGTCGGGCATGGTCACGGCCAGCGATTCGCAGGTACCGCGCCAGATGCCGGTGCCGGCGCCGAAGACCGGAAAGGCGGTGTAGGTCTGCGTTGGACGGTCGCAAGCATCGGGGCGCTCGAGCAGCGAGCGCAGCGTATATTCTTTGCCCAGGCGGTTGCCCAGCGTGGAAGCGAACTCGCTCAGCTGCGGGCTGACGTCGCTCAGCTCGCCAAGCACTTCCAGCTTGATTGCGCCCATGCTGGCCACCCGCAGGTACTGGTTGCGCGAATCGGGCAGCACAACGCCGGCGGTGGAAATGATCTGTTCGGCACGCTCAAGGGCGAAGTAGTCGCGGTAGCGCTGCAGGGTGCGCTGGCGTTCATTGACGGCCAAGTACTGCGTCAGGGCGGCAGAGGCAACAATGCCCAGCATCAGGACCAGGAAAACCCGGCCCGTCATGCCCCGGAAAAAAGATTTCATCAGTCCGGCTCCACCGCCACCGTCCCGGCCAGCACATAGCCGCCGTTACGCACCGTCTTGATGATCTGCGGCAGGCGCGCGTCCTCACCCAGCTTCTGGCGCAGACGGCTGATCTGGATGTCGATTGAACGGTCGAAGGGGTCGGCGTCGCGGCCCTGGGTCAGGTTCAGCAGCTGGTCGCGGTTCAGCACGCGGTTCGGATGCTCGAGGAAGACCTTGAGCAGGCGGAACTCAGCGCCGGAGAGCATGATCACCGTGCCTTGCGGATTGACCAGGTGGCGCGCTGTCAGGTCCAGCACCCAGTTCGAGAAGCGGATGCGGCTGGCTTTCTCGACGCCGCTGGCGGCGGTGGTGGTGCTGCGGCGCAGGACGCTGCGGATACGTGCCAGCAGCTCGCGCGGCTCGAACGGTTTTGGCAGGTAATCGTCGGCGCCCATTTCCAGGCCGAGGATGCGGTCCAGCGGCTCGCTGCGGGCGGTCAGCATGATGACCGGCAGGGTCGAGTGGGCGCGCAGCTTGCGGCACAGCGTCAGGCCGTCTTCGCCGGGCAGGTTCAGGTCCAGCACGATCAGGTCGGGCTTGGTGTTGTCCAGCAGTTTCCACATGGCGGCGCCATCGCCGGCGCCGTGTGTGCGGTAGCCGTTGGTCTCCAGGTAATCCTGCAGCAAGGTGCGGATATCACGGTCGTCGTCGACGATCAGAATTGAGGCGGCATTTTCCATGCCTACAATTATCCCTTGATACCGCTAGGCCGTGGAACCAGTTTGTATCGCCATGTGTAAACCCATCCGGTCTACACATTGCGTTACAAACTAGCGCCTTTCCCGCAGGCCCCAATCCAGCTATTGCGCATGCATTTCCTTAGAAGCGATTTTTTCGAAAACCGCAATGTTGTCGTGACGAAATCAAATGCGCAACAACTGGATACAAAGTCCTTGGCTGGGGACACTTGGCCGAAACAGAAAATATGGAAGATGTTCCCATGTGCTGTGCGAGAGCACATTTTCACAAGTTCATTTCTGAAGGGATTTAAGATGAAAACCTTGCATAAAGCATTTGTTATCGGCGCGGCGGTGATTGGTTTTGGCGCATCCGCCCTGCCAGCCATGGCAGAAGAAAGCCCGCAGCATCAATATGCGGCCACCAAATTCGATCCTGTCAAAATGCAGGAGCGTATGGACCAGCATGCCAAACGCATGCACGACGCGCTGAAAATCACGCCGGCGCAGGAAGGCGCATGGCAGGCATATTTGTCTGCGCTGAAATCGAATATGCCGCAGCGTGGCCAATTCGATCGCACGGCCTTCAAAGATATGCCGGCGCCGCAGCGCATGGAAAAACATATCGAAATGGCGAAGGCGCATATTGCACGCATGGAAAGCAACCTGGCCGCCACCAAGACTTTCTATTCTGTGCTGACGCCTGAACAGCAAAAAGTGTTCGACGAAAAGGCCAGCCATTTCGGCCATCGCGGGCATTCGCGCATGATGCAGCACCATCAGAATTAATCCAGTAAAAAGGGCGCTCTCAGCGCCCTTTTTTATTAATTCAGCTTTTCCAGCGATCGCAGGAATTTCTCCCTGTCCTGGAATCCGATGACCCGCGCATCGGGAATTTCCTGCCCTGCGGCGTTGAACATGATAATGCCCGGCGGACCAAATAGGGTGAAGCGCTGCAGCATGGCTTTGTCGTCATCGTTATTCGCGGTCACGTCCACTTGCAGCAAGATCGTATTGGCCAGCTTCTGCTGCACGGCCGGATCGATGAAAGTCAGTTTTTCCATCTCCTTGCAGGACACGCACCAGTCGGCGTAGAAGTCCAGGATCACGGTCTTGCCGCCGGTTTGCGCCAGCACGGCATCCAGCTCCGACACCGACTTGATGCGGTTGAACTTCAGGTGCTTGTCGGCGCGGCCGGCCAGCCGTTCGATCGGGTGCAGCGGATCGGTGCTGCCGGTGGCCAGGCCGGCAATCTGGACCAAGCCCAGGGCCGCGAACAGGGCCGCAACGACCTTGGGCAACCATTTGCCTTGTTCATGGGTCAGAAGGTAGAAGGCGTAGCCTACGCCGAGGATGGCCCAACCGATCATCTGTACTTTACCCGGCAACACCGGCGATACCAGCCACAAGGCCATGGCCAGCATCAGTACGCCGAAGAAGCGCTTTACCCCCTGCATCCAGATGCCGGCGCGCGGCACCAGCGCGCCAGCCGACAAGCCAACCAGCAGCAGCGGAACGCTCATGCCAACGGCCATCGAGAACAGCGCCAGGCCGCCAACGACCACGTCGCGGGTCTGGCTGATGTAGACCAGGGCGCCCGCGAGAGGCGCTGCCACGCACGGTCCGACGATCAGGGCGGAGATGGCGCCCATTGCGAACACGCCGGCAAGTTTGCCGCCGGAATGCCGGTTCGATGCGGTGGCCAGGCGGGACTGCATGCCGGCCGGGACCTGCAATTCGAATACGCCGAACATGGACAAGGACATGCCCGCCATCAACAAACCGAAGGCGCCCAGCACCCACGGATTTTGCAGCGCAGCCGACAGGCCCTGGCCAATCAGGCCGGCCGCGATGCCCAAGGCGGTATAAACGATCGCCATGCCAAGGGAGTAGCTCAGCGAAAGCGCGAAGCCGCGCGAGCGGCGGCCAGGACCGATGCCATCGCCCACAATGATCGAGGAGAGGATGGGCACCATCGGCAGCACGCAAGGCGTGAAGGACAATCCCAGGCCAAGCAGGATGAACAACGGAGCGATGACCAGCAGGCTGCCGCCTTTCAGGGCGGATTCGATCTTGCCCATTTCGCTGTCGCCGGATGTTTTGACGGCAGCCGCTGCATTGCCCGCTACAGGCGCCTGCACAGGCGCCGCAGCTGGCGTATCAACCGCCGCCTGTGGCGCTGCGCCCGGCAAGCTCTGGCTGCCCGCCGCCGCGCCCTGCGCGCCGCCCAGGCCGAACAGGTTATTGCCGGCAGACGAACTGCCGCCGCCAACCACCATCAGGCGTGCCGTCGATTCAATCGGCGAGTAGCACAAACCCTTTTCCGAGCAGCCCTGGCTGGTCGCCTTCAGGGTGAACGGTCCCGGCGCCTGGACCGGGATCACGATCGTCACCTGGTTGTGATAGGTCTCGACGTTCTTGTTAAAGGTTTCATCGAATTTGACTTTGCCCGGCGGGATCTGTGGCTCGCCCAGCGTCGCGCCCTCGGCCACAAACTTGAAGCGCTCGCGGTACATGTAATAACCGTCGGCGATTTCGTAAGTGACGGCGACGGCCTTGCCCTCCACCACCTTTGCGGAAAACTTGAAGGCTACTTGCGGATCGAGGAATTCCTCGTCGGCGCGCGCCGCGCCTGCAAACAAGAGGACAAAGAGAGCGAGCGCGGCAAGAAGCCACGCCTGGAAGGAGGACGCTTTATGGGGCATGGTCGTAATACGATGGATCGATCGGGCACGCCAATGGTACACCGGCCGGCTTAACGCCGCTTTAAGGTGTTGCAGGGATTTCGCCCGGGCAGCTGCGATAGGCGATGGTGTTGCATGTTTGCGGTCCAATCGCAGCCAAAATCATGCTTTTTTTACAGGAATATGCGAGACTAGGCGGTCTATTTCTAGGATGCAACAATGCAAAACTTTCACCAACGATTTCACTACCTGATCCCGGGATTGCGAAAATGACGCCAATTGTCTTCCGGCGCTTCGAGTCGCTTTTGCTCGCGGTCTTTTTCCTTTCCGGCGTGTCGGCCCTGGTCTACCAGGTCGCCTGGCAACGCCTGCTGTTTGGCGCATTCGGCGTCGACATCGAATCGATTACCATCGTCGTCTCCACCTTCATGCTGGGCCTTGGCTGCGGCGCGCTGGTCGGCGGTCGTCTCGCCGACCAGCTCGGCGAGCGTACCGTCGAACTGTTCGCCCTGTGCGAGCTGGGCATCGGCTTGTTCGGTGTTGCCAGCCCCTGGCTGATCCCAGCGGTTGGAGCCCAATTCCTGCACAGCAGCCTGCCGGTGATCGCGGCGGTCAATTTCCTGCTGATCCTGGTCCCGGCCAGCCTGATGGGCGCCACCCTGCCAATGCTGGTAGCCCACCTGTTCCGCGACAATGCCAACGTCGGCGTGTCGATTGGCAAACTGTACTGGTCGAATACCATGGGCGCGGCGCTCGGTGCGCTGGCCGCCGGTGTACTGCTGTTCCAGCATCTGACGCTGGACCAGTCGATCTACCTGGCCGCGGCCGGCAATTTCATCGTGGCCGGCACGGTCTACCTGGCGCGGCCAAAGGAGGCAGCATGATTGGCGCGGCACATATCCTGTCGTTCCTGATGGGATTCCTGAGCCTGAGCCAGGAAATCCTGTGGGTACGCATGGCGAGCTTTTCCTATGCCGGTGCACCGCAAGCCTTTGGCATCATCCTGGCAATCTACCTGCTGGGCATCGCCCTCGGCGCCAACTGGGGCAAACGCTATTGCGCCAGCGGCGGCAACCTGTACGCCATCGCCGCCGGCGTGCTGCTCTTTGCCGCGGTGATGGACATGGCGATGCCGTGGCTGGTCGTCTACAGCTTTGGCGGCTCCACGGCCAGCGGCACCAATATGATGATGGTGTGCGTGCTGCTGACGGCGGCGCTGAAGAGCATAGTGTTCCCGCTTGCGCACCATCTGGGCTCCTCCGCCAGCGCGGGTACGGTTGGCTCTTCGGTATCGCGCGTCTATTTCGCCAATATTGCCGGGTCCACGCTCGGGCCCCTGGTAACCGGCTTCGTGATACTGCAATACTGCACCTTGCAGCAGAGCTTTGCGCTGCTGGCGGGCGCGACACTGATGACGGCGGCGTTCTGCTGGCTGGCTGCGGGCGGCCGCCTCGCGTTCCCGGCCCTGGCCGGCAGCGCGGGTCTGGCGGCCGGCTTCATTGTGGCGGTGCCGCCGGTGATGCTGTCCACGCTGATCAACAACCACCAGCAAGGCGCCCTCAGTTTCAAGGAAGCGGTCGAGAATCGCTACGGCATCATCCACCTGATGCACACAGGATCAGGACGGCCCGATATCGTCTATGGCGGCAATGCCTACGATGGCCGCATCAATACCGACTACATGGAAGACAGCAACCTGATCTCGCGCGTCTACATGCTTGCTGCCGTCAAGCCACAGCCGAAGCGGGTCCTGGTGCTGGGCATGAGCGGCGGCTCCTGGACCCGGGTGCTGCAATCGTTCCCCGGGGTGGAGCATATCGACGTACTCGAAATTAATCCGGGCTACGCCGATATCGTGCGCGAATACGAAGCCGTGCGCCCCATCCTGAATGACCCGCGCATTGCCATGCACTTCGACGATGGCCGCCGCTGGCTCAAGCGCCACCCGCAGGAACGGTATGACCTGGTGGTCATGAATACCACCTTCCATTTCCGCGCCTACATCACCATGCTGCTCAGCCAGGACTTCCTGCAAGTGATGCGCCAGCACATGCTGCCGGGCGCCGTGCTGGCCTTTAATAGCACCGGCTCAGAAGATGCCTACAAGACTGCAAGCAGTGTATTCGGCCAAGTCTACCGGCTGCGCAATTTCGTCGTGGCAGGAGACGCGCTGGCCTTGCCGGAGGAAGCGGAAATCGTGCGCCGCCTCGGCCCGCTGATCGATGTTTCGCAAGCCGATGTCCTGGCAAAAATTCACGCCGACCTGGCGTATTTCACAGCCTTCGACGAGGCGCAGGCAGCGCAGGCAGCCGGCCGGCCGCTGGAAATCATCACGGACCAGAACATGGTGACGGAATACAAATACGGCGCGCCGCTATTGCGCACGCTGGGCTGGGTGCAATAAAAAAAGCCGGGCAATGCCCGGCTTCTTAATAACCTGACTGAGATTACTCAGCGGTTGGTGCCTCGTCAGCGGAGGTGACTTCTGGACGGTCCAGCAGCTCGATGAAAGCCATTGGAGCGTTGTCGCCATGACGGAAACCCATTTTCAGGATACGCAGGTAGCCGCCGTTGCGGTTGGCGTAGCGTGGGCCCAGTTCAGCGAACAGCTTCAGAACCATCTCGCGGTCGCGCAGACGGGAGAAGGCCAGGCGCTTGTTGGCCAGGGTGTCGGTCTTGCCCAGGGTCAGGATTGGTTCCACAACGCGACGCAATTCCTTTGCCTTTGGCAGGGTGGTCTTGATCGCTTCGTGACGCAGCAGCGAAACAGTCATGTTGCGCAGCATTGCCAGACGGTGGGACGAGGTACGGTTCAGTTTACGGAGGCCGTTACGGTGACGCATGGTACTTCCTTTCGATGTTGTTTAAATCCGAGATCTTCGATCACCCGAGGGTGCGGTCCGGTTCAGGTTAAATACGCCCGGCGCAAAACGCGCCAGGCGGGTACAGCAAAATCAGTGGTAACAGGGCAGAACATCGCTGCGCGATGTCCGGCACTGTCACCAAGCATTTACTTTTCCAGACCAGCCGGTGGCCAGTTCTCGAGTTTCATGCCCAAGGTCAGGCCGCGCGATGCCAGCACTTCCTTGATTTCGTTCAGCGACTTGCGGCCCAGGTTCGGGGTCTTCAGCAGCTCGTTTTCGGTGCGCTGGATCAGGTCGCCGATGTAGTAGATGTTTTCTGCTTTCAGGCAGTTTGCCGAACGCACGGTCAGTTCCAGGTCGTCCACTGGACGCAGCAGGATCGGATCGACCATTGGAGCGCGGGACGGCGCTTCAGCGGTGGTTTCGGTGCCTTCCAGGGCAGCAAACACGTTCAGCTGGTCGACCAGCACGCGTGCCGATTGACGGATCGCTTCTTCCGGAGTGATCACGCCATTGGTTTCAATGTTGATGATCAGCTTGTCCAGGTCGGTACGCTGTTCCACACGCGCCGATTCGACAGCGTAGGAAACACGGCGCACTGGCGAGAACGAAGCGTCCAGGATGATGCGGCCGATGGTCTTGTTGGCGTCTTCCGACAGGCGACGCACGTTGCCAGGAACGTAGCCGCGGCCTTTTTCGACCTTGATCTGCATGTCCAGCTTGCCGCCGGCAGTCAGGTTGGCGATCACGTGTTCCGGGTTGATCAGCTCGACGTCGTGCGGCAGGTCGATGTCCGACGCCATCACTGGGCCTTCGCCTTCTTTCTTCAGGGTCAGGGTCACGGAGTCACGGTTGTGCACCTTGAACACGACGCCCTTCAGGTTCAGCAGCAGGTCAACCACGTCTTCCTGCACGCCGTCCAGCGAGGAGTACTCGTGAACGACACCGGCGATGGTGACTTCGGTCGGCGCGAAGCCGGTCATCGAAGACAGCAGCACGCGGCGCAGCGCGTTGCCCAGAGTGTGGCCGTAGCCGCGCTCGAATGGCTCCATCACGACTTTGGCGTGGCCGTGGCCCAGGGCTTCAACATCGATAATACGTGGTTTCAACAAGCTATTTTGCATGTAAATGTCCTTTTCATTACCCTCGGCTCGTTACACCGATAAGGCTGATGGCATTAAATGGAAAAGGCGGGACCGAGTCCCGCCTTGGTACAGCACCCGCGATTAACGGGAATACAGTTCGACGATCAGCGATTCGTTGACGTCAGCAGCGATTTCGTTACGCTCTGGGAAGGACTTGAAGGTACCTTCCATTTTCTTCGCGTCAACCGAAACCCAAGCTGGCATGCCAACTTGTTCAGCCAGCGACAGCGCTTCAACGATACGCACTTGCTTCTTCGACTTTTCGCGCACGGCGATCACGTCGCCTTTCTTCACGTTGTACGAAGGGATGTTCACCACTTGGCCGTTCACGGTGAAGGCTTTGTGGGAAACCAGCTGACGCGCTTCGGAGCGGGTCGAGCCGAAGCCCATGCGGTATGCAACGTTGTCCAGACGGGATTCCAGCAGTTGCAGCAGGGTTTCGCCGGTTGGGCCCTTGCGGCGCTCAGCTTCAGCGAAGTAGCGACGGAACTGACGTTCCAGCACGCCGTACATACGCTTGACCTTCTGCTTTTCGCGCAGCTGGTTGCCGTAGTCGGAGGTGCGGGCGCCGGATTTCACGCCGTGCTGGCCTGGCTTGACGTCCAGTTTGCACTTGGAATCCAGGGAGCGGCGTGCGCTCTTCAGGAACAGGTCGGTGCCTTCACGGCGGGACAGTTTTGCTTTTGGTCCGATATAACGTGCCACGGTATATTTCCTTTAATGATTAAATGACGCCCCAGCCGCATCGGAATGCGGTTAGGCGCTAGCCTGGTCCACTTACAACGCAGGCGTGGCTCATGCCTCGCCGGCGAACCGGAAAGGCAAAAATAGCCGGACAGTATAACCGTTTCCGGTTCACTGTTCCAGCGATTTTGATTCAGAAGACGGTGGCCGGTTCACACCGAACCGGCCAATGTCAGACTGTTTTAGATACGACGACGCTTTGGAGGGCGGCAGCCGTTGTGCGGCACTGGGGTAACGTCCTGGATCTCGGTGATCTTGATGCCCAGGTTGTTCAGTGCGCGAACAGCGGATTCGCGGCCAGGACCAGGGCCCTTGATGCGAACTTCCAGGTTCTTCACGCCGCATTCCTGCGCAACTTTACCAGCGGCTTCAGCAGCAACCTGCGCTGCGAACGGGGTCGACTTACGCGAACCCTTGAAGCCAGCACCACCGGAGGTCGCCCACGACAGAGCGTTGCCCTGGCGGTCGGTGATGGTGATGATGGTGTTGTTGAAGGAAGCGTGAACGTGTGCGATACCTTCAGCGACGTTCTTCTTGACTTTCTTGCGTACGCGAGCGGCTGCTGCGGAGCTTTGTTGCTTAGCCATAGTAGTTCCCTAGATTATTTCTTCAGCGATTGAGCGGCCTTGCGCGGGCCCTTGCGGGTACGTGCATTGGTGCGGGTGCGCTGACCGCGGACCGGCAGGCCCTTACGGTGACGCAGACCACGGTAGCAGCCCAGGTCCATCAGACGCTTGATGTTCATCGACAGTTCGCGGCGCAGGTCGCCTTCCACGATGAATTTGCCGATTTCTTCACGCAGCTTTTCCAGCTCGCTGTCGTCCAGGTCCTTGACCTTCTTGTTGGTTGCAACGCCGGCTTGTGCGCAGATGAACTGCGAACGTGGACGGCCAATACCGTAGATCTCGGTCAGGCCGATAACGGTGTGCTTGTGATTTGGGATGTTAACCCCTGCAATACGTGCCATTCGTTATTCCCTCGATTAACCTTGACGCTGCTTGTGACGAGCTTCCACGCAGATTACGCGGACCACGCCCTTGCGCTTGATGATCTTGCAGTTGCGGCAGATGCGCTTAACTGAAGCGTTAACTTTCATGATTGCACTCTCTTATGTTCGAAATTGCTTAATTAATTACTTTGTCCGGAACACAATACGGGCCCGGCTCAGGTCGTACGGCGTCAATTCAACCGTGACTTTGTCGCCAGGGAGAATGCGGATGTAGTTCATGCGCATTTTACCCGAAATGTGGCCGAGTACCACGTGGCCGTTTTCCAGCTTTACTCGAAAAGTTGCATTGGGCAAGTTCTCCAGGATCTCGCCCTGCATCTGAATTACGTCGTCTTTTGCCATTTATCGTGTCGGAAGTCCGCCCTTGAAGTTAGCTTTGCGCAGCAGCGATTCATATTGCTGCGACATCACATAGTTTTGTACTTGAGCCATGAAGTCCATGGTCACAACCACAATAATCAACAGCGAAGTACCACCAAAATAGAACGACACCTTCCACTGGGCTTGCATGAATTCAGGCAGCAAGCACACGGCGGTGATGTACACGGCGCCCGCCAGGGTCAATCGCATCAGGATCTTGTCGATGTAACGGGCTGTCTGCTCACCGGGACGAATCCCTGGCACAAAGGCCCCGCTCTTCTTCAAGTTGTCCGCAGTTTCTTTGCTGTTGAACACCAGAGCGGTGTAGAAGAAGCAGAAGAAAATGATTGCCACAGCGTACAGCAGTGCATGGATTGGCTCACCAGGAGCCATCGACGCAGCCAGATCTTTCAGGAAACGGACCACTGGGTTAGAGGTGTCCGCACCTTTCGAAAACCAGTCCACGATGGTAGCCGGGAACAAGATAATCGACGAAGCGAAGATCGGCGGAATGACGCCTGCCATGTTGAGCTTGAGCGGCAGGTGGCTGGTCTGCCCACCGTAGATCTTGTTACCGACCTGACGTTTGGCGTAATTGACCAGGATCTTGCGCTGACCACGTTCCACGAACACCACGGCGTAGGTGACAGCAGCCACCAGCAGCACGATGAGGATCGCCGACGGTGCACCGATGGCGCCTTGCGACACTTGGGAGAACAAGCCACCCAGTGCGTTCGGCAGACCAGCAGCAATACCGGCGAAGATGATGATCGAGATGCCGTTACCAAGACCACGCTCGGTAATCTGCTCGCCCAACCACATCACGAACATGGTGCCGGTCAGCAGCGTCACCACGGTGACGAAGCGGAAGCCCATACCAGGGTCGATCACCAGGCCAGGCTGGGCTTCCAGCGCGACCGCGATGCCGAACGCCTGGAACAGAGCCAGACCGACAGTTGCATAACGGGTGTATTGGGTAATCTTGCGACGGCCCGATTCACCTTCTTTTTTCAGCGCCTCCATCGTCGGGGACACGATCGACACCAGTTGCATGATGATCGAGGCCGAGATGTATGGAGTAATGCCCAAGGCGAAGACCGTGAAGCGCGACAGCGCGCCACCCGAGAACATGTTGAACATGCCCAGGATGCCGTTCTGCTGCGATTCAAACAGTCGCGCCAGCTCTACCGGGTTAACACCCGGGACAGGGATGTGTGCACCGATACGGTACACCACCAGAGCGCCCAGCAAAAACCACAGCCGGTTCCAAGGGAAGCCGGCGGCGGCGGATTTAGCAAGCTGTTGGTTTGTTGCCAATTTTCGCTCCGATTAAGCTAGCTGACTCAGGCTACCGAGCCGCCAGCTGCTTCGATGGCTGCTTTCGCGCCAGCGGTCACTTTCAGGCCTTTTACGGTCACTGCTTTAGTGATTTCGCCGGAAGCGATAACACGTACGTCGCGTGCCAGAACATTCAGCACGCCGGCCTGTTTCAGCACCAGGATGTCGACTTCACCGACAGCCAGGGCGTTCAGGTCGGACAGACGCACTTCAGCCTTGAAAGTGGCATTCAGGGATTTGAAGCCACGCTTAGGCAGACGACGCTGCAGAGGCATTTGACCGCCTTCGAAGCCGACTTTGTGGAAGCCGCCCGAACGCGATTTCTGACCTTTGTGGCCGCGGCCTGCGGTTTTACCCAGGCCGGAGCCGATACCGCGGCCAACGCGGCGCTTAGCGTGCTTCGCGCCTTCTGCTGGTTGAATGGTATTCAGTTGCATTGTTTTCTCCAGTTCCTAAGGGTCGCTTAGGAAACGACTTTAACGAGGTAGGCGACCTTGTTGATCATGCCGCGCACAGCAGGAGTGTCCTGCAGTTCGCTGACAGAGTTCACACGACGCAGGCCCAGGCCACGCACGGTGGCGCGGTGGTCTTGACGGGTGCCGATCAGGCCCTTCACCAGTTTGACTTTGATAGTGCTCATTGAAGTGCTCCCTATTAACCCAGGATCTCTTCAACCGACTTGCCGCGCTTGGCAGCGATGTCAGCTGGAGTGCTCATTTTGGCCAGGCCGTCCAGGGTGGCGCGCACCAGGTTGTATGGGTTGTTCGAACCGGTGGACTTAGCCACCACGTCGGTCACGCCCATCACCTCGAAGATAGCGCGCATTGCGCCACCTGCGATTACGCCGGTACCTGGCTTAGCTGGCGACATCATCACTTTCGACGCGCCGTGGCGGCCGGTGACGGTGTGCTGCAGGGTGCCGTTCTTCAGAGGAACCTTGATCAGGTTGCGGCGGGCTTCTTCCATTGCCTTCTGCACACCGACCGGAACTTCTTTCGACTTGCCCTTGCCCATGCCGATGCGGCCATCGCCGTCACCAACTACGGTCAGCGCGGCGAAGCCCATGATGCGACCACCCTTGACCACTTTGGTCACGCGGTTGATCGCGATCATTTTTTCGCGCATGCCATCATCCGGCTTATCGGATGCCATTTTTGCTTGCATTTTTGCCATGATCGTACCCTTAGAACTTCAGGCCAGCTTCACGCGCGGCTTCAGCCAGCGCCTTGATGCGGCCGTGGTAACGGAAACCGGAGCGGTCGAAGGCGACTTCGGTGATGCCCGCTTTCAGTGCTTTTTCTGCGACACGCTTGCCAACCAGTGCGGCAGCGGCGGCGTTGCCACCCTTGCCAGACTTGCCAGCCAGCTCGGCGCGCACTTCCGCTTCCACGGTCGAGGCCGAAACCAGAACTTTGGCGTCCGGGCTGATCAGGTTCGCGTAAATGTGCAGGTTGGTGCGGTGGACCGACAGGCGGTTCACTTTCAGTTGCGCGATCTTGATGCGAGTTTGACGTCCGCGGCGCAGACGAGATTCTTTTTTGTCCATCGTCAGCCCCTAATTACTTCTTCTTGGTTTCTTTGAGCTTAACCACTTCGTCCACATAGCGGACACCCTTGCCTTTGTATGGCTCAGGGGAGCGGTAAGCACGCACTTCGGCGGCAACCTGGCCAACCTTTTGGCGATCAACGCCAGAGATGATGATCTCGGTTGGGGTCGGGGTTGCGCACTTCACGCCGGTTGGCATGTCGTGAACGACCGGGTGCGAGAAGCCCAGGGACAGATTCAGCTTGTCGCCTTGAGCCTGGGCTTTGTAGCCCACGCCGACCAGGGACAGCTTCTTCTCGAAGCCCTTGGTTACGCCCACTACCATGTTGTTGACCAGAGCACGCAGGGTGCCGGACATGGCGTTCGATTCACGGCTGTCGTTCACCACGTCGAAGGACAGGGTGCCAGCGTTGTTTTCAACTTTTACCAGGCCGTTCAGGCTCTGGGTCAGGGTGCCCAGCGGGCCCTTGACGGTGATCGCTTGTGCGGAGATGGCAACTTCGGCGCCAGCAGGCACAACGATCGGCATTTTAGCTACACGAGACATTGTGTTACTCCTTAAGCCACGAAGCAGATGACTTCGCCACCAACACCGGTAGCGCGCGCCTTGCGATCGGTCATGACGCCTTGCGGGGTCGACACGATTGCCACGCCCAGGCCGTTCATCACGGTTGGGATCTCATCTTTGCCTTTGTAGATACGCAGGCCTGGACGCGAAACACGTTCCAGACGTTCGATCACAGGACGGCCTACATAATATTTCAAACCGATTTTCAGTTCCGACTTGCCCTCAGAGGTGGACACGGCGAAATCTTCAATGTAACCCTCATCCTTCAGGACGTTGGCAATCGCAACTTTAACCTTCGACGATGGCATTGCCACGGAGGTCTTTTGCACGGTCTGTGCGTTGCGAATACGGGTCAGCATATCGGCGATAGGATCGCTCATACTCATTGCTTATTCTCCTATTACCAGCTGGCTTTGGTCATACCCGGGATTTCGCCACGCATAGCGAATTCACGGAGCTTGATACGACCCAGGCCGAATTTACGGAAGGTGCCACGTGGGCGACCGGTGACCTGGCAGCGGTTACGCTGACGGGTTGGAGCCGAGTTACGCGGCAGTGCCTGCAGTTTCAGGCGCGCTTCGTAACGCTCTTCTTCCGACTTGGTCTGGTCATCAATGATGGCCTTCAGAGCGGCGCGCTTGGCAGCGAATTTAGCTACCAGGTCAGCACGCTTCTGTTCACGGTTAATCAGTGCGAGTTTTGCCATGATCGTTTAGTTCCTGAACGGGAATTTAAAGGCGGCGAGCAGCGCTTTGGCTTCGTCGTCGGTCTTCGCGGTGGTGGTGATCGAGATGTTCATACCACGCAGTGCGTCGATCTTGTCGTACTCGATTTCCGGGAAGATGATCTGTTCTTTCACGCCGATGTTGTAGTTACCACGGCCATCGAAGGATTTGCCAGACACACCACGGAAGTCACGCACGCGCGGCAGGGCCACGGTGATCAGACGGTCCAGGAATTCGTACATGCGGGCGCCGCGCAGGGTCACCATGGTACCGATCGGGTAGCCTTCGCGGATCTTGAAACCTGCGATTGCCTTACGGGCCTTGGTCACGACTGGCTTCTGGCCGGCGATCTTGGTCAGGTCGCCAACAGCGTGCTCGATGATTTTCTTGTCAGCCACGGCTTCCGAGAGACCCATGTTCAGGGTGATCTTGGTCAGGCGCGGCACTTCCATCACGGAGGAATAACCGAACTTGCCGGTCAGCTCAGCGACGATCTTGTCTTTGTACAGTTGTTGCAGACGGGCCATTTCTGATTACCCTTTCACTACTTCGCCGGAGGACTTGAAGACGCGGACTTTTTTACCGTCCACTTCCTTGAAGCCTACGCGATCTGCCTTACCGGTCGCAGCGTTGAACAGAGCAACGTTGGACACGTGAATAGGCATGGTCTTGTCAACGATGCCACCTTGAACACCAGTCATCGGGTTTGGCTTAACGGCTTTTTTAGCCACGTTAACGCCGTCCACCACGACGTGCTCAGCGTCTACACGCTGGGTCACTACGCCGCGCTTGCCCTTGTCCTTACCAGTCAGGACGATGACTTCGTCGTTTTTGCGAATCTTATCCATTGTCTGACTCCTTACAGGACTTCCGGTGCCAGGGACACGATCTTCATGAACTTCTCAGTGCGCAGTTCACGCGTCACTGGGCCAAAGATACGGGTACCGATCGGTTCCAGCTTGTTGTTCAGCAGGACAGCAGCATTGCCATCGAACTTCACCAGCGAACCGTCCTGGCGACGCACACCCTTAGCGGTGCGCACTACCACGGCGTTATAAATTTCACCTTTTTTGACACGGCCGCGAGGCTGAGCCACCTTAACGGTGACTTTGATCACGTCGCCGATGCCAGCGTAACGGCGCTTGGAACCGCCCAACACCTTGATGCACATGACTTCCTTGGCACCGGTGTTGTCGGCTACTTCGAGCCGGCTTTCAGTTTGAATCATAGTTATCTCTTTCCCAACTTAAGCCGAAGAATCCACACAATGCGGACATCGGTCAGTCTTGGTCCCGCCAGCCAACATGGCTGATTGGGTGCTTGATCTTCATACAAGTACTGACCGCTATCGCGTCTGCGGAGAGAAACTTTGCGGCGGATACATGGACGAAGCCCGCAAGTATCACATAAAACCTGCGGGCCTGCAAGAACTAATTAAATTGTGACCGGGAACTCACGCTCCCGGTTTGCAACTTACTTAGACGATTTGTGCAGCTTGCACTACACGGGTCACCGTCCACGCCTTCGTTTTGGAGATCGGACGACCTTCCACGATCTCTACCGTGTCACCGGCTTTAACCTGGTTGGTCTCGTCGTGCGCGTGGTACTTGGCGCTACGAACGATGATCTTGCCATACAGAGGGTGCTTGACGTGACGTTCGATCAGAACGGTTACGGTCTTGTCCATCTTGTCGGACACGACTTTACCGATCAGAGTACGCTTCAGCTTAACTTGTTCGGTCATTTCGCTTCCTTCGAGTTCATTACCGTTTTCACGCGGGCGATGTCGCGGCGGACCTTCTTCAGCTGCGAGCTGTTGCCCAGCTGCTGGGTAGCAGCTTGCATACGCAGACCGAACTGGGCCTTCAGCAGGTCGTTCAGTTCTTTCTGCAGTGCAGCCTGGTCTTTGCCACGGAGTTCAGATGCTTTCATATTTCACTCCAATTATTGGCCAACCTGGCGCACCACGAAGGTGGTAGCCAGAGGCAGTTTAGCAGCAGCCAGACGGAACGCTTCGCGTGCCAGTTCTTCGCCAACGCCATCCATTTCGTACAGGACTTTGCCTGGACGGATTTCGGCAACGTAGTACTCCGGGTTACCTTTACCGTTACCCATACGGACTTCGGCAGGCTTGTTGGAGATCGGCTTGTCTGGGAAAACACGGATCCAGATACGGCCACCACGCTTGATGTGACGGGTCATTGCACGACGAGCGGACTCGATCTGGCGTGCAGTGATACGGCCACGAGCCACGGCCTTCAGGCCGAACTCACCGAACGACACGTTAGTGCCGGTGGAGTGCGAAATGCCGGTGTTACGGCCTTTCTGCTCTTTACGATATTTCCTGCGGCTTGGTTGCAGCATGCTTATTCTCCTGCTTTATCAGCTGCAGCCGGCTTGGCAGCGCGGCGGGCGGCTGGGGCTTTGGCGCCTGGAGCTGGACGGCGGCCAGCTGGCTTACCGTCTTCGCGGCGCGGGCCACGTGGCTTCTTCTCTTCAGCCGGGGTGTCGATGACTGGTGCTTCGCCGGTGGCGGAGCGGTCACCCTTGTACACCCACACCTTGACACCGATGATGCCGTAGGTGGTGGAAGCTTCGGAGGTACCGTAGTCGATGTCCGCCTTCAGGGTATGCAGAGGCACGCGGCCTTCACGATACCATTCGGTACGGGCGATCTCGATGCCGTTCAGACGACCCGAGGACATGATCTTGATGCCCTGGGCGCCCAGGCGCATTGCGTTCTGCATGGCGCGCTTCATGGCGCGGCGGAACATAATACGCTTTTCCAGCTGCTGGGAGATCGAGTCAGCGATCAGCTGAGCGTCGATTTCCGGCTTACGGATTTCTTCGATGTTCACGTGCACTGGCACGCCCATGATCTTGGTCAGAGCGGACTTCAGGACTTCGATGTCCTCGCCCTTCTTACCAATCACGACGCCAGGACGCGAGCTGTACACGGTGAAGCGTGCGTTCTTGGCTGGACGCTCGATCACGATGCGGCCAACGGAAGCGTTTTTCAGCTTCTTCTTCAGGAAAGCACGTGCCTTCAGGTCTTCGTTCAGCATGGAAGCGAAGTTACCGTTGGTTGCGTACCAGCGAGATGCCCAGTTACGGGTGACCGCCAGACGGAAACCGGTTGGATGAATTTTCTGACCCATCGCAGCTCCTTAGTTACCGACAGTCACGTAAATGTGACAGGATTGTTTCGAGATACGGTCGCCACGACCTTTAGCGCGTGCAGTGAAGCGCTTCAGGATTGGGCCCTTTTCGACGTAAATGGTCTTTACGAACAGTTCGTCGATGTCGGCACCGTCGTTGTGCTCGGCGTTCGCAATCGCGGACTCCAGAACCTTCTTGACGATGAACGCGCCTTTTTTCGGGCTGAACTGCAGGATGTTCAGCGCGGCGTCAACCTTCTTACCGCGGATCAGGTCAGCGATCAGGCGACCTTTTTGATCCGACAGGCGAACGCCTTTGAGGATAGCTTTAGTTTCCATTATTTCTTAGCCTTTTTGTCAGCAGCGTGGCCCTTGAAGGTGCGGGTCAGCGCGAATTCGCCGAGCTTGTGACCAACCATGTTCTCGGAAACGTACACAGGCACGTGGACCTTGCCGTTGTGCACGGCAATGGTCAGACCGATGAAGTCAGGCATGATCGTCGAGCGACGGGACCAGGTTTTAATTGGCTTTTTGTCTTTGGACGCTTGAGCGGCTTCGACTTTTTTCACCAGGTGGGCGTCGCAGAACGGCCCTTTTTTCAATGAACGAGTCATGGTTTATCCTTATTTCTTGCCGCGGCGAGAGACGATCATCGAAGAAGTACGCTTGTTGGAGCGAGTCTTCTTACCCTTGGTCTGCTGGCCCCATGGGGACACTGGATGACGACCAGCTGCGGTACGGCCTTCACCACCACCGTGCGGGTGGTCGATCGGGTTCATCACCACACCGCGGACGGTTGGGCGAACACCGCGCCAGCGCATCGCACCAGCTTTACCGATCTTGCGCAGGCTGTGTTCAGCATTGCCGACTTCGCCGATGGTGGCGCGGCACTCGATGTGCACGCGGCGCACTTCGCCGGAGCGCAGGCGAACCTGGGCGTAGGTACCTTCACGGGCCATCAGGACCACAACAGCACCAGCGGTACGGGCCATCTGGGCGCCTTTACCTGGCAACATTTCCACGCAGTGGATGTTGGTGCCGACTGGGATGTTACGGATTGGCAGGCAGTTACCGGCCTTGATCGGCGCTTCCGAACCGTTCAGCAGGGTGTCGCCAACAGCAACGCCTTTAGGGGCGATGATGTACTTGCGCTCGCCGTCGGCGTAGCACAGCAGGGCGATGTGTGCGGTACGGTTTGGATCGTATTCGATACGTTCCACTTTCGCAGGGATGCCATCCTTGGTGCGCTTGAAGTCCACAACACGGTAGTGGTGCTTGTGGCCACCGCCGATGTGGCGGGTGGTGATGTGACCGTTGTTGTTACGGCCAGCAGTCTTGGACTTCTTTTCCAGCAGGGCGGCGAACGGACGACCTTTGAACAGGTCGCTGTTCACAACCTTCACCATGCCGCGACGGCCTGGGGAGGTTGGCTTCATCTTAACGAGTGCCATTATTTAGCCTCCTCGGTGAAATTGATTTCCTGGCCTGGCTTCAGGCACACGAAAGCACGCTTGGTGTGGTTGCGGCGACCGATGAAACGGCCGGAACGCTTGACCTTACCTTCGCGGTTCACGGTCTGCACCGATTCCACTTCAACCTTGAACAGCAGTTCAACGGCGGCCTTGATTTCTGGCTTGGTCGCATCCTTGGATACCAGGAACACGATCTGTTCGTTCTTTTCCGCAACCATGGTGGCTTTTTCGGAAATGACCGGAGCCAGCAGCACCTTCATCAGGCGCTCTTCGCTGTGTTTGATAACTGCGCTCATGCCAGCATCTCCTCAATCTGTGCCAGAGCTGCCTTGGTGACCAGGACCTTCTTGTAGAAGACCAGGGACATTGGGTCAGCGTGACGTGGCTCGACAACCAGCACGTTCGGCAGGTTGCGGGAAGCCAGTTCCAGGTTTTCCTGGATGGTGTCGGTAACGATCAGGACCGAATCCAGACCCATGCCGGTCAGCTTTTGCGACAGCAGCTTGGTCTTAGGAGCTTCGATCGACAGGTCTTCGATCACAACCAGACGCTCTTCGCGGGCCAGTTGGGACAGGATCGAGCAGATACCTGCGCGATACATCTTCTTGTTGACCTTGTGCGAGAAGTTCTCGTCAGGGGAGTTCGGGAAGATGCGACCACCACCACGCCACAGCGGGGAGGAGGACATACCAGCACGAGCACGGCCGGTGCCTTTTTGGCGCCATGGCTTCTTGGTCGTGTGGTGGACTTCTTCACGGTCTTTTTGCTTGCGGTTACCGCTACGTGCGTTAGCAGCGTAAGCAACGACGACTTGGTGGATCAGCGCTTCGTTGTAGTCACGGCCGAAGACGGTGTCAGCGGCGGCTACGTTGGAGGCGACTTGACCTTGCGCGTTCAAGAGCTTCAGTTCCATCGATTAAGCTCCCTTCTTTGCTTTAACTTTAACAGCTGGCGATACAACAACCTGGCCGTTTTTCGCGCCTGGTACTGCACCCTTCACCAGCAGCAGCTGGCGATCAGCGTCGATACGAGCGATTTCCAGGTTCTGGGTGGTGACGGTGACGTCGCCCATGTGACCGGTCATGCGCTTACCTGGGAACACACGGCCTGGATCCTGCGCCATACCGATGGAGCCTGGTACATTGTGCGAACGGGAGTTACCGTGGGTTTGACGACCCGATGCGAAGTTGTGACGCTTGATGGTACCGGCATAGCCTTTACCAATCGACACACCTTGCACGTCGATCTTCTGACCGACTTCGAACAGGGAAGCGGCGATAACTTCACCAGCTTTCAGTTCGTTTGCTTTAGCTGCGTCAACGCGGAATTCCTTGATGAAGGAACCAGCTTCGACACCTGCTTTAGCGTAGTGACCGGCAGCAGCTTTAGTCACGCGGGATGCGCGACGCTGACCGAAGACAACCTGAACAGCGGAATAACCATCCACTTCAGGAGTTTTGATTTGCGCAACACGGTTGTTCGATACGTCCAACACGGTGACTGGGATCGAGTCCCCGTCATCGGTGAAGATGCGCATCATACCAACCTTGCGACCGAGGAGGCCAAGGCTCATTTTTTCTCCATTCCCACCTACGATTGGGCGGGGCTTTGTTTAACTACAAAAAAAGATACGGGCATAAAAAAGACGAACCCATACCGAAGCCGGCTAGTGTACCGAGAATTTCCTCTTGACGCAACAGCTTTGTACGAGGTATGTCAGTGTTTTCTGCATGGCGCACCACGCTCCGCCTTCGCGCTACCCTTATCCGGTTATCGGGAGGTCAAAATGGACAAGATAGCAAGCTCATTCATGGCGGCGCTGTGCTTCTCCAGCGCCCTGCCCGCCTGGGCCCAGCCCCATGCGCTCGACGGCGCCGTATATTTTTCCGGCCTGCAGGTGACGGCGACCGCGATTGATCCCGGCGGCCCGGCGCCAGGGGTGGCCCAGGCGGCACGGCCATATGCACACCTATATAACCACCTCTGCTTGCCGCCCGATTTCTGCCTGCAGCAATATGCCGGGCACGGGCCGGACGACGCGACGACGCTGCCGCTGAGCACTTCGCTCAGCCATGGCCGTAGCTGGACGACGGGCGAGGCCAGGGAGGAAGGCTTTACCGGCCTCGCTGCGCATCTGGAATTCGTCCCCGGCGCGCTGCATGACACGATGTCGGCCGAAGCCGACTATTCCATACCGAGTTTCGATGTCGCGCCGAACACACTCGCCACATTCACCATCCGGCTGCATGGCGCGCTCAGCGCCGCCAACACCGCCTTCCCGGACCTTGGCCGCTTCTTTGGCGAAACCCGATTCGTACCGGCTGATCTCAGCCAATGGCAGACTTCGTACTTCAGCGTGCTGCTGGCCCCTCAGGCCCAGGCCTTCGACCGGTTCATCGTCGCCACCCTGCGCAACGACACGCCCGAGGCACAGAACGTCTGGTGGTACTTGCACTCAGGCCTGGACTTGCAATTGCTGCCGGCCGTTCCGGAACCCGCCGCCTGGATGCTGCTGCTCGCCGGCCTGGCGCTACTGCTGCCCATGCCGAAATTCGTATCGCCGCAGCAAAAAATGTGATTGGGATTGCACTATTGCCTCTCCTAAGCTGGGTGTACAAACACTACAAAGGGAGACTTCATGAAACATTTTCTGGCAGCCTGCTGCCTGGCTTTGTGCACCCTCGCCGCCCAGGCGGTTACCCTCACCGGCCTGCAGAACGCCCATGACCCGGGCACCATCACCAAAGATGGCGACACCTATTTCAACTTCACCACCGGCACCGGGATCTGGTACTCGACTTCCACCGACTTGACTAACTGGCAAGGTGGGCCCGGGCCGGTGTTCACCACTTACCCAAGCTGGATCACCAACAAGATTCCCAACTTCAGCGGCTCGTTCTGGGCGCCGGACGTGATCCACATGAACGGCTACTACTATATTTATTACTCCGTCTCGACCTTCGGCACTTCGAGCTCGGCGATCGGGGTGGCACGCTCGGCTTCATTGAAGAACCCGGCCTGGACCGACCTGGGGATCGTGGTCGAATCGTTTGGCGGCAGCAGCGAGATCAATGCCATCGACCCTGCCCTGTACCGCGACCATGACGGCAAGGTGTATATGAGCTACGGTTCCTTCTTCGGCGGCATCGGCGTGGTCGAGATCAACCAGTCGACCGGCAAACCGGCCGGCAACGTCACCAAGGTCCTGGGCGGAGGCGGACTCGATATGGAAGCGCCCTACATCACTCGTGATGGCGGCTATTACTACCTGTTCGTCAACCGCGGCGCCTGCTGCAAGGGCGTCAACAGCACCTATTACGTGGAAGTGCAGCGCGCCACCAGCATCACCGGCCCCTATTCCGGTACCCGCACCGTGCTGCCTAACGTGGACGGCAAGTACAAAGGCCCCGGCCACATCGGCGTGCTGAAGCAGGATGGCTGCAACTTCACCTCCATCCATTACTACGACCTGAACGACAGCGGCAACGCCAAGCTCGACATCTTGCGCATGACGTACAGCGGCGGCTGGCCCATCCTGACGCGCAACTTCACGGACTTCGCCGGCTGCGGCGGCATGAGCGACGGCCCCTACGTGATCAAGTCGCGCCTGAGCGGCAAAGCGCTGGCCGTGGCGAATGCCTCCACCAGCGATGGCGCCATGGTGCAGCAGCAGACCTATAGCGGCGCGCGGCACCAGCAGTGGTACCTGATCGGCCATGGCGATGGCCAGTACAGCATCATCAACGCCCTCAGCCTGCGCAGCCTGGACAACTGGCAGAACTCCACCACGGCCGGCACCAATATCGCGCAATGGTCGTACTGGGCCGGCAATGGCCAGCACTGGAGCTTCGCCAGCCCGGCCAGCGGCTGGTACACGGTGAAGAACCTGCTGAGCGGCTACGTCATGGATGTGCAGAACAAGAGCACCGCCGAGAACGCGCAGATCATCCAATGGCCGCTGAACAACGGCAGCAACCAGCAGTGGAGTTTCACCCGCCCATAGTGGCGCTCGCGCGCGCAGCTTCGCGCTACGCTTGGCCGGCTATGGAGGATGAATCATGAAGACTTCACACCGGCTTGCAGCTGCAATGGCGGCGACGTTTTGCGTCGCCGCCACCTCGCCCGCATGGGCCCAGACGCGCTTCCTGGAAGGCGCGGTTTCGTTTTCCGATATCCGGATTACAGCGGCTGCCATCGACCCGAACGGCCCGGCTCCCGGCGTAACGCTGACCGGCGCCCCGCGCGGCTTCCTGCACAACGAGCTTTGCTTTGTTCCGGACTCATGCCAGCAGGTGTATATGTATGATGCGCCCGAACGCCCCGGCAGCACGGCCATGCCGCTGCATTCGTCCATCCGATACATTGGCAGTACATCGTCGGTCGACGTGACAGCGGAAATGAGCAGCGCCGCTGCACACGTCGAGTTCACGGAAGGCACAAGGCAGAACAAGGGCCTGACAAGTGCGGACCTCTTCCTGCCAGGCTGGGAAGTGCTGCCGAATACCATCGCCACGTTCAGCGTCCGCCTGCACGGAGCGCTGAGTGCGGCCAATCCGGACTTTCCCTACTACGGCACACTGTACGCCTATTCCCAGTTCGTGCAGCCCTATGGATTTGGCGAGCCCCAGTTCAGTTTGTTCGAACTGTTCCCGCGACCGTTCGCCCAATCATTCGACCAGCGCATGAGCGCCTACCTGCGTAATGACAGCGAGCAGGTCGAGCAAGCCTGGTGGGACTTGCGAACCGGCTTCGAGTTGCAGCTGCTGGTGCCGGAGCCTTCGACCTGGCTCATGCTGCTCGCCGGCCTGGGCCTCCTGGCCGCAGCGTACGGCGACCGGCGGCACGGCTTCGTGCGCACCTGAACCTGCGGTTGCAATCGCCACCTGCTCCGGCAGCCGCACGTAGCCGCGAAACATGTCGGGCTGGCTACGCCCAAGCCGGGCCTGCAGGAGTTGCATCAAGTCCCGGTACGCGGCACTGCCGGGAGCCGGAGCACAGGGCAACGCCAGCCGATACGCTGGTGCGTCGCCGTGGCCCGCTACGGTCACCGCACGATAGGCGCTGACCACTACAGCAGCCAACTCCGTTCCGGGCCGCACATCCAATTGCCACGCGACTGTCTCGTAGCTCGCCAGCACCAGCAGCAAGCGCGCGCCCCGCTGATCCAGCACCACGCGCACCGGTGCGCCCGGCTCCCCGGCCGTGTACCCGGACACCACCACCAGCTCCGCCCCATCGGCGAGGGCTGGCGCCAGCAGGCCGCCGGGCAGCATTACGCTTGCTCCACCGGCATCGAAGCCGGGTTGTTCAGGTTGTACCAGTCGACTTTGCGGGTCGCAACCATGATTGCTGCCAGCACGGCGAAGAGGAGGATGGCGCCAAGCATCAAGGCGTTGTTCTCCGAATTGAGCAGGCCAAACAAGATGCCATACAGGCCGCACAAGGCGCCGCCGAACCCCACGCCGCGCTTCCAATCATGCAGCACGTGCGCCAGGTAGTAGCCGATCAGCAGGATGCAGGCGGCGCTGGCGGCGAGATAGGAGGCGACGAAGGCGTAGTGTTCGGACAGGCTGACCAGCAGCAGGAAGAACAAGGCCAGCGCCAGACCCACGAGCAGGTACTGCACCGGGTGGATAGGCAGGCGCTTCATGACCTCGAACAGGAAGAAGGCAGCAAAGGTCAGTGCCACGAACAGCAGGCCGTACTTGGTGGCACGGTCGGCCATCGAGTACACGTTCACCGGCTCGATGAAACTAGCCTGGATCGTGTCCAGCGGCGCCAGGTTTTCCTGGCCCTGCCCTGCCGCATATTCACGTTGGCGCAGCTGCGCCTGGGCCTCGCTGGCCAGCGAGGAAATGCGCCACACGGCCTGGAAGCCAAAGTCGCCCAGCTTGTATTGCTCCGGCAGGAAGCGGCCGCTGAATTGCGGGTGCGGCCAAGGAGAAGACATCACAAAGCGGTTATTGCGCGCCAGCGGCACGAAGCGCTGGCTATTCATGCCGGCCAGGTTCAGGTCAAAGCTGAACTTGACCAGTCCAGGCGCTGCGTCCTCCATCGACAGCGTGGCATGCAGACCCTGGCGCGTGGAATACAAGCCCGAGCCCTGCTCGAACTCGATGCTGCGCGTTCCCCACACCAGACGCGGGATATCGCGTACGCCGCGCACGTCCGCCACGGCCATCGCGATGAAAGGCCGGTCCGGCGTAACCTGCGAGCCCGTCTCCGTATGCGGCAGCTCGCTCACCGTCGGCAGGATAAAGTCGCCGCTGATCTTGTGGGCACCGTTGAACATCAGCACTTGGTGAATGCCGCGATGACGGCGTTCCGTGTCGAGGTTCGACTGCACTTCGAGCTGATTGGGGAAAACGAGGTGCCGCGAATGCTTGCGGTAGCGCTTCATTTCCGGCTTGCCGTCCTTGTCCTTTTCTTCGACGGTGTAGACCTCGTCATACGGCATCACCAGCACCGGCCCGTAGATCTGCTGCTCGCCGACGGAATCGGCGGCGATGCTCCGCGCAGCTTCATCACGATAAGCGATTCGCTCGCTGATGGTCGATTGGATCATCGCGAGCGGCACACCCAGCATCAGCATGAGCAGACCGACGAGGATGGCTTTGAATAGGAGCTTCTTTTGCATGTTGGCGCTTCCTGTTGTTATGGTTGCGCCAGTGTAGGGATCAATTATGCGTTGCCGATGCGTTCTGTGTGAAGCGGCAGCCGCAAGGTTGCGCGGCAGCCGCCGCCCTCCCCGTTTGCCACTTGCGCGGTGCCACCATGCAGGGCAGCGACCTCGCGCACGAAAGGCAAGCCAAGTCCCGTGCTCTTGGCGCCATCGGGGCGCGGCAGAGAGTAGAAGCGTTCGAACAGGCGCGCTTCGGCATAGGCCGGGATGCCGGGACCGGTGTCGTTCACTGCGATCTCGACGTGACCATCGCTGCGGCGGGCGGTCAGGCGTATCGCGCTACCGGGTGGCGCGAAGCCGATGGCGTTGTCGAGCAGGTTGCCCAAAGCCTGGCGCAGCAGGAGCGCGTCGCCTTGCAGTTGCAGCGCGGGGTCGGCATCGATTTCCAAGCGCAGTTGGCGCGAGGCAAGGCGGGCCTTGGAGTCGCCGGCCACATCTTGCAGCAAGCCGGCCGCCTCAAGCGGCATGGCATCGTCGATGCGCTGCTGCTTTTCGACGCGCACCAGTGCCAGCAGCTTGTCGATCAAGTCGCGCTGGCGGGCGTTCTGCGCCTGGATGGTGGAAAGGAATTGACGCCGCTGCTCGGGCGGCATGTCTTCTTCCAGCAGTTCGGCCGCGGCCTGGATGGCGGCGATCGGGCTTTTCAATTCATGCGTCAGCGTGTGCATCAGCGTCTCGACGTAATCCTTGCCTTCCAGCTTGGCACGCATTGCTTCCAGTGCGTGGCCGAGCGTACTGATTTCGCTGCTGCCCAGCTTGGGCATGACGGCCTTGCGTCCATCCTGCACCGCTTCGACGAAGACCATCAGTTTGTTGACGGTGCTGGCCATGCGCCAGGTAATGACGACGCCGATCAATAGCGACAGGCCAAGCAGCAAGGCGCCCCACTTGAGGATTTTGCGCTGGCTGCGTTCAATGAAACCTTGCACGCTGGAGATGGGCTTGCCGACGGTCAGCACGCCGATAATGCGGTCGCCGTCGCGCACCGGCGCGGCGACGTACATCACCAGGCTGCCGTATTCGCCCGGCACGTCGCTCGACATCCGGGCGCCGTATTTTCCGCGCAGCGTGAGGTAGACGTCATTCCAGCGCGAGTAGTCCTGGCCGACAGCCTTGCCTTCGGAGTCGAAGCGCACAATGCCCTGGGCATCGGTGATGGTGATGCGGTTGCCGGCGCTGCGGCTCGCGGCGGCAATCTTTGCCAGCAGCACGCGCGCGGTGGCGCCCTCTTTCACATCATCGGCCACGATGTGCGCCAGCAGTTGCGCGGTATCGACCATGGCCGCCTCCAGCGTGGAGCGGGCGCCGGGCTTGACTTCCTGCACGAAGATATTGAGCAGAAACCATGCGGCGAGGCCGACGATCAGGAAGTAGCCAAGCAGGATGCGCAGGCCGATCTTCATGCGCCGGGCTGAAGGCTGTAACCCATGCCGCGGTGGGTCTGGATCGGGTCGGCGCTCTCGTTGATGGCGCGCAGTTTGGCGCGCAGCGATTTGATGTGGGCGTCCACCGTGCGGTCCAGGGTGTCGGGGGCGTCGCACCAGACCCTGTCCATCAGCTGCGCGCGCGACAGCACATGGCCGGGATGCTCTACCAGGGTTTTCAGCAGCAGGTACTCGTAGCGCGTCAGCTCCAGCGGCTGGCCGGCGAACAGGATACGCGCTTCGGCGGCGCGCAGCTCGAAGGCTGGGCCGCTTGCCGCCGGCGGCACGGCAGGCGATGCAGCCGCTGGCGCGGCGCCTGCACCCGCGCGGCGCAGGATCACGCGTACGCGTGCCACCAGCTCGCGCGGCGAGAATGGCTTGGTCACATAATCATCGGCGCCGATTTCCAGGCCGACGATGCGGTCGATCTCGTCGCTGCGCGCGGTGAGGAAGATCACCGGCACGTCGGAAAACTGGCGCAGGCGGCGGCAGACATCGAGTCCGCTGATATCGGGCAGGCCGACATCAAGGATCACCAGCGCCGGCGGCTGTTCGCGCGCAGCGGCCAGCGCCAGTTCGCCCAGCGTCACATGGCGCGGAGTGAAGCCTTCCTTGCCGAGCGCGAAGGCGAGACTGTCCGCAATGGCCTGCTCGTCTTCAACGATCAGGATGCTCTTGTCGCTCATTTCTGGCCGTCGTCGCCGGCTGCCTTGTCGGCGGCTTCACGGGCCTTTTGCTGGCTCTCTTCCATCGCCTTGACGGCGTCCTTGGCCTTGTCGCGCTGCTCGCCGATGGCCTTGATATCCTGCGCGGTCTGATCGACCGGGTTCTTCTTGCCACAGGCAGCCAGCATGGCCAGCGCAGCGATGATGATCAAACGATTCATTTCAGCCTCCCGAATGCATAAACCTCAAGTGTACAAAAAAAAAGCCGGGCATTGCTGCCCGGCCTCTTGCCGTCTTAAGTCAACAGGGACTTAGAAGTCGTATGCTGCGCTCATGCCAACGGTGCGGAAACCGGTGGTCGACCAGTTCCAGCCATCGCGCCAGCGCACTGCTTGCTGACGGTCGAAGACGTTGTTGATATACAGGGCCAGGGTCAGGTGCTTGACGCCGGTGTAGCGCAGGTTGTAGTCGGTAATGACTGGCGGCTTCACAACCGAGCAAGCATCCATATTCGACGCGTCAACCTTCTGGGTTACGCAGTAGGTCGGGTTGTCGAAGCTGTTGTTGGTGTAGTGGCTTGCGTAGCTCACGGTCATGCCGTGGTCCCAGGCGCCGACTTTCAGCGATGGACGCAGTTTCACGTTCCAACGGCCTGCACCGTAGTCCCAGGTACCGAACTGGTTAGGCTGGTAGCCGTTCAGGCCGACGTTCCAGATCTGGTAGTTCAGCTTGTACTCGCCTTCCAGCTTGATGCGCATCTCGCCGATACCTTGCAGCTTGAAGCGGGTGGTGGCGTCGAAGTCGAAGCCATCAACCTTGGTCTTGCCGCTGTTGACGTATGGACGGTATGCCAGGCCCAGCGAACCGGTGCTGAACTTGGTGGTGTTGCTTGGAGCGTACTTGCTGACGATGCCGTAGAACTCGTTGTCCTGTGCGGTGCTGTCAACACGGACCAGTTGGCCTGGCGCCAGCGAGTCTTCAGCGGCCAGGATGTCGGCTGCGGTACGTGGAGCGATCTCGTCCTTACGCTTGATGTTGTAGTAGTCGATCGAGAACGAGGTGTTCTTGATTGGCTCCCACACCACGCCAACGGTGAAGGTCTGCGAGGTTTCCGGCTTCAGGTCAGGGTTCGAGGCAACGAAGCTCGACAGGCCGCCCTTGCAATCCAGGTCGCTCAGCTGCTTGGCGCGCAGCTTGTCGGCTGCGGTTGCGCCGGCAGCGCTCTGCACCAGCTTGTTCAGGGCTGCAGCGGTTGGGCAACGCTTAGGATCGACCACGTTGGTCGATACCGAGCCGCGGCCCAGGCCGTTACCGGTTTCGTTGATGTTCGGTGCGCGGAAGCCGCCGGAAGCGGTGGCACGGAACAGCAGGCTGTCGGTTGGGGTGAACTTCAGGCCCAGTTTTGGCGACAGGTGGGCGGAGAACTTGTCGGTCTTGTCTGCGCGCAGGGCGGCAGTCATTTCCAGGCTCTTGACGACCGGGATGATGGCTTCGCCGAACACAGCGTACTGGTTGGCGGTGTCGTTCACTTGCAGGCCGAACACGCTGACCAGTTCACCGCGCAGCACGTTGTCGGAACTCGCCATTTCGTAGTGCTGGCGACGGATGTCGGCGCCAACTGCGAAGCTCAGAGGACCAGCTGGCAGCTGCATCGCTTCACCGGTGATGGTGCCGTCGATGAAGGTGGTCTTGGAGCGGCCGGCGGTGCTACGCACCGGGAACATGGAGTCCAGCAATGCCGGGTCGTTCTGCTGGCCGAACTTGTAGGTGCCGTTAACGATCGCGTCGGTGTAACCCTTGGCGCTGGCGTTACGGGTTTCCTTGGTCGCTTCCGAGGTCATCACGCCGAAGGCGGATTTCCAGTCGTACTTGCCGACGGTACCGTTCAGGGACAGCATGTAGCGCGCCTGTTCGGAGTTGGTGCGGTTGAAGTTGAAGCCGTTGCCGGTGTCCAGCAGGCGGGCGCGGTATTCAACCGGGAACGCGTACGGGTTGTTGGCGTGGCCAACCGGCAGGTATGGGTAGCTGAACGGGCCAACTACCTTGCCTTCCATGGCGTTGTACCAGACGCTGGTCGAGGTTGGGCTCGGGGTCGAGAACGGAGCGACGATGTAGTCGGTCTTGGCGCCGGCCGAGGACAGTTCCAGGTTGGCGTCGATCGAGTTGCCGATGCGGAAGTGGGTGTTGCTTACCAGGGCCCAGCGGCGGTTCTCGGTGTTCTGGCCGTCGTACGGCAGCAGGTCCCATTTGCAGGCGCCGGCTTCCATGTTTTCAGGTGCGCAGCCAGGTGCGGCCACCAGGTTTTTCTTCGCGTCGTAGAAATCTTTGCCGACGTTGTAGTTGCCGGTTGGCGAGTAGGTGCTCTTGGCATCCCATGCGGTGCCGCCAACGGACTTGGCGTTCCACTCAGGCACGAAGCGGCGCAGGTCGTTCTTGCTCCAGCCGTCGGCCTTGTAGCCTTCCACGCTCAGGTAGGTGTTGAAGCCGTCGGTTTCAACGTCGCCGAAACCGAAGATGGCAGCGATCTTACGGTTGCGCTGGTCTTTGAACTTAGGGGCTTCGGTGTAGTTGGCCTTGACGCGCGCGCCAGTGTAGTCCTTGCGCAGGATGATGTTGACCACGCCTGCAATCGCGTCGGAACCGTAAATAGCGGAGGCGCCATCCTTCAGGATCTCGATGCTCTCGATCGACTCGGAGGCGATCGCGTCCAGGTTGGTGAAGTTGTCCTGGCCGCCGTCAGACAGGCCATAAGGAGCGATGCGGCGGCCATTGACCAGCACCAGGGTCGCGACCTTGCCCAGGTTGCGCAGCTGGACTGCGGACGAACCTGGCGAGAAGCTGCCGGAGCTGGCGTTGGCCGAGTTCAGGCTGGTGTCGACGACCGAAGCGGAACGCAGCACGTCCAGTGCGGTGCCGGCGCCGGTGCGCTCGATGTCGGCGCGGGACAGGGTCTGCAGAGCGCCTGGGTTTTCGTTGTTGACGCGTTTGATGCTGGAACCGGTGATTTCCACACGTTGCATCTTAGGTGCTTCCGCTTCTTGGGCGAAGGCTGGGGCGGCGAATGCGACTGCCAGAGAGGCAGCGATCACGCTCTTGTTCAAGTTTGGCTTACTTTTCAACTATTTCACTCCCTAATATTTGCTTATAAAATTTAAAAGCCGTGCATCATAATCGAAAAGTTGGCTTGTCGGGTAGTTTTCCCAAACTTTTAGTAATTGTATTAAAGTGTCATCAATATGTATTTACTGTGGTTATCACAGATTGCCAAATTATATTTGTTAGCAAAAAACCAAATAAGAAAGCCCGCTGATGCGGGCTCTTTCGTTCTTGGACGGTAAAGGGAAATAAAAAAAGCCCGCCGAAGCGGGCTTTTTCGTGTCTTGCGACGAAACCGGGATTACTGCAGTTTGATTTCGACGTCCACGCCAGCTGGCAGGTCCAGCTTCATCAGTGCGTCAACAGTCTTGTCGGTTGGATCCACGATGTCCATCAGGCGCTGGTGGGTGCGGATTTCGAACTGGTCGCGCGAGGTCTTGTTCACGTGCGGGGAACGCAGCACGTCGTAACGCTGGATACGGGTTGGCAGAGGAACTGGGCCTTTTACCACGGCGCCGGTGCGCTTGGCGGTGTCAACGATTTCCAGTGCGGACTGGTCGATCAGCTTGTAGTCGAAAGCCTTCAGGCGGATACGGATCTTTTGGTTTGGAGCGGACATGCTTATTCCTTAAAAGAACGAACCGGCAACAATATGTTTCCGGCAATGTATGTAAATACTACGACGGGCCGACATGATAGCACATGCCGGCCCGTTTTCGATCAGACTAAAAAACGATTAGTCGATGATCTTGGCTACAACGCCCGCGCCGACGGTACGGCCGCCTTCACGGATTGCGAAACGCAGACCTTCTTCCATAGCGATCGGGGAGATCAGCTTCACGGTGATGGAGACGTTATCGCCTGGCATAACCATTTCTTTGTCCGCTGGCAGTTCGATCGAACCGGTCACGTCGGTGGTACGGAAGTAGAACTGTGGACGGTAGTTGTTGAAGAACGGGGTGTGACGGCCGCCTTCATCTTTCGACAGAACGTAGATCTCGCCGGTGAAGTGAGCGTGCGGCTTGATCGAGCCTGGCTTCGCCAGAACCTGACCACGCTGAACGTCTTCACGCTTGGTGCCGCGCAGCAGCAGGCCAACGTTGTCGCCTGCCTGACCCTGGTCCAGCAGCTTGCGGAACATTTCCACGCCGGTGCAGGTGGTCTTGACGGTGTCAACGATACCAACGATTTCGATTTCTTCGCCGACCTTGATGATGCCGCGCTCAACACGACCGGTAACAACGGTACCACGGCCGGAGATCGAGAACACGTCTTCAACTGGCATCAGGAAGGTGCCGTCAACAGCGCGCTCTGGGGTTGGGATGTAGGAGTCCAGGGCATCAGCCAGACGCATGATGCACTCTTCGCCCATCTCGCCAGCCGCGCCTTCCAGCGCCATACGTGCCGAACCCTTGATGATTGGCAGGTCGTCGCCTGGGAATTCGTACTTGGACAGCAGCTCGCGCACTTCCATTTCGACCAGTTCCAGCAGTTCTGCGTCGTCAACCAGGTCGCACTTGTTCAGGAACACGATGATGTATGGAACGCCAACCTGACGTGCCAGCAGGATGTGCTCGCGGGTCTGTGGCATTGGGCCGTCAGCTGCGGAGCAAACCAGGATCGCGCCGTCCATCTGCGCAGCACCGGTAATCATGTTCTTGATGTAGTCGGCGTGGCCTGGGCAGTCAACGTGAGCGTAGTGACGCGATGCGGTTTCGTACTCAACGTGGGCGGTGTTAATGGTAATGCCGCGTGCTTTTTCTTCTGGAGCAGCGTCGATCTGGTCGTAAGCTTTAGCTTCGCCGCCGAATTTCTTCGACAGAACGGTTGCGATAGCAGCGGTCAGGGTGGTTTTGCCGTGGTCAACGTGACCGATGGTGCCAACGTTCACGTGCGGTTTAGTCCGCTCGAACTTTTCTTTTGCCATTTTAATTCTTCCTCAGAACTTTAGATTTAAGGTCAAACCGGGCGGGAGGATCTCCCCCGCCCGGGTAATTATTTATTTTACTTCGCTTTAGCGGTGACGATTGCGTCGATCACGTGCTTAGGAGCTTCAGAGTAGTGCTTGAACTCCATGGTGTAGGTCGCGCGGCCCTGGGTCGCGGAACGCAGGATGGTCGAGTAGCCGAACATCTCCGACAGAGGAACCTCTGCCTTGATGATCTTGCCGCCGCCACCTGGGATCTCGTCCATGCCCTGCACCATACCGCGGCGGGACGACAGGTCGCCCATCACGGTACCGGCGTAGTCTTCCGGAGTCTCGACTTCCACAGCCATCATTGGTTCCAGGATGACTGGGTTAGCGCGCTTGCACGCTTCCTTGAACGCCATCGAACCGGCCATGCGGAATGCATTTTCGTTCGAGTCAACGTCGTGGTAGGAACCGAAGGTCAGGGTGACTTTAACGTCAACCACCGGGTAGCCAGCCAGAACACCGTTGTTCAGGGTTTCGCGCACGCCTTTTTCCACCGCAGGGATGAATTCGCGAGGAATCACACCGCCCTTGATCGCGTCGACGAATTCGAAGCCCTTGCCTTGTTCCTGTGGTTCCAGGGTAACAACGGCGTGACCGTACTGACCACGGCCACCGGACTGCTTAACGAACTTGCCTTCCACGTCGGACACCGACTTGCGCACGGTTTCGCGGTATGCAACCTGTGGCTTGCCAACGGTTGCTTCCACGCCGAATTCGCGCTTCATACGGTCAACGATAATTTCCAGGTGCAGCTCGCCCATACCACCGATGATGGTCTGGCCGGATTCTTCGTCGGTCTTCACGCGGAACGAAGGGTCTTCCTGTGCCAGGCGGTTCAGGGCCAGGCCCATCTTTTCCTGGTCAGCCTTGGTCTTAGGCTCAACTGCCTGCTGGATCACTGGCTCTGGGAATACCATCTTTTCCAGGGTGATGATCGAGGATGGATCGCACAGGGTTTCGCCGGTGGTCACGTCCTTCAGGCCCACTGCAGCGGCGATGTCGCCGGCGCGGACTTCTTTGATCTCTTCACGCTGGTTAGCGTGCATCTGCAGAATACGGCCCAGGCGTTCTTTACGCTGCTTCACCGAGTTGTACACGGTGTCGCCTGCGTTCACCACGCCGGAGTAGACGCGGAAGAAGGCCAGCTGACCAACGAACGGGTCGGTCATGATCTTGAATGCCAGAGCAGCGAACTTCTCTTCGTCCGAAGCTTTACGGGTTGCTGGCTGTTCGTCTTCGTCGGTACCGGCAACGTCAGCGATGTCCACTGGCGATGGCAGGTATTCGATCACGGCGTCCAGCATGGCCTGCACGCCCTTGTTCTTGAAGGCGGTGCCGCACATCATCGGAACGATTTCCGAAGCGATGGTACGCTGGCGCAGGGCTTGCTTGATCTCTTCTTCAGAGAGTTCGCCTTCTTCCAGGTACTTGTTCATCAGGTCTTCCGACGCTTCAGCAGCGGCTTCAACCATCTTCTCGCGCCACTCTTGTGCGGAGTCAGCCAGTTCGGCAGGGATATCCACGTAGTCGAACTTCATGCCCTGGGACGCGTCGTCCCAGATGATGGCCTTCATCTTGACCAGGTCGATCACGCCTTTGAAGTTGTCTTCAGCGCCGATCGGGATCTGGATCAGGATTGGGTTGGCCTTCAGGCGCGAACGCATCTGCTCGTAGACCTTGAAGAAGTTGGCGCCGGTACGGTCCATCTTGTTCACGAAGGCCAGACGAGGGACCTTGTACTTGTTAGCCTGGCGCCATACGGTTTCAGACTGTGGCTGCACGCCGCCCACTGCACAGTAAACCATGCAAGCGCCGTCCAGAACGCGCATCGAACGTTCCACCTCGATGGTGAAGTCAACGTGCCCTGGGGTGTCGATGATGTTGATGTGGTGTGGCTTGAAGTTGTTCGCCATACCATTCCAGAAGCAGGTAGTCGCTGCCGAGGTAATGGTAATGCCGCGCTCTTGTTCCTGCTCCATCCAGTCCATGGTGGCGGCGCCGTCGTGCACTTCACCAATCTTGTGGTTCACGCCGGTGTAGAACAGGACGCGTTCGGTGGTGGTGGTCTTACCGGCGTCGATGTGAGCGGAGATACCGATGTTACGGTAGCGCTCAATGGGGGTCTTGCGGGCCATAATTGATCCTAAATCTTTGAATGGACAAAACCGAGCAACATTTTTCCTGGAAAAATGCGCCCGGCTTGAACTAGGCCGGCCACGAGTGGCCGGCCAATCGTATTAGAAGCGGAAGTGCGAGAACGCTTTGTTCGCTTCAGCCATACGGTGGACTTCGTCACGGCGCTTCATTGCACCGCCACGGCCTTCCGCGGCTTCCAGCAGCTCGCCGCCCAGGCGCTGTGGCATGGACTTTTCGGAGCGCTTGTTAGCGGCTTCACGCAGCCAACGCATGGACAGGGCCAGGCGGCGCACTGGGCGCACTTCGACTGGAACCTGGTAGTTAGCACCGCCAACGCGGCGGGACTTCACTTCAACCAGTGGCTTGGCGTTGTTGATCGCTGCGGTGAACACTTCCAGCGGGTCCTTGCCGGACTTGGATTGGATGTGGTCAAAGGCACCGTAGATGATGTTTTCTGCAACCGACTTTTTGCCGGACAGCATCAGAACGTTAACGAATTTAGCGACTTCGGTGCTACCGAATTTTGGATCCGGCAGAATTTCGCGCTTGGGTACTTCACGACGACGTGGCATGTCATTTCCTTTTCTTCAGTTGAGTGCCTCGGGCACTCGCGGTGGCCATCATAGCCATCCACTTACTCGGTCTCGCGACCGCCTCAACTCAGTTAAACTGCAAATTACTTCTTAGCGGCCTTAGCGCGCTTCGCACCGTACTTGGAGCGAGCTTGCTTACGGTCTTTAACGCCCTGGGTATCCAGAGAGCCACGGACCATGTGGTAACGCACACCTGGCAAGTCTTTTACACGACCGCCGCGCAGCAGAACAACGCTGTGTTCCTGCAGGTTGTGGCCTTCACCGCCGATGTACGAAATCACTTCGAAACCGTTGGTCAGACGCACTTTTGCAACTTTACGCAGTGCCGAGTTAGGCTTCTTAGGAGTGGTGGTGTACACACGGGTGCACACGCCACGCTTTTGCGGGCAGTTTTCAAGTGCCGGCGATTTGCTCTTCACGACCAGCTTGGTACGTGGTTGGCGAATCAATTGGTTGATGGTTGGCATCGTTTTAAATCCAACAAAATTACAGCATTGACAACCCAGGCATCCCTGCCCGGGGACTAAAACGGTATCTCTTAGAGTGCGCTATTCGTCGCTCAAACAAACGCGTATACGATGCGCAGACTAAATTGAGAACTCGCGAGTATATACCTGGTTAACAGCTCAGTCAATGCTCTTGCGCGATTTTTAGGCAACAAGGTGCGCCCGAAGGATATATCTAAAACACAATAGGAATTACCACTTTTGCAGCAAATCTTGGCATAATGCGACGCTGATTATTTTCTTGCTAAGTATCACATGCGTTGGTCGCACCATTCCCGCACTCTGTTCCTGCTGGTCACTTACCTCGCCCTGTCTTGCGTCCCCTGGCTGCCGCTGCTGGCAGGCGAGTCCGTGCCGCATCCCGACATCCTGGCCGCGACCGAAGTGCTGTTGTGGGTACTGATCTGGGCAGTATTCGGGAAGCCTGCCAATTTCCATTGGCTGCTGCTGCCAGCTTTCCTGATCCTGCCAATGGATATCTATTTGCAGTTGTTCTTCAAGCAAAGCCTGTCGGTCCACCAGCTTGGCATCCTGGCCGAGACCAATTCGGTCGAGGCCCTGGAATTCCTGGGCGGCAGGGCCTGGGGCATGCTCGCCATCCTGGCCGTAGTGGCAAGCTGGTGGGTATTAAGCTTCATTGCGGCGCGCCAGGCACAACATCTCACATGGCGCGGTTCGACGCGCTGGGTCTTTCTGATACTGGCCGGAACGTTGGCGACCGTGACCGCCTACGGCGACGAATTCGGCGTGCAAGGCAGCGAGAGCAAAGGCGCCCATCGGCTCGGCATCCAAGGCGTGCCGATGGCGCCCCCCGTGCTGCAAATGATGGATGAAATCAGCCTCACCAGCACTCGTCCCTTCGGCCTGGTGGCGACACTGGCCGAGTTTGTCAAGCAGCGCCATGAACTCGCTAACTTGTATGCGGGCGCCGAGGACTTCAGTTTCCAGGCACACCAGATGCAGCCGGACGGCGCGCCCGAAACGGTGGTGGTGGTGCTGGGAGAATCCTCGCGCTATGACCGCTGGGGCTTGAATGGATACGAACGCGATACCACGCCATTGCTGGCACAGGAACACAACCTGGTGAGCTTGCGCGACGTGGTGACCCCAGTTGGATACACCCGGGTATCGATACCGCTGATCGTCACGCGCAAGCCCGCCAGCCAGGCGTACCAGGCGGGGTTCAATGAGAAATCTTTCGTTTCTGCCTACAAGGAAGCCGGCTTCCGAACCTGGTGGTTGTCGAACCAGCTGACCTATGGCGAACACGACACGCCATTCGCAGCCTATTCGCAAGAAGCGGACGAAGTGCGGCACATGAACATGGGAGGCCATTCCGGCTTGTCCGACCATGACGAAGATTTGCTGGCCCCTCTGCAGCGGATACTGGCAGCGCCGGCGCCGCGCAAGCTGGTGGTACTGCACACCCTCGGCAACCATTGGAACTACGGGAACCGCTACCCGGCGCAGTTCAATCACTGGCAGCCATCGCTGACCGGAATCGAGTCCCCGCAGCCCGGCGACAAGAAACTGATCACCGAAACCAGCAACAGCTACGACAACAGCATGCGCTATACCGACTGGTTCCTGGCCCAGGTGATCGGCCAGCTGAAGCAAAGCGGCCAGCGTGCCGTGCTGCTGTTCGTGAGCGATCACGGTGAGGTCCTGAGGGATGAGGTGTGCCCGATGTGGATGCACAACCACGGCACGCAACACGACCACCACATTCCAGCCTTCGTCTGGTACGCCGACCAGTACCGCGCCCGCTATCCGCAAAAGGTGGCGGCCCTGGAGCGCAACCGCGGGATGCGCCTTGCTACGCCTGATATCTTCCATACGGTGCTGGACTTGGCCGACATCCGCTATCCGGGAGAGCGGCTGGAATGGAGCTTCGTACGGGACAACTACCAGCCGCGCCAGCGCCTGGTGTCAATAAACAACGACACCTGGCGCGACTATGACACAGCACGGCGGACTGGCGGCTGCAGCGAGCTGACGCCCCCGGAAAACCCCAAATAAGCCGACGCGAGGGAAAAAAGGCGGGATAATATTGCCTCAACCAAATATTCCTGCCCCTGATGCGACTGCTTCTGCGCCCTGCCCACCTGTTTATCCTGTTCAGCTACCTGGCCCTGTCGGCGGTGCCGTTCATACCGCTTTTGCTGGGCAAGCCAATGGAGCAGCCCTGGCAGTTGCTGGGCATGGAAATCGTGGCCTGGCTCGCGGTATGGGCGCTGTTCAAACGCCCGGCCTACTTCCACTGGCTGCTGATCCCGGCCTTCCTGGCGCTGCCGACCGAAATTTACCTGTTCGTGTTCTACGGCCAGGGCATCTCTACCCACCACCTCGGCATCCTGGCCGAAACCAGCCCGCGCGAGGCGCTGGAATTCCTGGGGCAGAAAGTCTGGAGCATGGTGGCGGTGATGATCGCCGTGGCCGTGTGGTGGGTGCTGAGCTTCCGCGCAGCGCGCCAGACGCGCGAGTTGGATTGGCATGACGGTTCGCGCTGGACGACGCTGGCCATCCTGGTGATCCTGGGAGCAGTGGCAGCCTGGGGCTACGAATTTGGCGTCGAGGCCGCGCCGCCTTCGGGTCCTTACGCCCACAGCGGCAAGGCCAGCGCCAGCGCCTCGGACGACGAGGACGAAAGCGCTTCAGCCACTAAGGCGCAGAATGGCGCCCACACGCTGAAGCTGCCCGGACCGCCTTTGCCGCACTGGGCCCGCGTGCCGCTCGAACCGAAAGCCTTCATCGAATCCTGGCCGTTTGGCCTGGCGGCGCGCGGCTACGACTTCTACAAGGAGCGGCGCTACCTGTCCGAACTCAATGAGCGCAGCGCCAGCTTTGCTTTCGGCGCGCGCCAGCTCGACGGCGATCACCAGCCGGAAATCGTGGTAATGGTGCTGGGGGAATCGTCGCGCTACGACCGCTGGAGCCTGAACGGGTATGCCCGCGAGACCAATCCCCTGCTGGGCAAGGAAGGCAACCTGGTGCCGCTATCGGACCTGATCACCTCGGTCTCGGCCACCCGCCTGTCGGTGCCGGTGATCATTTCGCGCAAGCCTGCCACGCAAAGCCTGAAGGATGGCTTCAGCGAGAAGTCCTTCCTCACCGCTTATAAGGAAGCGGGCTTCAAGACCTGGTGGCTGTCGAACCAGATTTCCTTCGGCCAGTACGACACGCCGGTCTCGGTATTCGCCAAGGAGGCGGACGTGATCCAGTTCCTCAACCTGGGCGGCTTCACCAACAACTCCAATTACGACGAAGTGCTGTTCGAACCGCTCAAGCGCGCGCTGGCCGACCCGGCGCCGAAAAAGCTGATCGTGCTGCACTCGCTGGGCAGCCACTGGAATTACAGCCAGCGCCATCCCAAACAGTTCGACAAATGGCAGCCGTCGCTGTTCGGCATCGACAAACCGGTCTACACCGACCTGAAAATCAAGCCGCAGCTGAATAACAGCTACGACAATTCGATCCTGTACACCGACTGGTTCCTGGACCAGGTGATCGGCAACCTGAAGGCCACCGGCCAGTTATCGTCGATGCTCTACGTGGCCGACCATGGCCAGACCCTGTACGACGGATCCTGCCGCCTGGCTTTCCACGGCCACAATACGCAGTATGAGTTCCATGTGCCGGCTTTCATGTGGTACTCGGAGCAGTACCGCGAACGCTACCCGGACAAGGTGGAAGCGCTGATCCGGAACCGCAAGGCCAGACTGGCGACGGAGAACATCTTCCACACCATGCTGGACGTGGCCAATATCCGCTACCCGGACGACAAGCCGGGCTGGAGCTTCCTCAGCAAGGACTTCAAGGTGCACAAGCGCGTGGTGGACAGCTACGGCTGGACCAATTACGACAACGCCACCTTCAAGGGCGATTGCCGCGAGGTGATGGACAAGGGCAAGCCGCAGGAGCAGGACAAGTAAGCCCGGCGCTTGCTACAGGCGCCAGGACAGCGTGCCGCCAGGCGCAAAGTAAATCTTCTGCATCTTGCACGTCAGCCAGCCTGGCTCGCTGGAAGAAACGCAAAACTTTGCGCCCAGCTCGGCATGCTCCAATGTTTGCGTGGCGCCGGCTTCAATCGCAGCAAAGCTGACATCCCCCTTCGCCGTTTCGATCCGCACATGACAGCTACCGGACGACGACATCTGGCAGAACAGTGCGTATTTATCCCCATCCCCGGCCGGCAAGGTCTGGAATTTCACGGAGCCGGGGAGTGTCGCACAGCCGCCAAGCAGGATTGCGGCGGCCAACATGAATAAGCGGGATGGTTTCATCAACAAGCCAGGGCAATTGCGGGCTCGCCACTGTAATGCCGGGTTATCTTTTCCGCAATACCCAGCTTACGCCGGCTTGTGCACCATCAGCCAGTACACCGCCAGCATCGCGATGAAGGCAGGATAACCCAGCAGCTCCCAGCGCCGTGCGTAGCGCCAGTATTGCGCCGGCAGCCCGGTATTGGCGGCGTGGGCGGCCAGCGCCAGCTTGCCCATGCGGATCTGGTACCACAGCACCGGCAGCCAGCAGGCGCCGGCCAGCCCATACAGCGCCAGCGAAGCCTTGGTCCATAAGGCATCCATCGGATAGCCGGCGAGATGGATCATCCAGGCGCCCGACAACGGCTGCACGATCACAGCTGGCGCGGTGAACCACCAGTCGGCGCGCACGACGAGGCGCGACACGACGGCAATGGCTGCCACGGATCCGGAGCGATTCGCAAAATACAGGTAGAACGCCGTGCCGAAACCGGTGCCGACCATGAGCACCGACGACAGGATGTGGATGGTCTTGATGGTCAGGTAGTCCACGATTTTTCCTCCGCATACAGGATGAACAGGATCGCCAGGATCGGCACGTTCTTCAGCAAAGGGCCGAAGGGATGCCACAGGAATTCCGGCAGGCAGGCGGCAATCACGACGCTGTAGCCGGATATCAGCGCTGCTTGCGCCAGCCAGAGGGCCCGGCCCGGGCGGGCCAGGCATGCAATGCCGAACGCTGCATCCAGCCCGGCGGCGCCGTGCAGCGCCGCTGTCGCAGGCAGGCCTTCAAGCCCGACGCGAGCCAGCATGGCGAGGCTGCCAGCCGGCGGGTAGACGAAAGCGCTCACCACGGCGGTCGCCAGCCAGACGACGGCGAGAGTCCAGCGCAGCAAGGTATTGCGCCAGTGCGCCAGCGCGCGCAGGCGGAACAGCTCCGCCTCGGCTGGTGCGATGAAGTCGCGCAGCGCGCGCGGCGTACGGCCGAGCAGCTCGCGCGTGGCGGCGGCGCTGCCGTCGACGTCCGCACGCAGGGCGCTGCCGGCGCGCAGCATGCGCCAGTTGTCCGGCGTCAGCGGCACACCGGGCAGTTTTCCGCCGAGCCAGGCCGCGCCAGCCATCAGCGGCGCCGGAATATGCAGCAGCGGCGCCGGCGGCAGGTCCATTGCGCTGCGATACGCCGCCAGCATGGCGTCGAAGCTGACCGCATCGCTCCCCGCAAGATCCAGCACGCGCCGCGCCGGCATGGCGGGATCGAGCGCCGCGACCGCGGCCTGCACCACGTCATCGATATGGACCGGCTGGAAGCGCGCCGCACCCAGCGCCGGCGCCACCATCACGGGCAAGCTGGCGAGCCGGCAGAACATCGTGGCCGAATCGCCATCGCGGCCGAACACCAGAGATGGCCGCAGCACGGTCCACTCCAGCGGCAACGCCATCAGTGCCGCATCTGCCGCGCGCTTGCTGCTGAAATAGGCGCTGTCGCCATTGGCTGCGCCCAGTGCGGAGACCTGCACCACGCGCCGCACGCCGGCTTCCACGCAGGCGGCAAACAAGTCGGCCGGGGCACGCGCATGCAGCGCGTCAAACGTGGCAGCACCCTGCTCGCGGATGATGCCGACCGCGTTGACCACCGCATCCACGCCGCGCAGGCGTTCGCGCCATACGGCAGGCTGCGTGTCAGCGGCATAATCGATGGCCAGTTCGCCGGCGCGCACCACGCGCCGCACGCCACGCAGCACCTCATGTCCGTCGGCTTGCAGCCGCGCGCAAACGGCGCTGCCGATAAAACCACTGGCGCCGCACACCAGGATCTTCATCTCGCCACGCGCGGAATCGATTTCGAAATATTCCAGCCCATTATGGCCACGCCCATCACAATGCCGGTGGTGGTGGCGATCAGTGTGGCGCGCAGCACTTCCGCCAGGGTGGCTGCAGGCAGGCTGCTATGGCCGAACCAGAGCGAGAGCAAGACCGGGAAGGCGGTAATCAGGATGGTGCTCAGGCGCACCCAGAAGTCGGACCGCGCCGCCGTGCTGCACAAGTCGATCAACAGCTTGCGCAACACGCTGTGCAGGTAAAAGCTGATGGCCAGGCCCACCAGCAAAGGGGTCAGGATTTCCACGAAGATCAGCATGTCACTCTCCTTAATGACTGTAATTTCTGTAAAAACAGAAATAAACACTTCAAAAAAAACGGGCATTGCTGCCCGCCCGCTTTAGGACAACTTCCCTATTTGCCGCGCATGACGCGGCTGATCTTGGCGCTCACGCCCAAGGTCTTCATCAGCGTTTCCGGCTTGTAGCGCAGGAGTTCATCGGACAGCGTCGCCATGATTTCGATGAACTTCAGCGTTTCTTCGATGCGCTCACGCGTGCCTTCGTCCTCGTCAGCCATGCCTGGATTGGCAAGGCATTCCGTAAGCGCGGCAGCGGTGGGGTCGATCTCGCGCTGGCGGCGGCCGGCGACGATCAGCTTGAACAGCTCCCACACATCGGTGGACGTTTCGAAGTGGTCGCGGCGGTCGCCCCGCAGGTGGACCACCTTGACCAGGTTCCAGGACTGCAGCTCTTTCAGGCTGTTGCTGACATTGGAGCGCGCCACGCCCAGGGTCTGCTGGATTTCTTCAGCATCCATCGGGCGCGCCACCAGGTAGAGCAGTGCGTGGATCTGCGCCACGGTGCGGTTGACGCCCCAGCGGGAGCCCATCTCGCCCCAGTGCAGTACGAATCGTTCGGCTATCGGTTTCAGTTCCATGCCGTCCATTCTTCGCTCTTCTCTAATTTCTGTCAAGACAGAAATTAAATATTCGGCCGCACTCGCTGCTCCAGCACGTTGAGTTGGGCTTCCATCAGTGGCGCATTCGGATCGTGGCCGGCGCGCGGCACGACAAACATTTCCTTGCGGGGGGCCTTGAGCTGTTCGAAGTAGCGCCGCGTTACAGCCTGCGACGTCAGCAAGTCTTGCTCACCCTGGACCAGGTAGACCGGCAGCTTGAAGCTGGTGCCAAGGGCATACAGGTCCAGCTTCGATTGCATGCCGTCGCCATGCATGCCGACGAACTGCAGGAAGGAATAGTCCTCACCCGCTTCGTAGTCGGCCATCGCCTTTGGCGTGGTGTAGACCGCTGCAGCTTGCCACCACTGGCGTGGCGGCGCGTCGGTAGCAATGCCTTCGTATTTGCGGATGGCGCGGCGCATCACACCGAAGTTGCGCGGATTGGTCCACGGCGGGATGCCCAACGCTTCAAGCTTGGACTGGTGCTCCGGGTCCGCGGCTTTCTGGGCGAGGGCGAGGACTTTCTGGTAGGCGTCGATCATGTTTTCGCGTTCGCTGACAATCTGGGCGACGCCGACATAGGCATGGAACAGGTCCGGCCGCGCTTTCGCCATGTGCACCGCCAGCGCGGAGCCCCAGGAGCTGCCCATCAGGATCAGTTTGCGCTGCCCAAGCTGCGCGGCCACCTTTTCGGCCACCGCGATGCCGTCGTCGCGCAACTGCTCGATGGTCAGGAGCGATTCTTCCGGCGAAGGATTGGCGCCGTAAGTCATGCCGGAACCGCGCTGGTCCCACAGCACAACGGTATAGCGCTCGCGCCAGGAAGCAAACAAGGCGCTGCCGTAAGGAGTCAGTGGATTGCCTGGGCCGCCGTGCACATACAGCACAACAGGATTGGCGCAATTACTGCCTTCCATCGTCACCCAGTGTTTGATGCCGCCAGCTTCAATGAAACGCTGCTCGTTGACCGGGCCGCCCTCGCATTTGGCCCAGGAAGGCGATAAATTAAACGTCAATAACAACAGCAAGAGCAGGCGCATAGATTCTCAAGTTAATTAATTGATAACCTGGCTAGTATATCTTGCTAGAATGACCAAAGGTCAAGTTTTGGGGGAGACATGGAAAATAAAGGACGGCTGGCCAGCATCGACATGCTGCGCGGCCTGGTGATTGTGCTGATGGCCCTGGACCATACGCGGGACTTTTTCGGCCCCGCGCTGTTCCAGCCGGAAGACCTGGCGCAGACGACGCCGTGGTGGTTTGCCACGCGCTGGATCACGCACCTGTGCGCGTCCACCTTCGTGCTGCTGGCGGGAAGTTCAGCCTTCCTGCGCGGAACCAAGAGCGGAATTCCGGCGCTGTCACGCTACCTGTTCACACGCGGCTTGCTGTTGCTGCTGTTGGAAGTGAGCTGGATATCATTCAGCTGGCAGTTTGGCTACAACGTTACCGTGCTACAGGTGATCTGGGCGCTAGGCATGGGCATGATCACGCTGGCGGGGCTGGTGTGGCTGCCGCGGCCCGCCATCGCGGTGGTCGCCGCGCTATTGATCCTGCCGCATAACCTGCTCGACGGGATCCACTCCAGCAATCCTTTGTGGATGATGTGGCACCAGAGCGGCTTCTGGCCGGTGGCCGGCAATTACGGCGTGTTCGTCGCTTATCCACTGATGCCCTGGCTTGGCCTGATCGCGGCGGGTTATGCGATGGGTCCTGTGTTCAAGTGGGAGGCCGCGCGCCGGCAGCGCTTCCTGGTGCTTGCAGGTGCTGCGCTACTGATGTTGTTCGTCGTGCTGCGCGCCGGGAATTTCTATGGCGATCCCGATCCGTGGTCGCCGCAGGGTCGCGGCTTTGTATGGGACTTCATTTCCTTCATGCGTGTGCACAAGTACCCGCCTTCGCTGCTTTACCTGTGCGTGACGATCGGCATTGCGCTGCCTGCACTGGCCATGCTGGAACGCGTGCGCCCAGTGCCCTTGTTGCTGCTGTTTGGCGGAACTCCGATGTTCTTTTACGTGGTCCACATCGCCTTGATCCACTTCCTCTCAGGCGTGTATTTCCTGATTCGATACGACACGATTCCGGAAGGCGGCCCGGCCGGCCTCACGCTGCCCAAAGGCTATGAGCCGTCACTGGCCATCGTCTATGTCGCCTGGATTGTGATGATCGCGATCATGTACGGCCTCACAAAGATGTGGCTGCGCTGGCGCAAAGCCACTCCTCCACCGGCGGTCGCTACAGCTTAAGCCGAAACCAAACGTCCGGAGAGGCGCTTGTAGACGTCGCGGGCGCGTTGTTCGATCGAGGCGTCAAAGCCGGATTGGGCAAGCAGGGTCAGGCCGTTGGTATCGGCCAGCACGCCGGGCGTCAGCGACAGACGGCCGGCGCGCTTTTGCACCAGCAAGGGCACGCAGCTTAATTCCAGCAACTGGGCCAGCACAACGTTGTGCGAGGACACCAGGACGGTGCCGCGTCCGCACAATTGCTCCAGCACTGCTGCGGCGGCGGACACCGATTCCAGATGGTTCGTGCCGCGGAAGATTTCGTCGATGATGAACACTGCACGCTGGGGCTCTTTCGCCAGCGCCAGCAATTCCTGCGCGCGCCGCAATTCCGATTGATAAAGGCTCTCGCCGCCTTCCAGGGCATCTTCGTTTTGCATGCTCGCGTACACGGGCAGGTTTGGCAGGCGTGCTGCTTCCGCGTAGCAGAAACCGAAAGCGCGCGCTGCCAGCAGGTTGAGGCCAACCGTGCGCAGCAAGGTGCTTTTACCAATGCCGTTCTGGCCGCTGATGAAGGCACTCTTGCCTTCCAATGACAGGTCGAGCGCTTCGGTGTCGGCCAGCAGCGGGTGGCGGACCGCTTGCAGCTGGATCTCCTGCTCCCAACCCTCTTCGGCCCAGCACCATTGCCCCTGCTCCGACAAATGGCGCGCCAAGGCGAGGTCGGCATCCAGGCCGGCCACCAGTTCGTAGCTCTCGCGCAGGAAGGCGGCGTGCTGGCGCACCCGGCGGCGCGTGGCGAAATAGTGTTTCAGGTTAGCCAGCATCACCCAGTCGGCGTACTCAGTGATGCCGGGCGCGGTGGAGATTGCATTGCGCGCGAGCTTGCCGCGCAAGAAGGCGGCATGTTCAGCGCCGGGAGCATCCGCCTGCTGGCCGTGGGCATAAAGCTGCAGTTGAAGGGCTTCTGCGACGGGCTGCCATTGCTGCATGCGGGAGTTGAAGGCGACCTGGATAGCGGCCAGCACAAGCGACAGCACGAGGGTCGGGACCAGGGCGGGCAGCCAGAAGAAACATGCAGCGGCGCTGGCGAGAAAGGCGAATGGCAGCAGCCCAAGCCAGAACGACCAGCGCGGTGCGGGCGGCAAAGGCGACGCGGCGGCGTCACTGGCCCCAGCGGTCTCGACCTGGCGGACGAAAAGCGCTTCACTGACTTCAGCGCTGGCCTGGCGCAAAGGCGCGAGTTGCGTGGCAAGGCGCTCGCGTGCGGCACTGTCGGCCAGCAGCATGCGGACACGCCCGGACGACGCTTGGGCTGCGGCGTGAGCCTGCCCGCGCCGCAAGCGGCGGTAGAGCATCTGGCGGCCAAAAATGCTGGCGCCGGCGCCTAGCTGCGCCAGGTATGCCGGCAACAACAGGTCCTGCCAGGTCTGTCCATCTACCGCGCCATTACCCTCGGCGCCGGCCAGCTCGTCGTAACGCGCCAGCGTGCTTTCCGGGAAGGGATACTCCACAGAACGACTCCTTGCCACAAAGATAAGTCAGCAAGTATAGCCGCTTAATAAAAATTCAAGTAGCCCGATTCACGGACGAGCGGACAGCATGGACAGGGTGGACGCTCGCGGACACCCCGCACTGTCCAGTCAACCGTATATGAATCAATCACTTAGCTGCTGGCACATTTTATGCAATAGCAAGATTAACGAAATCATCAACACCAGGAACAAGAACATGATCCGCGACACCTCACACCAGGACCAAGCGATCGCCGCCCCCGCCAGCCGCCTCCCGCGCCGCAAATTGCTGCTGCTGGCCGGCGCGGTGGCGCTGGCCGCCGCCGGCTACATGCTGCTGAAAGGCTGGAGCAGCAGCGAGCATTCCATCAGCGCCGCTCGCCTGCGTATCGGCGAAGTCACGCGCGGCACCCTGATCCGCGACGCCGCCGTCAATGGCCGCATCGTGGCCGCCGTCAGCCCGACGCTGTATTCCACCTCGACGTCCACGGTCGAACTGAAAGTGCACGCCGGCGACACCGTCAAGAAAGGCCAGGTGCTGGCCGTGCTGGAATCGCCCGACCTGACCGACGAACTGAAGAAAGAACAGACCTTGTTCAACGAACTGCAAGCCGAAGTCGCGCGCCAGCAGATCCTGGCCCGCAAACAGAAGCTGGCTGCGCAGCGCGAAGCCGACACCGCCGAAATCGAGCGCGTGTCCGCCATGCGCACCTTGCAGCGCTATGAAGGCGTATCCAACGAAGGCATCATCGCCAAGATCGACCTGCAGAAAGCCAAGGACGCCGTAGCTGCCGCCGACATCCGCGCCAAGCACACCAAGCAGGCCGCCGAACTGGAAGGCGACAACGTGGCACTGGAACTGAAGACAAAGACCGCGCAAATGGAGCGCCAGAAACTGTCCTTGGCCAACGCCCAGCGCCGCGTCGACGAGCTGACCGTGCGCGCTCCGGTAGACGGCTTCATCGGCACGCTGTCGGTGGCCAACCGCAGCGTGGTGCAGGCCAATGCGCCGCTCATGACCCTGGTGGACCTGTCGCAGCTGGAAGTCGAACTGGAAGTGCCGGAAACCTATGTCAACGACCTGGGCCTGGGCATGACCGCAGAAATCGAAGTGGCCGGCACCAAGTCGAAAGGCAAGCTGTCAGCCCTGTCGCCGGAAGTGGTGAAGAACCAGGTGCTGGCGCGCGTGCGCTTTGACCAGCAGCCGGAAGGCCTGCGCCAGAACCAGCGCGTCTCGGCCCGCCTGCTGATCGACGAAAAGCACAACGTGCTGATGGTGCCGCGCGGCCCGTTCGTGGAATCGGAAGGCGGCCGCTATGTCTACCTGGTGCAGGACGGCGTCGCCGTGCGCAGCCCGGTGCAGCTGGGCGCAACCAGCGTGGCGGCAGTGGAAATCGTCAATGGATTGAAACAAGGCGACAAGATCGTGATCGCCGGTACTGAAAACTTCGAGAACGCCAAACGCGTTTCGATCAACAAATAACCCCCACGGAGATTAAACATGCTGCGCATGAATAACCTGAGCAAAGTCTATCGCACCCACATGATCGAAACCCACGCGCTGCGCGGCTTCGAGATCGACGTCAAACAGGGCGAATTCGTCACCGTCACCGGCCCATCGGGCTCCGGCAAAACCAGCTTCCTGAACATCGCCGGCCTGCTGGAAGACTTTACCAGCGGCGACTACGTCCTCGATGGCATCAACGTCAAAGGCATGGACGACAATGCCCGCTCGCGCCTGCGCAACGAGAAGCTGGGCTTCATCTTCCAGGGCTTCAACTTGATTCCGGACCTGAACCTGTTCGACAACGTCGACGTACCGCTGCGATACCGCGGCTTCAACACCGCCGAACGCAAAGAGCGCATCGAGGACGCACTGGCCAAAGTCGGCCTGGCTTCGCGCATGCGCCACTTCCCGGCAGAACTGTCCGGCGGCCAGCAACAGCGCGTAGCAATCGCGCGTGCGCTGGCCGGCTCGCCCAAGCTGCTGCTGGCCGACGAACCGACCGGCAACCTCGATACCCAGATGGCGCGCGGCGTGATGGAACTGCTGGAAGAGATCAACGCCGAAGGCACCACCATCCTGATGGTGACCCACGATCCGGAACTGGCGCAGCGCACGCAGCGCAATGTCCACATCATCGACGGCCAGGTGTCCGACCTGGTGCGCAAATCGCCGTCGCTGGTGGTTGCCAAGGAGGCCTGAGATGTTCCAATACTATTTCCTGCTTGGCGTGCGCAGCCTGCGCCGCAATCCGGTGCTGACCGCGCTGATGGTGCTGATCCTGGCGATCGGCGTGGCAGCCAGCGTCTCGACCCTCACCATACTGCATGTGATGTCGGGCGACCCGATTCCAGGCAAGAGCGAGCGCCTGATCGTGCCGCTGATCGATAACGGCCCGCTCAAGGGCTACACCCCGGGCGAGCGCGAAGGCGATGAAATGTCCTACCGCGATGCCGTCAACCTGCTCGCTTCCGGCCAGGGCGACCGCCGCACCGCGATCCGCGGCGCCTCCGGCACCGTCGAACCGGCCCGCAAGGACATGCCGGTATTCACCGTCGAAGGACTGACCCCGACGCGCGACTTCTTCGCCATGTTCGAGGTTCCCTTCCTGCACGGCGGGGCATGGAGCGAAGCGGACGACAAGGCCGGCGCCGACGTGGTGGTCCTGAGCAGCAAGCTGGCCGAAAAACTGTTTGGCAATGCCAATCCGGTCGGCCAGCGCGTGCGCATGTTCGGCTTCGACTACTCCGTGGTCGGCGTATTCGGCAAATGGAATCCCGTGCCGCGCTACCACCGCATCGTAGGCGGCCCCGGCGCCTTCGGCGACGAGGACGAGTTCTACATCCCATTCCACAACGCGATCCGCCATGAGATGGGACAGAACGGCAATATGAACTGCAGCAGCGACCGCGGCCCGGGTTATCAGGCACTGCTGGACTCCGAATGCATCTGGATCCAGTTCTGGTTCGAACTGCACTCGGTAGCAGACCGCCCGCAGCTGCAAGCCTGGCTTGACGCCTACGCCTCCGAGCAGCGCAAGCTGGGACGCCTGCAGCGCAACGCGCCGAACAAGCTGTTCAACGTCATGGAATGGCTGGAAGAACAAAAAGTCGTCGGCAAGGACAGCCGCCTGTCGGCCATGCTGGCCTTCGGCTTCCTGATCCTGTGCCTGGTCAACACCATCGGCCTGCTGCTGGCGAAATTCTCGGTGCGCGCACCGGAAGTCGGCGTGCGCCGCGCCCTGGGAGCCTCGCGCAAGGAAATCTTCACCCAGTTCCTGATCGAGAGTGCGGTGGTCGGCCTGGCCGGCGGCATTCTCGGCCTGCTGCTGGCGCTCGGTGCGCTGTCCCTGATCGGCAGCATCTCCGAACAGATCGCCGTCACCACCCACATGGACTGGATGATGCTGCTGGTGACCTTCGTCATGTCGGTGTCCGCCGCCATACTCGCCGGCCTGCTGCCAACCTGGCGCGCCTGCCAGGTCACCCCGGCCCTGCAACTGAAATCGCAGTGAGGACAACATGGAAATCAAACCAATCTTTTCCGCGCTGATGCGCTCCAAGACCGGCCCGATCCTGGTGGCCGTGCAAGTGGCGCTCAGCCTCGCCATCCTGGCCAACGCCCTGCACATCGTCAGCGTGCGCCAGGAAGTCGCGGCGCGTCCGACGGGGATCGCCAACGAAGAACAGGTATTCAGCATTAGCGTGAAGGCGCTCAACCCCGGCGGCCACGAGCAGCAGATCGCCACCCAGAACTCGGAAACGGCCGCGCTGCGCGCGGTGCCAGGCATCACCTCGGTGGCAAACGTCAACCAGATCGTGCTCTCCCGCTCCGGGAACTACAACAGCGTGGCGGCCAACCGCGAACAGGAACGCAGCACCGCCAGCCCGTCGATGTATGTGACCTCCGACTCGCTGGTCAAGACCTGGGGCCTGAAGATCATCGACGGCCGCGACTTCACGCCGCAGGACGTGCTGGAATTCGACCAGAAGACCAGCAAGGCCTTCCCCACCGTCGCCCTCATCACCAAGGTACTGGGGCAGAAAGTGTGGCCGGATGCGGCCAGCTTCGTCGGCAAGAAGATGTATTACGGCACCGGCGCGGAAGCGCGTGAGGTCACCGTGATTGGCGTGATCGACACGCTGGAAACGCCAAGCGCCGCAATGGGCGCGGACGGCGAAATGTCGACCATGGTCCCGGCACGCACCTCAGGCAGCTCCCGCACCCTGTACACCCTGCGCGCCGAACCGGGCCAGCGCGACCGCGCCATGAAGGACGCCGAAGAGGCGATCCGCAAGCTGCATAACGGCCAGGTGGTTGTGCACAGCAAGACGCAGTCGGAGCAGCGCGTGAACCGCTACAAGGCCGACTACGCGCTGGCGTGGATGCTGATTACCGTCAGCGTACTGCTGATGATGGTGACGGCCAGCGGCATCGTCGGCATGGCCAGCCTGTGGGTCACGCAGCGCCGCAAGCAGATCGGCGTGCGGCGTGCACTGGGGGCGCGCAAGTTCGACATCCTGCGCTACTTTGTGACCGAGAACCTGATGATCACCACCACCGGGATTGTCGGCGGCCTGCTGGGGGCGCTCGCGCTGAACCAGCTGCTGGTATCCAAGCTGGAGCTGGCGCGCTTGCCGGCGGAGTATATGGTGATCGGCGCCGCGGCGTTCTGGGCGCTGGGTATCGCCGCAGTGTACGGACCCGCCTGGCGCGCCGCGTCCATCTCGCCAGCATTGGCGACCCGCTCGGCCTAAAACCTCTAAAACCCGGAAACCGGGGTCCGACCCGAGGGTCATACCCCGGTTTTCCGGTTCCCAGGTTTTCATGTATCCTGCCAAAATGCCAACCGTACTAATCATCGACGACAACGCCGCCGTAGCAGTCGCCCTCGAAGTCCTGTTCTCCCTGCACGACATCGACTCCCTGCGCGCCGCCTCCCCCGACGAAGGCCTCGCCCTGCTCGACCAGCGCAGCGCCAGCATCGACCTCGTCGTGCAGGACATGAACTTCACTGCCGACACCACCTCCGGCGAAGAAGGCATCGAACTGTTCCGCGCCATCCGCAAGCACCACCCCGACCTGCCGGTCATCCTGCTCACCGCCTGGACCCACCTCGACGCCGCGGTCGACCTGATCAAAGCCGGCGCCGCCGACTACCTGTCCAAGCCCTGGGACGACAAACGCCTGATCGCCACCGTACGCAACCTGCTGGAACTGGGCCAGGCCAACCGCGCCCTCAGCCAGCACCGCAGCGACGAACTGCGCCAGCGCCGCGAACTGGAACGCTACAACCTGCGCAAGATGGTGTGGAACGACCCCGCCACCGAACGCGTGATCTCGCTCGCCTGCCAGGTCGCCCGCGCCGATGTTCCAGTGCTGATCACCGGGCCCAATGGCACCGGCAAGGAACGCATCGCCGAAATCATCCAGGCCAATTCCGCCGTGCGCGAAGGCCCCTTCGTGGTGCTCAATTGCGGCGCCCTGCCGGCCGAGCTGATTGAAGCCGAATTGTTCGGCGCCGACGCCGGCGCCTACACCGGCGCCTCCAAAGCCCGCGAAGGCAAATTCGAAGCAGCCGACGGCGGCACCCTCTTCCTCGACGAAATCGGCAACCTGCCGCTGGCCGGACAGATGAAGCTCCTGCGCGTACTGGAAACGGGCCGCTTCGAACGCCTCGGCTCCAATCGCGAACGCCAGGTGCAGGTACGCGTGATCAGCGCCACCAACGCCGACCTGCCCGCCATGATCCGCGCCGGCAGCTTCCGCGAAGACCTGTACTACCGCCTGAACGTGATCGAGCTGCGCCTGCCGCCCCTGGCCGAGCGCCCCGGCGACATCCTGCCGCTGGCACGCCACTTCCTCGGCGCAGAACGCCAGCTGCGCCCCGACGCCGAAGCCGCCCTGCTCGCGCATGGCTGGCCCGGCAACGTACGCGAACTGAAAAACGTCATGGCGCGCGCCAGCCTGCTAGCGCAAGGCGACACGATCGCCGTGCCCGACCTCGGCCTGCCCGCCGTCGCCAGCAACGCCCAAGGCCAGAGCGCCGCAGCTCCCGACCAGGAACCCGACCGCGACGCCATCATCGCCTCCCTGCAGCGCGCCAACGGCGTCGTCGCCCAAGCCGCCGGCGAGCTCGGCCTGTCCCGCCAAGCCCTCTACCGCCGCATGGAACGCCTCGGCATCGCCCGCCCATGACGCCCCCGCGCCCCCCGCTCCGGCCCAGCCCGTGTCCCACCGTGGGGTCACACCCGAAATGGGACACGGACTCTACAGGCCCACGGCAGCGTTCGTGTCTCAAAAGGGGTGTGACCCCAGGGTGGGACACGGGCTCGAGTGTGAGCTGATATGCGACTGTCACTGTTGACGCGGTGGTCGGCGCTGGTGGGGACGCTGACGGCGACCGGGATCCTGATTGCGCTTGGGCTGGATCAGTTGCTACCCCGGCATCCCACCATCGTGGTCGGTATTTCCTTGCTGTGCCTGGTACCCTTGGCTGTCATTACGATACGTGCCCAGCTGCAGCACCAGCTCTCGCTGTATCGCGCGCTGACCGGCACTGTCACCAGCTATCGCGACGGCGACTTTTCCTTTAGCCTGCATTGGCCGCAGAACGATGAATTGAGCGACCTGGTGGCCGCACATAATGAACTGGGCCATGTGCTGCGCGAGCAACGCCTGGGCCTGGTGCAGCGGGAGCTGCTGCTCGATACCATGGTGCAGCACACGCCCGTTGCCATGCTGCTGGTGACCGACAACGACGCCATCGTCTTCGCCAACCTGGCCGCCCGCCAGCTGGTGAACGAGGGCCGCAAGCTGGAAGGTCTGCATCTGCCGGAGCTGCTCTCGCGTGTTCAGCCCGCCTTGCGCGACGCGCTGGGCCGCGGTGGCGATGGCCTGTTCACCATCGGCGATAGCGAGGAGGAGGAAGTCTTTCACCTGGCGCGCCGCAGCTTCAGCCTGAATGGCCGGCCGCACGAGCTGCTGCTGCTGCGCCAACTGACCCAGGAGCTGCGCCGCCAGGAAGTGCAGACCTGGAAAAAAGTCATCCGCGTAATCAGCCATGAATTGAACAACTCGCTAGCGCCCCTGACCTCGCTGGCCCACTCCGGCGCGGAGCTGGTGCGGCGCGGCCAGACCGAGCGCTTGCCGCAAATCCTGGCCACCATCGAGGAACGCACGCGCCACCTGGAAAGCTTCATCCTCGGCTATGCCCGTTTCGCGAAACTGCCTACGCCGCGCCTGGATGAGCAGGATTGGCGCACCTTCCTCGCCGCCCTGTCCGACCAAGTGCAGTTCAAGCTGCTCGGCGAAGTGCCGGAGGAGGCGCACGCCTTCGATGCGGCGCAGATGGAGCAAGCCTTGCTGAACCTGCTGAAGAATGCCCATGAATCTGGCTCGCCTCCGGAAGAAGTCGCCCTCGAATTGCGCCGCTTGCAGGGCGTGCTGCGCATCGAGGTACAAGACCGCGGCCCCGGCATGAGCGAGGCCGTGCTGGCGAACGCTCTAGTGCCCTTCTATTCCACCAAGCGCAGCGGAACAGGCCTCGGCCTGGCGCTCGCGCGTGAGATCGCGGAAGCCCATGGCGGACGCATCACGCTGGCTAACCGTGAAGGCGGCGGCCTTGCCGTGACTTTGATACTCCCCCTTTGATCTAGATCAAACCGCGCTCCAATCGTGCGGCCTACCTTGAACGATGCAGGCGCCTGGCCTGCGCTTTCAGGAGGACGCAATGAAGACTCTCACGTTCGCCACCGGCCTGTTGCTGGCTGCCGCCATGGCCGCGGCACAGGCCGACAACCTCAGCGCCAACGTCAACCTCGGCGGCACGTCAACCGAGCAATCCGCCGCTTTCGGCGTCACCCATATCGAACAGGGCAGCTTTGTCGATACCTTCACTTTCACGCCCAGCAGCGGCACCTTCTTTGTCGATGCCAGCCTGGTGACCCTGGGCTTCACGCCCCAGGCCGACGTGAATTTCGATTTCGCCACGATCAACGGCAACAGCATGACGCTGACCGGACCCGGCATCTTCGAATTCGGCTTCCTGCTGCCGACCGCAATCAGCGGGCCGCTGGTACTGACGGTGTTCGGTAATGTGAACTCGGCCGGCGCCATCGGTCCGGCAGCGGCCAGCTATTCCGGCACCCTGAACATCAGCCCGGTTCCGGAGCCGTCAGGCTATGCCATGCTGCTGGCGGGCCTGGGGGTGGCGGGCCTTTGGCGGGACCGCCGGCGCGAGTAGGCGGCCGGGCTGGTAAACTAGCGGCCTATGTCATCCCGAAGATTTAACCAGCCTGGCTTTCCCCCCGCCACCATCACCGAGTTTGAAGGCGTGCGTTCGCTGCACCTGGGCACCTCCTGGGTGCAGGGTGCCATGCGCATCGCCAAGCCCGATGTGATCGAGCTCGAATACGTGCGCATGATGATGATGTGGACGCTATTCCTGCCTGCCCCGCGCCATATTGTCCAGCTCGGCTTGGGCAGTGCAGCCCTGACCAAATTCAGCTACCGCCAGTTTCCGAAGGCGCGCGTGACCGCCATCGAACTCAATCCGAACGTGATTGCGATCTGCGAAGAGAAATTCGGCCTGCCGCCCAATGACGGACGGCTCGATGTGCGCCAGATGAATGCCATGGATTTCGTGCTCGACCCGCGCAACCACGGCACGGTCGATGTGCTGCAGGTCGACCTGTACGACGAGGAAGCGCGCGGGCCGGTGCTCGACACGCCCGAGTTCTACCAGGCGTGCTTCGACTGCCTGGGGCCGGACGGCATCATGACCACCAATGTGTTCGGCGACTTCGACAATTATGGCAAGAACCTGCAGCATATGGAGCTGGTCTTCGATGCGGTGGTCTGGCTGCCCGAAGTTCACGATGCCAACATCGTGGTGATCGCCTTCAAGCACGCACCTTCGATTGATTTCGCCGTGCTGTATGAACGCGCCGGCCAGATCAGGAAAACCATGAACTTGAACGCCAAGCCTTGGGTCGACGGCATGCGGGATTGGATGGCCAACGCGTAGTCTGGCTACACTTAGCGGCACGCGGACGTGATATATTGCGGGGTTGGTTGTTTCAAATTGGAAACAACATTGTCAGAAAGACCAAAAGTTCCCGCAATGTCCGACGTGTTCCTCAAGCAGCGTGAAGAGTTCGTTCATCAATCGATGAACCGGGTCGGCGTTTCGCGTGAATTATTCGACGAGTTCAACCGCATCCTCGCCCCGCATGTGACCCATCTGGAGTTCCGCAAGGGGGAGTACCTGCAACACGCCGGCGTGCCGGCCAGCGTGGCTTATTGGCTGTACCGGGGCGTTGCACGGCGCGGCATGCTGACCAAGGATGGCAGCGAAGTGACGATGGCGTTTTCTTCGGAAGGCGAATCCTGCGGCTCGCACCACGACCTGCTGGCCGCCCAGGATGGCTTGCCGGCGCAGGAATTCATTATTGCTGAAACGCCCATCACGGCGGTGCGGGTGGATTGGGCGACGCTGGCGCGCCTGCGTGAAGAGCACGGCATCATGCGCGAGTACTACCTGAAGGTATCGGAGCTGTCGATCCGCCGTTATTCGCAGAGCACCCTGATTCGCAGCATGACCTCGGCCAACTGCCGCCTGGCCGCCTTCCGCGAACAATACCCAGGCCTGGAGCAGCGCATCTCGCAGAAATCGCTGGCCTCATTCCTGGGCATTACGCCTCAATACATGTCAACGCTCCTGCGCCAGGAACAGGCTTGAAAGTCGGGGTCAGGTCCGGCAATCGGACACGGGCTCAGCCGCGAAGCGGCTGAGCCCGTGTCCGATTGCCGGACCTGACCCCGACTTTTAAGCGGCTTCCTGTTCCTGTTCGCGGCGCATCAGCTGCGACAGATAGGCAGGCGTAATCTGCAGGTAGGACGCCAGCACTTTTTGCGAGATGCGGCGCTCCAGCTGCGGATATTCTTCCCTGAAGTTGTACAGGCGTTCTTCCGCGCTCGATGCGGTATGCGTGACGAAGCGGCGCGCCTGGCTGGCGACCGCAAACTCCAGCAGGCGCAGCATGTAAGCCATCAGCGTCGGGTCCTGGTTGCGCAGCGCGCTCATTTGCTCCCAGTCGAAGCGATAACCCTGCACCGACGTTTCGGCCACGATGAATGAGCGCGAAGGCTGTTGTCCGCGCACTTCCAGCAAGTCTTCGTAGGCATTCGAAATATGCCCTTCAGTTGCAAAGCGCATGGTGACTTCGTTGCCGCCTTCGCTCACATAGCCGACGCGCGCGACGCCGCCGGTCAGCCAGAATACTTCGCGGCCGGTCTGGCCGACACGCTGCAGCAGCTCGCCGCGGCGGGCTGCGAACGGTACGGCCAGCGGCTCGATGCGGCGGGTGGCTTCGTCGAACAACTGTTCGTCGACGCCATAGCGCGCCATCATATCGGCCTTGAAATGCTGCCGCAGTTTTAGGAAATGTTGATTCATTGCACCCCAGTTCATGTCTCTTGTTTTTGACTACATCTGGTCAGGCCAGATTTACTTCATTCTAAAAACAAGGATGGCCGGGCTTAGATAAACTATTTGAACTTTCGGTAAAAATTTTCGTACGCTGTCAGATGGACAACACCGGCCAGGCGCTTGACCAGGCCGTCCATCTGCGCCGGGGCTACCTGGCCATAACCCAGGGCCAGGCCATGCCAGTTGCTGTCGCCAGCCACGGCGTGCGTGCTCAAGGCGTTGGCGATCATTCCTTCCTGTTCGCGTGCGCGGCGGCTGATCTCCACGTCGGACAGGCGCGGGTCCTCCCATCGCAGCGACAAATGCATGCCAGCCGAGGCCCCGCAGACGGTGGCGATGCTGCCCAGGTGCGTGTCGAGCGCTTCGACCAGGGCGTCGCGCCGCTCGCGGTACAGGCGGCGCATGCGGCGCAGGTGCAGGGCGAACTGGCCGCTGCGCAGGAATTCGGCCAATGCCAGCTGGTCGGCAGCGCGCCCGCGCGAGGCCGATTGCTGGCGCATGATGGCCAGCGGCTGCACCAGCCAGGGAGGAACCACCAGGTAGCCGATGCGCAGCCCGGGGAACATGGTCTTGCTGAAGGTGCCGCAATACAGCACCGGCGCGTCCGGCTGCAGGCCTTGCATCGAGGCCAGCGGCGGGCCGTCGTGCCGGAATTCGCTGTCGTAGTCGTCTTCGATGATCAGGGCGCCGCAGGAACGGGCGCCGTCGATCAGGGCCATGCGGCGCGCCAGCGACAGCACGGTGCCGGTCGGGTACTGGTGCGAGGGCGTGGTGTAGATCAGGCGCGGCGGGCGCTGCGCCCAATCCTCCGGGCGCGGGGCGATGCCATCGTCGTCGACGTCGATGCCTTCCAGCTTGACGCTGGCGGCGCGGAAAGCGGCCATGGCGCCGCCGTAGCCGGGGTTTTCCATCCAGAGGGTTTCGCCGGCGTCGGCGCAGGCGCGGCCGCACAGGTCAAGGCTGCTCTGGCTGCCGTCGGTGATGAACACCTGCGCCGGTTCGCATACCACGCCGCGCGAAGCGCGCAAGTAGTCGGCGATGGCTTCGCGCAGTACCGGTTCGCCGCAAGGGTCGCCGTAGTTCAGTTTTTCAGTCGGCAGCGAGCGCCAGGCGCGCTCCAGCAACCGGCGCCACAGGCCTATCGGGAAACTGGGCAGGTCCGGAACGCCGGGCACGAAGGGCGTGCCGGCGGCCGCGGACGCGGTGCTATGGCGCAGGTTCTGTGCACGCTGCGACAAGCCTTTGTAGGGCACAACCACGTTGGCCTGGTGCTGGCGCATGGGCGCAACGGCGGCGACGATGGTACCGCTGCGGTCCGTCGTCACATAGCCCTCACTGGTCAGTTGCTCGTAGGCATACAGCACGGTGTTGCGGGCCACGCCCAGCTCCGATGCCAATGCGCGCGTAGCGACCAGGCGCGTGCCGGGAGCCAGTGTGCCCTCGCGGATGGCGGCGCGCAGGCATTCATGCAGCAGGCGCTGGCGCGGCCAGCCATGGTGTCCGTGGCTGGCGGTGAAATTCGAAATCAGCAGCGAGTAGTCCAATCATGGCTCCATGGTTTTGCGCACCCCTGGACCTGTTGCAGGGGCCAGCGGATCATTATAGTCCGTCGTTATGAAAACGACACCACCTCCATCCGACCGCACGCGCATCAAGCGCATCGCCCGCAACGCAAGCTATGAGCAGGACCTGGTCCGCGCCATCGTCGACGCGGCCTACATCTGCCATATCGCCTTCAGCGACGAGCATGGCGCCCACTGCATTCCCACCGCCTGCTGGCGCGAAGGCGAATTCCTCTACATCCACGGCTCCAACGGCAGCCGCATGCTGAAGCAGCTGGTGGCGCAGGATGCCTGCGTCACCATCACCCACCTGGACGGGCTGGTGATGGCGCGTTCGGCGTTCAACCATTCGATGAACTACCGTTCCGTGATGATCTACGGCCGCTTTGAGGAAGTCGATGAAGCGGGCAAGCGCGGTTCGCTGGCGTCCTTCATGGAACACCTGGCGCCGGGCCGCCAGGCGGAAATCCGTCCCGGCAACGACAAGGAGTTCGCCGCCACCACGGTGCTGCGCATTGCATTGGCCGAAGCGGCGTGCAAAGTGCGCAGCGGCGGTGTGGAAGACGATGAGGAAGACATGGGCATTGCGGCATGGGCCGGCATCCTGCCCTTCACCCAGCAGCGCATGGCGCCGCAGCAGGACCCGGCCTGCCAGGTGGAGCCGCCGGCCTATGTGCGCAACTGGGCTGTTTAGCGCACCTTGAGCTTCAGCAGGCGCTTGTCAGGTGGCGGCCAGTCGAGGCGCATGCCGCGCAAAGTCTCCAGCAGCACGCGGGCGACGGCTTCGTTGCGGTAGCGTTTCGAATCAGCGGGGATCACGTACCACGGCGCATGGCCGGCGTCGGTGGCAGCGATCGCATCTTCATACGCCTTCTGGTAGTCCTTCCACAACTCGCGCTGCTTAAGGTCCTCCGGGTCGAACTTCCAGTGCTTGTGCGGGTCGTCGACCCGCGCTTGCAGGCGCTCGCATTGTTCGTCCTTTGAAATGTGCAGGAAAAACTTGACGATGGTGGTCCCGCTTTCTGCCAGCATGCGTTCGAAGTCGCGGATCTGGGCGTAGCGGCGTTTGCATTCGGCCTGGGTGATCATGCCCAATACGCGCGTGACCAGGACGTCCTCGTAATGGCTGCGGTTGAAGACGCCGATCTCGCCGGCCTTCGGCACTTCGCGATGGATGCGCCACAGGAAGTCGTGCGCCGCTTCGATGTCGGTTGGCGCGCGAAAGCCGGTTGCGCGCAAGCCCATGGGGTTGATGTTGCTGAACAGGTGGCGCACGGTGCCATCCTTGCCGGAGGTGTCCGTGCCTTGCAACACAATCAGCAGCTTGCGTTTGTGCTCGGCGTACAGCATCTCCTGCAGGTCGGAAATTTCCTCCAATGCCTTGGCCAAGGCATCGGCATCCGGTTTGCCTTCTGCCCGGGCGTCCTTGTCGCGCAGCTTAAGGCCTGGTTTGGCCCTGAATTGGTCGATGGCTTTCATGCAATGACATTAGCACAGCTTTCGGCTCAGCGCCGTTCGCGCCACCACAGCAGCAGCATGCTCGCGGCGAAGGACAGTGCCAGCAGCCAGTGCGGTACTGCCGTAGCCCATGCCTGTTGCACCTGCGCGACGCGCGCGGGCCCGGACAGGCTGGCAACAGGCTGTGCGCTGCGGCTCGCGTAGCGCGCAGTCGCGTCGTGGCGCAGCGCGGCTTGCCATGCTGGCCAGTCCTGCGCGGCGAATACGTAGACCGCGCTGTCGCTACCGCCGCTGTTCAAGGGAAGCCAGCCAGCGGCACGCGGCCAGAGCGCCACGCAGGCTGCGTCGGCGTGGTCGCTGCGCGCTTGCCAGCGCATGGGCTCCTGTCCGACAGTGAGCGTGCCGCCCACCGCTACTCCCTGTGCGCAAACCTCGCTGCGCAAACCGGCCAGCGGCATCGGTTCCGCATCGAGCCAATGCACTTTCTGCTCGCTGCCGTTGGCTGCGAGGTCCAACACCTGCTGCCACCACTGACCCAGGGCCGCGGGCTCGCTGATCGCATGACGGTGCCAATCACGTACACCGAGCCACAGGATGCGCCCCTTCTGCCAATCGCGCTGCCACAGCCAGGGTTTGCCGTCCTTGTCGCGGGCAAGGGCTTGCCACGCACCGCCAGCAAGCGGCACCTGCGCCCCCGGCGCGAAATCGAGCGTGGCGCTACCTAGCGCCAGGTGTCGCGTATCTTCCCGCTCGGTGGTTGCCGACTGCGGCGCAAGCTTCAAGCCCAGTTCCCGCTGCCATAGCCCCGCATCGCCGGCATTGCCGCCCAGGACCAGCAGGGGCAATCCTTGCGCTGCCTGCAACAGGGCGCCCCGCAGACCGCCGTTCTCCATCCAGGCCGCATCGGCCACCAGCACGTTTGGATGCGTCAGCGGCGCACGCGCTTCCTCGCTGCGGGTCAGCGATTTGCCAAGTGTCGTTTGCCAATCGACGATGGCGTTCGAGTCAGTCAGCAGCTGGTTCAGCACGCGCGTGTCGAAGGATGGCGCGCCGAAGCGGCCCTGTATCTGCAATGGCACGGCATCGAGCACGCGCAGCGGAACCGGACCTTGAGCGATGGATTTGCCATCTTTATCCAATAATCGCGCCTGCAGCACCATTGCTTCGGCCAATGGCGGCTGCCATTGCAGGGTCAGCGCCTCGGTCGGCGCCTCCGGCGCGCGCGACTCGGCGAGCAGTTGGCCGTTTTCAGCCAGCAGCTGCAAGCGCCATCCTGATTGCGGCGCGCCGCGCCGAACTGTCAACGCAAAGCTGCGCCCCAGGGGCAGTGAGCGCGGGGATTCCAGCCATAGCAAGCCATCGTTCGAAGGCTGCCAGCGAACCTGGCGAACCGGCATATCGCGCCACTGGGCTTCGTTCAGCCCTTGGCCTTTCACTTCCAGTACCGCATCACGCGGCGTCGAAGGCACCTGCGCCAGGCCTGCCGCGAGGTGATCGTCCGGCACCAGGTGAGCGTCCGGCGCGGCCCCGGTTTCCAGCGACAGGGCGTTTACGGCGCCGACGGGCGTTGCAGGCGCAGCCAGCAGGGTCGCCAACGACAGGCCTGCGGCAAAAGCCAGCGCAGCATCGGTCCAACGCTTCTTGCGGGCGTACAGCAAGGCGCTTCCTGCACCGGCCAGTGCGGCGCCAGCGTACAGCAGGTTGATATCCACGGTCACGGCGCCCCCTTTCCTTGCAATGCCTGGCCAAAGCGCGTCTTGGCTTGAGGGCGCGCCTGCAACAGCACGGCGGGTTGCTGGACGGTCGCGCGCAGCCAGGCACGCAACTGGGCGCGGCATGGCTGACAGCCATCGGCTACATCTTGCACGGCGGCTTGCGCGGCCAGGCGCTGTTCATCGTTTGCGATGTGGGCTACTGCATCGCGCGCCGACTTGCTCCACAAGGCGGGCAAGGCGCCGTCGCTGCCCAGCGCCTGCACCAATTCGCGCACATCGGCGGAAATGAATTCGTTCGCTGTTCCTTGCGCGCGCCGGTAGCTGGCGGCGCCGTTCATTTCACCTGTCATGCGTTTTTCTTCCTTGATCGCGGGCGGCACGAACGCCGTGCGGTGCAGGTACACCCGCTCCGCTTGCTGCAGTTCCTTGATCGTGCCGAGCGCCTCGTACTCCGGCGGCAGCGCCGGTTTCGGTGCGATGGCGCGCAGCTGCTTTTCGGCGTCCCACATGGCCCGCAGCGCGCGGCGCAGGACTTCCTTGGTCGCAGGGTCGAAGATGGTGGCGTTGCCTTCCTGGTCGTGGGCGTGGCCGAATTCGGCGGCGATATTGCCGGTGCCGAAGCCGCCGGGCCCCTTGGTGTTTGCGGCGCCGCCAGGCTCGTGGCCATCGCCGTCGCCGTGATCCTCGCCGCCGAACAAGGAAGATTCTTCACCGAGAAACTGGCCATAGCGCAAGCGCAGCTTGGCCTGGTCGCCGGCAATTGCTTCGCTGCGGGAGCGCAGTTCTGCAGCGCCGAGGCGAGGCATATCGGCCACCAGTTGCTCAGTGTCGATGATGATCTGGCGCTGGCTGCGCAGATTCTCCGGCTTCGCCAGCGATGGCAAAGCCGTCGACTCTTGCGCCTCGCCCGGCGGCCCGGGCAGCCGCAGCGTGTAGGTTGGCGATTGCGCCATGTGCGGGACCGGGGCGTTGTCACTGGCCCGCACGAAGAAGTACAACTCGTCGCCGGGCTCCATGCCCAGTTCCTTTAGCAGCCATTGCCTGTTCCAGCTGCGCTTGCGCGGGTCGGCCGCTGCCGGCAGCGGTGTTTCCTTGTCGGTGAAGCGGATGTTTTCGCCGCTGCCACGTGCAAGGGTCATGTGCAGCGTGGCTTTGGTGATCGCGTAGTCGTCGCTGACACTGACGTCGATCCGTGCGCTTTGCGCGTCCGGCTTCAGTATGCTGACCGATTCGCCTGGCGCTGCGATGGCGACCTGCGGCGCCTGGTCTGGCGTAACGCGGACCGTGTAGCGCTGGATGGCGTTGCGTTTGCTGCGCCAGAAAGTGGAGTCGCTTGCAGTCCATTCCACGCACTTGCCTGCCGGAGCTTGCAGCGACTGGCCGTCGCCCAGCTCGATTATGGAGTCAGCGTTCACGGAGCACCAGCGCAGCTTGCTGTGCTGCGGTACCTGAAGGTCACGTGGCGCTCCTTCGCTGGGCGCGACGCCGGTGTATGCCGGCGGCTCGGCGCGCAGGCTGATGCCGGCGGCTGCGATGGCTGCCTGGCTTGTCGCGCCGGCACCGTTCGGCGCGATGTATCGGCCACTGTGCGCCGCAGCATAAGCCCAGGCGCCTGCTGCAGCGACGACAGCCAATGCCAATGGCACTGCGTTGAAGCGGGACTTTTGCCTGGCGATCTGCCGCAAGCGTTCCTTGCTGAGCGCTTCATCGATGCGAGACAGCAGGCGCTTGCGTTGCAGCTCGCCAAGCGGAGTGCCGGATGGAGCTTCCAGCATGGCGCTGCTGTCTTCAAGTTCGGGGACGGCGTCGTTCAGCCAGGATGGCAGTTTGTCTTCGACGCGCTTGCGCCAGATCGCGAAGTCGATGCCGGCCCAGAGCATGGCTGCCGCAGCCAAGCCGATCGGGGCTGCCGGGACGAGCGCAGCGGCGGCGCCCGACGCGGCCAGGGCGGCCGCTGGGAGCAACGGCAGCAGCCAGCTGGCGGCGCGGCGGCGGATCAGGGCTTGCAGCATGCGCTGGCGCACGCCGGCCAGGTGGTCAGCGGCAGCGGGCATGGGCCATGATCCTTTCGATTGCAAACAATGCCAGCAGCGCCAGTGTCAGCCACTCAGGAGAGCGCGCCAATGGCGCCGGGAGAGGCTTGGTACGCGCCGCTTCCAGTACCTGGGCTTGCATTGGGTAGGCGGCGGGGAGCGCGATGGCCGCTTGCCAGCGCTCGTAAAGGGCGCGCGCGCCGTCGACGTCGCGCAGGGGCCACTGGGGAGCGGCCCAGACCAGTCCTTGTTTGGTTTGCTTTTGCGAGATGGCGGCGGCGGTGCGCCACCAGAGCGGGGCTTTCCAATCTGGCGGCGGCTCGCCGTCCTCGCGGTCCCAGACGATCAGCTCAGTCTTTGGCGAAGGTGTTTCCGAGATCACATAACGGTCCGTGCCGTTACCCGTCGTTCCAAAGGCGGCGAACAAGGCTTGCCAGGCTGCGAGACGTTGAGGCGGCGCTGCCACGGCGATGTGCCGTTCGCGCGTCGCCTGGGCCGGTGTGGCCGGTGCGCCGGCGCCGGGGACCACGCGAAGGTCAGTGGCGTGGGCAAGGCGGGGGCGCAGCGCGGGCATTGCGGCGCCCGGCGCGAGGATCAGGAAGCGCGCCTTAGGGCGCCATTCGTGCTCGTTCAAAGCGAGCCAGTTCCATGGATCGGCGGGCAGCGGCTCGCGCACGGCGGCTGACATGCCTGCAGACTGGATCTGCTGCTCTGCCCAAGGAGAAGACTCCAGCGACGGCGCAATGAATACCGTATCGCCCTTCCACGGCATCGCGAGGACCGCGAGCCAGGAAATCAACGCGGCCAGCAAGGCGAGCCGCGCCAGCAGGAGCAGCAGCTCTGCCCAGCGCAGCACACGCTGCTGCTGCGGCGCAGCAGCGGGCAGGAAGCGCGCGGTGGCGAGAAGCTCGGTCCGCGTACGTTCGCGTTTGCGCATATGCCACCACACCGGCAGCAACAGCACCGGCAGAGCAAACCACCACATAGGCTGCATGCTGGTCATGGCCGCCGCGCCTCCGGGTTGCGCAGCCAGGCGCGCAACACCTCGCCCAGGGCTTGCTCGATGCGCGCTTCACAAAGCGGCACGTCATGCTGACGCAAGGCGCTCCGTACCAAGTCGAAATGCGAATCGAGCGCCGCACGATAGCCATCGCGCAGTTCGCGGCTGAAGCTGTGCAGGCCCGCCCCCGCTTCCGGGTCGCGATACGCATGACCGGAAGGAAAGCTTGCCTCGACTTCCGCCTCCGTGCGCAGTGCAAGCAAGCGCACGTCGTGCCGCATATGCCGCAGCCGCACCAGCGCTTCACCAAGCGGCGACGGCCAATCCAGTGCATCCGTCGCAGCAAAGACCATGCTCGGCGAGCGCGCGAAATGCAGGCTGGCGCGCAAGGTCTCCGCATCCGGCAGCTCACCGGAAGGCGCAGCACGCTGCAACGCCGCGAAGACGCGCTGCAGATGGCGCGGGCCGCGCGAGGCCGGCGTGAATTCGACGCGTCCGCCCGACAGCACGAGCAAGCCGAACGCATCGCCCTGGCGCTGGGCGATTGCCGCCACGCAGGCCAGTGCCGTCCGCGCGTACCAAAGCTTGCTCAAGCCATCCACGCGCCGGCTTGGTTCGGCCATCGACGCGCTTGCATCCAGCACAAGCCAGGTCGCCACATGGCTATCGCGCTCCGCCTCGCGGACGTAGTAACGGTCGGCACGCGCCAACAGCTTCCAGTCCACGCGACGCCACTCGTCGCCGGGCGCGTAAGCACGGTACTCGGAGAATTCGACGCCGGCGCCGCGTTCGCGGCCCGCATGGATACCATGGCCCAGCCCCGCCAGCACGTGGCGGATCACCAGTTCAAGGTCGGCGGAATGCGCAAGCAGCGCAGGTGTTTCGAGCATGCTTATTCAGGCTTGATCGCGCCACGCACGGCGGCCAGGATGTCGGCGATGGCGATGCCGTCAGCCTCTGCTTCGAAATTACGCAGCACGCGATGCGCCAGCACCGGCTGCAGCATATGGCCGATGTCGTCGCGCGTCACCGCCAGGCGTCCCTGCATCAGGGCGCGTGCCTTGGCAGCGAGTACCAGCGCCTGTCCGGCACGTGGACCAGCGCCCCAGCCGACATGCTTCTTCACCGCTTCCACCGTGGTCTCGCGCGGACGGGTGGCGCGCACCAGGCGCGTCGCGTAGCGCAGCAGGTGCTCGCCGATTTCGATATCGCGCACCAGCGCCTGCAAGCGCAGCAAGGTCTCCACGTCCATCGCCGGCTCGGCGTCTTTCAGGCCGGCGTGGGTAGTAGCGGACACCATCGCGATTTCTTCATCTTCGCTCGGATAGCCGACGTCGATGTGCAGCAGGAAGCGGTCCAGTTGCGCTTCCGGCAGCGGATAGGTACCGGCTTGCTCGATCGGATTCTGTGTCGCCAGCACGAAGAATGGGCGCGGCAGCTTATGCGTACGGCCGGCGAAGGTGACCGAACGTTCCTGCATCGCTTCCAGCAGTGCCGATTGCGTCTTTGGCGGGGCGCGGTTGATTTCGTCCGCCAGCAGCACCTGCGTGAACACCGGTCCTTGCTGGAAGCGGAATTCGCGCTTGCCCGTCGCATGGTCTTCTTCCAGGATTTCGGTGCCGACGATATCGGAAGGCATCAGGTCCGGCGTAAACTGGACGCGGCGGAATTCCATATCGGTAGCCTGTGCCAGCGACTTGACCAGCAGCGTCTTGCCCAGCCCCGGCACGCCCTCCACCAGCGCGTGGCCGCCGCTCAGCAGGCAGATGACCAGCGAGTCGATCACGGATTCCTGGCCGATGATGACACGGCCCATACTCGCCTTCAGTGCCTTTACCTTGGCGTGCAGTACGCCGATTTCGTTTTCGCTCCAGCCGCTTTCAGCCACGGTCATGCCCCCAACGCGTATTGAATGATGTTGACTGCGAAGCGCGTGTTGTCGATTGCCAGCCAGCGCTTGTTGCGAAAATCATAGTCCCATTCGCAGCCATAATCCTTGTTGCTATACAAAAGCCTGATGCGGCCGTTGAACTCAACGGCCTTCAGGTACTCGTGAACCAGGTCGTCGCCCCATCCGTTCAACTCCATCGCAGTATTCGGCGGCCCATCAAATTTGAAGAAAGCCGAATACAGCGGGTGGTTGTTGGGAATCTTGTGCAGGGCTTTAGGCCCGAATATCCTTGCCACTTCCGCTTCGAACGATTTCGCAAACAAGCCGTCGATGTCGTGATTGCAGTCGTCGATAAAGACGAAACCGCCGCCCCTGACATAGCGCTCGAAGTTCTTGCGTTCCGCCGGGGTGAATTGCACCAGCTTGTGGCCAGCCAGGTAGCAGAACGGTGCTTCCAGCATCTTGGGATCGGACAAAGCCACAATGCGCTCGACCGGATCGACTTTCAGCGTTGTGTATTCGACCAGGGAGTTGAGCACATTGCTCGGCATGCGGATATCGACGTCCCAATCGCCTGACTCGTAGGTCAGGCGAGTGAAATAGAAATCGTAAGCGGGCATTCCTCAGACCGCGTCGGACAGCGACGTAAAGTTAAAGTCGCGCACCTTCATCGCCGGAATCATCAGCTTGCGCGAATCGGTATCGCCGATCAGCACTGGACGTCCCAGTTCATCGATATTGTTCAGCATCGATACCGGGCTGTCGTTGAAGCGGAAGTTCTTGATCGGGTGCTTGATCTTGCCGTTCTCGATGTAGAACGTGCCGTCCCGCGTCAGGCCGGTCAGCGCCACCGATTGCGGGTCCACCATGCGGATGTACCAGGTGCGCGTCACCAGGATGCCCTTCTTGGTCGAAGCAATCAGTTCCTCGGTCGATTTGGAACCGCCCGCCATGATGATATTGCCGGCGGATGGAGTCGCGGCCTTGCCCTGTTTCTGCGCCCAGTAGCGGTTGTAATCCATCGAGGTAATCACGCCACCCTTGATCAGGTCGCGGCGCGCGCGCGCCTGCATCGTGCCCTGGTCCCAAGGCAGCACCGGTGCATTGGCATCCCACGGATCGGTCCACACGTTCACCTGCTCGTCGAACAGCTTGTCGCCCAGGCGGTTGGCGCCGCCCTTCTTCGACAGGAAGCTGCGGCCTTCGTCGGCGGAGCGCGCGTCAAATGCGCTGAACATGAAATTCAGCAGATCGTTGGTGGCTGCAGGCTCCATCACCACGGTGTAGCGGCCAGGTTCCAGCGCTTTGGCGTCCACCGACCGCAATGCCTTTTCAATGGCGATTTCGGAGGCGGCGCGCGGGTCGAACGATTTAGGATCGTAGGCCGAGCGATTGACCCAACCCGAACCTCGGCCGTCGTTGGTGCGCGTGGTGACGGTGAAATTGAGGCCGCCCAGTTCCTGGAAACCGAACACACCGTTGGAGTTGGCAATGCAGTCGAAGCCGATGCTGTCATTGAAGAAGCCCGCGGCCTGCAGGCCAGCCTTCCTGGCCGCGTCGATACTGGCAAAAGCCACGTCAGCGCGGTATTCAGGGTTGAATGCTTCGGCGTTCCGGTTGAAGGTGCTGGAAGCCTTGAAGTCCTGCTTGCCCACGGCCGGCATGAATTCCGGATTTTCCGGCGCCAGGCGGGCGATTTCCTCGGCGCGGCGCACCGCCGCTTCCAGCGACTTCGCGTCGAACTGGTTGCAGGTGGCGGAACCCTGCTTTTTGCCGAAGGCGACGCTGACCACCAGGGTGGTGTCTTCGATCAGTCCAGCGGTGGATACGCTGTTGTTCGCATAGCGCACATTGCCCTTGCGGCTGCCGCTCAGGTTGACGCGGCACTCGTCGGCCCGTGACATGGCCATCATTTTGTCGCAAATGCTTTTTGCTTCGTCTTTGCTCAGGAGTTTCATTGGGCGTCCTTAGTCAATCTTGCGGGCAGTGTTGATCACATTGATGCCGTTGAAGCGCGTGGTCGAAGAACCGTGCGACACGGCGCTCACCTGGCTTGGCTGGCCTTTTCCGTCGAAGAACGAGCCTCCCATGCGCCAGTCGCGCTGGTCGCAGGTAGCCGAGCAGGAATTCCAGAATTCCTGGGTATTCGACTGGTAGGCCACGTCGTTCAGCATTTGGCCAATCTTGCCATCCTTGATTTCGTAGAACAGCTGGCCGCCGAACTGGAAGTTGTAGCGCTGCTGGTCGATCGAATATGAGCCGCGGCCGAGGATGTAAATACCTTTCTTCACATCCTTCACCATATCGTCCACGGACAGCTGCTTCTTGCCCGCTTCCAGAGATACGTTAGGCATGCGCTGGAACTGCACGCTGCTCCAGGAGTCGGCGTAGGAGCAGCCATGCGATTCTTTTTCCCCGATGATGTGCGCCTGGTCGCGGGTGGCCTGGTAGTTCACCAGGATGCCGTTGCGGATCAGGTCCCACTTCTTCGAGGCCACGCCTTCGTCGTCGTAGCCCACATAGCCTAGTGAACCAGGCGTGGTCTTGTCGGCGACGATGTTGACGACGTCTGAACCGTACTTGAAGTTCCTGCCTTTCCACTTATCGAGCGTGGCGAAGGACGTGCCGGCGTAATTGGCTTCATAGCCCAGCACACGGTCCAGCTCCGTCGCATGGCCGACGCTTTCGTGAATTGTCAGGAACAGGTGTTCGGGGCTCAGCACCAAATCGTACTTGCCCGGATCAACCGACTTGGCGGTCAGCTTTTCGCGCGCCTGCTTGCCTGCGGCGCGGGCGTCTTCAATGATGTCATAGCCGCCGCTATAGAGCGGCGTCACGCCACCCGGTGCGCGCACCTTGTGTTCAGGCTTGGCGTCGAAGAATTCATAGCCCATGCCGGCCGGCGAGGACAGGCCGTCGCGGCTGCGGAACTTGCCGGTCGCCTTGTCCACTGCCGTGGCGGTGAACGGAGACCAGAGGCGATGGATGTCCTGGTCGATGTAGGAGCCGTCGGTGGACGCGAAGTATTTCTGCTGGTTGACCTGGAACAGGTTGGCCGTCATGAAAGACGCCCCGGCTTCAAGGCCGGCCTTGTTCGCGGCCAGCAGCATGTCGGCCTTTTCCTTGATTGGCACTTCGCGCCAATCCTTCTTGAAAGGGGTCTGCCACGCGACTTCGCCCACACCCTTGACCGGCGCCAGTTCGATCGGCGACGTTTGCAGGCGTGCGTTGGCGCGGGCAATTGCCACGGCCTGGCGTGCGGCTTCGGCCACGGCATCCATAGTCAGCGCGTTGGTGGCTGCGAAGCCGTAGGCGCCATTGGCGATCACGCGGATGCCAACCCCGGTCGATTCGGTGTTGACGATATTTTCCACGCGCGTGTCGCGGGTGGTGATGAATTGGTTCAGGTAGCGGCCGATGCGAACGTCGCAATAGCTGGCGCCTGCTTTGGTGGCGGCGTTCAGTGCGGCGTCGGCCAGTTCTTTCTTGAACTTGCGGGCCATCGGGTTAAGCAGGTCTTCGGCGGCGACAGCGTTGCCGAAAACGGGGACCAGCATGGTGCCGCCAGCTGCGGCGGCGACTTTCAGGAAGGATCTACGTTCCACGATTACTCCAAAATCGAAGCGCCGCCGCGTGGAGGCGGCGGCGCGTTGGTGTTACTTAAACTGCGTCGGACAGCGAGGTGAAATTGAAATCGCGCACCTTCATCGCGGGAATCAGCAGCTGGAATTGCGATTCATCGCCCGCCAGAACTTCCGGCCGTCCCAGTTCCTCGATATTGTTCAACATCGACACCGGGCTCTCGTTGAAGCGGAAATTCTTCACCGGATGCTTGATCTTGCCGTTCTCGATGTAGAAGGTACCGTCACGGGTCAAGCCGGTCAGCAGAACAGTCTGCGGATCGACCATGCGGATATACCAGGTGCGGGTCACCAGGATGCCCTTCTTGGTCGAAGCAATCAGCTCCTCGGTCGACTTGCTGCCGCCCGACATCAGGATATTGCCTGGCGCGCCGATCGCACGCTGGCCCTGCTTCTTGCCCCAGAACGGCGAATAATTCATCGAAGCGATCTTGCCGTTCTTGATGATATCCATGCGTTCGCGCGCCAGCAAGGTCTGGTTATCCCAAGGCAGCACAGGAATATCCTTGTCCCACGGGTCGGCCCATACATTCACCTGCTCGTCGAAGAGCTTTTCGCCCATGCGGTTGCCGCCGCCCTTTTTGGCCAGGAAGCTGCGGCCTTCATCGGCTGAACGCGCATCGAAGCTGTTGAACATATAGGCCAGCAGGTCCGACGTCGCCGCCGGTTCCAGGATCACGGTATAGCGCCCAGGCTCCAACGCCTTGGCTTCGGCCGAACGGATCGCCTTTTCCATCGCCACTTCAGCCGCTGCTCGCGGATCGAAGCGCGCCACGTCCTGCGCATCGCGGCGCACCCAACCCGAACCGCGGCCGTCTTCCGTGCGCACGGTACAGGTGAAGTCAATGCCGGTCTGCGACTGGTGGCCGAAGACGCCGCGCGAGTTGGCGACCGTCTCGTACGAGGACTGGTCGGTGAAGAAGCCCGCAGCCACCAGGCCTTTCTTCCGGCAAGCCTCGATGCTGTAGGCCGCCACCTGGGCGCGGTACTCAGGGTTGATGGCGTCGGTCGACTTGCTGAAGGTGTCGGAGGACTTGAACGCCTGCTTATCCGGCGTCGGCATGAACTCCGGATTTTCCGGCGCCAGCTTCGCCAGCTCCTCGGCGCGCTGCACCGCCTTGGCGAGCGATTTGTCGTCGAACTCGTTGATGACGGAGGTGCCCTGCTTCTTGCCGAAGGCGACGGACACGGCCAGCTGGGTATTTTCCACCAGGCCCGCGGTCGACACCGCATTGCGCGCATAGCGGATATTCCCGGTGCGGCTGCCATTGATGGTGACGACGCATTCGTCGGCTTTGCTCAGCGACATGACCTTATCGGCGATGCGCTTGGTCTCTTCCTGATTCAGGATCTTCATTCGCGGTCCTTTCAGCCGATCTTGCGGGCAGTGTTGATCACATTGATGCCGTTGAAGCGGGTGGTCGACGAACCGTGCGACACCGCGCTCACCTGCATCGGCTGGCCTTTGCCATCGAAGAAGGAACCACCCATGCGCCAGTCGCGTTCATCGCACATGGCGGTGCAGGCATTCCAGAACTCCTGGGTATTGGACTGGTAAGCCACGTCCTCCAGCATCTGGCCGATCTTGCCGTCCTTGATCTCGTAGAACATCTGGCCGCCGAACTGGAAGTTGTAGCGCTGCTGGTCGATCGAGAAGGAACCGGCGCCAACGATGTAGATGCCCTTCTTCACGTCTTTCACCAGCTCGTCCGGGGTAATCTTCTTCTTGCCCGCCTTGAGCGACACGTTAGGCATGCGCTGGAACTGCACATTGCTCCAGGAGTCCGCGTAGGAGCAGCCGTGCGACTCCTTCTCGCCGATCACCGCCACCTGGTCGCGCGTGGCCTGATAGTTGACCAGGATGCCGTCCTTGATCAGGTCCCAATGCTTGCACTTCACGCCTTCGTCGTCGTAGCCGACCGCTCCCAGCGAGCCTGGAATGGTCTTGTCGGCCTCGATGTTGACCAGGTCGGAACCATATTTGAATTTTTTCGACTGCTGCTTGTCCAGGGTCGCGAAAGAGGTACCGGCGAAGTTCGCCTCGTAGCCCAGGACGCGATCCAGCTCGGTCGGGTGGCCGACGGACTCGTGGATGGTCAGCCACATATGTTCCGGCGACAGCACGAGATCGTATTTGCCCGGTTCGACCGATTTCGCGGTCAGCTTTTCCTTGGCCTGGCGGCCGGCGGCCTTGGCATCCTCGATCAGGTCGTAGGAACGGTTGTACAGGGTGGCCACGCCGCCCGCCGCCTTGATCTTGTCTTCCTTGCGGCCATCCAGGTATTCATAGCCCATGCCGACCGGAGTGCCCAGGTCGGAACGGCTGCGGAACTTGCCGGTGCCCTTATCGACGGCAGTCGCGAAGAACGGCACCCAAAGGCGATGCAAGTCCTGGTCGATGTAGGAGCCGTCGGTGGAAGCGAAGTACTTCTGCTGGTTCACCTGGAACAGCAAGGACTGGATGAAGGAAGCGCCCGATTCCAGTGCGCCCTTGTTGGCGGTGATCAGCAGATCTGCCTTCTCCTTGATCGGCACCGTGCGCCAATCCTTCTTGATCGGAGTAGCCCAGGACACTTCGCCCACACCCGGCGTTGGCGCCAAGGCCACGCCCAGGGCCTGCAATTTCGAGTTGGCCTTGGCGATGGCAACCGCCTGGCGCGCCGCGCCGGCCACGCCATCCGGCGACATATCGCTGGTGGCGGCAAAGCCGTAGGCGCCATTGGCGATCACGCGCACGCCCACCCCTGCGGATTCGGTATTGGTGACGTTTTCGATGTTCAGGTCACGGGTGGTGATGAACTGGTTCAGGTAGCGGCCGATGCGCACGTCGCAGTAGCTGGCGCCGGCCTGGGTGGCCGCAGTCATCGCAGTATCCGCCAGCATCTTCTTGAACTTCACTTCCACGGGCTTGATCAGCTCGTCGGCCGCAATGGCGCGGCCAAAAGGCATCATCATGGCAGCCATCGCACCGCCGCTCATGTTGAGGAATGCACGTCGTTCCATAGTCTCTCCAGGGTTATCGTTATACCTAAGACAGCTTGCAGGAGACAAATCGTACGCAATTTTTATGCCATTGTGCAAAGCTTGTACAAAACCGAATAAAAAAGGGGACGTAACGCTTTTCCGCTCAAAAAGCGTTACGTCCCCTTTTTTATTCGGTGTCCGGACAGTGTCCGGGCGGCGTCCGGGCGGACACTTGACCGGGCGGCCGGCTTGCACGATCATCAAGTCCCCGGGCAACCGGATCCCCCGTGTCGCCCGCCCAACGAAAAATAGGAGACTTCTGAATGAAACAGTATGTCCTGGCCGGCCTGCTGGCCGTTGGCTTCACCAGTTTTTCCGGCGCCGCCCTCGCCGATCCCGCCCTGAAGGCGGCCATCGCCAGCCCTGCCCGTAATGCGGATAACGTCAAGCGCGACCAGTTCCGCCACCCTTACGAAACCCTGACCTTCTTCGGCATCAAGCCGAATATGACCGTGGTCGAACTGTCGCCGGGCGGCGGCTGGTACACCGAGATCCTGGCACCCTACCTGCGTGACCAGGGCAAGCTGATTGCGGCCGGCACCACCAACTCCGCTGAGAGCTTCCAGAAATTCCTGGCCAAGGATCCGGGCCGCGACAAAGTGGTGTATGGCACCTTCATGCCAGCCAAGGGTACCTACAACTATGCGCCCAAGGGCAGCGCCGACATGGTGCTTACTTTCCGCAATGTCCACAACTGGATCGGTATCGGCGACGATGGCATGAAGAAGATGATGGCCAATATCTACGACAGCCTGAAACCGGGAGGCATTTTCGGCGTGGAGGAGCATCGTCTGCCGGCTTCCATGAAGCAGGACGCCGAAGCCAGCTCCGGCTATGTGCATGAAGCCTACGTGATCAAGATGGCCGAGCAGGCCGGCTTCAAGCTGGTGGCCAAGTCGGAAGTCAACGCCAACGCCAAGGACGACGCCAACCACGAGAACGGCGTCTGGGCGCTGCCGCCAACCTTTACCAATAAGGATAAGGACCGCGCCAAATATGCCGCCATCGGCGAGAGCGACCGCATGACCCTGAAGTTCGTCAAGCCGCAGTAAGTGCTTAAAGCCCTGCAACACGCTGCCGCCGGCCTTGTGCTGGCGGCAGCATCCACCCTGGCCTGGGCTGCGGACGCGCCCAATGCGGCGGCAAATGCTCCCCTGATGCGCTTTGTCCTGCCCGCCGTCACGCCGGGCTCGGAAGTCCAGGTCACCTACTTCCACCTTCTGTTGCGCCTTGCGCTCGAAAAGACGGAAGGTCCTTTCTCCATCGAGTTCTACCCCCATGAGCTGACCAGTCCGCGCCGCGCGCTGGAACTCAAACGCAATGGCGTGATCAACATCATGTGGGATGGCACCAATGTGCAGCGCGAACGTGACCTGCTGCCGATCCGCATATCGCTGGTACGCGACTTGAACGACTACCGCGTCTTCCTGATCCGCAAGGAGGATGAAGCACGCTTTCGCGACGTGCACACGATGCAGGAACTGCGCAAGCTGACCGCCGGCGCGGGCGTCAACTGGCCCTCAGTGGACGTGCTGCGCCACAACGGGCTGCGGGTGGAAACAGCGGTGAATTACAGCTCCCTTTTCCCCATGCTGAAGGCAAAGCGCTTCGACTACATGCCGCGTGGCGTGCATGAAGCCTGGGCCGAGGAACAGCAATATGGGAAGGATGGCTTGATGGTGGAGCCCACCATCTTCCTGCATTACCGCGTGCCGTTCTACTTCTTCGTCAGCAAGGATAATAAAGCGATGGCTGAGCGGGTGGAGAAAGGCCTGAAACTTGCGCTGGCAGACGGCAGTTTCGACAAGCTCCTGAACGGCTATCCCGCATTCAAGCGCGCGCTGTCGGAAATCGCGGCGCGCAAGCGCAAGGTCTTCGAGTTGGAACTCCCTAGCGGGATTGCAAGCGACTCATCAAGGTAAGGAAACCATAGCCGGCGACAACCAGGCCGCCCAGCACAACCGCAATCGACAGGATCAGGCTACTCATTCACGCTCCAATATGGGGTACCAGAGCGATTATGCTGCATTCATCCATGAAGGTGGCTCACGAAATCTCACCGCTTTGTATGAAATTTGTCATGCACCGGCCGGGGCCAGCGGGGGGGATTGGCGGCGGCCAAGGGCACTGCCACGCGACACCATTGCCGCGTGGCAAACGACTTAGGGTTTCTTGGCGGGAGTGAAGCTCAGGTCAGCAAAGTCGTAGCTGAAGTCTGTCTCGGTGGAGATCGGCGCCATCTTCATGCGGTCGATCGAGCCGTCCGGATTCAGCGAGAAAGTAACGTAGGCATCGGCGTTGAAGTTGCGCTCCTTCCAGCGCACGATGAAGGTGTCGTGCTGGAAGTGTTCCAGCGTGCCGCTCAAGTCCGGCGTGCGGGTAAAGCTCATGACCTGCTTGCCGCCTTCCTGCTTGATGCTCACCGTGCCGTACCAGTCGTCCTTGTAGTCGCCGTTATAGGAAGCCAGCGGCAGCGAAGGCTTGGAAGCCGCTGCGCGGGCAGCGGTCAGCTTGCCCTGGCGCGCCATTTCTTCCTTGTGCATTTCCGCTTCCATCTCGGCATAGACCTTGATCCAGTCGGTCGGCGCCACACCCATGTAGCTGTCCAGGATGCGCCACTGCAGCGCCGACATCGAAGGACCGTTTTCGGCATTGGTGAAGATGGCCACGCCCAGCTTCTCTTCCGGCACCATCACGATGCGCGAGTAGAAGCCTTGCAGCGCACCGCCGTGCATCACGATCTTGCGGCCGCGGTAATCGCGCAGCTGGAAGCCAAGGCCGTAGGCGGCAAAGTTAGGCTTGGTGGCCGTCAACGGCGGTTTCGGCTCGCTGACTTTCATCGGCGTCTGCTGGCTCCACATCTCGCGCACTTGCTTGGCGCTGAACAGCTGCTTGCCGTCCTCCATCTTGCCTTCGTTGAGCAGCACCTGCATCCACTTGGCGATATCTTCGGCATTGGTCTGGATACCGACCGCGCCGACGGCGTTCTGCACCGGCATCGGCTTGACCACGGCAGCCTTGCCATTGATCTTGCTGTGCGGCGCAGAGTAGTCAGCCGTCTTCAGCATTTCCTCCACATTGGTGGTGGAGCCGTTCATGCCAAGCGGCGCCAGGATATGCTCGCGGGTTGCTTCTTCCCAGGTCTTGCCGGCCTTTTGCGCGATGATCTTGCCCGCCACGATGTACAGCAGGTTGTCGTAGGCGTAGTTATTGCGGAAGCTGGTGGCCAGTTTCACGTTGCGCAGGCGGTCGATGATTTCATCGGTGCTGAAGGTGGTAGTCGGCCACCACAGCAGATCGCCGGCGCCCAGGCCAAGGCCGCTGCGATGCACCAGCAGGTCGCGCACGGTCATGGTGTGGGTCACGTAGGCGTCCGCCATCTGGAAGCTTGGCAGGTGCTTGGTCACCGGGTCGTCCCAGGACAGCTTACCCTCGTCCACCAGCTGCGCCAGTTGCGCGGCGGTGAAGGCTTTGGAGTTGGAGGCTATCTCGAACAGGGTCTTGCCGGTCACCGGCGCAGGGTTGCCCAATTTGCGCACGCCGAAGCCCTTGGTGGCCACTACCTTGCCGTCCTTCACGATGGCGATGGCGATGCCCGGCACGTCAAAGGTCTTCAGCGCCAGGTTGACGTCGCGATCGAGGTCGAAGGCTGGCGCGGCGGCAGCAGCTGGCGCAGTGGCTGCGGCCGCAGCTTCAGGCGCTGCCAGCGCGGACGTGGTCACGGCGGCGCTGGCCGCAAAGGCCAGCATGAGCAAAGTGGCGAGTGGTTTCTTCAGCAGCATGTTCATTTCTTCAGCAGTTTGTCGACGGAACCCTGGGTCTCAGGGTGGTAGCGTGGGCGGGCCTTGGCATAGACGCCCTTGGCCCAGGCAGCTTCGTTCGGGTTGGCCAGAAGCGCCTTGTACAGCGGGACTACAAACTTTTGACGGCCCACGCTCATGAGGAAGGCGTTCAGCGGCTCGCGCACGCCATAACCGGCATGCACGGACGCCAGCAGGAAGCGGAAGCCGATTTCATTGTTCTTCGTTTCGCGCAGCTTGAAGGCGTCATCCAGTTCCTTCATCTGGGCTGCGTTGGCTTTGCCGTCGATGCCGTTCAGGAAGTGCATCCATTCCAGCGCGATCCAGGCCGGCGTCTCCAGCTGGCTGGTGGCCAATTCACCTTTCAGCCAGGATTCACGCTTGGCGTCCAGGGCGGCCAGGCGCGGCGAATTCACGTACTGCGCGGTGGACGGGATGCCGGTGCCGTGCAGCCATTCATCCAGTTCCGCATCGCCCATGATGGCGGGATTCTTCGCCAGCAGGTTCTTGCGCAGGTAGTCCACGAATTCATCGGTGGTCGCCGACTGGAAGGCGTGCTGGTCGAACCAGCCGCGCAGGAACGGGTCGAACACTTCGCGGCCGGCGCGCTGCTCCAGCGTGTGCAGCAGCCAGGCGCCTTTTGGATAAGCCAGGCCTTCGTCGGTATAGGTATCCGGATTCGAATCCGCGTCCTTGGTCAGCAAGGCTTGCTTGGCGGGAGGAATGTCTTTCAGCGAGGCGACGGCTTCGGCCTGCTCCACTTGCAGGTTCATGTCCGCAACGTCCTTGCCGTACAGGCTTTCCACGATGCGCGTGGTGACGTAGGTGGTGAAGCCCTCGTTCAGCCACCAGTGCTTCCACGAAGCGTTGGTGACCAGGTTGCCGGACCAGCTGTGCGCCAGCTCGTGCGCGATCAGGTCGTTCAGGCTGCGGTCGCCCGCGATCATGGTTGGCGTCAGGAAGGTCATGCGCGGGTTTTCCATGCCGCCGATCGGGAACGATGGCGGCAGCACCAGCATGTCGTAACGCCCCCAGCGATAAGGCCCGTACAGCGATTCGGCGGCGTTGATCATCTTCTCGGTGTCGCCCAGCTCATAAGCTGCGGCGTCAATGCGGCCAGGCTCCGCGTACACGGCGGTGCGCGGGCCCAGGTTGCGCAGTTCGATCTCGCCGATGGCGATGGCCAGCAGGTAGGCCGGAATCGGCTGCGGCATCTTGAAGGACCAGCCGCCTTTGCCGGTAGCGTGCTGGTCGCCTTCCGCGCTCATGACCACGCGCATGCCGGCCGGCGCGTCGATGCGGGCGCTGTAGGTGAAGCGCACGGCAGGCGTATCCTGCACCGGCGCCCAGGAACGGGCATCGATGGTTTCCGACTGGCTGAACATGAACGGACGCTTGCCGGACAAGGTCTGTTCGGGATTCATCCATTGCAGGGCGCTGGCGGTAGGAGCTGTGCGGTAATAGATTCGCACTTTTTCAGGCTGCGTGCTGAGGGCGATGCGCAGGGCGCGGCCCTTCTTCGCGTCCGGCTTATCCAGCATGAAGGAGGCCGGCGCCCAGCTGCCATCCGGACGGCGCACCTGCACGCGTGCGATCTTCAGTGCGCGAGTGTCCAGCACTAAAGTACGCGCGGACTTGTCGATCCAGTTCAGCGACAGCTCAGCATAACCATCGAGCGTTTTGCGCGCGAAGTCGGCTTTCAGGTCCAGGTGCAGGTCGGTGGTACGCACCTGGTCATAACGTGCAAAGCTCAGCGGGTCCTGCGCCCAGGCAGGCATCGCAAAAGCTGCGGCCAGCGCAGCGGCCGGCAAAGACAGTCGGAACATGGCATCTCTCTGTTGTTACAAGCGCGCAGAGGATAGCACACCTAAAGTCGGGGTCGGCTCCGGCTTCTCAAGACCTTCTATACCTTGATGTCGATCTCGTAAGTGTTGCCGTCGTCGGCCAGGGCGATCTCGGTTGGCGATGCGCTGGCTGCGCCGCGGGTGATGCGCAGGACGTAGGTGCTGCTGCCGTGGCGATAGTGCAGCGTGAAGCCGGGCCAGCTTGCGGGCAGGCGCGGCGACAGCAGCAGCTTGTCGGCCTGGCGCGTCAGGCCGAGCAGGGATTCGAGCAGCAGGCGGTACATCCAGCCGGAGGAGCCGGTGTACCAGCTCCAGCCGCCACGGCCGACGTGCGGTTCGACGGCGTACACGTCGGCGGTGACCACATATGGTTCCACCTTGTAGCGCTGGCTCGATTCGGGGTCCGAGCCGTGGCGCACCGGGTTGATCATGCGCATCAGGTCCCAGGCGCGCTCCACCTCGCCCAGCCTTGCGAAGGCCATCACCGTCCAGATGGCGGCGTGGGTATACTGGCCGCCGTTCTCGCGCACGCCCGGCACGTAGCCGCGGATATAACCGGGGTTCAGCTCGGATTTGTCGAACGGCGGGTCGAGCAGCTGTATCAGGCCGAAGTCGCGCCGCACCAGGCGCTGGTCCACCTGCTCCATCGCGCCTTCCACGCGCGCCTTGTCGGCGGCGCCGGTCAGCACGCCCCAGCTTTGCGAAATCGAGTCGATCTGGCATTCCTCGTTCTGCGCGGAACCCAGCGGCGTGCCGTCGTCGAAGTAGGCGCGGCGATACCATTCACCGTCCCAGGCATGGGCTTCGATATTGGCTGCCAGCTTTCGAGCTTCGCTGCGGCATTCCTCGGCGAAGGAGGCATCGCCGCGTTTGTCGGCCACTTCGGCAAAGCGCTGCAGCACTTCGATCAGGAACCAGGCCAGCCACACGCTTTCGCCCTTGCCATGTTCGCCCACCTTGTCCATGCCGTCGTTCCAGTCGCAGGAGCCGATCAGCGGCAAGCCATGTTCGCCGAAGCGCAGGCCGTTGCGGATGGCACGCACGCAATGCTCGTAAAGGTCGCCGGATTGCGGGGAACGCGTCGGCATGTCGTAATAGGAGTCCTCTTCCGGAGCGACCGGGCGGCCCTCCAGGTAATTCGCTTTCTCGTCCAGCACCGACATATCGCCGGTGCTGGCGACGTAGCGCCATGCCGCCAGCGGCAGCCACAGGTAATCGTCGGAACAATGCGTCCGCACGCCGCGGTCGGACGGCGGATGCCACCAGTGCTGCACATCGCCTTCGACGAACTGGTGCCCGGCGCACAGGATCATGTGTTCGCGCAGGATATCGGGCCGCGTGTGCACCATCGCCATCGCATCCTGCAGCTGGTCGCGGAAGCCGAACGCGCCGCCGCTCTGGTAGTAGCCGCTGCGGGCCCACATGCGGCAGGCAATGGTCTGGTACATCAGCCAGCCATTCACCAGCACGTCCAGTTCCGGTTCAGGCGTCTGCACCTGCACCGCGCCCAGCACCTTTTCCCAATGCGCGTGCACTTCGGACATGGCCTGCAGCGCAGCACCGCGCCCGCCATGACGCTGCACGATATTGGCGGCATCGGCATTGCGGCGGCCGCCCATGCCCAGCACGAACACGATCTCGCGGTCCTGCCCCGGCTGCAGCTCGAACGGGGCCTGGATCGCCGCGCAGGCATCCAGGCCGGCGCCTGCCTTGCCCGACAGGCGCACGCGGCGCAGCGCGGCCGGCCGCGCCAGGCTGCCGTTGCGGCCAATGAATTCGGCGCGGTCGCAGGTCACCGTGCGCACCGATGCGTCGGCATTGAAGAAGGCTACGCGGCCGGTGAATTCCGTGTTGTAGGCATTGCGCGCGAACAGCGCTCCCGTCACAGGGTCGATCTCGGTCACGATGTGCATGCCGGACTTGGAACGCATATCGCCCAGCACCCATTCAACATAGCCCGTCACGGACAGCTTGCGCACCACATCGGAATCGTTGCGCACCCGGATCACGGTGTAGCGCACGGGCGCGTCGAGCGCCACGAAAGTAGTCATGCGGCTGCTGATTCCCGCTTCGGCATAATCGAAGGAGGAATAGCCGAAGCCATGACGCGTCAGGTAGCTGCCAGCCCCCGGCGCCGGCAAGGCGCACGGCGACCAGAAGCGGCCGGTCTGTTCGTCGCGCACGTAGAAGGCTTCGCCGCTCAGGTCCGATACCGGGTCGTTATGCCACGGCGTGAGGCGGAATTCGTGCGCATTCTCCTGCCAGGTGTAAGCTTGCCCGCTCTCCGATACCACGCTGCCGAACTGCGGGTTGGCCAGGACATTCGACCATGGCAGCGGCGTGCGCCGGCCGGCATGGGTGGAAATCACGTATTCCGTGCCATCCGGGGTAAAGCCGCCCAGGCCATTGACCAGGATCAGGTCCGGCGGCAGCGGCACGCCGGCAGGCTCGGATCCGCGATCGCGCTCCGGGATTTCACTGCGCGGCTCGGCCAGCAGCGGCGGCATGCGCAGTGATGGCGCCACGCCGCGTTTCAATTGTTCGGACAGCGTTCCGCGCTCGTCGCTCAGCACCGCGCGCGCCACCGTCTGCAGCAGCACCCGGTCTTCCGGCGAAATGCTTTCAGTCGGCCGCACGAAAATACCGCCCGGCCGGTCGATCGCCTGCGCGTCGATGCCGGAAGCGATCAGGCCCATGATCTGGTCGTGCAGCGCCTGGCGGTAGCCGGAGCGGTCTTCGTACCAGATCACCAGGTCCACCACCAGTCCTTTCAGGCGCCAGTAGGCATGCGCCTGCACCAGCTGGCGCGCCAGCTCGATGTTGGAGGCGTCGCGGATCTCCATCAGCACAATCGGCAAGTCGCCGGAAATCGCGTAGGCCCACAAGCCGGACTGTCCGCGCTGGTTGCGCACCAGGATGCCGGGATCGGCGCGCAGCGCGGCATTGGGATAGATCACATGGTTGGCCAGCCGCGCATACAGCTGCGCCTCGGCTTCGCTGGCGTTGAGCTGGCGCAGCACCACCTGGCTGTGCGTCCAGGCCAGCTCGAACACGCGGTCCGCCATGTGGCGGTCCTGGTATTTGTCTATCAGGTATTGCGCCGCATCGCGCGTATCGGTCATGCCGGTCACCACGTCGATCACGGATACCTGTCCCGGTTCCAGCGCGATGCGGTAGCGTATCGCCACCACGGGGTCGAGCACCGAACCCTCGCTGCCCGACAAGGGCCCCGGCTCCTGCACCGCCAGCGGCAATTGCGCCGTATTGCCGCGGCCGATAAAGCGCGCGCGGTCCGTTTCGTAGGACACCTGCTGCACCTGCGCATCGTGCACCGTCATCACATGCAGCAGGTAAGGCGTTTTCTCGTCCTTGCCGCGCGGACGGCGCGTGCACAGGATGGCGCTTTCATCTTCCACGATCTCGGTCTGCACGAACAGCTTGCTAAAAGCCTGGTGCGCATTGTCGGCCGGCGCCGGCGCCATCACCACTTCAGCAAAACTGGTGAACTCGATAATGCGGCGGCGTTCGGAGTGGTTGGTCACACGGGTGCGGCGCATTTCGATATCGTCTTCCGGCGACACCACGATTTCGGTATATAGCTCGATATCGTTGTCGCTGCGGCGGAATTCCGCACGGCCTTCGGAGAAGATCACTTCCAGCCGCTTCGGTTCGGCCTTGGTCGGATGGTAGGTGGTGGACCAGACCGCGCCGTCCTCCACGTCCTGCACGTAACAGAACTGGCCCCAGTTGTCGCAGGTACTGTCCTCGCGCCAGCGCGTCACGGCCAGGTTGTTCCAGCGGCTGTAGCTGCCGCCGGCACTGCTCACCATCACGTGATAGCGGCTATTGGACAGCAGCTGGGTCTCCGGCACCGGCGGCGTATGCTGGCTCATGATGCGCATCGGCGCGGCCTGCTCCGGCGCCGTGCTGCGCACCGAGGCCTGCTCGGCGCTGGCCGAATGGAAAGCGCCAATGCGCGGGCTGCGCTCCTGCAGCACCAGCAGGGTCGACTGCAGCAACGGATCCGATTCGAAGCGGCGCTGCATCGGGCGGTCGTTCAGCACATAGCTCAGGGCCAGCAAGCCCATGCCCTGGTGGTGCACCATGAAGGACTTGATGATGGCGTACTGCTGGCCGCGCGGCAAACGCGCCGCCGTGTAATCGATCGCCTCGTAGAAGCCGTAGCGGCCCATGAAGCCCATGGCCGCCATCTTCTGCAAATTCTGGCATGAGGTATCCGGATCGACCATCAGGCCCAGCATGGTGGCATAGGGCGCCACCACAAGGTCTTCGGCCAGGCCGCGCTTCAGGCCGATGCCCGGAACGCCGAACGCGCGGTACTGGTAATTCAGCGCCGCATCGGTGGTGTTGTAGCCGGACTCGGAAATCCCCCATGGCACGTTGCGCTGCTTGGCATATTCCACCTGGGCCGCCACCACCGATTGGTAAGTCTGGTCCAGCAGGGTGCTGGGATATGTCGGCATCACCAGCAACGGCATCAGGTACTCGAACATCGAGCCGCTCCATGACAGCAGCACCGGCTGGCCGTGCACGATGCATAGCTGGCGCCCCATGGCAAACCAGTGTTCCTGCGGCAGCTGCCCCTGGGCGATGGCGACGAAGCTGGCGAGGCGCACTTCGGAAGCCAGCAAGTCGTAGCAGCTCGCATCAAGCCGCCGTTCGCTCAGGTTGTAGCCGATGGCCAGCAGCTTGGTGGTCTGGTTGAACAGGAAGCCATATTCCACCTGGGCGAATTCATTGGCCTGGTGCGACAGGCGGTTCAGCGTATCGAGCCGTTCGCGCGCGCGGGCGGCGCCCTGCTCCACCAGTGCAGATAGCTGCTGCTGGCGCTCACGTTCTTCCGGGGCCAAGTCGCTCATGGCGGCGCCGGGCAGCGGCCAGCCCGCCAGCTCGCGCAGCGTGGGAATGCGGTCCAGCGCGGTGTCATACTGCGCCTCCGTCTGCGCAGTGACCCAGGGGGCGAAGGAATCCAGTTCGTCCAGCGCACCGCGGCATTGGGCGTGCAGGGCGCCGGCCCACGCGGCCAATTGCGGATCGAGCGGGGCCGAGGCCTGGCGGATGAATTGTTCGCAACCATCGCAAGCGCGCACCAGCCAGGCGCGCTGCTGGCGCAAGCTGGCGGGGACGGCGGGAAGCGGCGCGGCAATGGCTGCTTCCAGCGCCGCCAGCACCTCCGCTGACGCTCCGCCGCCCGAAACCACGGTCTCGCGCACCAGGGCGCAGGTGGTCGCCAGGCCTTGCGCCAGGTTGGGGTGCACGATCGGGGTTTCGCCCACGCCAACCAGGCCGGCCTGCAGCGTAAGCAAGTGGCCCGCCAGGTTGCCGCTGTCGACAGTGGAAATGTAAATCGGCAGCAAGGGCTTCATCGACTGGGTGTCGTACCAGTTGTAGAAGTGGCCCTGGTGGCGTTCCAGCTGCGACATGCTGTCCAGCGTGCTGGCCGTGCGCGCCGCCAGCTGGCCGCCGGTGATGTAGCCGAAGTCGAAAGCGGTCAGGTTGGCCAGCAGCGCCATGCCCATATTGGTCGGCGAGGTGCGGTGCGCCACCACCTGGCTCGGGTGCTCCTGCATATTGTCGGGCGGCAGCCAGTTGTCCTCCGGCCCAACGAAGGTCTCGAACCACAGCCAGGTCTTGCGCGACAGCTTGTGCAGGAAAATGTGCTGGTCTTCGTTGAGAGCGGTCTGCACCCGCGCAATGGGCTTGCTGATCCACCACGCCACCAGCGGCGCGGCGAACCAGGCCACCAGGAAAATCAGGGCGGCTTCGAAGGCTTTCGGGCGCAGCATCGCCAGCGCCACGCCTGCGCCAAGCGCCAACAGCGGCGACACCCACATCGTGCTCCAGTTGCTGGCCAGGCTGGTGCCGGAGCGCGCCAGCGCCGACGCCTTCCATTGCAGCAGGCGGCGGCGCGAGACCAGCAGGCGCCAGCCGGTGCGCACAATGGCGTCGAGGCTGACAAAGGCTTCATACGGCAGGAACACCAGCGTCAGCACGGCATGCGAGAACTGCAGGCCGGCACGCTGCAGCGAAGCCGGCACATGCTGGCTCCATAAAGTATCGGGCCCCTTGCGCAGCAGGTCGTAGGCGGCACTCACCAGCGGCGGCAGGAAGATGATGGCCAGCACGGCGCAAGTCCAGAACCAGGGATGCGGCAGCGATGCAAAAGCCATCAGCAAGGACAGCGTCAGCACCGGCGCCACCAGGCTGCGGCGCAGGTTGTCGAACAGCTTCCAGCGCGACAGGGCGGACAAGGGATTCGGTTCGCGTTTACCGCCGGCCAGCGGCACGCGCGGCGCCAGCCACGCCAGCAACTGCCAGTCGCCCCGCATCCAGCGCTGGCGCCGGCTCACGTCATCGCGGTAGCGCGCCGGATAGTGTTCGTAAAGCTGGGCATCGCTGAGCAAGCCGGCGCGCAGGTAGCAGCCTTCCAGCAGGTCGTGGCTCAGGATGCGGTTGTCCGGGAAGCGTTCGCCCAGCACTTCCTCAAACACGTCGACGTCGTAAATGCCCTTGCCAATGAAGGAGCCTTCCGCAAACACATCCTGGTACACATCGCTGACTGTGCGGGTATACGGATCAATGCCCGGCTCGCCGCCGCACAGCTTTTCATAGTGCGAGGCGTCGTTGCTGGGCAGGCTGACCGTCACGCGCGGCTGCAGGACGCCATAGCCTGCCACTACGCGCCGCAAACGTGGATCGATGCGCGGCATATTCAATGGGTGGCGCATGGTGGCGACGAACTGGCGCGCCGCATCGCGCGGCAGCTGGGTGTCCGTGTCCAGCGTAATCACATACTTGAAAGACTCCAGGTCGTCGATATCGCCCACGATCAGCGAAAACGCTTCTTGCGCCCCGCCGCGCATGAAGCGGTTCAGGTCGGACAGCTTGCCGCGCTTGCGCTCCTCGCCCATCCAGGCGCGCTGTGATGGGTTCCATCGGCGCGGACGGTGCAACAGCAGGAAAGGCGAAGGCGCGCCTTCTACCGTGTATTTGAGATTGAGGCGGGCGATATTGGCGGCGGCGCGCTCGGTGAGCGCGGCGTCGCTCGGCAGGGTTTCTTCCGGCGCGTCGGCAAAGTCGGTCAGCAGGCAGAACCGCAGGTTGGGGTCGCGGTTGGCGAGGAAGCGCACTTCCAGCTGTTCGCACAATTCATCGACATTCTCGCGGCTGAACAGGAGCGTTGGCACCACCACCATGGCGCGCGCTTCGGGCGGAATGCCATTGCGGAAGTCCATGCGCGGCAGGGGACGCGGCTCGACAAACAGGGTCGCCGCCCAGTTCACCAGCGCGAGCGCAAGCTGGCTGCTGCCCATCAGGCCGAGGATGGCCAGCACAATCAGCGCCCATGGCTGCACGCCATCGCGCCAGGCGCGTTCCAGCATCAAAGCGGTGGCGATCACCGACAGCACGCCGATGGCGCCCAGGTAGGACAGCAGCGGCGAAGTGCGCAAGGTGCGCTTGAGGGACCGCAGCGGCGGCAGCCGCACGCCCACCTGGCGTTCCAGCAGCAGCGCGCCATCGCCCACCAGGTAGTAGCCGACGTGGTGCAGGCGCATGTCGTGGTCGCCGGCGCGGCTGCGCGCCAGTGCCAGCGCCTGCTGCGCCACTTCCGCCTCCGAGGCCGGCGAATAACGTGCCATGCGCTCCACACAGTGACGGTATTGGTCGCGCGTGAAGAAGTCCATGTCCGGATAGGTGCCGGACGGATCTTCGCGCAGGGTTTGCTCGACCACGCTCATGGTCTCGACGAATTCCTGCCAGTCCATGGTACCGAGGAAGCGCAGGCTGCCGATGCTGTTGGAGATCGACACCTGTTCGGCCGCCTGCAAATGGATCTCGGCCTGGATCTGCTGCTCGATGGTCTGCCCCGCTTCCGCCAGGCGGTACGTGATCCAGTTCAGCGCCAGCGTGAGCACCGGGCTTTGCCCCTGCAGGCGGCGCGCCAGTTCGGCCACGAAGCCGCTGGTGATCGGCGGTTCGGAGCGCGCCATATCGGCCACCAGAAGGATCAGACCGCTCGGGTTCTTGTCGGCGATCTCCAGCATCTGGTCGGCCCAGCTGTTTGCCAGGTCGCGCTGGAAGCGGTTTTCCGCCACGCGCGCAGCCACGCGGCGCAGGTTTTCGATCAGCGCCAGGCGCAGCATGATCGGGATAGCCCACAGCTCGCCCAGCTTCAGGGTTTCCTTTTCCTGGTAAGCCTCGACGAAACGGCACAGGCTTTCCGGATCAACGCGGCCGTCGCCGTGGGCGATGATTTCCAGCGCAATCTGGTAGACGCGCGGCGTGCCCTCCGGCGCGCCTTTCGCCAGGCGCGGCAATTCCTTGCTGTAGTCCTTGGGCAGATGGCGCCGCGCGGTGCGGATCTGGTCTTCGATCAGATAATAATTATCGAGCAGCCACTCGGACGCCGGCGTGACCTGGCGGCCCTCCTTCACGGCCTCGGTCAAGCCCTCGCAGGTGGTGGCGATCAGGGCTTCGTTTTCGCTCAGCCGGGCCAGCAGGCGGTCACCGCCGCCGCGCTTGCTGAGTTCATGGCTGGCCGCCAGCGAACGGCCATGGTGTTCCATCTGCTGCGCGCTGAACAGTTCTCCGCGCAGCGGCAAATCGTCTTCCTCGCCAGCTCCCCGTTCCAGGGAGCCCGATTCCGATTCCTTGAACCCGGCACTGGGGGCCGGCCAAAAAAATAGATGCTCTTTCAAGGTGGCCTCGCTTTATTCTTCGCACTGCCGCGTAGACCGGCAGTATCTTTTAAAGAATGTTATGCGGGCGCACGGAAGGCGACTGTTCGCTAGCGTACATTTGAGCCGTTGAGCAGCAGTCCATCCCGCGAATTCGACCGTCTGTCACAGTTTGCTGGCAGGAAAAATAGCCGGCCTGTACAGTCACCCTCGTTTGATTGTTATCCATTTGTAACTTAATCCGCGTAACCATCCGGCCACTATGCCGCCGGTGTATCCTGTTGCGTTTCTCAAAAGCTACTATCATTCGTATGAAGAAAATTGCCCTGCCCCTCCTGCTCATCGTGCAAGCATTGCAAGTCGCCTACGCCGACGAACAGGCCGTTAGCGACAAGCCCACGCCAAAGGTCGAGATCAAGGGCAGTGCCGCCATGGATATCCGCCGCAACGACACCGCCACCAAGATCGTGGTAACCCAGGAGGAAATCCTGAAGAACGGCGATACCAGCATCGGCGAGGTGCTGAAGCGCCTGCCAGGCATCACGCTGGATGGCGTGCAGGGCCGCGGCGGCAATATCCGCATGCGTGGCCTGGGCAGCGGCTACACCTCGATCATGCTGAATGGCGAACCGGCGCCACCGGGTTTCTCGCTTGACTCGCTGACGCCCGACATGATCGAGCGCATTGAAGTCATGCGCGCAGCCACGGCGGAATTCAGTACCCAGGCGATTGCCGGTGGCATCAACATCGTGCTCAAGCGCGCGATCTCCACCGCCCAGACCGAAATCAAGGCCGGCCTGCAATCGGAGAACGGCCATCCGGGCGGCAGCCTGAACCTGCAGATGTCGGACCGCAAGGGCCCGTGGTCGTACTCGATCGGCGGCGGCATGACGTACGCCGACATCGACCGCCCCAGCCGCGTCATCACCGAAGCTTCCGGCAGCGCGCCCCTGCTGCGACGCGCGGAAGACAGCAGCGAAGGCAGCTTCCGCAACTTCAACCTGGCGCCGCGCATCAATTACGCGATCAAGCCGGGCGACGTGATCACGTCGCAGAGCTTCATTGCGCTCAACAGCTTCCGCGCCCACAACACCGAACGAGTCACGACCCTGCTCGGCGCCGAGCCGATGTTCACTGGCCTGGACCAGGACATCAAGGCCGACTTCCAGCTGTTCCGTACCGACCTGAGCTGGGCGCGTCCCCTGGCCGATGGCGCCAAGCTGGACATGAAGGCAGGCGCCAACTACAACCACCGCAAGGTGGAAGCGCCAAACCTGCAGACCGGCCCGCTGTTCGACCGCACCCGCACCGTCACGTCCGAATCGACCGACAAGGGCTTCACCACCACCGGCAAATATTCCAGCCCGATCGTGCCGGGCCACGCCCTGGCGACCGGCTGGGACATCGGCTACAGCAAGCGCGATGAAGACCGCATCCAGCGCGAGCAATACCTGCGCGCGCCGGCCGGCACCACCCCGGAAAACCTGGACCAGGTGTATTCCGCCGATGTGACCCGCCTCGCCGCTTACGCGCAGGATGAATGGAATGTGACCGACCGCTGGTCCGTGTACTTCGGCCTGCGCTGGGAAGGCGTGAACATCAAGAGCACCGGCAGCGACTACGGCAGCATCGACAACAACTCGAGCGTCCTGAGCCCGCTGTTCCAGACCATGTACAAGCTGGGCGAGAAGAAAAAGGACCAGGTGCGCCTGGGCCTGACACGCACCTACAAGGCTCCCGGCGTCGGCGACCTGATCCCGCGCCGCTTCACGTCCAACAACAACAGCTCGACGTCGCCCGACTTCATGGGCAACCCTGAGCTCAAGCCGGAACTGGCCTGGGGCCTGGACCTGGCCTTCGAGCACTACCTGGGTGAAGGCGGCGGCCTGCTGTCGGCCAGCACCTATGCGCGCCGCATCGAAGACATCACCCGCCGCCGCGTGGACTTTATCGATGGCTCCTGGGTGTCGCGACCGGTCAATGCCGGCACCGCCAATACCTACGGCGTGGAGCTGGAAGCCAAGCTGCCGCTGCGCGCGATCATGAAGGACGCGCCTGGCGTGGAAATGCGCGCCAACATCACGCGCAACTGGTCGAAGCTCGATACGGTTCCGGGCCCGAACAACCGCCTGGACCAGCAAGTGCCGGTCAGCGGCACCGTGGGCGCGGACTGGAAGCTGGACAAGCTGCCGCTGACCCTGGGTGGCTCCTACTCCTACCAGGGCGGCGGCGAGGTGCGCATCTCCGACAAGCAGTATGCCTACTCGGTGCCGAAGCGCGCGCTGGACGTATACGGCTTGTGGAAGTTCTCGCCGAAGACCCAGCTGCGCGTGTCGGCTTCGAACATGCTGCACCAGGATAACCTGTCGCAATCGTCCTACGCGGAAGCAAGCGCCCTGCGCAGCGACACCACCATCACCCCGACCTACACCCAGTTCCGCGCGATGCTCGAAATGAAGCTGTAAAAAAAAGCGGCGACCAAAGGGTCGCCGCAAACAGGATACACTTCGCAAAAGTGTCAGGCAGCCAGCGCCAGCGCTGGTGAAGCCAGGGCAATTCCTCCGCCCAGGCTGAAAGCATTTTGGTAGCCAAGCTTGCGCAAGCACTGCGCAGCCTTGGCGCTACGATTCCCGCTACGACAGAAGAACACCAGTGGCGGTTGCTCTGCGGCCTCGAGCCAGCCAGGCACAAAGCCCGCCAGGCGGCTCAAAGGCACGCTCTGCGCCACGCGTCCGCCAGGAATGCAGGCGGCTTGCTCGTACACTTCACGCACGTCCACCAGTACCGCTTGCGGGTGCGCCTCCAGCAGCCGCGCCAGCGCGATGCTGTCCAGGTTCAGGTCGGAGCCGGCCGCCATGCCCTGCGCTTCGGCACGCAGGCTGGTGCAGCAAGCGTTCAGTTCTTCACGGCCGGTGCACACCAGCGCATCGGCCGGCACCTTGCCCGCCAGCTCCGGCAGCGCCGCCAGGCCGGTGAAGGCGTAAGCGACGCGGTCGCCGCTGCACAGCAAGTAGGCTGACTGGTTCGCATCCAGCGCTTCGCGCCGCAGCGTGTGTGCGCCGAACGCCAGGCTTGCGCTATCGGCTGGCCAGGAGCTGCCATCACGCGTGCTGAGGCGCTCCAGCAGCCGGTAGCCGTGGCTGCGCAGCAGGCTGTCGATGCGCTCGCCGAGTTCGGGCTGGTGGTCGATCACGATGCACTGGCGCGAGGCTGCGTCCAGCAGCAGCCAGGTGTGGCTGCCAGCCAGGCTCAGTTGCAGCACGCCTTCCGGCACGCTGGAGCCTGCGCCCGATACCGGCGTATCCATCAGGCCCGCATCGCGCAATGCCTGGCCGCAGCGCTCGATGCGCGCACAGGCTTCGTTAATGGTTTCTTCGCCGGCCAAGGGGCCAAACGACATGCGCACCGCACTGCTGCTGCGCCAGGAAGGCAAACCCATCGCATCGAGCACATAGCTCGGCGCAGCCTTGGACGCAGAACAGGCGCTGCCCGCGCTGACGCGCACATTCGCAGCGTCAAACACGTCCAGCAACTCTTTGCTCGACAAACCGGGAACGGAAAAGTTCAGGGTGGTCGGCAATGCTTTTTCAAACGGGGCATTGAACACAATGCCTGGGAAGGCTGCGCGCAGGCTGGACGCCAGCTTGTCGCGGAAGCCATGCAATTCGGCCGGGGTGCGGAAAGTGCCGCCCTCTTCCAGCGCGGCCAGCACGGCGCCCAGCGCCGCGATGCCCGCCATGTTTTCAGTACCGGAGCGCAGGCCGGCCTCCTGGCCGCCGCCCATCACCAGCGGAGTGTATGGAGCGCCTTCGCGCACATACAGCATGCCGATGCCTTTCGGCGCATACAGCTTGTGGCCGGAGAACGGGGCGTAATCGATGCGGGTACGGCCGAGGTCCAGCGCCAGCTTGCCCAGGCCCTGCACGCAGTCGACCATCCACAGCGCCTGGCTGCCTTCCAGCGCAGCGGCAATGCCGGCCAGGTCGGATACCACGCCGGTTTCGTTATTGGCGGCCATGGTGCAGACAAAGGCCGCCTGCGGCGCCAGCGCGCGCAGCGCGGCCAGGTCGTGGCGGCCATCGCCGTCGACCGGCAGTTTTTTCAGTTCAAGGCCCAGGCCCAGCAAGCGGTTCCAGTGCGCCAGCGCTTCCGGCACGGCCTTGTGTTCGGTGGCGCCGTAGACCAGCAGGCTGCCAATGGTTTCGCCGCGCTCGCGGCGTTCGCCCAGCGCGCACAGCGCCGACAGCACGGCGGTCTGGATGCCTTCGGTGGCGCCGCTATTGAACATGATGCGGCCGGCGCCCACGCCCAGCAGGCGGCGGGCGCGCTGGCGCACGGTGTCCATCATCGCCTTGGCCTTGAGGCCGGTGGCGTGGGTGCTGCTTGGATTGCCAAAACACTCGCGCATGGCTTGCACCGCCGCGTCGATCGCAGCCGGCAGCACGCAGGTGGTGGCATTCCCGTCGAGATAGATTTCTTTGCTCATGGGGATAGTTTACGAAATGGCGCCGAATTGCCCATTCCAAAATTACTCCAACCAAGCCACAATGTAGAATAATCATTCCAAATATCGATATAAATAAAAATGAACGATCTCGACCGCTTCGATTACGCGATCCTGGGGGCCTTGCAGGTGGATGGCACACTGTCCGTGGCAGAGCTGGCGGAAAAGGTTGGCCTTTCGACCACGCCATGCTGGAAACGCCTGAAACGGCTGGAGGAGGATGGCTATTTCGAACGCCGCGTGGCGATCATCAACCGCCGCAAGGCCGGTCTGCCGGTGACGGTGTTCGTCAGCGTGCGCACCAGCCAGCACGACGAGAAATGGCTGGCCAAGTTCGCCGCCGCCGTGGAGGCCCTGCCCGAGGTGCAGGAATTCCACCGCATGAGCGGCGACGTCGACTACCTGCTGAAGGTGGTGACCACCGATATCGAAGGGTATGACCGATTTTACAAGAAGCTGATCAAGGCGGCGCAGCTGACGGGCGTTTCGTCGGCCTTCTCGATGGAGCAGATCAAGTACACCACCAGCCTGCCGCTTGACCTGGTGTCGCACGGGGCGGGCGGCTGAGAGTTACGGCCAACCGTGGGATAATGCCGGGATGCTGAAATCCCTGCTTCTCTCGCTTGTTCCGGCCCGCAGCAACACCAGCCAGCGCGAACGCCTGCGCGCCAGCTTCGGCGCCCTGCTTGGCCTGCTGCTCACCGCCGTCCTTGCCCACTTCATGCTGGGCGACCAGGCCATCTGGATGGTGGCCCCGGTCGGCGCCTCCGCCGTGCTGCTTTTCTGCCTGCCAGCCAGTCCCCTGGCCCAGCCCTGGTCCGTCATCGGCGGCAACGTGGTGTCGGCGATGATGGGCGCCTTGTGCGTCAAATTGTTCGGCGCCGGCACCCTGGCCATCGGCCTCGCCACGCCAATGGCGATTGCCGCCATGTTCGCCCTGCGCTGCCTGCACCCGCCTGGCGGCGCCGCGGCCCTGATGGTGGTGATCGGCGGCCCGAAGATCCACGCCATGGGCTTGGGCTTCGCGCTTGGCCCGGTGTTGATCGATTGCGTGGTGATCGTTGCAGCCGCCATTGCGTATAACAACCTGACCGGCCGCCGCTATCCGCACAAGCAGCTGCTGGTACACCCCAATCCCCATGCCACCAAGGACCAGGTGCCGACCGTGCGCCTGGGCTTCCAGCCGGAAGACCTGGATGCAGTGCTGCGCCAGTACAACCAGGTGCTCGACATCAGCCGCGACGACCTGGAAGAGCTGTTCCTGAAAACGGAAATGCGCGCCTACCAGCGCCGCTTCGGCATCATCACCTGCGGCGAGATTATGTCGAAAGACGTGGTGACCGCGGAATTCGCCACGCCGCTGGAACAGGCCTGGCGCGAGATGCGCGGCCATCGCATCGCCGCGGTGCCGGTGCTGAACCGGGTGAGGCGCGTGATCGGCATTGTCACCACCAGCGACTTCATGACGCACGGCGGGCTGCATGATTACCACGGCATGCGCCGCCAGCTGCGCGAGTTCCTGCGCCCTAGCGGCACCACGCATTCTGAAAAGCCGGAGGTGGTGGGACAGATCATGGTGAAGAACCCGCGCACCGCGCGCGTCGACACGCCGATCACGGAACTGGTGCCGCTGATGGCCGATTCGGGCTTCCACCACATTCCCGTAGTGGACATGGAAAACCGCTTCGCCGGCATCGTCACCCAGTCCGACGTGGTGGCGGCCCTGTACGAAAACCGCCTGGCCGAAGCAACCGCCGCTTAACGCTTGGTCAGGGTGAGCGTGCCGTTGTCGGTCTTCATATCGAGCTGTTTGAGGACCGAATTGCCAAGCAGGATGACGTCCAGCCCGCGCTCGCTGACGGTGGCATCGATATAAGTCAGTTCGATATCGCCAACCTTCACTTTATCGAGTTTGACCAGCCATACCTGGGAGCTGCCGTTGGCGGTGGAAGTGATCCCGGGACGTCCCTTCCTGAGATAGTCGATGCCCATCCTGCGCGCCTGGTCGGCCGGCAGCGCAACGAAGGAGGCGCCGGTATCGAGCAGCATGTTCACTGGGACGCCATTGATTTCGCCGCGTACGTTATAGTGGCCCAAATGGTCGGGCGACAGCACCATGGACCTGCCGCCGCCATAGGGCGCGGCGACGTATTCGCCCAGCCGGACGGTATAGCGCTTACCCTTTTCCTCGATGGTCGCTTCGCCGGAGCTCACAGCCACCAGCTTGCTGCCATCTGGCAGGCTGGCGCCGACCGGATAGGTCTTGGGTGGCGCGCCGTTGACCGACAACAGAGCCTTCTCTTTGAGGGTTCCTACAAGGCCAACTTCGGCATGGGCCGATGCCGCGGCGAAGACCAGCGCGGCCAAAAATGCTGTACGCATGCAGGGAACTCCTGTAGAAATTGCATTGAAAATTGCATTTTGACACATTTTAACCGTTAATTAGTTGGCTTTTGGGCGCAACATTTCGATAGAATCGAAGCATATGCAAACGTTGAAACGGGTGCTCGCGCTTGCCCTCGAAGAAGCGCAATCCGGATTTGGCACCCTGTGCAGGCGGATGACCGATCGGGCCGATGCGGCACTGGGTGAAACCACGCGCACTGCGCCAATGGCGGAACAGCGCATAGCTGGCGCCTGCCGCATTTTCCTGCGCGAGCAGGGTGCCGCACTGCGCGCCCGCATGGAGCGCGCCTACGCCGCCTTGCTGGCGCGCGCCATGCAGACCATGCACACCGACTTGCGTACCGGCCTGCACGACTTCCGCGCCGACACCCTGTCCCTGGTTGAAGATGAAGTGGTGACGCGCCAGATCGAAGTGGAACGCCTGCTGTTGCGCCTGCGCGACGCGGATGAACTGAGCCTGGGCCACCTGAACCTGATCATCGCGCAGATGCACGGCGACAGCGAAGTGCGCGAGCGTGAAAACCCGTTCCGCCCCTACCTGCTGGCGCGCGCCCTGTATGACGGCCTGCAGGCCATGGTGACCGACGAAGCGCAGGGCAAGCTGCTGTTCGACGTGCTGTCGGACGCCATGACCATCGAACTGGGCGACTTTTACACCCGCCTGCGCGAAGTGTTCGAATCGCGCGGCATCCGTTCGCGCCTGCTGGCGCGGCCCACCGCCCTGAACAAACGCGAGAAAGAACGCCTGGCATGGCAGCGCGCCGTCACCGGCCAGGGCGATGCCGACGCGGCCATGCGCCAGCGCGTGGAACGCCTCGGCGCGCTGCAACAGCAAATACAGCAACAGCATTTCGACCTGCCGCAAAGCGTGATACCGGGCATGCCTCAAGGTATGCAGCCGGGCGCGATGCCGGCTGTGTCACCAGGCATGCCGCAGCACGCGCTGGCCAAGCCGGAATTGCAGGAACTGGTGTACAGCTTCTTCACGCCGTCCGGCATGAAGCTCGGCACGCATCCCGCGCAGGACCAGCTGCGCCAACAGCTCGACGGCGCCTTGCGCCAGCTGCAGCGCGAACAACTCAGCGCAGGCCCGCAGGCGCCGCTTGCCCTGCTTGACCGCCTGGCCAACCTGCCGCCCGGCTCCGAACGCATCGTTGTGGAACTGGTCGGCATGCTGTTTGAATTCATCCTCAACGACGACCTGCTGCCGAAGGGCATGCGCGAGCAACTGTGCCGCCTGCATGCGCCCTTCCTGCGCGCCGCGCTGCAAGACCTGGACGTGCTGCAAGGCGCCCACCTGCCGGGACGCCGCCTGCTGGACCGCATCGGCAGCGCCGCCGCCGGCATCGGTGCCGACTCGCCGCTGCTGCAGCCATTGCAGGGCGAAGTGGAACGCCTGGTCAGCATGGTGCTCGAGCAGTACGACCGCGATCCGGCGGTCTTCGCGAATGCCGAGGAAGAACTCGATGGTTTCCTCACCAGCCTCTTGCGCGAATGCGATCCAGCGGTACGCCGCAGCATGTCCGCCTTCGAGCGCGCGGTCGAAGCGGCGCCGCAACTGGCCGCCGTCGCCGACGCGCTGCGCGGCCAGCTGGAATCGGTCCACGTCGACCGCCGCATGATGGACTTCATCACCGGCACCTGGGCACAGGTGATGGTGCACACGCATGGGCGCGAGCCCAATTACGGCAAGCTGCTGCCGGAGCTGGTGTGGAGCGCACAGGAAAAGGTCGCGCCGGAAGAACGTGCAGCGCTGATGAAAATGCTGCCGGCACTGGGCCGCGAACTGCGCGCAGGACTGGCCATGATCGGCATGCAGGAAGCGGCCGCGCAGGCGGCGCTGGACCAGCTGGTGTCGCTGCACATGGACGTGCTGTCCAACAGCCTGCCGCCATCGACCTTGCCGCGCATGAGCGTGGCGGGCCTGCGTGCACGCTTTGGCTCGATCGACCTGGAACAGCCCCTCGCCCTGGCAGCGGACGGCCTGCGCGCCGACGCATTACCGGGTCAAAGCCAGTTCCGCGCCGAATTCGCGCTGCACGGCATCCTCGCCACGGTGCAGCCGGATCCTGTCCTCGCCACGGCAGCTTCCAACGACGACGAACTGCTGGTCTGGGCACACGCCGGCAATGGCTTTGAGCTGCTGACCGACGACAGCTATGTGCAATGGCGCTTGAGCGCCGTGGCGCCGCGCAAGGCGGGTTTCCTGTTCACTGCGCAAGGCCAGTCCGCACCGCTGGTGTATTCGCGCGCCGCGCTGCTGGCGGCGATGCGCGAAGGCAGCCTGCGGCCGCTGGAGTACGCACCACTATTCGAACGCGCAGTGGAATCGCTGATGACCGGCGCCGAGTCGCTCGACGCCGCTTCTTGAATTACAGCGACGCGTCTTCAAACTGCCACAGGACCCAGCAGCCGTCCTGCCGGCGGAAGCGGTAGTAGTAGACCAGCGAATCGGAATCGGGGCGGAATACATTCAGCTCCACGCCTGCCGGCGTGACGGACTGGCGGGTCGAGAGTTTTTCAGCCTTGACCAGGTCGGCCAGCATGGTCGATCTGGCGAACTGTTCGCGTGAGGCCAGCGTCTTCCTTTCTTCCATCGCCTCGATCGACTCAAGCGGGAATACGGTGCGCTCCATCGCGAACTGCCGCTCCGTCATATAGCGCGGCAGGAAGGCATCGAACTTCTCCTGCCCGCAGCCGTGCGGCGCGGGTACGGTCGCACAGCCGGCCAAGCCAATCGCCAGCAACGGCAAGAGTGTCTTCATACGGGGCCGAAGTCCTTTCCTTGCGAGAGTTGATACACCTTGATCTTGTCGCCGGTGCGCACCATGCGCCGGTCCAGCGCCGGGAAATCCGCCACCTCGCACTCCAGGTTCTCGCCGCCCATCAGGTAGACCACGTCCTCCGTGCCGCGGTTGATCATCTGGTGCGCCTTGGAAGGCGTAGGGAAGCCCACGAAATCGCCCGGCTCGAGTTCATAGTCCTCGCCATCGATATGGGCAATGCCGCGCCCGGAGAGGATGTAAACCCACTCCTCCTCGTTGTGGTGCAGGTGATAGGCAAACGACTCCTTGCCCGGCTTCAGGCGCCCGATGCTGACGCCGGTGCGCTTCAGCCCACCCATGCGCGACAGCTGCGAACCGGTGATCTCGGAGTTGGGGTTCCATGGATGCGAGAACGTGCCCTCCGCCTCTTGCGCCGCGGCTTTTCGAACGATGTGCGGATACGACATGCTGTCCCCTTCCTCGTAGTTGGCTGTCTCACAACATTGTAGCAGCGGCCCTGCTCGGCTATGCTTGTCGCTCCTTCATTTACCCCGGACCAAAGACAAATGAAAACGCGTATTACCCTTGGCGCGCTGGCTGCCGCTGTGTTGCTGGCTTATGCCCCTGTCCACGCCAATGCCGCCGCGGCCAAGCCCGCCGCGCTGGCGAAAGCGCCCGCCAAGAGCAATGAGGCGGCCAAGAAGCAGTTCTGGGCCCTGGCCGGCGAGTACTACGATGCGATCGCCAAATACGATCCGGTCGGCGCCACGCAGAACGGCGACAACCGCTTCGACGACCAGCTGGGCACCGCCATCTGGCCGGCCACGCGCGCCAAGCAGTTCGACCTGTACCGCGCTTTCGGCAAGCGCCTGCAAGCGGTCCCGCGCGCAAAGCTGGACAGCGGCGACCGTACCAGCTACGACGTGATGGCCTATGAGCTGAAGACCTACCTGGCCTACGAACCTTTCCCGGAACACCTGCTGCCGATCGACCAGATGAGCGCGATGCCGGTCACGCTGGCCAACTTCTCCGGTGGCGACGCATCGCAGCCGCTCACCACGGTCAAGGAATACGAGGCATACCTGAGCCGCCTGAACCAGCTGCCGGCATGGATCGACCAGGCGATCGCCAATATGAAGGAAGGCATGGGCAAGGGCATCACCCAGCCGAAAGCCATCATGGAAGCCGCGCTGCCGCAGTTCCAGAAGCTGGTCAGCGACACGCCGGAAAAGAATATCTACTACACGCCGGCGACCAGGTTCCCGGCCGGCTTCAGCGACGCCGACAAGCAGCGCCTGACTGCCGCCTACCGCGCCGCCGTGGCCGACAAGCTCAATCCTGCCTTGTCCAAGCTGTCCGCCTTCATCGAGAAGGAATACATCCCGGCCTGCCGCACCAGCACCGGCTGGAACGCCCTGCCGAACGGCGCATCCTGGTACAAAGCGCGTATCGCCGATTCCACCACCACCAGCAAGAGTGCGGAAGAAATCCACCAGACCGGCCTGCGTGAAGTAGCGCGCATCCAGTCCGAATACGCCAAGCTCGGTCCGAAGCTGGGCTACAACGGTCCCGCCGCCGGCCTGCCGGGCTGGGTGGCAACGCAGCCGAAATTCTTCCCGTTCAAGACGGAAGACGAAGTGCTGGGCGTGTACCGCAAGCTGAACGACCTGCTGGACACCAAGCTGCCATCGATGTTCACCCTGATTCCGAAGGCCAAGCTGGACCTGCGCCTCGAGCCTGAACTGAGCCGCGACACCGCCTCCGACCACTACACCGCACCGGCGCTGGACGGCTCGCGCCCCGGCGTGTTCTGGTCCGTGGTGACCGACCCGGCCAAATACGGCAGCACCGGCATGAACACCCTGTTCCTGCATGAAGGCAAACCAGGCCACCACTTCCACATCGCCCTGATGCAGGAACTGGACATGCCGAAGTTCCGCAAATTCGGCGGCAACACCGCCTTCACCGAAGGCTGGGCGCTGTACGCAGAAACGCTGGGCAAGGAAATGGGCTTGTTCGACGATCCGGCCCAATACTTCGGCCACCTGAACGACGAGATGCTGCGCGCCGTACGCCTTGTGGTCGACACCGGCATGCACGCCAAAGGCTGGACTCGCGAACAGTCGATCAAGTACATGACCGAAACCCTGGGCGACGAAAGCGTCGCGCGCAACCAGACCGAACGCTACATGGCATGGCCTGCGCAAGCGCTGGCCTACAAGACCGGCGCCTTGAAGATCCAGGAGCTGCGCGCCAAGGCCGAAAAAGCCCTGGGCAGCAAATTCACGCTGGCCAAGTTCCACGCCATCGTCCTCGGCGACGGCACGGTTCCGCTCGCCCTGCTGGAGCAAAAAGTCGACGCCTGGATCGCCGCCACCCGCTAACAGCCGCGCCCGTGTCCCACCATGGGGTCACACCCGAATCGGGACACGGCCTCTGCTTAAGCCAGCTGCATGAGCCCGTGTCTCATTTCGGGTGTGACCCCATGGTGGGACACGGGCTGGGCTGTTTTATGTTTTCAGGGCGTAGCGTTTGATGCGCTTGAGGACGAGCTCGGGCAAGGCCGTGATTTGCTTGGCGTGGTTGGCGAACACGATTTGTTGGCGGCCTACTGATACGGGGTGGCCGTCAGCGTAAAACCGGAATTCCAGCCAGAACGAACATTTCCTCACATCGTAGGTATTTACTTCGCAAGAGACTTCCTGGAATGGGAAAGTCTCTTGCAAATAATCATTCTCCGCGTGCTTGGTGATAAATACTCCCTCCGCCTGCAGCATGTCGCGGGAAATGCAGTCATAAAACCATTTTTCCCTGCAAATGCCTTGCCATTCGAAATACCTGGCGAAATAGGTATTGCCGTAAGCGTTTGAATCCTTGAGAAAAATCGCGATTTTATGATGGAAAGTCATTTCGGCTGCTGCAGAGGCGTCAGGGGCTGGGACGTGCACGTACATAGGACTATTTCTCCATAAAAGTAAAACGGCTTAGTGCCAGCCCTTACTTTTTCTTATCTGCGCGCTGAACTCTTGATATTCCTCAATACTTGTCCAATTTCTTGACAATAAGCTGTTAACTATCTGTTCATCAGCTGAGGAAACACAATGTATGCGCTAATACCGGCATTGGTCTCAGCCCTGTTTATAGGATATGGGCTGTATGTGTTGCGCTCGCGCGGCCCGAACCGGGTCGGCCTGACCTTTTTCGCAGTGTGCGCCACGACCTTCTTCTGGCAGGCGACGTGGGCGCTGCTGTTCCTGACCCGCGAGCAGGACACCGCCATGGCCCTCGCGCGCCTTGGCTACCTGCCTATCCTGTTCCTGCCCACCACGCTGTACCACTTCATCATCGAACTGACCGGCAGCCGCGACGAAAAGCCCGGCCTCTACATCAGCTATCTGTTCGCCTGCGGCCTGGGCGTGCTGTTGCCGACCACGGACTGGATGCTGGCCGGCCTGCAGCATTACTTCTACGGCGCCTATCCCAAGGCCGGCTTGCTGCATCCGCTGCATCTGGCGCAGACCGTGCTCGTAATTGGCCGCGCCGTATGGCTGCTGTACCGCCGCCAGCAGCGCGCCGTGTCGACCGAGCGCACGCGGCTGCGCTATGTGCTGGTCAGTATCCTGATCTACTTCGGCGCGGCCAGCGATTACCTGTGCAACTATGGGGTGGAGATGTATCCGCCGGGCGTGGCCTTCATCGTGGCCTCGCTGGGACTGATTGCGCAAGCCATGGTGCGCCACAACCTGCTGGCCGATCCGATGGCTGCGGCAGCCACCATCGCGCACGAAATGCGCACGCCGCTGGCCAGCATCCGCAGCCAGACCCGCATCCTGGCGCGCAGCCTGCCCGAGCTGATTGCGGGCTACCGGCCGCAACACCAGGGCGCTCTCGGTGCGCGCCAGCTGGAACACTTGGGGGAGATTGCGCGCAGCATCGACGCCGAAGTGTCGCGCTCCAACTTTATCGTGGATATGCTGCTGGCGTCGGCGCGCGATGGCGTGATGAAGCGCGAAAGCTTCGCCGTGCATTCCGTCAGCGTGTGCGTGGACGAGGCGATGGCTTGCTATCCCTTCTCCGGCGCGGAGCGCTCGCAAGTACAAGTCGACATCCGCAACGAATTCAGCTTCCACGGTTCGGACGTGCTGCTGATGTTCGTTCTGTACAACCTGCTGAAGAATGCGCTGCAGGCGGTAAAACTCAAGGGCGCCGGCGCGGTGGAAGTGGAATGCTATTCACGCGGTGTGACCAACTGGCTGGTGGTGACGGACAACGGCCAGGGCATCGCGCCTGACGTGCTGCCCCATGTATTCGAGCCTTTCTACACGACGCATTGCAGCGGCGGCGGCACCGGCATGGGCCTGGCCTTCTGCAAACGGGTGGTGACGGCTTTCGGCGGCGAGATCGGTTGCGAGTCCGAAGCGGGACACTACACCCGCGTCGCGATCAGCCTGCCGCGCACCCTGGCTTCACCACGCCACGCGTCCCGTCAGCATGTCGCGGAACATTACCCAATCGCCCATTAGGCTGAACAGGGGATATTTGAAGGTGGCCGGGCGGTTGTGCTCAAAGAAGAAGTGGCCGACCCAGGCGAAGCCGTAGCCGACCACGGGCAACAGCCACAGCAACGCCAGCTCGCCGGTGACCATGGCCGTCGCGACCAGGAGCAGCACGATGCAGGAGCCGACGAAATGCAAGCGGCGGCACGTGCTGTTGGCGTGCTCCTTCAGGTAGAAGGGATAGAACTCTTTAAACGTCTGGTAACGCGTCTCCATGCTCATCCTCCGGGTGCACTTGCTTGATGATGTTATCAAGGTCGGTATCGTCGCCCAGCACGAACACCTTGCGTTCGGACAGCATCTTGAGGATGAAAGGCTGCTCTTCGCGCAAGCGGCGCTGGAAGTCGTCGACCGAATACAGGTTGGGATTAATCTTGCGGCGCAGGAGACGCTCGGCCACGGGTAGCCGGCTCAGCAACTCGCCGTAGGTGGTGTTCTCGCCGATCAGCAGCAGCTCGACCGGAACGCTGGAGTCCTCGGCCTGCCTGACCGTGCTGCCATAAACAAAAGCCACACTGAGCTGCTTGCGCATCGGCGCCAGCGCGGAATTCAGTACGCTGACGAGGCCAAAGGTTTTCTTCACCAGGCTGGCCAGCTCGGCATACACAAGATTGTCTTTGTTGGGGCGGAACTGGCGCACATTGCCGATACGTTCGGAGATGATGAGCCCGGACTCATGCAGGCGCTTGAGCTCGCGCTGCGCGGATGCGCTGCCCAGCCCTGTCAGGCGCATGATTTCATTGAGGTGGAATCCCTCATTCACGCGCACGAACAGCAAGCCCAACAGCTTTTGCTGGGCCGGTGTAAACAAGGCCGAAGCGATCATGAGCCAAATATTAGCATGCTCCGCCGCCAACAGATTACAGGTCTTGCTCAGCGCGAGTTGCCGTCGGCGATCCTGGCCAGCTCCTCGCGGCTATGCTGGGTGTCCGGATGTGCCGCACCAAGCATGTCGCTGTATGCCTCATAAGCCTTCCGTTGCCGCACTCGCGCCTCGTCAAAACGCGATTGGGTGCGATACATCTCTCCCAGCGATGCATTCAGCTGCGCTGCCATCAGCAGCTCGGGAGCGCTCACCGCATTGCCGGAATCGTCGAAGTATGTGTTGGCAGCCAGGTAAAGTCGTTCAGCCTCCGCGTAACGCTTCTGCGAATGGTTCAACTCCGCCAGCTGCAACTTCAGGCGCGCCAGCTTGCGTTCCGTCGCCAGCACCTGGTTGCCGTACAACCTGACATTGGACAGGTAACCGCGTTGCACCGGCGTATTGCCGTCGCCAAGCTTCGCGCGCGCCACTTGCAAGGCCTCGGATTGCGTCGTCAACTGCGTTTCCAACTGCGCCAGCACTGCCTGGCCACGCTCGGCCGCTAGAGACACCTTGCCGGCGCGGTACATTGAACCCATCTGCTCTTCAAGCTCCTGCAGCACATCCTCCACGCGTTTTGGATAGCCCAGCGAGCTGAATTCAGTGTAGGCCTGATCCCCCTCCAAATGCCGTGATTGCAGGAACAACAGCGCCGCCTGGTTCAGCAAAGCGGTGGCCAGGGCACTCTTTTCGCCGCTTGCACGCGCTGTTTCCACTACACGCTGCGCCATCGACTCCGCTGGTGCAAGCTGGCCCTTGCGCAACAGCGAAGCGGTCGCGCGCGCATAGAAAGGCATCTGGAACGCGGTCATTGGTCTGCCCTGGGTTTCCCAATAGGCGATGAGCCTGTCCTGAATCGGCTGCAGTTCCTGCAGGTTGTTCAAAGCCAGCAGGTAACGTGCCTGGTCTTCAAGCAGTGAAAGCCCGAAATCATCCTCACCCAAGCGGATATCGCCGAGCATCGCGAGGGCCGGGCGATTGAAGGAAAGGGCCGCCGCGCAATCGCCGGCCGCAGCAGCTTTCCGTGCTGCTCGTTGCATCGCGGCCACAGTGTCGGCGCCAGGAATGCCGCTCCAATACTTCACCGCTTCCTTGACCTTGTTCTCACTCCCCCAAATGCTGTTGGCATATTCGGCCAGCGCCATTCCCGCCGCAGCCTCGGCATGCTGCATGGGATCTGCCGACAGCGCTTCCCTGTAGCGCGTATGCGCCTGGTTGAACTCTTCCAAGGGAACGGGCTTGCGTGTAAAGCAGCGCGGGTGTTCGATATGCTGCGCCTGGGCCAATGCCGGGATTAAGGCCAACAACAAGCTAATGAATTTCAATCGAGGGTCCATACATATTGTATTGATTGGAATGACTGGACGGCCACGCCGCGGATTACCGTTGGTCGAAACAAACATGACGGGAGATGGTCAAGGCCCGCCTTGTCCAGATCTTTAAAGCCCGTGCTACGCGCAACTTTCACATCCAGCACGCGGCCATTCGGCGCCACCTTGATGTTGTAGGTGGCCACGCCCGTTTCCTCATTCCGCAAGGAGGTCTTGGGCCACGCTGGCTTGTCGCACATGGTTGGTACGGCAGGCGGCCGGCTGCGATCACGCGCGAAATGCGGTTCAAAAGATTGCGCCGAGACCAGCGCAGGCAGCAGCATTGCCACCGCCAGGAAACATGCTCGCATGAAGGCTTCCATTTGTCAGGGATTCGAATTATACGAAAGACAACATATTAGTACCAAAAAAGCATTGCGATACTGGCATTTTGTAGAAAATTTCTGCATGCTGACCGTCTGCTGCACTGGAATTTCTGAGCACATTGCGGCAATTCTTTCTTTCCATCCAACTGAACATGTCTGCCATGAACCAAGTTCTAAGTCTCGCCGTTGCCGCCGCTCTTTCCGCCGCAGCGGCCGCGCCTGCCCATTCCGCGCCGGCAGCCAAACCAGCGGCCAGCGCTGCGTCCTTCGACCTCAAGCCCTACACCATCCCTTACAAGAAGTTCGTGCTGCAAAACGGCCTGACGCTGATCGTGCATACCGATCACAGCGTGCCGCTGGTGGGTGTGAACATGTGGTACCACGTCGGCTCGCGCAACGAGAAGCGCGGCAAGACCGGCTTTGCCCACCTGTTCGAACACTTCTTCTTCAACGGTTCGGAAAACTACCCGCACGGCTTCCGTGAAGCGATGGACGACCTGGGCGCATCCAACCGCAACGGCACCACCAGCAACGACCGCACCAACTTCTTCGAGGACGTGCCGGTGTCGGCGCTGGAGCGTACGCTGTACCTGGAGGCGGACCGCATGGGCTTTCTGGCGAACTACATTTCCAAGGACATGCTGGAACGCGAACGCGGCGTGGTGCAGAACGAGAAGCGCCAGGGCGAGAACCAGCCTTACGGCCGCGTATGGGACGAGCATGCCCAGCGCATGTATCCATACTCCCACCCGTACTCCTGGCCGGTGATCGGCTCGATGGACGACCTGAACGCGGCCTCGCTGGAAGACGTGAAGGAGTGGTACCGCACTTACTACGGCCCGAACAACGCCGTCATCTCGCTGGCCGGCGACATCACGCCGGAACGGGCGCTGGAACTGGTGAAGAAGTACTTTGACGGCATTCCCGCCGGTCCTGCCCTGGCCCGCACCGACAGCTGGGTGCCGGCCATGGACCGCAATATCCGCGACACCATGCAGGACCAGGTGCCGCAAGTACGCATCTTCCGCAGCTACCACATTCCCGGCTGGGGCGAAGCCGATGCCGACCGCCTGGAACTGTTTGGCGCCGTACTGGCGGGTTCCAACAGCGCGCGCCTGAACAAGCGCCTGGTCTTCGAGAAAGGCATGGCAACCGGCGTCAGCGCCGGGCCGGACGCGAACGAGATCGCCGGCACCTTCGAGATCATGGTGTCGGTCAAGCAGGGCATCGATCCGGCCGAGGTGGAGCGTGAAATGGACGCGGTGCTGAAAGAGCTGCTGGACAGGGGCCCGACAGCCGCCGAACTGGCGCGCGTGAAGACCGGCAGATTTGCAGCCTTCTCGCGCAAGATCGAGCGCCTGGGCGGCTTTGGCGGCCGCAGCGACGTGCTGGCCGAATCCATGACGTTCGGTGGCTCGCCGGATGCCTACCTGCACAGCATGAAAACCCAGGCCGATGCCCAGCCCGCCGACGTCAAGGCCAGCGCCGATAAATGGCTGCGCGCCAGCCACTACACCATGGTGGTGTCGCCGGTTGCCAAGCTGGCCGCCGGCGCCACTGCGATCGATCGCAAGGTGCTGCCGAGCCTGGGCGCCACGCCGGAAGTCGGTTTCCCGGCGATGCAACGCACCACGCTGTCCAATGGCCTGAAGGTGATCCTGATGGAACGCCATAGCGCGCCGATCGTCAATGTCGCACTGGCAGTCGATGCCGGAGCCGCTTCCGACACGCCTGACAAGGCGGGCCTGGCAATGATGACGCTCGATAGCCTGAACAAGGGCACCAGGCTGCACGACACCTTCCAGCTGTCCGATGCACTGGAATCGCAAGGCGCCAACCTGATCACCAACACCACTGCCGACCAGTCCGTGCTGCGCCTGAACGCCACTGCGCCCAACCTGAAAACCTCGCTCGAGCTGATGGCGGAAGTCGCGCTGACGCCGACCTTCCCGGAAGACCAGGTCAAGCTGCAGAAGCAGCGCCGCCTGGCGCAGCTCGGCCAGGAAAAATCCAATCCCTTCTCGCTGGCGCAGCGCACCGGCGCCTTCGCTGCTTACGGCAGCGGCAGTTACTATGGCCGCCCTGCCAGCGGCTATGAGAAGACCGTGGACGGCCTGACCCGCGCCGACCTGGTGCAATGGCATGCCGACTGGTTCAAGCCAGGCAGCGCCACCCTTGTGGTCAGCGGCGACACCACGATGGACAAGCTGAAGCCGATGCTGGAAGCGGCTTTCGGCAAATGGAGCGGCGGCAGCGCCCCGGCCAAACAGGCTACGCCAGCAGCCAGCCTGTCGAACAAGCGGATCTACCTGATCGACAAGCCGGATGCGCCGCAATCGGTCATCATCGCCACCCACCTGTCGCAAACGCAGGGCCAGCCGGAAGACCTGGCAATGGAGCCGGTGATGCAGAACTTCGGCGGCATCGCCACTTCGCGCCTGAACCGCAACCTGCGCCTGGACAAGCACTGGAGCTACGGCGTGTACGGCGGCCTCAATAACGTACGCGGCCAGCGTGCCTTCTCGATCAACGCACCGGTGCAGACCAACAAGACCAAGGAGTCCATGCTGGAACTGGCGAAAGAGATCAAGGACATCGCCGGCGCGCGTCCGATTGCGGGCGAGGAGTACCAGAGCATCATGCGCAATATGACGTCGCGCATGGCCGGCCGCTTCGAGACCCTGAACTCGCTGGAGAACGCCGCGCTGATGTCGGTCAACCTGAACCTGCCACAGGATTACTGGTCCAAGTACGCCGGCAATATCGGCAAGCTGGGCGAGCAGCAACTGGCTGCAGCCGCGCCGAAATACATCAAGCCGGAAGAAGTGGTCTGGGTGGTGATCGGCGACGTCAAGAAGATCGAGCCCGGCATCCGTGAACTGAACTGGGGCGAAATCGTGCGCCTCGATACGGATGGCAAGCCGCTGAACTAAGCTGTTCCAATGAAGCCGGCTTCCCACCGCGCCCGCGGTGCAGTGAAGCCGGCTTCCTTCCACCCGCATCTCCCTTCCCGCACTCCCCTCGCAAAGCCGTAGCAAAACGGCAGGCATGGCATTTGCACATCGCTTGGCATGGGCGCATAGCCGTTCATCCACCGATGTCCTTCTACGAGGAGCAAGTCATGCACAACACTGATCGCATCCAGCAATTCATGGAAGCAGGCGAGTTCGCACCTGCCTATGGCCAAGGCGAGTTCCCGCAGGAATACGCCCAGCAGGAATATGCCGGCTACCAGGGCGAGTACCAAGGCGAATACCAGGGTGAATACGCTCCCACTTTCGAAGCGGAATACCTCGGTGAACTGGTCAACCCCATGACCGGGGAAATCAACCAGGAAACCGAACTGGCCCTGGCAGCCGAACTGCTCTCCACCAGCAACGAGCAGGAGCTGAACCACTTCCTGGGCGGCCTGGTACGCAACCTGGGACGGACCTTCCGCCGGGTCGCCTCGTCGCCACTGGGCGGCATGCTGGGCAATGCACTGAAAGGCGTGGCGCGCGCTGCGCTGCCAACCCTGGGCGGCGCCCTGGGCAGCCTGATTCCCATCCCCGGTGTAGGAACTGCGCTGGGCGCCGCCGCCGGCAATATGGCCAAAAATGCGCTGGGCCTGGAAATGGAAGGCTGGTCCAATGAAGACCGCGAATTCGAGGTGGCACGCCGCATCGTGCGCATCGGCATTGAGGGCGCACGCGCCATGGACGGCCTGCCGGAAGGCGAATTCACCAGCCAGCAGGAAATCGGCAGCCTGTTGACCGGCATCGCAGGCAGGATCCTGCCATCCATCGGCAGCATCGGTTCGGCCGTGCTGAATGGCCTGACCGGCCAGGCGGCGAGCGGCGGCCAGGCCACCGGCGGCCTGTCGGGCGGCATGCAGGTGACGAGTCCCGGCGGATGGAATGTGCGCCTGGGCGGGCAGGCTGGCGGACAAGCCACGGCCGGCACCGCAGTCGGCATCAACACGCCTGCACCACGCGTGCCGTTCCAGCCTTCGCCACCACAGGGCGTGCTGCCCTATCGCCCAGGCGTGGGCCCGAACGTGCCGAACCTGCCGATCCCCGGCGCGCCCGGCCGCCAGCGCGCAGGCGCCTGGCGCAAGGTCGGCCGCAACATCATCCTGTACAACGTGTTCTCGCGCTGATATGCGCCGGGGAGACCGCGATGTCGCATGCCCAAGCCATCCGCATGATCGAGTACGAGGCGCATTCGCTGCTCGAGCGCCTCAACGAAGTGCGTCCCTTCGCGCTGACCTTGCCGATGGTGGCGGCCGCCGCGCCTTCGGTGGCGGCGCAGGCGGCCATCGAAAAATTCCTGGCCGACGGCCGCAGCCAGCTGCGCAAGCTGGCGCGGCGCTTCCTGCACTGGCTGCATTCGCCGGCCGGTTCGGGAGCGGCGCCGGACCTGATCCAGCGCCGTTACGCGATCGTGCGCATGCGCTTCCTGGACATGCTGACACAATTCGACGTGTTTGCCGATGCGCTGGCGGAACGCAGCCAGCACAATTACGGCGAGTGGCTGGGTGGGCTGGACGTGCTGGCGGCGGACGCATTGCAATTGCCTTGCCGTCCCTATTTCAACCCGCCGGTGATCTGCCACCTGGACCGCGAACCTGGTGCGGCGATCCGCCGCGTGCGGGCGCGCATGCCGGGCGGCGGCATGACGCCGGTGGCCATTATCCGCATGCCGCGCGAACGCATGGTCGGCAGCGCCATCGCTTCCTCGCTGGTGCATGAAGTAGGCCACCAGGGCGCCGCCTTGCTCGACCTGGTCGAACAGCTGCAAGCCATGCTGGCGCAGATGGCGGCGGCGCGCCCGGCGCAGCGCCAGTGCTGGCTGTGCCTGCGCACCTGGCTGTCGGAAATCATCGCCGACTTCTGGAGCGTGGCGCGGGTCGGCGTCACATCCACGCAAGGCTTGATGAGCGTGGTCAGCTTGCCGGCGGCTTTCGTCACGCGCTTCTCCGTCGACGATCCGCATCCGCCGCCATGGATCAGGGTCAAGATCAGTGCCGCCATCGGCAATGCGCTGTATCCGGACCAGCAATGGCAGCAGCTCGCGGAAACGTGGGACGCGCTGTATCCGCTTCACCAGGCGGCCCCACAGGATGCCGCCGCCTTCCGCGAGCTGGAACGCGTGATCCCCGAGTTCGCGGCCCTGCTGGCTGGATTCCGCCCATCCACGCTGGGCGGCCTCGCCCTGGCCCAGGCTTTCCCGCTGGACGATTGCGCACCGGTGCGGCTGCGCAGCCTGTGGCAGGAGCAGCGCCGCAACAAAGGCACGCTGGCCCTGCTGCCGCCAACCCAGGCTTGCGCCGCCATCGGACAGGCGAAATTCGACGGCTGGATTTCCGCCACCGAGGAAGTCGCCCTGTTGCGCCGCCTGCTGCGTTTCTGGGCCCTGCACAGCACGATCGATGCCCGCACCGTTTGCGCCCAGGCGCGCCCGGCACCGCCGGCCCTGGCTTTTCAATGAAGACGCTAGCAAAGGAGCACAACATGTCCAAGAAGATTCCCAAAGGGTCCAAAGGCGCGCCGGCCGCGACGCACCTGACCCCGACCAATTCGCTGGTCACTCCGCCACCTGCCGCAGCGCAACCGCTTGCGCAGCCGGTGCACGTGCCGATTGCCGCATCTGCGCCTGCGGCTTCCGCAGCCGCGGTGACGACCGGCGCCGCGCCGCAGATTAGCGGCCACCTGCCGCATCCGCACAATGGACCGCTGCCGGTACAGCTGTTCCGCAACACGCCCGACCCGGCCAGCGACCCGTTCACGGCCTATTACCTGATGGTGCGCAGCGCCAGCGACTTCCTGAGCTACAACAACTTCGAGGCCTTCGTGACGGCGGTGCTGGGCACCAAGCCCTTGCCGCAAGGCCTGCCCGACCTGCCCCCTTATGAAAAGCTGGTCTACATTGCCCACCTGTTCGTGGCCTGCCATGGCCAATGGGTGAAGAACTGCTTCCAGAGCGCGGCCGGCCTGCAAAGCGTGACCAGCAAGTTCCTGCCGCCCAACGGCACCCAGCCGGTCGGCGACATGGATGAAGCGAACCGCATCTTCCATCCCTTCGTGCTGGACATCAACCAGCTGGCCGCACAAGCGCTCGAACTGTTCGACGCTACGCCGCACGGCGGCACCAGCCGCTCGCCAGCCAGCGATGCCTACACGCTGGTGCAAAAGCTGATCGAGATGAATCCGCGCGTGCCGCACCTGCCGCAAGACCAGATCGACTTGTGCGCTTTCGACGGCTTCGTGCAATACAAGCTGGAAAACCCCTGCATGACGGAGCTGATCTGGAACTACTGGCTGGAAGAAGGCATGCTGGTGCAAGGCATCAATGCGATCACGCTGCGCTTCCAGAACCGGCTCTACCCCGGCGGCGACAAACTGGCGCGCTGCAATATCTCGCACCTGCGTCCACTGACCAACCTGCTGTGGGACTATGTGCAGCATGAGCCGGACCGCCTTTCGCTGGCTCGCCGCGCCTACGAGTACGACCACCAGTACGGCTTGCGCCTGCGCGGCAGCGCTGTGCCTAACCTGATGCCGGCCGACAGCCGCACTTCCTTCCTCGAAGCCTTCCACCGTGTGCTGCAGGAAGCCTGCCGCTACTATCGCACGTCGATGGACACCACCATGCATGCGGACGCATTCCCGATGCTGAACTGCCTGCGCGAATTGCACCTGATCCTGGCCGAAGGCAGCGATAACCAGTACAGCGATATGCCCACCACGGCAAGGTCGGAAATGCTGTTGCAGCAGCTGATCCTGGCGCGACCGGAAATCCACGACTTCCTGGGCGGGAAGCCCGGCGTGCCTTATGCCGAGGCGTGGATGCCGCATATCGACACCCTGCGCCAGATCATGGGCTGGAACGACGCCTCGATCCGTCACTACCAGACCCTGGCCACTTGCGGCGAAATGATCCTGCTCGGCATCCGCCACCTGAACTGGTCCGACATCAAGGACTCCAGCATCGCCGCCAACTGGCTGACCGCCTGCCGTCCGGAGGTGCAGAACTACGTGCATTCCTATCGCGCGGTGACCGGCGTCGACCTGGGCGTGTTCGATACGCCGGTGGTTGCGGGCAAGGAGTGGACCGTGCAGCCGTCGGACCTGATCAACCGCCGCCGCCTGGCAGTACAGCAGCCGCGCCTGCCCCAATAACCTGGAGGATGCAGCCATGATGAATGGATATCCCAGCATCGGCCAGGCCATGCGTCAGTGCCGCTGCCAGCAAGGCTGCGTGTGCCTTCCCGGCCAGCCTTGCCGATGCAGCAGCGGCTGCACCTGCAGCCACTCAAACGCCGCTTCACAAGCCAGCCTGCGCACGCGCAACTGGATCGAGTCGGGCGAGAACGAGATGCGGCGACGCTCCAGCCGCGGGATGTGGCTGCGCACCCGGGCGCGCAATATGCTGCAGCAGCGGGTGGCGCGCCAGAGCGATTGGGCAAGGCGCACCCAGTTGAACGGTTCGTTCGCGCGCCGCTTCAACTGGGGCCCGCAAATGGGGCAAGTCAGCCGCGTGATCGGCAGCCCCTACCCGCAGCCTGACAGCCGCCGCTTCATGTTTGCACTGGCGCGCTGGCAGCAGCGGCAGGGGCTGCCCGTCACGGGCATCCTGAGCCCAAGCGTCTGGCGCCGCTTGCTCGCCATCCTGCGGTCGTATCAGGCACGCAGCGCTCCAATCGTAACGGGAGCCTGGCCTCAACCCGGCATCCCACCGATGGCGCAGCCTGACAGCTATCCGCCCTTCTCTGCCGACGGCGGCGACGCTGTCCCGGGCGCTGACATGGCCGGCGGCGACGGGCCAGCGACAGCAGGCGCGCCGGACGATTCCGCGATGCCGCTACCGGGCGATTCCGGCGGCGATATCGGAGGCCCCGGCCCCGAAGCGGCAGGCAACGAGTTCGCTCCGGTCGGCTTCCGCAACCGCCGCAACTACGCCTACGCGCAACAGGCAATGGGGCAGCCATGATCATCGACGCCCACTGCCATGCAGGGCCGGGCGACGGCTTCACCGGACCCTGGGACACCTGCGCCCCACTCGACGCCTATCGTGCGAGGGCGCAGCGTGCCGGCATCACGCATACGATGATCTGGGCCGCCTTCCACAGCGACTACGCCGTCGCCAATGAAGCCGTCGCCGCCATCGTCAGGCGCGAACCAGCCCGCTACAGCGCCCTCGCCTTCGTGCACGCCGCGCGCGACCGCGGCCGCATCGGCGCGATGGTTGAACGCGCGATTCGTGTGCATGGCTTCCACGGCATCAAATGCCATCGCGCCGACGCCCGCATCACACGTGAGATTTGCGACGTCGCTGCACACTTCAACATACCCATCCTGTACGACGTGCTCGGTGAAGTCGAATCGGTATCGCTATTCGCTCCCGCCTACGGCAAGGTGAACTTCATCATCCCCCACATGGGCAGCTACGCCGACGAGTGGCGCCACCAGCGCAACCTGATCGACATCCTGGCACGCTATCCCAACGTCTACACCGACACCGCCGGCGTACGCAATTTCGACAACCTGCTGGAGGCGGTACAGCGTGCCGGGGCGCACAAGGTACTCTTCGGCTCCGACGGCCCATGGATAAACCCGGGCGTCGAACTCGCCAAAGTAAAGGAAATGATCGTGGAACTGAAGCTGGACGAGCAGCGCGCCGCACAGCTTCTGGGCCGCAACGCCGCGCGGCTGTTCGGCCTTAATGCAAATCCGGTCCGCGCGCGGCCGCCTTTCGAAGGTGTAATGCACGCGGCGTGACACCCAGCCAGCTGGCAGCGGCGGTGATGGAATCCGACTCCTCCAGCGCCAGCCGCACCGCCGCCGCTTCCACCATGCGCCCCAGCTCTTTCAGCCCGACGTTCTCGCGCAAGGCTGCTCGCACAAAATCATCGACGTACGCCGCATGCCACAGCGGCGCATCCGGCGCCACCGCAGCTGCCTCCGCATCCCAGGCCTGGACTTCCTCGTCCGGCAAGCAAGCCAGCGACAGCGGGCCAGCGCCAGCATAGCGCCGCATGCAGGCCAGCACCAGCTGGTATAGCTCGCGCACATTGCCGCTGTAGCTGCGCGTCGCCAGATAATCGAGCAAGCTGGAAGATGCGCTCGGCGCCTCGCCGCCGCAGGCGCTCAAAATGAAATGCCGCACCAGCGCCGGAATATCGCAGCGCCGCTCCGCCAGGGCCGGCGTGCGGCAAGTCATGGCTGCAACGCGGTAGTACAAGTCAGCGCGGAAGCGGCCTTCCGCCACTTCGGCCACCAGGTCCCGATTGGTCGCGCACACCAGCCGGAAACTGGCGCGCTGCCACTGCGTGCTGCCGACGCGCCGGTACGCTTTCTCCTGCAACACGCGCAGGAACTGCGCCTGCAATTCCAGCGGCAGTTCGCCGACTTCATCCAGGAATAGCGTACCGCCATCGGCACAGGCGATGGCGCCATCGCGCACACCGACAGCGCCGGTAAAAGCCCCCTTTTCATGACCGAACAATTCACTGCCGGCGATATCACGCGACAAGGTGGTGCAATCGACGACTACCAGCTCACGCAGCCGCGCCTGTGGGTCCAGTGAATGCAGCATGCGTGCCAAAAGCTCCTTGCCGGTCCCGGTCGGCCCCGTCAACAGCACGGCGGCAGAACTGAACAAGGCGCACTCAGCGACGGTGCGCAAGGCCGCCATCCATGCGGCGCTGCAGCCGATCAGGTTTTCGGCAACCAGCGGCAGGCCAAGCGCCGCATCGACCTCCTCCCAGCGCTGCAGGCGGCTGCGGATCACGTCGAGCGACTGTTCGGAGTTTTCGATGACATCGCCAATGCCCATGGCGACCAGGGCGCGCTCCGCGGCAGGACATGGAGTACGGTGCAGCAACAAAGTCCGGCAAGGCGGGAGAACCTCATCGTCCATCAAGGCGAGTTGGACGCGATGCAAGGCTTCGTGGTCGAGGCTGTCAGCAACGAGGATCTTGCTGGACCAGGCATCGCAGCTCGACGGCACTTCCAGTCCACGCAGCAATGCGCGCCGCAAATCCTCGGCAGATTTTTGCAACGCCACGATATAAGGAGCCGCCATCCTGCACCCCGCGCCGTCGATTGAGCTGCGAAGGAACAGTGTAACAAGTGGTGCTACATTTGACGATCACGCATTGTCACGTGCGCGCACTCATGCATTTCCTGGTTGCCGCCGCGGCCAACTCGGAGTATAGAAACGGCCCCGGCCTTACTCCTGCTCCCTATAACTTTTCTCGCGGAATTTGGTCGTGGCGAACCAGCGCGCAACCAGAGCCTCCGCCTTGCCTTCGGCCGGCACGCTGGATGGATAACCGCGAAAGGTGTTCTCGCCCCACACCATGGCTGCATAGCTGCCTTCCTTATTTTTGGTGCGGTACATCACGCCTTTGTTGCTGGTATTGATGAACTGGTTGCCGTGCAGCTCGACTGCATTCGGGCTTTTGAAGTCCGCATTCTCGATCAGCGCTGTGGCCTCATGGGCTACGATCAGGTTGTCTTTCACCAGCGCCGTGTCGACACCCGCCATCATGATCGCGCGGCGTCCGTCGTTGATGCTCAGGTTCGATTCCACCAGCACGCCTTCCGCTGTAGCGCGATTGCCAAGGCCATCGCGGCCGCAGGCACAGAAAAGTACCATGCCTCCGGCATTGTCGTGGCTATAGTTCGCATGGAAACGCGTGTTACGCGTGCCCATGTCTGCGTCGAAAGCCATGCCATCGCCGGGTTCGATCTCTTCGCGATGGCGCACGCCATACACTTCGTTGTACTGGAACAGCGCATCGTCCGTGTTGATGGCCCATGCCCCGGCGCTATTGCCCGGCGCACGCATCCAGATGTCGTACAGCAGGTTGGCTTCTATTGTCGGCGCCACTGCGGTACGCACGACCAGGCCATCGCCGCCGACATTGTGGATCTTGTTGTTGCGGATAACGATTCCTGTGGAAGGGAAGAAATCGCTGGCAGCTTGCGTGCCGGCGGCCTTCATGTAGTCAGCGTTGCCTTTGTAGGGCGCGAAGTCGCCGCATGGGGCGCCCCGCTGGCGGCACATCCACGCTGAGCGGTTGGACAGGCCGATGCCGTCGACCTGGTAGACCTCGCTGTTTTCGATCACGACATCATCGAAGCTGGTTTTCTTCTGCTTGTGGCCCGGGCGTTCCTGCGTACGCGTTACGGTGAACAGGATGCCGCCGGTTTCCTTGTACGCCAGCGCGCGCCCCGGCGCGTCGCTCAGGTAGCCGCGCACGTGGTGCACGTAGAGGTCGTTGATCCGGTAATGGCGGCCGATGCCAAAGTTTTCCAGTTGCACCAGCAGGCCAACGCGGCCGGCTTCCGACAGACCGTCATTGCTCAGCTCAAGGCTGTTGATTTCCCAATGCTCGACGTTCTGCAAGTGCAGCGCAGCCTGGCGCACCACGCCATCGTCGGCTGCGCACAGCGAGTGGTAAGGGCTGATGCCGCTGGCAGTCTTGCGCGCCTCGGTCAGGGATTGGTCAGGATCGGCCTGCGCCGCGCGGCAACCTGCTGCAATCACGGGACGGCCCAGGCTGCGGTCGCCATAAGCATCCACCACGATAGGCGCGCCCGGCTTGCCCGAACTGCCTGGCTGCGGCGTAAAGCTGCCGTGGCAGGTCATGCCGCGCTTGAACAGCACGTGCGTTCCAGGCTGCAGCCGCAATGCGTTCAGCTGATCCAGGCGGTTCAACGGCCGCTGCAGGCTGCCATCCGCCTTCTCAGCTGTCGCAGAGCAGTCGATATGCAAGGTTTTCGGCGCTGCCAACGCGTCGGCGCGCCAGCCGGCCATGATTAACACCACTGCCAATACCGTGAACCGCATCGTCCGCCTCGCCACTATGTTAACGTTACCCTCAGTCTAGCCCGAAATGCAGAGCGAGGTCAACAACGGTATCATTCCTGGATGAACACCACCCAGTTGAAAACGCATTGTGGCGGTTTGCCCGGCGCAGAAAGCCTGCTGCATGCGCCGCCGGTCAACGTGCTGAGCTACAAGGTCGGCGGAAAAACTTTCGCCTACTTTAAAACCAGTGAGCCTGAGCAATGGCGCTTCAGCTTCCGCACCACGCCCGACCGCTTCCTCGAACTGACGGGAATGCCAGGTGTGAAACCGGCGCGCTATATGGGGCGCTACCACTGGGTCACCATCGTGGACGTGCGGCGCTTCCCTGCCGATTACCTGGTCGAGCTGGTGCAATGGTCATACGACAAAGCCCTGTCTTCCCTGTCGAAAGCAAAACAACGCGAAGCCCTCGGCATGCCCTTGTGAAATGGTGCGGATGGGCTATAACGTAAGCCTGGATTCCCGCTTCCCCACCACCTCCAACAAGGAGCGCCATCATGAAGAGCAAGGCATTAGCGGCATTTGCGGTTTCCACCCTGCTGTGCGCCGGCGCGCTGGCAAAAGACATGGCCAAGGACGATGTCGTCTGGCCAGCCGAAGCAGTCAAATGGGAAACCGGCCCGGTTCCCGGCACCAAGGTCGCCAAGCTGTGGGGCGACTGGATGAAAGGCGGTCCCTACGGCGTGATGGTGAAATTCGACGCCGGCCACATGAATTCCCTGCACCACCATACGCACGCGCTGAAGATCGTGATCATCTCCGGCACCTTCACCCACAAGACAGACGGCGGCATGGAAACCAAGCTCGGGCCGGGTTCCTACCTGATGCAAGCCGCCGGGAAGAAGCACGTCAGCGGCTGCGCGGCCGGCGCCGAATGCACCTTCTTCATGACCTCCGACGGCAAGTTCGACATGCTGGACGATTCGAAGAAATAACATCATTAAATGTCCACCGCGGGGTCAGGCATCCACGGTGGACATTTTTCGTCAAAGTCGCGGATTCGCGACGAACCCTCCCCCTTCGTGACAAAGCGCGCCTTTTGCGGCAGGGCTAATGCTGTAGCGTTATCGGGCTGCACTGTTTTCACCGTCTGACCACCTACCAACAAGAAAGGCAGAACCATGAAGAAAACAGCATTCCACCCGCTGCGCAAACTCGCCATCGCCGGCAACCCCAACCGGCCGCTGCTCGGCGCGAAGGTTTATACCCCGCCCCTCACCGCCTATCTCGAAGAGCACGGCATCAGCCCCGCCGCCTTCCAGGCCTTGACGAAGAAGCTGAATGGGCAGGTCGTCACCCCCTTCGATCCGCCCTATGCCAGCGGGCGCATGGACAGTGATAACGCTTTCAACCGCTACCCGCTGATGATCGTCTACTGCACCGGCAGCGCCGACGTGGTCGAAGCCGTCAAGTTCTGCAACGAGCAGAATCTCGTGGTCTGCATGCGCGCTGGTGGGCACAGCACGGAAGGCTACTCGGTACTGGATGGCCGCGTGCTGATCGACGTTTCCAACATCAAAGGCATTTTCGTCGACGAAGCTGGCATGACCTCCACGGTCGGCGCGGGCGTCACTTGGGGCGAGTACAACCAGGAATTGAATGCATACGGACTGCACAATCCCGGCGGCAGCTGCAACTCGGTAGGCATGGCCGGCTACACCATGGGCGGCGGCTACGGCTACACCAGCATGCGCTGGGGTATCGCCTGCGACAGCCTGATCGAGGTGCGCATGGTGACCGCGGCCGGCGAGATCGTCACCGCCAACGCCAAGCACAATCGGGAGCTGCTATGGGCGCACCAGGGCGGCACTGGCGGCAACTTCGGCATCGTGGTCGGCATGAAGTACCAGCTGCAGAAGCTGAAAGATGTCTGGCCTATCCAGGTCAACTGGCCTATCGATGACGCGGCCAAAGTGCTGAAGACGTGGCAGGACAAGATGACCAAGACGCTGCAGGATCTCGACCTCGGCCTGCTTGGTTTCCTCGCCATCGAGGAAGTGCCGGGCAAGGCGACGGGCGGCGAGAGCTGCACCATCAACCGCCCCTACTTCTGCATCCGCGGCATCTACTCCGGCGCCAGCAAGGAAGCCGCGCAGGCAGCCATGCAGCCGCTGCTCGATATCGGCACGCCGAGCTTCCCTGCCGGGCCACTGTGGCAGCGCCAGATTCCTTACGCGGCGGCCAATGAACACCTGCTCGATAACGTCGAGGGCATCATCCCCGACACGATCAAGGAAACCAAGCGCTGCGCCTATATCGAACGCGCGCTGAGCGAGCAGGAGTTCCAGAAGATGGTCGACTACTTCAAGACCAGCCCGAACCCCTACAACATCGTGTCGATGGAACCGTATGGCGGTGCAATCAACAAGGTCGCGCCGCACGAAACAGCCTTCGTGCACCGCAACGCCTACTTCGACATCTTCACCGATTCGTTCTGGATGCAGGACAGTGAAAAGGCCGAAGCCTTCCGCTGGCTCAAGGACTACTACGAGTCGCCGGACATGAAAGGCCTATGGTCCAACCGCTACTACCAGAACTATGTGAACGCCGAATACAAGGACTGGCAGCAAGGCTACTTCGGTGAGAACTACGAAAATCTGCAGAAGGTGAAATCGCATTGGGACCCGGATAACCGCTTCCGCTACCCGCAAAGCATCGAGCCCGCCAAATAGGGCTGGCAGGCGGGAGGTCACGGCTCGTGACTTCCCATTTGCCACTCCAGACTGCTAGACCTATACTCGGTCCGCATGTAAGGAGATCTTTATGGGCAGAATCTATCGCAGTCATGAACAAGAGGAGCCGGGTGAATTCTGTTCAGCATTGGCAATCGGTGATTCATGGTTCTGGTACCCCAACCATAATATTTTAGAGACCCTGGTCGGCCACCCGCGTACTTCAGCAGACCATTCCAATGTGCGTCTTCTGGGCTACAACGGCGCAGAGCTGCAAGACTATGTTGGGGCCGGCAAGTATGCCAAGGAAGTTGAGCACTGGCTGTCGCCCCTTTGGAATCACGGTTTCTCTGAGTTCTACATCAGCGGGGCGGGAAACGATGCTGTCGATTATTCCCTGGCCTTGCGCTCTGACTGTTCGGCCTGCACTTCCCCGGAAGACTGTTTTGATCCTGTCGGGATCGAGACCCTGCTTCGGCGGATTTCTTCCGCGCTTGGATCGCTCATTCACGATATCCGGTGGGCGTATCGAAATGATGATCTCGTACGTCCCATCTTCCTCAACGGATACGACTATCCGACTCCCGATGGCCGGGCGTTTCGGGCTGGCCTGATCAAAAGCGGACCGTGGCTCGCTCCTGCCATGGATAAGGCGCGCGTGAAATCCGATATGCTGTTGAGGTCTCAGATCATGAGGATCCTCATAGACCGGCTCAATGACGAGGCAATCAAACCATTCGACATTCCCGGCAACGAAATCACTCACATCGATAGCCGAGGCATACTTGCGCACTACCCCGGCAAATACAAAAAGGATTGGACAAACGAAATTCACCCGACCAGTGCGGGCTTCGCGAAGATCTTCGAGACAGCCTGGGTACCGCAACTGGCCAAATACCGGATTATTCGATAGAGGGACTCCCGCATGATGACACCCCGCCGCCGTTTGCTCCAGCTCGCATTCCTGGCTGCTCTCGCCCCTTCAGCGCTTGCGCAGCAGGATGCGACGCTGAATATCGCCACCTACAATCTGCGCATGAACACGGCAAGCGACGGCCCCAACGCTTGGCCGCTCCGCAAGGAACTGGTCAAGAGCCTGGTGCGCTATCACGACTTTGATGTGCTTGCGACGCAGGAGGGGTTGCCGGAGCAGATCGCCGACCTGGATGGCATGCAGGAGTATGCACACGTTGGCGTCGGCCGCGATGATGGCAAGCATGCCGGCGAACATTCCGCGATCTTCTACAAGCGGCAGCGTTTTACCCTGCTCCGCAATGCCGATTTTTGGCTGAGCCAGACGCCTGAGCGCCCTTCGCTGGGTTGGGATGCTGCCTGCTGCCACCGTATCGCTTCCTGGGCGCAGTTGCAGGACCGCCAGACCGGCCGCAAGTTCTACTTCTTCTCCGTGCACTTCGACCACGAGGGCGAGGTGGCTCGCCGCGAATCGGCCAAGCTGATGCTGCGCAAGGTAAAGGAAATTGCCGGCTCGGATCCGGTGATCGTGGCCGGCGACTTCAACTCCGTGCCGGAGACGGAACAGATTGGCACCATGAAGTCTCAGTTGGCCGATGCATTCGATATCAGCGCGAAGCCAGCCTATGGCCCGGCTGGCACCTTCAACGGATTCAAAATCGATAGCCCGCTGAAAGAGCGTATCGACTACATCTTCGTCAGTCCGCAGGTGAAGGTGGCCAGCTACGCAACGCTGACCGATTCATTTTACGGCCGCTTCCCGTCCGACCATCTTCCTGTGCTGATCAAAGCCAGGATCAACTGAAGAGCTCGTGTCCCATTTCGGGTGTGACCCCATGGGGGACACGAGCTGTGCCGTTAAAAAAAAACGCCACCCGAGGGTGGCGTTTTTGCTGGCGTTGAGGCGGATTACGCTTCGTCGCTGTGGTGCGGTTCGTCCGCTGGCAGTTCGGCCACGATGGCGGCGCGTTCTGCTTCGAGCAGCGCTTTGCGCTCTTCGGCTTCCCACACTTCCTTCTCTTTGCGGGCGCGGTGGAAGGCCAGGCCGGTACCGCCTGGGATCAGGCGGCCGACGATGACGTTTTCCTTCAGGCCGCGCAGACCGTCGCGCTTGCCCATGATCGCGGCTTCGGTCAGGACACGGGTGGTTTCCTGGAACGATGCGGCCGAGATGAAGGAGTCGGTCGACAGCGATGCCTTGGTAATACCCAGCAGGACGTTTTCGTACGTCGCAGGGATCTTGTTCAGGGCATTGACGCGATCGTTTTCTTCCAGCAGTTCGGAACGCTCCACCTGCTCGCCGACGATGTAGTCGGTGTCGCCGGCGTTGGTGATCTGCACGCGGCGCAGCATCTGGC